>Ga0207426_1000228_pt1 | contig 129261 bp, 114 predicted proteins | sample AraplaMF_Cvi_mMS_FD_184265 | JGI IMG/M metagenome (GOLD analysis project Ga0207426, IMG submission 184265) | Arabidopsis root microbial communities from the University of North Carolina, USA - plate scrape MF_Cvi_mMS (SPAdes) (version 2) | ecosystem: Host-associated > Plants > Roots >... | reverse complement strand
TGAGCCTGTTTGGCAAGGCCTATGGCCACAAGATCTCGGGCGAGGCGCTGATGCACGGCAAGCCGGTCGACGTCAGCACCGTGCGCAGGGCGATCGACGCGGGTCTCGCTTACGTTACCGAAGACCGCAAGCAACTCGGCCTCGTGCTCAACGACACGATCCTGCACAATACGACGCTGGTCAATTTGAAGGCGGTGTCGAATGCGTCCGTCATCGACAGCGTCAAGGAATCGCGGGTTGCGACCGACTATCGCTCGAAGCTGCGCATCCGCTCCTCCAGCATCTTCCAGGAGACGGTCAATCTTTCCGGCGGCAACCAGCAAAAGGTGGTGCTGTCGAAATGGCTGTTCTCCAATCCCGATGTTTTGATCCTCGACGAGCCGACGCGCGGCATCGATGTTGGCGCAAAATACGAAATCTATACTATCATCAACCAGCTTGCCGCCGATGGAAAGGGCGTTCTGATGATCTCGTCGGAAATGCCCGAACTGCTTGGCACTTGTGACCGCATCTACGTGATGAACGAAGGACGCATCGTCGCTGAACTGCCGAAGGGAGAAGCAAGCCAGGAAACCATCATGCGCGCTATCATGCGCTCAGGGGAGAAGAAGCAATGACACCGATCAATCAACCCATCGCTGAGCAGGGGCGTGTCGTCTCCATCGGAGACTATGTTCGCGGCAACATCCGCGAATATGGCATGTTCATCGCGCTCATCGCGATCATGGTGTTCTTCCAGTTCTCGACCGGTGGCGTTCTCTTCAGGCCGCTCAACCTGACCAATATCATTCTGCAGAACTCGTTCATCGTCATCATGGCGCTCGGCATGCTGCTGGTCATCGTCGCCGGCCATATCGATCTGTCGGTAGGGTCCGTCGTCGGCTTTATCGGCGCTATTGCCGGCGTGATGACGGTGCAATGGCACACCAATTATGTCCTGGCGGGTATCGTATGTCTTGCCATGGGCGCGCTTGTCGGCGGCATCCAGGGCTATTTCGTCGCTTATCACAAGATCCCGTCCTTCATCGTCACGCTGGCCGGCATGCTGGTCTTCCGCGGCCTGACGCTGTTCGTGATGACGGCTTCGGGGACCGGCACCAGCATCGGTCCTTTCCCGCCGGCCTTCCAGTTGATCAGCATCGGCTTCCTGCCGAACGCTTTCGATATGGGCGGCATCAACTCGACCTCGATCATCCTCACCGTCGTCGGCGCCGTCGCCCTCTTCTACCTGGCATGGCGCAAGCGCCTGTCGAACGAGAAGCATGGAAACGATGTCGAGCCGCTCGGCTTCTTCCTCGCCCAGAACGCCCTCGTCACGCTCGCCATTCTGGCGCTCGGCTATCAGCTGTCGATCTATCGCGGCTTCCCGAACGTGCTGATGGTCATGCTGGTCCTGGTTGCTGCCTATGCCTTCATTACCCGCCGCACGACGATCGGTCGCCGCATCTACGCCATGGGCGGCAATGAGAAGGCGACGAAGCTTTCCGGTATCAACACCGAGCGGCTGACCTTCCTGACCTTTGCCAATATGGGTCTACTCGCCGGACTGGCTGGTCTGATCGTTGCCCTGCGTCTCAACTCGGCGACAGCCAAGGGCGGCTTCGGTCTTGAACTCGACGTGATCGCTGCCTGCTTCATCGGCGGCGCATCCGCCCAGGGCGGCGTCGGCAAGGTGACCGGCGCTGTCATCGGCGCTTTGATCATGGGCATCATGAACAACGGCATGTCGATCCACGGTCTCGGCACCGACTCGCAGCAGATGGTCAAGGGCGCCGTGCTCCTCGCCGCCGTGTTCTTCGACGTCTATAATAAGAACAAGGGCTGAGCGCTTCCGAAGCGCCAGCCAGGCATTCGCAGTCATATGAATGATGGATTCCGGCTCCTGATGGAGCCGGACAGGCGGAGCTTTTTCCTGTCTTCGCCGAAACGAGAAGGATCGAAGACGTGCTTATTTCCCAGATCAAAGGTGCCAACGGAGAGATCGTCGTCGCCGTGCGTGAGCCGGGCGGCGCCGCAAAATCTGTCAACAATGCCGGCAGCGTCTATGCGCTGGCGATGGAAGCCGCAGACGGTGGCAAGTCGCTTGCCTCAGTCATCGAGGCGCATGGCTACGGCGATGCCGTCGATCTTGAAAAGGCCTATGCGGAAGGCCGCTTCCTTCCGCCGATCACCCATCCCGATGCCGCCCACCTGCATCTGACCGGCACCGGCCTGACGCATCTGGGATCGGCGGCAACGCGCGATTCCATGCATAAGAAGACCACCGAAGCCGCCGAGGAAACCCTGACGGACTCGATGAAGATGTTCAAGATGGGGCTGGAGAACGGCAAGCCGAAATCAGGCGAAAAGGGCGTGCAGCCCGAGTGGTTCTACAAGGGCAACGGCTATGGCACGGCAGCCCCCGGCGCCCCGCTGATCTCGCCGTCCTTCGCGCTCGACGGCGGCGAAGAGCCTGAAATGGCTGGCATTTACGTGATCGCCAAGGACGGCTCGCCATTCCGCATCGGCTTTGCGCTGTCGAACGAGTTTTCGGACCACGTCACCGAGCGGATCAACTATCTCTATCTGGCCCACTCGAAACTGCGCCCGGCCGCCTATGGTCCGGAAATCCGCATCGGCGCCGCCCCGGACGATATTCGCGGCACCTCGCGCATCAAGCGCGGCGACAAGGTGATCTTCGAAAAGCCGTTCCTCTCCGGTGAGGCGAACATGTCGCACACCTTCGCCAATCTCGAATATCACCATTTCAAATACGGCCTCTTCCGTGTGCCGGGCGATGTTCATGTCCATATGTTCGGCACGGCGACCCTTTCCTTTGCCGATGGCGTCAAGACCGAAGAGGGCGACGTCTTCGAGATCGAAGTCGCCGAATTCGGCCTGCCGCTCCGCAATCCGCTTGCAGTGGCCGCCGAGGAAGAGATCGCCGTCAGGCAGCTCTGATTTCAAGACCTGGCCGCATCCGGCGGCCGGATCATGCTCGTAAACGGTAAAGGAGGCTTGTTAAGCCCATGACCATTTATCAAAACCTGATCGCCGGCGAATGGGTCGGCTCGAACGCGACGAAGAATATCAATCCGTCGGACACGAACGAAGTCGTCGGCCTCTATGCCGACGGCAGCGCTGAAGACACCAGAAACGCCATTGCCGCCGCCAAGGCCGCTTTCCCGGCCTGGTCGCGTTCCGGCATCTGGGAACGCCACGTCATCCTGAAGAAGACCGGCGACGAGATCATGGCGCGGAAGGACGAACTCGGCGCGCTGCTCGCCCGCGAGGAAGGCAAGACGCTGCCGGAAGCCACCGGGGAAGTGATCCGCGCCTCGCAGATTTTTGAATTCTTCGCCGGTGAAGCGCTGCGGCTGGCCGGCGAGGTCCTCCCCTCGGTTCGCCCGAACATCGGCGTCGAGATCACCCGCGAGGCGCTTGGCGTCATCGGCATCATCACGCCGTGGAATTTCCCGATCGCCATTCCCGCCTGGAAGATCGCGCCGGCGCTCTGCTACGGCAACACCATCGTCTTCAAGCCGGCCGAACTGGTGCCCGCCTGTTCCTGGGCGATCGTCGATATCCTCAACCGCGCCGGCCTGCCGAAGGGTGTGCTGAACCTCGTCATGGGCAAGGGCTCGGTCGTCGGCCAGGCCATGCTCGAAAGCCCCGACGTTCACGGCATCACCTTCACCGGTTCCACCGGCACCGGCCGGCGTGTCGCCGCCGCCTCCATCGAGCATAACCGCAAGTTTCAGCTGGAAATGGGCGGCAAGAACCCGATGGTCGTGCTCGACGATGCCGACCTCAACGTCGCCGTCGAGGCTGCCGCCAATTCCGGCTTCTTCTCCACAGGCCAGCGCTGCACGGCGTCGTCGCGCCTGATCGTCACCGAAGGCATCCACGACAAGTTCGTCGCAGCACTCACCGACAAGCTGAAGACGCTGGTCGTCGACAACGCGCTGAAGGCCGGCACCCATATCGGCCCGGTCGTCGATGAGCGGCAGCTGAAGACCGATACCGACTATATCGAGATCGGCAAGTCGGAAGGCGCCAAACTCGCCTTCGGCGGCGAGGTCATCTCGCGCGACACGCCCGGCTTCTACCTGCAGCCGACGCTGTTTACCGAAGCGACCAACCAGATGCGGATTTCGCGCGAGGAGATCTTCGGACCTGTGGTCTCGGTGATCCGGGCGAAGGATTACGACGAGGCGCTCGCCATCGCCAACGACACGCCATTCGGCCTTTCGGCCGGCATCGCCACGACCAGCCTGAAACATGCGACGCACTTCAAGCGCAATTCCGAGGCCGGCATGGTGATGGTCAACCTGCCGACGGCAGGCGTCGATTTCCACGTTCCCTTCGGCGGCCGCAAAGGTTCGTCCTACGGCCCGCGCGAGCAGGGCAAGTACGCCGCCGAATTCTACACAACCGTCAAGACCGCCTACACGCTGGCTTGAGACAAAGGCGATGACCCGGACCGTACTAGGCGGTCCGGCGACATCCTGAAGGATAGAGACGATGAAGAAGAAAGCGGAATGGCCGCGCAAGCTGAGGTCGCAGGAATGGTACGGCGGCACGAGCCGCGACGTGATTTATCACCGCGGCTGGCTTAAGAACCAGGGTTATCCGCACGACCTGTTCGACGGCCGGCCGGTGATCGGCATCCTCAACACCTGGTCGGATATGACCCCGTGCAACGGTCATCTCAGAGAGCTCGCCGAAAAGGTGAAGGCGGGCGTATGGGAGGCCGGCGGCTTCCCGCTCGAGGTGCCGGTGTTTTCGGCGTCGGAAAACACCTTCCGCCCGACCGCGATGATGTATCGCAACCTTGCCGCGCTCGCGGTGGAAGAGGCGATCCGCGGTCAGCCGATGGATGGCTGCGTGCTGCTGGTCGGCTGCGACAAGACCACGCCGTCGCTTCTCATGGGAGCGGCTTCCTGCGACCTGCCGTCGATCGTCGTCACCGGCGGACCGATGCTGAACGGCTATTTCCGCGGCGAACGCGTTGGCTCGGGCACGCATCTGTGGAAGTTTTCCGAAATGGTGAAGGCCGGCGAGATGACGCAGGCCGAATTCCTCGAGGCGGAAGCCTCGATGAGCCGTTCGTCGGGCACCTGCAATACCATGGGCACTGCGTCCACCATGGCTTCCATGGCCGAGGCGCTCGGCATGGCACTGTCAGGCAATGCCGCGATCCCGGGCGTCGATTCCCGCCGCAAGGTCATGGCGCAGCTCACCGGCCGACGGATCGTCCAGATGGTCAAGGACGACCTGAAGCCCTCCGATATCATGACGAAGCAGGCTTTCGAGAACGCCATCCGCACCAACGCGGCCATCGGCGGATCGACCAATGCCGTCATCCACCTGCTCGCCATCGCCGGCCGTGTCGGCATCGATCTTTCGCTTGATGACTGGGACCGCTGCGGCCGCGACGTTCCCACAATCGTCAACCTGATGCCGTCGGGCAAATACCTGATGGAAGAGTTCTTCTATGCCGGCGGCCTGCCGGTGGTGCTGAAGCGCCTCGGCGAGGCAGGTCTTCTGCACAAGGATGCGCTGACGGTCTCCGGCGAAACCGTCTGGGACGAGGTCAAGGAGGTCATCAACTGGAACGAGGACGTCATCCTGCCGGCTGAAAAGGCGCTGACATCTTCGGGCGGCATCGTCGTGCTGCGCGGCAATCTCGCGCCGAAGGGCGCGGTGTTGAAGCCTTCGGCCGCCTCGCCGCATCTCCTGGTGCACCGGGGCAGGGCCGTGGTGTTCGAGGACATCGACGACTACAAGGCCAAGATCAACGACGATAATCTCGACATCGACGAAACTTGCATCATGGTCATGAAGAACTGCGGGCCGAAGGGTTATCCCGGCATGGCCGAGGTCGGCAACATGGGGCTGCCGCCGAAGGTGCTGAAGAAGGGCATCCTCGACATGGTGCGCATTTCCGACGCGCGCATGTCCGGAACGGCTTACGGCACCGTCGTGCTGCACACCTCTCCGGAAGCAGCCGTCGGCGGACCGCTGGCGGTCGTGAAAAATGGCGACATGATCGAGCTGGATGTGCCGAACCGTCGCCTGCATCTCGACATTTCCGAGGAAGAACTGGCGCGGCGGCTCGCCGAATGGCAGCCGAACCACGATCTGCCCAAATCAGGCTATGCCTTCCTGCATCAGCAGCATGTCGAGGGGGCCGATACCGGTGCGGACCTCGACTTCCTCAAGGGATGTCGCGGAAACGCTGTCGGTAAGGACAGCCACTGACAGCGTAGATCCAGGATTGGAAATCGATGAAAGGCGGGGCATCACCCCGCCTTTTTTGCACTTGTTCAATGAGAAGATGGCGGCAATTTTGACGTGCGACGCCTCGCGAAATAAGGTGGATTTCGGGAGTGTCCAGTCAGCTCTGGCTTTGACTTTGCATCTGGCCGCCGTCTTCTACCTTCACGGTGACCGACAACGTTTCGCCCGGCGTACCGATGCGCATGCCTGAAATCGGCGCGGCGTCGCGGTAGCAGAGGCCGGAGGCGATCCTGACGTACCGGGCATCCGGGCAGATCTCGTTGGCGGGATCGAAGCCGACCCACCCGAGGCCGGGAATATGGGCCTCGGCCCAGGCATGGGTCGCCGCCTGCTCGACCTTCTCTTCCATCATCAGATAGCCCGAGATGTAACGCGCCGGCACCTGCAGGGCGCGGGCGGCGGCAATGAAAATGTGCGCGTGGTCCTGGCAGACGCCGCTCTTCTTCTCCAGCGCCTGTTCGGCCGTCGTCTCGGTGTTGCTGGTGCCGGGCTTGTAGTCGACCGTCTCGTGGATTGCCGCCATCAACGCATGCATGCGGGCAAGCTCGTTATCGCCTCCGACACCCTTGATCAGTTCCTTGACCAGCTTGCCGCCCTTGGTCAGCGGCGTGTCGCGCAGAAACAGCCAAAGCGGGCAGAAGCCGGTATGCGGGCCGGTGACGCCGTTGTTGTCCTCCGTCTCGACCTCGCCTTCGGCGAGAATGCGCGTCACGTCCTGCTCGCCTTCCAGCGAGACCAGATTGACGTGATTGCCGTACTGGTCGTCATACTCGACCTCGGGTACGGCACCCTCTACGTTCAGCGCCCAGGTGAGGACTTTCTGATGGGGGCTCGTCGGCGGCGTCAACCTCAGCCGTTGCAGCGAGAACTGCGTCGGTCCGTCGTAGCGGTATTCGGTGAGATGGCTGATCTTCATTCTCATGTTCTGATCCGCTTATACATAGAACCGGTAGCCGTCGGAAATTTCCGCACCGAGCTTGTTGTTGCGCGCGACGAAATCCTCCAGGAATTCGTGCAGGCCCTGATCCATGATATCCCGGATCGCTCTCGTCTGCAGTGTGGTGCGGATTGCGTCCGCCGTATCGTGAGCGGCGAGCCGCTCCCCGTAATCCGTGGCGAGATAGCCGAGATTGCTGACGATCTTCTCATAGCAATAGGCAAGCGAGCGCGGCATCTGCACATTCAGCGTCAGAAAGTCGGCGATGTTCATCGCCCGGTATTCGCCGTCATAGGCCCAGCTATAGGCCCGGTGTGCGGAGACCGAGCGCAGGATCGATTCCCACTGCACATTGTCGAGAGAGGAGCCGACTGATGAGACCGAGGGCAGCAGCACGTAATATTTCACGTCGAGGATGCGGCTGGTATTATCGGCCCGCTCGATGAAGGTGCCGATGCGGGCGAAATTATAGAGTTCGTTGCGCAGTGTCGAGCCGTGGAAGGCGCCGCGGATGAGGCCGGCACGGCGCTTGATGACGTCGATCACCTCCGGCATGTCGGCCGCCTTGACGCGCTTTTCGAGCAGAGACTTCAGCTCGATCCAGCATTCGTTGGTGGCTTCCCAGGTCTCGCGCGTCAGAGCCGTGCGCACCATGCGGGCATTGTTTCTGCCGGACTCGATGCAGGACATGACGCTCGACGGATTGGCGCGATCGCGCAGGAGATAGTCGATCGCGTCGGCATTGGTCAGCTTTGCGTGGCCTTCGTCATAGGCCTCGCGCACGCCGGCGCTTTGCAGCACCCCGTCCCAGTTGTCATCGCCGGTGCTGCTGCGGGTCAGCGACATGCGCAACCCGGCATCGATCAGGCGGGCGATATTTTCGGCGCGCTCGATGTAACGGAACATCCAGTAGAGGCCGTTTGCGGTTCTTCCGAGCATCAGTCCTCCAATACCCAGGTGTCTTTGGTACCGCCGCCCTGGCTGGAATTGACCACCAGCGAGCCTTGCTTCAGCGCCACGCGGGTGAGCCCGCCCGGAATGATCTGAACCTTGTCGGATACAAGCACATAGGGGCGAAGGTCGACATGGCGCGGCGCGATGCCCTTGTTGACGAGGATCGGGACGGTAGAGAGCGACAGCGTCGGCTGGGCGATGTAATTGTTCGGCTTGGCCTTCAGCTTCTCGGCGAAATCGGCGCGTTCCTTCTTCGATGCCGTCGGTCCCACAAGCATGCCGTAGCCGCCGGAACCGTGCACTTCCTTGACGACCAGCTCCTCCAGATGTTCCAGCACGTATTTCAGGCTTGATGCTTCCGAACAACGCCAGGTCGGCACGTTTTCGAGCAGGGCCTTGCGGCCGGTATAGAATTCGACGATCTCGGGCATATAGGAATAGATCGCCTTGTCGTCGCAAATGCCGGTGCCCGGCGCATTGGCGATGGTGATGTTGCCGGAACGGTAGACATCCATGATGCCGGGAATGCCGAGCGCGGAATCGGCCCGGAAGGTCAGGGGATCGAGGAAGTCGTCGTCGACGCGGCGGTAGAGCACGTCGATCGCCTCGTAACCGCGGGTCGTCCGCATCTTCACTTTGCCGTCGATGACGCGCAGATCCGAGCCCTCGACCAGTTCGACGCCCATCATGTCGGCGAGGAAGGAATGCTCGTAATAGGCCGAATTGTAGATGCCGGGGGTCAGCACCGCGACGCGCGGCTTGCCGGTGCAGCCGGGAGGAGCAAGCGAGGCGAGGCTCTGGCGCAAGAGATAGGGATAATCCTCGACACGCTGCACCTTGTTCTTGTGGAACAGTTCCGGGAACATCTGCATCATGGTTTCCCGGTTTTCCAGCATGTAGCTGACACCGGAGGGCGTGCGGGCGTTGTCCTCAAGCACGTAGAACTGGTCCTCGCCGGTGCGCACGATGTCGGTGCCGACGATATGGGTGTAGACGCCGCCGGGCGGACGGAAGCCGATCATCTCGGGGATGAAGGTGACGTTGTTCTCGATCAGTTCGCGCGGGATGCGGCCGGCGCGGATGATCTCCTGCTTATGGTAGATATCGTCCAGAAAAGCGTTGAGTGCGATTACCCGCTGCTCGATGCCCTGGGCGAGCTTGCGCCATTCGCGGGCGGAGATGATGCGGGGAATGATGTCGAAGGGGATGAGTTTTTCGGAACTGTCGGCATGGCCGTAGACCGCGAATGTGATGCCGGTCTTCCGGAAGATGTTTTCCGCATCGCGGGACTTGGCAATCAGATGCGCCCGGTCTTGGCTGTTGTACCACTCGAAGTATTTGTCATAAGGCGGGCGAGGGCTTTCGTCCCCGGTAATCATTTCATCAAATGCCAAAAGCGCGGCTCCCCTTTTTTGTTCATTTGAATACAACGCAAATGGCAATGCAAGAACCATGCGCAGTTCGGGGAAAAGATTTTGCGCTGCGAGAAACGGGTGAAAATCTGGGCATTTAACGTGATGCGCTGCGGCATGGCGGATATTCATCCAAGGTGCCTGCGTAAAATATGAGCATATGACCGTTTTTCGTTCAGCCAAGGCGATCGAGTATGGCCATGCGCGCGAGGCTCGCCGACCTCTGCAGAACCGCCATCGGGTCCTTGCATCAGCGAAATTTCAAATAAGCATCAACGCTTCGCCTTTGACTGCGGCTACGGGGTGCCGCTATCAGCACAGCGAAGCTTTTATTGCGAGCCGCCATGTCCCTCGATCGCCTTGCCCCCGCCGTTTTCGTCCTGCTCTGGTCCACGGGCTGGGTGGTGGCGAAATATGCCTCGCTGCATTCCGAGCCCTTCACCTTTCTTTCGATACGTTACGCGCTGTCGGCGGCGGCGTTTCTGGCGCTCTGCCTGGCGGTGCGGGCGCGATGGCCCAAAAGCCGGGCGACAGCGCTGCGCGCCATCTATTCCGGTTTCTTCCTGCATGGTTTCTATCTCGCCGGTCTCTGGTGGGCGATCGCCAACGGGGTGCCGGCCGGCATATCGGGCATCATCGCGGCACTGCAGCCGCTGTTGACGGCGATGGCGGCTCCTTTCCTCATCGGCGAGCGCTTGCAGCAGGCACAGAAACTTGGCCTTGCTCTCGGCTTCATCGGCATTGCCATTGCGATTTCGCCGAAGCTGCTCGATCCGGCGACCGCCGATCTCACCCATGCCGCCCTGCCGCTGGCGATCAACCTCGTCGCCATGGCGTCCGTCACCTACGGCACGCTCTACCAGAAGAAACACCTGCAATCCGGTGACCTCAGAACGATCGCGACCCTGCAATATATCGGCGCGCTGATCCTCACCCTGCCGCTTTCGCTCATCTTCGAGCATCAGCATTTCGATGGCGCCGCGCAGGCCTATGGCGCGCTCATTTGGTCGGTTTTCGGCCTGTCGATGGGCGGGGTCGGACTGCTGCTTCATCTGATCCGTCGCGGCCAGGTGTCCCGCGCCGCCTCGCTGATCTACCTGATGCCGCCGACCGTCGCGCTCGAGGCCTTCATCGCCTTCGGGGAACCGCTGACCCTGCCGTTGATCGTCGGCACCGTGGTGGTCGTGACAGGCGTCTATCTCACCAACCGCCGGGCGGTCAGCGAGCATAGGCCCGTCGAGGTATAGAGCCTGTGCGTTCTTTCGGACGCAGAAAAGACACCCTAACACTTTCAACCCTCGCATCATGCTTTCTGAAAATCGATTCCGATTCTCGGAAAGCATGATGCGGAGATAACAAAAAGGCCGGAGATATCCCCGGCCTTTCCGCTTTTCAGTCGTTCAACGATCAGGCGCGTTCGCGGCGCTGGCCGCTGCCGTTGCGGGAGCCTGAGCCACCGCGGCGGTTGCCGCCGTTGCCGTCGCGGCGTGGTTCGCCGCCCTGGGCCTGCTGCGGGCCGCGGTCTTCGCCGTGCTTGCGGGCCGGGCGGCCGTGGGCATGGCGATTATTGCCGCGGTGATGACCGCTCGGTTCGCCATTGGCGTGGGCGCCGTGATGCGCCGGACGCTGCGGCTTTGCCGAGGGGCGGAAGTCGGAGGTTGCGACCAGATCGTTATCAGGACCGAGATCCGGGGTCACTTCGCCGCGGCGCTGGCCGCGGAAATCCTCGTTACGGCTGGTCGGGCGCTCGGGGCGCGGGCGGCGCTCCTGGCGGCTGCCGCGATGCTCGGAGCGATTCTGGTCGCCACGGCCTTCGCCGCGACCATTACTTTCGCGACCCTGGCCGCCATTGCGATTGCGGTTGTTGCCGTTGCCGTTGGCACGACGGGGTGTGGCGTTCATGTTTGCCGGAGGTTCGCCGCTTGCGACGGTGATATCGATGCCCATCAGGCGTTCGATGTCACGCAGCAGCTTGGCTTCGTCAGGGGCGCAGAAGGCGATGGCGATGCCGTCGCGGCCGGCGCGCGCCGTGCGGCCGATGCGGTGGACATAGGCGTCGGGCACCTCAGGCAGATCGTAGTTGTAGACGTGGCTGACGGCCGGGATATCGATGCCGCGGGCGGCGACGTCGGTGGCGATCAGCGTCTTGATGCTGCCGTCGCGGAAGGCCTTCAGCGCCCGTTCGCGCTGACCCTGGCTCTTGTTGCCATGGATCGAGGCAACGGAATAGCCGATGTTCTCGAGATGCTTCATCAGCTTTTCCGCACCGTGCTTGGTGCGCAGGAAGACGATGGCGCGGCCATCCGGGTTTTCAGTCAGCGACTTGCGGAGCAGTTCCGTCTTGTCGTTCTTGCCGCCGACGAAATGGACGTATTGTTCGACCTTGTCGGCAGCCTTGCCCGGAGGCGTAACTTCGACTTTGACGGGATCGACGAGGTATTCGCCGGCGAGATCGGCGATCGCCTTCGGCATGGTGGCCGAGAAGAGCATGGTCTGTCGCTTCTTCGGCACCATCTTGGCGATCTTGCGCAGATCATGCACGAAGCCGAGGTCGAGCATCTGGTCGGCTTCGTCGAGCACGAGATAGCGGACCGTGGTCAGCGTGATCGCGCGGCGATTGACGAGGTCGAGCAGGCGGCCAGGCGTGGCAACGAGGATATCGGTGCCCTTTTCGAGTTGAAGCTGCTGCTTGTTGATCGAAACGCCGCCGACGACGACATTGATGCGCAGCGGCGACTTGCGGATGAACTTCTTCAGGCTCTCGGCGATCTGGTTCACCAGTTCGCGGGTCGGGGCCAGGATCAGCGTCCGCGTCGTGCGGTTGTCGGGACGCCGTTCGTCGGCGAGCAGCTTTTCGATGAGAGGCAGGCCGAAAGCGGCGGTCTTGCCGGTGCCGGTCTGGGCGAGGCCGATCAGGTCGCGGCCTTCGAGGAGGAGAGGAATGGCATGTTCCTGGATGGGTGTCGGCGTTTCGATGCCGAGCTGGAACAAAGTAGCGACGATCGGCTTGGAGACACCAAGCGATTCAAAATTAGTCAAGGCATAACCTTTCGGGGCGCCACAACGACTATTGCCGGAACGCACCATGCGATCCGGTTTCATTCTGGCGTCAAGAACCCCGCGTGAAGTGGGAACTTGTGAGTTGGAAAAAGCTTTCCAGCGCTTCTGGCCGCTCATGGGAGTGCGGCGCTCTATCGAAATGCGCTTTTGTCCCTTCTTCCTGCGTCCGTATTTTTTAGCAGGGGCACGCTCACGCGGCGGCCGGAAGGGTGAAAGCTGACCCGCATTTGGGCTAGTTCGCGTGGAAAGTCAAGTGCGGTGCACAAGAAAGCCTTAGCCTGGGTCAGCTGAGGGCATGACGAGGACGAAGCTTTCCGATGCGGTCTCCGCGCCGTTGACGAGGATGGCGATGCGGTGTTTGCCGGGATAATAGCGCCGCGTCGTGATTGGCCGCATGGCGTGGCGGCGCTCAATCGTCTGGCTTTGCCCGGGCGCGAGCGTGATCGTCTTGCACTTGAAAACCTTGGGCGAGAGCGAACCGTCGCCCTTCACATGGTGGATGGCGTAGTCGATCATCAGCGATTGCGGGATCTCGCCGGCATTCGTCAACCGGATTTCGAAATCCAACCCTTCGCCGAACATCACCTCACCGTTTACGAGCCGTAGTTCGCATTGGAGCGAAGCGGTGGCGGCGAAGCCGAAATTGGCGAGCGCCTGCGCGTGGCCCTTCTTCAGAAGCGTGCGCGAGGCGTGTTTCAGCAGCCAGCGGCGTTCGGGCGAAGCGGCATAGATATGACAGGCGATGAAGGCGGCGACCATATCGGGGTGATCCTTGGCGACGTCGTTCAGGCTGTTGGCGACGGAACGGCGCACATAATCCTCCGGGTCATCCATCAGCGCGGTCAGGATGGGCAGGATCGGCGCCGGGTCCTTTACGAGCTGCGGCAGGCGCATGGCCCAGGGAAGACGTGGCCGCGTTCCCTCGCTCGCCAGCCGGCGTACATGCCGGTCGGGATCGCCGACCCAGCCGGAAATGATGGCGAGTGCGCGTTGCTGGTCGCGGTGGATGAATTGCCGGATGCCGAATTCGGCAGTGAAATGCGGCGTCAGCGCCTTCAGCAGGTCGAGGCCGAGATCGAAATGATCAAGGCCGCGCGCAGCGATGAACTGATTGACCGGCAACAGCATCCAGCCGGAGAGCCCCGGCCTGCCGGTGGCGGGCAGGCTTGCCATCAGAATGGCTGCGGCCTCGCGGAAATCATCGGGAAGCGTGGCAAACAGGGCGTCGCGGATCAGCGCCGAGCGCTCCATCAGTTCCAGCGCCGTGAGGCCATTGGTCGCCAGCGTCACGAAACGGTCTCTGTCGAAAGCCGACGCGTTGCCACCAATACGATCGGCCATATCGCCGACCAGCGCTTCATGCAGCAGGTTCTTCAGCGGTTCCGGCATGCTGGGGTCCTTCCTCTATGCGGCGGCCGCATGAGGGCGGCTTGGTCTGCGAAACAGCTGGCCTTTGTTGGAGAATAGAGTGATCGCATCCACCCGAGCAATCGGGTGCAGATAGCGGAAGCGCGCGACTTCGCGACCTTTCAACGCAACGGTGCCGTCGATTTCCTTGGAATGAGGGTTGGGGCCGAGATCCGAATGCGCTCCTCGGCAGGATTGGTGTCACCTGCAAGAAGATCAAGGGCGTTTGATGCAATTTGCTCGAACGGCACCCGTAGTGTCGTAAGCGGTGTGGGGAGGTGGCTGACAATCGGAATGTCGTTATAGCCTACGATCGAGATGTCCTGCGGCACGGAAAGGCCAAGTTTCGTCAGTCCCGACAAAGCGCCGATGGCAGTATTGTCGTTGACGGCGAAAACGGCGGTTGGACGTGGACTGAGATGCATCAGTGTCTCGACGGCTACCGCACCGGACTCGATGCCGAATGTCGAGGGAATGATGTATAAGGGATCTGCATTCAATCCAGCCTCTTCCAGGGCGTGGCGGAAACCCTCCACGCGCCCCCGCGAACTGGAGGCATAGGATGGACCGGCAATGACGCCAATTCTGCGGTGGCCGAGATCGAGGAGATGGCGGGCCGCGAGGTAGCCACCGAGCCTGTCATCGCCGACTGACGAGAGGCTGTGGCCATCCGTTCGGAGCGCCAGGACATAGGGAATGCCGCGTTTTGCCAGCTCGTCCGGAAAGTCATCGTCTTCCCGCGCCGTCGAAAGAATCAATCCATCGACACCCCGCTTCAACAGAGACTCGGCCGCAAGCCGGTCTGCTCTTGGCTTGTCGTCGGTCGTTGCGACAATCGCGAAGCGGCCACTACGGCTGCAGGCCTTGGCCAGCGCTTCGTAAAGCATGGCCATGACCGTATCCGTCAGCCTGGGTACAATCACCCCGACCGTCATCGTGTTGCCGCGCCTGAGGCTCGCTGCAGAAACATCGCGAACGTATCCGAGCTCTTCGGCAACCTTGCGCACGCGCCGCGCGGTCTCACTGTCGGAGCGCGGAAGCCTCTCGTCCAGAATGCGGGACACGGTAGACTTGGAGACGCCGGCTGCGGCAGCCACGCCGTGAATAGTGACGCGGGTCTGTCCCGGAACTTCATCCGCTTTTGAATTCATTGAGCCTTTTCCATTCGAGTCGGCATTGGGCCGCCGCTCTCAGCATGCACCAAAAAAGATATTGACTCCAGGAAATTCAAGAACGACAGTGGGAACGTTCCCGTAAACGATCCTATACGATCGCGAGTGAACCGCGATCACACGAAGGAGGAGACCAATATGCAACCGATGGATATGCGCGGGCTGAGCCCGGCCCCCGTTACCGCTTTCACCCGTGACGGCGAAGTTGATCACAAAGCCAACGCCAAGCTCGCCAAATGGCTGGTCTCGATGGAAGGCGTCAAAAGCCTCGTCATCCTCGGCCATGCCGGCGAGGGCACCTTCCTCACGGAAGAGGAGCGCCTTGCTCTCATCCGCACATATGTTGAAGCAGTCGACGGTGCCGTTCCGATCATTGCCGGGATTACCGGTGAAGGCACGAAGGTCGCCGCTGAAGAGGCCAGGAAATGCAAAGCCGCGGGTGCCACCGGCGCACTCGTCTATCCCAACCACGGCTGGCTGCGTTTCGGCTTTCAGAAGGGAGCGCCTCAGGATCGCTACAAGGCAATCTGGCAGGAGTCCGGCCTCCAGTGCATCCTGTTCCAGTATCCCGACGCCACCAAGGCATCTTACGATCTCGATACACAGCTTGCGATTGCCACACAGGAAGGCGTCGTCGCCACCAAGAACGGCGTGCGCAATATGAAGCGCTGGTATGTCGAAATTCCAGAGCTGAAGAAGGCCAATCCAAAGCTGCAGGTTCTGAGCTGCCACGATGAATGGCTGCTGCCAACCATGTTCGATGTCGATGGCCTGCTCGTCGGCTATGGCAATATCGCGCCGGAGTTGCTCATCGACCTGATCAAAGCCGGCAAGGCGCAGGACTATCCGGAAGCGCGCAAGATCTTCGAGCGCCTTCTTCCGGTGACGCGTGCCGTCTATCATCGCGGCTCTCATATGGAAGGCACCGTGGCCCTGAAACTCGGCCTCGTGCACCGCGGTATCCTGGACCACGCCACGATCCGCGAGCCGCTGAAGAGCCTTGGCGACAAGGCAGAAGCGGAGATTTTTGCTGCCTTCGACGCTGCCGGTATTGGTCGCGTTGACCAACTGCTGGCTGCCGAGTGACCTCTTTGACGCCCCTGCGCAGGTCGCAGGGGCGCATTGCAAAGGGAGGAGGAAGTCATGGAAACCCGCCGAGGCAGGTTTGAACGTCTTTGAAGGCCATTGCTCTGACAGGACAAACTGACGCGCAGTAGCAACCATCAAGCAGGAGCGCCCCTGGCCGGGAGAGTAGTAGGCCACGGGGCGAGAAGGAGGAACCAATGAATGTCATGCAGCCTATACCGGCTGAGACGGCGAATGCCGCTGATCCTCAGGCCGAAATCAGCGCTCGTCTGGAGCGCCTCCCCATCACCCGCGAGGTGTTCTGGGCGCGCAATATCGTCGGCGCCGCAACGTTCTTCGACGGCTACACGGTCATCGCTATCGCTTATGCCATGCCCGTCCTCGTCCGCGAGTGGGGCCTGAGCCCCTCACAGACCGGCATGATCCTATCGATGGGCTATCTGGGACAGTTGATCGGTGCGATCCTGTTTGGCTGGCTTGCCGAGAAGGTCGGCCGGCTGAAAGTTCTTCTCTTCACGATCCTGCTCTTCGTCAGCATGGATGTCGCATGCCTGTTCGCTGCCGGGGCCGGCATGATGATGGCCTTCCGTTTCGTCCAGGGGATCGGCACCGGCGGCGAGGTCCCGGTCGCCAGCGCCTATATCAACGAGTTGATCGGGTCGAAGGGGCGCGGCAAGTTCTTCCTCCTTTATGAGGTCATGTTCTTGTTGGGCCTCGTCGGCGCCGGGCTGATCGGCTACTTCATGGTACCGGTTTACGGTTGGAAGGCGATGTTCGTCGTCGGCCTCGTTCCCGCAATCCTGATGATTCCGCTGCGCTGGTTCCTCAAGGAATCACCGCGTTGGCTGGCTGCCAACGGCCGATACGGCGAAGCAAACGCTATCGTCACCCGCATGGAAGAAAGCGCTCGTGCCGCCGGCAAGGAACTGCCCGAACCGAAGCTCATCCAAGCGCCGGTCCGCCGCACGTCGGACTGGCGCGAGCTCTTCCAGGGCGTTTACCTGAAGCGGACGCTTTCCATCTGGGCAATGTGGTTTACCGCCTATACGGTGGCCAACGGTACGATCACCTGGCTGCCGACCCTTTATCGACAGGTCTTCAACCTGCCGCTTCAAACCAGCATCTTCTATGGTTTCCTGACGTCAGTCGGCGGCGTGATCGCGGCTGTCATCTGCGCGCTGCTCATCGATAAAGTGGGGCGCAAGCGTTGGTACACGGGTGCGCTGCTTCTCGCTCCCGTGCCGCTGCTGGCCCTCGCATGGCTCGGCGCGACCTCTCCCATCCAGGTTTTGGTTCTTGCCGGTCTCGCTTATGCGATCGTCCAGACCGTCACATTTTCCTTGTACCTGTACTCGGCAGAGATCTACCCGACGCGCCTCAGGGCACTGGGAACAGGAACCGGCAGCGCCTGGCTTCGCTTGGGGTCATCGACCGGCCCGATCCTCGTCGGCACGGTGATGTCTTCCATGGGCATCCAGTATGTCTTCGTGAGCTTCGCAGCCATTCTGATCGTCGGTGCAATCATCACCATGCTGTTTGCAATAGAAACCAAGGATCGCGTGCTGGAGGAGCTTTCTCCGTAACGGTTCAAAATGCGGTCTGATCGGCTTTGATCTGGCGGATGAAAATCCGCCAGTTTCATTTGATTGCCGTTGCAGCAATTCAAAGTGTTACAGCGCCGCGCGTCTGAAGAGCCGCGCGGCGCTGTCATGGACCGGCGTCTGCGAAGGTCAAGCGGCGCCGAATTGAGGCTTCTCTATTCCGGGCAGACTTTGACGCGGTAGGGCTCGCCCCAGCGATCATGCCGCCATTCGAGATGGCAATAGGACGGCCGGTAATAGGTCCTATAGACGGGATAGGGGCGATAAACAGGATAGGCGGGATAGACAGGGTAGGCGGGACGGGCGGCCTCGGACAGCAGCGCGCCGCCGACGACGCCGGCGGCAAGGCCGCCCCAGAAGGCATCGCGTGGACGGGCATCGGCGGTGGTGGCGGTGGCGAGCGAGGCGCCGGCAAAGGTCAGCGCGATCAGGCCCGTCGCCATGGTCTTATGAAAAACGGACATGCTATTTTCCTTTCATGGCTGGCTTCCAATAAAGCCATGTCGAGACTCGGCCTGGATCACGGCGACGCAATGGCCGCGCAAGCGGTTTCGGCATTAAATTTTCGTCATGATTTCAGCGAATCCCCTGCTTTCAAGTCTGGGCCGTCAAGGTGAGTTGTCTTCAGCTTGGCGAGCCGGAAATTGGTGAGCCGGCCCGTAAAATTTCGCTATCGAAATTTATGGTTAAAACCTTGTTAAAAGCCTTGGCGTTATAGTTTTTGTAGTCGATATTTCATTCATTGCTGGAGCTATATTTTTGAAATCAGCCGGGGACCTTCTGGAGTTGGCTTGCCGCCGGATCGCTGATCTGGATACCCCGGCCTATGTCAAGAACAGCGAGCTGCGCTATATCGCCGTCAACGAGGCCTATGCGCGTTTTCTGGGCCGCGAAATCTCCGATTTCATCGGCAGACGCAGCCGCGAACTCTTCGACCGTCCCGAGGAAGAGGAACGCGAGGATAGGGAACGCCGCGCGCTGGTGTTCGGCACCGAGGAAAACGCCATCTGTTTCGATGCCGCGGGCCTCGGCCATGAGCGCATTCAGATCGAGAGCTTCTCTCCGTCGCCGGAGCGGGCCTATGTGCTCGGCATTTTCGAAGTGCGCGAGGCGCCGCGCCGCGCCGGTGGCGATAGCGGTGTCGCCGCCGATTTCGCCCGCGTGCGCGAGGCGCTGGAAAAGCTCGATCATCCGATCGGCATCTTTGCCGGGGACGGCCGCCCGCTGGTCGTCAACGCCGCCTACCGTAATGGCGCCAAGCCTGCGGCCGCCGGAGATTCGGCCTGGGGCGAGAGCGTCAACGAACTCGACGTTCTTCGCACTGTCCTGGAGGACCTACCGGTTGCAGTCTTCGTGCGCGATGACGGGCACCGCCTGGTCTATGCCAATAAATATTACGACACCTTCAGCGGCCACGACCGCTCCCAGATACTGGGAATGACCGAATATGAAATGTTCGGGCCGGAAGGTGGCGAGGCGATCTACCAGGAAAACCTGCTGGCGTTGAAGTACGGCACGTCGGTGGAGATCGAAAGCGAAATGCCGAGCAAGAGCGGCCACGTCTATCCCGTCATCTCGCGCGTCAACCGCGTCATGACGGCGGACGGCCGCACTTATGTCGTCGGCTCTTTTTCCGACATCTCGCCGCTCAAGGAACGCGAAAAGGCGCTGATTGCGTCGCGCAAGCAGGAAGAAATCCTGCACCGGGATATCGAAAGCATCCTGCGTTCGCTGCCGGTCGGCGTGCTGATCCTCGATAACGACCATCGGATTCTCTACGTCAACGACGAATTCTACAGCATCTGGGATCTGCCGCTCGACGATCGCTTCGACGGTCGCCACTTCATCGACGTCATCCGCCGCAATTACGAGCTCGGTCGCTACGACGGCACGCAGACGCCGGAGGAAATCTACGCCTTCCGCAAGCACCTGTTCGAGACAGATGAGCCGGAGCCGATCGAACTCGGCTGGGCGGGCAGCAAATCCGTCATCTTCGACAGCCGCCGCCTCTCCCACGACCGCATCCTGCTTTCTTATGCCGATATTTCGGCGGTGCGCGAACGGGAAAAGGAAATCCACGAGGCGCGTGCGGCGCTGGAGCAGGTCGGCGAGATGATGCGCGATGCAACGCGCGCCATGTCGCAGGGGATCGCCATCGTCCAGGACGGCATCATCAAGCTATCCAACGAAGCGCTTTCAGAGATCCTGCGCATTCCGGCCCCCTATATCGAGCCAGGCGTGAGCTGGCTCGGGCTCTTCGATTTCTGCGCGGTGCGCGGCGATTTCCATGATGCGGCGGCCGAGATCCTGCAGGGCTGGCGCGCCAATATTGCGGCGCGGCAGCCGATTTCCACCGTCTTCCATGTCGCCGGGGAACGCTGGGTCAACATGGAGGCGACGGTCAGCGAGGGGCAGCATTGGGTGGCGCTCTTCACCGACGTCACCGAGCTGAAGAGCCGTGAGGAGGAACTGCGGCAGCTGCTGTCGCGCGCCGAAGCCGCCGACCGCGCCAAATCCGAATTCCTCGCCAATATGAGCCACGAGATCCGCACGCCGATGAACGGCGTTCTTGGCATGGCGGAGCTGCTTGCCAAGACCAATCTCGACACGCGCCAGAAGACTTTCGTCGACATCATCGTCAAATCGGGCAATGCGCTGCTGACGATTATCAATGACATCCTCGACTTCTCGAAGATCGATGCCGGACAGATGAAACTGCGCAAGGCCGCCTTCGATATTACCGAAGCGGTGGAGGACGTGGCGACACTCTTGTCTTCGCATGCCGCCGAGAAGAACATCGAGCTGCTGGTGCGGGCCGCACCCGACCTGCCTGCCGCCGTGATCGGCGATGCCGGGCGTTTCCGTCAGATCGTCACCAATCTCGTTGGCAACGCCGTCAAGTTCACCGAGCGTGGCTACGTCTTCGTCGATCTCGGCTTTCAGGCCGCCGACGGCGGCGAGATCATGGCGAGCATCCGCATCGAGGATACCGGTATCGGCATCCCGCCGGAGAAGCTCGAATCGATCTTCGACAAGTTTTCGCAGGTGGACGCCTCCTCGACCCGCCGGCATGAGGGAACGGGCCTCGGCCTTGCGATCACTGCCGGGCTCGTCGACCTTTTCGGCGGGTATCTCAACGTCGAAAGCGAAGGCAACAAGGGCTCGGTCTTCACCGTCAATCTGCCGTTTGCGGTGGCGGCCGCCCGCATCGAACCGAAGCCGTTGCCGATCAACGTGCAGGGCGCGCGCGTCCTCGTCGTCGACGACAATGACGTGAACCGGCGCATTCTGACCGAGCAGCTTGCTCTCTGGGGTTTCGACGGCGTGGCCGCCGAAGGCGGCGGTACCGGCCTTGCGATCCTCGAGGCGGCGGCCGATCTCGGCATTGCCGTCGATGCCGTGGTGCTCGCCTATCACATGCCCGATATGAACGGGGCCGATGTCGCGCGCCGGCTCCGCGCCGATCCCCGCTTTGTCGAATTGCCGATCATCTTCCTGACGTCGATGGATATTTCCGGCACGGAAAAGGAATTCGCGGCGCTCAACGGCCACGCGCATCTGATGAAGCCGGCGCGCGCCAACGTGCTGCGCAACACCGTCGTCGAAGTGGTGCGCGCCAGCCGCGTCAAGCAGGCCTCCGAGGCCGAGATTGCCCGGCTGCAGAGGGAAGCGGCGGCACCGGCAAAGCCGCCGGCACCCGCGCCGCAGAAGCGGGCGGCCGAATTCGTCGACGTGCTCGTTGCCGAGGACAACGAGGTCAACCAGATCGTCTTCACGCAGATCCTGCAGGGAACGGGTCTTTCCTTCCTCGTCGTCGAGAATGGTGAGGCGGCGGTCGCTGCCTGGGAGCGGCATACGCCGCGCATCATCATGATGGATGTCTCCATGCCCGTCATGAACGGCCATCAGGCGACCCAGACGATCCGCGAAAGGGAAAAGGGCCAGGGGCACCGCGTGCCGATCATCGGGGTCACCGCCCATGCGCTCGAAAGCGACCGCGAGCTTTGCCTCGACGCCGGCATGGACGATTACATGTCGAAGCCGATCAGCCCTGAACTATTGGAAGAGAAAATCCGGCAATGGCTCGGAACGAGCGAGCAGCAGCCGGAGCGCAGCAGCTATTAATCCGCGCGCTGACCGGGGGACGCCTTGATACCGCAGAGCATTTCGCGCTTGCCGGCGAAGCCTTGGCGGCGCTCGACGGCAAAACCGGCGGCAATGAGGTTGCGGCGCACGAAGCCGGCCGCCGCATAGGTGGCGAACGTGCCGCCGGCGGCACTTTTCTCGCAGACGAGCCGCATCAGTTCCTCCGACCACATGTCGCCGTTGCGTGACGGGGCGAAGCCGTCGAGATACCAGGCGTCGAAGCCGGGCTTTGCCACGGCGACACCGTCGAGCGCGCGGCCGCAGACGACGCTGAGTCGCGTCTGAGGATCGAGATCGAGCGAGACGGTTCCAGCAGGCGTCTGCGGCCAGGCCGCCGTCAGCGCCTCGCGCTCGCTATCGATCTCCGGCCAATGCGACAGCGCCCGGCCGATCTCTTCGCCACGCATCGGATGGAGCTCGAAGGAGATGAAATGCAGGTGCTGGCCGCCGGCTCGGTGGAGCTTCCACTGCCGCCAGGTCTCGGCGAAGTTCAGGCCGGTGCCGAAGCCGAGCTCGCCGATCATGAATTCCTGCCGCCCGTTCCAGCGCTCAGGCAGGCCGTTGCCGGCGAGGAAGACGTGGCCGCATTCCAGCCGGCCATCCGTCTGGCAATAAAAATGATCGCCAAAGGCGGTGGAATAGGGCATATCGCCGTCGCGCCATTCGAGCGGCTGCGGCGCGCCTGCGCCAATCTGATCGGGGTTCACGTCTGTCATGGAAAAAGCCGATAATCCTCAGCAGGTCTCAGGTCAATCATCCTCGGAATTGCTGATCGTCGGCGGCGGCATCATGGGTCTCTGGGCGGCCGTCCACGCCGAGCGCCGGGGCATCCGTACCCTTATTGCTGACGCCGGCAGATTGGGCGAAGGCGCAAGCGGCGGCCTGCTCGGCGCGCTGATGCCGCATATGCCGGATCGGTGGTCTGAAAAGAAGCAGTTCCAGTTCGATGCGCTGGTCCTACTCGAAGCCGAAATCGCAGCGCTCGAAGCAATGACCGGGCTTTCCGCCGGTTATACCAGGTCCGGGCGGCTGATCCCGTTGCCGAAGCCGCATCTCAACCGCATAGCGTGCGGCCATTTCGAAGACGCCGAGCGCCATTGGCGGGCGGGCGAGCGCCGCTTCCACTGGCATGTGCTCGACAGTCCGCCGGTCGATGGCTGGATCGAGCCGTCCGCCGGCAAGAGCGGCTTCGTGCACGACACGCTCGCCGCGCGCGTTGCGCCGCGGTTGCTGATCGCGGCGCTTACCGCCTTCCTGCGGCGGGCAAAACACGTGCGGATCATCGAACATGCCAGGGTTGCAGGCCTTGATCCCGATCGCGGCACCGCCGAAATAGGCGGCGAAAGCTTGGCTTTCAGCCGCTGCATCCTTGCCGCCGGCTATCAGTCCTTTCCGCTGTTGCAGGAGCTGACGCCCGGGCTGAAGCAGCCGCTCGGCCAGCCGGTCAAAGGGCAGGCGGCTCTGTTGAAAGCCGATATCGACCCGTCGCTGCCGACGATCTTTCTCGACGGGCTCTATGTCGTCGCACATGAAGGCGGGCACGTGGCGATCGGCAGCACCAGTGAGAACCGCTTTGACGATCCCATGTCGACCGACGCCCAGCTCGACATGCTGATCGAGACGGCGCGGGTGATCGTGCCAAGCCTTCGCGACGCCCCGGTCGTCGAGCGCCGGGCGGGGCTTCGCCCGAAGGCGATCGACCGGGATCCGATGATCGGTCGCCACCCCGATCACCCACGCCTGATCGCGCTGACCGGTGGCTTCAAGGTCAGCTTCGGCCTAGCGCACCGGCTGGCGGAGGCGGCGATAGCAATCGCAGGCGATACAGATTGCGGATTTTTGTTGCCGGAAAGCTTCGCAATTTCAAGCCACATCGCGGCGGCTTCACGTTAAACGTGAATTAGGCGCCGCTGCGTTTCGTTATTCTGTCATGCAAATCACCTATCTGCTTGCGCATCGACAGCGCCTGAAGTCAGCGGCGCTCACTTCCTTGATGGAGGAAATTGCATGCGCTATGCCATTTGCTTCACGCCCCCGGCGAGCGACCCTCTTTCGCTCGTGGCCGCCAGTTGGCTTGGCCGCAACGTGTTTTCGGGCGATATGGTGGAGCCTCCGGCCGTTCGTGGTCTCGGCATTCACGAGATCGCCTTCCATACCGCCGTGCCGCGGCGCTATGGTTTTCACGGCGTTTTGAAGACGCCATTTCACTTGTCTCACGAGATGTCGGAAGCGCAACTCTTGCGCGATCTGATGCGTTTTTCCGGGACCTTCGTTCCCTTCCAGATTCCGCGTATCGAAGTCGCCCGGCTCGGCAATTTCTACAGCCTGCTGCCGAGTATTCCCTGCGAGCAGATCCAGTATCTCGCCTCGGCGATCGTGCAGGAATTCGATCGTTTCCGCGCGCCGCTGAGCGAGGCCGAGATCGAACGCAGCGATCCGGACGGGCTGTCGGCGACGCAATTTGCCAATCTGCATCGCTGGGGTAGCCCTTACGTGATGGAGGAGTTCCGCTTTCATATGCCGGTGACAGGCCCTGTCAACGCGATCGACATGCCGCGCATCGAGCCGGCGCTGCAGACGATCTTCGAGCCTGTGTTATGCGAGCCGGTCACGGTTTCCAACGTGGCGCTGATGATCGAGGAGGGCACCGGCGGCCCTTTCCGCGTTCATTCGCTGCATCCGATGGGCAAGGTCAGCGCGCGCAAGATCGCCTGAATATCCAGGCTAAAGATTTGTTCCGTAATGGGAAAATCCCGTTGCGCAGTTTCCGTCTCGACATTCCGGCTGCGGATGCTACCGTTCCCCGTCTTTTCAGAAGGTGATTTGATGGTATCCGAGACCTATCCGCGCAATCTTGTCGGTTATGGGCGTTTGACGCCCGATCCGAAATGGCCGGACGAGGCACGCGTCGCCGTGCAGTTCGTCATCAACTACGAGGAGGGCGGCGAGAGTTCGATCCTTGACGGCGATCCGGCTTCCGAAAACCTGCTGTCGGAAATCGTCGGCGCAGCCGCCTGGCCTGGGCAGCGCAACCTCAACATGGAATCGATCTACGAGTATGGTTCGCGTGCCGGCTTCTGGCGGCTTTGGCGGATGTTCACCGATCTCAAGGTGCAGGCGACCGTCTACGGCGTGACGCTGGCAATGGCCCGCAACCCCGAGGCCGTCGCCGCGATGAAGGAGGCCGGTTGGGAAATTGCCAGCCACGGCTACCGCTGGCTGGAGTACAAGGATTTTCCTGAAGATCTGGAGCGCAAGCATATCCTCGAAGCCGTGCGGCTGCACACCGAACTCACCGGTGAGCGGCCTTACGGCATGTATCAGGGCAAGCCTTCCGACAATACGCTTCGGCTGGTGCAGGAGGAGGGCGGTTTTCTCTATTCCTCCGATTCCTATGCCGACGACCTGCCTTATTGGGTGAAGGGCGTCGACGGGAAACCCTTCTTGATCATCCCCTATACGCTCGAAACCAACGACATGCGGTTTGCGACGCCGCAGGGCTTCAACGCCGGCGATCAGTTCTTCACCTATCTGAAGGATGCCTTCGATACTCTTTATGAGGAAGGCAAGGCGGGCAGCCCGAAGATGATGTCGGTCGGCCTGCATTGCCGTCTCGTCGGGCGCCCGGGCCGGGCGGCGGCACTGAAGCGGTTCATCGAATATGTGCTGAAGCACGACAAGGTCTGGATTCCGCGCCGCATTGAGATCGCCGAGCACTGGCACAAGCATCATCAGCCGGATGCGCTCTGATGATGTCGCGCGAGGATTTTGTCTCCCGCTTCGGCGGCGTCTTCGAACATTCGCCTTCTATTGCCGAGCGCGCCTATGACGCCGGCCACCTGCCGGCGCCGCTGACGGCATCAGGCGTGCATGCGGCCCTTGTGGCCGTCTTCCGGGCGGCAAGCCGAGAGGAGCGTCTCGGCGTGCTGCTGGCTCATCCCGATCTTGCCGGGCGCCTCGCCATAGCAGGCGAACTCACCGAAGACAGCCGGAAGGAGCAGGCCGGCGCCGGTCTCGACCGGCTGAGCCCGGCCGAACACGGCCGCTTCACCGAACTCAATTCGGCCTATGTCGAAAAATTCGGCTTTCCCTTCATCATCGCCGTCAAGGGGCTCGGCAAAGACGACATCCTGTCGGCTTTCGAAACTCGCATCGGCAACGATCGGGACGAGGAATTTGCGACCGCGACGGCGCAGGTCGAGCGGATCGCGCTGCTACGGCTGACATCGATGCTGCCGGAGGCTGAATGAAAGAGCGGCGCGCTATCGATTATCTCAACGAGATGTATGAGGCAGCATCCGAAGCGCTGTCTTTCGTCGGCGGAATGGATGAGGCGGCGTTCGCCGGGGACAAGCTCACCTTCAAGGCGGTTGCCTTCTGCCACTTCACCATCGGCGCTGCGGCGTCCCGCCTGCTCGTCACACATCCAGAATTTGCGACCGAGCATCCCGACCTGCCATGGACGAAAATCTGTGGCACGGGCAATCGCATTCTCGAGGACGTCTTCGATCTCAATCCCTCCGAAATCTGGGAGGCGACGTATCGCACGCTGCCGGAACTTCTTTCCGCGATCGACGCTGTCCGTTACTGGCATGCCCAAGGCGAGTGAATCCATGTCCGAATTTCTCGAGATCCGCCCGCTCACCAAATCCGCCTTCGCACCCTTCGGCGAGGTGATCGAAGCCGATCCGGCCTCGATGCGGCTCATCAATGGCGGCACGACGGAGCGTTTTCACGCGCTGGCCGCCGCTGAAGCGACGGGCGAAGGCGCACGCGTCATCATCAACCTCTTTCGTGGCCAGCCGCGTGCCTTCCCCTATGAAATCACCATGATGGAGCGGCACCCATTCGGCAGCCAGAGTTTCTCGCCGGTCTCTGGCCGTTCCTTTCTCGTCATCGTTTCCGAGGACGAGAACGGCCGTCCGCACAGGCCGCAGGTGTTTCTGGCGCGTGGCGATCAGGGCGTGAACTACCGCCGCAACGTCTGGCATCATCCGCTGATGGTGCTCGGCCAAGCCTCAGATTTCCTGGTTGTCGACCGCGATGGGCCGGGCAATAATCTGGAAGAATTCTTCTTCGAAACCCCTTACATCATCAAAGAGCCAGCCCCATGACCGGACTGACCACGCATGTTCTCGACACCGCCCTCGGCAAGCCCGCCGAGGGTCTGAGGATCGATCTTTTCCAGCTCGACGGCGAGATCCGCAGACATCTGAAGACGGTCGAGACCAATGCCGACGGCCGGGTCGACGGTGGCCCCATCCTGGTTGGCGAAGGCTTCCGGGCCGGCATTTATGAACTGGTCTTCCATGCTGGCGACTATCTGAGGGCGAGCGGCACGCCGCTGCCGCATCCTGCCTTCCTCGACATCGTGCCGATCCGCTTCGGTATCGCCGATGTCACGGCGCACTACCATGTGCCGCTGCTGATTTCGCCCTATGGCTATTCCACCTATCGAGGGAGTTAGAGCCTTTCCTGGTCAGATTGAAGCATTCTGTTGGCTCAAACGGAGTTGGATGGTCGACCGGCCGGCGCGCGTCGTAGCCCAGCTCTACGGCCAAGCCGGCCGGTCGATCAGCCGGCCCGTTTCAGCCAACCCGAAGGGCTGGGCATCTTTCCGCCAGGATCAAAGGCTATCGGCTCGGACGTACCAAGAGGTATGCCCTTCGCCAATCGCCTCTGCCCTGACGAAAACCTGCTCCGGCAGAATGCTTCAATCTGACCAGGAAAGGCTCTAAAAATGCGGTTTGCGGCAATTGCGGATATCCACGGCAACCATCTGGCGTTGGAGGCGGTGCTTGCGGATATTCGTGCGCAGGGCATCGATGAGATCGTCAATCTCGGCGATTTCTTCAGCGGACCGCTCGAGGCGGGCAAGACGGCAGACCTGCTGATGCCGCTTAGCCTGACCTCGGTTCGCGGCAATCACGACCGCTACCTCATCGAACAGGATCCGGCTTCCATGCATGCCTCGGATGCCGCCGCCTATCGGCAATTGTCGTCGTCGCATCTCGATTGGGTGCGTAGCCTGCCGTTCGATACCGTCTATCGCGGCGAGGTCTATCTCTGCCATGCGACGCCGAAGGACGACAATCTCTACTGGCTGGAATCGGTTTCCCCGGAGGGCTTCGTCTTTCTGAAGCCGATCGAAGCGATCGAGGCGCTGGCGGAGGGCGTCGACCTGCCGCTGATCCTCTGCGGCCACAGTCACATTCCCCGAGCTATCATGCTTTCCGACGGCCGCCTCATCGTCAATCCCGGCAGCGTCGGCTGCCCGGCCTATGGCGACGAAATGCCCTATTACCACAAGGTGGAGGCCGGTCATCCGCTGGCCAGCTATGCCATTCTGGAAAAGACGGCGGCCGGATGGACATGGCAGTTCCGAGCCGTCGCCTATGACCATAAGGCGATGTCGGCACTGGCCGCCGAAAGGGGCCGTGCCGACTGGGCAGGCGCGCTGGCAGCGGGTTGGGTGAGATAGAGCACGATGCCGAAAAGTGTGAACGGCTTTCGGCATCATGCGCTAACTATTTAATTTAGAACAGGATTCAGATTTTAGGCCGAACCGGCCTGATCTAGTCCAGACCCGTCAGCGCGGCGATCATTTCTCCTTTGGTGCCGGGGGGACGATCGGCTTTGCCGGGGCTGCAGCCGGTGTTGCCGGCTTTACCGGGGCTGCGGCAGGCATTGCCGGTCTTGCCGGTTTTGCGCCATCGAGATTTCCAAGGAGGGACGAGATGGCGTCGTCGCCCTCGAAGCCGGCCTCCTTCAACAATTTGTCGAGGATCGGTTTGTTGGCCTGATAGGAGAGGAGCTGGCCTGCCAGTCCTTCGCCGAGGCCGATGCCGGTTCCTCCGGTCGCGCCGTTTCCGCGGCCGAGCATGCCGCCGGTATCGAAGATCCTGATATCGGAGATCTTCTCGATCGGCTTGACCGCCTCGGCGAGCGCCTCGGGAATGATGCGGATACGCTCGCGGGTGATCTCGAACTCGATGATGGCAGCGCTCAACTTGTTGCGGGCGTCGTTAAGCAATGCCTCGCTCTCGGCGGCGGCCTTGCCGGTTTCGAGAATACCCTTGGCCTTGATGATCGCCGCATCCGCTTCGGCGGTCGCGAGCGTCTTGATGGCCTCGGCCTGATCGCTTGCCGCCTGTTTTTCTGCCTCGGCGCCGACGGTGACGGCGGTTGCTTCCGTCTCGGCTTTCTTGCGCGCGTCGATCACGGCAATCTGCCTTTCGCGTTCGGCGATCTCGATCGCCTTGGCGGTGCCGACCTTTTCCTCCGCCGCTATCGCCAGCGCGCGGGCCGCTTCCGCAGCTGCCTTCGCTTCGGATTCTTCGCGGCTCTTGTTGGCAACGGCGATGGCGCTCTCCTGCGCGACGATCTGCAGATCGCGCTTGGCTTCGGTGTCGCGCTGCTGGACGGCGCGGGCGGAATCGATGTTGGCGCTTTCGCGGGCCTGCTTGGCGGATGCCTCGCGTTCAGCGATCGCCTGTTCGGAGGCGATGCGGGCTTCCTCTTCGGCGCGTTTGGCGGCCTGTTCCTGCTGCGCGGTTTCGGCGCGTGTCGCCGCGGATTTGTTGGCGATGTCGCGTTCCTGGCTGAGCTCGGCTTCCCGCTTCGTCCGCTCGATGGTCAGCGATTGCTGGCGGGCCTCGAGATCCTTCTGGGCGATGGCGACTTCGGTATCGCGAACGATCTCGTTTCGCTCCTTCTTGCGTCCCTCGGTGATGCGGGTCAATGCGGCGAGACCTTGCGCATCGAAGAAGTTGTTGGCGTTGAAATGCTTGATATCGGTCTGGTCGAGGCGGGTCAGCGACACGGATTCGAGCTCGAGGCCGTTCGACTGGAGATCGGCGCCGACGGCTTCCTGCACGGCCTTGACGAAATCCATGCGCTGTTCCTGCAGCGCGTCGAGGTTCATCGTCGCGGCCACCGAGCGAAGGCCGTCGACGAATTTCGCTTCGATCAGGATGCGAAGCGCCTCGGCATCATTGGTCCGGTTGCCGAGCGTCTGGGCGGCAAGCGCAATCGAGGAGGCATCGGGTTTTACGCGCACATAGAACTCGGCGCCGATATCGACGCGCATGCGGTCCTTGGTGATCAGCGCATCACCTTCACCGCGGCGAACTTCGAGCCGCAGCGTCTTCAAATTGACCCTGGCGATCGAGTGGAAGATCGGCAGGACGACCGAACCGCCGTCGAGCACGACCTTCTGGCCACCGAGGCCGGTGCGCACATAGGCCTCATCGCGGCTGGAGCGTGTGTAAAGAGAGGCGAGGACAAAACCGATGCCGAAGATCAGAACAATCCCAATGCCGGCTGGTAGAATAACGTCGTATATCATTGCTGGTCCCTCAAAGATTGATTGTCCGCATCGGTCGGGTCGGCCAGTGCGGGAATGGCGATAAATACATCTGCCGTGCGGTCGACGAGGAGAACCTCGGTGCCGACCTTCAGAGGCTCCTGATCTCTGGCGGCCTTGGCTCTCAGCACGTGCCAGTTTCCATGCTGGTCCTTGACGCGGACGCGTCCTGGCAGCCCCTGATCGAGCGGGCCGAGCGATACTTCGGCGGTCCGGCCGATGAGCGCGTCGAGATCGACGGCATAGGTCTCGTCATGCGGCACGAGCCGCGCCACGGTCCTGCTCGACGCCCTGACCATGGGGATGGCAACCAAGATGGCGGGAAGAGCGGCGACGGTGGCGGGAAGCGGTGCCCAGAAGGCATTGGCGACGGCCTGTATGGCAAAGCCCGTCATGGCGAAGAAGCCGAGCGCCAGCATGATGAGGATGAGCAGGGGAACACCGCCGAGATTGAGCCAGGACAGGTAGCCCGCAAACCCGTCATGGCCATGGAAATCCGGTTTTCCTAGAAATTCCATGATCGAAAAACCCATGACGGTCGCGAGCATCTCGATCGCGGTCAGGCCGGCGAGGACCGCGGCGGCGATGGCGAAGGGGGCACATTCGGGGGCGAAGAGAAGTGCCATCGCCGTTACCGGTTATCCGCCTTGAAGCGTGCGAGGCGCGCTTCGATCGCCTGTTCGCGGTGCAAGCGGTCGAGCTCGTCCAGCTCCGAACTATGGGCGTGCTCGCCTGATGGAACACCGGTCAGCCGCGACACCGCCGCCGCAGCCCGGGCAGCATCGGCGCCCGGCGCGGGCCGGCTGTGACCTGCTGCGGCGTCTTCGGGATGCCTGGCGATGCTGCGCTTGAAATCGGCAAGGCGGGCGTCCGCCTCGCGGCGCGTGGCGAGCACGGCCTGAAGGGCTTTCTGGCCCTCGTCCAGCTGCTCCCTGGCATCGGCCAACGCCTTGTCGAGCGCCGCGATCTGGGATTCGAGATCGATCTGCCGGGCGACGCCGGCCTTTGCCAGATCATCGCGCCCGGAAGAGACGGCGAGGCGGATCTTCGCGTCGAGCGCGTTCATGTCTCCGACGATCTCGTCCTTGCGGCTCTGGATGCGATATTCCTCGGCACGCGCCTTGCCGAGATCGGTGCGGGCCTCGTCCGCTGCCGCATCGATCTCGCGGATCGCCTGTTCGATGACGGCGATCTTGTTGACGCCTTCCGCCTTGTCGACCGCCGCATTCGCGATGCCCGCGATCAGGCGGCCCATGCGGGAAAGAATGCCTTCATTCGTCATGTTTTCCTCCATCCGAGCGGAATTCGGCGTGACGCCGATGTGAATCTCGTAACGATCCTGGCCGGCCACAAGATAGGCCGGAAAAATACTCTCCCATCCCCTGGAATAGCCCGCGACATCGAAGGGTACGGCAACGCGCCCGTGCACTGTGGCGATCGTCAGATCCGCGGGGCCTTTGATGGCGAAAAGCTTGTCGTCGAGCGGCAGAAACGGGGGATCGGCACTCGCGCCACGATTGGCGGCGAAATCGCGAAGGCCGAGTGTCACCAGCCGCGCCGGCAGCCCCGTCTGCTCGCGGACGGTTTCATAGGCAAGTTCATGCAGGAGGACGAGATTGGCGCCCGCCCTGTCGTCGATGCGTTCGTTCAGGATGTCGATCATCCTGCGATAGGCGGCAAGAGTATCGTCCAGCGCCTGCCGGGCCTGTTCATCAGGCGCCAGCGTGTAGCGCAGCAGCGATAGGTGCGGTGTCTTGCCTGTGTTCGCCATAGGATAAAACATAAAGCACCGCTTTGGTGCTTTCAAGGGGTTGTGCTAAAAATACAACCTAAGCTTAACATGGCGTTAGAAGGAGAGGCAGCGTCCTATCGGGCGGCGGTATGCGCCTCGCGAATACCGGCGCTGATACGGTTGATGATGGTCCATATGAGAAGGAGAGCCACAACCGCCCAGAGCCACGAAGTCCATGCTGCAAACGTACCGCCAACCGCGACAAAGATGCCGAGCGCGCCGAAAAGCACCGCGCGGTCGCTCTTGCCCAGCGGCCCGTCGTAACGCCGGCTTGCCCCGACCGTTTGACCCAGAACGCCGGCAAATTCCGTCAGCGCCGAGAGGAATATGACTGATAACGCCGGCACCAAGCCGTTCGGATCGATGAGCGCAAACGGCAAATACAGGGCGACATCCGACACGACATCACCGATCTCGTTCAGATAGGCGCCTAAAATGCTCTTCTGCCCATGTTCGCGCGCGAGCATGCCGTCGATGGCGTTGAGGCCCATGCGCAGGAGAAACCATACCGGCACCAGCAGGAACCAGTGCGGAAGCGGAGCGACGCTCAGAAAAAGGCCCAATGCAACCGAGACGGCGGCGGCAACTGAAGTCACCTGATTGGCGGTGACGCCTCGCGACGCGAGGGAGCGCACCAGAGGGCGAAGAATGTTCTGAAATCGGGACTTCAATTGATAGACAGACATGCTACCTCAGTGGAATTTCGTGGCATTTGAACAGTCTATGCCGGCTCGGGCAGTGCAGATCGTCGCAGCTGTGAGGAAGGCCGCACTTCATATCGGTTCATGCAAAGGACTTACATTTGCAACTAGACTTTTGCAATGAAAGCAAATCACTGTGCTCGCCAATGGATGCAACCTATCCACCCATCAGAATTGGAGAAGAGCGTGCTGCAAACTGCCGATAGTGGGCAACCGTCCTCGACGGCCAGACCAATGCATGAATCAGAATTCGCATCGCATGATGGCACTCGGCTGTTTTATCGGGCGTGGCCTTCGACGAGCGCTGCACCGAAGGGCGTGATCATTCTTCTCCATCGCGGCCACGAGCATAGCGGCCGCGTCGCTCATCTCGCCACCGAGCTCGGTCTCGATGATTTTTCCTTCTACGCCTGGGACGCACGCGGCCACGGGCGTTCACCGGGAGAGCGCGGCTATTCTCCATCCTTTGCTGCCTCGGCGCATGATCTCGATTGCTTCGTCCGCCATGTCAGCGAGACAAGCGGTACTTCAGTCGAAGACATCGCCGTCATTGCGCAGAGTGTCGGCGCGGTCCTCGCCAGCACCTGGGTGCACGACTATGCGCCGCCGATCCGTGCGCTCGTGCTTGCCTCGCCGGCCTTCAGCGTCAAGCTCTACGTGCCTTTTGCCAAAGAAGGCATCGCGTTCTGGGAAAAGCTCAAAGGTACATTCTTCGTCAATTCCTATGTCAAGGCGAGGTTCCTGACGCATGATCCCGAGCGCATCGCCTCCTATGAAACCGACCCATTGATATCTAGGCCGATTGCCTCCAACATCCTGGTGCAGCTCTATGAGGCGGCAGCCCGCGTCGTCGGCGACGCCCGCGCCATCACCGTCCCGACCCAACTGCTGATCTCCGGCAGCGACTGGGTGGTGCGACACGCGCCGCAGCACCGGTTTTACGAAAACCTCGGCAGCCGGATCAAGGAACGGCATGTGCTTGCCGGCTTCTACCATGATACGCTTGGCGAAAAGGACCGCGCGATTGCGCTCGCCGAGATCCGCCGTTTTATAGATGCGCGTTTTGCCGAGCCCCGGGCACCTGCCGACCTTCGCAACGCCCATATCCAGGGCTATACAAAGGACGAGGCCGACCGGCTTGCGAGCCCGCTGGACGCCACATCCCCACGTGGCATCTACTGGGCGCTCAGCCGCCTCAACATCAAGATCGGCGCCTTGGTGTCCGAGGGCATCAAGACCGGGGTCAAGACCGGCTTTGATTCCGGCTCGACGCTCGACTACGTCTACGAGAACAAGCCGCGCGGGCTCGGTCCCGGCGGGCGTTTGATCGACAAGGTGTTCCTCGAGGCGATCGGCTGGCGCGGTATCAGGCAGCGAAAGCTGCACTTGCAGGAACTGATCGACCGCGCGCTGCAGCGCCTCAAAGCAGCCGGCCGCAGCACCCATATGCTCGACATAGCGGCCGGGCACGGCCGTTATGTGCTTGATGCGATCGAGGCGGCTGCCGTGCGTCCCGACAGTGCGCGGCTGCAGGACTATTCCCCCATTAACGTCGATGCCGGCCGCAACAGCATTGCCGCACGTGGACTGGGCGATTTCGTCAACTTCCGCCAGCAGGATGCCTTTGATGGCGAGGGGCTGGCTGCAACCACGCCGGCTCCGGATCTCGCGATCGTCTCCGGCCTTTACGAGCTGTTTTCCGACAATGCGATGATCGCCGCTTCCCTCAACGGGATCGCCCGCGCGATGCGGCCCGGTGGTCTGCTAGTCTACACCAACCAGCCATGGCATCCACAATTGGAGATGATTGCCCACGCCCTGACCTCCCACCGCGGCGGCGAGGCGTGGGTGATGCGGCGGCGGACGCAAGAGGAAATGGACCAACTGGTCGCCGCAGCCGGTTTCCGCAAGATCGAACAGCGCATCGACCAGTGGGGCATTTTCACTGTCTCGCTGGCCGAAAGAGTTTGAGGGCAAAGCGTGGAGAAGGCACGTTCACCTTTTTCCCGGGCAGCACCGGTCCAGAAGCGGGCGGCGCTCTGGCTCGCCTTCCTGGGACCGTTCTTCTATCTGAGCTATGGCGGCGCCAATTGGCTGGCGTCGCAGCGCGCTCATGTGCCGAACGTCGCCTTCGCATGGGAAAGCGCCATTCCGTTCCTCGGATGGACGATCATTCCATATTGGTCGATCAATCTGTTCTATGCACTCTGCCTGTTCATCAACACGACGCCGCGCGGTGTGGATATGCTGGCGAGGCGTTATCTAACGATCCAGATAATATCCGTCGCCTGCTTTGTCGCGTTTCCGCTTGAAGCGACCTTCGTGCGGCCGGCAACGAGCGGCCTGCCCGGTTTCATGTTCGCCGTGCTCGGCGGCTTCGATAAGCCGTTCAACCAGGCGCCGTCGCTGCATATCGCGCTCCTGGTTGTGATCTGGGACCATCTGCGCGGCCGGCTGCCGCGCAAGGCACGGCTTCGGTGGCACTTCTGGTGCCTCCTGATTGGTGCCTCCGTGCTGACCACGTGGCAGCATCACGTCATCGACATACCGACCGGCATGCTGCTCGGCCTGTTTGCCGCCTGGCTTTTTCCGCGCGATGCCGGTTCGCCTCTCGCGAATTTTGCGATGAGCGGCGATCCGAAGTCGCGTCGCCTCGGCATCTATTATCTATGCGGCGCCATCGCATTTCTCGGCCTTGCAACGCTCTGCACGCCTCTATCGGCCGCGGCCCTGCTGTTGCTCTGGCCGGCTGTTGCGCTGGCGATCGTCTCGCTCGGATATCTCGGCGCCGGCCCGCAGATATTCCAGAAACGCGTCGATGGCCGGGCCACCCTTGCCAGCCGCTGGCTGCTAGCACCCTACCGGCTCGGCGCTCACATCAATATTTGGCTCTGGACCCGGGGAATGCCGGCGTCGGTGGCGATCGCCGACGGCGTCCATCTCGGTCGTTTTCCGCGTCGCTACGAGGCCGACCGTTTTGCCACGGTGATCGACATTACCGGCGAACTTCAGCGCCCCGGCGCGACACGCGCGCGCTGGTGCAGCTTTCCCACCCTTGATCTTACCGCCCTCGACAAGATCCAGACGCTCGCCGCGGCGAACCTCGTCGAGGCTGCGCGCGAGCAGGGACCGGTTCTCGTCTGCTGTGCGCTAGGTTTCCAGCGGAGCGCTTGCGTCATCGTGCGTTGGCTGCTCATCAGCCGACGTTGCGAAGATCCGGCCGAAGCAGTGCGGCTGATCGAACGGGCGGGGCGGCGTGTTCATCTGCCCGCGGAAAGTATCCATGCCGTGACGGAGGGCGTGCAATGACGCAGTGGAATAGCACGGCCTCGGCGGCGGCGCGAAATCTCGGCCGTAATTCGATCTTCTGCGGGCTGACGGCACTGTTGCCACTGATTGTCGGCCCGATCACTGCCGAATATCGAGGCTTCGTTCCACAGCTCGGCTGGCTCTTGATGCTGGTTTTCTGCGTGATTGTTCTTGCGCTGGCGATCCATCTTCTCTTCGATGCGCTGTTGTTTCGCCTCGCGGCGAGCCACGAGACCGAGACGGCCGGTCTTGCTGCCGTCGACGACCTGTTGTCCCGCATGCGGCTTCGCAAGCCTGACGGGACACCGTCTGGGCTCGAGAGGCGGATTGCCGGATCGCGTCGCATCGTCTGGCGGCAGCGTTTTGCGCTCGCCATCTGTCTCGTGATTTTCGCGATCCTGGTGCTCGATGCGACCGATGGGCAGCCGCTCTGCTGAATATGACGGCAGGCGATTGATGCAAGCGCTCCGGCACGTGTGCGGCAGGTCTTGCGCGCGCCAAACGCGACGGCGATTCCGGGATCCGTGACCCTTCTAGAGCAATTCCAGGAAAAGTGCGAAGCGGTATTCCGTCCGGAATTGCGTCAAAACAAGAGCTTAGAGCGGTTTTGCGTTTCCATGAAAAGTTGAACCGCTCTCAGCTGGCTTCTCCAGCTGAGCGGACTACTGAGAAAAGTCACGGTTTTCGAAAATAGTGTTTCAAATCAATGACGCCTCTCCAAGCCTACCCGCTTAGATGGCACGGTAGCGCTCTCTGATCCGACACGATTCTGAGGCCTTCCAGCGAACATGGCACGAAAAAAGCCCCGGCATTTGGTGCCGGGGCTTCAATTTTCCTGAATGTCGAGGACAGACTTAGTAGGTGGTTCCGCTGCGGTAGGCTTCTACGTCGGATCGCCGATAGAAGGTCGCGATCCTGCGCTCGCGGCAAGCCCAGACCGGAAAGATGGACGCTTTGGTCAGAGCGGTCCGCAGCTTGCTCGGCTGCATCCAGCCCTTGGCAAGTTCGGCCAAACTCGCGTGCTCGCGGAAGAACGCGTCAAATGATTCCTGCGTGACTATATCGTGGGCTCGGCGGTTAACTCTGCCCTCCGAGTGGCCGATCTCGAAGAAACCGGAGTCGAAGAATGCCATGCCCGTTGCGTGATCGAGACCAAGCGTCCGCGCGAATTCATGCCGTTTCAAGCCGGGGGACCCGGGAGCGAATTCGGCCTTCACCTCGCGGAGGTCGACCAGCAGTCTCTCGAACCCGATCTTAGTTGTATCCTTGGAGAGGTAGCGCTTCGCCACTTTTGCGTTGACCATCGCAACGATGATGTCCGAGATCCGACAGCCGGCTCGCCTAAAAGCATAGTCAAGGGAGACCGTGTGCTCATCTTCGTCACGCTCCTCTGCATTGAGCATCAGATCGGTCAATAATTTGTCGACGGCGTGCTTCGAGAACTTAGCCTTCATATCCTTTGCTGAGCCGTAGATCGGCTTGAGGAGGCCCATACTGATGATCTGCTGGCCTGTCGGCAGGCTTACTCCAATTCTGTCCACGATCGTCTGGATGTCGATGCTGCTCCGATAATCAGCCACGGCATTATCAATGTCGGCAACCTTGATGAGGATCTTGTTGTCCGACGTCTTGATATCGGCCTGGGCAATGAGACTGCGTTCCATCAGGATCTTGCGCAATGTGAGGGAATGGACACCCGTTTCTATCATCGCTGAATGAAGCGAGTGCCACCGGCGCGTGCCGCCCCCGCCAATGAACGGATCTTCCGGTCCGATGGGCAGCGCTGCCATAGCATGCTCGCGTACCAGGGCGATGAACGGCCCAAGCTCGGGAATTTCAAGATGCGTGGAGAGGTAATCCTGAAGTTCTCCGTATAGCGCGTAACCCTTCGTCGACTTTTTTCGCTGGAGGTAGGCCGCTACCAGTTCGGAAAGGAGCCCGAGAAATCTCGGCTTGTCGTTCAGGATATCAAAACCGACCTGTCTCGATTCATCAACAATTCCCGGACTCACTGACCGACGCTCAACACTATCGCCGTAGCAAGCCATTCGCCCGACAATCGCGGACAGGCGGCAGGCGACGAAGTACGGCAGAGGGTCAAGCAGTTCGACAGGAGAATGCGCCTCTCGCAAACGATCTGCGAAATACGAGTCGTAAGGATGTAGGTCCGCCGGCGTGCAGTTTGCGAGAGCCGATTCAAACTCCCTCCGGTTGTTCCGAAGGTGGTTGGCGAAGTCGTAGCGCGTCAGGTTTGAGTAAGGTGTTGACGATGTGAATATCTTCACGCGATGTTCGACACAGACCTCGTTGTGGGTCGGAAGCCATTCAAGCCGGATCCAAGGTCTAGCGTCCCAACGACCTTTGCCGCTGGACATGTCGTGCTCGAGGCATCGCGCGCAGTATCGGGGCGAGCTCCAATGGAGGGTCCGCCCGGCGAGCCTATGAGTTCCAAACAGCACCCAATTGGCCTCCCACCGCAGGTTCTGCAAAGCGAGATTATCGCACGAGATCCCCGTGATTTCCGAGAGCCTTTCAAGGTTGCGTTCGACGTCCAGGCGCTTGTCCAGACGAAATCCCATATGACTGCGGAATTCCCGTGCGGTGGAGGCGCCGTTGACGGCAGCCAGCCGCGAGATGTACGTCGCGAGTGGCTCCGTCGACATCAGTTCCGGCACATTTGCGAGCCGACCCATGCTCAGCCCTCCTTCTTCTTGAATTTGTCGGGTGTTCCGGCAGGTGTCGCTTTCGAGAGGACGATCCCCAAAGAGTGCCGCGGCTCAATCTTCTCCCAGTCGTCCTGGAGGAAAACGTTGTCCGAGGAGCGGCAGCCGGTATTGAGCGTGTAAACATCGGCATAGTGCCTAATCGTCACCGTTGGCACTGCATGGTCGCCGTCGGGCAACGCGACCTGGGCCAAATGATCGGTCATGGCTCGTTCGGCCGCCTCCTGCATTGTCTGGATAATGGTCCCGCAAGCCCCGTTACAGGCGTGAATGAGGCGAGTCATGAATTCAACCGTGCCGGTTTCCTCAACTGCAACACCATCGCCAGCCATGACCTGCTGCTGAAGCGTGAGAAGGGCCTTTGCGTCCTTGCGAGTCATCTGCTTGAGTTCAACGACGATGCTGCGGTTACGGAGCTGGGTATCGCCATCCTCCGGAGAAAGGAACCGCGCGAGGGACGGCACGCCGGAAAAGATCATGTGCAGTGGCCAACCAGGGATCTGCAGCAGGCTCTTGATGATGTCGGAGACGTTCTGGATCTCCTTGGTTGTCGTGCCCTTCAGCACATGCTGCATCTCGTCGACGTACATGAAAAGGATGCGGTTGTTTCGGATTACCTGCTTGAGGAGCTCGAACAATTCCTGTTCGGTCAGCTTGTTGGTGGCGATCGGATAGCCGCAGGCCGCGAGAGCCTTGCGCGCGAACCCCTTGAGCGTGATCGGGCGGGGAGCCTCAAAGGAAACGAACGGCCTGAATTCCTCGCCCGCCTCCGTGACATACGGCAGGAATTCCTGCCGCTTCGGGATGTGATACTCCATGGCACGGGTCTTCCCGCTGTCGGATTCCCCGAGAAGGAACAGCGCCCTACGTTTGCCGGCTTCGCCGAAGAACGCGGCGGCAGCATTCTCGCACAGTGCGTCGAGCGCCTCTGTGATCAGCTTGTCTTTCGGCATTTTCACGTATTTTGCCTGAGCCTTGCCGCGGCGCTCGGCGCGCTGCCGCCTTTCGGGGCTCATCGTCGCGAGGAGCACGCGCGCTGCGTCGTGGAACTGGGGAGTGGTGTCGTCGATGGTGGTCGTCGCCTGGTCGGTTTCATCGGTGTCGAAGGTCGCTTCGATGGAAACGGGAGGGGTGGTGGTGTCTAGCTGCGTAGTCATGATGTGCTCCTGCGGAGTCGGATAGGATGGTTCGGGTGGTGTTGTTCTTTAGTCGTCGACTGATGTCTCGAGGCCGCACTGATCGCCGATGGCGGCTTTGGCGAGTGCGACAAGTGCTGACAGAGTCAGCGGGGGCGGCGCCTTGACGACGACGGCCAGGGGCACGACGTGGCAGTCGGCGTAGGGTGCCATATTGCTGCGGGTTTCGGATGGCAGGCTGGATTTTGCGGAAGTCTTGGTCATGGGTTTTGTCTCCTGATTTTCGGGAAGAGGCGGGACTGCGTCTGGGGGATGTCACTCCTCGATCGAGAACGAGAACCCCGTGTCGTCTTCGTCGTAGCCGAGACCTGATTCCTCCGGTTCGGGAGCAGTGTCGGCTTCCCCGAAGTAGGCGTTGACCTCCTTGGTGTTGCGGGCGAGGAAACGGAATTCCTCGATGGAAGTCGTCAGCGGGTCGTGTGCGATAGCGAGCGGTGCGAGTTCCTTGCCGCTCAGGAGGTCCATCGTGATCTCGCGGGCGAAGCGCTCGTGTTCGACCTTGCGGTAGGCGGCTTCGCTTGGGATGTCGGTCCCGAGTTCGGCACGGGCCGCTGCCGCGACACCGGCAGCGCGGAGGTCATTGACTGCCTGGAGCATGACCGACAGGTTGATCTCTGCGTTCCTGGCGTTGGACTTCGCCACGGCATCCTTCGCGTCCGTCCACTCCCAGACGCTTACGCCTTCGGGAATGTGCTCCGCGACGAGGTCGTGCCATTTGAATCCGTCGTGGAACGAGATCGTACGCAGGCTGAAGCGGTCCACGCGGACTTTCACCTCGACGCTCGGCGAGTTCGGAATTGCCGCGCGCTCGGCCCACAGACGCTCGAGTTCGCGAGACTGGTAATGGATCCCGAGGAAGACGATGCCGCGCGCGGAGACCTTACGCTTGATGAGGGTGCCGAAGATGCGGCGGCGCTGCCGCTGGCTCAGCGGTGGCAGCATCGCGTACTCGCGAGACAGGCGCAGCCAGGCGTTCGCCGGGGTTTCTCCACCGAGACCGGAATGCGGCTCATTGTGGTAGATATCCACAATGGCGCGCGTCAGAAGACGGCACAGCTCGTCGACGTTCAGCGTTGCGCGTCCATCGCCCTCATAGTCGCCTTTCGCGTAGACGCTGGAGAAGGTGCGGCCGTCGAAGTAGTGCAGGAAGCGCTGGCCGAAGGTGCGGAAGACGGATTCGATGTTGCCGCGCGCCGAAGCCATCCCAGCCGGCGGGATAGTGTGGATGCAATGAAGCGCCGCGACAGCCTGACGGAAGGTGGTCTCGATGAAGCCCGCTCCCGCGTCGGTGACAAGTTCGCGCGGGACGAACGAGTGGATCCAACGGCTCTGTGCGCCGGCAACTTCGGCGATGTGCTCCTTTTCGGTAACGATCATCTCAAGCGCGGCCATCGAGGAATGGGAGGAATTCGCGCGAGTGCTGAACCGGAGGGCGACGATGCAGCGAGTTGCAACGTCGATGGCGACGGTGACCCAGAGGCGCACCTTCTTCAGAGCCTTGCGTTCCTCCAGTGTCATGAGATTCCAAACAGGGGTCAGCACGAACCAGGAGTGAAGGTCGACCTTCCATTCGTCCATTTCGACGCGTTCACCGGGTGCAAACACCTTCAAGCCATCGCGGACAGGTGCGAACTTCTTCTTCGCAGCGTCCTCACCATAGCGTGCGGCGTGGAGGAAGAATTCGCCCATCCCCTTGATCAGCGTCTCGAAGGCGTTACGGGAGGGCATCGAGTAGGCATGGTCGTTCTTGGCGCGTTTCTTGTTGCGGTCGTTGACCTCGGAGCGCAGCATGCCGTAGCAGGCGCGCATCGAGGGGCGCTTGTCAGAGGCGTAAAGCTGCGAAAACTCGATCCAAAGCTGGAGGTCCAGCGGATGCGCCTTGGAATTGGATCCCGGCCCCTTTCGGCGGCTTACCAGCACTGCGGGGTCGCAGCCGCCCGCGATGTAGAGATCGAAGATGCGGCGGAAGTGGCGGGCGTTCGGAATCGTGACGACCTTACTGGTCTTGCCGCCGCGCGTATCCGTCCATTTCGCCAAGACGTGCTGACGGACCAGGGGCAGCACGAACCGTTCAAGGCAGTGATGACCCAGCGTGACCTTGCGCTTCCAGCCCAACTCCGCGAGGCGCGCGTCCTTTTTGCCCAGCAGCCCCATGATGAAGTCGCAAGCATCAGCATAGACCAGGGCGCGCTGAGCCTTGTGCTCCTCGACATCGACGATGTCGCGGCCGAGCTTCAGCGACGAGAGTTCGAGGCTTTCGCGGTCCACCTCGAGCTTGTTCTGGAGGTGCATGATGTACAGGGTCGCGTGGGAGAAACGCTGGACCACGCCGTCATTGTTGCGGAGTTCGCTGTAGTCCTCGGTCTGTTTGACCACGGTGTACGCGACGCCGTCCACTGTCACAGTCTTGGCATCCTTCAGCCAGAACATGGGGACGAAGCCGCGGTTGGCGGCGAGGGCGTAGGGATTGTGCATGTTCATTGCTCTGTTCTCCTTTGTTAGAGCGCGACGATCATGAGGGTCGTGTCTTCGATGCGTCCGGGCGCGACCGGGCGAAGAAGCCCATCGTCAATGAGGCACCAGATGGCGGTACGGCGATGCGCCGGAATCTCGGCCCCGGCGAACAGGGCACGGAAGGTTACCGGGCCGCGAACGCTCTTCACAACATTCAGCGCTGCCTGGTATTCGCCCTCGTTGCGAAGACGCCGCGAGAGCAGGATCTGCTTCGCATTGTGGGCAGCATCGTCGGACGCGAACTTCTCCGTGACGAAGCTCACATCATCGAGAAGGCCGTTCATGCCCTGCCGTTTGATGCGCAACAGCGTACCGACAAGGTCGGTTTCGATCAGCTTCTTGATAGGCTTGGCAGCGATACCGATCTTCCGGCCGTCCTTGAGATGAGCGCAGAGGTCAAACGTATGTCTGTGAAGCTTGCCGTCGGCACCAACGAACGGGAGCGTCGGCTGCTGTGTCTGGAGTTCGACGATGTCGTGGTTGGTCTGGAGAATGAGGGTGGCATTGCGTTCCACCGAGCTCTCGAAGGTAAGTACCTGGGGAGCGTTGTTGTTCGCCACCAAGGTTCCGCGGTAATTGAACGGAGACTTCGGGGGCGGTGTGCGATCCCCGTTGGCCGGCAACGGCTCCGGGTATTCGAGAGGTGTCGTCGGCGTGCCGTAAGTTGCCGACGAAGGGATCGTATAGTTGATCGTGTCGCCGAGGCGGACGCGGACCAGGTGGTGCTTGATGAGATGTTCGCGACGCACGAGATACTCCTTTGGTTGTCGTGAAAAATCGGCATGGCAGGTCCGGCCGCGGTGGCGATGACACCGCGTTCGGCAGCTTTGATTTTCGGGAAGGGTCAGCCCGCTATGCTGCGGGAAGCTTTAGGTTTGTAAGTGTGCTCGGCGCAGAGCGCCGACACCTGCTTTCGTCATCATGCGGCCTCCTCGATCAGGGTCTTGGTGACCTCGTTCGCGAAGTACAGCCGCCATGCAGCCTCCGCGGCCTCATCGAAGCGCCACGAGTTCTTTTCGCCAAGCTTATCGAGCAGCAGTTCAAAAACGAGGTGCTCGAAACCCGCTAGGCGGCAGGCGAGGCGCACCGAATTTTCGATGAGACCCTTGTCCTCGGTTTTGACCTCAACTGCGGTGGGTGCCGGCTGGCGCGCCAGACGCTCCCGATGCTTCTGCTCGGTGAAGCGCGCGATGACGCGGTTTGCCTGCTCGTTCTCATTGAGATCGGAGTCCAGGAGGGTCTGGAAGAAGTCGCTTCCCGGCTTGCTGTCATCACGACCGACGTCCTCTGATGAGGCGGTAGTGTCACGCAGCCGGCCATCCAGCATTTCCAGGAAGGCGTCGAACGTCGGAATCCCGAGCGGAGCCACATTCAGTTTGGCGAGCTGCAGGTTCAGATCTCCAAAAGTGGACATCGCACTATCCCAGAGCGCGTGTTCCTCACCCGGGCACTTTGCGGCGAGATACAGCACGTCGCTGAGAGCGTGCTGTCGCAGTTCCTCGACCCCGAATTTGCGCTGGACATCGGGATACTGCAGCGTGTCGCCGAGGACGTCGATCGCGTCCTGGATGAGCTCGATCGCATTGTGGTACTTCATTGTCTTCTCCTTTTTGTTGCGGTAGGGGATGACGCGCCGCCGAGGAGGCGGCACTTAGAGGTCGGTCAGTGGATATCGGCGGCGCTCGCCTCGGCGCGCAGGAACGCGAGGAAGGTCTCGTAGGGAACGCACCGCAGCGGCGGAGCGTCCATGGAGGCCAAGCTCAGGTTCACTTCTTTGATCGCGCTGGACATCCAGTCCCAGACTTCACGCTCAACTCCAGGGATGTCTCGGGCGGCCTGGAGAGCCTCCTCGAGAACTTCACGTTCAACCTGGGAATGTCCCATTTCTTCGCGGATGCGGCGCTGTTCATCCAACTGATCGGCGATCTGCTGGAAGGTGCTCTCGATGAGCGGGTTGATCTTGGGAGTGCGGAGAACAGGCGGTTTCATGGTGTTTTCCTTTCTTGTGGGTCGATTAGGTCAGTGGAAGTTGATATCGAGGGCCTGCGCGGCAGAGGACACGAGATCGAAGGTGTGGACCCGCCGCAGCCGGCCGAAGCGCATGTACCGGACGAACTCGTTCGGCATGGACTTCACGATACGGCGGAAGGTGGTGAGCGATGGCTTGCGGACCGGCACGCTGTTCCGTGCCGCGTCCTCGTCGACAAGCGCGCACAACACCCGGTAGATCTGGCCGACGCTCGGTCGAGCTGCATCTGCGTAGGCGACAGCGGCGATCCGGAACAAGTCGATTTCGTTCCTCGTGAAGTAGTAGCCGCGCTTCCTGCGGGCCCACTGGCGGAGTTCGGGTAGGAAGTGTTCCGGAATGCGGTCGCCAACCAGAAGGCGTGCGTCATCGTTCTTCTGCAGCATCGTGCAGTTCCTTTCATCCGTTTCTGTGTGGTGGGAGCGTATCCGCAGAGGCCCCATCCGAGCGCCGATCATGATGACCGGCATCCTCAAGCCTCGATGCGAGGCAATTGGTTCGGATGTCTGCCGGAGCAACCCGGAACGGTCCTGGCGAAGCGTGCTTCGTCAGAACCCTATGTCGTCACCGGCAGCGACGACATAGCGACATTATTGTCGCGCATAACGGCAGTGCTGGAGGGGATCTTTCGGGGACTTGGACATGTTGTTCCTCATTTCTTCAAAACTAAATCGTCTTGGTGAGGGAAGGGCGGCCTCCAGGAGGTCACCGAAGTCGCATCGATGCCTTAGGCGGCTTGGTGGCCCTTCCGAGCCCGATATGTCGATGTGACTTGTTGCATGTCTCGCAGTTCCTTGCTGGTTGATCCGAATTGGATCGACGAGAGAGAACATACACAGTTCGATGTGACTTGCAACGGTGCAGTTTCAACATTCTTTGCTGCAATGGACTGATTTTGCTGAAGAAAACGCCTTGTTAGGGTTAAGAAATAGTTAAAGGGATGGTTAATATTGAGCGCATTGACCGTGCGTTAACTATACTGGTCCCGGGCCCTTCGTTTTGCCTGGCCAGGATTTGTAAATTTCTGGTCCCGATTTGACACGGATCTGCCCGTTGAGAAATGCGGTAGGAACCGCAAATTTTTTTCTCGTCCGCGCTCTTTTCGCCGATTGAGCTACGTCCAATCAGGTTCCCAGCGACATTTTGCAGTGACGGCGCGGTTGCTCGCGAACTCCTCGGTCGGCGCACTTCCTATTAAGTGCACCACCAAGGGGCTTCCGCGAACCGCCTCTTCCTGGCGACGGCACCAAATGCGGCGACGACGTCCGATTAACGAAACACCAGGCAGTTCGTCGCGCCGTCCTTGGGTTCGAAATCCCATCGATCCGCCGGTTCCACAAACCACTTGCGCTTGACGGGTTCGTACAGGCCTGGAAGTGGAAACTCCTCATTGATGAACATGAAATCAAGGATGTCTCGGGTCACTATCGGCATCCCGTAACGGATGGCGATAGCTGCTATCGCGGGATCACATCCGAACCTCAGATCGTCATCGGGATCGTTGCTCGCCCAAAACCGTCTGAAACGGGGGACTATCGCCATCTGCGCTATCAGCCGGGAAACTGCGGAATCCATCTCAGGAATGTACACGTTCGTTTCCAGCATTCGATCCAGCCAAGCAAGAAGTGGTCTCGCGCGTTCCGGGTTGACTTTGCTCAGCATCTGCCCCCCGCGTTCAAGTTCGAAAACGGCCGGTGCCGGAACTGCTATGATCCTGTCCGGGAGCGATGCGAGGAATCGCTTCACTTCATCGACAGGCTTCGGCCCCCTAGCCTCACTCAGGACACTTGTATCAAGCAGGATATGCATGTCCTTTCCCCGGGAGCGTTTCATGCGATCGTTCCGGAAGATGGTTTACGAAGGATTAACCGCCTAGCGGCACAAGGGGAGATGATCTATCCTCAAGCCGAGAGAGGATTCGTAAGTGATGCCACGCAAAGCCAACGAATGGACCATAGAAGAAGTTGAACTCAATGTGCTCAAGCTTCTTGAAGCCGCCAGGACAAATGGACCTCAGAGGATTGTTGACCCACTGAATGGGTTCTTCATCGTCTCCCACACGAATCCTCAACCGAAGCCCAGCATCATTAAATTCCTCGTTGAAGACGGCGTCGATGAGTGAATGCCATTGCTGCGGGCTTGCGCTTCCAGCGGTCCGTCGCAGCGTTCCCGAGGCACCGCTGTCAGCAAAACTTTGTGGTTCGAATAGGAGGCGAGTAGGATCTCCAGAAGAGAAACCGCGAAGCCAGAGTGGGGCGTTCGCCACCGCAATCATCTATGTTGATCTCCGAAGCTGATTGAACAGATTTGCTCAACGTGCGTGGCCACAGGAGCTTGAACCGGTTGCGTGACCACACTATTGTCTCGCTCAGAAACGGAGCTAGGACGATGGACGTACGCGTTATCAAGCACGTCAGAGAGATGCGCACCGCTTCGAAGAACGACTTCGTCGAAGGGCTCGGCCGCACGCTTGTCGAAGTTGCCGGCGGCAGCCTGTCCGACCGGAAGGCCAAGGACGGCCTGAGTGGTGTCCTAAGGCGCGCGCGCGAGGGAGTGCCTCAGATAATCGGCAGCGCCGAAGACGCCGCCGTGATTATCTCCGTCAAAGATCTCGCGACGCTACTCGACGCCGCCAAGGAGCAGACGTTTGGCGAGGCGCTCGACAACGTCGGCTTCACGCCCTACCGTGGCGCGCGCATCGTGATGGGCGCGGGCCGGCACCGCGAGACGCTTAAGCGCCGCGGCGGCTCTGTCTCACCTCCGACGGCCTGACTGCCCGTATCTTCTTTCGATGAGGGGCGGTCAGCCGGAGATGTCCCGCTGGTGAAATCGGTCGGCGCGGCCGAAGTGCACGTTGGCATCATATTGGTTGCCACCTCCCAGCTACTTCTTTTCGATGAACTCGGGCTCTACGGCCTCCTGAAGATTCCCATTGACGTCGCTTCGGCTGTTCCCTATATGTTCCGGTCATGAAGCTCCAACATCGACAATACCAACGAAGCTGATTGAACCGCCACCGGGCGGCATTCCTTCAATCGTGTCTGGGTATCGTCATGAGCTCCGAGAGTTTCCCTACCCGCGGCCGCGACGGCGCGCGCGTTGAACGTAATTTTTTTCCTCCGAAGGCAACCATCAAATGCATCGGCGATCGCCTGTTCCGATCGCAAGCTGCGCGCGATATGGGTTGTCTTCTCGATGTGGATCCGGAGGTCGAGTCCTGGGCGTGCCAGCCTTTGCAGTTGAAGGTGCGGGATCAAATCCACGTCCCCGATTTTCTCGTGACTTACTTGACCACGCGCATGTGCCTGCTCGACGCATGCGAGGCCGGCGGCGACTTTGCGATAAGTGAGGCCGCGGCCTCCATGGGGTATTCGCACCGCTTTGTCACCCGAGAGGAGAGAGAGGGCGGCTGGCGGCTCCGCAATGCCCGAGATCTCCTACGCTACGGAAACTATCGTTGCCCGCTGGGCGACCGCATCCGGGTGATAGCCGCGCTCGATGAAGTTGGTTCATTCTCGGTGGCCGAAGGGCTTGGTCTCTTTCGTGAGATCTCACCGATGGCAGGCCTAGCATCGCTTGTCCTCCAACGGATCCTATCGGTCGATCTCGATGAAGAATTGATCAATCCCGACACCGTCGTCCGACGCGGCGAGCGATAGGAAACTGCCATGAACATGAATTTTTCCGAACGCGCGGCGACCCTCGAGGTGACCGCATGCTCCTATTCGGTTCGCAAAGCCTTGCGCAAGGCAGGTGTCTTCATGCGCAACGAGAAGGCTGTAGGGCTCATCATCCCCCGGGACAGAGAAATTGAAAAATATGACGATGCGCTCAGGAACGTCCTGCGAGCCACCAAGCGTAGCGAGCTCTACGCGCAGTGCGCCGTTGAAGTCTCCCATCGTGGTAAAGCTAACTGGCCTCAGGCGGCGGACATCCTGAAGGCGAAGGCTGGCGTCGTGCTACTCATACCTCATGGGGTCGCCATTCCCTCCGACATAAGGGTGTCCCTGGACGAAGTCATGCAAGTCGAGGAGATCCGCCCATCCCATCTGGTGGCCGCCATCAAGAGCCTGCGCAGAGAGCCGACCACCGTTGAGGAAGCCCGGTTATTGCTGTCGTATCCCCAGGACTTGATCTTCCAGGCACTTCGACCGGGCAGAAGTGTTCAGCAGGCTCTCGCGCGGCTCTCGGACGCGGTTGAAGCAAAAGCCGAGAGGCCGCCGACCCCGGTGAGCTTCGGTGTCGAAGAACTCCCGGGTTTTGGGCAAGCAAAGGAATGGGCTTTGGACCTCGCCAAGGACCTTCGCGGGTGGACGCATGGATCGCTGGCTTGGAGCGACATCGATTGCGGCCTCCTGTTAAGTGGACCGCCGGGCACCGGCAAGACGATGTTCGCGAAGGCAGTCGCAAAGACCTGCGGTGCCGCATTCGTTACTGCGTCCTGTGCGACGTGGCAGGCCAAAGGGCACCTCGGAGATTTCTTGGCCGCTATGAGAAAGACATTCAGCGAAGCGGCAGATAAAGCGCCCTGCATCCTCTTCCTGGACGAATTCGACGCGGTGGGGGATCGAGGGAAATTCACCGGCGACAATGCAAATTACTGCGTTCAGGTCGTGAACGGGATTCTCGAGGCCCTCGATGGATCGCCCCGCCGCGACGGCGTCGTCGTCATCGCGGCGACCAACTACCCGGACGCGATCGATCCCGCACTTCGGAGACCCGGTCGCCTCGACAGGCATATCAAGGTCGAGCTTCCCGACCATGACGCTCGGAAGGACATCCTGACACTGCACCTGGGAGCGGCAGTCTCTCCCGATGTGCTCGCCTATTCGGCACGCGCCACGAGGGGATACTCTGGCGCGGCTCTTGCCCAGCTCGCCAGGGATGCGCGGAAGCAGGCCAGACGCGCGCGGCGATCGGTCACTGCCGACGACATCCGGGCTGTCACACCTTCATTGATGCCGCTTGATCCACTCACGCGACGCGCGGCGTGTGTGCATGAGGCCGGGCATGCCGTTGTTGGGACAGAGCTGGCATACGGGGAGATCGCCGTCATTACGGTGGTGCGGGAGGTCTCGCCTTGCGACGACAGCGCCGGGTACGTCGCCTGGCAGTGTCCCAAGCTGCATCAGAGACCGCGGGAGTCCTATGCGAACGAGATCGCCACCGTTCTTGGGGGAAGGGCCGCCGAAGAAGTCGTTCTAGGGTTTGTGACTGACGGTTCGGGGGGCGCGAACGGCTCAGATCTCCATCGCGCTGCTGATATCGCGACGGTTATGGAGGCGACGTTGGGCATGGGCCACGGGCTTTCCTACAGCCACGTGAGAAACTCCGAGGATCTCGAAAAGCTGCGCCGCTCCGATCCGGTCCTGCGCAAACGTGTGGAGAAGCTTCTAAACGCCGAACTCGAGCGGGCGAAAGAAATAGTGCGAAACAGACGTGCCGATGTCGAGCGGCTCGCGAAGGCAGTCATGGAGACGGAGCTTCTATCCGGCGAGGAGGTGCGGCAGTTGTTGAATCCTCGCGAATGACAGGCACCGCCTGCAGTTCGTCGAGACCAGCGGTCTGCAAAAAAGCTCCGCCGCGTGGTTCGCCGACGCGACCGGCGCTGGATCATAGGCTGATGCACTGGGACGCACGGTCGCAGCAGCAAGTTGAGCGAGGGGCGCGCGCCAGCTTTGGAAATGGCCGAGTGGAAGCTATCGCGGTTCGATTTCCTGTTCCGTCGCGTTCTTCTCTATCTCTTCCTGCGCTTCCACAATCGCCATGTCGAGCGGATATACAACCATTTCCATGCATCGGCTCTGCTCTGCAACATCCTTTGCCGTCTGTAGTTTCTCAAGAAGTCGCGCTAATTGATCTTGCATTGCCATTCCTTCAAGTACAACGACAGCGAAACCTCGTCACAGAGCGGACCTGGCCCCAAAGCCTGGCCAGGCTCCGCGTCAGAGTCGCCCGTAACTGCGACCTTCTATTATCCAAATCAGGGCAGGGACATGGAAATCGGGCAGTGGTCGCTCGGCTCCACCTCGGAAAAGGTAAGCACCGAGCCGTCCTCGAACTTGTTCGGGCTTCCTTCGCAGGTTTTGAGGTAATCCGTGGCAAGCTCAGTCGTCTTTGCCTCGCCTCCCATGGCATATTGTCCGCTTGAGATCGGCGTCTGCGGTGCTGGTCCGCTTACGACGAAATAGTCGATCTTGCCGTTGGACTTCGGACTGTACGGAAGTGGCCTCCCGCCGGCGGCAGCTATTTCGGGAAATTTCTGGTTTGCCGCAGCAATGATCGCGGCTCCGCGGTTGGGAAACGATGCCCAACATTCGCGGGAAGTCGGGTAAAATTGGACACCGGCATCGACGGCCCTGAGTTTTGCCGCCACATGGTCACCCCTATCCAGAAGCTGCCTGTTGAAGTCTCCCGCGACAATCACCCTTTTGCCCGCGGCGCGTTCGGCTTTGATCCACTCCGAAAGAATATCAGCCTGCTTCATGAGCGTCGCGCAATCGTCGGCTTGGTCACGCTCCGCTTCATTGTCGTTGCGCTTGCAGGAAGCCTTGAGGTGCACCGAGAGAACGACAATCGTCTCATTGCCTCGCTGAATCTGTATTCCGACGCCGCCGCGAACGGGCCTCGGTGTTTCGTTGGCGCATTCGCTGGTGTGCATTACCGAAAGCTGGGGCACCTGGACTTCGGTCAATTGGCCAAGCGACTTCTTGTAAGCGATCGCCGTGAAGATGTCGTCGACATCTTCATTGCAATGGGCGCTGTTGTTCATGCAGCGCTGTTCGAAGACGATGTTATAGCTGTCGCCCAGCACGGCTCGCGCACTGCCGATGCTGCCCATTTCTTGCAGCGCTACGACATCCGGCTCGAGCTTTGCGAGGATGTCGCGGATATGCTGATATTCCGCCTCATCTCTTGCGTGGCCGCGAAGAGGAACGCCGGGCTTACTCGCAAGGTTGCCGATGTTCCAACTTGCGAGCTTCAGCTCCTCGGCCTTCGCCTCAAAGGGCGCTAAAGCGGCGATTGCCGCGATCGCATATAGCAGAGTCGATCTCATCCCATATCCCCCAAATGAGACGCGGATATTCAAGCATATTTCGCGCGAAAGGCGAGTAAATTTCAACTTAGGCAAGTGTGGCTCAGTGGCCCTGCTAGAATGTCACTCGTCCGACCTCGACTGCATTGGACGCGCGCTTGAAACTGCGGATTGCGCCTGCGATGTCGAGATGTCTCCTCCGAGCCTCGTCGGTCGTGGAGCCGGGGACGGCTCTCTCTATCTCGCCAAGGTGGTCTTCGGTCACTGCGCCATTCTCGCAGGCACCCGGAGACCCATCCCAAATCTTCTTTGCGAATGGACTTCTGACTGCGGCGGTGATCGCTCCGGCAACAACGTCATCTCTGGTTACCAGCTTTTCCTTCATCAGAGTCCAGATGGCCTCGCCGAGGATGACGCCCGATTCATCGAAGCCAATGTCGCTGACCGCAACATATACTGGGTCCTTTCGCCCATCCACGAGACAGTGATGTGCGGTGAAGATCCAATCGTGCACCATGTAAGCTGGCGCGTATCCCCATGGATTGAACCCCCGGAACACCTGGACAGCCCGGGGCACTGATCCTCCGTCCGTATACATGACTCCGGGAACGATGGGATTCCCTTTGCCGCCCGGCCTGTTAAACGTCAGGCGGTCGTGAGGATCCGGTACGAAGACAAACTTGCCATCGCCAGACGATCCACCGGGGCCGACCCACATAACGATCAAGGTGCCAGAAAACGAGCCAGGTTGCAGTTTTTCGAAGTCGATGCTGGTGCAGCTTGCGGCCGCTGCAATCAACACAAGAGAAGTCGCCAAGCGGCGAAGTTTCGGCCCAGGGAGATGGCGACAGAGCGAGTAGATCATTTCAGTTTGTCTGGCACATTTGAGCGAGGCCAGGCCGCGTCGGCGCCTGGGAGAATTCGTCGAATTGGAAGTGGAATTCACCAGGGATGCGCAACCGATAGGTTCCAAATTTGAAGTAGGGACCCGAAAGAGCCAGCGGTTCGGCATTCTTCAATGTTGCACCGATGTTGCCTGAGACCGAAACGATCTTCTGCCCGTTCGCCCAGATGTCGATTTCGCCCCGTCTCCGGGGACCGTACTCGTTGTCGGTGCGCCCAGGTTTGATCCGGTAGACCATATCCACCCAATCCTTTCGAGGATCCGGAAGTGGTCGGTTTCCTTCTGGCCGAATTTCGACATCCGCCGCGCCAATGTACTTGTCCGGATCTGCCACGAAGGAGAGGGCATTAAACTGAGCAACCAGGTTCTCCGACAGTCCCAGCGTCTTGGAAAGCGTTTGGGTCGCTGGAGACTGGGCATCACCTTCCAGTCCCTTAAAAAGCTCCTGCTTGAATAATTGCTGCGAAAGATCAGGCATCGTCTTCCTCAGCAATTCCAACGACTGCAGAGACTTTACGGCGTTGATGGTCTGATCATTCAGTTGGAGTTCGCCAAGTGCCGCCTGAGCGGAAACCAGAGCATCTGGATCGCCCTCTGCTTTCGCCACGACACGACGCACGTCGTTGTCTTGTACGGTGATGTGGAAAATGCCGTTGTCAAAGCGCTGAGCGATCATCGGACTACTGTCGCCCGGCCCCTTCCATTGTCCAATCACCGAGCGAGCGCTGCCGACGGAGGGTACCTCGCCAGTGATCTTGAAGCTGAAGCTGTACCAGACCTCGTCGCCGAACGACGGCCAGAACTTCTTGGCAGTTCGAAGCTCCGCTCGTTGGCAATCGTCCTCACATTCGAGGCCATTGTCATCATCCTTGGTGATGATATCTATCGCGGCACTGCCACACCGACCCGGTTTGGTGAATCCGATCTGACGCGAGAGAATCTGCTGCGTCGTCCATTTTGATGCATCCACCTTCGAGCCGTCGAAATGGTCGTCCAGTCCAACAGCGCACGCTGCGCCGCTCGAAGTCATGATAACTGCGAAAAGGATTGATCTCATACGCTCCCCCAGGTCAATGAGATGCAAATTACTACCATGTTCACTGTAAAGTTGAATATCGCGCAGATGGCCTTTTTTCGGGTGTAAGCGCGCGCGGATTTGTCGACACATTGACTGACACGCCGAGAAGAATTCGTGACGACAGCGACGCGCCGAAGGGCTGCAACACTCACTCTATCGACGGATGTCGCGCTCGCGAGGAGGTGGTAGCATTGCCCAGCTATGAGTCATTGGGAACTGGTGCGAACTCGAGGGGTAATGGATTCGATGCGGCGGCTGCTTAAAGGAACGTTGCCTGCAACGGCTCCCATTCCTTTGAGACGATGCTGGATCCGTAGGGCTCGCGTGATGTGATCATGATCGCATCATTCGGTGCCGGACGTGCGAGATGCTGTGCCTCCTCCCACGGCGCATTCATCCAGACGTCCGTCTCCTCCTTCGTCAGCAGCAGGACGGGCATCGCCTTCCAGTGAATGGGCTTTACGATGTCGTTCGGATTCGTCGTCAGGAAGCCGTATAGATCGTCTGTCGTCAGCCCGTCCTTCACCTTCCGAAGTCCTTATCTGGTCGACGTGTCCTATCTGCGGAAGCGCGCTGGACCGATGGTGTGGATTGATTTCCCACGACAGTCGACGGCAACGGCGACCGGCATGTCCTCCACGGTCAGGCGGTAGATCGCTTCCATGCCGAGTTCCGGATAGGCGACGACTTCGGCGGCCTTGATCGCTTTCGACACCAGGTAGGCAGCGCCACCGACGGCTATGAGGTAGGCGGCGTCGTTGGCCGCTATTGTCTGGATTGCTGAGGGACCGCGCTCGGCCTTGCCGACCATGACCTTCAACCCTGTGGCTGGCAGGAGATCTGTCAGGAACCGATCCATCCGGGTCGAAGTCGTTGGACCCGCCGGACCGATGACCTCGTCTCTCACGGCGTCGACCGGGCCAACGTAGTAGATGGCTTTGCCGCGCAGGTCGACGGGCAGGGGCTCGCCCTGGCGGATCGTGTCGACCATGCGCTTGTGGGCGGCGTCGCGGCCAGTGTAAAGAGTTCCAGACAGCAGCAGGGTCTCGCCCGGCTTCCACGATCCAACCTCTTCGTCCGTGAGGTTGTCCAGATCGACTTTCCTGGCCATCTGCGACGTCTGATCGAGTACGATCTGCGGCCAATCCGACAGGTCGGGCGCCGTGAACCTCGCAGGCCCCGAGCCGTCGAGCGTGAAGTGCACGTGACGGGTGGCCGCGCAGTTGGGGATAAGCGCCACTGGGAGGGAGGCGGCATGGGTGGCGAAGGTCTTGATCTTCACGTCGAGCACCGTAGTCAGGCCGCCAAGCCCCTGGGCGCCGACACCCAGCGCGTTCACACGGTCGTAGATCTCGACGCGCAGTTCCTCAAGCTTGTCGCTCGGGCCCCTCCGGATGACCTCTTGGATGTCGAGCCTTTCGTTGAGGGACTGTTTCGCCATCAGCATGGCCTTCTCGACGCTTCCTCCGACGCCGATCCCGAGGATGCCGGGAGGACACCATCCCGCCCCAAGCTTCTCGACAGTGCTCACTACCCAGTCACTGACGGACTCCGAGGGTTCGAGGACTGCAAACTTCGTCTTGTTCTCGGAGCCGCCGCCCTTGGCCGAGACGTCGAACTCGATGCGGTCGCCCGCCACGAGCTCCAAGCTGACCATCGACGGCGTGTTGTCGCCGCTGTTCTTCCGCCCGAAAAGAGGATCGACGACCACCGAGGCCCGAAGCGGGTTTTCGTCCAGCCGATACGCGATGCGGACACCTTCGTCGATGATCTCCTGAAGTGTCCTTTCGCTTTCGATCCGGACTCCCATGCCAAGGCGCACGAACACGTTTGCGGTGCCGGTGTCCTGACAGATCGGACGCTTTCCAATCGCCGCCATTCTCGAATTGACGAGGATCTGGCCCATGGCGCTCCTTGCGCTCTCGCTCTCCTCGCGTCCGTAGGCGTCGCCCAAATACTGGATGAAGTCCTTGGGATGGTAGTAGGAAATGAACTGCAGCGCGTCCGCGACGCTGGCGATGATGTCTTCTTCCTTGACGACGGTAGGCATGGCTTCTTTCTCGTAGATCGTGTTGTCAGCCTTGTTCGACATCGTCGAATTCGAGCGACAGAAGCGGAGCGTGCTGCTGTGCGCCGTAGACGTCGGTCTCGCCGATGGCTGCCGAGACGCGCGGCCGCCGGATCGTCGCCTTGATGGCGTTGGCCGGCTCGAACGGGATCACGGCGAAGACGTCGGAGCGTGGCACGCCATACAGCCGGGCGATCAGCTCTTCGTTGATCCAGGCCCTGTCGCGGGCGCGGCGGAACCACGTCGAATCCTTGAAGATGACGTCGAGGGTAAGTTCGTAGGGGCCGGCGTTCTTGCTGCGGATGACGGTTGCGACGTCGACTAGACGGATCATCGGGCATCTCCAACGACGAATGTTCTGATCGGAAACAGCGAGGTCGGGTCTGCGACCTCGAGCAGATGGTACAGGCTGAACTCGTAGACCTCGCCGCCCTTGAAATCGGACGGAGAGTAGGGAAACGCGAGATTGCCCGCCGTCGAAACGCGGCCCTCGTAGCCGAAGTGCAGGGCCGTCGAGCGGGTGAAGCTGCAGATCGTGTTCGCAAGGTCCTGTGTCTGCGCCACGGCTTCGATGACGATGCCCAGCTCGTGCGGAGCCGGATTGCGGACGGGCTCCAGCGCTCCCATGACCCCGTTCTTTCCGTAGACATGGAACAGCAGACTATAGGCGTCAGCAGCTACGTGGCTGAAGTTGTCGGCCACGCGCGCCCGCACGCCGGCCAGGATCTCGTCGATCCGTGAGATGAACACCGGGTCGCGGACGCCGGCGATGGAGACCGTGCGGTATCCCACCTTTCGCGCGCCTTCGAGCTTGATGCGGTATCCGTCCGACGGCACGAACCGGCTTCCGCTAACCTTCACCCGACGTGCGTCGAGCTGCTCGAAACGTGTCTCCGTCAGGTCGAGATGACCGCCAGGACCGGGCAGGAAGTAGGGATCGCTCTTTTCGTAGAGGGTGTGGGCTGCGACCGAGGTGATCGTGCAGACACGGCTCGGCGACGTCGGTTCGAGCACGAAATAGTCGGCTGCAAGCGTACCCATCATGCAGTCGCTGCCGCTTCCAGGAAGTGCGGCGATCGCGGCACATTCGAGGATCTTGCCAAGATGGAGAGCAAGGCCGCGGTCGAAACCTTCAAGGATCGGCAGCGCGGCGAACACGGCCGGATCGTAGCAGCGGCCAGCGACGACCACGCGCGCACCGGAGTCGAGCGCGGCAATCAATGGCTCTTCGCCCATTTGGCCGACGATGTAGGTGCTCTCGGCGATCGCTTTCTCGACCGTCTCCTGCTCTGGAATGACGCCCGTGAGCGTGCCCTTCGAAAGCGCGTCAAGGGCAGTGGATCGCGGCACGTCGGCGTCGATGGCGGCGACCTTGGCGTGGTAGCCGATCGAGACGCAGACTTCCTTGACGATGTCGAGCGTCCAAGCGAGGTGAGGGGAGGCGCCGGATCCCCCGGCGCTGCCGACGAGGACCGGGATGTCGAGATCGCGCGCGGCCTTCAGAATGATCGTCAGGTCCCGCATGACCGCGGAGCGGTCCGTGAAGGAGACGCCGGCCCCGAGATAGTAAGGGCCGGGGTCCGACGACCCCGCGTCGACCGCGATCACGTCGGGCTTCCTCTGAAGGCCGAGCGCGAACGACTCCTCCGGGAACCCGTAGCCAAGGATCGCCGTCGGCGAGAGGATCTTCATTTCGTTGCTGGCCATCCGATGGTTCCTCCTAGAACTGCAGCGGTTTCGCCGGGACCGCATCGGCCTCGAGGTTCATGAGCACCTCGGCGCCACCGTCGGCGATAAGGTCGGCGCCATTTACCCAGAGGGATTCGGGGCTGAGCAGCAGGCTGACGGGACCGGCGATCTCGGACGGCTTGGCGTCGCGGCCACCGGCCTGGTTCCGCAAATTGTCGAGCAGGTCCGCCCCCATGGTTTCGTAGAACGTCTTCAGGATTGGCGTTTGAACCGCGCCAGGGCTGACCGTGTTGACGCGGACGCCGCGATGACGCTCGCGACTGGCGACGAGCTGCGAGTAGAGGATCACCAGTTCCTTCGAAAAGTCGTAGGCTGCGACGGAATTGAGACCGACGTCCAGAAAGGCCGCAAGTCCGGCGTCCCAACCTTCCGCCAGGATGACCTTCTTGCAGGTCGGCACTCGTGTCCGCCACTGCTGGCCTGCGGTCGAGGCGATGTTCACGACGGCGCCGAAGTCGGCGATCCGCGGGAGGAGGGCTTCGGTCAGCTTGCGAAGGGCGAGAAAATTTACCTTCGCCACCACGTCGACCGGCAGCGAACCCGGCACGCCGGCGATGTTGACCAGGCCGTGCACGGTCTCGTCGATCCTGGATACCGCCTCGTCGATCAGGTCGGGATGCGTGAGGTCGCACTGCACGAATCGGTCGACCGTCGAGGTCGGTTCCTTGAGGTCGAGACCGATGATCCGGGCGCCTTCCGACTTCAAAAGATCCACGGTCGCCGCGCCGACGCCGGAGGAGACGCCCGTGAGCACGAAGGTCTTGCTCTCATGAATTTTCATAGCTTACGCCGCCTTGTAGATGATTGGCAGAGAAGAAATGCCGTTGACGAAGCGCGAAGGTACGAACTTCGCTGGCGCGGACGGCTCGATCGCCCGCAACTCACGAAGCGCTGCCGCGACCAGGTAGGGGAGTTCCATGCGCGCAAGGTGCGCGCCGAGGCAGGTATGACGGCCGCCGCCGCCAAATCCGAGATGCGGGTTCGGACTGCGCAGGACGTCGAACTTGAGCGGGTCCTTGAACTGCCGCTCGTCTCTGTTGCCGGAGTAGTACCACATCACGACCTTTTCGCCGGCCGCGATCTTCTGTCCGGCGACCTCGGTGTCGACGGAAGCGGTCCGGCGCATATGCATGATCGGCGAGACGAGACGGACGGCCTCCTCGATGCCTGTGGGAGCGGTTCCCGCTGGATCGTCCATCCAGATCTTCATCTGGTCGGGGTTTTCCAATAGCAGGCGCATGAGGTGCGCGCCGACCGTGCCGGTCGTCTCCATGCCTGCAGTGACGAGGAGCTGGAAGAAATAGCCCACTTCCTCGTCGGACAGCCTCCGGCCGTCGATCTCCGCGGCGCCGATCAACGAGAGGATGTCGTCCTTCGGCGCGTTGCGGCGCTCCTTGGCAAGTTCCGCGCCGATCGCGTTCAACTCGGCGAAGGCCCCTGGGATTGCCTCGATACCGCCGATCTCCTTCGCGTCGCCTGCGAGCGCGATCATGGTTAGTTCGTGAAGGCGCTTTCGGTATTCGTGCGGCGCGCCAAGGAAGTCGCAGACGACCGCTACGGGGAAGGGTTGAGCGACGTCGGTCGCGAAGTCGCAGCCACCCTTCTCCTTCGCCGCGGCCACGAGCTCGTTGGCATAACGTTCGGCCGCGTCGCGCATCTTTTGGACGCCTTGCGGCGAGAAGGCCTTGGAGACGATCTGGCGCAACTTGAAATGATCGGGCGCGTCCATGTTGAGGAACCAGCCTTCCTCGTGGGCTTCCTTCACCGTCTGGTCGCCGATGTAGGTGCTTTCGCCACTGATAAAGGTCTTGGAATCCGTGCTGACCTTGACGATGTCGTGGTAGCGCGTGACGGACCAGAAGCCTTTCGAGGCTTCCTCGGGACCGGGCAGAAATTCGTTCCAGAAGGCGGGTCGTTCGTTGCGGATCGCCTCGAACGCCTCGTCACGGTCCTTGCGCTGCCAGAAATCCGGATCGGTAAAGTTGATCTTGTCGATATCGATGGTCACAGGAGGCCTCCCAGCTTTTGTCGTGGTTACGCGTATTTTACACCCGGCAGCACGCACAGCATCTCGAACAGGAGGTTGGCGGCGGTGAGCGCGGTGTTTCCGGATTGGTCGTATGGCGGCGAGACCTCGACGAGGTCGGCGCCGACGATGTTGAGCCCATGGCAGCCGCGGATGATCTGCAGCGCCTGCGCCGTCGTCAGCCCGCCGATTTCGGGCGTGCCCGTCCCCGGAGCGTAGGCGGGATCGAGGCTGTCGATGTCATAGGAGATGTAGACCTTGCGATCGCCGATCTTTGACCGGATCTCCTCCATGAGAGGACTTAGCTTCTTGTCCCAGCACTCGTCGGCCGGAACCACCGTGAAGCCCTTGTCACGCGACCAGTTGAAGTCGTCAAGCGAGTAGCCGGTCCCGCGAAGACCGATCTGGAACGTCAGTTCCGGCACGATGAGGTTGTCCTCGTAGCAGCGTCTGAAAGTCGTGCCGTGGGCGATCTTCTCGCCAAACATCGCGTCGCCGATGTCGGCATGGGCGTCGACGTGGACGAGCGCAACGGGGCCGTGCTTTTCCGCGATCGCTTGCAGGATCGGATACGTCATCGAATGGTCGCCGCCCAGGCTGAGCGGAATGACCGGGTGGCGCAGCAGTGCCTGGTACGCCTCCCGTATCCGCCGCGCGGCGTCGGGAAGGTTGAAGGTGTTGATCGCCACGTCGCCGACGTCGGCGACCTGCAGGCTCTCGAACGGCGCCGCGCCCGTTGCAACGTTAAATGGCCTCAACAGACAGGATTCGGCCCGGATCTGACGGGGCCCGAAACGCGTGCCGGCGCGGTAGGACGTCCCACCGTCGAGGGGGACGCCAATGAAGCATGCATCGAGTCCTTCGGCCGTCGCTGCCGACGGAAGCCGCATCATGGTCGCTGGTCCGCCGAACCTCGGCATCTCGTTGCCGCCAAGCGGTTGATTGAAGCTCATTGTGTTCTCCTCAGGCCGCTGCCGCCACCTGGACGACGAGGCCGTCCATATCCGCAGTGACCTTGATCTGGCACGACAGGCGGCTGCGCTCGTTGGGCTCGTTGGCGAATTCGAGCAGGTCCACTTCCATCGCGCTAGCCGCTCCGATGCGGTCGACCCAGGTGGGGTCGACGTAGACGTGGCAGGTGGCGCAGGCGCAGGCGCCACCGCAGTCGGCGTCGACGCCGGCGATCGAGTTCGCGACCGCAGTCTCCATGAGGGAGCGGCCGTCGCTGGCGTCCACGGTCTTCTCGGTCCCCTGAACGTCGATGAAGGTGATCTTGGTCATTTCTGCACCTCTTTCCTAGGAGTTGGCTGCGATTTGGACGAGCGCCTTGGTGAGACGTTCGAGGCCCTCGTCGAGGATTTTGTCCGACGCGGTCAATGCCGCTGACAGGCGTATGGTATTTCCGTAGTAGCCGCACGGCAGCAGAAGGACGCCTTCGTCGCGGGCCTTCGCGGCCACCAGCTTCGTGGCCTCGGCGTCCGGTTCGTGGCCGCCGCGTTCCCTGACGATTTCGAATGCGACCATTGCGCCGATCTGTCGGATCTCTCCGATCGGAACGACGTCGTTGCGGTCGCGGACGACTTCGAGGCGGCCGAAGAGGAAGGAGCCGATCCTGTCCGCGGCGCCGAGCAGGTTCTCCTTTTCGATGACCTCGAAGACGGCGAGGGCCGCTGCACAGGCGAGGGGGTTGCCTGCGAAGGTTCCGCCAAGAGCGCCGGGCAGCGGCTTGCCGATGATCTCTGCCTTGCCTACCACGCCCGCGAGCGGCAGACCGCCGCCGATCGCCTTGCCGACCGTGATGAGGTCGGGCTCCACTTCGTAGTGCTCGATCGCGAAGAAGCGGCCAGTGCGGCCAAAGCCGGATTGGATCTCGTCGACGATCAGCAGGATCCCGTGGGTATCGCAGATCTCACGGAGATTGTTCATCAGGGAGTTCGGGGTTCGATAGAAGCCGCCTTCGCCCTGCACCGGCTCGATGACAATCGCCGCGACCTGATCGGGCGCGATCGAGGCCCGGAACAGGTGGTCAAGCGCCTTCATCGTATCGCGCTCGGTTGTTCCGTGCTGGGGCATCGGGAAGGGGAGCTGAAACACACCTGGCTGCGTCGGCGGCACGCCCGTGCGAAGCGGCGCTACCTTTCCGGTCATCGTCATCGCGAGCTGCGTGCGGCCGTGAAACGAGCCTGTGAAGGTGATCACACCCAGGCGGCCTGTCGCGATACGGGCGATCTTGATCGCGTTCTCGACGGCCTCCGCGCCCGTCGTGAAGAGCGCGGACTTCGCGTTCTTGATGGGAGCGACGGCATTGAGCCGTTCGCAGACTTCGACGTAGGGGGCGTACGAATTCACCGGGAACGCCACGTGGCCGTATTTGGAGAGCTGCGTCGTGACCGCCTGCGTGATTGCGGGGTGCTGGTGACCCGTGTTCATCACCGCGATGCCGGATGCGAAGTCGACGTAGTGTTTTCCGTCGACGTCCCATATCTCGCTTCCGACGGCCCGGTCGACGAAGACCGGATGGGCGGTGGCGGCTCCAAAGGCGACTGCGGCCTCGCGGCGCGCGAGCAGGCTTGCTGTAGTAGACATAGTGGACCTCAGTTCAGGGCGTCCGAGCGCCAGACCATCATTTTTTCGATTTGCATTTCCCGCATCGTGTGCGGGATGCCGCCGACCCCGTGGCCGGATTGGCGCGCGCCGGCGAACGGCATCCAGTCGACGCGGAAGAGGGTGTGCTCGTTCACCATGACGGCGGTGCCATCGAGATTGCGGTAGCAATGCATCGCGGTGTCAATGTTGCTCGTGAAGGCGGCCGCCTGGAAGGAGAACGGCGTGTCGTTGGCCTGCTGGATGGCGGCGTCGATGTCGTCGTAGCTGTAGACGGACACCACAGGCCCGAACACCTCGCGTTGCGAGACCTTTGCCTCTGCGGATGGGTCGAGAAGGACGGTGTTCTCGTAGCAGCTTGCGGAAATCTTCCGGCCACCGGAAACAAGCTTTCCGCCGCCGGACTGTGCGGCTTCGTTCACCCAGCTCGCGACACGGTCATTCTCGGCATGTGTGATCAAAGGTCCGACGTCTGTAGCCACCAGGGTCGGATCGCCCGTGACGAGCGACTTGCCGAAATTGGCGATGCCTTCGGCGAGCTTTGCCGAGATTCGCCTGTCGGCGAAGACGCGTTGGACGGAGACGCATGCCTGTCCGGCGTGCCAGAAGGCAGCGCGGCCAAGGCGCGGAATCGCCGCGTCGAGGTCCGCGTCGTGAGCAACGATCACGGGCGCGATGCCGCCGTGTTCGAGAGCGCAGCGCGCGCCGGGAGCGAGACGCGAGCGCAAACGCCATCCCACCGAAGCGGAGCCGATGAAGGTCAGGAAGCTGACGCGCGGATCCGAAACAATGCGACCGATGACCTCGTTGTCCGTGGGCAGGACCATCTGGGCCCAGCCGTCCGGTAAGCCCGCCTCGGCGAAGATCTCCAGGACCGCACGGCAGCTAAGCGGTGTCTTGGCAGACGGTTTGATGACGACCGGAGCGCCGACTGCGACCGCAGGAGCGACCTGATGGACGACGAGGTTGAACGGATGATTGAAGGCGCTGATTGCGAGAACGACGCCGATCGGCTCGTGCTGAGTGAATGCCAGTCGGCCTGCGGAGGTCGCGTTGATGTCCATTGGCACGACGTGGCCGGCATTCGTACGCAGCTCCTCGACGCAGATATCCAGACAATCGATCCCCCTGTCCACCTCGACAAGGGAATCCTTCAGTGGCTTTCCACTTTCAGACGCCACCTGAAGCGCCAGCTCTTCGCGGCGGCTTCGTACAATCCCGGCAGCGCGACGGAGGATCGCGATTCGGTCCTGCTTCTTCAGCCATTGCCTCCGGTCACGGTGCAGGCGGTAGGCGCGTTCAAGAGCGGCCTCGATGGTAACCTCGTCCGCGACATCCACCTGTCCGATGAGCATGCCGTCGAAGGGGGTTCTTACATCTAGCTTGTCTGTCATTTTCGACATTCCTGTTCAGAGAAGAGTTTTGAGGTCTATGGACGGGTCCCCCAGAATTCCTGCCGTCGCGGCGGTCCTTGCGGTGACCAGGCGACGCGAAATCATGTGATCGGCGGGCGCGTTGACACTGTCGACGGCGGCGATCCTTCCGCCGCGGAGATGGAAGACGCTGAACTTGCCGTCTTCGGTCGATCCACGAACAACGCGTTCCTCGACATCGATCGGCAGCCCGGTCGTCTGGAGCTTGAACGGTCCCTGGTCCGACCAGAACCACGGGGCCACATTGTACTCCTTTTCCGCACCGAGCATGGTGCCCGCCGCCACCTTGGACTGATCGATTGCATTTTGAACGCTCTCGAGACGGAAGAGGCCGTTGGCGAACTGGTTTGGATGGGATGCACAGTCACCAACGGCGAGGATATCCGGGTCCGAGGTGCGGCACTGGGCGTCGACAACGACGCCGTTTGCGCAGGCGAGTCCGGCGGTAGTCGCGATCTCCACGTTCGGGACCGCTCCAACGCCGATCAATACGAGATCGCACGGGATTACCGTGCCGTCGCAGAGCTCAACGCCCGTTGCGCGGTCGTCGCCGCGTATCTTTGCGATCTCGGCGCTGGTGCGGACGGAAACGCCAAGCCCCGCGTGCATGCGTTCGAAGAAGGCGGAGGTTTCGGGAGCGACGGCGCGGCCCATCACCCGCGGACTGGCTTCCAGCACGGTAACCTTTTTCCCAAGGGAAGCTGCGCAAGCGGCAACCTCCAGTCCGATGAAGCCACCGCCCACGATGACAATCTCGCCGCCGGCCTCGATGCCGTCGAGAAGTGCGTTCGCATCCCCGATCGAGCGGAGAGTGTGCACGTTGGCAAGCCGGGCGCCCACGAGTTCAAGCGGGCGGGCGCGAACGCCGGTGGCGATGGCGAGCTTGTCGTAGGGCAGGCTCAGCCCGTCCTTTAGGACGACGCGCCGTTTCGTCCGGTCAATGCTTTCCACGCCTCCGCCAAGTGCCAGGTCGATCTTGTTGGCCTTGAAGAAGTCGTTCACTCGCAACAGCAGCTTGTCCGCGTCGCTCTCCCGCTTCAGAAACGCCTTCGAAAGGGGCGGGCGCTGGTAGGGAAGATGGGCTTCGTCTCCAACGAGAACGACGGAGCCATCGTATCCCGCCTGGCGGAGTGAAGCTGCGATCTGCAGACCGGCCTGACCGGCTCCTGCAACGACGATGGACGTGGGCGTGGTCATCTTCCTGATCCTCAGTACTTGATCCACGTCGTCTTGAGCGACGTGTACTTTTCGAAGGCGTGAAGGGAGTTGTCCCGGCCGTTGCCAGACTGCTTCACGCCGCCGAACGGCACGAGCGGGGAGATCATATCAACGGCGTTGACCGCGACGGTGCCGGCCTTCAACGCATTGGAGACGCGATGGGCGCGGGAAAGGTTGGAGGTGAAGACCGAAGCCATCAGACCGTAGACGGTGTCGTTCGCGATCCGCACAGCCTCCTCTTCGGTGTCGAAGGCGATGATCGCCAGGACGGGGCCGAAGATCTCCTCCCGCGCAATGACGTGATCGTTCTGGACCTCGTCGAAGATGGTCGGCTCGATGAAATTCTCGGAGCCGTTGATGGTCAGCCGGTTGCCGCCGAGGAGCAGCCGAGCTTGTTTCTTTCCAGCTTCGATGAACTCCATGACGCGGTTGGCATGATTGCCGTCGACCATCGCGCCCATCATGCTTTCCGGATGGAGCGGATCGCGCGGGCGATAGGCCGCTGCATGGGCGACGACCTTGGTGACGAAGACGTCCTTGATCGAGCGTTCGACAAGGAGGCGCGTCGGGGACGAGCAAATCTCGCCTTGGTTATAGAAGACCTTTGCGGCGGCTTCGGCGGCGGCGTCCAGATTTTCAGTGTCCGCGAATACGATGTTCGGGCTCTTGCCGCCGCACTCGAGCCATACCAGCTTCATGTTCGAGGAGGCGGAGTAGCCCAGAAACATCTTGCCGACTTCGGTCGATCCCGTGAAGGCGATGCAATCGATGTCCATGTGGAGACCCATCGGCCGACCGACCGCGCTGCCGAACCCAGGAACGACGTTGAAAACGCCGTCCGGAATACCGGCCTCTTTGACCAGTTCTGCCAGCTTCAACGCTGTCAGCGGAGACTGCTCGGCGGGCTTCAGGACGACCGAGTTGCCAGCGGCGAGAGCCGGTATGGTCTTCCAGATCGCCATGTCGAGCGGGAAATTCCAGGGAACAACGGCGCCGACTACACCGACCGGCTCCCGACGTATCAGCGCGAGATTGCCTTGGCCCGCCGGAGCCACCTCGTCGTAGAGCTTGTCGATGGCTTCCGAAAACCAGCGGACGTATTCGACGAGTTCCGGAAGCTCGTACCCGAAGGCGACGCCTACCGGCTTGCCCATATCGAGGGACTCGAGCAGAGCAATATCCTCGCTGTCGCGTTCGATGAGTTCGGCGAGCTTGAGGAGATTTTTCTTGCGCTCGGTGGGGGTAATGCGGGACCAGACGCCTGAGTCGAACGATGTGCGGGCCGCGACCACTGCAGCGTCCACGTCGGTTTGGTCGCACGACGCGACGAGATTGATCACTGCGCCAGTGGCGGGATTACGGTTCTCGTATGTGGCTGCCGAAACCGCGTTCACGAATTCACCGGCGATAAAGGCTCTGCCTTCGGGCCGGAGAGTGGCCGCGCGTTCGGTCCAGTAGCCAAGGTTCCGCTCGAGCATTTGTCTTTCCTTTATATTACAACAGTCGTGTTATAAAACGATCTGAAAAAGGGTCCGTGGGGGCGGGGACAGGATCCCCGCCCATTTAGGCATTAGACCTCGTTGAGCACGCGAGCCAGGTTCTGATAGACCGCTGGCCGGTTGCGCTTCAACCACATCGCGTAGGCGACGCCGAACAGCCCGATGGCGAAGACCGAGGTCGGAAGAAGCCAGTCGAAGACGGGATTGCCACCGGTCAGAAGGCTGACGTTCATCAGCATCATGATCAGAACCGCGCCCAGGGCCATCGCACTCACGCTCGGGGCGATCAGTCTCTGGAAGAGGTTAGCGTCGCGCTTGGAAGTATGGAAGAAGCCCACTACCGCTAGCGCAGCCAGGAACTGCACGACGACGATGCCGATCGAGGCCGGTGTCGCGGCGAGAGGCATCAGGACCGTGAGCGGGTCGAGGTTGTAAAGGCCCGCCGCGACGATACCCGCGATCATCAGCACGGACTGGAAGCCGCTGGCGATGGTCGGCGTCTGCTGCTTCGGGTGAAGGACTGCGAAGCCGCGCCAGATCACGCCTTCGCGTCCAAGCGAGAAGAGGTAGCGCGACAGGGTGTTCTGGAAGCTGAGGATTGCAGCAAACAGGCTGGTCGTCATCAGGACGTCCATGAAGTCCGCCGACCATGCGCCGACGAGCTTCGTCGACATCGTGAACCAGATCTCGCCGGGATTGTTGGCAGCCGCCTTCAGCGCTTCCTCAATTCCGTACGCGGCGATCAGGAGCCACGTCGAGCCGGCATAGAGCGTCATGATGACGATGACGGAGATATACAGGGCGAGGGGAACTGTTCTCTTCGCGTCGCGAGCCTCCTCCGCATAGATCGCGGCGGTCTCGAAGCCGGTGAAGGCACTGATGACGAAGACGATGGCGGAGCCGAGCGCCGGGACGAAGACGTTGGACGGGGCGAACGGAGCGAGCGTGAGGCCGTCGGGGCCGCCGCCCTGGATGAACACACCTGCATCAAAGATCAGGATGATGGCGATTTCCGCGAGCATCAGCGTCCCAAGCATTTTGCCGTTGAACTGGATGTTTCGCGTGCTGAAGAAATGAACGACGAGGGCGAAGACTGCGCAGACGACCCACCATGGCAGTTCCAGTCCGGTGATGCGTGTGAGCAGGTGGCTGCCGAAGAAGCCGAACATGCCGTAGAGCGCCAGATTGAGGCTGGCGTAGGCGGTGATCGCCATGAAGGCTGCGCCGACCCCGAGCGGATGTCCGAGACCGTTCGAAACATATGCGTAGAAGGCGCCGGCGTTCTTGATGTGGTGGGCCATGGCCGCGAAGCCGACGCTGAACAGGAGATAGATGAGGCCGATCAGGACGAAGACGCCCGGAAGGCCCATTCCGTTGCCGAAGGTGATTGCGCTGGGAACAGCGCCCATCAATACCGTCAGCGGGCCGTTGGTGGCAATCACGAAGAAGACGACGCCGAGCAGGCCAATGGCGTTTTTTCGGAGCGTGATGCCGTCGTGTGGGTGAAGATCCATGATCCCCTCTTTTCTTGCTAAAGTTTAACACTCTGGCGGCAAAAGCGCAGCCTCCGGCGGCCCGCGAAGGGCGCTCGGCACACAAAGGTCGAGTCCTGAAACTCCCAAGCTGTCGTTTACAATTTATTTTTATATGACAGTTGTGCGAAAATAAAATTTGCAAAAGGCGATGTCAAGCGCAATTTTATTGCGCGGTGCAGCAATTCGCTAAAGATTGAAGAGTTTCAAGCCTTTGGTGATCAGCCGCTGGCGCGTAGCAGTGTCGTACCGCTTCGGATCGAGGGTCCACGAGATGAGGAAACCGTCGGCCAGGGAAACGAGAAGCTCCACGTTGTCGTCGATGTTAGTCTCGTCGGAGCCGCTTTCATTCACTGCCGCGACAAGCTCCCTGCGCAGATAGTTGCGCCAGTTTTCATACCGCTCATGAAATTGCGAACGCAGATCAGGATCGTGGAGCGCCGTCCCCCAGAAGGCGATCGAAACGATGGATTCCTGATCTACGCCATTGCTCGGCACGAGCTCCTCGACGAGGAGACGCACGCGGTCCTTCGGCGACTTGGTTGTCCGAAGCCGCTCGTCGACGCGGACGAAGATCGCCTCGGCGACGGCGCCGAACGCGAAGTTGACCATCTCGTCCTTGCTGGTGAAGTAGTGGGAGAGGACGCCACTACTGAAGCCTCCCTTACGGGCGATCGTGCGGATCGTCGTTCCCGCGAGGCCGTGCTCGCTCATGACTTTCAGGATGACCTGGATCAGTTCGGCGCGTCGCTGGTCGTGGTCGACGATCTTCGGCATGATATCCCCGGCTATAAAACTGCTGCCTCTTTAGCAGGCAAAGCGTCACGAGCCCACATCGAAATTATGGCTCCAGTAGTCCCTGCTTCCGTGATGACGTCAAAACGTTGGAGCGATCCTCTGAGCTTCCGGCCAGATCAGGATGCGTCATGACGTTGACGTTAGCTCGACGGGTGCGTTGGGATTCAGGGCGATCGCGACGGCGCGTTCGAAATTCGAAATTACCGCGGAAACGGGCCTCTCGCGGCGCACCACGTGCATCTCGGCGATGGGCGCGATGCCTTTCACCTCGAGGTATACTACGCCCTCGCTATGAAGCTGGCGCATGGACTCGGTCACGAGCGTCACGCCAACGCCCGCCGCGACGAGAGACACGGTCGAGGTCATCTGCGGCGCCTCCTGTACGATCCGAGGACTGAATCCTTCTTTCTGGCAGGCGCCGATGACCGCGTCGTAGAGAGCTTGGCCGTTGGCACGCGGGTAGAGAACGAACGAGTCCTGAGCGAGGTCCGCCAAACCGATCGTTGTCTCGCCGGAAAGGCGATGCGACATCGGCAGGGCTGCAAGCATTCGCTCGTTGAGGATTTTTCGGACGTGAAGTCCTTCAAGCTCCTGCGACGCGGGTCGGATAAACGCGAAGTCCAGCCTCCCATCGCGCAGGGCGGCCAACGAGGATCTGGTTGTGCTCTCCGAGAGCTGGACGTCGACACGCGGATATTGTTCGCGGAACCTCGCGATTACCTTCGGCACGAGCGGATTGAGTGCGACAGATGCGGTGAAGCCGACGCGGATTGATCCAGCTTCCCCCCGGCCGACCTGCTGCGCTGTCACGATGGCCCTGCGGGCTGCGCCGAGCACTGCGCGCGCGTCTGGCAGCAGGCTTTCACCAGCCTGTGTTAGCTCGACGCCCCGTGTCGTTCGTGTGAAGAGCTTGGTGCCGATCTCCTGTTCGAGCTGCTTGATCTGCTGGCTGAGGGGCGGCTGCGCGATGCCCAGGCGCGCGGCCGCGCGGGTGAAGTGGAGTTCCTCCGCGCAAGCGACGAAATAGCGAAACCGCCTGAGTTCATCCATACGAAAAACCTCTGAATATCGCTTCTTTTATATATTCGACATGGGGGCGCTGTCGAGGCAGATTCGGCGCGATTGGCGCAGGAGTGACGCCGGGAAGGATCTTGACACCATGCAGCAGCAGCCTCGACCTCTTGATGGGATCACAGTCGTTAGCATCGAGCACGCGATCGCAGCTCCATTCTGCACGCGCCAGCTTGCAGACCTAGGAGCGCGTGTGATCAAGGTGGAACGTCCGGGCACCGGCGACTTTGCGCGCGCCTACGACACACGCGCCAGGGGAATGGCATCGCACTTCGTGTGGGTGAACAGATCCAAGGAGAGTCTGGCGCTCGATCTGAAAGATCCGCGCGACCACGCGGTCCTTCTAAAGCTTCTCGACCGCGCGGATGTCTTCATACAGAACCTTGCCCCCGGCGCCGCAGACCGGATGGGCCTAGGCTATGAGGACCTCAAAGGGCGGAATTCGCGCCTGATCGTTTGTGATATCTCTGGATACGGTTCCGACGGTCCATACCGCTCAAAGAAGGCCTACGATCTGTTGATCCAGAGCGAGGCGGGTTTTTTGTCCGTGACAGGATCCGAAAGCGATCCCGCAAAGGCTGGCTGCTCAATCGCGGATATCTCGGCAGGCATGTACGCCTACAGTTCGATCCTTGCAGCCCTCCTGCGCCGGGCGACGTCCGGGGAAGGCTGCCGCATCGAGGTATCGATGCTCGAGTGCATGGTCGAATGGATGAGCTACCCGCTCTACTACGCCATGGACGGCGCTCCGGCACCTGTCGCGGCCGGGGCATCGCATGCCAGCATCTATCCTTACGGCCCGTTCAGAGCCGGGGATGATCGGACCGTAATGCTCGGCATCCAGAACGAGCGCGAATGGGTTAAGTTCTGCGAGAAAGTATTGGAGGATCCGGAACTGGCGCATGACGTGCGCTTCGACACTAACTCGAAACGCTCGGCGGGCCGCGAGCAGCTTGCCGACATCATCCTCGACGTCTTCACCCTCTATACGGCGGATGAGCTTGCCGCGCGGCTGGAAGCGGCCGACATCGCCAATGCGGTCGTTCGTGACATGCATCAAGTTTGGGAGCATCCTCAGCTAAGGGCCCGCAACCGCTGGACCAGCGTGGACACGCCGGTCGGCCCGATGCCGGCGCTCTACCCGCCCGCGCTTCCTGCCGAGTTCCGCCCGCGGATGGACAAGATACCGGACGTGGGCGAGCACAACGCCGCCATCCTCGCTGAACTGGGGGAGGTTGAACATGTCGGCTGATCGTACGAAGGTTTCCCAGGCCATCGGCCGCGCACGAACGTTCCTGTTCGTTCCTGGCGACCGCCCGGAACGATTCTCGAAAGCGCTGGCAACCGCCGCGGACATTGTCGTCATCGACTTCGAAGACGCCGTCGCCCCATCGAAGAAGGGCGATGCCAGAGATGCCCTCAAGTCCTTCGGGGCAGGCGCCGGCATCGAGCGGATTGTTGTCCGGATCAATGCAGCCACTACCAGTGACTTCGAAAACGACCTCAATGCCTGTGGCGCCGCGGGTGTCGGCGCTGTGATGCTTCCCAAGGCGGAGGGGCGCGAAGATGTCGGCCGCATCGCCTCGCTTGTCGGAAAAGTTCGGGTGATTGCTTTGGTGGAGTCTGCGCTCGGACTCGAAAGGTGCGGAGAGATTGCGCGTCAGCCACTCGTCGACCGCATTGCCTTCGGCTCGATCGACTATCGGCTGGATCTCGGAATTCCGGAAGATGGTCCAGCACTGGCCACGGCCCGTTCGCAGATCGTGCTCCAGTCACGGCTGGCATCCATCGCCGCTCCGATCGAGGGCGTGACGGCCGCTTACAATGATGGTGAGCTGCTGCTGTCCGACATCGCAGTCGCGCGATCGTTCGGATTCGGCGGCAAGCTTGCGATCCATCCATGCCAGATCGAGGCCATCAACTACGGGTTCGCGCCCAGCGAGGCGGAAGTCGCCTGGGCCAAACGCATCCTCGCCGCCGCGGAGGAGACGGGTGGCGAAGTGGGAGCCGTTTCTTTGAACGGAGAGATGATCGATCGCCCGGTTCTTCTGCGGGCCGAGCGAATTCTCGAGTGGACGGAGGAGGTTCGATGAGCATTTCCAAGATTCTGGTGGCAAACCGTTCGGAAATTGCCATCCGCGTGTTCCGCGCAGCCAACGAGCTTGGCATAAAAACGGTGGCGATCTGGGCGGAGGAAGACAAGCTGGCGCTGCACCGCTTCAAGGCGGATGAGAGCTATCAGGTCGGCCGCGGCCCGCATCTTTCGCGCGATCTCGGGCCGATCGAAAGCTATCTGTCGATCGACGAGGTCATCCGCGTCGCCAAGCTGTCCGGCGCCGATGCCATCCATCCAGGCTACGGCCTGCTGTCGGAAAGCCCTGAATTCGTCGACGCCTGCAAAGAGGCCGGCATCATCTTCATCGGTCCGAAGGGCGATACGATGCGCCAGCTCGGCAACAAGGTTGCGGCGCGAAACCTGGCGATTTCGGTCGGCGTGCCTGTCGTGCCGGCCACGGAGCCGCTGCCCGACGATATGGCCGAAGTGGCGAAAATGGCCGAAGAGATAGGTTATCCCGTCATGCTCAAGGCCTCCTGGGGCGGCGGCGGGCGCGGTATGCGCGCGATCCGCGATCCAAAGGATCTCGCCCGCGAGGTGACCGAGGCCAAGCGCGAGGCGATGGCCGCCTTCGGCAAGGACGAGGTCTATCTCGAAAAGCTCGTCGAGCGCGCCCGGCATGTCGAAAGCCAGATCCTCGGCGATACCCACGGCAATGTCGTGCATCTCTTCGAGCGCGACTGCTCCATCCAGCGCCGCAATCAGAAGGTCGTCGAGCGCGCGCCAGCGCCCTATCTCACCTGGGAGCAAAGGCGGGAACTCGCGGAATATTCGTTGAAGATCGCCGAAGCGACGAATTATATCGGCGCCGGCACGGTCGAATATCTGATGGATGCCGACTCCGGCAAATTCTACTTCATCGAGGTCAATCCGCGCATCCAGGTGGAGCACACAGTCACCGAAGTCGTCACCGGCATCGACATCGTCAAGGCGCAGATCCACATCCTCGATGGCGCTGCGATAGGAACCGAAGAGTCGGGCGTACCCGAGCAGAAGGATATCCGCCTCAACGGCCATGCCCTTCAATGTCGCATCACGACAGAGGATCCGGAGCACAACTTCATTCCCGACTATGGCCGCATCACCGCCTATCGGCAGGCATCCGGCTTCGGTATCCGTCTCGACGGTGGAACGGCTTATTCCGGCGGCGTTGTAACCCGCTATTACGACCCGCTCCTGGAAAAGATCACAGCCTGGGCTCCCTCGTCGGATGAGGCAATCACGCGCATGGACCGCGCGCTGCGCGAGTTCCGCATCCGCGGCGTGGCCACCAACCTGACCTTCCTGGAAGCGATCATCGGCCACTCGAAATTCCGTGACAACAGCTACACCACCCGCTTCATTGACACGACGCCGGAGCTCTTTGCACAGGTTAGGCGGAAGGACCGCGCCACCAAGCTTCTGACTTACCTCGCTGATGTGACGGTGAATGGCCATCCTGAGGCGAAGGACCGGGCTCGTCCGTCTAAGGACGCTGCAAAGCCGGTCGTCCCATACGCCAACGGCAGCGGCATTGCCGACGGCACCAAGCAGCTTCTCGACAAGCTCGGGCCGAGGAAGTTCGGCGAATGGATGCGCAACGAAAAGCGCATCCTGATGACCGACACGACGATGCGCGACGGCCACCAGTCGCTGCTCGCGACCCGCATGCGCACCTATGACATCGCCCGCATCGCCCGCACTTATGCGCATGCCCTGCCGAACCTGCTGTCGCTCGAATGCTGGGGCGGCGCTACCTTCGACGTCTCGATGCGCTTCCTGACCGAAGATCCGTGGGAGCGGCTGGCGCTGATCCGCGAGGGCGCGCCGAACCTTCTGCTGCAAATGCTGCTGCGCGGCGCCAACGGCGTCGGCTACACCAACTATCCCGACAATGTCGTCAAATACTTCGTCCGCCAGGCGGCCAGAGGCGGCATCGATCTCTTCCGCGTCTTCGACTGCCTGAACTGGGTCGAGAACATGCGGGTGTCGATGGATGCGATTGCCGAGGAGAACAAGCTCTGCGAAGCAGCAATCTGCTACACCGGCGATATCCTGAATTCGGCGCGCCCGAAGTACGATCTCAAGTACTACACCGACCTTGCCGTTGAGCTCGAAAACGCGGGCGCGCATATCATCGCGCTGAAGGACATGGCGGGCCTGTTGAAGCCGGCCGCCGCCAAGGTGCTGTTCAAGGCGCTGCGCGAAGCGACCGTTCTGCCGATCCATTTCCACACGCACGATACCTCGGGCATTGCAGCCGCGACGGTATTGGCGGCTGTGGAAGCGGGCGTGGACGCGGTCGACGCGGCCATGGATTCCTTCGCTGGCAACACCTCGCAGCCCTGCCTTGGCTCGATCGTCGAGGCGCTGCGCGGCTCCGAGCGCGATCCCGGTCTCGATCCCGAATGGATCCGCCGCATCTCCTTCTATTGGGAGGCCGTTCGCAATCAGTACGCGGCTTTCGAAAGCGATCTCAAGGGACCGGCATCGGAAGTCTATCTACACGAAATGCCGGGCGGCCAATTCACCAACCTCAAGGAGCAGGCGCGCTCGCTCGGCTTGGAGAGCAAGTGGCACAGGGTCGCCAGTGCATATGCTGAAGCCAACCAGATGTTCGGCGACATCGTCAAGGTGACGCCGTCCTCCAAGGTCGTCGGCGACATGGCGCTGATGATGGTCTCGCAGGACCTGACGGTTGCCGACGTCGAGGACCCGCAAAAGGACATCGCCTTCCCGGATTCCGTTCTGGCGATGCTGAAGGGCGACCTCGGACAGCCGCCGGGCGGATGGCCGGAGGCGCTGCAGAAGAAGGCGCTGAAGGGCGCCGAACCCTACACTGAAGTCCCTGGCTCTCTGCTGCCGCCCGCTGACCTCGATGCCGAGCGCAAGGCAATCGAGACCAAGCTGGAGCGAAAGGTCGATGACTTCGAGTTCGCCTCCTACCTGATGTATCCGAAGGTCTTCACCGACTTTGCGCTCGCCTCCGACACCTACGGTCCGGTGTCCGTTTTGCCGACACCGGCCTATTTCTATGGTCTCGCCGACGGCGAGGAGCTGTATGCCGAAATCGAGAAAGGCAAGACCCTTGTCGTCGTCACACAGGCGATTAGCCAGACCGACGAACAAGGAATGGTGACTGTCTTCTTCGAGCTCAATGGCCAACCGCGGCGCATCCGTGTCCCGAACCGAGTCATCGGGGCCTCCGCTGCCGTGGCCCGCCGTAAGGCGGAGCCGGGAAATGACAGCCATGTAGGTTCCCCAATGCCTGGCGTCATTTCCCGCGTCTTCGTTTCGCCGGGGCAGGCAGTCAAGGCCGGCGACGTCCTTGCGTCCATTGAGGCCATGAAGATGGAAACCGCGATCCATGCCGAAAGGGACGGCACGATCGCAGAAGTGCTCGTTAAGGCCGGCGACCAGATCGACGCAAAGGACCTTCTCGTCGTTCTATAATTTGGTCGGCCAGGTCAAACCCCGGAAGGTCGTTCTCTGCGGCCTTCCAGCGCGATTTTGATCGCCGCGGGGCGCATCTCTCTAGGGCAACGAGTACCTAGCGAAGGGAAGGAAAGAGGTTGCCCCAGAGTCGAGGTTCCAAGCGATCGACTCACCGGGGGGCTTATCGATGTGGAACTCAGCCAACCGTCTGCGGCATCTGCAGTGCCAGAGATTTTCGACGGCGTTACTCGGCCAATGCCGTAATCCGATCCGCGATCGTCTCTGGGGCCTCGATGTGCAGGAAGTGACCGACGTCGGAAACGACCTCCATCGCGTGCAGGGCGGCGAACCGATGTCGGTCGTCGACCTGCGAGGGGAAGATGCAGCCATCGTCGGCACCGTGGAGCTGTAGCAGGGGCGTTGTGATCGGCTGCGATAGGCGGCGCATCGCCCCAAGCATGCCGGGTCGCAGCATCCCCCGGTAGTACTTTAGGGGCCCAGGCATGCTCGCCCGCAGGTGCTCGCGTAGCTCCGCTTGGAGAGCTGGATCGAGTCGGAGGCCGGGCGACCACTGACGCCATAGGTGGTCGATGAGGGCGAGATCGCGGGCAGTGACGATCCAGCCGCTTCCCGGCAGTTGAAAGAGCCCCATGTACCAGCTACGGCGTAGCTGAGCGAGGCGCGGGCGGCTCAGAAACGTCAGTGGGTGGGGGAATGCTAGCGTGACCGCGCGTTCGATCCGTTCCGGCGCGGTCACGCAGGCATCGTATGTGATCGCGCCGCCCCAGTCGTGGCCGATCAACTCTACGGGTCGCCCTGGAGACCAGCGGTGAATCAGCGCGAGCACGTCGCCGGTGAGGGCTGCCATGTCGAACGGCCCCGCTGTCGGGGACGGCGCGTAACCGCGAAGCCAGGGGGCGACGACGTGGCGTCCACGGCGACCGAGTTCGGCAAGGAAGGGCTTCGCGGTCGGCGGATGGTCCGGGAAGCCGTGTAAGACAAGCGTCGGCTGACCCTCGGGATCACCCCCCTGCAACGCGTGAAAGGTGCCGTGTGGCAGGTCGAAAGTGACGTGCTCGAACTCCATCTGTGTCTTCTCAAACCAGCATCGACTGCTGCGCGGAGATACCCGCCGTCGCGCCCTGCGATATTGCCGTGGTGACGGAGGCCATCGCTGGGTTTGCAAGATCGCCGGCAGCGTAGATGCCGGGTATGCTGGTTTCGCGGCGCTCGTCGACCTTGAGGGCGATGCCGAAGGGCGTATCGACCGTGGCGAGGCCCAGTGATTCATGCAGGCTTGCGGACGGCTTGTTGCGCGGATGCGCGAACAGGATATCGACCGCGGCATTGCGGCCGCTCTCGAGATTGACGGTTGTGATATGTCCCCGGTGATGGGCGATTTCGGCGATCCGGCCATCAACGACAGGTATGTTGCGGCGCGCCAGATCGGCCCGGACATCGGGTGCAATGTCGTGACCATCGGCGAAGACCGTCAACGTGTCGGTCCAATCGTGGTACAGCCGGACATAAGTGTGCGACTGCGGGCCGGACCAGACGAGGCCCCAATGCTGGTCGGCGACTTCAAAGCCATCGCAATAGGGGCAGGGCACGATGGACGTGCCCCAGCTTTCGGCAAAGCCCGGAACATCGGGCATTTGGTCGGCAACGCCATAGCTCAGGATCAGGCGGCGCGCCCCAAGGCTTTCGCCATCGCCAGTGAGGACGGAGAAATTGTCGATGGCGCCGGAGATGCTGTCGGCTCGGGCATTGACCAGCTTGACCGTGGGATAACGCGTCAGTTGCTGCCGCGCCTCGGCCAGGATGTCCAGCGGTGGCTTGTGATCGTGGCCGAGCAGGCCATGCGAGTGGCCGGCGAAGCGATTGCGCGGCAGGCCGGTATCAAGAACGGTGACCTTGCGGCGGGTACGGCCGAGCTGCAGGGCGGCGGCGAGACCGGCAAAACTGCCGCCGATGATGATGACGTCATCCATGGTGATAAGCTCCGTGTTGCGGATGGAGGGGGTTGGGCTGGGCCAGGCGCAAAAACTCATTCAGCGATACGCATTCGACATCGTCGGGCGGCCAGGGGAAATTTGATTTAGAGCACAGGTTGAAATCCACCCGTTGGCTTGCATATTTTGGATACTGCATGTTATCGTAATTCAAGAATAACGATACTGTCAAGGATCTTAATTGTCGTGACCGAAGAAAGCCAGGGTCGACGCGGCCGGCCCACCAACCAAGCGCTTGGCCAAACGATACTCGACGCAGCGTACGAGCTCTTTGTGGAATTGGGTTTTCAAGCGACGACATTGGACAAGGTTGCCCAGCGCGCGAAGATATCCAAACTCAGCATCTATCGGCACTTCGAGAATAAGGAGGCGCTGTTCAGCGCTGCCATGGCGGCCCGCTGCCATCAGTTTGCACCACAGGCCCTTTTTGAAGGCGTCGACGGTTCGGCCGAGGATCAGCTCATGACGGTGGGATCGTCCCTGCTTCGCACGCTGTTGAACCCGGACGTCCGCAGTGTCGAAGCCATGGTCATGGCCGACAAGACGAATCAAAAGTCGTTAGGCAAGCTCCATTACGAAGCCGGCGCCGCCCATATCATCGCCCAAATCGAGGCCCTGTTGCGTCAGTTGCACGCGCAGGCGGTTCTGAACGTGCCCGATCCTCTCCGGTCCGCCCGCTTATTTGCCGCGCTTATCAAAGGATCCGATCTCCTGATTATCGCACGCTTCGATGAGGCGAGAGCAGAGGACGATAACGAAATCGAATCCTATTGCCGGTCGGCCGTCGCCATGTTCGTCGCCGCGCACGGTGGCAACAATCACGCGGGCGGATAGCTTGATTAAGAACGGATCAGAACAAGGATATGGCATGACAGAGGAAAATGTTTATCAGGTCGCCGACTGGAAAGGCCAAAGCGGGGAGCGCTGGGTCACTTACCAGGCCCGGCTCGATGCCATGATGGCGGTGTTCGGCCAGGCCGCGATCGAAGCCGCCGCGCCCGCTACAGGCGAACGCGTGCTGGACGTCGGCTGCGGCGCGGGAGCGTCCAGTCTGGATCTAGCCGCCCGCGTCGGCGCGGGGGGCCATGTGCTAGGCGTGGACATATCCGAACCGCTGATCGGCAGAGCCCGCGCGCGAGCGCCGCAGGATATGCCGGCCCTGTTCCAGGTGGCCGACGCCAGCAGCACCGAGTTGCCCGAGGGCGCGTTCGACATCCTGTTCTCGCGCTTCGGAGTGATGTTCTTTGACGATCCTACCGCGGCGTTCGCTCATATGCGGCGTGCGCTCAAGCCGGGCGCGCGGGTCGCTTTCGTCTGCTGGCGCGGCATGGCCGAGAACGATTGGGTGCGCTTGCCGATGGGCGCGATGAAGGGCATCCTCCCGCCGACGGCGCCGCCCGGTCCCGAAGCGCCCGGCCCGTTCTCGTTTGGCGACCAGGGGCGGGTAGCGCGCATTCTAACGGCGGCTGGCTTCACCGATGTCGCTATCGCGCCCTTCGATGCCTCTATCCCATTCGGCAAGGGGGAGACGCGGGATGCGGCGCTCGACGACGCGGTGAAGATGACACTCGAAGTCGGCCCGCTGGCGCGCGCTCTCGCTGATCAGCCCGACGATATCCGCGCCCGCGCCTCGGCTGCGGTTCGTGCCGTCTTCGCGGACTGCCACGGTGAGCGGTCGGTGATGATCAACGGCGCGGCGTGGATCGTCACCGCGCGCAATGCGGCAAGCTGACAGGGATTAACAGGGGCAGATGCCCCGTCTCGATGGCTCGGCGTCGGCCGTGACGCGATCGACCCCGCAGTGCTTGCGGTCGGAACGCATAGGAGGCAGGGCGGCGGGCTTATGTCCCAGGTCGAACCGCTGCCATTGGTTTATATCAAGCTCATCGGCAACTACCTCTGGAACAGAATTGACCGCCCCCTCGAACGATTGGGGCCAATCATCAGGGCAGATGAGGAGGCGAGGAGCGCCAGCGACGAAGGCCTTGAGCGGCAAGCGAAAGGCAAACATGGCACGCTGAGCCACCCCCAACCGCCTCCGCCACCGTCTTCGCGCTGGGGAGAAGGGCGAAGACGCCATTGGCTTCCGTCCCGGCCTGTGTCAGGAATTATCCGTTCGATTCATTCGGAACGGAGTATTCGGTCCCCTGTGACGATCGGCTTTGCGCATGCGGAATTGATTGCGGTGCTCGTCGCGGTGACGGGGGACGAGCCGCGTGTGATGACGATCCGCTCCGGCAATGCGCTGCCGTCCGGCCCTTTCGAAATGGGGCATCGCACGCTGCAATCGGGGCTGCGCGAATGGGTGCAGGAGCAGACCGAGCACCCCGTCGGCTATCTCGAACAGCTCTATACCTTCGCCGATCGCGACCGGAACAACGACATCCCAGGCGGACGAACGATCTCGATCAGCTATCTCGGCCTCGTCAGCGAACAGTCGGGCGCCGGGCGGCCGGGATGGCACGGCTGGTACGAATATTTCCCCTGGGAAGACCATCGCCAGGGCCGCCCAGTCGTGCTCAATGAAATCATGGCGCGTCTGAAGATCTGGGCCGATGCCGATCCGGCTAGGCGCGACCATCGCCATCGCCGGGCGGATTTCACCTTCGGCCTCGACGGTGGCGGCTGGAACGAGGATCTGGCGCTGCAGCGTTACGAACTGCTTTACGAGGCGGGCCTCGTCGCGGAAGCCGGATGCGGGGCGGAGGCCAATCTCGGCCGGGCGATGTTTGCCGATCACCGCCGCATTCTCGCGACCGGCATCGCCCGGCTGCGCGCCAAGATCAAATACCGCCCCGTCGTCTTCGAGCTGATGCCGGAGAGTTTTACGCTGCTGAGACTCCAGCGCACCATCGAGGCCTTGGCGGGGCTGACGCTGCACAAGCAGAACTTCCGCCGCCTCATCGAACAGCAGGAACTGGTCGAGGAAACCGGCGGCACCGAAAGCGAAACCGGCGGCCGGCCGGCCAAGCTCTTCCGCTTCCGCCACACCGTTCTCGAAGAACGGGCTCTCGCCGGAACGAAATTACCGCTCTCCCGCAATTGACATATACTCATTGTGAGAATATCTGATTGCCTATGATATGCTCAAAGAGAGCATAATTAGGAGCCGGTCATGAATTATCCTGTTTCCGCATCCTCGCTCTATGAGCGCGTCAGCCGCGTCATTCCCAAAGCCGAATGGATGACCTTCGAAAATGACGTCGACGCGATCCTCGAGCTCAAGCGCCGCCGCAACGCCGTCATTCTCGCGCATAACTATCAGACACCGGAGATCTTCCACGGCGTGGCCGACATCGTCGGCGACAGCCTGGCGCTCGCCCGCAAGGCGATCGAGGTCGATGCCGATGTCATCGTGCTGGCCGGCGTGCATTTCATGGCCGAGACCGCCAAGCTGCTGAACCCCGAAAAAACCGTGCTGATCCCGGATCTCGGCGCCGGCTGTTCTCTGGCGGATTCGATCACGCCCGAGGATATCGCCCTGCTGCGCCAGGCCCATCCCGGCGTGCCCATCATCACCTATGTCAACACCTCGGCCGCGGTGAAGGCCGCCTCCGACATCTGCTGCACCTCGGGCAACGCCAAGCAGGTCGTGGAATCGCTCGGCGTGCCGAAGGTGCTGATGATCCCCGACGAATATCTGGCGCGCAACGTCGCCCGCGAGACGGATGTCGAGATCATCGCCTGGCATGGCCATTGCGAGGTGCATGAACTCTTCACTGCCGAGGATGTGCGCCAACTGCGCGAAAACCATCCCGGCGTCACCGTGCTCGCCCATCCCGAATGCCCGCCCGACGTCGTGGCGGAAGCCGATTTCGCTGGCTCCACCGCCGTGATGTCGGACTATGTCGGCAAGCAGAAGCCGGCGCGCGTCGTGCTGCTCACCGAATGCTCGATGAGCGACAATGTCGCCGTGCATCATCCCGATGTCGAGTTCATTCGCCCCTGCAATCTCTGCCCGCATATGAAGCGGATCACGCTTGCCAATATCCGCGCCGCCCTTGAGGAAAACCGCCACGAGGTGACGGTCGATCCGGCAATTGCCGTGGCCGCCCGCCGCGCCGTCGAGAGGATGCTGGCGATATGACCGAAGTCCTCGAGCATCTTGCCGGACGCACGGTGATCGTCGGTAGCGGCCTTGCGGGGCTGATGACCGCACTGACGTTGGCGCCCGAGCCCTCCGTGATCGTCACCCGCGCCGCCCTTGGCGCGGAGACGTCGAGCGCCTGGGCGCAGGGCGGCATCGCCGCCAGCATGGGCGCCGACGACAGCGCGGCGCTGCACCTTGCCGATACGCTTGCCGCCGGTGACGGGCTCTGCGATCCCGTGACCACCGCCTGCATCATCGCCGAAGCACCAGCCGCAATTGCCGCGCTGGAGCGAGCCGGTGTGCGTTTCGACCGGAATGCCGCCGGCCAACTGTCGCTCGGGCTGGAGGCGGCCCATAACCGCCGCCGCATCGTCCATGCCGAAGGCGACGGGTCGGGTGCTGCGATCATCGCCGCGCTGATCGAGGCGGTGATGAAAACACCTGTGATAACAGTCCTCGAAGGCTTCGAGGCGCGGCGGATTCTGATGGATGGCGAAAAGGTCGCCGGCCTGCTCTGCGCGACTGCGAAGGGGGCTGCCATTCTGCCGACATTGAAGGTGGTGCTCGCCACCGGCGGCATTGGCGGACTCTACGACGCCACTACCAATCCGATGGGCAATTTCGGCCAGGGGATCGCGCTTGCGGCAAGGGCCGGCGCTGATCTCGCCGATATGGAATTCGTCCAGTTCCATCCGACAGCACTCGATTCCCGCCGCAGGCCGCTGGCGCTCATCAGCGAGGCGGTGCGCGGCGAGGGGGCCTTGCTCGTCAACGAACGAGGCGAACGTTTCATGGCCCGCACTCCAGGCGCCGAGCTTGCGCCGCGCGACGTGGTGGCGCGGGCGATCAGCGCCGAAATTGCCCGCGGCGGCAAAGTCTTCCTCGATGCCCGCATTGCTCTCGGCAACCGCTTTGCCACGCGCTTTCCCGTCATCTCCGCCCTTTGCGGCGAGGCCGGCATCGATCCGGCAAAAGACCTCATCCCGGTACGCCCGGCAGTCCACTATCACATGGGCGGCGTGGCCACGGTTGCAAATGGCCGCAGCTCGGTGCCCGGTCTCTGGGTCGCAGGCGAAGCGGCTTCGACCGGCCTGCACGGCGCCAACCGGCTTGCCAGCAATTCGCTGCTGGAGGCGGCTGTCATGGGCATGCGGGCGGCACGCGACATATCGGGCATGCCCGCAAGTGCTGCCGGAAGCGCCTTCACCGAGAGCCTGCCGGTGCCTGCCGATGCATCGCTCGTCCGGTCGATCGTCTCGCGCCATCTCGGCGTGCTGCGCAATGCCGGCGCCATTCATGGCGCCATCGCCGCCCTGCTGCCGCTTGCCGAAGGGAACAGCCCTGCCGCCGATCCGGCCATCGTCGCGCTCTCGATCGCGGTTTTCGCCAGCTTGCGGACGGAATCACGCGGCGCCCATGCCCGCACCGATTTTCCGCTGAAGCTCGGCGATGCAAACCGCCGCCGGATGCGCCTTTCCCAAGTGCTGGAGATCGCCCGCGCGACCCCGCCCTATTCCCTTGCAAGGAGTGCCTGATGAGCCTTGTTCCCCTTCCGCGCCTGATCGTCGAACCCTTGGTCAGGCAAGCGCTGCTCGAAGATCTCGGTCTTGCCGGCGACATCACCTCGGCCTCGGTCATCCCTGCAGATCACCGCTCGACGGTGGTGATGGCCGCCCGGCAGCCGGGCGTGATCGCCGGCCTCGATGCCGCGGAACTGGCCTTTTCCCTCGTCGATCCGGAGATCGTCATGCGCCGCCATCTCCAGGACGGCGATGCGGCCAAGCCGGGTGACGTGATCGCCACCATCGAAGGCCCGTCGCGCGGTCTGCTGAGCGCCGAGCGCACCGCGCTGAATTTTCTCGGCCATCTCTCGGGCATTGCGACGGTGACGGCCGGGATTGCCACCGCCATCAGGGGCACCAAGGCTTCCGTCGCCTGCACGCGCAAGACGACGCCGGGGTTGAGGGCGCTGGAGAAATATGCGGTGCGGGCCGGCGGCGGCATGAACCACCGTTTCGCCCTTTACGACGCGGTGCTGATCAAGGACAATCACGTCGCCATCGCCGGCGGCGTCGCCGAGGCGATCCGCCGGGCGCGGGCCGTCGTCGGCCATATGGTGAAGATCGAGGTCGAAGTGGACACCCTCGATCAGCTGCGTGAAGCGATGGAGACCGGCGTCGACGCCGTCCTGCTCGACAATATGACGCCGGATCAGCTGCGTGAGGCGGTCGCCATCGTCGCCGGCCGGGCCATCACCGAGGCCTCCGGCCGCGTCACGCCGGCAACGGCCGCCGCGATCGCGGCCTCCGGCGTCGATCTCATTTCCGTTGGATGGCTGACGCACAGCGCGCCGGTACTGGATATCGGGCTCGATTTCGTCGAGGCAGCGTCCACGGCGGTAATAGCCCCGAAACGGATTGCACAGGTTCTGTGACCTTCAGGCGTGTTTCGGCTGGGCTTCCTTGTCGCTGTCGAATTCCAGCAACTCGATCATCACGCCGAGATCGGGCACCGTGTCATAATAGGCATACCGCCCGTGGCCGCCATCGAATTCACCACTCTGGAGCAGGCGCGGGCTTCGTGAACGAACGATCGCAAGGCAATTCTAGACTGGCCGCGCCTCGACGGTTCATGGCGGAGCATATTTACGCCTGCCCTTGAAGCAGCTCAATCGTAAAAGTTACGGCCTCGAAGCCCTTCTCGACTACGGCTGAAACGCCAATTCATGGTCGTCTGGGCGATCGCCTGCATACGAAGGAGGCAATGGAAACTGTCCAGATGCGGGTCGCTCACAAGAAAAATGCGCCGGAAAACGCAGATGCCAGCTGAAGGTGCGGTAAGAAAATTACGAGCTAAGCGCTCTAAATATTAGAACGCTTATTTTTCAGCCGCCGGACCGCTCGATTACAGAGAAATTGTTTCTGTTATTTCAATCACATAACTGACGATCCTGCCCACTTCGATCTCAATGCCGTGGACTTCGCCTGTTTTTTCAGCACAAGAATTGAAGCGTTTAAAATCTTGCAGAACGCCGGATATTCATGAGACAAACGACCTGCGAGTAGAAGCGGTCTGAGCCTCGGTTCTGGACATTGCTCGACGGGTAAACCTGTCGAGAGGATGTCCTAATGCAGGGAAAAACCAGTGATCTCGCCCCGAAATCCGCAGAGATCGACGCTGGACCTGATCATCTTCGCGCGCAGCGTTGTTTTGTATGCCTGGCCAGCAAGCGCCCTGAAAAACGCGATTGCGCAATTGCCGGGCTCGTCGCAGATGGCTTCGATCCGGAGCGCGTCGCCGATCACTATCCGTCCTTAAAAATCGAACACCAATTGCGAAAGGTCGACCCATGTCCCGCACCAAGCTTGCCTTTTATGCACTTGCCGCAATCCTTTCTGCCGGCGCCGCCTCCGCCGCCGACAAGGTGATCTTTCAGCTCGATTGGCTGCCGGGTGGCGACAAGGCGCCGATCTACGTCTGTATCCAGGAAGGTTTCTGTTCGGACGCCGGCCTTGAGGTGGAGATCGCCTCCGGTCGCGGCTCGACCGACGCCATATCGCGCCTTGCCTCGGCGTCCTCCGACATCGGTATTTCCGATATCGGCGCCCTGATGGCCGCGCGCGCCAATGAGGGCGTCAAGGTAACCGCCGTCATGTCGCTGTTCAACAAGGGGCCGCATGCCTTCTACGTCGCCAAGGGCGGTTCGATCGCAAGCGTCGCTGACGTCAAGGGCAAGACGATCGCGACGTCGCCCTTCACATCGTCGAATGTCTACCTGCCGCTGGTGCTCAAGGATGCCGGCATCGACATGGCGGATATCAAGCTCATCAAAGCCGATCCCGGCGCACTTGGCCCGATGCTGATGACCGGCAATGCCGATGGCATCATCGCCTGGATGACCGACCTGACGCGCTACAGCAACCAAGGCAAGGAAGCTGGCAAGGAGATCGTTGCCCTGCCATGGTCGGCAGCCGGGCTCGAGCTCTATTCCGCATCCCTCATCGCCAGCGACGATTTCCTCGCCAAGCGTCCGCAGGTCGCCGCCCGCTTTATCGCCGCCTACAAGAAATCGGTCGAATTCGCCAAGGACAATCCGGAGAAGGCTGCCGCCGCTGTCACCACCATGGTACCGGAACTCGGCTCGGAGGACGTCCAGGGTTCGCTCAAGGACACGCTGCCGTTGATCTTCAACGAGGTGACGGAGAAGGACGGCCTCGGCGGCTTCGAAGCCGCCCGTCTCGCCGAAACCTGGCGCCGTGTCTCTGAAGCGCAGGATATCGATCCGGCCAAGCTCGATCCGGAAACCATGGTCAACCGCACCTTCGCCGTAACGGAGTAACCTCGATGGCGATGCCCGCTATCCGCTTCGACAGGCTGGGACAAGTTTTCGAAACTCGGTCCGGGCGCACGGAAGCCCTGCGAGACGTCAGTTTCGATGTGGCCCGGCATGAATTTGTCTCGATCCTCGGCCCTTCGGGCTGCGGGAAATCGACCCTGCTGCGCATGATCGCCGGCCTGTTGAAGCCGACATCCGGCTCGGTAGACGTCTTCGGTCTGCCGGTGACGGCCCCGCGTGACGACATCGGGATCGTCTTCCAGAAGCCGACGCTGCTTCCCTGGGCGACTGTCGAAGACAATGTCGTATTTCCCGCCCGCCACAAGACCGGCCGGGTAACGGCAGAGGAGCGCGGGCGGGCGGGTGAATTGCTGAGCATGGTCGGGCTTGCCGGCTTCGAGAAACGCCTGCCGGACGAACTGTCCGGCGGCATGCAGCAGCGTGTCGGCATCGCCCGCGCGCTGCTCATGGATCCGGATATCCTGCTGATGGACGAACCCTTTTCGGCGCTGGATGCCCTGACACGCGAGGTGATGGGCTTCGATCTGCTGCGCATCTTTTCCCAACGCCCGAAGACCGTGGTCTTCATCACCCACTCCGTCAGTGAGGCGGCGCTTCTGTCCGACCGCGTTTTGGTGATGACCGGACGTCCGGGCTCGATCCTGACCGAAGTCACCGTCCCCGTCGGCCGGCCACGCGGCCCTGAAACTGCAAAGGACAAGGCGATCCATGACCTCTCCAATTACCTCCGCGATCTCCTCCTCACCCGTCAGGCGGCGTGAGGCCATGCGGAGCCGCACACCGGTTGCTCTCCTCAAGCAGGTGCTGGCGTTGCCGGGCATTGCGACCGCCGCGGCCCTGATCGGCACGGTGCTGCTGTGGGAAGCGGTCGCGCGGCTCCTGTCGATCCCGACCTATCTGCTGCCGCCGCCAAGCGCGATCCTCGGCTCGTTCTCCTCCATCGGCTTCGAGCGCTGGATCGGGCACATCGCCGCGACGTTGCGGGTGGCGCTGATCGGTTATGCGATGTCCATCTTTATCGCCATTCCGCTCGCGGTGGTCATGATGCGCTCGCCATTCCTGTCGCGAACGCTCTATCCGCTGCTCGTCGTAGTGCAGTCGACGCCGGTGGTGGCGATTGCGCCGATCATGATCGTCGTGCTCGGAGCCGGCGATGCGCCACGTATCGTTATCACCTGTCTCATCACCTTTTTTCCGCTCGTCGTCTCGACCGCAACGGGCCTTGCGGCAACCCCGCCGGATCTGATCGAGCTGTCGCGAAGCCTGCGCGCCTCGGGCTTCCGCGAGATCACCCAGATACGCTTGCCGTTTGCGGTGCCCTACATCTTCTCGGCGCTGAAAATCTCGATCACGCTTGCCGTCATCGGCGCCGTGGTTGCGGAGTTCTGCGCATCCGAAGCCGGCGTCGGCTATTTCATCCAACTGTCGACCTCCCTGTTCAAGCTGCCACAGGCCTGGGCCGGCTTGCTGCTGCTCGCCGCCATGTCGCTCTTGCTATTTCAGGCCGTGGTCCTGACGCAGAAGCTCCTCTTTCCCTGGAGCCTGCCGAAAAACGGCTGAAATCCATCCGGAGTAGAAGCAGTCGGGCCCTGCCCGGACATTGCTCCTCAACCGCCGGTTCGCCGGCACTCACGTAAGGAGAATAATATGAATATCCAGACAGACACCCTCGCGGAACTCGCCAAGGAAGCGACCATCGGCGGCATGGGCACGACCGTTGACCGGGAAATCCCCGTCATCGACCTTTCTGACTTCGACCACCGCAAGCACGAGATCGCCGATGAACTCTGGCAGGCCTCGGTCGATATCGGTTTCTTCCAGGTCTACAATCACGGCATCGCCCAGGACGATATTGACGCGGCCTTCGACACGGCCTGGACATTCTTCGAACTGCCGGTGGAGGTTAAGGCGAAAACCCCGATGCCGAAGGGCATCAATGCCGGCTGGGAGTTCAGGGCGCAGGTCCGTCCCTCCACCGGTACGCCGGATAACAAGGAGAGCTTCCAGCTCACCCTGCCGGACATGATCCGCCTCAATCTGTGGCCGAGCGAAGACGATCTTCCGGGCTTCCGCGAAAAGATGCTCCGCTTCGAGCGACAGAACTGGGAACTCGGCATGCGCATCCTCTCCTGCTTCGCGCTGAAGATGGGCTTTGCCGAGGATTTCTTCACCAAGGCGCATGACCCGTCTTCGGACCAATATCAATCGACGCTGCGCCTCATCCACTACATGTCGATGGAAGGCGCCAAGCCGGAAGACTTCACGTCGTGGCGTGCCGGCGCGCATTCGGACTTCGATTGCTTGACCATTCTTCACCAGAAGGAGGGCGAAGGCGGGCTCCAGGTGTGCCCGGGCAAGGATGCAGCCCTGAAGGAATGGACGGACGTTCCGCCGCGCAAGGGCTATATCACCTGCAACATCGGCGACATGCTGATGCGCTGGTCGGACGACCAGTTGCAGTCGACGCTGCACCGGGTGCGTATGCCGCGCGAGAATGAATATATGGGCCGCCGACTGTCCCTGCCCTTCTTCTGCCAGGCAAACCGCGATGCCGTCATTGAGGGTCCGCTCGGCAAATACGAGGCGATCACCGCCGGCGAATACCTGACCCGGCGCATCAACGCCAATTTCGCCAAGAAGTGACGTTGAAGATGGGCCGTTGCGGTGACATCGTGGAACGGTCAATCCGACTCCCGTCAGGCAACGGACCCATCATGCTTCATGGACGCGCGCTGCGTTATATAGACGAGGTGGCCCGACAGGGCTCCATCCGCAAGGCGGCAAGGACATTGCATGTCGCCGCCTCCGCGGTGAACCGCTATATCCTGGAGCTTGAGGAAGAGCTGCAGGCACCCATTTTCGAGCGCCTGCCGCGCGGCCTGAAGCTCACGAGTTCCGGCGAAATCCTCATCCAGCACATTCGCGAGACACTGCAGGCGCATCAGCGGATGCGGTCGCAGATCCAGTCCCTCAAGGGGCTCAATCGCGGCGAGGTGGCGCTGGCGACCATGGCAACGCTCGCTGCGGGTCGGATTGCCGAAATCGTTGCCGCTTACCGAGAAGAAAATCCGCAGGTCAGCCTGCGCATCATGGTCGGCGACCGGACGACTGTTGCGGAGATGGTTGCACTCGGCCAGGCCGATATCGCCATTGCCTACAACCTGCCGGACGATACTCGGCTGCAACGCGCCGCCGAATTCCACCATGCGCTGGGAGCCGTCGTGGCGCCCGCCCATCCCCTCGCAAACCGCAGGACCGTGCGCATGTCCGATTGCCTGCTCTATCCGCTGGTTCTGGCGGATCGATCGCTGTCGCTGCGCGAGGTCGTCGAGGCGACTGCCCCGGCGCGTGCCACCCTTGTTCCCGTCGTCGAGACCAATTCGATGGAACTGATGAAGCGCCTTGCCCGGACAACGCCTCACATCACCTTCCTCAACCGGCTCGATGTCGACCGCGAAATGGCGACCGGCGACCTGGTCTTCATTCCGCTGACGGGAACCGGCTCGCTGCAACGGCTGAATATCCTCCACCGCGCCCGCGGCTCGCTTTCGCCCGCAGGCAGCCATTTCATGCAATTCGCGCAGGAGCGTCTGCTCGCCTCGTTTGACGAGAACTGACCGCTCGGTAACCCATCCAATCGAGACTCACCATGAACGATCTTTCGCTGTTTCCCAGCTTTGCCGCCCGTCTGGCGAGACCGGAGCGCATTCGTCTTGCGAAGGCGCGCGTTCCGGTCGCGCTGCTTGCAAATGACGTGCCTGGTGCTGCGGAGGTGGATCGGGACGGCTCCGCCCTCGTCGATATTCTGGTCGAGAACGGCAAGATCGCCGCGATAACGCCGGCCCTTGCCGATGGTGGCGAAGATGCAGTCGCGCTCGACGGCCGCCACGTCTGGCCGCTTCTGATCGACGCGCACGCCCATCTCGACAAGGGTCACACCATGGGACGTGCGCCCGATTCCGGCGGCACGCATCCCGGCGCGCGCGCCGCGACGACGGCGGACCGGCTTGCCCACTGGAATGCCGACGATCTCCTGCGACGGATGGAATTCGGTCTTGCAACGGCCGACGCCCATGGCGTGGCCGCTATCCGCACCCATCTCGACAGCCACGAGGGGCAGGCGGAAATCACCTGGAGCGCATTTGCCGAAATGCGCGAACGTTGGAAAGGCCGCATCACCTTGCAGGCTGCCGGCCTCGTGCCGCTCGATGCCTATCGCGGCGACTATGGCGCCCGCCTTGCCGATATCGTTGCCGCCCACGGCGGCTTGCTCGGCGGCGTCACCCGCGCCTCCGGGGGCACCCATGGGGCAGGCCTCGACGATATCGATCTGCTGCTCGACCGGTTGTTTGCGCTGGCCAAGGAACGGGGACTGGATGTCGATCTCCATGTCGACGAGGCGGCACAGGCGGATTCCCTGCCGCATGTGGCACGTGCCGCCATCCGCCACGGTTACGAGGGGCGCGTGACATGCGGCCACTGCTGTTCGCTTGCGCTTCTGGGCGAGCAAGAATTGCGGGACACGATCGCGCTGATCGCCGATGCCGGCCTCTCGATCATCACGCTGCCAACCGTCAACATGTATCTCCAGGATCGCGAAGACGGCCGCACGCCGCGCTGGCGCGGGGTCACGCCCGTGCAGGAATTGCAGGCGGCTGGCATTCCGGTCGCCGCGGCCGGCGACAATTGCCGCGATCCGTTCTTTGCCTATGGCGATCACGACATGCTGGACACCTGGCGGCAAGCGGTGCGCATCCTTCATCTCGACCACCCTTACGCGGATGCGCCCGCTCTTGCCGGCCCGGCACCTGCTGGCGTCATGGGCATCGACGTCGGTACGATCGGCGCCGGTCGGCCGGCAGACCTGATGATCCTCGAAGCCTGGAGCCTCGACCAGGTTATCGCCCGTCCGCACTCCGACCGCGTCCTCCTCCGCAAGGGGATCTTCGCCAACAGGACATTGCCCTCCTACAGCATGCTCACAGATTTCCCGACCCCTTGAGCCGCTCCCTGGGAGACAAAAAACGGACCGGCGAAGCCCACATCAAGACGCTTGGCCTGTAGCGCGGCGCCGATTTTGTCGGGGACAGCCCGTAATACGGGCCGTCGTTTGCTCAATAACCTGCCGCCAGGGAACGCAAGCCGCATCCTCACGGAAGTGTTGGCAAAGCATCTTCTCGGCGAGCGACATGCGAAAATGCAAATAATCGATGAAATTTCTTCTTTTTTATAGCAAAGCCGCTATGCGCGGCGGCTTTATAGCTTTAACATGATGTCTTGACGGCCGGTGCGTTTGCGCGCCTTGGCTTTCGGGGGTGAGAACCGAGATGCAACGGACATCCGGGCAAATGTCGACGAACAGGCTGTGCCTGCTCGGAAGACCGCGATTGCTGGCGGCGGGGAAGGAACTCCCCTTGCCGGAGAAGTCTTATTTTCTTCTCGCCATGCTCGCTGCCGAAGCCGATCTCGAACTCGACCGCGAAACCGTCAGGCGGCAACTCTGGCAATCGGAGCTGCCGGAAAAGCGGGCAGGTAGTCTGCGCCAGCTCCTGGCGCGCATCGAACAGAGCATTCCCGCCGACCTTCCGCCGCTGCTGGCCGCGACCCGAACCCATATCGGCCTTGCCGCCGGCTGGGAGGTCGATGTTCATATCCTGAAACAGAAAGGGCCGCTCGCACCCGAAGACGGCGGCCTCCTGAACGGCGAATTGCTCGAAGGCGTCAAATCGCCGACGCAGGGCGCCGAGGACTGGCTGACCTTCGAGCGCCAGCGCATCGACGAATTGCGCTCCACCCATCTCGCCCGGCTGGTCGAAACATCAGACGATAGATCTGATGAAGAGCAGGTCACGCTTGCCAGGCGCCTGCTGGAACTCGATCCTGCCAGTGAGACTGCTTATCGTGCCCTGATGCGCACCTATGTCAGGATGAACGATCCGGCAGCGGCGCGTCAGGCCTATCTGAAGTGCAAAAGCCAGCTGAAGGACGACTTCGACACCGAGCCGGAGGAAAGCACCACCGCTCTTGCCCGCGAACTGAACCTGGTGCCGGCGGCACAAGCGGCTTCAGGTCATTCTCAGCCGGGGCCGAACCTCGCGATCACTCTGCTCGGTCAGCCGCGCATCATCATCCTGCCGCCGGAAAGCATTTTTACCGATCCGCTGATGGAGCGCGTCGGCAGGGCGCTTCTCGAAGACGTCACCATCGGCCTCAGTCAGCAGCGCGGCTTCAAGGTGATCGCGGCGCATACGAGTCTGGAAATCCTCAGCCGTTCGATCGATCCGTCGCGCGCCGTGTCCGGTCCACTCGACCTCAGCTTCGACTATGCGGTCTACGTCACCATCCAGGGTCGCGACGAGGATGTCTTTGCGACCTGCCGCCTGACACGGACGACGACATCGGAGGTGATCTGGGCCATCGAGTTGCCGCTGGTCATGCAGAAGATCAGCGAATCCTTCGCGCATCTGACGCGGCGCATCGTTTCCTCGCTCGCCGACACGATCGAGCGCCACGAACTGGCGATGCCGATCGGCGAGGCGCCGCCGTCCGCCTATCGTCTCTATCTGGAAGGCAAGCGGCTGATCGCCCAGACCGATCTGCAGCATCTGCGCCAGGCGCGCAAATGGTTCAAATCCTCGCTCAATCGTTATGAGCATTTCTCGGCTGCGCATGCCGGCGTGTCGCGCGCGCTCGGTATGGAATGGCTGATTCGCGGCATGCGCGACAAGGAACTGCTCGATGAGGCGAACGGCGCTGCCCGGCAGGCGCAGCAGTCCGACCCGAACAGCGGCCGGGCCTACCGCGAGCTCGGATTCGTGGCGCTCTATCGCCGCCGCTTCGACGAAAGCCTGGAATATTTCCAGCAGGCCCAGGATCTCAATCCCAATGATGCCGACATCCTCGCCGATTTCGCCGACGCGCTTTCCCATGATGGCGATTTCGATCGGGCGCTGGAGCTCAGCCGCGCGGCCTTCAAACTCAATCCGCTGCCGCCGGACTATTATTACTGGAACCTCGGCGGCATCCATTTCATGCGCGAAGAGTATGAAATGGCGATCGAGGCGCTGGAACCGGTGAAGGCCAAGCAGGCAACCGCCCGCCTGCTCGCCGCCTCGCATGCTATGGCGGGCGATACGGCCAAGGCCAGGAATTATGCCAGGGTGGTGCTGGAAAACTTCCCCGATTTCCGCAGCGAGGATATCCGCCATTTCGTCCCCGATCGCGATCCCGCCTATACCGAACCGCTGATACAGGGCCTGCATCTTGCCGGTCTTCCCTGATTGCGCGGCCTTTTAACGAAGCCTGTAACGCTTAAATGACGCAGGTAATGTTTCCCTCTGATGGTTAACGGCAGCAAGGCGCTGCCCAACCAATCGGAGATGGAACATGAAGACGAATGCTGAAAGCACTGCAGTTCAGACACCGTCGCTGCGCTTCTCTGCAGCTGCCAGAGCAGCCATGAAGCAGGATGAACTCAACGTTTCCGCCAATGCGCTCGAGAGCCTGACGCATGCGCTGAGGTTCCGCTAAGGAACAAATCGGTATGTCCGCTTTCACCGACCTTGAAACGCTTGCCGGTGACCTCAAACGATCATCGGCAGGCGTCAGCGATTATCATGACCGCGCCGTCACGCCGGCGCAGACCTTCGCGGCCATCAGGCCGCATCTGCGCGAATTCGGCATCACCCGCGTCGGTCTGTTGACCGCGCTCGACGTCCTGAACATCCCCGTCGCCTTCGCAACGAGGCCGAACAGCCATACGCTCTCGGTCTTTCAGGGCAAGGGCATCGACAACGAGGCCGCCATGACCTCGGCGGCGATGGAGGCGGTCGAGACGCGGATCGCCGAAATTGCCCCCGCCGACCTGACGCAGGCGACCGTCGAAAGCATGCGGGCGGAGCGTGCCGCCATGATCGACCTCGACAATGTCGCACGCTGCGCGCCCGACGAGATCGGCAGCCGTCCCATTCCCTGGTGCTCCGGGCTCGACATCCTGTCCGGCAGCAGCGTCTTCGTACCCTGGTGGCTTGTCGGTCTCGACCATCGCGGCGAGAGGCCGCCGGGCTTCGAGCAGTCGAGCGATGGGCTGGCCTCCGGCAACACGCCGTCCGAGGCGGTCCTGCATGGGCTTTGCGAGCTGGTGGAGCGCGACGCCTGGGCCCTGACCCAGCTGAAATCGCCGGAGCGCCTGAAGGAAAGCCGCATCGACCCGGCCTCCTTCGGCGATGCGGTGATCGACGTCATGACCGACCGGATCACCCGCGCCGGCATGAAACTGCTGCTGCTCGACATGACAACGGATATCGGTATTCCCGCCTTTCTGGCCGTCATCATGCCTGGCAATCTTTCCGACCGTGTCGACGCACGCTGGTCGCATGTCTGCGGCGGTTGCGGCTGCCACCCCGATCCCGTGCGCGCCGCGCTGCGCGCCATCACCGAAGCGGCGCAGAGCCGGCTGACTGCGATTGCCGGCAGCCGCGACGATTTCTCGCCGCGCATCTATCAGCGGCTCGACAGGAGTGCGGCGATGCAGCAGGTGGTCGAACTGTGCGAGGGCGACGGCCGGATGCGCCCGTTCCAGCCCCGTCATCACCGCAAGGCGACGATCCAGGAGACCATCGGCCATATTGCCGACCGGCTGGTGGCCACCGGCATCGAGCAGATCGTCGTCGTGCCGTTTCCGCACCCGGCCCTGCCGGTCTCCGTCGTCAGAGTGATCGTGCCCGGCCTGGAGGTCGATATCTCAGGCCAGTACATCCAGCTCGGCATGCGCGCCGTCAACACCATAAGAGGAGCCGAATCATGAAGGTGCTGTTCGTCGGCCCGAGCCTGGGCAGCGATCTTGCCGCGGCAAGGGCGATGTCTTCCTGCATCGACTTCCGGCCGCCGGCCGCCGCCGGCGACATTCTGAAAGCCGTTGAGGACGGCGCCACCGCGATCGGCCTCGTCGACGGCTATTTCGGCGATCTGCCTTCGGTCTGGCACAAGGAAATTCTGTACGCGCTCGAACACGATGTCGCCGTTGCCGGCGGCGCCAGCATGGGCGCGTTGCGGGCAGCCGAATGCGCCCCCTTCGGCATGGTCGGGCTCGGCTCGATCTTCGAGGATTATGAGTCCGGGCGGCTGCTCGACGACGAGGCCGTCGCGCTGGTGCATGCGCCGCAGGAACTTGGCTGGCTGCCGCTTTCCGTGCCCTGGGTCGATTTCGAGCCGACGATCGATGCGCTTTACGCCAGCGGCGAGATTTCACCCGGCGAGCGCAAGAAGCTTCTGCTTGCCGGCCGTTTCCTGCATTTTTCCGAGCGCACCTATGCGAAGGTGGCCGACGAGTGCCATTTCCGTAAACCGCGCCGCGACCACATCCTCGCCGCCATTCGCGGCAACCGCGTCGAGCGCAAGCGCAACGACGCGCGGCTGGTATTGGAATGGCTGCGCAGGGACAAATTCCTTCCCGTCAACCGTGACTGGCGCTTTGCCGCAACCTCGCACTGGGAGCTCCTGCACGCCGAAGTCACGCGCAATGCGGTTGCTGTAACGCTTGAATAACGGTCGCGGCACAAAGATGCAGTAGTGGATGGAATCGTAGGGTTTCACGGCCAACGAAGGCGGGAACGATGTTTGAACAACACAACGAAGGTACAGGCAGCGAATACGCAAGGATCTTCCGGCTGCTGTCGGCAGCCAAGGAGGAGGCTGAAAAGCTTCAGCTGCGTAATCTGATGCACCTGACGAACATGGCGCTGCTGCAGGTCGTTATCGATTGGGACGGCATAGATCCCGACAGGGAGCTTGACGTCAATCTCGAGAAGCTGCTCGGCAGCAAAGCCAAGATCGCAATGAAGGATGCCAGCGAGAATCTAATTCTGATCGATCGCCATTGACCCTCATGCGGCCCGTTGGATTGCGTGAAGGACCGGTTTATTCGGCCGCGTCAGCGTCCAACTGTTCGGTGTTGGCGATCGCCTGGACGAGCTTCAGAATCTTCTTGCGAAGAGCTTCGTTCTTGATCGAAAAGAACGCCGCATTGAGAAGGACGCCTTCGCGCGAAATAACGAATTCCTCGCTCGGAGCAGGGTTGTCGTTGGCTGTAGCAGGGGTCGACAGGTCGTCGAAAAACGTCCTGACATCGACCTTCAGCGCGCCGGCGATTTCGACCAGCATGCTGGCGGAAACGCGGTTGGAACCCTTTTCGTATTTCTGGATCTGCTGGAACGTTACGCCGACACGATCTCCCAGTTCCGTCTGAGAAACTTTCCTCAACAGACGCTGGATGCGGATCGTCTTTCCGACGTGAACATCTACTGAGTGCGGTTCTTCTTTCATTTATTTCCCTCCTGATACAGCGGAGATCAGGCCATTTGCCATATCTCCGCCTGACAACTTTTACCCGAGATGAATAAAGCTAGCAATTGCTCGGTTGTAAGTCGTCCCAAACCGATACAACGCGTCTGCGTCATTATCTCACCACACATCACCAGCAAAAAACATGCCAAAGTAGCACTTTTGCCGGGCACGTCATTATTTTCGTGATGTTGACGCCTGTCGGCGGGGCGTGTGGAGCGAATCCGGGGGATGAGATGCATAAAACAAAGTGCGAAGCGCTTGCTTCACACGGTCCATGCAATGCGCTTTAAGTCTTTGCTAACCACCGCGCTCTCTTGGGGCGACGCGTTTTAGAGCGACCACAGGCGCTGCGCATTGGCGAAAAGCAGCTTCGAGCGCTCGGCCTCATCAACGCCGGAAAGCATCGCATGGGTCGCCGCGACCCAGGTGGAGAGGCCGCCGCCGAGCGTGCAGACCGGCCAGTCGCTGCCCCAGACGACACGATCCCAGCCGAAACTTGCGATCACATGTTCGATATAGGGCCGCAGCGTTTGCGCCGTCCAGGTCTCGGCATCCGCATAGGCAACGACGCCCGAGACCTTGCAGACGACGTTCGGCCGCCAGGCAATCTCGGATATGCCGGCCTTCCAGGGCTCAAAGGCATTCGAGCGGATATCGGGCACGCCGCAATGGTCGAGCACGAACTGCACATCGGGCGCGAGATCGACGAGGGCCGCCACTCGGCCCGCCTGATGCGGCAAGGTGCAGAGGTCGAAGGTCAGGCCGCTGCCGCCGATGCGCCGGATGTTTTCGCGGAACAGGGCGCCTTCGGAGACATCGTCAGGCACGACATGCAGCACGCGGCGGAACCCCTTGACAAAAGGATCGGCCTTCTGTCGCTCGAGATAGGCAGCAAAACCTTGGTCCTCCGGTCGGCAGGAGACGATGGCGCCGGCAAGCAGACTGCCTTCCTTTTTGGCGATGCCGGCGACGTGATCGGTCTCGGCCTGCATGGCGGCGGGATCGACGTCGACCTCCATATGCAGCGCCGTGGTGATGCCGCAGCGCCGGGCCTCAGTCGCATAGGTCTCGTAGAGGAAATCACGATCGAGAGCGGGCGCCTGGGAAAGCCAGGGATAGGGCAGCGCCGACCGATCGATGATGTGCAGATGGGTGTCGATGAACACGCTCTCTCCTCCAAGAGTGGTTTTGCGGCAACCTATCCCTGGTGAATGGATTGTTCAAATAGAAATTCCCGGCGGTTAAAAATTCCAACTTTTGTTGGATTTCCGCGACAGCTTATAAGCTGGCCGTGTCTTCCCGAACCGTTAGAATACGGTCGATAAGACCCCATTCCAATGCTTCTTCCGCCGTCATGAAGCGGTCGCGATCCATCCCGCGCTCAAAGTCTTCATAGGAGCGTCCGCAATGCTCCGCATAGAGCCGCGTCATGCGCTGCTTGGTCTTGAGGATTTCTTCGGCGTGAATCAGCATGTCCGAAGCCTGCCCTTGGAAGCCACCAGAGGGCTGGTGAATGAGGATACTGGCGTTGGGCAATGCAGCTCTTTCGCCGGCCTCGCCTGCCATCAGCAGGAATGATCCCATTGACCGGGCTGTCCCCATGCAAAGCGTATGAACCGGCGCGCGGATAAATCGCATGGTGTCATACATGGCGAGGCCGCTGGTCACGGCACCGCCCGGCGAATTGATGTAAAGATTGATCGGCTTCTTTGGATTCTCGGCCTCAAGAAACAGCAATTGCGCGCAGACCAGAGCGGAAACGGTATCGTTAACCTCGCCGTTGAGGAAAATGATGCGTTCGCGCAGAAGACGGGAGTAAATGTCAAAAGACCTCTCTCCTCTGCTGGATTGTTCTATGACCATAGGGACGAGTTGCATCGCTTCGCGCATCGGCGAACTCCAATCTTCCAGAATTTAACGGGGCTTGCCGCGTCAGGCGGCGAGCATGACGGGCGGACTGTTGCTGTTCGCGGCCGCTTTCGCCATCCGGTCGAGCCTCGCGTCGGTCAGGTCGTGGATAATGCGCAGGCGGGTGCCGCCGGTCGCGTTCGGGACGATCGTGAACGTCACGGAGCTTTCAAGGAAAGGTGGAGCGTTGTCGCGCAGGCTATAACGGACTTCCTCGCCAGGTGTGATAGTGGCCGGTTCGGGATCGGCTAAAGCGTCTTTTGGCAACCAGTTTTCCCGAAATTCGGGGATGCTGATTGCACGCCAGACCTTGTGCGGCGGTTCATCCAGATCGAATTCCAGTTCGATGCCGTCTTTCTGCTCGGTGGCCTTTCCGTCGTTCATTGGTCCATATCCTTCAGCAAGACCTTGAGAGCTTCGATGCGGGCAGGCCAGTAGGCACGATATTTCGCCAACCATTGCGCGATGAGAGCCAGTCCCTCCGGATCGACTTCGTAATTCACGAAACGCCCCTGCCGTTCTTCCCTCACGAGCTTTGCGCTCCGCAAAACCGAGAGATGTTGCGACATTGCCGGTTGACTGATCTCCATGCCCGCGCGCAAGGCGCTGGCGTTCATGCCGCCCGCCGCCAGCTTCTCGAAGATCGCGCGGCGGGTTGGGTCGGCCAAGGCTCGGAAAATGTCATTCTCGATCATGCCAACACATAAGCACGGACTTATGCGATTCGCAAGTCTGCTTCGCGACGGGCTTTTCCGAGGGGCCCTTCAGCCGGAATGGCCGACATCGGCGCCGGCGAGCAGCGAAAGCTGGGCGGCGGTCTTCTGCACCAGCATGATCGTCTGGGTGATATCGGGCGCGGACGGCGCATTGACGAGCGCGATGAACGGGCAGGTGAGGGCGGCGATGCAGCGTCGGTCCGGCCCGAGCACCGGGGCGGAAAGGTTGTAGACGCCCGCCGTCTGGGCGCTTGCCATCATCTCGTAGCCGCGCTCGCGGATCTGCTCGAGGCGGTCGTAGAATTCGGGCCCGAGTTCGATGTCGGCGCGGCTGCGCACATGTTCCGAGATCATCATCTCCCGCTCCTCCTCGCTGCGGAAGGCGAGCAGCACATGCCCCGAACCGGTGTCGAAGAGGCTGATATGGGCGCCGATGCGGATCGAGAACCCCCAATAGTCAGGCGCCTCCTGTTGAGCGATGACAACCGCCGCACCGCGATCGAAGACGGCAAGGTGATTGGCCTGGCGCGTGCGCTGGGCGAGATCGCGCATCAGCGGCGTGGCATAGGAGGCGAGCCGGCGCACCGGCGCGTGCAACTGGGCAAGACCGAAGAGCTTCAATGTCAGCGAATAGCGATCGCCGTCCAGCCGGGTGACATAACCGCGGCGCACCAGGCGATCGAGCATGCGGTAGAATTCATTGGGGCTGCGGTCGAGCCGCTTGGCGATATCGGCCTGGGTGAGGCCGGTATCGACACCGGCGAGCAGTTCCAGGATATCGAGGCCCTTGTCGAGGGCAGGAGCGCGGTAGCGGTCTGACTCGTCGGTCTCCATTCCTTCCTCCTGTGAATACCATTCTGCATATACGCAGAACTGCAGCCGGAAAAGGAAAACTTCACGCTTGACCCTTGCCCAATCGTCTGTTTGTCTATAAACAGACAAATCATGACTGAAGACGTCGCCCGATATCAGGTGAAACCGCGTGGCCTTCCCGGCACCAGGACTGGGCGGCAAGCCGCCAACAATATCTTGCCGGACGACCGTCGAAGCGCGCAAAATGAGAAAAGGCCCGAGCCTCGCCCCCGAGCCTCATCGAGACAAACCGCATTCCGTCGTCCAGCATAGACAATTCCAGAAAAGGCCCGTGACATGACAAACAGACTTTCCGGCAAGACCGTTCTCATCACCGCCGCCGGCCAGGGCATCGGCCGGGCGACGGCGACAGCCTTTGCCGCGGTCGGCGCCAAGGTCCACGCGACCGACATCAACACCGAGGCGCTGGCGACGCTGGCCGCCGAAACCGGCGTTTCCACCCACAGACTGAACGTGCTCGAAGACGATGCGGTCACGGCCCTCGTCGCCGAGATCGGCGCTGTCGACGTGCTGTTCAACTGCGCCGGCTTCGTTCATGCCGGCTCGATCCTCGAGATGAAGGATTCCGATCTCGAATTCGCCTTCGACCTCAACGTCAAGGCGATGATCCGCACCATCCGGGCCGTGCTGCCGGGCATGATCGAACGCAAGGACGGGTCCATCGTCAACATGGCCTCCGTCGCCTCCAGCATCAAGGGCGTGCCGAACCGCTTCGCCTATGGCGTCACCAAGGCGGCGGTGATCGGGCTCACCAAATCCGTCGCCGCCGATTACGTCGGCCAGGGCATTCGCTGCAACGCCATCTGCCCCGGCACGGTGGAAAGCCCGTCGCTGCAGGACCGCATGCGCGCCCAGGGCGATTACGATGCGGCGCGCGCCGCCTTCATCGCCCGCCAGCCGATGGGCCGGCTCGGCTCGCCGGAGGAGATCGCCGATCTCGCCGTCTATCTCGCCGGCGCGACCTACACGTCGGGCCAGGCCATCGCCATCGACGGCGGCTGGACGATCTGATTGAGAGCAGTTCCAGCAGAAATGCGCAGCGGTTTTTTCAGGCAAAGCGCGAAGCGGTTTTGCCGGGAATTGCGTAAAACAAAGACGTAAAGCGTGAGAAGCGAATCTGAAGATCGCAACGCGCTTTAGCCGATCACGCGGCCGGCGGCACCGCCGGCCGATACGGCCGCCGCCATCGGCCCCATACAATTATAATCGGGAGGAACAATCATGACCCGCATCACCGATCTTCGCGTCTTCGATCTCCGCTTTCCCACGTCGCAAAGCCTGGACGGATCCGATGCGATGAACCCCGATCCGGACTATTCGGCCGCCTATGTCATTCTCGATACGGACGCGCCTGATCTTGCCGGCCATGGCCTGACCTTCACCATCGGCCGTGGCAACGACATCTGCTGCATGGCGATCAAGGCGATGCGCCACCTCGTCGTCGGCGCCGATCTTGCCGAGGTTCTCGCCCATCCCGGCCGGTTCTGGCGGCATCTGACCAGCGATAGCCAGCTGCGCTGGATCGGCCCGGACAAGGGCGCCATTCATCTGGCGACCGGCGCGGTCGTCAATGCCGTCTGGGATCTGCTGGCCAAACAGGCCGGCAAGCCGGTCTGGCGGCTCGTCGCCGAGATGTCGCCGGAAGAGATCGCCGATATCGTCGATTACCGCTATCTCACCGATGTGCTGACCCGCGACGAAGCGGTCGAGATCCTGAAGCGCGCCGAGGCGGGCAAGGCCGAACGCATCGCCATCCTCGAAAAAGACGGCTATGCCTGCTACACGACTTCGGCCGGCTGGCTCGGCTATGGCGACGAAAAGCTCCGCCGCCTCTGCCAGGAGGCGATCGACGCCGGCTTCGACCATATCAAGATGAAGGTCGGCCGCGACCTGGAAGACGATATCCGCCGCCTCAGGATCGCCCGCGAGGTGATCGGTCCCGATCGTTACCTGATGATCGACGCCAACCAGGTCTGGGATGTCGGCCAGGCGATCGACTGGGTCAAGGCGCTCTCCTTCGCCAAGCCTTTCTTCATCGAGGAACCCACGAGCCCCGATGATGTCGCGGGCCACCGCAAGATCCGCCAGGCGATCAGCCCGGTGAAGGTCGCGACCGGCGAGATGTGCCAGAACCGCATTATGTTCAAGCAGTTCATCGCCGAGGGCGCGATCGACATCGTGCAAATCGATTCCTGCCGCATGGGCGGGCTGAACGAGGTCCTCTCGGTGCTGCTGATCGCCGCCAAGTTCGGTCTGCCGGTCTGGCCGCATGCCGGCGGCGTCGGCCTCTGCGAATATGTGCAGCATCTGTCGATGATCGACTATGTCGCCGTGTCCGGCACCAAGGACGGCCGGGTCATCGAATATGTCGACCATCTGCACGAACACTTCCTCGACCCCTGCCGGATCGAGAACGCCGCCTATATGCCGCCTACCTTGCCGGGCTTCTCTATCGAGATGAAACCGGCCTCGATCAGCAACTATACGTTTCGAGGTTAAGGAAACTTCGCCGCCGCATGTTAAATTCCTGATTTCGACAGTCTTTCTTGTCGATGACGGGCTTCCAATCTGACGGGACTGCTCCAATTCACTTGGAGGCGGCGAAGCTTGCTTTTTGAAGCGCCGAGGAATATTTTCAAACTGTGAATGCGGAGGGGGCCCAGCACCAGCAGGCCAGCAAATTTTATTGAACTCTGGACAATAGATGTTTGCGATCGAGCCATGCCCAAGTTTCACCACGTCAGGAGACTGTGCACTTATTTGCTGATCGTCGCGGCAATGCTGCTGTCGATCGGCACCGTACATGCCGCCATCACGGAAGAGAGCGGGCGCCGCGTCGCCCTGGTCATCGGCAACTCGGTCTACAAGACGCTGCCTTCGCTTCCCAATCCCGCCAATGATGTCGAAGAGGTCGCCAGCACGTTGCGCGCGGCCGGTTTCGACGTGACGATCGGCGTCAATGTCGACCGCATCGGGCTTGAGGATACGGTGCGCCGTTTCCTGCGTTCGACCAGCAATGCCGAGGCCGGCCTGATCTATTATTCGGGCCACGGCATCCAGGTCGGCGGGCAGAATTTCATCGTGCCGGTCGATGCGACACTGGAGACGCCCTATGACGTCGAGACGCAGACCATGCCGCTCGACCTGATCCTCAACCATCTCAAGCAGAATTCGCGGGTGCAGCTGATCTTCCTCGACGCCTGCCGCAACAATCCCTTCAACGCCCAGAAATTCTGGATGGCCGAAAAGCTGGAACCGGTCGGCGCCACGCGCGGACTGGCGCGCATCGACAGCGATCTCGGCAGCCTGATCGCCTTCTCCACCGAACCGGGCCAGGTGGCGCTCGACGGCACAGGTGCTCTCAGCCCCTATTCCGAATCCTTCATCAAGCGCGCCAGCGAACCCAACAAGGAAATTCGCCAGGTCCTCACCGATGTGCGCCGCGATGTGATCGCCATGACCGGCGGCAAGCAGGTTCCCTGGGAAAACTCTTCGCTGACCGACAGCTTCTATTTCATTCCGGCGCCGCCGCCACCGAGCGTCGAACCGATGCAGCAGGTGAGCGTGCCAGAGGGAGCCGCTGCCACCAAACTGCCGATCGCCCCGCCGCATGACGAGACCGGCTCGGCGTTGCTCGTCACCCTCAACCAGCTTCCGAAGACCGGCAAACTCAGCTTCGACGGCAAACCCGTGGAGCAGGGCGCGAAGATACCGGCCGCAGCCCTGACGGCGCTGACCTATGATTCATCCGGCGTTGCCGCCGGCACCGTCGGCCTGATCGGCTATACCGTCAGCGACCCCTATGGCCAGGCGACGCAGGGCGTGGTGGCGATCACCGTCTCGGCGGATGCCGGCGCCAAGCTCGCCCAGCTGGAACAGCAAAAACAGGTGCGGCTTGCCGATGTCGATGCCTATTTGAAGACCTTGCCGCGCGACGTCAGCGCAACAATCGGCGTCGGCCCCGTCGAAGCCGGCCTGCCTGCCGTCCCGGCATCGGCCACCGAAATGACCTTCAAGGTCGCGGCCCTGCCCGACAAGGGCACACTGCGCGCCGGTGACCGGGTGATCGGGCTTGGCCACGTGCTGGAGGCCGCCGATATTCCGACCCTTTCCTACGAGCCGCAGATCGGCACCGAAAACCAGCCTTTCGCCCTGACGCTGCAGGCCGCCAATGACGACCTGGCGCCGGCCACCATCACCTTCAAACCGGCGCTCGACGCCTGCGACACCGCGGCCGCGGCACCCCTCGACCTGCAGGGCGTGACCGCCGGAAAACTGCCGAACGAGATCGACCCCGCCTCCGCACTGCCGGCCTGCACGGAGGCGGTCAAGGCCTATCCCAAGGTGGCGCGTTTCGTCTATCAGCTCGGCCGCGCCCAGCTTGCCAATCGCGATACGAAGACGGCTTTTGCGACGATCACGAAGGCGATGGATGCCGGGCATGTCCGGGCGATTTCCGAGCTCTCTGCGCTCTATCTTGTCGGAGCTTCTGTACCGGCGAACCTCGACAAAGCGAGCGAAATAGCAGCCATGGGCGCGAAGAAGGGGGACCCTTATGCGCTCTATGCCTACGGCAAAAGCCTCTATTATGGCCGAGGCGCGAAAGCCGATGCACAAGTGGGCCTTAGGCTTATGCTTCAAGCAGCCGATTTGGGCCACACTTATGCAATGAACGAACTCGGATACATCTTCTCAAACGGCGTCAACGTTCCATCTGACATGGAACGTGGCATTCGCTTTTACGAGTCAGGCCTCAAGCGAGACGACATATATTCGATGAATAGCCTCGGGATGATTTATCGTGCCGGTAAAGGCGTGCCGCAGGACCTTGAGAAAGCGCTTGAACTTTTTAAAAGGGCGGCAGAGGGCGGCCAGCCTTATGCACCGCGAAATATCGGCCTTATGTATAGAGACGGCCTGGGAGTGCCTAAAGACGAGGCCGCATCCATCACATGGCTGGAAATGGGTGCCGAACGCGGTGACTATTGGAGTGCGTTCGAGCGGGCCAAGATGGCTAAGGGGGACGGTTCAAACGCGGAAAGCCTGGTCGTCGCAGCGCATTATTTCGCGCTCGCAAGCGCACTCAACAGACCTGGCACCGGGGACCCTAAAAAACAATCGGACAAAGAGCTCGCATCCTTAACTGATCCTGCAAAAAAGAAGGCAGCAGCAGCTTTCTCGGGCGAACTCACTGCACAAGAACTCAAGGCTCTTCCGAAGACCAAATCGCTGAACGAGAGGCTGGTGCTTCTCGCGAAGGCGACGTGGGTAAAGCGAAATCCGAGATATGATCTCTTCTGAAACGGCGATCTGGGGGCGCCCTACATGACCAGCAAACTCATCATTCGCGTACTCCTATGCTCGACCTTCATCGCTGGTTCGGGCGTAATCCTGCAAGGCTGCATCTTTGATCCAGGAGCCAAGACACTATTCGCCAATCAAGAGCCGGCTCGCAAAAAAACGCCGACTGTTAAAAGGGTAGCAGCAAAGAGTACGGAGACGACTTTTGCTCGTTCGGATAAGTCTTCTGGCTCAAGCAGCTCTTCTGGCACGGGCAGCGGTTCTAGTAGCGGCAGTTCTGGCAGTAACTCCGGCGGCAGCGATTCAGGCGGGGGTGATTCTGGTGGCGGCGACACTGGTGGTGGCGACACCGGTGGTGGTGATACTGGCTGGAGCTCGGATCGCCGATTGAAGACGGATATTCGTCGTCTCGGCACCTCACCCGCCGGAATTCCGGTGTACGCATTTCGTTACATATGGGGTGGACCACTCTTTATCGGCACGATGGCACAAGACCTGCTGCTGATTAGACCTGATGCGGTGATCCAAACTGCGTCAGGATATTACATGGTGAGCTACGAGAAGCTGGATATCGATATGATATCCGTGGCAGAAGGCATTTCGTTCGCCACCGTAGGAGCAAGTGCCACAGCCGTGGCGCTTTCTGTTGACGCAGCAAGCAAACGCCAGCGGAAACCAACCGCGCTTTTTTCTTCACAAGGCGCCGTGCAACTGGCAAGGTGATCAAAGAAAACGGCTAAGTACATCATCCGTAAATGGAATTTCAGCAACCTGAAGCCCCATTGGTTTATTCAGGTTGCTCCCTCATTGCCGTCCGACTGATCCCCATCCCCGACATAAACCAACTGTCCCCGCCGCCGCGGCAACATATCGACAACGACTGGATTGGTGCCCTGCGCTTCGCCAACGATGATTTAGGCGGCGGCAATGATCGGCCGCGAGGGGCTATAGGCTTCAACTCAAATTCCGGTGTGAGGCCCTATGCGAGTCTTGTTTAAAATCCAACACCGTGGGATTGCTTCACAAGAAAAAACACGCACGGGATGAGCATATATGGACGCAGGTGGAAGACGAGCGTTAATCGCAGCCCTCGTGGGCGTGATGCTCACCGGATGCAGCACAACGAACGACGGCCCAAGACAGGAGGCTGCTCCCAAGCCTGCCGGTCCGGAGGTAATTGAGCCGGCGGTTGCTGCATTTCGGGATATTTGTTTTGGTTACAGCGCGCCATATACGCAGGGTTATGCGGCAGCGGCGCGCTATGGGGTGAAGACGTTTCAAACCAAACAAGGTTCGAGTTTCATCTCCGGTAAGTACACATACACCGAGGGAGCCTCGGACGATCAATCCCTGATCGTCCTCATCAATCCAGACGGGTTATGCGTGACCAAATATCGACGCCATCCAGGTATGGCGGACGATGAGACGATCGAGCGCCAATTCGCAAATTTGATCAAAACAAAATATCCGGATGCGTTTAAAATGGGCGACCTAGGCCACGAGTATCACAGATTCATTTAGCGCAATCGAATGCGCCCATCGGTTTTTTTGAGAATCGAGCGGCCGCAAAAATGATGGACATTGGGATGGGCGTGCTTGTGTGCTCCTCCCAGTGTTCACTCAACCATCCAGCCCCCTGAAACGCACCGGCTGGTAGCCGCGCATCAACAGGCTGCCGAGGGAATAGGTGTTGCGGCAGACGCGGCCCTTGCAGGCATTCGGCGAGGCCTCCATCACCTCCACCTTGCGGTCGTCGGTGAAACGCATGAACAGCAGCACATGCGACCCCGGCTTGTTCAGCGCGTCGCCCGGCCGCATCGACCAGGGGTCAGAAAGGCGCTTGGTGATGCCGGGGATGGCGCGCGTCGTCACATGCATCTTCAGGCCCCAGGCGTCGCTGACGAAGCCGGAGCAGTCGACGCCGAGAATGTTGGATTGCGGCGCGCTCTTGGTGCAGACATTGCCGGCAGTCTGGCCCTTTTCCACCCCGCCGATGAAATTCTCGAGCGGCGTCTTGCAGCCCCAGCAATAGGGAACACCCTTGACCGTCTGGCCGCGCTTGCCGATCAGGTAGGTCGGGCGGCGCAGCCGGTTCATGTTGATGCAGCCCGGACCCGGATCCTTGCCATAGGCCGTCGGCGTCACCAGCCAGTTCAGCGTCTCGAAGCCGATGGCCCGCTCGATGACGTCGCTGCGCGATTTCGGCACGATCGCCACCTTCGGCGTCTTGCCGGGTTTGCCGACATTCGGCTGCTTGGCGGGGCTGGCGACGGCAAGCTTGCGGCCGGGCTCCCTGCCGTCGAGCCGCAGCACCTGCGCCCGGCTCTCCAGCGATCTTAAATAGAGCACGTCGCCACGCGGGCCGATCGCCACGAAACGCCTGGAGAAGACCGTGCCCGGTTCGATCGGCAGGTCGTAGACCCGGTCGATTGCCCCGTTCGGCGTGAACCGCACCACCAGCATGCCGGTGCGTTCGGGCCGGTCGGCCGGCACCAGCTCGACCAGCGCATAGGGCCTGCCTGTTGTGTCGATGTCGAGCAGTTCGACGGTGCCGATCCGCCCTTCGGAGGTCAGCTGCAGCGACAGGAAATTCTCCTCCGAGCTGCTGCGCCGCAGCAGGATCTCCGCCTTGTCGTTGGCAGCCGAGACTTCGGCGACGATATCGCCGAGCCCGCGGCTCGGCACATATTGCTTGACCGGCGGGCGGACCTCGGGCCGGCTCACGCTGCGGCCGATCTCGTCGATGATGCTGTTCAGCGGCCCGGGCGATACCGAGCCCATCGAGGCAAAGACCGAGCGGGTGTAGTCGTCGGCATCGCCGCCGCCGTCGACGGCGCGCAGCGTCTGCGACCGACCGTCGGCATCGGTGGCGCGCTCGAGCGGCACGACGCCATCGGACCAGAGGTAGAGTTCGTTGTGGACGACGGCGAGATCCTCCGGCGTGGCATTCTCCGGCAGCGGCAGGATCTCCGGATCGGCCTGCGAACGTTCGGCGTCGACGGCGAGCACGCGGCCGTTGTTCTGGTCGAGAATGTAGATGGTGCCGTCGTCACCGACGGTGATCGCCGCAGGCCCGGATGCCTCCACTTCCTCGTTGGACGAGATGATGCCGACCGAACGCGCGCCGCCGCCGCTGCGAAGCTCTATGATTGTCGTGTCTTTGGCAAAACCTGGCGAGGCGACTGCAAGTGCCGCGGCAAACAGAATATGCGACCCCAAACCACGCATTGCCTCGACCCTCGAAAAGACTGCCAAGCCATTCAAAATGGTAAGATAGATGCGCCCCATCAGCAAGCTGTTGCTTTCCAAACGATTTGGAGATCTGCGCCTGGAATAGTACAAGATCATCGTCTCGAAGATTTGCTGGCAGGAAATGCTTATGCTGGAATGGAACGGTGACGAACTGGCGCTCGATATCAGCCTGCTGGAGCAGGTTCGCGCCGCACGGATAGGTTTTTCCGATCGCGTCTGCGCGGCATCTGCCAGCAAGGACGACAAGCATCTGGCGCAGCTGCGCTCCGAGCCGACCTATCTGATGGCCGAGTTCCTCTATTCGATGAAGGTCTTCGGCATCAACACGGCCGAGGATATCGAACGCTTCGCCGATCTGCACAATGACTACGTAGTTTCGCTGACCCGCGATCCGGCCAAGCTGCAGCGCCTGGGGCTGTCGCAGGATCGGGCGCTCGCCTCGATGTTCACCGCCGACACCAAGCCGCGGCTGATCCAGAACTGGGCGGAAAAATCAGGGGCGATCGACCAGTCCAATCTCGCCCGTTTCCTGGTCGCGGTGATGTCGAGCGAGACCTGCCGCAAGACGCTGATCGATTTCGAGACGGCGGGCTTCATGCAGCGCAAGCGCTCGCCCTACGGCACCATGGTCGTCTGGTCGACGGGGATGATCGAGGAGATCTTCGGCGAGATGCTGCGCGACCTGCGCCTCAGTCTGCAGCAATTGAAGATCCTCTAATGCATGTCGCCCGGAAGTGTGCAGCGGTTCCGGGGCAACGACATGCATAAAACAAAGAGCGAAAGCGCCTCTGCCAGTCGATTTCAACCCTCCCAATCGATTGGCGCCAAGCGCCGTTGCCATCCTCCCAGCCTCTCCCTATTGTCGGGGCGCTTGTCGCGTAATGGCGCCCATAAGACGGATGTGACGACGATGACGAAATCCTGGCTCATAACCCTGTCGATCGGCCTGCTGCTGGCGCTGCAAATGCCTGAGCTTAGTCAGGCCGGCCCGGTCGAGGATGCGCTGGCGGCGCGCAACCCCGCGCTGGCAGCGTTGCGCCAGCAGGACGAAAAGGCCTTTGCTGCGGCGACCGCCATCATCGCCGAACATGAGCGCGCCGAGGGGCTGGCGCCCGGCGAAGGCAAGCTGCCCGATGCGACCTCGCCCGGCCGCGACATGGGCTCCGGCCCCGGCAAGGAATTCACATCAGACAATCCGGATATTCTCTGGCTCTACAATTCCTCGCCCGAGGGAATGAGCGACCTGATCTCGATTTTGAAATCAGCCGGGCAGAAACCCAAGAACTAACCGCATCCCAGCCATCCGAACGGACTATAATAGCCGCCGGATATTGCCGAGCATGAGTCTTGCTTACCTCTTTGCCTTGATGGATTCTTTCGGGCTCCAAATAATTTGTAACCCTCCCTCAATCAAGACGGGTGAAACCATCCCAATTTCGCCGGTCAGTGCTATTCTCATCTTCAACACAGTGTGAGATTGTTCGAAGAGGAGGTTTTCCAATGCTGAACCGTAAAGCCATCCTAGCAGCAGCCACCTTTCTTTCATTCTTTTCGGTGGTTCCCGCCGTCGAGGCGCAGAACGAACGCACACTGACCGAAGCGCCGGCCCAGACCGGCCCCGTCAGCATCACCTTCGATCGCGCCGAGGCCAAATACGCCATCGGCGAAGTGGTCGGCCTCTTCATCCAGTCGAGCGAAAACGCCTATGTCACGGTGCTGAACGTTTCGCCGAACGGCGCGGTGGTGAAGCTTTTCCCAAACAAGTACCAGACCGATGCGCTCATCGGCGCCGGCAAGCGTGTGCAGGTGCCGGATCCGGCAAGCGGCGCCCGGCTGCAGGTTTCAGGTCCGGTCGGCCAGGAGCAGATCAAGGTCTTTTATTCCTCCAAGCCGCTGACCATCTTCGCCGATCTCGGCGGCAGCGGCAGCGGCATGTTCCGCTCAATCGACGGCGGCATGGATGCCGTGTCCCGCAGCCTTGAGGAAGCCCGCAGCCTCGGCACCAAGATCAGCAGCAAGACGCTGATGCTAACGACGGTCGATAGTCTGTCCGCGGCTCCTCCCGTCGCAACTGCCCCTGCCGCAAAACCCGCACCGGTCGAGCAGGCTGCAAAGCCGCCCGTTGCACCGAAACCGGCAGCCGCGCCGAAGCCGGTGACGAAACAGGAAGTTGCCAAGAAGCCGGAAACGGCGGTGGAAAAACCGAAGCCCGCTGCGCCGAAAAAGGTGGCGCCGAAACCCGTCGAGCAGGCCACCACACAGCCGCCGAAGAAATACAAGATCGTCACCAATCTGGCGCCCGGCCAGGAACTTGCCGCCGACGAACTGGAACTGATCGGCCCTGCCGACACCACGTCGTCCACCCGGCCGACCCAATATAAGCAGCCGACGCAGTACAAGCAGCCGGCCCAGTCTTCTCAGACCAAGATGCCGAAACTGCCGATGCCGCAGATCAAGATGCCGCAATTCAAGCTGCCCGGCGGCTTCAGCATCAAGATGCCGCAGCTGAACCTCGGCCGCTCGGCCGAACCGGATCAGGCCGGCGAGGAGATCGAGGTCGCCAACGCCGATACGCCGGTTTGCACCGCGCTTCTCGACAAGCTGAACACGGCCGTTGCCGCCAAGGATATCACCGCTGCCGCTTCCGAGGCCGATGCGATCGCCGTCAGCGCCGATTGCGGCCAGTTCCAGGTGAATGCCCAGCGCCGCGTCGCAGCCCTCAGGCTTTCCGCCGCGCAGGAGATGATGGCCGCCGATAGACCGGTCGCCGATTACGAACCGCTGCTTGTCGCTGCCGACAGTCCGCAGGTGCTGTGGCAGGCTTCCGCCACGCTCGGCGAGATCTATTTCTCCGCTCGCCGCTTCGCCGATGCCGCCGCCGATTACCAGCAGGCGATCGAGATCATCAAGAACGAGACCCGCACGCCGAAGGCGCCGCCGGCCGAAACGATTTCCGATCTCATCCAGCGCGCCGCCCAGGCCCGCATCCTTGCCGCGAATCCTTCGAGCGACAATCCGCAAGGCAGCTTCGTGCCGGCCGAGAAGGATCACCGCAGCGGCGTGCTCGGCGGCATCTATTCCGAGAATGTGCGCGGCATCGTGCCGGTCTCCATTCCGGTGCCGATCACCTTCGATTTCGACAAGTCGAGCTTCACCTCGATCGGCACCGAGGCCGCCGAGGAATTGCTGGAAGCGCTGAAGGAGCAGAAGCCCGGCCGCATCATCCTCGTCGGCCATACCGACCGGCGCGGCGCTGACGATTATAATCAGAAGCTGTCCGAGCGCCGCGCCCAGGCCGTCGCCGATTTCCTGAAGAGCCACGGCATCGACGCGACGATCGATGCCGAGGGCCGCGGCGCCTCCGAGCCGGTCGACGTGACCGCAACCGCAAACCTCACCGAAGACGATGTCGATGCGTTGAACCGGCGCGTCGAATGGCGCCGTGAATAGCGGGGGCGAGGGGAGTTTGGCCATGTCCGCATCCGTTTCCATGGCCGCCGCATTAGCCCTCCTCATCCTGGCGGCCACCGACAGCCTGGCAAGGACGATCGAGGCGCCCGAGCGCGGCGCGGTCCGGGCGGTGCTGGTCGGCATCGATCTCTATCGCAATGTCCCGCCGCTGCATGGCGCCGTCGCCGATGCCGAGGACCTTTCCCTGTCGCTGCGCTCGGTCGGCGTCGAAGACATGACGCTCCTGAAGAATGGCGCAGCCGATCGCGAGGGCATTTTTCAAGCGATCGGGGCCGTGACGGAGCGGGCAGGGCCTGGCGACCTCGTCGTGCTCGGCATTGCCGGTCACGGGTCGAGCGAGCCGGAACGCGTCAAGGGCTCGAAACCGAGCGGCCGCGACGAGGTCTATGTGCTGGCCGGTTTCGACACCCGGCTGCCCGGATCGCGCGAGCGCATCTTCGGCGACGAGTTCAAGGTGCTGATCCGCAACCTCGAGGCCAAGGGCGCCGATGTCGTCTTCATCGCCGATACCTGCCATGCCGGCGGCATGACCCGCGACGTCGATCCGCGCGGCGCCGAGATCACCTGGCGTCAGGCGCCGTCCTATACGATCGAGGAGGATGACCTCGCGCCGATCTCGACGACGGCGGATGCGTTGTCCACCGGCTTCGATTTCGAGCGGCTGACCTTCCTTGCCGCCGTCGACGAGAACACCAAGTCGCCCGAGATCACGATCCCCGGCATTCCGCAGAAGCGCGGCGCGCTGAGTTATGCCACCGCCCGCGCCTTCGAGGGGGCTGCGGACCGCAACGGCGACGGCGCCGTCAGCCGCCGCGAACTCTTCGAATATGTGCGCCAGGCGGTCTATCAGTTCACCGACCAGCGGCAGAACATCTTTACCGAAAGCCCGCCCGGAACCGATCTCGACCGTGTGGTCGTCTATGCCTACGAAGGGGCGGGGGCGCAGGCGGTGGCGGAGAAATCAAACACTCCGCTGCCCACCGAGCCTGCGCCGATCAGCGTCGCCGCCCTGGGGTCCGAACCGGTTCTGCAGGGGATCGACGCAGCCGTCACGCCATTCAAGGTGACCGAGGGTGCCGATGCCGAACTCGTCTTCGATCCGGAAAATCGCGAGGCGATTGCCGGCGGCGATGTCGTCGCCTCCGGCGTCGGCGCCGGCGACATGCCTTTTGTCGTCGACCGGATGGCCGCGCTCGACACGCTGAAGCGGCTGTCGGAGACAAACCCGCAAACCGTGCGCGTGACGCCCTCCGACACCGTCCATGGCGAAGGCGAGCGCGTCGGCGTCACGGTTTCGGATCTATCGGGCCGCAAGCTCGTGCTCTTCGACGTCACCGGCGATGGCACCGTGCAGTTCCTCTATCCCAACGAGAAGGAGGCCGATGCCGAGATGTCTCAGACCTTCGACCTCGATCTTTCGGTCGTCGCGCCGTTTGGCACCGACCTGCTCGTCGCCGTCACCTCTGAAACCCCGATGCCGCAGCTTGTGGAGTTCCTGAAGCAAAACGACAGGCGCCGCACCGCCGGCAATATCGCCAGGCGCCTCGGCGAATTCCTCCCCGAGGGCGCCCGCGTCGGATTTACGGTCCTCTATACCTCCGCCGGAGCCAAGCTATGAGCACGTCGATCAGCAGGGTCCTCACGATTGCCTCCGCCATGCTGCTTCTGACCTCTCCAGCTCTTGCGCAGCAGGATACCGATTTTGCCGGCGAGGATGGCGGGCGCGTCATCGGCGGCCAGGCGGCGAGAAAAGGCGAATGGCCCTGGCAGGTGAAGATCCTGGCGCCCGACCCCGAACAGCGCGGCCGCTTCGGCGGCCATTGCGGCGGCTCGCTGATCGCGCCGCGCTGGATCTTGACGGCCGCCCATTGCGTCACCAGCGGCCGCTCCGGCAAGCAGGATCTCTTCGCCCGGGATCTGCTGATCATCGAGGGCAAGTCGAAGATCGACAAGGTGATCGCGGTCGACGGGCCCGACAAGCCCGGCCTTGCCGTTGATGACGTTGTTATCCACGAGGATTTCGACCGCAAGGTCTTCGCCAACGACATTGCCCTCATCAAGCTCGCCGAGCCCGCCAAATCGAAGCCGGCGATCCTTGCCTCGGCCTCGGATGAGGCGGTGGAGGCCGCCGGCCACCCCGCCGTCGTCACCGGCTGGGGTTACACTAAGGCCGATCACGGCTGGGATGACAAATATCTGCCGACCGAACTGCAGGAAGTCGAACTGCCGATCGTGCCGCGCGAGGACTGCCGCGCCGCCTATCGTGACAGCTCGATGCGGATGAACCCGATCGACGAGCGCAATGTCTGCGCCGGTTATGCCGAAGGCGGCAAGGATGCCTGCCAGGGCGACAGCGGCGGACCGCTCGTCGCCCAGCGTCCCAACAAAACCTGGATCCAGCTCGGCATCGTCAGCTGGGGCGCCGGCTGCGCCGAGGCCGAACATTACGGCGTCTATACCCGCGTCGCTGCCTTCCGCGGCTGGATCGCCGCAAAGACCGACGGCGACGTGCCTGATGTCGAAGGATCGGCGACAGGCGATCAGGTCGCGTCCACCACCACCGGCGCCGGAACGAAGCAGCAAAAATCCGGGCAGGAAGAGGCCAACCTCACCATCACGTCGCCGCCCGCCGGCGATACCCCGCCCGCCGGCAATAGCGCGCCTGCCGGCACGACTGAAACGCCAAGCCCCGACATGCCCGCGGACAAACCCGTCACCGGGCCTGCAGACGCCGAACCCGACGTCCAATCCCCGACCGTCCAGACGCCAGTGATCCAAGGCTCCCCCGGCGATCGCGCGCTGCTGATAGGCATCGACGATTACGAGATGCGCGAGGCCAAATTGACCGGCTCCGCCAGCGACGTGAAGGCGATGCAGGTCTTCCTCGCCAAGACGCTCGCCTACCGCCCGGAACAGATCCACACATTGACCAACCGCAAGGCGACCCGCGAGGCGATCCTGGCCGAGATCGACGACTGGCTGGTGCGCCAGTCGACGCCGGGAAGCCGTGTCTTCCTCTATTTCAGCGGCCAGGGCTCGGAGGAAATGGGCGCCGAGGAAACGACGAGCCCGACGCTGGTGGCAGCCGATGCGAAACTGGTGCGCGAGGGTGGCAAGGTGACGGTCACCAACCAGATCCGCGAAACCGAGATCGCCGCACGGCTGAACAGCCTCAAGGACCGCCGCGTCACCCTGCTGATCGACGCCTGCCATGTCGGCCCCGGCAGCCGCAGCGCGGTCGCAGCACCCTCCGGCACCGTGCGCTGCCTCGGCCCGGCACTGGCAGCCATCGAACCGCCGAACAAGTCAGGCAAGGAAGCGAAATTCTCCTTCGGTGGCGAAAGCGCCATGGTCTGGTCGGCCGTCAATGCAGGGCAGTGGGCGCTCGTCGATCGCGAGGCCAAGCCGGCGCTCGGTGTTTTCACCCGCCACTTCATCGAAGGCGTGCAGGATGGCGTGGCACGCGCCGCCGACAAGCCGAATGTCAGCAATGCCGCCCTTCTCGATTATGTCCGGCGCAAATCCGACGAATATTGCCGGACGCATGCCGAGGATTGCCGCTTCACGCCGGTCCCGCAATTCTACGGCCTGCCGGATGCGCTAGGCCGCGACGTGATCACCGGCGAGGAGGCGAAGACGCCGGTCGCCGCCGTCGAAAATACGCTGAAGAGCGACAATGAGGCCGGTGTTGCCGTCGACATGCTGCCCGGCACCGCCGTCAGCATCGGCGACAAGGTGGCGATGCGCGTCTCTACCAAGAAGTCCGGTTACCTGATCCTGGTCGATATCGACGCCGCCGGCAAGCTGACGCAGCTCTACCCGAACAAGCGCTCGATGGGCCTGAAGCCGACGGCCAAGAGCGGCGACAACCGGCTCGATCCGGCCCGGCCGGTCGTCGTGCCCGATGCGCGCAATCCCTATATCGGCTTCGAATATCAGGTCGAGGGTCCGGCCGGCGTCGGTATGGTCGTCGCCATCCTCAGCGACAAGCCGATCGAAGTGCTCGACCTGCCGGATGTGCCGACACCGCTGGTCGGCCAGCGCGCCGCCTTCAACTATGTCTACGATCTCGCCCGAAGCCTCAGGATCGTCGGCGACGACGAGACCGGCGCCCAGGGCAAATGGTCGTTCGATTCCAAATTCTATCGCATCCGCTGAAGAGGAGCGAACCATGCCGAAATCCACTCTGCTGGCCGGTCTTGCCGCTTCCCTGATGGCGTTTGCCCCAGTCCATGCCGGCGAGACCGGCGACAGCAAGGCGGTGCTTGCCGCCCAGGCGGGGCTTGCCGCCGAGCTCATCGACCGCACCCTGGCAAAGGAAGGGGCGGCCAATATCATGGTGTCGCCGGCAAGCCTTGCGGCCGCCCTCGGTCTCGCAAGCCTCGGCGCCTCCGATGAGGGCAAGGCGGCAATCGCCAAGAGCCTCGGCTTCGCCGGCGAAGTGAAGGGACCGGAAAAGGTGCTTGCCGCCATGACGGGGGAAAAGCCGGCCGCGGCCGATGCGCCTTTGGCGACGGCGGTTGCGATCGTCTTCGACGACAGACTGGTGCTCGTTGCCGATGCGCTTCCCATGCTCGCCGGTCACCGGGTCAAACCTTCGATCGAGGATCTCGACGGGCCGAAATCGGTCGAGAACATCAACGGCTGGGTGAAGAACGCCACGCGGGGCGCCATTCCGTCGATCCTCGACGCACCGCCCGGCGGCGGCTTCGTCAGCCTCGGCGCACTCTCCTTCAAGGCGCGCTGGAAGACCTCCTTCGAGAAGGAGAGCCCGGCAAGCCCATTTCAGCGCCCGGATGGCTCGACGATTTCGGTGCCGATGATGCATCTTGCCAGCGACGGGCAGAGGTTTCGCTCCGATGAAAAATTCACCGCCGTCGATCTTGCCTATGCCGGCGAGAGCTACAGCATGGTCGTGGTGGCGGCGCGCTCCGGCAAGGGTGTCGGCGGCACGGATCTGAAGGCGCTCGCTTCCTGGCTTCAGGGCGAGAAATTCGAGGCCGCCAAGGGCGAAATCTTCCTGCCCCGCTTTTCCCTGAACGACGGGCGTGATTTGATGCCGGTACTGAATGCGATGGGCGTGGCGCCCGAGAAGGCCAAGGATGCGGGTTTTCCGGGTTTCACCAAGGAAAACATCCGCTTGTCCCATGTCCTGCAGAAGACCATGATCAAGGTTGACGAAAACGGCACGGAGGCGGCGGCAGCCACGGCTGTCATCACGGAACGCAGCATCGAGCCGACACTTGTTCGCGTCATCGCCGATGCCCGTTTTGCCTTCGCGCTTCGCGATACGAAGACCGGCCTGCTGCTCGCCGCAGGCCTGATCGGTGACCCGCTTCTGGCGGGTGAATAGAATTCGGTTTCATGAATGAATGCAGGGGGACACGTGCATGAGAAGTGATCTGATCGCCCGCTACACGATCGGCGAGCCGATCTATGAAAACGAGTTCATCGTCTATCCCGCCCAGGACAAGCGGATGGACCATGCGGTCTTCATCGTCACGCCCGATATAGCGCTAAAATTGGACAAGGCGCGTTTCGAGCGCGTCTGGACCTCGATCAACGAGGCCAAATCGCTGACGGCGCGGCGCTTCGTCGAAATCGAGGACCTTATTCCGCCGTCGCCGGAAGACGACAATTTCTATATCGTCGAGAAGCGGCCGTCGAAGACGCTGCACCAGTATCTCGACGAAACGGAGATGGTGGCCTACGAGCGCGCCGTCGAGATCGGCCGCCACATCCTCGAGGGCCTGGCGACGCTGCACGGCGCCGGTTACGCCCACAATGCCCTGACCGACCAGTGCATCTATGTCTCCGAGGATTATTCCGGCCTGTCGGTGCGGATCGGCAACCTGCACCTGATCTCGAAGATCGGCGAGCATATCATACCGCCCTATGTGCCGGAATTCGGGGCGCCGGAGATCTATGCCAGCGGCACCTTCTCCGCCTCGCCGGCGCTCGATATCTACGCCATGGGCATGATCGCCTACAAGCTCTTCCTGCCGCGGCAGACCTATGCCAGCGTCTTCGACAGCGTCATGGTCTGGGAAGACGAGCACCAGCGCGAGCAGAGCTGGAAGAACATCCATCTCGATCCGTCCAACGTCTTTCCCCGCCTTGATGTGCTGACCCCCGGTTTTCCCGAGGGTCTGGCAAGCCTTGTGGAAAGGATGCTGAGCCGCGACCCGGCCGCGCGACCGCGCACAGGCGCCGATGCGCTGGGCGAATATGCCCGGGTGACCACAGGCATCCAGCCGATGTCATGGGATCCGCGCGGCGGCATGCAGCAGCCGGAACCGCCGAAGCCGAAAAAATGGACGCTGGCCAAGCTCTCCATGATCGGAGCGCTGCTCCTGATCTGCATCGGCGTCGGTGTCGTCACCATCCCCAAACTGCTGCGCCCGGATCCGAAGCTCGTCGCCGATGTCGACACCTGGAAGAAGGAGGCCGAAAGCCGCAAACAGAAGGCGATCGCCGCCAAGGCGCCGGAGCGCCCTTCCGGTGACCAGGCGAAACTCGCCTATGACACCGGTTCTGCGGCGCTGACCTCGGCCGATGCGCTGCTCAAGGACGAAGACTACGACAAGGCCCTTCCGAGCTATCAGACGGCTGCCATCAATCTCGGCAATGCGCTGATCGCCATCTCCAAGGAGAATGCCGAGAAGGCAAAAGCTGCCGCCTCTGCCGCAGGCGGCGACAAGGCGCCGGGTTTTGCCGAGGCCGATACCAAGATGAAGACTGCCGCCGAGGCCGCCGCCGCCAAACAGATGCACGCTGCCGTCGGCGCCTATGACGAGTCGAAAACGACGTTTGACGATCTCGCCAAGGCGCTCACCGCGCTCACCGCAGCCGAAAAGGACGCGGCGGCCAAACGCGAAACCGTCAACCGCATCGGCGCCGGCGATAGCCCCGACGTCGCCAAGGCGAGCGGGCTGATGACCGAAGCCAAGGCCAAGGCCGAGCAATGGCAGACGCCGGCGGCGACCTCAGGCTATGGCGACGCCGCCAAACTGTTCGACGCCGTCATCGCCGATGTCATGGCGGCGAAGGACGAGGCCACCGCGCTGAAGCAGAAGGTCACCGATCTCAACGCCTCGATCGCCACTCGCGCCGGTGCGGCCGATCCGACGCTAGCAGCCCTCGCGCCGAAGATCGGCGAGGCCGACGACCGCTACACCGCCGAGGCCTACAAGCTCGCGATCATTGCCTACCAGCCGATCCTCGCCGATCTCGAGGCGCTGTCGGCGCGCGGCTTCTGCCCGGTTTCGCCGACCCTTGCCTTCGAAACCGTGCCGGCCGGAAGTTATTCGCTGGAGAATGTCCGGCTGATGACCTCCTCGATGAAGGAACTCGGCGGCATGCTCGGCGTTGCCAATGGCGCAGTGAAGATCGACAAGTCTTTCTGCATGCAGACGAAGGCCGTCAGCCGCGCCGAAATGGCGGAATATTACACCGCCATCTCAGATCAGACCGCCGCCCAGGCCTATGCCGACAATCCGCAGCAGCCGGCCGACGACGTGCCGCTTGCCGTGGCGCAGAACTATACCGCCTGGCTGTCGAAACAGCTGAACGCCCCCGTCCACCTGCCGTCGGCAACCGAATGGATGGCAAGTGCGGCGAAGATCCCGCCGGAAAAACTGCCCGATAACGGCGACATCATCCTGCAATGGAGCGCCACCCCCTGCGAAGCCGGCGGCAACGTCGCCTTCATGGCGCAGGAGGGCTCCACCTTCGTCGTCTGCTCGGATGCTTCGGCCGGCGGGATTTTCCGGGTTACTGCAGAATTGCGGTGAGGATCGGAAGGGTGGAGATTGAAGGGGGAAAGCTGGGTGCCGCTGACTATCGGCTGCGCGGGATGATGCGCCCGCCCGACCGCGATGGGACAATGTCGATTATCGGCAATGTCCCGTTCGGGCCGCGTCGCGGTCAGCCAGGCTGATGGCGATCAAATCCCGAACGGCGTGCAAGTCCGTCAAGACGCAAGCGCCGAGGCCAAGAAAAAATAGAGAATTCTAGCCGCGGGCAAACGCCGCCAGCGTCTCTCCCGCCATCCGATAGCGGATCCATTCCTTCTGCGGCTCCGCGCCGATCGCCTCATAGACGCGGATCGAAGGTTCGTTCCAGTCGAGCACACTCCATTCAAAGCGGCCGCAGTTCTTTTCCAGCGCGATCTGTGCCAGGCGCCGCAACAGTGCCTTGCCGGCTCCCGAGCCGCGCGCGTCCGGTGTTACGTAGAGATCTTCCAGATAAAGGCCGTTCTTCGCCTGCCAAGTCGAATAGCTGAAGAAATAGACCGCCATGCCGATCGCTTGGCCTTCGCGTTCGCAGATCAGCGCATGCGTGACCGAACCGTCGCCGAAGATCGCCGCACGCGTGCTCTCCTCGGTCGCCTCGACCTCGTGGATCGCCTTTTCATAGTCGGCCAATTCGCGGACGAATCGCAGGATCGTTGCCGCATCTGAAGGCGTCGCGGGGCGTATGTTAAGGGTCATGTGAGAGGCTCCTGATCTGGCGCTCCAGATGAAAGAACCGTCCCGACCTGTCAACTGCATGACGTGCGGAGTGCATCTGTGTAGGCTTGCAGTTTTGTTCCCTCACGGCTCCACGGCGGCTCCCGCCATCGAGATGGCGATCAAATCCCGAACGGCGTGAAGATCCGCCAAGATGCAAGCGCAGCGGCCAGGAATATCCGGAGCCGGCTGAACCAGATCAGGCACCATGATGGTCATCGCTCCGGCGCCTGATGCGGAGAGAACTCCATTTCGGGAGTCTTCCAGGGCAACGCATTCCGATATGGGCAGGTTGAGCCGCTCGGCGGCCAGCAGGTATGGAGCGGGATCCGGTTTTCCCACCGTGTAATCGCCATAGGCAATAATGGTTTGGAACCGGCGGCCTTGCAGCCCGGCGGCCGAAAGATGCGCCTCGACGGCCGTCCGATCCGATGAGGTGACGATGGCCGAAGGGATCCGCGCCGCTTCGAGGAAGGATAGGATTTCCGGCAAGCCTGCCTTCGTTCGTAAATCCGTTTGCACCATCTGCGTGAAGAGTTCCGAAGCCTGCCTCCAGAGATCCTCCAGAGGGGCATCCTTGCCGAACCGGGCCAACAGGAGTTCGCGCACACGGGAAGCCGGCAAACCGATGGTTTCGAGATAGGCCGAGAGAGGCAATTCGAAACCCGCATTCCGTGCAGCCGTGATCGTCGCATCCCGATACAGCGCCTCGGTATCGAACATCAAACCGTCCATGTCGAACAGAACGGCTTTGGGGGCACGGGGCAGGCGCTGCATGTATGGCTTTCGACAAAGGGGATTCGCTTGAGTGTATACTGGCTTGCCGTGACTGCACCATGGCCTATGGGTCGTCACCGTCATGACGAATAGAGGGAGGGGTTCCGGCAGATCGACAAATATGCTACTGAGTAGCAAATTCGGCTCAATGGAGATAAACCGATGAGTGTCAAATCGTCGATCTCGCTGACCGACCAGCAGGACGCCTTTGCCCGTTCGCTGGTGGAAAGCGGCCGGTATTCCAGCATGAGTTCCGTTCTTCAGCAGGGCTTGGAACTCCTCCGCCAAAAGACGGAGGCAGAGGCCGTCGAAACGGCAGCGCTTCGCGAATTGGTCCAGCGGCGTCTGAAAGGCCCGATGATTTCCACGACGGAAATGGAAAGCCGCGTCGAGGCGATGATCGAGCGGAAGCGGCGGGCTGTTCGTGTGGAGCCTTGAATATTCCGAGGATGCCGAACGCGATTTTGAGCTGATTTTCGATCATCTCTTCGAGTCCCACGTCGAACTCGGAGACTTGGCCGACGAGGCGTTGGAGCGTACCGCTGAACGAATCCGCAAGTTGCGTGTCGAAATCGATCGTCTCGTCGATACGCCTTATACCGGCACATTGCGGGCCGACATTGACCCTGGAATCCGGTTTCTTCGGCGGGATAAGGCGGCTATCTGGTTCGTGCCGGTGGAAAGTCGTCGCACGATCACTATCGCTGCAATTTTCTACGGCGCGCAGGACCATATCAGACATATGCTCGCACGTATGCTGGCTGGATAAGGTCCCTACTGGTGGCAGTTGCTACGCTTCGTCGGAAAGCATGGTTCAAAAACGCCTTCCATGATTTCCGATCATGTGGACGGCCTTTCCGCCCCAGGGATGTCACCTGTCGACGCAACGCAGGGCGCTCCGAGATAAAGCCATGGGCGCCATTTTTCCTGATTCCACAGCCTCGCGTTCAAGCGGTGCCTCTCGACAGTTTTCAATTCCAAATTTCAAAATACGCGCGTATATTGATCGCGGGGACTGTAGTACCCGTGCCTTGAGGGGTCGAGGACAATGTGCTGGAATACATCATCAGCATTTACGCCGGTCGGATTCGCTTTGCGAGGACCGGCATCTCGCAAGATCGTATGGACGCTGGGCGACGCGGCGCGTCTCCTGATCAACGACTGGCCTTGCGATGACGGCGAGGAATATGTGGCTGCCGTGAAAGCCTGCGTCGACGCATTGAGCGGGAAGATTGCCCCGGAACAATTCCGGGAAGCGCTTCTGCGTGCGGCCGATGAGGCGGGGATCGCGGCTCTATCGCTCGTCCCGCGGGGACTGGGAGAGCGGCGGCCGGACCTTCCTCCGATGATGCTAACCTAGGCCGTATTTCCAGGGGCTACCTGCCTATCGACGTCAGGCTTGCGCCGGGAGCGGCCGTCGCTGATGCATGTCGCCCGGAAGTGTGCAGCGGTTCCGGAGGTACGACATGCATAAAAACAAAGAGCTAAAGCACGTCGCTTGAACCACGTTTCATGCGACGCGCTTTAGAGCAATTCCAGGAAAAGTGCGAAGCGGGTTTCCCAGGCAAAGCGCGAAGCGCTTTTGCCGGGAATTGCGTAAAAACAAAAGAATAGAGCGGTTCTGCGCTTCCGTTAAAAGCTGAACCGCTCTAGACCGCTCGAACTTCGGCAAGTCGCTGTTTCGCGTATTCGTCATCCCAACAGACGGCGGCTTCCCATGCGGCCGATGCTTGCGCGGCGATGTCATACGCCCCGGCTTCCAGATCGGCAGCATTATGGGGCAAGACGAGGTCAAGGTCGGGGACGTCGATATGCGACTCATCCCAGTCGATCAGTGCGACGCGGTCCGTGGTCATGCGGATGTTGGCAGGGTTGTTGGGATTACCGTGGACGACGCTTGCCTCACGTCCGATAAGCCGTGCCCACGCCGCGCGGCATCGAGCGACGCCATCTGGCGGCATCGCGGCAAGGTCGATCCTCGTCCCCGTCTCGGCATGCAGGAGGTCCGTCGAGGATCGCCACCCTGGGCGCTGCGGCCAGCCTTGCGTCAAACGATGCAGTTCGCGGAGGGTCTCGGCGACACGACGCCAGTCGCCCTCGGTCTCGGGTGGTCCGCCATGCATGTATGTCATAACCATCAGGCCATCCGCGAATAGCCGGCCGTCGTCTGCCGGGATCGGCACCGGCACGCTCAGACCTTCACGGTCAAGGTGCCGGAGGAGTTCAACCTCCCACGCCAGATCAGCATTGCTCCTGGTACCCAGACGACCGACTGCAAGTTGCCCGTGGATGTGCACGCTCCAGACATCATTGGCGACCCCGCCAGCCAGCCGTTCGATGCGAACCGCGTCCTTGCCCCACAGCTCCAGTGCTTCCCATCCCACTCGCGGCACCCTCGATCAACCCGATTGAGACTTGGGTAAACCAAGCGCAGGATCGGGACAACACCCGGTCGCATTGCGCCCCATATTGCTCATAGAACCACCTGTTTCCTTTTTCCGAAAGCGGACATGGCACAGGTTTGAGAAGCGGTCATTGGGAAAGCCATTGCGTTCGTACTCAGGCTTTGGTCGCCTCCGCTCTGGTCGTTGGCTTCAGCAAGATGATGAGAAGCAAGCCGGCGACGATGAGTGCCGCGCCTTCGAGATGATAGCGTTGCAACTGTTCGCCGAGGAACAGGTAGGCGAGCACGGCGATAAAGATCGTCTGGATGTAAAGCAGCACGCCCGCCCGCGCCGCACCCAGGGCCTCGATGCTGCGATTGAAGAGATAATACATAACCGCGCCACCCGGGATCGCGACATAGCCGAGCGCGATAAGGCCGCTGGCATTCAGCGTCGAGCGCTCGTCGGAGACAAGCTCAAACAGGTAGAAGGGCAGCGCCGTCAGCACCGCTGCACCGAGGAGCAGCACCAGGAGCGCAAGGCGATTCACATCGAATTTCGCCCGGCGGAGCAGGACGGTATAGAGGCTGAAACAGAACGCGCCAGCGACGATCCACAACTCCCCGGGATTGAGGTCGAGACGCAAGAGCGCAGCCGGGCTGCCCTTGACGATGATGACCACGATCCCGAAAAAGGCGAGGATCGATCCGATCACCTGCCAGCGTCCCATCGGCTCAGCCAGAATGAAACGGGCAAGAATCATGGTGATGATCGGGATCAGGGCGATGATGATGCCGGCGGTCGTGGCATCGGCATGTTCAAGGCCGACAAAAATCAGGCCCTGGCAGACGCCAAGCCCCACACCGCCGATGGCGAGCAGCTCGAGGCCGCGAGCCCGCACCAGCGCGACCATGGCGCCGAAATGCCGGTACACGATGGGCATCAGGATCGCCCAGGCGATCAGCACGCGCCAGAAGCAAAGCGCCCAGGGCGGCATCTCCGAAGAGACCCATTTCGCGGCGATATAGACGCCGGCCGACAGCAGCCAGCAGAAAACCCCCACGGAATAGGCGGCTGCAAGCGAACCGCCCGCCGCCTGTTCCGTCCCGACCGTGTCGCGATGGACCGCCAAGACATGTATCGCCATGGCCCAGTTATGCCACAATTCCCGTGCGCTGCACAGATGAAGGCGGCGGTATCCCCGGTTGCGAAGCCGCCGTCTGCTGGCGGGACGAGTATGCAGTCAAGCGGCTTGCCGAAGTTCGCCCGGTCTGAGCCGTTGCGGCGGGAAATCGGCTCCCCTGAAGAAGCGGCACGGCCGTCTGCGTGAATCCCATCCCGATGAAGCAGCGATGACCGCTTCGAAGCGTTGCACACGCATCGCGGCCCTTGCGATTCTGCACCGTTTCGTGATCCGGGTGATGCGTATCGAGAGGCTGGCTCTCATTTTCCCCGGCTACCGACCAGGGCGCGTGGCCGGTAAATTTTCTCCATTCGATCAAGCATTTTGCTTGACTGCCAAACGGCATACTCGGTGTCGCGGAGACCAGGACTCGGTGACTCAACGTCAAAAGGGTGAACATCATGGACAGACTTTTCTATGTTGGCGTGTCGGCCGCTCTCTTTGCGGCCTTTGCCTTTTCGCTCAATTTCGTCGTGCCCTTCATCATCGGTGACTATTCCACCTTTGATTTTGCCCTCATCCGTCACGTCGTCTCGGCACTCGTCGGGCTTTACATTCTGTTTTCCGAGAAGGGTGTCATGCGCCACCTCACGCTTCGAAACTGCCTGCAAGCCATCTGGCTCGCCTTCGTCGGCTATGTCGGCTACTTCCTGACAGTGACCGGAGCGGCCCTCTTTGCCGGCCCAGTCATCGCTCCGGCCTTTCTCGGGCTGGTGCCAATCGTATTGATGGTCATTGGCAATCAGCGTCAGGCATCATTGCCATGGCGATCCCTCATGGTGCCTCTGGCACTGGTGCTGGTCGGTCTTGTTCTCGTCAATGGCACGGCATTCACGGCCGAAGGACTGGACTCTGTGCAATCATTGTGGATTGGCGTGCCGCTGGCGCTTGCTGCCGTGGGCCTTTGGGTCTGGTTCGCGCTTTCCAATCAGGCGGCACTCGCCGCACGGCCGGACATGCCCTCCGGCGTGTGGTCGGCGCTGATATTGGTGGGCGGCGGCGTCTTGATGCTGGCCTTCTATCCCATCGGTGCCGCGATGGACCTCTTCCGGCTTCCTATATTGGGATTCGGCTGGAGCGCTGCCAGCAACCTCTATGTCTGGGGCACAACTCTCGCGCTGCTGGCCACCGTGGGCGGCGTCTGGGCCTGGAATATCGCCTCCCGCAGCCTGCCGGTTGCCTTGGCCGCGCAATTGATCGTCTCAGAGACTGCCTTCGGCGTGATCGGCGGACTTGTCGTGCATGCCCGCTGGCCAACTCCGATCGAAGTCGCTGGGGTTGTCGTGCTGATCGCCGGCGTCGTTCTGTCGGTTCGGATTTTCTATGATCGCCAATTTGCATCTGCAAAGAACGTGCTTGCGAACGAGTGACAGCTGGACACAGGGCCTAAAACAGGCGCAGGCATCAGAGATGCAACCACGTTCAACGTAAAATCCGCTTTTGACGCAAACATGCCGCCTCGCCACTCAGATGTGTTGTCCGCTTTCAAGTCACCGCTTGGCTCTACGACTGATATGAGGACGCCAAGCAGCCTTCGCCTTCAACACCGAAATGTCCGCTTAGAGCCGAACTCCGCCATGGCTCAGATGCACCAAAAGCAAACTCCCCGGTGAGGTCGGCTGTCCAAAGGCTTGCGTGCGGTGGAGTGGCGGCGGCCAGTAAAATCACCGGCCGCCCTTCACATTCAGCAGGGAGCCGAGGGCCGGCTCCCCGTCCTATACCATGGCGGCGGCGGCCCGCAGCTCGAGCCTTCGGCATAGCGGGTCGTCTCTTAGGCCTCGGATTTCAGCTTGCCGCCGACCGCCCAGGAATCCTTGGCGATCTCCGTTATCAGGATTTCCAGCGATTCCGGCGGGCACGCCAGGGTTTCGACGGCGGCCTTGGTTGCTTCGCGCGCGAAGGCGCGTTTCTGATCGTCGGTGCGGCCGGGATGCATCTGCAGGTGAAGAATGGGCATGGTCTCTTCCTTGGTCAGGTTGGTGATGTCCGTCGTCTTGGCGCGGGCGTGATGACCATGTTGTAAATTCGTCGGTTGATAAATAAGCTGTTGGTATCGTCATTCGAAACCAACAGGTAGGCAATCGTGGACAAGCTGGCCGGCATGGCGATGTTCGTCAGGGTCATCGACAATGGCAGTTTCGCGGCGGCCGCGGAGATCGCGCAAGTGTCGCCTGCCATGGTTGCCAAGCACATCAAGACGATCGAGACCCGGCTCGGGGCGAAGCTGATCCATCGCACCACGCGGCGCCATCAACTGACAGAGGTCGGCCAGCTCTATTACGAGCGCTGCAAACGCGCACTTTCCGAAGTGGCGCTGGCCGAAGCTTCGGCGAGCGAACTGCAATCGGCGCCGCGCGGCCGGCTTCGAGTGGTTGCGCCGGTCAGCTTCGGCACGCAAGTCTTGGTGCCGGCGCTGATCGATTACCAGAACGCCTATCCCGACGTCAGCATCGAACTGTCGCTCGACAACAATGTCCATGATCTCGTCGGCGAGGGGTTCGAGCTCGGCATCCACATCGGCCCGCTCGCCGACAGCGGCCTGGTCGCCCGCCCGCTCACGCCCTACCGGCGGATTCTCGCTGCCTCGCCGGACTATCTTGCCCGCCATGGCCGACCGGCCTCGCCGGAGGCTCTGGCGAACCACCTCTGCCTCGGCCACTCCTATTGGCGCATGCAGGATCGCTGGCACCTGGTCGGGCCGGGCGGCGAACTGCGCGATGTGTTGATCTCCGGAAAATTCTCGACCAACCAGGGAGCGGCGCTGCGCATGGCAGCGCTCAGCGGCGCGGGAATTGCGCTTCAGCCGGAACTGCTGCTCGCTGCCGATATCGCCGAAGGACGGCTTGAACGGGTACTGCCGGAGTGGTCCTACAAGCCCGTCCCGATGCACCTCGTCTATGCGCCGAACCGGCGGCCGACAGCGATGTTGCGGACGGTGATCGATTTCCTGGTGGAACGGTTTGGCTGACGACGCTCGGCCAAGGCCGATGTCGCTCGTAAGGTTTAGCCTTGAGCTCTGTCCCCGGCTCCGGACTTACGCCTGGGGATAATCATTGAAGGCGACTATTTGCCGCGCCGCTTTAAAGCCTATGGACGTCGAAGTTTCCGCATCTAGATGATGATCGGTTGTGGATAGCGTTTGATCAACTGCCTGTCTCCCAGCGGAGCAACTCAATGCAAATCACAAAGCTTGTTTTCGGACTTTTGCTCATCGCTATCGTGCAGCCTGACCCTTCGGCTCACGCTGACGAGTTGGTGCGATTCGACAGCGCAGTCGTAAAGCCAAGTCCATTCCTGGAACGCAAGGCAAGGGAACAAGGTGTCAGTCTCCCGCAGGCCCAAGTCACGCACTTGCTGGGATATTTAAGCCGACCACAGGGAGATGGTCCCTTTCCGGCCATCGTCGTCATGCACGGTTGTGGCGGTATCCATGAGAACGTCAAGACTTACTGGCCGCAGCGGTTGACCTCATGGGGATATGTCGTGCTGGTGGTCGACAGCTTCACGACCCGCAACATCGACAACACCTGTGAGAGCTATCTTCCTGACCGGGTATTCGATGCCTACGGGGCTCTCGATTTCCTATCAACATACACCTTCGTTGATGCCCGACATGTGGGGCTGATGGGCTTTTCCGCTGGTGGCATCGCGACGCTGGAAGCCACGAAAACCGAGGGCAACGAACAGTTCATGGATCGGAAGTTCGAGGCTGCAGTCGGGTACTATCCGGTTTGCGCTCCCCACGAGGGCGATGCGACGGTGCCAACTTTGATCCTCATTGGCGACGTAGACGATTGGAGCCCAGCCGAAAGGTGTCGGCAGAGGGTTTCTCACATCAGTGGCAAAGGTCCGCCGATCGAACTCGATATCTATCCAGGTGCGTACCATGCCTTCGATGCTCCAGACGTCACAGTGGCAAAAACGGCATTCGGTCATCGGGAAGAATATAACGCGCCTGCTGCTGAGCAGTCCTTCATCAGAGTGAAGGCATTCCTGCACGAGTATCTCTCGAACTGAACGAACTGGCGGCAATTTGGCGGCGACGCGGGCTCGATGATGCGTCAGTCAGGTTCGCTTGCCGGCGATCAGCGGTGCTGATCCCGCGGCGCAAGCAAGTGATGATCAGGAGTATAGAAATGAAAGAAATTGCATGGGGAAACGATGACGACAGAGTGCTTCTTGGGGCCAGAGCTCACGATGCAAGCTTGATTTCGTTGGAGTTTGTGAACCGTGACCGACTTCTTTTGACGTTAAGGAGAGTTGACGGAACGGATGTAAAACTCTCGTATGAGGGAGTTCAAGAAAATTTGCCTGGGGCAAATTTGGGATAATTCGATCGTCATCGATATTTTCATTTGGAGCGTTGGCGACGTGCCGGCTTCGCAGTCGGTAGATGTGGGATGGAACACGTTGTTTCAGGGGCGGGCAGGCCTCCAATATCTTGACGAGGATATAAGGAAAATAATCGATCGCGATAGGTCACAGTTTTTGTCCGTCCTAGGTTTCGGTAATGGCACATCGACGGCGGTGGTTTTCAAGACCCTGCGCATCTCAGAAGCTTGAGGCTGATGTCACACATTGTTTCACCAGCGCTCGGACACGGTGCTGTCATTGAACTCTGGCATCGTAACCATATCAACAACGTCACGCATCGAGCGCACCTCGTTTGGCAATCGAGATGAGCTCCTTGAAGTGAGTCACAATTCTACCTTCACGGCTGGCGTCCTGTAAGCGATGCCCCAGTCCCACGTTGTCCTTCCTCCCGTAATCTGTGATCGGCTTTCCATGGACGAGCAACGGGAGTTTCTCCATGGAGAGTACATTGGAGGTTCTCACGACCAGGAAGTCTGGACG
>Ga0207426_1000227_pt1 | contig 129311 bp, 102 predicted proteins | sample AraplaMF_Cvi_mMS_FD_184265 | JGI IMG/M metagenome (GOLD analysis project Ga0207426, IMG submission 184265) | Arabidopsis root microbial communities from the University of North Carolina, USA - plate scrape MF_Cvi_mMS (SPAdes) (version 2) | ecosystem: Host-associated > Plants > Roots >... | reverse complement strand
ACCTGCGAGGATCTCCTTGATGCGGTCGATCGAGGACAGGATCACCGTCACGGCCTGGCCGGTCACCGGCATGCCGTCGCGGAATTTGCCCATCAGCGTCTCGCCGGCATGGGCCAGCGCTTCCAGCCGCGGCAGGCCGAGGAAGCCGCACGTGCCCTTGATGGTGTGAACCAGGCGGAAGATGTTATCCAGGATCTTGGCGTTGTTCGGCTCCTGCTCGAACTTCACCAGCTGATTGTCGACGGTGTCCAGGCTCTCGCTGGTCTCCGTCAAAAACTCCCGCAACAGATCATCCATCGGATACGCCTTACTGAGCTGGACTTCGACGCCTGGGCCGCGCCTGGAATTGGCGGAAGTCTCCTCTCTGGATCGTTAGACAACCCCTTTCACGGTCCCGTTAATTTCATCCTCCGTGCTAATACGGATATTGAAGAGAAGTTTGCGCTTTGGCCGCGTGCGCCAGCGCTTTTCGGCAAGACCGGCGCCGCGCCGCGACGGAAGCAAACGTTCGGTAAACATCCCGGTAAGGGCGGCGCGACACGCGCGAAAAAGCTCTGCCCGTGAAGGATGATAGGCAAGCCCTGCGCGGGATCGGCCGCGGCCGGCAGCGCTCGCGCGATCATCGCGTCATGCCGTGCCGCGATCGGCCGGGCCTGCAGTCGTGGTAAACGAACGCTTACCCCGCCGCCGATGCAGCCGGTGCCGCGCTAACCGAGGCGCGCTGCCGCGGCGACATTGTCGGGACGGTGCTCCGCGAGGCAGGCGTTGATGGCGGCGAGCAGCGCGTCCGGCGTGAACGGCTTGCGCAGACAGCGTGCCGCGCCGAGCTCCAGCGCCATCCGGAGGAAGTCGGGCACGGGTGAGTTCAGATCTGCGAATGCGTAGCCGGACATCGCGATCAGCGGAATGGTGGGCGCGCGCTCGTGGAAGATCCTGATCGATTCGAAGCCGCGCATGTGCGGCATGAAGATGTCGATGATCATCAGATCGAACTGTTCGTGTTCGAGAGCGCGCAGTCCCGCTTCGCCGCCATCGGCAATCGTCACACGAAAATCGTTGCGCTGGAGATAGATCTCGATGGCCATGCACACCATCGGGTCGTCGTCGACGACGAGAATGTGGCGCAGACCTTCTGTCCCCGTTTGAATCTCCCGTTTCGGCGATTCAAAAAATGAACCGTGGGACACGCCGTTCTCCTCTGATCTGGATCAAAATATTGACGGTTGCGGACGCCGGTGGCGTAGGCGGAAAAAGGGCGAGGACCGATGCGAAATATGTAGCGGCGTCGCTGAATGGCGCGAGGCAATCGCGGACGATGGATGGAAGTTGGTGGGCAAGGGAGGCGGCGCGGATCGAGCGACGTCCGATGGCATTGGAAAAGCAATGTCTGCCGCCCACCGAAAGCTTCCGGCTCATCAAGGCCCCCTTGCCGGTTCTTCCCGACCGACGCATCGATGGCGCCGGTCGCGCGCGAATCAGCACGCGGTTCTCATTTCCGCCGCAAATGCGGCAGCCTGTCTGCCCTGCAACGGGTATATGGACAGAGCCACAACCTCTACAATATGTTTTTCTGGCTGCGCAACTACGTGACCGCGGGGGCGCGGCGCCGATCCGGGCTCGAACGCATGGGAATGATCCTGCATGACCACGAGCGGCCGCCCGTCCAATCAGTTGCTGCAAATGCTCGATGTTGCGGATTTCGATCTGCTGCGCCCGCATCTGGCGACAGTCGAAATGGTCAGGCAATCTGTCTTGGGCGAGGCCGGTTCCGCGCTGAGGCATGTCTACTTTCCGCATGGCGGTTCCGTCTCGATCACCGTGAGCTTGTCCGACGGACAGACGATCGAGGTCGCGATGCTGGGGCGCGACAGCGTGGTCGGCGGCGGCGCTGCACTTGCCGATGGCATTGCGACGGCGGACGCGGTCGTGCTCTTCCCCGGCACTGCATCCACGCTGGAAATCGCGGTGTTTCGGACGATCGCCGCCGCAAGTCTGGCGTTTCGAACTCTGATCATGCGTCATGAGCAGGTCCTGCTTGCCCATGCGCAGCAATCGTTGCTCTGCAACACGATGCACCCGGTCGAGGCGCGACTGGCGCGCTGGCTGCTCAGAGCCCGCGACCTGTCCGACAACGTCAACCTGCCCCTGACGCAGGAAACGCTGGCGCAGATGATCGGCGTGCGGCGCAACGCCATCTCGCTCGTCGCCCATTCGCTGCAGCGGGCCGGAATCATCCGCTACAGCCGCGGGCAGATCGAGATCATCGACCTGGCCGCGCTGAAGGCAACCTCCTGCGACTGCTATTCGGCGGTGAAGGCCTCGCATTCGCGCCTGCTCGGGGCCCCGTAGCGACGCATGCCTGATGCAACCGCCTGCATGCCGTGGTGAACACAGCCCCCCGGGAACAGCCGCGACCACCGGACCTGTCCCAATTGCCAATATATCCCGGCGTGAACATGATGGACTTTGCCCGTGCCGGAATCGATGTCGCTTGCCGCGGCGTCCTGAGACGGGAGGCAATTTTGGAAACGATGGTGCGGCCATCCAACGGTTTCCTGTCCGCGCTGGCGGCGGATGACTATGAGCTACTCCGGCCATTCCTGCGCACGGTCGAGCTGCCGCATGAGGCCGTGCTGGTCGAAACGGGCGAGACGCTCACGCGCGCCTACTTTCCGCACCGCGGCGTCATCTCGCTGGTGGTGAAGCTCGCAAGGGGCGAGCATGTGCAGGTTGCCATGATCGGCCGCGACAGCCTGCTCGGGACGCTCTCGACCATGGGCGATGCATTCGCGCTGAATACGGCGATCGTGCTGGTTCCCGGCGTCGCGTCCATGATGGACCTCGACCGGCTGCGCATCGCGGCCGACCAGAGCCCCACCCTGCGGACCCAGCTCACGCGCCATGGGCTCGCGGTCTACGCACAGGTCCAGCAGACCGCAGGCTGCAACGCCGCGCATCCCGTGGAATCGCGGCTGTCGCGCTGCCTGCTGCACACCCATGATCTGTCAGGCGACTACCGGCTGTTGCTGACCCAGGAGGCAATGGCGCAGATGATCGGTGCGCGGCGCAACAGCGTGTCGCTGGTCGCCAATACCTTGCAGCACGCCAATTTCATCCATTACAGCCGCGGGCACATCCAGATCCTGAACCTGGACGGCCTGCGCCAGACCGCGTGCGAATGCTATGCGACCGTGAAGGCGCAGTACGACCGGCTGGTCAGCCAGCGCTGACCGATCGCTTGGTAAACCTGCGGCTAATTCCGGCCCGCAAACCCGCATCGTCCTGCTACCGGAACGGAAATTCCAATGCCGTAGACATGGGCCGAGCCGCGCCGTGAGCGCCGCACGACCAACGACCCGTGACCAGGACAGGCAGACCCATGTTTGAAGCGACCGTCGCGCCCGCGCAGGGAGCCTTCGATTTCGAGCCGGCGCGCGAGCCGGCCGCCTACGCCGCGCTGGTGCGCGAGATCGGCGAGGACGGCGCTGGCGAAGTGCGCGCCGTGTTCTGGAGCGAGACCAGCGCCCGCCTGCAACTGTTCCGCACGCTGGCGCTGGCGCAGCAGCACGCCAGGATCGCGCGCGAAGCCCATTCGCTGAAAAGCGCGGCCGGGACGTTCGGCTATGTCAGGCTCGCGGGCCTGGCGCTGCGGCTGGAGAAGACCGCAGCGTCGCTCGGCGATGCCGAATTTGGCGATCTCCTGGCGCAGATGGACGCCGCCTACGACGCCGCGCGCGCGCAGGAGCCGCGGGGCTAGCGGACCGCGCTAAACCCGCCGTACTTCTACGGTTTGTGATTTTTAGAGATGGCTAATGATAGGTGGCGATAGTCGCGGGAAACCAGGAGGGTTTCCATGTTCACCTACGAGACTGCGGACCAGAAAGAAGTCCGTCGCTTCCGCATCGCTCAGTTCAACGGCCGCATGGCGACCGTGAAATCCGGCGAGTCCACGGTGACTGGCTTCGTGCGCTCGGTGCTGGAGCAGGAATCGAGCACCCCTCCCCGCTGGACGATCACGATCATCCCGAACGCGCCGAAGGAAGAGCTCAAGCCGCTGCGGCCCTCCCCGCGCCTGCGCCCCTTCGCCGAAGATTATTTCTGAGCGGGATCTCTCGGGTCCGCGCAGCCATCGGCGGCACAAGACGAAGCCTCAATCGATCGAATGCAGCAGCGCCGCGCGGACGAGATCCGCGGTGTTGCGGGCACCGAGCTTGCGCATCGCCTCGGCGCGATGGCTCTCGAAGGTGCGCGGGCTGATCTGCATCCGAAGCGCACCCTGCTTGTTCGAATAGCCCTCGCTGATCAGACGCAGCACCTCGCGTTCGCGCTTGGTCAGCCGCTTCTGGCCCGACAGGCCGAGGAGTTCGGCGCTCGGGACGCGCTGGGCCTGCTGCACGCGGGCGGCGCTCGCTTCGGCGTCTTCGATCCGGGGCGGAAGCGCCGAGCCGCCCTTGTGGGGACCGGCGAGCTGCTTGACCAGGCCGCACACGCGCTCGGTCTGCGCCAGCGCGTTCTCCACGACCCGCTGCAGGTAGACGCGGTCGCTCGTGACCGGTGCGAGCTGATCGCTGTGATGCTTGATCTCGCCCATGTAGAGCAGGAGCGCAGTGAGGGGACCGTTGAGCTCGCGAGCGATCGCGGCCGCCATTTCGTCGGCCGCTTTGGCCCGGGCGGCGTTCAGACGGACGAAATCAAGCTCTTCAGTTGGAGCAGTGCCGGTTTCGTACCATTCCGACGGCCGCGAATCGGCGGCCGTATCATTCTGTGACCCCATGTGACCTGTTTAGCGGAACCGGGGCCGGTCTGTGGTTAACTTTTTACTCCGTAAGACTACGGTGATTTTGGCGGTTTTGCGCTAAAACATCGGCATCGGCACAATTTATGCTTGCGCGAAGCTTGCGGCAACCATGCAGGGGTTGAGGATTTCGCCCCGATGGCAGGCAGCCGGCCCGATTTCCTTAATCCGCCCTCCCGCCAGGACGCCCGCCGCCCCCGGATTTTACGGATTAATTAACGGCGACTTGCTTCTCTAGGGCACGATTGAGAGCGCGCAAATGCCTCCACGCATTGGGCCGATAGGCCAGCTGGAATCATTGCGGAAGATTGCGTGCCATGAACGAGATCGATCGGCTGTCGGAATTCTTGCAGAGGCTGACGCCGCTGTCGCGCAGCTGCCTGCTCAGCGAACTCGAGCGGCTCGAGCTGTGCGGCATCGACATGCCGGGCTCGCCCGAGATCCAGTCTCGCCTGCGCGCCGAGTTTCGCAAGGACGGATCGACCCAGGCCCGCGCCACCAGCCCGTCCCGCTATTTCTTCGCACCGCTAGAGCTGCTGCTTATCGACGGCGCGCCAGAGCACGCCAATGCGGGGCGGATCTCGCGCAACACGCTCACGCCGATCTGGGAATGGATCTGCCGCGACCTGCTGCCGACCATGGCGCGCGACTACGTCAAGGCGATCAACGACCAGGTCGCCGCCAACAATCCGAAGGAAGTGCAGAAGATCGCGTCCGGCTTCCAGACCAAGGTCATCAAGGTCCTCGAGAACACCCTTAGCTCGGCGGAGAGCACCGAGTTCGCCCGCGGCAAGCTCGCGCAATATACGGCTTCGCGCACGGCCTTCGACGACGTGAGGAAGATGCAGCACGTGCTGCGCGCCGGCGATGCGCTGCCGAAGTTCAACGAAAAGCTGCCCGAGAAGATCGCGAAATTCGACGACGGCAAGGTCGCCCAGATCACCGCACAGCTCGATGCCTTCAAGAAGGCCCATCCCGAGGCGCTGCCGTTCGCACTGGCGCTGGTGGCGCGGCGGCTGAAGACGTCCTGGGAATTGGTGCGCCTCGCCACCAAGGGCGCCGCGAGCAAGGCAGCCGCCGACGTCGCCGCCACGCCCTATGCCTGCGTCGTTCCAATGGTGCTCGACCGGCTCGACGACAAGCGCCTCGCTCTCAGGATCGCGCTCCGGCACAATCGCGTGCTGGTTGCCCGCGACCTGCTCAGCGAGATCTACGACACCGAATATGCGCTCAAGGTCCGCATCGACGGCATCGAGGCCACCGAGTGGGGCATCCGCCTGCAGCAATTGATGGACGCGATCGCGGCGCTGGTCTCCGCCGAGGTGAGCCGCTTCCCGTCCAATGTCGGGCACATCCTCGGCTCGCGCCGGCTGCGCAGCCACGACACGCTCGGCGGCAAGCTCTCTTACCTCGCCTGGAAGGGCCGTGACGCCATGCAGGACGGCGCGGCAGCGTTTCGCAAATTGATCGGACAGACCTAGATCGGGGTTCGGCCGCAAAGGGCGGCCTTCAGCAGCGCGCCTAGCGCGGCAGGCACAGGAAGCGATCCATGAATCGCCCTGACACCACGAATCTAAACCACCAATACATCACTCGCCGCATCGACATAGCTGTAATCCTCGACAGCCCACCACCGGCTATGGCGGAGCAATAGCCCAGTTGCGGCAATGCACATGTGATGCGTTTCACACTTGGCCCGCCGCGGCTGCGCGCATTGTCGCAGAACCGTCACGAGCGCGGGCGGAACATGCGCGCATCGCGCGAATATGAGTTCTTCGCCCGCAGGCGCCGCGTCTATGCTCCGGCCCATCACACGCGCATGGGAAGGAAATCCGCGATGAGATCGACCCGACGGACAATGGCAATGGCGGCACTGCTCGCGGCCGCACTGGCGCTCACGTCGACGACGATGGCGCAGACCTCGCCGCCGCAGGGCAGCGCGGCTCCGACCGCCGACAATGCCGTGCTGCTCACCGTCTTCCTCAAGCACGACCAATCGCGGCCGCTGAACGAGCTGAACGCGCAGCTCGAGAAGCAGGGCTACTACAAATCCTTCCCGCCGCCCGGCATCGAGGTCGTGAGCTGGTACGTCATGATGGGCATCGGCCAGGTGATCACGCTGCGCCTGCCGGCCTCGCGGCTGCGCGAAGTCAATCGCATCATCGAAGACACAGCGTGGGGTCCCTATCGCACCGAATTCTATCCGACCTACGATTACAAGGCGGTCGGGATGGCTCAACACGACAAGGCCACAAGCAATTGAGGCGTCCATTATTCAATTGGGCGAAACGCGAACGTCTCCGTCCTGATGCAGGACACCGTTCGCGTGCACGCACCGGCCGCGTTGTTCGCGAATCCACGACGCCGACGGTGTCACGTAACCGTCACCCGCCACAGACGTGAAAACTTCCGCAAAGAGATCCAGACAATTTTAGACGTGGTGCGCGCTTTAACGTTACCCAGATAATTCAACAATCGGCTGAAGCCTTCCTTATTTGAAACTGCTCCCGTCGCTAACACCTGTCGCGGAACGGGAGTGGTTTGCGATGAACGACGAAATTGTTGAACTCGCCGCGCGAAGGCCCAAAACCTTCGGACGGCGAAAGGTGACGCCGCGCGCGTGCGTCGCCGACGGCAAGCGCCACCTGCGCGCTTTCCTCGCCGAAGTGCTGGAAGATCTCGGCTTCGTCACCAGCGAATGCGCCAGCGCGGACGAGCTTCAAACGGTGCTGACGAGCGAGTTGCCGGACCTGATCCTGCTCGGCATCTCCGCCGACGGCATCGAGCCCGGAAAATTTCTGGAGACGCTGGTGCGCGAGGCCTTCGACGGCAAGGTCCTGGCCGTCGGCGCGCGCGAGTCGATCATCGTCAGAGCCGTGCAGCAGGTCGGTGAGGAATATGGCCTTGCGATGCTGCCGCCGCTGACGACGCCCTTCGCCGCGGAGACGCTGCGCGAGCGCGTCGCGATGCTGCTGCCGGAAGAGCCGGCGCCGAGCCCGGCCGTGCATGTCGGCGAAGCCCTGCATGCCGGCTGGCTCGAGCTCTGGTACCAGCCCAAGATCGACGCGCGGACGCTGATCCGCAACGGCGCCGAGGCCTTGGTGCGGATGCGGCATCCGACCTGGGGCGTGGTGCCGCCGGCCTATTTCATTCCCGAGGCGCACGATCCGCACTTGCGCGACCTCTCGGAGTTCGTGATCGAGCGCGCCGTGCAGGACTGGCACTATCTGCTGGAGCACCAGAGCCCGGTCGATCTCTCGATCAACCTGCCGGCGTCCTACCTGAAGGAGCCGCACGCCGTGCACGATCTCTGCCGCCGCGTGCCGACACATCCGGCCTTCGGCGGGTTGACGATCGAGATCGACAGCGAGGAGGCGATCCGCGACCTCGATCACCTCGCCGAGGTCGCGCGCGAGGTACGCCTGCACAATATCGGCCTGTCGATCGACAATCTCGGCGCCAACTGGCCGGAGCTGATGGATCTCGGCAAGATCCCCTTCATCAAGCTCAAGGCCGACCGGCACTTCGTCACCGGCAGCGGCGATGACCGGCTGAAGCGCACGGTGTGCCGCCACATCGTCGAGCTCGCGCAAGGCTACGGCGTCGGCGCCATCGCCGAAGGCGTCGAGAGCCGCGCCGATCTCGTTGCCGCCAACGAGCTCGGCTTCGATCTCGTGCAGGGTTTCCTGTTCGGCAAGCCGATGCCGCTGAAGAAGTTCGCAAGAAGCGCGCTGACGCGGACGGTGCTGGACCAGGCGTGAGGCGCAAGCCTCACGCAAACCGCCGCGCGAAGAAGACGCAGACGACCACGAGCGCGGTCGCGGCGATCATGCTCCAGGCGACCGGCTCGTGTAGCAGGAAGCCGGCGAGCGCGAGGCCGAAGAACGGCTGCAGCTGCTGCAACTGGCCGACGCGGGCGATGCCGCCAATGGCGAGCCCGCGGTACCAGAAGATGAAGCCGACGAACATGCTGAAGACCGAGACATAGGCGAGCCCGATCCAGGCAGGCACGCCTACGCCGTTCCACGACGAGGGCCAAGTCAACAGCGCGAACGGGACCATCAGCGGCAGCGCGAGCAGCAGCGCCCAGGAGATCACTTGCCAGCCGCCGAGGCGGCGCGACAGCGCGGCGCCTTCGGCATAGCCGAGCCCGCACAGCACGATCGCCGCGACCATCAGCAGATCGCCGGTGAGCGAGGCCGAGCCGTCACCGGAGAACGCGAAGCCGGCCACCGTGGCGCTGCCGAGCACCGCGAACAGCCAGAACAGCGGCCGCGGCCGCTCGCCGCCGCGCAGCACGGCGAAGACGGCCGTCGACAGCGGCAGCAGGCCGATGAAGACGATCGAATGCGCGGAGGTGATGTGCTGGAGCGCAAGCGCGGTCAACAGGGGGAAGCCGACCACGACACCGACCGAGACGATGGCGAGCGAAGCGAGATCGCCCCGCTGCGGTCGCGCCTGACGGATAACGAAGAGCACCGCAACGCCGATCAGCGCCGCGATGACCGCGCGCGCCGAGGTCAGGAACAGCGCGGAGAACCCGCCGACCGCGACGCGCGTCGCCGGCAGCGAGCCGCTGAAGATGATGACGCCGAGTAGCCCGTTGCCCCAGCCGCTGCCCGCAGAGTTCATGTCCATCCCATTCTATCGAGACGCGACACTCGGCCTTCCGTGCTGGCGGGACCAGTCACAATCCAGTACAATTCGGCAAAACTGTATGGGTATGGAAGGTCATACACTTGGACAGCGAAGTCAGAGGTCGCGCCGGAACGCGCACTATTGATGTCATGGGCGCGATCCGCGCCAAGGTCGCCGGCCGCGCGCTCGGTGCGGGCGACCGGCTGCCGTCCATTCGCAGCCTCGCCGCGACGATGGGCGTTTCGCCCTCCACGGTGGTGGAAGCCTATGATCGCCTCGCGGCCGAAGGCCTGATCCGCGCCCGCCGCGGCTCGGGCTTCTACGTCTCGCCGACGGTCACGCAGCCGCTCGCGCTGACCGAGGCCGAACCGCGCCGCGACCGCGCGGTCGATCCGTTCTGGGTCTCCCGGCAATCGCTCGACGCCGATGAGAGCGTGCTCAAGCCCGGCTGCGGCTGGCTGCCGCCGGACTGGATGCCGGAGGACGCCCTGCGCCGCGCGGCACGCGCGCTCGCCCGCAACGATGCAAGCGTCCTGACCAATTACGGCTCGACATCCGGCGCCCTCGCGCTGCGCCGGCTGCTGCTGGCGCGCCTTGCGGAGGATGCGGTCGAGGCGTCGGTCGACCAGCTGATGCTGACGGGTTCGGGCACGCAAGCCACCGACCTCCTCTGCCGCTTCCTGCTTCGTCCCGGCGACACGGTGCTGGTCGACGATCCCTGCTACTTCAATTTCCGCGCGCTGCTGCGGGCGCATCAGGCCAAGATCGTCAGCGTGCCCTATACCGCGTCGGGCCCTGACGTCGCACGCTTCGAAGAGATCCTCGGCAGCGAGCGGCCGCGGCTCTACATCACCAATTCAGCGCTGCACAACCCGACCGGCACAACGCTCTCGCTGCAGACCGCGCACCCGCTTCTGACCGCGGCCGCCGCTCACGACCTCACCATCATCGAGGACGACATCTTCGGCGATTTCGAGCCGGAGCGCTCGCCGCGGCTTGCCGCGCTCGATGGCCTCAACCGCGTGATCCGCATCGGCAGCTTCTCCAAGACGCTGTCGGCCTCGGTACGCTCAGGCTACATCGCCGCCCGCGCCGACTGGATCGAGCATCTCGTCGACCTCCAGGTCGCAACCAGCTTCGGCGGCCCGAGCCCGGCCGCGACCGACATCATCGCCAATATCCTGGCCGGCGGCGGCTATCGCAAGCACATGGACGAGCTCCGGCAAAGGCTCACGCGCACGCGGCGCGACGTGGCGCGAAAGCTTCAGGCACTTGGCGTCGAGCCCTGGCTGATGCCGCGCGGCGGCTTCTTCCTCTGGTGCCGCCTCGCAGGCGGCAAGGACGCCACGGCGGTCGCGCGCGCCGCGCTCGAAGAGGACGTGGTGCTGGCGCCGGGCAACGTGTTCAGCGTGGCGCAGACGGCGGCGGATTTCATGCGGTTCAACGTGGCGCATATGAGTGAACCACGGATTTGGGACGTGCTACGGCGGGCGTTGAAGGCGGGCACCAAATGATCGGCCGCCCCGAGCCGCCAGCCTCGCCTAGTTCGCCTTGATGCCGGCCTCGCTGATGAGCTTGCTCCATTTCGCGCTCTCGCTCTGAATGAAGCGGCCGAACTGTTCCGGAGACATCGGAGCCGGCTCCGCGCCGAGGGTCCGGATCTTCTCGACCACCGACGGGTCCTTCAGGGCTTTCGTGAAGGCTTCGTTCAGCCTGCCGACGATGTCCGAAGGCGTGCCGGCCGGCGCGACGAGGCCGAACCAGCCCACGGATTCAAACCCCGCGATGCCGCTCTCGGCGAGCGTCGGCACGTCGGGCAGGGACGGAAGGCGACGTGCCGAGGACACGCCGATCGCGTTGAGCTTGCCGTCGAGGATCAGTTGCCGCGACGCCGGAATATCGAGGACGGCGAAGGGGACGTGCCCCGCGAGGACATCGACCGTTGCCGGTGCCGTCCCGCGATAGGGGACAAGCTCCATCGCAATCCCGGTCTTCTGCGTGAACAGCGCGGCGGTCAGGTGCATGGCCGTGGAGTTGCCGCCATGTCCGATCGACAGCGCACCCGGCTTCGCCTTGGCGAGCGCGACCGTCTCCGCGGTGCTGTGCGCCGGGATGTTCGCGTACGCGACCAGCACGAAGGGAATTTCCGCGAGCAGGGTGATGGGCGCGAGGTCCTTCAGCTCGAACGGCATCGACGAATTGAGGTGCGGGTTCACCGTCAGCGCGCCCGCGGGCGCAACGCCGAGCGTGTAGCCGTCGGGCTTGGCCTGCGCGACCGCGGCCATGCCGATGTTGCCGCCGGCGCCGGCCCGGTTCTCGATCACCAGGCTCTGCTTGAGCTCGGCGGTGACGAGCGGCTCGAGCGCGCGGATGACGGTGTCGGCGCTGCCGCCGGGCGGGAAGGTCACGATGACCTTGATCAACTGCTCCGGATAGGCCGCGCGGCTTGCCTGCAGCGGCAACACCGCGAAGCTTGCGGCCGCCAGCACGGCCATGATGTGGCGCCTTGCAACGTGAAACACGTTCTTCCTCCCCGGTGCGTTCTTGTTCTTGAAACCCGGCCGGCGGCCTGCGCCGCAGGCCGCTTGCTCGAAGTTGCCTTACGCCGCAGCGCCGGTGATGCGCGCCAGCAGGCCCAACGGATTTTCGGGCACGACCTGCCCGCGCCAGGCGATGTGCTGATCGGGCCGCGCCAGCACCAGCTTTTCGGCATAAGCACCGTTCGCCTCGTCAGGCGCGATGTCGACCAGCGCGAGCGGCACGCCGCGTTCCTGCGCCGCGGATCGCAGCCGCGTCACGTCGATCGCCGGGTCGAACCGCAACAATGTGTAGCCGGCGCCGAAGGCGTCATAGAGCGATCGTCCGTCGCGCAGGAACAGATGCGGCGCGCGGGCGCCGGGCACAGTGGACGACGTAAAGCTGCCCATCGCGTAAGGCGGCGGGGTTTCGCCGTCATAGGCGATGATCGGCGAGGCGTCGTAGTAGTAGCCGAAGTTCAATCCGGCACAGCAATACTGCTGCACGTTGAGTTCGTAGGCCGCTTTGGCCAGCGCCGCGCGCGTCGCCTGGCCGCGCGGCGTGTCGTCCTCGATCTCCGCGGAGACGCCGCCGCGCTGCGCCATCATCTTCATCGCGTGCTCCATCGCAAAGCGCGACACCTGCTCGGTGATGGGCTGGCGCTCCGCCTCATAGGCATCGAGGATCGAAGCCGGCGCCCAGCCGTTCAGATGCGCCGCCAATTGCCAGCAGAGGTCGACGGCGTCGGCGATCCCCGCATTCATGCCGTAGCCCGCATAGGGCATCCACAGATGCGCGGCATCGCCGCAGATGAAGACCCTGCGGTCGCGGAAGCGATCGGCCACGAGGCGACGCCCCACCCAGTCCTCCTTGCTGAGGACCTTGTATTCGAAGCGCTCGTCGACACCGAGAATGGCGCGAATGGACCAATCGCGATCCACCGAGTCGAACTCGGGCTCGTCGGGTCTCAGATGGTTGTGGATCAGCCAGCGATCGCGGCCGTCGATCGCGACCGTCGTGCCCGAGCGCCGCGGATTGAGCGAGAGCACCATCCAGGCCGGCTTGTGCGCGCCCATCAACTCCCGGAGCTGCGGGGCCTCGATGAAGGTCGATTGCACGCGCTGGATCACCGGCGTGCCGGAGAGGTTAGCACCGATCCATTTGCGAACGAGAGAACGGCTGCCGTCGCAGCCGATCACGAACGGCGCCTCGATGCGGAGCGAGCTGCCGCTGTCGAGATCGCGCGCCAGCGCGATGACGTGATCGTCGTGTTGGTCGATCCCGGTGATTTCCGTCCGTGCCAGGATCTTGATGCGCGACTGCGCCGCGGCATGGCTGAACAGGATCGGCTCGAGATAGACCTGGTTGATCCGGTGCGGCGGCTCGGGCGTCGGCCACCAGGTATCGGGTCCGCCGGTCGCGCTGTAGCGGCGCGCGCGCGAGGGAATGTCGATGCGGCAGAGTTCGATGCCGGTGGCCGTGGTCCGGTAGGAGCAATCGTTGGGAAAGTCGGCCGGAAGCCCGGCGTCGCGCAGCTTGGCGGCGACGCCGAGCCGGCGAAAGATCTCCATCGAGCGCGCCGAGACGTGATTGCATTTGACGCTGGGCGGATCGCCGGCATGGCGGATCTCCGCCACGACGACGTCGATCCCGCGTGAGGCCAGGTCCATGGCCGCGGTCAATCCTACGGGCCCGGCGCCCACGACCAGCACCTGCGTCCTCATGCTCGTTTCCTCTATCGCCGCGGATTCGTTGACCCGCAGCATGCATTTTATTGCAGGCTCGCTTATAAGATAAGCCAGAAAGAACTGATCAATTCATGAGTATTCCATATGAATGTCACCTTGCGCCAATTGCGGGCCTTCACCGCCGTGTACCGGACACGCAGCATCACGCGGGCGGCCCGCGAGCTCGGGATCACGCAGTCGGCCGCGAGCCTGCTGATCCAGCAGCTCGAGACCCAGCTCGGCGTAAGACTGTTCGACCGCTCCACGCGCTCGGTGCAGCCGACGCTGGCCGCCGACGAGGCGTTCCACGCCGCCGAACGCATGCTGAGCGATGCGCTGGGCCTGTCGCGCCGCATGCGCGACCTCGCGCAGGCCCGCGCCGGCCGCGTCGTATTTCTGGCATCGGCGGGCGCCGCATCGGCACTGATGCCGTCGGTGCTGGCGAAATTCCGTGCGGCCCATCCCGACATCGAGATCGACATGCGCGATGTCGCCGCCGACGATCTCGTTCCGCGCCTCGGTGCGACCGATGCCGAGTTCGCGATCGGCAGCGTGGAAGGTGAATTCGCCGACATGACGATCGAGACGCTGACCCGCGGCCGTCTCAGCGCGATCGGCCGCCGCACCGCCGATTTCGCCGCGCGGCGCGCGCTGACATGGGACGAGCTGGCGCAGTCGCCGACGATCGCGATGCGGCGCGAGACGCGGATCCGCATGCAGATCGACCAGGCCCTGGGCGCCCAGGGCAAGCGCCTCGATCCGACCTATGAGGTGACGCTGATCAACACCGCGCTCGCCATGACCGCCCAAGGCCTCGGGCTCGCCATCCTGCCCGCGACGATGCTGCCGGCCGATCAATTCCCGACGCTGATCGCAAGACCGCTGGTGCGGCCGGCCATCACACGGCCGGTGTCGCTGCTGCAGCGTCAGGGCCGGACACTGTCGCCAGCCGCGCAGGCGTTCGTGGCAACGGCACGGACGGTGCTGGCGGGGCCGTGACCGGGACTACTCCGCGAGATTGTGCTGCTGCCAGCGCAGCAAATAGGCCTGCAATCGCCAGATCAGCGCAGACAACGCGACACCGACCAGCATCAGCACGACGACGGCGACCATCATGCCCGAGGCCTCCGCGCGCGCCTCGGATTCGATGATCAGGCGCCCGATGCCGCGTTCCGCGCCGATGAACTCGCCGACGATCACGCCGATCAGGGCAAAGGAGATCGCGGGCGTCAGCGAGGCGAACACCCAGGCCATGGTCGAGGGGATCACCACGGTGCGGGTGATCTGCCATTCGCTGGCGCCAAGCAGCCGCGCCGCATTGATGAAGCCCTCGTCGATCGAACGAGCGCCCTCGAACGTGTTGAAGAAGACGAGGAAGACGACCACGATCCACGACGTCACCACCTTCGAGGTGTCGCCAATGCCGAAGGCCAGCACGATGATCGGCGCCAGCGCGATGCGGGGAATCGAATTCACCGCGGTGATGAAGGGCTGGAAGATGGCGCTCAGCTTGTCGGAGCGGCCGAGCACGAGGCCGGCGGCAAAGCCGCTGCTGACACCGGTCACGAAGCCGAAGAACGTGTTCTTCAACGTGACTGCAGTCGCGATCCAGAGATTGTTCTCGGATCGCGCCATGCAGCGGGCGAATTCGCCGTTGAACCAGCCGTTGAAGACACCGAGCTTGGACTTGAGGCAGCTCAGGATCAGGAAATGCTCGAAGATGTCGGATGGCCTGGAGATGAAATAGGGATCGAGCAGATCAGGCACGAGCCAGGGCAGACGATCGTGCAGAGAATATCCCCATTGCCAGATCGCCAGGAAGCAGACGCAGATCAACATCTGCCAGGCGAAGGTCCTGCCGGCGTGGCGCACGCGTCTCATGGCTTGCGGCCCTTGATGAACTCTTCGCCGAGCGAGTGCCAGATCAGCTGGAACAGCTCGGCATAACGCAGCGTCTCCCGGATCTTCACGGCGTTGCGCGGACGAGCAAAATCCACCTCGAAACTCTCCTTGATCCGGCCGGGCCGCGCGGAGAACAGGATGATGCGGTCCGCCAGCGTCAGGGCCTCGCCGAGATCGTGGGTCACGAACAGCACGGTCTGCTGCTCGCGCTCCCAGATGCGCAGCAGCACGTCGTGCATGTCGATCTTGGTGTGGGTGTCGAGCGCGCCGAACGGCTCGTCCATCAGCAGGACCTGCGGCTCGACGACCAGCGTTCGCATCAGGGCGGCGCGCTGGCGCATGCCGCCCGACAAGGCGGAAGGATAGGCGTTGCCAAAGCCCTCCAGCCCCGCCTGCTTCAGGCAGGCATTGACACGATCTTTTCGTTCGGCCACCGGGACGCCGGCGAGCTCGAGGCCATAGCCGATGTTGTCGGCAACGGTGCGCCAGGGAAACAGGGTATCGCGCTGGAACACATAGCCGACGTCAGGCGTCGCCCGTCCGTGAATGACCGGCTTCCCATCGATCAGGATCTGGCCGCTGGTCGGCTTGAGCAGCGTCGCGATCATGTTGAGGACGGTGCTCTTGCCCGAGCCGGATGGCCCCAGAAGAGCGACGAACTCGCCGCGCCGGACGTTGAAGGAAACGTCGCGCACCGCCTCGATCGCGGTGCCCGCGAGCTGGAACGTCTTGCACAATCCACGCACGTCGATGCGCCGCGCGTCGGGCGGCGCGTCGACTTCAGGCGCGTGGAGGGCCTGTACGCTCAAGCGGGATAGGCCTTGCGTGCGGCTTCGATGAAGGTCGTATTGACGACGTCGGCCATCGCAAGCGGCTTGATGCCGGTCATCTCGCGAAACCAGACCTTCTGGCCACGTTCGAAGCTCGCAGCATCGATGACGCAGTCGTAGTCGGTGACCTTCTTCATGACGCCGCAGTCGAAAATATTCGCGTCGCGCGACGTGCTCCCGACATAGGGCTCGATCGCGTCATAGATCTCTTCCGGCGAATGCCCCTTGATCCATTGAGTGGCGCGCCACAGAGCGGTGACGAACGCCTGCATCTTCTTCGGATCCTTGTCGATGCTCGACTGCAGGCAGAAATGCGAGGTCACCGGGACCTTGCCGCCGATATATTTGGCCCAGACCGCCTCGTCCGTTCCGTCGAACAACAACGCGCCCCAGCCCTGCTCGACCGAATCCTTCAGGATCGACGGCGAGTTGATGAGAACGTCAACCTGCTTGGTCTTCAGCGTGCCCATCATGGTGTCGACATTGCCGGTGCCGATCCAGGTCACCTTGTCGTCGAGCCCCATGGTTTCCATGTAGTAGGAGGCCCAGACATGGTTGGTGCCGCCGAGCGAGGACACCGAAACGATTGGCTTCCGTCCATCGGGCCGCTTCCACTTCGCCAGCGCTTCCAGCGTGGTGATGCCCTGGTCGAACAGATCCTTGCGGATGATGAAGATCGCGGCGTTGCTGCGGGTATCGACCGGCATCAGCACGCGCGCGGCACGGCCGTGATTGCTGAGTTGCATCGGGTGGGTGATGTCGCCGATGCCGATATCGCCTTGCGACGAGGCAATGATCTCGCGGGTCTTCACACCGCTGCCGCCCTGGATCAGCTTGCAGTCGAGGCCGGCCTCCTTGAAGAACCCGATGCGGTCGGCGACGAATTGCGACTGGTAGACCGGAATGGCGACCGGATAGATCACGCGGCCCGGCGGATTGTCCGCCCAGGCCCGTCCCGCCGCCATGGTGGCACCGGCGCCGGCGACAATCGTCAGCGCAGACCGTCTGGTGATCCCAGTCCTCATCACGCGTGCTCCCTCTCCTTGCCGGCCACCTTGTCGAGCGCGTTCAGCACCGCATCGCCCATCTCCTGGGTCGACAATTTTCTTGCGCCGGGTTCGGCGATATCGGCCGTTCTTGCACCGCTGGCGAGAGCCGTATCGACGGCCTTCTCCAGCAGCGCTGCATCATCAGGCCGATTGAGGGTGATGCGCAACATCATTGCGACGCTCAGGATCGAGCCGAGCGGATTGGCGATGCCCTTGCCGGCAATGTCAGGCGCGCTGCCATGGACCGGCTCATAGAGTGCCTTGCGGCGTCCAAGCTTATCCGGCGGCCCAAGCGAGACCGACGGCAGCATGCCGAGCGAGCCCGACGCCATCGCCGCGCAATCGGAGAGAATGTCGCCGAAGATGTTGCAGGTCACCATGACGTCGAACTGCGAGGGTGCCCGCACGATCTGCATCGCGGCGTTGTCGACATAGAGGTGCGTCAGCTCGACATCGGAGAATTCCGCCTGATGCAGCGCGGTGACCTCCTCGCGCCAGAGCACGCTGGTCTCCAGCACATTGGCCTTGTCGACGGAGCAGACCCGGCCCTTGCGCGTCCGCGCCAGCTCGAACGCGGTTCGCGCGACCCGGCGGACCTGGCTGGTGGTGTATTGCTGGGTGTTGAAGCCGCGGCGCTGGCCATCGGGCAGTGTTTCGATGCCGCGCGGCTCGCCGAAATAGATGCCGCTGGTGAGCTCGCGGATGATGATGAAGTCGACGTCCTTCAGCACCGAAGCCTTGAGCGGCGCGGAGTCCGCCAGCGCCGGACTTGCGACGATGGGCCTGAGATTGGCATAGAGATCGTACTTGCTGCGCAGCGAGAGCAGGCTGCCCGCCTTGCGCGCGGCCGCAGGCACCTCGGTCGTCTCCGGGCCACCGGTCGCGCCCCAGAGAATCGCGTCGGCCTCCTCCATCGCCTCGACGGTGTCATCAGGCAGCACCTTGCCGGTCGCGAGGTAAGGGATGAGACCATATTGCGCTTCGCGCAGCGCCACGGGAATGCCGCGCCGGGCCGAAAACCATTTGAGAATGCGATGCGACTGGTCGGTCACCTCAGGGCCGATGCCTTCACCGCCGACGACGGCGACCTTGATCATGTTCGAGAGCGTGTTCATGCCTGATATGTCCTGACGATTGTCTTGCTGATTATCCTGCAAAGTGAATCCACGGCCGCGCGTCGCGGTCGGATGCCTGGAAGGCGCGGATCTCCTGGTCGCGCCGCAAGGTCAGCGAAATCTCATCCAGGCCTTCGAGCAAGCCTGCGCGCCGGCGCGGATCGATCTCGAAGACGTGCCGAGTGCCCGACGGCGAGGTGACCGTCTGCTCCACCAGATCGACGCTGAGACGTCCCGCGCCCTGGCTCGCTTCGATGTCGGCGGCGAGGCTGTCGATGACGGCCTTGTCCAGCACGACAGGTAAAATGCCGTTCTGAAAACAGTTGGCGAAGAAGATGTCGCCGAAGCCGGAGCCGATGATGGCACGGATGCCCATTTCCTGCAGCGACCACACCGCCGCCTCGCGCGAGGAGCCGCAGCCGAAATTCGGACCCGTGACCAGGATTTCCGCCGCGCGATACGGTTCGCGATTGAGGATGAACTCCGGATTGTCGGAGCCATCGGGCAGATAGCGCAGCGATCCGAACGCCCATTTGCCGAGATGGCCGCGGACGGAATTTCCGATCATGCGGTTGATGCTGATGATGACGTCGGTATCGACATTGGTGCGCATGATCGGCGCGGCAATCGCGGTCAGCTTGGTGAAGGCTTGCGCCATCTAGCGCTCCATGGTTCGGACGTCGGCGATGGCGCCCGAGATCGCCGCCGCCACGGCCATCGCCGGGCTCGCCAGATGGGTGCGGGCACGCGGCCCTTGCCGGCCGATGAAATTGCGGTTCGAGGTGGACACCGAGCGCTGGCCGGGCGGCACGGTCTCGCCGTTCGCGGCAAGGCACATCGAGCATCCGGGCTCGCGCCATTCGAAGCCGGCCTCGGTGAAGATCTTGTCGAGCCCTTCGGCCACCGCATCGCGCTTGACGGTCTCGGACCCCGGCACGACCCAGGCGCGCACGCCCGGCGCAACCTTGCGGCCGCGCGCGACTTCGGCCGCGGCTCTGAGATCGCTGAGACGGCTGTTGGTGCAGGAGCCGATGAAGACCCAATCCACCTTCGTGCCGGCGATCGGCGCGCCCGGCTTCAGGCCCATATAGTCGAGCGCGATCTCGATCGCGCCGCGGCGGGCGGGATCGGCGATATCAGCGGGATCCGGAATGCGGCCGTCGACGCCGAGGACGTGCTCGGGACTGGTGCCCCAGGTGATCTGGGGGATGATGGTTCCGACATCGATCGTGACCTCGCGATCGAACACGGCGTCGCTGTCGCTCCGCAGCGTCCGCCACGCCGCGACGGCGCGGTCCCACATCTCGCCTTGCGGCGCATAGGGACGGCCGCGGATATAATCGAACGTCGTCTGGTCCGGCGCGATCAGCCCCATCTTGGCGCCGAGCTCGACCGACAGGTTGCAGATGGTGAGGCGTCCTTCGATCGGCATGTCCCTGATCGCACTGCCGGCATATTCGACCGCATAGCCGGTGCCGCCGGCGGCGCCGACATGGCCGATCAGAGCGAGGATGAGATCCTTCGCCGTGACGCCGAACGGCAGCTTGCCGTCGAAATTGACGCGCATGGTTTTCGGCCGGCGCTGGATGATGGTCTGCGTCGCCAGCACATGGGTGAGCTCGCTGGAGCCGATGCCGAAGGCGAGCGCGCCGAGCCCGCCATGGGTGCAAGTGTGGCTGTCGCCACAGACGATCAGGCAGCCGGGCAGGCTGAGGCCGAGCTCGGGGCCGATGACATGGACGATGCCCTGCCCCGGCTGGTCGATGTCGAACAGCCGGATGCCGCTGGCGGATGTCTCGGTGCGCAACGCCGCCAGCAGCTCCCATCCGGTCTTGATCGTGCCGGCACGCGCCGACGCCGTCGAAATTGCATGATCGGGCGTTGCGAAGGTCAGTTCGGGATTGTGGACCGGAATGTTGCGGCTTTTGAGGTCGATCAGGCCGCGGGAGCCGCCGAGGTCGTGCAGCAGATGGCGATCCACGTGCAGCAGATCGGTGTCATCGCTGACCCCAGCAATGACATGCTGGTCCCAGATTTTGGCCAGCAGCGTACGACCGTGCGTGTCCACGATCCGTCCTCCCGTATGCGGCATCTCTTGTGCCGTGTTGCCGCCGATCATGCCGACCGGCCGCGATGTTGGGAACAAGGATAGAAGCGCCCCGCGCGAATGTGCAGTGACGGTTTGGCAGTCAGCCATCGCGGCCGGCGATGGCAGGCGTTGGCGGAGCGACGTCAGCCCCGGCTGCGAACGACGGTCAGCCGGTCGGAGACGCTGCTCGTGGTGAGGCCCGCCTCATCAGGGGTCCGCAAATGGTCCACCAGCAGCTTCGTCACCGGCGGCAGCGACTTGTAGTCGCGCACGCCCATGACCAGCTCGCGCCGCGCCCAGGACTCATCGAGCGGAACGGTGACGAGGCTGTCGACGCCGTAGCGGCCGCGAACGATCTCGAGCGGCACGACCCCGACCCCCATCCTGGCATCGATCACCCGAAACAGCGCATCGAAGCTGCTGACGCGGATGCGCACCTTGAGATGCTGCCCGAGCGCCGCGGCGGCGCGGACGCACAGCGTCTCGATCGAGCTGCCTTTCTCCAGGCTGACGAAGTCGAAATCGACCAGCTCGCGAAAGCGAACGCTATCGCGACCCGCCAGCGGGTGGTCGCGCGTGACCAGCGCGACCAGGCTGTCGCTGCGGTAGGACAAGAGCTCCAGGTCCTGCCCGTCGATGTTGCCGCCGAAAATGCCGATGTCGGCCCGGTTCTCCATCACGGCGCGCACGATCGCGGGGCTCAAATCCTCCTCGATGTCGATGTGGACCAGCGGATGCCGCTCCAGGAACAGGCTGAGCTCGTCGGCGAGGGCTTCGAGGATCGCGGACTTGTTGGCGCAGACCCGGATCAGTCCGCGCTTGCCCTGCCGGTATCCCGTCAGCTCACTCTCGAGCCGGCTGAGATTGCCGAGGATGATTCGGGCATGCTCGAGCAGGGCGAACCCGGCCGGCGTCGGCTCGATCCCCTTGGAATGACGATGCAGCAGCTCGACCTGGAAGCGCTCCTCGATGTCGGAGATGCGCCGGCTGACCGCGGAGGCCGCGATGTTCTTCTTCTCCGCCGCCTTGGCGATGCTCTGCTCCTCGACGATCGCCACGAACAGCTGCAGCGTCAGGAGATCGATCTTGGCCGTCATCGAAGAGATCCTCGCGCGGGGCCGCTATAGCCTTCGTCAGCCGCAGCCGGCGACGAACGGAAGAGCTCGCGCGCTGCTTCCATAGCCAATCAAAGAAAAAGGTCGAAAACAACCCCATGCACAGTAGCCGGCAGCAGCAAGATCAATGACTTACGCGCGGGCCGGGATTGATGACACCTCTGGCGGCACTTCAACAGCAAAACGAGAGGGAATCGCAGGTTTGTCCCGCCTGTCCGGCACCCGTGCCGGCCGTCGCGAAGCTGCTCTCGCGGACGGTGCTGACAAGCAGCTCCATGGCCTGAAGGCGCCCATCGATCTTTTCATATTTTGCAAAAGTGATGCTCGGACTGCGCCAATGGTTGGAGGAGTCTCAAGGCTGTAGCCTTCGGTCAACATGGCCATAAACGGCCACAACACGGGGGGACTACATCCATGGAGCTCGGCGTCTTCGTGCCGGCGCAGCAGCGCGGTGATCATGAGACCGCGCGACAGGAGCGCCGCGGAGCGACGATGACGCGAGCGCTGCCAAGAGCGTTGCTATGTCTCGTCGCCGCGACGACGCTGGCGCTCCAGGCGGGCGCCGCGCGGGCGCAGACGGCTGCGGACTCCTGGCCGAACCGCGCGATCACCTGGGTGGTGCCGTTCGGGGCCGGCGGCGTCACCGATCTCGTCTCGCGCAAGATCGCGGAGCTGCTGCGGACGCGGCTTGGGCAGCCCGTGGTGGTGGAGAACCGGCCCGGCGCCGGCGGGACCATCGGGACGGAGTTCGTGGCCCGGGCCCAGCCCGACGGCTACACCGTGCTCTATGCCTCGGGCGGGCCGATGACGATCCAGCCGAACCTGGGGCTGACGAAGCTCAACTACGACCCGCTTCGGAGCTATGTCCATGTCCGCGGCGTGAGCTCGTCGAACCAGGTCCTCGTCGCGACGGCGGCTGCGCCCTACAACACGCTGGCCGAGTTCGTTGCCTACGCGAAGGCCAACCCGGGCAAGGTCAATTTCGGCTCCCCCGGCCCCGGCACCGCCCAGCACCTCGCCGGCGAGATGTTCCAGGCGGCCGCCGGCATCAAGCTGACCCACGTGCCCTACAAGTCGGGCTCGAACCAGATGACCGACATGATGTCGGGCGTCCTGGACGTCTCCTTCGACTACCTCACCGTGCTGAGGCCGCTGATCGACACCGGCAAGGTCAAGGTGCTCGGCACCACCGGCGCGGCGCGGATGGCCGCGCTGCCCGATGCGCCCAGTGTGCTCGAGGCCGGCTACCCCGACGCCGTCAATGCCGGCTCGACCTGGGTCTCGGTCCCGGCCGGGACCGACCCGAAAATCGTGAGCAAGCTCTCCGAGGCGATGGCCGCCGTGCTCGCCGACCCCGGCATCGTCGCCGACCTCACCACCAACGGCCAGGTGTCGATCGCCGACAAGGGGCAAGCCGAGATGGGCCCGTTCATCGTCGAGGAGACCGCACGGTATAAGCGGGTGATTGAGAGTGCGGGGATTGGGGGGCAGTAGCGGGGGACGGCAGTGGAGGTCACGCACGGGAAGGAGGGCTTGCGGCGTCGCAGTGTCCGGCGGCGAGCGTCGGGGCGAACACGACAGAACCAACGTCGATAGCGAAACTCGATCTCGTGCCAGTTTAGTGCACTGTCACCGTAACCAATAGAGCAGTAGCGGCCCAGCGAACGCCCTTTCGAGGGTCGGCGGAACGGGGGGGATCCTCCGCTCCTTTGATCGCTTGGCATCCAAGAGAGCGCCATCATGCCAGTGCATTGACGCGTTCGCTAAGCGGCATTGCGTCGTCCTGCAGTAAGCCGATGGAATGACAAACCGAAACAGCGGTCGAACCAACGAGAGAGATCATTATCCTGCTCGTTGCAGTCGACAGGCATCCTGTTTTCGTAGAGTGTTTCGCCCGGGTGGTCTTTCCACCTGAGGGTCTGCCCCACGAGCCGCCAATGAATTGGATGAATCTCATCCCCTGCTCGTACATAACGGAGCGTCTTGTCACCGCTGATTTTTGCAGGCGTATTCACAACGAAGTCGGCTTTCCGACTGATATCTTCGCACAGCGTCTCGCAAAGTTCATTCACCGCTTCACGATTGAGGGAGACATTCCCAAGTTTTGACAAGAACTCCGCCATTGTTAACAGCGCGATATTTGCCAGAAAATTCTTTTTGTAACCGCCGCCTACATCAGCGTGCACGCCAGGAAGCCAAATCTCCCTTAACTCCACACCGTCTCGCAGTTCGAAGCGCCGTAACGGGAATTCTTTTCGATTTTCATGCATGCTCAACAGGTGGACGATGCACTCAACCTTGCTTGCCGGAACCTGATCCCGGAATCTCAGGAAGCTGGCCACGCCCCGATCATGTCGGCCCGTAACAGTGTCATACAGACCCATGAATTTGATGATGGGCGTTTCATGGAAGGCATTGCGGTTGTATTTCGCGGACAGGGAGTTCTTCAGTTTAGTGATTTCATCGAAGTAGATCTTGTCATTCTCCTCGTCTGAAATTGCGACGAACTGCCGCCAGATCTCGTCGAGATGCAAGAGGAATTCCGATCTCAAGACCCCAAAGTCAGAGATGAGGCGCGAGAAGATTCGAGCCGCAGCGGCTCCGCGGGAGAAGCCGACGAGCACCAGTCGATCTCCAGGCCGATAGTTGGCTACGAGATTAACGTATGATCGCAACACCAGCTGGTCGAGATTGTCACCAAAGACGTACTCTCGGAGTTTGAGCCATTTCGACGCGATCGTATCCCGGCGTACTGTAAACTTGGTGCCGATGCCCGGGAGGTAAAAGGTGATTTGGGCGATCACCTTGCCGCTCTCACGCTTCTGATCAGCGATCAACTGATTGATCGCGTAGACATTCGAAAAGTTTTCAGTTTCTGCGTTGATCTCGGAGGCATCGTTTGCGGTGCCGTCCAAAAGAAAAATCATGGTTTTAGACATCTCGCCTATTCCCTGCCGGAGCATGCTTGTTTGTCGGCGGTACGCGCGAACGCGATTGCCGGTGGATTGCAAATACTGTTGCGGCTTTCTCTCGAGTGCCGCGCAATCACTTGCTGGAAAAACAATTGAAGCAACGCGCTTGCGTGTTCAATGAAGATGATTGCGGAGCGATCTCGTCGACATCCGTTAACCAACAATTAGCTATTGCGCGTTGCATAAATCGCGGGGAGTACGAGCATCATGTCCCGGGGAATTGAGCGGCAAACTTCCCGGAAGTTGCGCAAACGTTCTCTTCAGACGCGTCCCTGAAACGGCAGAACGACTGCCGATTGCAGAGGCACCACTTCGGGGGATGAGCGCTTGAAGTCCCATGCAGTATTGATGATCAGGGCCGCGATATCGTTGAAATTGTTCCCCAAGGCAGCAAAGGCTTGCTCCGACATGCGAACCGCGTATCTGTTGCGCTTCACGCCGTGTTCTTTGCTCAAACGCTCCAGAAATCCCCAATCGACCATGTTTGAGACATAGCCCGTGGTGGCTCGCATGCTGACGCCGAGGTGCTGATATATTTGCGAGTGAAAGTCCTCGATCACGAGATAAGGCTGCCGGGTGTTTCCCTGCGGGTGTCTATGGATCCAGGCGGTCAGTAGTATATGCCAATATGCAAAGCTCATGAGATCACGAACTGCCTTGTCCCGTAAGGCAGGGGAGTGAGCCATTGACGTTCTCAGAAAATTTGCGCGGCCAATCGCCCAAGCATCCTTCAGTCGAGAGAAAAAGGACATCAAGCGCTGCTCAGTAGCGTGACCGGCAGAGATCGTTGGCGGCGGAGGCAGCGTGCCGTCCATGGACTTTGCGGCGGCGTAAAGAAGTGCGAAAGCTTCCTTGGCATGGCCATCGAACGTCTCAACGAGCTTGTCCGTCGCGCACAGCAGGGTCGAAGATCTAATCTTGTCGTCGCTGCTTGTTACGAGCCCGGCAGACATCAACTCTTGCACTCGGTCTAGACAGGTCTCCTCATTTAACAACTCCGCTAGTCGGCCCCGAATGCTTGAGAACCGAAGCCCGTCATGATGGCTCCTGATAATTTGTGAAATTTGCCAATGACCTCTCTTCGTGCATAGCGGAAAGTATTTGTGCCAAATGTTGTTGTAGTCGCAAATGAACAGCCCGACTGTGAGCGCCGGATCAAATTGAACGTGCGGCATAACGTCATTTCCCCATCCGCACGGGATCATAGGGGGGCTGTCCCGGATTGAAAGCGATTAGTTGTGCAATCACTCCCCTGCACGGATTCGAGCAAATCCGGCGCAGTTTTATCCAGCGCGGTCGATCTGGCTTCCGGTTGCGTTCACAAACCAGAGCGATGGATCGCGCCGTCCCAGCGATGCTTAGGTGCTAGCCCCAGAGCCGGACAATTCCCTGCGGCCTCTCTTGGCCATCGCTACCGGGTTGAGTGCTCCACAGAGGTGCAACACAAACGCCAACCCCGGTTCGACAGAAAGCCTTGTTTTGCGATGTTTTTGACCTTCACGGTCAGATGGCGGAGAGGGAGGGATTCTCTGCCAGGGTCCCAAGGACCTCGAAAACTGCAGCAAAAACAGCGTTTCCGGACCACCGCGGTGGGTTGTGTGTGCCGGGAGTGTGTACCGGAACCGCCGGTTAAAAGCAAGCCAATCGCCGTCAATGGTAAACAGTTTCCGAATTCCGGTGGTCAAAACCCACTTGCCCGCGCATAAGCCGGATCGCCGAGCCGGGCTATTGATACTGGTCTTCAGTCCCGAACAGGCAAGCGAGATGAACTGCTCTTGTCACGGCGCGGTTACGGTCGGCTCCCGGAAACTGGACGACGCCGTCGAAGGCTGAACCGAGTTCGCGGGTTGCTTTGGACGGCTTCGACGGCGGGGACTTGGATCTAAGACGGTCCACCGTTGAGGACTGAATGTTCACGGTCGGCGTCCACCGCTAAGAGGTGAGGCCGCTTCGTCGGCAGGGGCGCATGCTCGGGAGTCATACATGCTGAGGTTCACTCCCTTGGTCGGCTGAAGTCCTCACCGTCACAGGCGGCCGTCCCAGCCGACGAGGAACGGTGCCGTCGCGCCCGGGACGGTTCAACGCTTGGGACCGACCAGGATGTGGATGACATGCTGGTTTCCGGTCGACGATGTGTACGGCGCCTCGCTGGCATCGATGCCGACCGCAACAAGAGCCTGGATCAACGCGTCGGCCACCGGCTGAAGAGAAGCCTTCTGGCCGGGATGGATCTCGATCTCGACGTTCTGGGCCAAGGCCGATCCCGAAAGGGGGCGATTGGTCCGCTGAATGGCGGACGCGCCAGGCATCGGCACCCAGGAAATCTGCCGCCAGCCGGCGGCGGCGAGCGCTTCTTCGATGTCCCACAGAATGTCGCCTATCTCGCGCTCGAAGTGGCTCATCGCGGTGTCGAATTCCGTGCCGGAATACTGCTGCAGCGCGTCCGCAAGCTCCGTCTTCCTCGACCCGATGACGTGGCGCCTGGTCCTTCGGTAAGCTAGGAGTTCCTCCTCCGCCGAAGCCGCTCTCTCTAGAGCGGCGGCGAGCTTCGCATCGTTCTCCGATTCGGCCTCCCTGGATGCGACGATAGTCCCGCGGATGCAGAAGAATTCTATCAGAAGTCCCGCTCCGATGAGAGCGTTGGCAGCGACCGAGCTCCAGAACTTCAGGTCGGGATGATAGTCGTACCAGGCAAGGACGCCGATCTCGACGACGATACCGAGAAGAATTCCCAATGTCGCGCCCGCCGACCAACGTTCGTAATCCTCCAATCGTTCGTGCGGCGTCTTTTCGGTTTTCATGGGTTCGACCTTGCCGTTCTCGTCATGTTTTCCGTTGCGCCGAATGTACTTGTGTTTGCGCCTGGTGCCATCGTGCTAACCTGACGGCCGGAAGGGCAAGCTGCGGCGAGAAGCTGCGGCAACATCTCTTGCATCCCGATCGCGTCGAGCTTGTCCGTTCGATCCAACCGGAAGAGCGAGATCAGCCGCCGCTGATATTCGCCGATCGGCGACGGACGATGGGCGCCGGCCCGACCTGGCCCGGATATCGCAAGCGAAGGTCGACCACCACGAACAGGCAGCTGGACTGTCACGAAAGTTCGACTTACAATGCCTCGTTGCCCACCAAGTTATTTTACCGGAGTAGTTGAATGAAAGTGTTGGCCCGAACTCTTATCTTGCTTGGATCGCTGATCTTGTCGGCGATGTTCTGCATCGATGCCGCATCCGCTCAGGACGCATCGGTAAAATCCGCCACCAAGCTGCCCCAAGCCGCGGGCGGAGCTCCCGGCGCGAGCATCTCTTGTAACATCCTCACCAACAATTCGCTTCAGGTGCAAGGCTCTAACACTTCGAACAAAACCTATCAATGCGACGTCACTTGCAACATGAAGATCCCCAGCGGCGCCCCGGTGGTCTTCAATTGCACACCGTCCCTCCCGGCTCATACGACGAACGGCGACCTATGCGACTCCAGCGGTCCGTTTTCGGAAGTGACGAGTGGGAAATATACCTGCAAGTAGTCCTGTTCTCTCGATTTGCGAAATCCGCGCTCACCGCGAGTTTGTCCGCCGAGCAATCATACAGGCGATCAATTCGCCGTTTGAAAGGCCGACGCGCGGATCAGCAAGTAGCGGTGCCTGTATCTTGAAGCGACCTCTACCAGTCTCAAGCAATCAACGGCGTATATTTATTCTGCCAATCCACCCCTGCCGTTAGCGCAGCTTGTCCGGTCGCATCGTACATCTCTCGACAACGGTCGTGAGCATCGATCTATACCCGTTTACGGTCCGCACCACGCCCCTTGTCCGTCTCGATCAGATGTCGTGACATTCCGGCGCGTGTAAACAGCCGGCGATCTGGGCTACGGCGACTGCACAGTCCGTGATTATGGTTCGAGTCCGCGTCTCGCGGCCCACGATCCTCTCGGAATTGGTGCTGCTGCGGTCGGGCAATTGGATACATCGATCAAAGGACGTACCGCGAGGCTAAGACGCTGACCCGCAGTCAGTCATCGGCGGCTCCTTGGCTGCGTTGGCGTGTCGCATAACGTGACAACCGCAAAGCCTTTCGCTGGGGACGCGACCATGCGCGAGGTTGGAACGGAGCGGCACATCCTAATTCGGCTTGCCAACAAAGATTGAATACCACCTTCATCGTTTCGACTCCGGTTCAAGATGATGAGCCGGTGATTCTCGCGATCGATGCCTCCGTCTTTTTCGGTGGTCACTCCGGTGCTTGTGCCCCAGCCTTCGAATTCGGTGCGTCCGCCCCTCCCCACATCGCGCAGCTCCGCTACAGCACGAAAAGAAGGCCGAGCGCCTTTGACTACCTAGATAAACTGCTGGGCAAGAAGATGTGCGTTGCTTCAGATAACTCCCTCAGTTCCATTCAGGCGGCGGCGTATTTGCGACGACAAGTTTCTCAATTCGAATACCCTCGTCACCATATGAAGTTGTGCCTACAGTCTTCCAGTCGTTGGCTTTGTCATCCCAATCCCAATAGAAGCCCCCGTTGTAATACTGATATAGAGCTTGCGCCATTTGCTCTGGCTTCAGTCTTTTCGCCTTCGCCTTCGGATGCGCCTTGTAGATATTGTTGAAGTGGTTGGTAACCTCGGTTTTTTTTGCTGCGTATAGCGCGAGCCCAGCCGCAATGTTGTCTTTCCAATCCCAGCATTGCCTCGCAGTGGCCGGAGGAGTGTCGATCTGCATAACGCCAAAACCCCGAGGTGGGCCAAATAGCGGAAGTCCGGTGTTGTCGAATTGTCGGAAGCGAGATTCCATGTACGCTAACACCTTCGACTGCGTATCTGGCAGGAGCGCTTTAACGGTAGATTTGTCGGGGTTATCTCCTCTAATACTCTCGGTTTCGACACTCGGAGGAGTTTCTCCAGTCTGTCCGTTTGCCGGATTGCGCCAGCGTGCTACCGCTTGTGTCGAAAGCCGGCCACCTTGAACCAGCCCCCCAAAATCGTAGCGCGCGAGGAGAGAATTGGAGGTGTACGAAACCGTCGGCGAGCGGTCGTTCCGGCCATGCTCATCATATTCAATCCAGGCAGTGTGAGTGACCGACAATATCTGCAGCGGGCCGCTGTCCCAGTACCACTGCTTGGTGAATGGGGGCAGCTGGGCATCCTTATTAATGCGTGTAATAACGGAGGGAGGAATTGCCGTTGTATGCAGCCGGCCCTCAAAGTCAGGCCGCTCAAGGCCTGTTGATTCATCCAGCAAAAAATCCCTTTGGCCATTTGAGCCCGCGAGCGGAGCTCCGACCAAGGGAAGAACTTCGGGAAAATCTTTAGACACATAGGCCTCCTGCCGATCATTAACATTGCCGTCAACTTGGCTTTAACGCTGTGGTTGGAAATAGAGTGAACATCGCGGTCCATGATAGTCGTTCGTACTCCGTAACCCGCCGCCTCGCGTTGTTTTTCGAGGAAGGCGGATAGGAGCAAAATTGGCCCGGTAGCCCCTCCCTCGCCAGCAAGACAAGCTCTCGAGCGCCCTCTAATAAGTAGCTCGCACGGGAGGTTGGTCCTGGTGTTCAGTCGGAGAGAACAGGCCGCGATCGAGATCGATCGTCAGCGAGAACCGGCTCGGCCGATCCACGATGCCCGAGCCCGCGACAGCGTCCGCCTCATACGCCTCATCGGCAAAGTGCAGATCGATCTCGTCGAACTCGAGCCCGTATCGATAACGGTTCGTCCCCTTCGGAATCTCGAACTCCGATATCCAGATCAATTCCGGATGGAAGAATTGCGGCGTGACGCGCTTGCTCTCCACGGCCTTGCCCCGTTCGTTATAGACCTGGATGCCGGAGGTGGGTCTGGCGTGGTCGAGCACGATTAGGCGCACGTCTTGTAGCGGATACCGCATGATGCTGGCGTATTCCGGAGGCAGAGGGACGTCCTTCCCGAAATTTTCCGGCACTTCCGGATTTCGGTCGGTGTAGCCGACCCCCTGGACGATCGTCCTGATGTGCTTGTCCTCGTGCACGAGGACCTCGACGGTCCTCTTCGGCGCCACCTGGAAGGGTTTCAAGTTCGTGATGGACGACAAGCGCAGGTGCGGATGGGTGGTGTGGGGCTGATATCGTGCGACGGCCAATTGGATCATCGGAGCGTGGGCGGGGCCCGGATCTACGCCGATATCCACGTAGAATTCGCCGCACTCACCGTCGAATTCCGGCTTGTAGAGCAGCAGCGAGACATTCTGCGTACCGTCATTCGGGAGAGGAACATTGCTGAGCGTAGCAAGGAATCCCGAGAAGCGTTCTCTTGTGATGGTACCCGTCAGCGGAGTCGAGCGAACGGTCGAGTCCGATCCCCACCGCGTCACGAAATCGGCTATCGGGCTGAGATATCCTGGTTTTCCGTCTGCACCCGGGTCCTTGCTGAAGGCCGAGGCGGGGATGTCGCGCAGTCTCGGCGCATTCAACGCTTCGCTCGCGCTCAGCGGCACGGCCTCGAGCACCGGCGGGGACTTGGAGTTCTGTGAGTAGGGCCGTTCGCCGACGAGGTCGCCCGGCGCACACACGATGGCGAACAGCTCTTCCGCCCCGGAAGCGTACCAGTCTCGTCCAAGATACAGCCGAGGATAGCACTGCTTTTCGACGCAAATCCGCCGGCCGGGTTCGAAATCCGTGAGCCTTTCCGGCGTGATCCACTGGAGGCGGGTTACGGTCGGAAGCGGCGGTGCCGCCGATGCGGGTACACGGAGTTTGCAGAACCGAACGTTCACCTCCTCTATTTCCTTCATCGCCTTCATCCGTTGCGAATCCGTCGGTGGCCGGGTCTCCACATCGAAGCGGCCGAGGGCGTCCTTTTCCGGGCTGGCATCCGTGTCCGACGCGACGAAATCGTCGACGAAGCGGGACGTCGCGACGATCCGTAGGCACAGTTCTCGGGCTGCGGTATCTGCAAAGGGAAAATTGAGTCCCCGCAACGAGCCCGTTTCGTCGAAGGTGAGGTCGAGCCGGCCCTCCGGGTTGATTCCCCTGTCCCGCGGAATCCTGATCGGATCATGAAACAGCGGCCGGTCTCGCGTCGGAGGGCTGAATTCGTACCGCGGCCCGTCTTTGGTCGCCCCTGTCGGGTCGGCCAACCGTATCGCCACCGCGGGATCGAAATCCGGCCAGCTTGCTTCCACCCGAAGTTCGCCGGTCGAGGAGCGGTCGAATTCGATCTGGCCTACGAAATAGGTCGTAGCGCCTTCCTCTTCGCTCGGCAGGTCGAGCGCCGACAGCAGATCGGTCGGATCGAGCGTCGAGGCATAATCCTGCCATGTGGTATTTCTCTTCACGCGCACAGGCTGAACGGCGAGAAGCGGAACGTCGCGCCGGACACCTTCGACGAGACGCGGCCGAATGACGCTAGGAATGACGGGCACGGCGAGTGGCTTTTCCACCGCGTGGACGACGCTCAGCGTCATCCAGGCATTGATACCATTGTCGGGCGTCTGCAACAGAAGCGCGGCGAACGCCCGTGAGAATGCCTCGTCTACGGCTGCCATCGAAGCGTTCCGCCCCTTCTGACTCTTGAGCGCCTCCTCGCGAGATAAGCCGTCCGCCAAGTCGTCGATGTATCCCTCGAGTGCGGAGTCGAAGGTTAGTCCGCGGACCGCTGCCTGCGCGGCGGCGCGGATCACGGACTTGAAGGAGGATCGAAGATCGCTTCTTCGGCGCAAAAGCTCGTATCCGTCGGGTACGCACCAGATCCTCAGGTTGACCTCCTCGGCCGGCGCGATTTCGATCGCCAGTCGGTCGATATGTCGCGTTATTCCCCCGCCCTTGATGGTCCCCTTGGAATCGCTGAAGTCGACGCGCCCCCCGTTGCGTGCCTCGGGCCAGCGTCGGATCAAAAGCTCGATCGGCTGCGCGTCGACGGGGGATGCACCATCTTTCCAGAAAGCATGCACGGGAATATCGTCTGGAAAGCCTGCCGGAACTGCGCCGGATCGCTCGAAGCGGACGCACAGATTTCTCGCCAGCGGATCGGGATAGTATGCTGCCCTCGGCTGGTGGGCGGGGACGCGGGGGAGCAACACCGCCGGACGACTGCGTTCCGTCGCGGGCTTCTCGGTGAGCTTCGTTGGCGGTGTTTCCCTCGTCGTTTCGCCGTCGGTGATGAAATTCCCGTTCTCCTCGTGCAACGAATAGCCCGAAAATGCGCCGGGAGGCTTGGCTGCGAAGACCTCGTCGAACATTCCCGCCTGCTCAGCGCGCTCGAATGTCGTACGCGGCGGCACGAGATATCGCCGTGCCACATCCTTGTCACCCGTGCGGTTGCTGGCTGTGCGCAACACGATGCGCTCGACCTGCTCGGCGGCTCCCCGGTTGATCGGGTCGGATTTCGATTTCGGCATCTCGTGCTTGCGCCACAGCAGCGCTTCCTCCTGCGACACCAGGATGCCCGGAGCCGGCGTATCGTGAGGCGGGCCGAATTTGAACGGGGCGATGGTGGAACGAGCCGGAGAGGCGCCGAGCACGACCGTCTGGTCGCCGTTTCGGTCGCGGCGCGCGTTGAACGCACGTGTCACATCGGCAAACGACGGCCCCCCACCGTTGGGGTAGACCGGGGCAAGACCCAGGAAGTAGCTATCCCCTGTGCGCAACGCGGGCTGCTTGTCCTCCGGCTTGTTGGAAAAGCGGTATGTCATATCGAGGGCAAGATCGGTGTTTTCATCCTGCCCCGGCCATTCCTTGTCTTCGGCTTCTTCGGCTCCCCTTTTCTCGCCGAGGGAAGCGGTGGTCTGCAGATCGGTCGACAGCGCCAGGCTCGCGCCCATCCAGGCGAACATCTGCTGGTCGGTCGTAGCGATGTCGCCGTTTACCTTGTGCGCCATGCGAACGAAGCCATGGTCGCGCTGCCGGACGTCCAGATATGCCTGCTTGTTTTCGACATGGCGCGACAGTTCCTCGATGGTCACCGTTCTGGCGACCAGCGAGCGCCATGCACTTCCGTTCGTGACCCGTTCTGCGTCTTGAACCGGCCGCGCTCCGTGCTTCCAGCGTTGGATAAAGGGCCGGTAACCGATCGCCAAATCCTCGGCGAAATACGGATTCGTCCCGGCTCCCTTGGCGGCGGCGCCGTCGGGCACCCTTCCCGCCGCGAGGCCGGCGACCATGTGCGCCATGGCGCCGTGATCGATCAGTTGGAGACCGCGGGCCTGTCGTTCGGGCAGCTTGGTCGAGACGGTGTCCAGCAATGTGCCGTCCCGCTGGGCGCCCTCGTTCTGCTCGGCCTGCATGCGAAGCGCGCCGACGCTGTTCGCCAGGTTCAACGTGAGAAGCTCGAAACGGTCGTCCTTGTGCAGGTCGACCACGCCGTTCCTGATCGGCGGCGAATAGTTTTCGGGGAGACCTTTTTCGTATTCCGTCGCGGACTGTCGGCCGCGTGGGCGAAAGTACCCGTTTTCCTTAAATTCATAGGCTACAAAGTCTGTGGTCAGGTCTTGCGGCGCATCGGCGCCGGGAAAACAGGCGGTGATCTGGTCGCCCTTGGACAGGCGGGCGAGATCGCCTTTCTCCAGCTCCACGTCGACGATCAGACGGAGAAACTTGGCCAGTGTCGGCTGAGAGCGGATGCCAAAGAATTTTCTCCGAACCGCTTCCTCCAGCTGGTCCGCCGGCGCTTTCTTCGCAAGCCTTTCGGCATCTTTGGCACCGACCTGATTGTTGCGCCAGTGTCGCTGATGCGCCTGGAAATTCTTGGCCATCTGCGAGCGAAGATCCGACATCGTGGTGGTCGCCGCGAAGGCGGGGCCGCCGGTTTGATTCCGAATGATGTCGCCGATGAGCGTCCGCATCGTGTCCCGTCCCACCGTGGGATCTTGCACGAAGCGACGCTCGCGGCGGCCTTCGGGAGCCAGGCCCAGCCCAGGCTTTGCGATTATTCCAAGCAGGACGTTTCGGACCGCTCGCCGCTGCTCGCCCGACAGCTCTTCCATCGCCGACAGTCTCGGGTTCCTGGAAAGCTCCTCGAGACCGCCGAAAGCGTCACCGGGGGAAACGCCGATGCCGCTTTCGGAGAGGCTCTTCAGAATCCCGCGACGAAAGCTGGCGAGCAGCGTTTGCCGAAATGGACGATCGACATACATGGACGCCAGCGCGTTGATCCAGGCCGTGTCCCTGAGGCCGAGCGTGCCGGCCGCTGCTTTCGAAAAGCCTTCAGCCAACTGTTCGGCATCGAACCTGGTCGGGCCGACCGCTGCCATTCGCCTCTCGTAGGCAACGAATAGGCTTGCCAGCTTGAGAAACTGCGTTTCGTCGTAGAGGGATTGAAGCATCCCCGAAAGATAGCCGGTTTGCGACCAGTTTGTTTTCTGTAGGTCCACCTGAAGACGATGGATACCAACGACAAATCGCTTCTTGTTGTCTTCGAACGTCTGCTCGACGTCCTTTCCCGGACCGAATGGCGTATCGAATGCCGCGATAGCGGCGGCGGACTGCGCGCTTTCCTTGAGAATGTCGTGAAGCGTTGCAAACCCGTCCGAGGGCTTGCTGAAGATGCGGCGCCACAATTTTCCGGCATCCGTAGCATTGGCGAAGCCTGCTGCATCGACCTGGGCCTTGAAATATTCGGCGGCGCTACCGCCCTTTTTGATCCCGACAAAGAGGTTCGACGCGAGCCCGGTTATCTTTTCAGGCCAATCGCGAAGCTTGAACGTCGGTCCGAGTCGGCGGATATCAGGCGTCAGCACGAGGCTGAGCCTGGCTTTGCCGGTCGACGCAAAGCCATCGGGAATCGCTGTGCAGTGAATTCCGACGTGCTCAGCCATGCAACCTCACAATCTAGATATCGAAATTCTTTCGGTATTCTTTCCAATCGTCCTGCATCGACGGCACGTCGGTGCGTACTTTGCGCCGCACAGTCGCAGTTCTTGGGCGTCTTCTGCGGCGCGTCGGCGGCAGCGCCGCCTGGCCGAAGGCTTCCGCCATGTCTTGCGTCAGCATCTGGGCCTGCGCCGAACCGCCGCTTCCCTCCGTGCGATACCCGGCCGTCACAGAATAGGTCACCTCGAAGAAGCCGACCTTGAAGCTGAACGCGTAGGTGGAGCTGCCCGCCATCGACGAATCGCTTTGCTGCGAGGTCTTGATCTGGATCAGCACCGAGACCGAGAAGCACGCGATGTTGCCTTCGCCGACCGCCTCCACGAAACCTTCGAGAATGCGGCGTCCACCAGCTTCCGATAAAAGGTAGATGCCGGCGGATATCCTTACGAAAGCTTTGAGTATGCCGCCGAACTCCAGAGCGAACGAAGCGCCGAACTGCAGCTGGATCTCGAACGCGACGACGCCGCGAGCATTGGCGCGCAGCCCAACGAAGCCTCCACCACCGTACGGCGTGGGAGGCGGTGCCGAGATAAAGAATGGTTTTGCGCGGCTGGCGAAATTGAACCGGAACTCGGCCTGCCGCCCGTCGAGCGGCAAGATCGCGCCGATGCCGAAGCCGATGTTTTGGAAAATTAGACCGCCGACGGTGAGGACGTCCTTGTTGAAGCGGTAGCCGACCTCGATCTGCGGCGGGATCAACTGGATGCCGCGGTAGAAGCCGTTGCCGCCCTGGGGGCTCATGAAACTCTGCAGGGCCTGAAGGAATGCCAGCATCGAGCCGATCTCGGCTTTGCCGATGTCCGCCGTGAATTTCGTACCGCCTCCCGGCGTCGTCTCGAATCGCGCGCCCTGGAAGTGGATAGTGGCGAGATCGAGCGAGCTCCCCAGCAAGTGGATCCGGAACGGCTTGATGTATCCGACTGCCGAGACCTGGCGGTTGCCGCTTAGGAGATCGACCGTGATTTGCGTGCGCAAATCGAGGTCGTTGCGCGCGGGATCGGGGCCGTAGCTCCCGTACTTTTCCTTATCCATGGCGAAGATCGGATCGCCTGACGGAAAATCGCCGACCTCGGTGTCGAAATCGTAGTTGAGCGTCACCCGGGTCGGGATCAGGCCGGCGACGGCCTCGATCAACTGGTGTTCGAGCTCGGCAAGATCGAACAACGCGGCGAAGTGGCCCGAGGCGACGGCATCGACGATGTTCCGCGCGACTTGCAATGTCTGTACGATGCCGGGCTGGCTTCTCGACCAGTCGGCTTTCAGCTGGGTTAGGGCCTTGGCGATCGCCTGGGCATCCAGGGGTGTCGCCGAACAGAGCGCTATGATGGAGCCAAGGCTGGTCTTGTCGGCTCCGACTTGTGCCGCGGCATTCTGGAGGGCCGCACGCGTGTCGCGAGACAGAATATTCGACAAAAGCGACGGTGAACCGTCTGCTGCCGGATCGAACAGGGCGTTCACGGCTTTGAGCGCGACCTCGACCGTACCGTTGATCGCGTTGAGTGCCTTGGCGACCTCGCCAAGTGATTTGCCCGTCTTTGTCAGAATGTTCGTCCAGAGCGCCACGAGCGGCTGGGCGGACTGGAGCAACACGCCGGCCAGTCGGCGGTCGTTCAGTACGGTGAATTGCAGGATGTTCTGTGCGAGCTTCAGGGCCTCGTCCGGGCTATAGTTACCCTTGATCTGTTGCCGGATCGGATCGTTGGGATCGCTAACGAGTTTGCGGAACGGAGCTATCGCGGCTTCAACGTCGGCCGCCGCTTCCTTGGCAGGTGCGGCCGCGCCCGTGAGATCAGCAACCAGTTGCGTCACCTTGACGTTGACGCTGGACCAGCTCGACGCATTTTTGGCCACGCTGCCCACGACCGTGATCTGCGTGACCATCTTCCCAAGGGCATCGGCAAGCGCCTTGAGGCTCGTATCGAGGTCCGTCGCAGTCGCCGAAACCGATTTCAGGACCACGGAAGCGCCAGCGAGCGCGGGCGGACTTGCCTTCGCCAAGCGCGGCAGCACGTCAATGGCGGTCTTGACCTGCGACAAGGCATCGACGATCGCCTGCGCGGCGCGCCGGCGCAGATTGACCGAGCGCGCCGTGAGATCGAGCAGCTTCGCTGGTTCCAGGCAGAAGTCGGCCGCCTTGCGGTCATCCAGATGTTTGCGTATCTTCTCGAACTCAAGCGCGGCGCCAGCAAACTGCTGCAGGCTCCGCGTCAGGGATGCATGCAGCCCGAGGATGACATCGCGGGCGTCCTGCGGCGCATTCGCGGGTATTTGCAGTCGGCCTAGCTGGTCGCTGATGTTCGTGAGCTGCTCGGTGATCTTCGTCGGATCGATCTTCTCGGACAGCCCGACGGCAAGGTTTCTGGCAAACTCGTAGGCATCGGTGGAGGCGGCGCCGCAAACATCGGTCAGCGCGTTGCCGATGTTCGCCACACTGACCGCGAAGGCGGAACGCAGCGCGGTGTCGATGACACCGTTGGCAAAGGCGAAGAGGCGCTGTGCAAGGCCTTCCGCCGCGGCCCTGGCCTGCTCGCGCAATTTCGCTTCGAGCTTGGCTACGGTCGCGCGAATTTCCTGCTCGGCGACCTCACGAATCTCGCTGACGATTTTGTTCAGTTCCTCCGGAGGCGCAATCTCAACCGTGATGGTTTCGTCGTCGGTATCGATTTTGATGATCTTCACGCCATATTTTGCCGCCAGGTTGGCATAGGCGTCCGCCAGCTTCTTCTTCGAAGCCCAAAAAGCCAGTGCTTTCTGATACTCGGCTTCGGTGGCCTCATCGATTTGCTTGAGAGCACGTTTTTTGACATCCTTCAGGGCGAGGTCGACGTCATTCTTGGCCTTTTCGCGCCAAAGCTTGATGTCCTGCTGCAGTTTCTTGACCTGGTTTTCCAGGGATCGCTTGGCCGCCGCCTCCAGTTTCGGCCCAATCTGACCGAGCGGCTCGTTGACGACGATGAGCGGGATCGCCGTTTCCATGTCGGCGAGGATCTGACATCCGTAGTCGGGTAGCCCTCGCGCCTGAGCTTCGCCGATGCCTCTGCGCAGCACGGCGGTGATGCGGTCGGCGACCACGGCACGGGCCCAAGCGACGTTTCCGTTTGCCTCCTGTTGCAACTGCTGGGCGCCGGCGAGCAGTTTGGCAAAGGGCTCGGCAAAGACTTCGTAGAACAGCGCCTGCTGAAGCCGAGGGAGCACCTCCGCCGGATTTTTCACGAGCCGGGTGCATTGCGCCCGCACTTGGTCGGCCGTCGGCGGCGTGCGTTGCGCCGGCTCCGGGAATGCGGTGAACGCGCTGGCCGGATCGTCCAGCACGCCGAACACGACCTGGAACGTATCCGGGTCGAATTGCCCGCATAGCTGGTCGAACAATGTGCCGGGATCGAACACCGTCTTGAGCAGCTTCTCGATCGTCTTGGCGGGGTCATCAGCGAAGTTGCGAAGCTGCTTCCACTGCTCCTGAAGCGTCACCAGTTGCTCGCGAACGATCGTCGGCATGGGATCGCTCGCCAAGCGGCGCAATTCCGTGATCACCGTCTCGACGTCGGATTTGAACGCGGTCGCTAACCCAAAGATCTTGTCGGCGTTTTCCGCCTTGGCGTCCAACTGGGTTAGCGCGCCGATCTTGCCGGCCGTTTTCATGGTCTGGTCGAGGGCCGCGGCGAATTTCGGATAGAGGGCCGCGAGGTTCGTCTGGCTGCCGCCCACCTGCTGTAGCTTGGCGTTAGCCGTCCGCTCGACTTCTGTGATCGTTTCGACAACGGTGACAGAGGCGGGCTGTGCCACCGCAATAATGGCCTTCAGCGTTTCCTCGATCGCTTCCGTGGCCTTTGCCGCGCCATATTGCGCGGCCTCCACAAGTTTCGGCGCGGCGGCGATCAGCACCGCGCGCAGGATGTCCTTCAACGGGACGACGCCCAGAAGCTTGGCGTCCTTGAGCGCGCCGCCGAAGAACTCTATCGGATCAAACCTGCCGGCCAACGCCGAAGCCATGTTGTAGGGACTGGCCGGTTGTTGCGACCCGGGGGGAGAATTCGCCGCCGCAATCGGCGGTGCAATGACGAGGGCCCCTGCCGGTGCCGGTGCAACGGCCGCGCAGGCGGGCGGACCATCCGTCCGCGGGCCGCAGGCCGGCATTGCTGCGACCGCCGTCGACCGAGTGCCGCCGATCAGGCCGGATCGGCGGGCGAGTCCCGCCAGCAGCGAATTCGTCGTTGCAACGCCACCGGTTTGCGAGGTGTTACCGGCCGGGTCGAATTGAATGTCCGGACGCAGAACGTCGAGGAAGATTTCGGAAGAATTGTTGGTCGGATCGAAACCATTCTTGACGTAAGTGGGATCGAAAGTGACCTCGATCGCGGTATTAGGCGCGCCGGTGAGGCGGTCGACCTTATCGACTGTGATCCGACCCTTGGTCATGATCGGGTAGAAGGGCGGCTGGTCGCGCCCTTCCATGAACGCATCCATCGTGAAATCGTCGCCTACCTCACCGATGGTGCCGCCGGAAATGTACGCGTGAGTAAACGTCGAGCCGACAAGGTCGACGTGCTTGTCGTCGACTATTTCGACCGTGTCGACGATTTTAGTGACCTTTCTGAATTCGAAGTCGCCGTTAGCTTCGGTGGTACCGAGCACGCCGGCGACGCGATACTTGGTTTTCGTCCGCAGGTCGGTGAATCCCGCCGAAAGGCTGCTGACGGCCAGGCGGACCGAGCCGTCCGGCGCCTTCTCGGCGCCCGTGACGGTGATGACCGATATGCTCAAACGTCCGCGCGCGCCGAGCACCCATGCGGCACTCTTGAACGAGCATTCGCCCCTGTTGATCTCTTCCGCGTAGCGCCGGGGCGCCTCGAACAGCTTGGCAACGCGCAGGAAGCATTCCGTGTTCTTGTCGGCGTCACCCTTCAGCAGATCCTGCTGCGGCAGCGCGTTATAGTACTCGGTCACCCCCTTCATCGAAGAGGCGTCGTGTACGACCGCGTTGTCGATGAACAGCAGCGGAGAACGGGCCATGGCGCCGTCGTCGATGGAGTACTCGAACAGCGCGTCGAGTCGCTTATCGGACTTGCTGCCGGCAAGCTGCGGCCAGAAGACCGACCCGCCGGCGTCGAGCGGCCGGCAATCGTCCTTGAGGAAATGGCTGCCAAGTGCTGCGATCGGTTCCGGATCGGCCAGATCCGGTGTCCGGATGGTCTTGATCGTGACCTTCTTGGCCGGGAAATCCCGGGATGCAAAAGGCTGCGCGTACGCCGGAAACGTCTTTTCTGGTTTGCGGACGACGATGTAGCGACGCTGGATCAGATAGGCGATCGGCGCACCGGCAGGATCCCGCTTCTCGGGCCAGAATTCGCGCTTGGTGACTTTCAGAAGTGCGGCGCGGTGACCGATCGGGAAGAGGAAGCCCTTGTAGGTGACCTCGACGAAGGTATCGCGGCCATCCTGTGTATTGTGGATGTACTTTTCGATCGTGTAGGCGCGATGGAAGAACCGGTTGTATATGGCGGGCTTCCTGCTGCCGTAGGGCGCCGGCGGCTCGCCGATCCAGCGCGCGTCCATCGTAGCGGCACGTGAGAGCTGGAGACGGAACGAATCGTCGAACGGACGCGCCAGCACGAAGCCCTCCTGGCGGGCCGTGATGGGAGGCGAATCCATCGAAACCTTTTCTTCAGGATCCAGCGCGCAATAGTTCTCACGCGGCAGGAACACCATTCCGTTCGGATCGTCCGACCCGGAGAGCGTGATTCGCCGCAGCGCAGCGACGCCGTAGACCGACATCATCTGCGCCAGCTGGCGCCGATCGTCCTGGCTCAGCGAAGCCGCGAATTTCTCTTGGGGGAGCGATTTGAACAATGCAGGAGGCGGGTCCAGTTGATCCCCACCGGCATTGAGGAACGACAGATCCATGTCGCGCGACCACAACACGCGCACGGCAGTCGACTTCGGATTGGCCAGCTCCGCCGCCCACATGGCCGGCGCCGCCGGTGTGGGCAGTCGGCGCGGTGTGCTCCATTGCGCCTTGGCGTCGGGCGACATGATCAACCGGTAGACCGGCTCGATCGCCGTTTCCTCCGGGCCGGGCGGCTCGGTGTTGGCGATGATCATTTCCTTGGCGTCGCTTCGGCTGGTCAGCCGGTTGATGCCAACCACATCGAGTTGGTCCGCCAGCGTGGCGTCCCGAGGCAACGCTCGCTTGTTGACGACGGTCGCGAGGTGGGACCAATCGGTCAGATAGCTGACGCTGAGCCGATCGCCCCTGGGCGGCGGCGGGGTGGTATCGGAAAATACGATCCGTGACGGACCGGACAGGCGGGTTTGCGCCAGACCGGGCGCCTTGATGTCCTTGAGATTGACGCGGCCAACTTCTCCAGGAAATTTTTTCTGACAGATGTTGTTGTCGTCGTTGTCAGCCAGCGTTGCTGCGCACGCCGATCCGCCGTCCTCGGCGAAGGCTTGCTCCAGCAGATACTGCGGATGAAATTTGACAATCAGCACCGGTCGATCGGGATCGACGGGAAGCGGCGGTCTTGCGTTTGCTCTGGGATCCCCGGCAGTTGCAAGCCGGGCACGACGGAACAGAAGCGAGACGCCGTCTTCGACGCTCAGTTCGTATCGCCTGAAACCGAACGACAGGTCGAGCAGATCCGTGCTGCGCTTGACCCGGAGGTCGGCGTTATCGAGCACCGTCTTGAAGTGAGCGCGCCCGTCGGCAATCCGGTACAGCGCATCCCTCGGCACGCTATCCGGTGTAGTATTGTCCCGCTCCGGCTTGCCGAGGACGATCCGGACTATGCTGCGACGGAATTCGAGGTCGGCCGTGGATGCCCCGAGGATCGGAATGTGCGCGGCCAGCAGATGGCTATTAAAGGCGATCCTCTCGCTCGCGTTCGAGCCGATGTCCAGCTCTATATCTTGTCGCGTCGCGCTGTAGCCGTCGCCCTGGACGACGATGGAAACGCGATCGCCTTCGATGGCGTGCGCAAAGCGGGCGACCCAGCCTGCCAGCTTGGCGTCATGGTCGAGACCGTTGGCGCGCGCGACGATCCGCCAGCGCTCCAGCTGCAGCCGCGTTCCGATCGGCCCGGTGCCGGCTCCCGACAGGACCAGTGCACCGTCGCCGCTGAGGCGCAACAATGCATCGGCCAGTGCCGGGCGCGTGCCGGACATATGGAAGCCCACGAGCGCCGCTTCGCAATGGTCGTAATCAATGTGCGCGTTGAGCGCGCGGCCAATCGGCCCCAGGTCCGCCTTACCATGGCGAAAGCGCGCATCCTCGAAAGCCAGGCTGGCATACGGGCCTATCGCGTGACCGGGCAGCGGAACTCCGGGACGGTTGTCCAGGAAGAGCCTCATGCCGGTGGCGCCAAACCGAAACCGCTTCGACGTGAAACGGAGGGCACCCCGATCTGGCTCCGTTGCGATTCTCGCTGCGAAGTTCGCGGCGATCTCGAACTGCGCCGGGCGGCCTTCCGGATCGATCTTGTTTTCGCGGTTGTTGTTGTTGCCGACGACGATGGCGTTGCCACGATACGCACTGCGATAGACACTTCGCGTGTCTGCGTCCGAATCGATCCAGTCGGCGAACACGATCTCGATCCGCCTCCAGTTTGCCTCGGCAAAGCCGATTCTAAGATACCACTCGCCCGCGCGCGAATAGAGTTCAGCCTTGAAATCAGCACGCAGCGAAAAGCCAGGGAAAACGGCGTTCCTGAGTTCGATCTCATGTGCGATCAGCGTCGGATAGTCGTTGGTCGTCGGCAGAGCCGAACGGGATCGCCCGGTCGTATCGACCCATCGATACTCGGCCGTGGCCGCCGGTCCGAACTTGTCGGGATCGACGAGCCACGTATTGCCATTCAAAGTCAGGCGAAAACCTCGCCCGACCTCCTCGATGAGGAGACCATCCGCCAGCGCGGGAGTCACGGAAGCCAGATAGGCCGCGCCCGACCCAATCAGAAAATTTCGTCGATTGACCGGCGGCGACGTGAATTCCGAGTCGCCTTTCGCGTCACTCGTCTGGTCGAGCAACAAGTCTTTCAGAAGGTATCGATGCACTTGGCCCGCCCCCCAAGAACATCGTCAGTAGAATTGCAAACACGGCAGCTGTCGCGCCGGATCGCGTTGCATCCCATGTTGTCCACAACTTATCGCGCAATTTGAGGTTCGGCCTCTCGAATTCGAATTTGTCGATAGGCATCATGCGAGGCGACCGTGCATCTATTGACCTGTCACCAAATCATCCCGCCGTTTGGGGGAATCGCGTGGCTCTATTCCTGACCCGCCGCCAGAAGCTATCGGCTTTCATTGGCGCGCTGAGCATGGCGGTGTTTGGACGACCGGTCCTTGCGCATGCCGATCAAGCCGCGGTGGACCAACTGATCGGGCAATTTGCCGGCGGCAGAAAGCCGGCTGCCGGTCGCGTAAAACTGGAGCTGCCGGCGTCGAACGAGGTGGGCAGCGCGATCGAGGTGAGCGTCTCGATGGAGGCTCCGCCAGGCAAGTACGCCACGGATGTGCTTCTGGTGACCGACGGCAACAAAAAGCCGGACATCGTTACCTTCCACTTTTCACCGATGAGCGTCGTCGAAGCAACGACCAGGATCAGGCTCGCCCCGGGCGCGCAGGGCGTGACGGCTGTCGCTAGACTGAACGACGGCTCGTGCTACGCGATCACCAAGGTCGTAACGGTGACGAAGGCGGGGTGCGTGTAAGGCATGACACCCAAGCCACGCATACGAATCGACAAGAGAACGGTGCCGAAAGGCGATGTAGTCGAGGTGCGGGCCCTGATCTCGCACCTGATGGAAACCGGCGAGCGCCAGGCCGGCGGCGTTACGGTCCCGCGTCCTATCCTGAAGAAGTTCAGTTGCGAGGCAGGCGGCGGGGAGATCTTTGCGGCCGACCTGACGGTGGCGATTTCCGCGAACCCGTACTTCAGATTCAAGTTCAAGCCTCAGGTGCGAGGCCCTCTACGCCTACGCTTCACCTGGATCGATGAGGATGGAAACAGCATAGTTGCCGATGAGCAAATCATAGTGACGTAACGAATGGGTCGGAAGGATCGGCATGTCGGACTGATTCGATTTTAGCTGGAACTTCGCTAGAAGCCCGCGGTCTTTCGTTGACGGGAGCGCAAGCGCGCAGGCTGGCTTCAAATTGCTTCACGTTTTTCGCAGCATCAAACCGGAGAATATCATGTTCGTGCGAACCTTTATTCGCTTTGTCTTCGCAGCCTTTTGCCTGTTCGTTCTTGCGCTCCCAGCAAAGGCCGCGGACGTAACACTTCGCTTGACTGGTACGAGCGGTGAAACAGCGTCCGTGGTTTTGGACACCGATGCCGGCCGATGGGCGGGCACAAACGGTGGAAATGGCGACCTGCTCAAGGCTCGAAGCGGGCGCTATAAAGCCGGAACTAACGTCGTGCCTGGCTTCACGGTCAAAGGAACGGGGTTACTGGTCGGAAATACGGGCAACGAAGTCGAGGCATTCTTCTACAAGCTGATTCCGGTCGAGTCGGGCGCTGGAGACACTGGGGACGCCCACTTTCTTGGTACAGCCAAAACGGGTAAGTGGACCGTTCGGTGAGTTTAACCCTCGAATGCACCCAATTCAGAGTGCGAACCGGCAAGTTCGGTATGGTCGCGATTGACACCTGAAGAATTGCTGCAATTCTCAACGCCTTTCAACTGACGGGAAGGAAGTGACCAGATCCATTGAGCATAACTCTGTTGCTGCCGACCCTGAGGTTGACCTCTGCGTCTAAATTCGGTGCTGGCGTGCCCCGGCTGATTTTTGGCATCAATTGCTGGCGGGGCGCGGCTCGGTGCCTTCGGGATGGGCATCGTCCTTCTGACCCTGCCGAGACCGCAGCAGATATCAGAGCCCCAGTCGCGCCTGCTGCCGACGCCATCGGATGCGGCTTCCGCCTGATCGTCCTGCCCAACGACGGGGTCCGGCACCCAAAACGAACTGATCCAGAAATGACTCGAACCATTGTCAGACGCTGGTAGTGTTCCGCGCGCGTACCCTTGGGGAGGCCATCGCTCTATTCACTCGACTGGAACTTTCAGAGTAGCTAGTGGCAGTGAGCCACGAACCTTTCGCGCTTCGAAGCGTGTGCCAATGCCGAGCTCCGTTTGACGTATCAGATGTATGTTGCGCCATTCCGTTCGACTTACCATGGCGATAATCTCGTCCACGGAGAGCTCGCTCGCCTTGTACCATGACTGGCCGCCAAAGTGATTGACCAATTCCTTCGGACCGAACGTGTAACCGTACCTCGCAAATATCTCGTTGCGCGCTATACGCAGCTCCCATCGGCTTAGATTTGCGAGCTCAGATTTCTTGACGAGCCGATCCGACAGCACCGGAAACCAACCCTCGCCAGTCGTAGCGCCGCTTGTTAGCCGACAAGTAAAATCAAAGTCGGCACGTGAACCGTCAGAGTGTGTGGTCGAAGGAAATGGATGCCGGTCACATGATGGGAACGGATAGTTCGCCATGAGAGGATGCGACTCCAAGCCGGGATTCAGCGGACCTCTGAAAAGCCGTTTGAACACAATCTCACGCGCCTGGACATCGCCCCAAAGAAGGAAGCCCGAGTGAGCGCGGGCGTAGCCAGGTCTGCCGAAACGACTTTTATCGGGCCACCCCTTCGCACTCCCGGATGACACGGGGTACGGCAATCCAACAGTCTGCCACTGGTGATTACCGTCAATCGACGATACTGCGCGAAGTAGAATGTTAAACGGTTGCCCTGGTGACGCGGCGAATAGTCTGCGTGGCTGCGCGAGCGGGTCCTGTTCCAGCGCTAGATCGTTGTAGACTGCGTTCAAAGTATCAGCGTCCAGCAGCGCGAGCTTCGACAGCACGATAGCGTTGTAGAGCGCCGGAAGCCGGTCCTCAGAGACTACGTCGCCTTCGGCTGACAATCCGGCGTCGCGTCGCACACGCGCGGCAACATCCGCAATTTGCAAGAGCCCGGACTTGCTGTCGTCTGTTTCATAGATGCCGTTGAGCCTCTCATCTGTGATACGCTCTTTGTTTCCGATCAATTCGATCAGCTCAGCGAGCTGCCGGTTCGCCAGAAAGCTAACCACTTCGCCAGCCACGTGGCTCACGGCCTTTTTGATCTCCTTCTCCAGAGGTTTTTTGACCTTTTTCTCGAACTCCTGCTTTGCCTTGACGTTCGGCGCGATCAGCCAGCCTAGCGAACCCAGACTATCCACGATCTTGTCGATCTCGGAGGTCAGCTTGTCGTGCAGCTCGTTATAGATATCCTTCGCGGTACAAGCCGTTTGCGGCACCTCGCTAGGCACGGCGCTAAGAACGGGACTCCAGCACTGGTACCACTTGACATAGGGTTCGAGCGCGTTTCCTTCCTTCTTGTCGAGGATGTTTGCCGCAACTTCCTGACTCGCCCCGGAAAACGCGATCGCCGCCCGTCGGATATCGGCCGCCCAGTGCTGCAGAAAAAGCACGATGGGATTGTAACGTGCGAGAAGGTCAACAACGGGCGCCAAGTCCGCGTTCAACTTGTCCAGCAGCTGTTGAGCTTGCTGGACCGCCTTTGTCGCTTCATCGACGCCCTTGCGGGCGGCCTGGACACCCTCAACCTCCAACTTGCGTTGCGCGCGATGAACTTCCAGCTGCGCGCTGATGGTCCGCTGCACGATTTTTGCGTCAGCGATGGCCTTCTCCGCCTCAGCAATCTTACGGTCAAGATCCTCCCGCAGTTTCTTGAGGTTCGCAATTGCATTCAGGGCCTCGTTCAGCGCTTTCTCTTTTGCCGCGAGCAACTCCTTCGCGGCGTTGAGGATTGCTTCGGCCGCAGCGTATGCGGGGTTAAGCTTACAGGCCAGTCGGTCGAGAGGCCACGGCAGCCACTCGCATACGTCCTTGTCGATCGCATCAAGCACCTTCTGCGCGTCATCAACTGGCTTGCGGGCCGCCCGAACCGCGTCGCGCAACCCTTCCAACCCGCTCTCCTGAGCGTCGAGCGAGATCTTTGCCGCCTCCATCTGCTGACGCCAGCCGGTGATTAGCCCAGGGTTCTCGTCGATGATCCTTGCGGCGTCGACCAGCGCTCTCTCGGCGGCGCCGATTAGCTCGTCCCGCCTCTTCAGCAGGTTTTCGCTCTCCTCCAATCTCTTCCCCGTCTCCTTCAGCCCCTCTTCCGCCAGTTTTAGCTTTGCCTTCGCGACTTCCAGCGGCGCCAATTTCTTCACGCCGATCTCGTTGATCGCCTTGGAGATTGCCAACGCATCCTGATAAATTTTTTGCACATTCTCATGCAGCACTTCTATGGCCACGATATGCCCGGTTGCCGCTCCGACCTTTTTGAACTGGGCCGAAACCGGGTTCGCAAGCATCAGCTGGTCCGCGACGAATTCATGCGGCGCTTCGAGCCTCGCAGCGTATTTGGACCAGATACGCGGTGTCCGATCGGCAATGTAGCGTTCGAGGATAAAGTGACGCACCTCGATTTCGTTTCCATCGACGTGTTTCGAAATGTCGAAGATACCACCGGCATAGTGGTTCACCCATGAGTGGGCAAAAATGTCCGAACTGGCGTGCGAAAGGAAGCCGCTGGTCCAAGCCAGATTGCTCCCACCCTCCACATTCGCCAACAGGTGCTGTAGGAAATCATCCGTGCCCCACCCGCGCTCGATACCGGGATGAACTGTAACCTGCGACGTGATGAAATCTGGAAACACATCCGGTCCCAAGGCACCGGCCAGATAGGCGCTCGGGTTGCCCTTCAGCGCCCCTAACGTCGCCGCCGGAATCTGGTAGCGTTTCGCGCATCGGCTCCCAGGTTTCGCCGATGCCAGCGGCTCGCCAGCGCACACGGATATCGATCCTGCCTGCACATCGTCCAGCACTTTGGTGGCAATGTAGAGATGCGTCTCAAGGGAGAATGCAGCTGCATTCGGAATCGGAAACCCTATATAGACGCCGAACACAAGAGAGAATGCAACTGTACTTGCGCACCCGCGGCTCGTGAACAGTAGGACACTGGAAGTCCGCCCAAACAACCTGGTAAACACGCCCCCCTCCCCATCTGCTCAGCAGCAGTTGCAATCCTCATGGGGCCGTTCATCGCTTCGAAAAAAAATTGGACATAAGGTCCGAGCAACTGCCCTTTCGACCGTCGCAGTCAACATCCAGCCGATCGGGGGAGCCGCCAAGCCAGTAGCGACCGAACCGCACCCAGTAGGCCTACTTCAATGAGCAATCTTAATATGTATGACGCAACCGGCGATCGATGTCAAAGGCGGCGTGTATCACGAACAACTACAATCACAGGGGGGCGGCAAGACTACTCGACTTGCACGCTGTGTTTTCGCTAGGAGCGTTGCAATGGCGCAACTCGATGTTGGTTCAGCTTCAGCTGAGAGACCACGGGAGTCGCATGCAGAGCTCCGAGCACCGACATCGACGCGATGGTGGCGCTGGCTAGATTGGGCGTGACGTCCTGGGCCCTGGTCGCCAAGCCGAGAACGTTTAGCCTTCCAGCTTCGATATCGTTCTCTGCTTTAGTAGGTGCGCTTTCGCGCGCTGACTTCTTCACCGCCAGCGCGGGCTCCACTTCTTCTTCGAGCCGTCGGCGTGATCGAGACCATCTTCATCGCGTCCACGGCCTTCAGCCCGCTCGCGATGACAGAATCGTCAGCGATGTGGTTTTCCGGCAGATAGGCGGTGTACGTTCGAGCGTCCTTTTTGTCTGCGGCGGCTCCTTGAGTGCGTCGATATCTTCGCGACGGGGGAGCGTTTGCCCACTCAACCGGATGACAACTTAACCCTGGGCAGGGGAAGGTGATGTTTCGGTGCGATCTCACGTCGGGGCCTTTGAAGTCAATCCTCTGCCCGCCCGACCGGTCCCGGATTACGAGTCCTTGCGGGCGAAACTCGCTTACGACAAACGCTCGCCGTAAAATCGCGCCGTAAGGTGCAGTCCTATCGAGGGTGAGCCGTATCGGTTGGATCGAACCGGTGGACTTGGAGCAATCGATCGGTTGTGGCGGCTGCGATGAGAAGGTCCGCTGGACCGGGCGAAGCGCGCCGCTCGGCGTTGATGTTTGGTTGTGTTCGAACCTCCGGCATGGTGCCGATGACGAACCGTCCGTCCGACTGCGCTGCAGCAGTTCGTCGCGAATGGTTTGACGCTCCTTTCTCGCCAGGGGGGGCGCGCCTCCACTTCCTCCTCGGAGACGGCGTTCGCGTTTTTCCAAGCAAAGCACAGCGAAGTTCAGGAGTGGTGCAAGCGAGGCCTACTGGCCGCTGCGAACGTCCGCTCGCATAGCTAAGAGCCGGCGGCAGAGCGCCGGCTGGCGTCGACGCGATGAAGGAGTGGAGTTCGCTGCGCGAAACCGGACTTGGCTTGATCTTGATGACTAGACCGATCAACCGGAAGCTGCAATCATGTCCTGGATGCAAAGGCCCAGGAACGGACCGTTTAGGCCGGTCGCGGCGAATGGCGCGGAGGAAACTGCGGATGCCTGTTTGGCTGCAAATCGCCGGCGCGGTCGCCGGCGCTCTCTTGTCCTACTACACACGCTACGACGATACGAAGATAGAGGATTTTCTGCGAGACATCTCTCACAACGTTAATCAGATCCTTCAACGTTTGGGAGAGATCTCGTTCGAAATGGATAAACTGTTTGCCGAGGTGGCGAAGCTCCCCGAAGAGATCCGCCATTTGCTCATAAATAACGAGCTGTCGAACCTGAATTCCCAGGTTGGCGGAGGCGCTATCAAATATGCGGAATTCGTCGACACCCCCGATGATCCGCTCGTACAAAGGGAAATACAGAGCCTCTATTCGACGATTTCCGACGTCAGGAGCGTGATACAATTCCGTTCTACAACGGGGGAGGCGTTCGCTGCGCCCATGGCCGCGATCATCGCTCCGATGGCCTTCCATTTAGAGCTGGGCCTTCTTCAAAGTCTTGGCCCCCCGGCCGACGTACTGCGGCGAGCGACGGTCAAGAGCTATCTCGCTTGGTTCGACAACATGCTCGATCCGACGATCGGTAATTCGCTCGCGTCGTACGTTCGCGATCAGACAAAATTGCTCGGCGACAGCGACAAGACCCTTTTGAACGGCATCCTTGGACCTGCGGTAAGGACTCCTGGGACGCGACAAGCCATCTATGCCCTGGAAAACGACGTCGACACTCCGACGCTGGACAAGTCACGGCCTTGGTACCGCGAATATGCGATTGCGACCCTTCTTCAGCAGCCTTTTCAAGGCTACCAGATCTGGAGGTTGGACAAGAACTTAAGTCCGAAATTCGAATACGAAACTTACGCGAGAATATCTTCCGCTTTTAAACGCGAGACCGACGACTGGTATCCTCCGGCCGGCAAGCCACCTTATACCATCGCTTTCGAGCGCTTCAACAGCGGTGATACCAAGCGCTTCGACGGTCAAACTGCCGGGGAAAGGATCGCCGACATTATGAACAGCGTTCCATGGAGGAATTTTGCGACAAGGGCCGTGCCCGACGCGGTCAAAGAGCTCGCGTCGAACAACGAGTTTCGTGGAAGCATCAAGTACGCGACGGACGTCCTCAGATCAATTGATATCGTTCGGAAGCTGGCGCAAGCGATGCACTGATACCGGGGACTGGCGACATAACCAAGATCCGCCGGTCCTGACTTCCGTTCTACCTGCTGCATTGCCAAAGCAGGCAGCGCCACACTCTGTGCTGCGGTCGCCGTTCAACCGTGAGCCATGATGATCCGCCGGAAGCGGACGCGGGCGGCGTCAATCGCGGCATCCGCCAGCGATCTGCCTTCGCGAGCGGCTCGACTAGCATGACCGTTCCCGGGCAAAATCGGTCGCCACGCCAACCCCAGGAGCTTCATAGCTTCACTAAGGCCCCGACTCAGATAACCTTCCTCGTCCGCTCACGCCATTTGAGGAGCGGCCTTCGGAGGTCGAATGTCTTCCCTTGCCTGGATCGATTTCGATGAAGCGGAACGGCAACGCGCTCTCCGCATCATGGCTCTTTTGGACGAACGCGAGGGGCGCGACGAGCTAGGACTCGGAGGCATACGCGACTCGATTGCCGATCATCTTTTTCCGGGGACCAGCACTATCCAAACGCGCCTTCGATACATGCTTTTCATCCCTTGGATCATGCGCATGCTCGAGGATCGCGGCCTATCCGAAAGCCAATTGAGGAGTGAGGCTCGCGGATTAGAGGTTCGGCTCGCCGATGCACTGAGCGCGGGCGGCGAAAGAAAGGGCATCATCGGCAGAGATGCCGGCCCGCGCCTACAGCGGCTGCCCAGTTCGGTGTATTGGTCCGGACTGGGCTCATGGCGCATCCGGACTTTTCTTGGCTCGATGGACAGCTTGTTCGCATCCTTGCCCGCGCGCAAGCGGCACTCGACGACCGATCCTGATGAACTCTCCCAACGCCGAGATTCGGTCTGGGTCGGCACTTTGCCGGATCCGCCGACCGATCTGCTGCAAAAAGCCACGTTCCGCCTTACGGCCGAGGAAGCGCAATTTATTGTCGATCGCCTCGTGAACGCTCAACCGGGATCGTTGATCAGCTTTCTCGCCCGCGAATCGATGGAGGTCGACTGCGATTACATCTGGGCTCACCCGCGTCTCTCCGAGTTTCCGCAATTCGCGCGCCGATTGGTTCGCCATGGCGAGATTTTTTCTCAAATCATGCACGGAGCTGCCCTGCTCTACAACCTGTCTCTCAGCGAGCTACGTGGGCGCGACGACTGGACCAAAGAATATGGCGAACGGATAGCCGCCTGGAGCGAGGAGATCGGGCCTACGATCGCGCGCGGCTGGTCGCTTGGCGAATTTTGGAATGCCGTCAAGCATCCTGGACACAGCATCAATCCGGCCGCGAAACGTTTCGTCACTGAGTGGCTCGAATTGGTGGCTGAGGGCCGCACTAAGATCTCCACCCTTCCGGCGGCACGCCGGCTGGTCGAAATGCGGGAGCGCCAACTGAAGACGACCCAGTCGAGATACATCAACCGTTCCGTGAGGGATCGCTGGACCGGAGCTTCGGGCGTGAACCGCCTCACGTTCCGTTGGAGCCAGACGAAGTCTCACCTCAAGGATCTCATCGATGCCCGTTAGGAGCAGTCTCGATCCCGACCATCGAACTCTATACGGGGCCAACCTTCAGCCGCCCGCTGGCTACAGACTCGATGCTGCCGTCGCCACGACTTTCTCGCTCGATTTCGAAACGGTTCTAGCCGTCCCTGTGAGCCTGGCTCTCTTCGCGGCCGAAAGCCGCGACGAAATTCTCGATCATCCCTTGGCTCTCTTGGAGGGCGCCGAGCGTATGGCGGGGCGGCTGTTGGTGTTTGCAGATAGCGGACACATCCAGGTTCAGACCCGCCCGCACTCTCGTCTCTGCTCACTATTGGAGAAGATCATCGTCGAGGTCGCGGCCCCGAAGGGCGGAGCTTTTCATCCGAAGATGTGGGCGCTTCGCTTCAGACCCACGAACGACGATGCGCCGGTGTGTGTCCGCTTGTTGATCATGTCTCGCAATCTTACGCGGGATCGCTCCTGGGATATAGCGCTGATACTCGATGGAGTGGTTGCCAAGAAACCTCACGCCGCGAACCGTCCGCTGGCCGATTTCATTCGATGCCTTCCGGGGCTGGCGATGAAGGATCTGCCGTCGGGCGCGGCTGAACTTGCAACCGGCTTGGCCGAAGACATCCGCCGGGTGGAGTGGATTTTACCGGAGCCCTTCGAACGAGTCTCATTCGTGGCCAACGGCTTCGGCGGAAAACCGTGGCGTCCCGATCCGGGCGCGCGCCTGGGTGTCATCTCTCCCTTTTGCGACGAAGACGCATTGTCGATGCTTGCGGATTGTGCCGGCAACGAGGCCCCGTTCCTGATCGGCCGGTCGGACGAACTCGGCCGCCTGCCGCGCGATCTGTTGGACCGGTTCGGACGGGTCGCGGTTTTAGATGAAGCCGCGGCAACGGAAGACGGAGAGGAGCCCGAAGTCGGTAGCTTGCAGGGATTACACGCGAAGGTCTTCGCCGTCGAACGGGGCTGGGACACCGAACTCACGGTGGGTTCGGGAAACGCGACCCGTCCGGCCTTGATCACAGGTCGCAATGTCGAGCTTTTTGCGACGTTGACAGGTAGGCGATCGCAAGTGGGAAGTATCGACGAGATATTCGGCGATAAGGGATTCGGCAGACTAACCCGCCCCTTCGTTCCAGGAGAATTGAGGAATGACGATGAAGCGCGACGGGCCGCCGAGGCGAGACTCGATGCAGCACGTCGCGACATATGTGCCGGCGGATTGAGGCTGGTCTGTACGCGTCACGGCTCGGAGGACGGAGCCGCAAGCCTCTGGAACGTCATCGTGCACACTGCTCGGCCTCTTGCGCTTGACGGCGTAAGCGGACTTCGGGTCTGGCCGGTCACCCGAGGAGAAACTCACGGCATTGGCGCCCTCGAGAACTTGAGGCGTGCAGAAGCCGTCGACCTAGGGACGATGCCTCTGGTCGATCTGACGCGCTTTTTGGCGATTCATGTTGTCGACCAGGCGACGGGCGCTTCGTTGCTGTTCGCAACCGGACTGATTTTGGAAGGACTTCCGGTCGGACGGAATGCGGCGATCCTTCGCTCCATAATCCACAGTAAGGATGCCTTCTTTCGCTACCTTCGCCTGCTTCTCGCCGAGTTCGGCGACCCCTTCGCGGCCACCTTGGCTGCGCAGAAGGACGAGGGGCGCGGGAAATGGCGCTCTGGCGAGGACGACTCACCTCTTCTGGAGGAGATGGTGCGGGCCTTCTGCGGCAGAGAGGATCGCCTCGACGCGATCGGGCGTCTGGTCGAGCGGCTGGAAGAGGCTGATGATACTGGCTCAGAGAGCCCGATTCCGCCCGATTTTCAAGCTCTTTGGCAAACCTTCCGGCTTGCCTTGCGGAGCAACTCCCAGGCGCAGGCTATAGAGGAATAGTCATGACGACCGAACGCTTCCTGGCGGCGTCCGCATTGGCGCCCCTAAAGATATTCCAGCGGCGGACCGTCGATTACGTTTTCGAGCGCCTCTACAGCCAGACGGACCCCGCGCTGCAATTTTTGGTCGCCGACGAGGTCGGTCTCGGCAAGACGATGGTCGCGCGGGGCGTGATCGCCCGCATGATCGAGCACATCTGGGACACGACGGAGCGGATCGACATTCTCTACATTTGCTCGAACCAGGCGATTGCTGCACAGAACATCAACCGGTTGAATGTTCTGGGCCGTCGCGAACTGTCCCTGCCGACGCGGATGACTTTGATACCACTTCAACTGCGCAGCGAGGCCGAATCACGATCCGGCTATGGAGGATTGAACTCGAACAAAGTCAATTTCATCAGCCTGACGCCGGGAACGACCTTTGATCTGAGATCCTCCACGGGCGTCGCTTTGGAACGAGCCTTGCTGTTCCGCTTGCTTGCCGACGCTGTGTCACGACCACGCGGCCTTCGCAATCTTCTTCAGGTCACTGCGGGAGACGATGGTTGGGACAGCGCCATCGAGAACATGAGCTTAAAGGGCGTGGACGCTCAGATCATAGATCGCTTCCGCGGAATGGTCGTCGAGGATAGCGAACTCCATGCCGAACTGGAGAGGGTCTGCGACATGTTTCCGCGCCGCAGGCAAGAATATCCTGCGGAAATGACCCAGCCACGCAACGCGGTCGTGGCGAAACTGCGCGCTAAGCTCTCGCACGCCTGCGTCGACGCGCTGCAGCCGGACCTCATCATCATGGATGAATTCCAACGCTTTCGCGACCTTCTTCACGGAGACTCCGATGCGGCCACGCTGGCTCGGGAGCTTTTCGATTATATCGGCCCGAACGGACATGCGGCCAGGACATTGCTTCTTTCGGCTACGCCTTACCGCATGTTGACCCTAGCCGGGGATGCCCCCGATGACGGCGACCACTACGGGGATTTTCTCGAGACACTAAGCTTCCTCTATGGTCGCGACCGAGGACCGATCGTAGCCGCGGAGCTTTCGCAAGAAATGCGGACTTTCCGAACTATGCTGCAGGCTTTGCCCGCGTCCCACGGCAAGGCGATCGAAACTCGCGCTCGGATCGAGCAGCGCCTTCGGCGCGTCATCGTGCGCACCGAGCGGGTCGGAAGCACGAAGGACCGGGACTCGATGGTCGAAGAGCCTCCGATGTCGCTCACGATCGCACCGACCGACCTCGCGCAAGCCGCCGCGGTCGCGAACATCGCGCGCGTCCTGGATGCCCCAGAAATCGTCGAGTACTGGAAGTCCGCGCCTTATCTCCTCAATTTCATGCGCGACTACAGTTTGAAGCGTCTACTCGCGGAACAGGCGGCCAAACCTCCGACCGCCCTGCTCGACGCTTTGATACTCGCCCGCCCCACCATGCTGAGACGCGAGCTTCTCGATGCCTACGAGCCGCTGGATCCCGCCAACGGGCGGATGAGGGCCCTCATTGAAGACGTTTTCAGCTCGAAGCTCGAGGAGCATCTCTGGATACCCCCCTCCATGCCCTATTATGGGCCGGCGCGGTCGTCTCCGCCGCCGACGAAATCGCTCGTTTTCTCTTCTTGGTCGATGGTTCCGGATGCGGTAGCCGCACTCCTTTCCTATGAAGCCGAGCGGCGAATGGGCGTCGGAGAATCCGGCAGACGATATTTCGAGCAAAACAGATTGCGGCCGCTGCAGTTTCGGCAGGATCAAGGCAGACTTTCTGGTCTTCGTGCTCTGCTATTGATCTATCCCAGTCCGCAGCTCGCCGAGTTGGCCGATCCGCTCTTGGTCTTCGCCGAAGGACAGGAGCAATTATCCAAAGAAGCGATGCGAGAGGCAATTGCGGAACGGCTTCGGCCCGCCCTTTGCGCGCTCGAACGGGCGGCCGATAAAGATGCGGGTGGGATCCCCGCCCCCGAATGGGCTGCTCCTGCGATGATCGATCGTCTGCTCGGCTCTTCGGTCGACGCATGGCTCTCAGCAGCGGATGGTTTCGTCGCACTAGCAAGCGAGGAAGGTTTCCAAGAGCATGTTGCCGAACTCGCAGCAACGTCAATTAGAAGCGATTTCACCGGCCTGGCGAGCGATCAGCTCGATTTGTTGGTCGACCTGGCGCTGGGAAGCCCTGCTATTTGCGGCTTACGCTCCTTGCGAAGGATCGCGCCCGAACTCCCTTGGGACCATCCCACTCTATTGCGGGCAGCCGCAGAGATCGCGTGGGCATTCCGCTCATTGTTCAATCAGCCGGATGCCATCGCCCTGCTTCGCCGAGGCTCGGAAGATCGGTATTGGCATCGTGTGCTGACCTACGGATTGGATCAAAATCTCCAAGCGGTTCTCGACGAGTACGCTCATTATCTGATCGACGCGGAAGGATTGAGCTCGTTCGGGCCGGAGGAACGGGCGCTCGGCGTTTCCCGCGCCATGGCGTCGGCACTCTCGGTGCGGCCCTCGCAGATCGACGTGGATGATGTTCAGCTCGAGGGCCAATCGATCAAGCTGACAAAGTTTCAGATGCGCGGCCGGTTCGCAATGCGCCTCGCCGACTATCGCGACGAGGAAGGCACCGTGGCTCGACTTAGCGGGGTACGAGAGGCTTTCAATTCGCCATTCAAGCCCTTTGTTCTGGCTACGACTTCAGTCGGACAGGAAGGACTGGATTTCCATCCATACTGCTACCGCATCTACCACTGGAATTTGCCGAGCAATCCGGTCGACCTGGAGCAGCGTGAGGGACGCATCCATAGGTTCAAGAACCATGCCGTCCGACTGAACCTGGCTGAACGCCAGGCTTGCGCCTTGAGAGCAAACGGTGCGACTCCATCCGATCCATGGAGCCAAATGTTTGAGCGGGCAAGATCGGAGTCCGACGCTCATGCCGATATCGTCCCATATTGGATCTACGAGGGTGCGGTTCGTATCGAACGGCGAGTCCCGATGCTGCCCTTCAGCCGCGAAGTCACTCGGCTTGAGTGGCTTAAGCAGAGTCTGACAGTCTACCGGCTCGCATTCGGTCAGCCACGACAGGACGATTTATTGGAGTATCTTGCCAGGATTGCCGGAGACGGAATAGACGTCGACCTGCTGAACGACCTGCAAATTCGCCTGGAGCCCACAGTTCGCGAGCCGCTGTCCGATAGCACCTTCGGTCCAATGTTTGGTGATGTCAGTCCATGAGGAGCCGACGCGCCATCCAAATGACCTAGCTCACGGTCCCTATTCGACCGTTAGCACGACTGCCGGTCTAGCCGAGGCGCTTTCCTCGCTGGCTACTCGTCGCCGGTACACTTGCTCTATCGGCGGTCTGAAATCCTGCTAATATTATTCGCTCGAGCGAAACCTTTGCCGGGCGTATTGGTAGCGAAGCGACTAACGAAGTGGAAGCGCCGACAGTGCTTGAGCTCGCGAACACGTTTCACCGCAGTCTAAATCGGCTTACCAACGCCGAGCAAACGGCCACCAAGACCATAATCTTCGACTATATGTCGGATCCATCGCGGCCCGGCCTGTCGTTGCATCGCGTAGACAAGGCGCGGGAAAAGGGTTTCTGGACTATCAGGGTCAACCGCGACCTGCGCATCGTCGTATACAAACACAGCCAAAAGTCGGTCTTTTGTTATGTCGCCCATCACGATGAGGCCTATGCTTGGGCGGAACGGAGACGGTTCGAGGTTCATCCTGTCACCGGGGCCGCACAGATAGTCGAATTCATCGAGGTCGTGCGCGAGGAAATTAGGACCGAAATTCGCGCACCAGAGAGGCCCGGCATCTTCGCGAACGAAGACCGAGATTACCTCCTTTCACTTGGAGTGCCTGCAACCTATCTCGAGCTGTTGCTCGGGGTCGACGAAGACGGATTGTTCGAACTGCTCCCGCGACTACCGGAAGAAGCGCAGGAAGCTTTAGTGGCGATCGCGACCGGTGAGCGACCGGAACCTCGTCCGGTCATGCAAATCGACAACAAGGCCGACCCCTTCACTCATCCCGACGCTCAACGACGTTTCTGGGTTGCCAGCGACGAGCAGATGATCGCTCAGGCGCTCGAGAAGCCGTGGGCGGAATGGCTTGTTTTTCTCCATCCGTCTCAACGAGCCGCCGTGGAAAGGAATGTCAATGGACCGGCGCGGATATCCGGATCAGCCGGAACGGGAAAAAGCGTCGTCGCCATGCATCGCGCCGCTTACCTCGCACGCCAACTCCATTCCGGAAGAATCCTGCTGACGACCTTCTCGAAGATCCTCTCGGAGAGATTATCCGAAGGAATGGATACCCTGTTGGGATCTTCATCCGAGGCCCGCCAAAGGGTAGAGGTAGTCCATCTTCACGCGTATGCCCACAGTCACGTCTCGAGGCTGAGGCCGCTGACCATCGCCGACGATCGGACGATCGACGATTTCATCGAACAAGCTCGAGGCGATCTGGATCCGACTATCACGAGCAGCTTTTTGAGGGCCGAATGGGATGCCGTCGTCGACTATTGGGGCATTAGAACGTTCGACGAATACAAGGTAATCGCTCGCAACGGCCGAGGCATGGCTTTAAGCGCTGCTCTTCGTCGAAAATTGTGGGACGTCTTCGAGAGTGTGCAGCGACAGCTGGCGGCGAACAAATTACATACGTTCGGCGAAGTCTGCGATCTCTTGCGACAAAGGATCGAACAGGACGGGACGCGGCCCTTCGCACACGTCGTAGTTGACGAAGCTCAAGATCTCGGACCGCGCGAATTGAGATTGATCGCCGCGCTTGCGCCGACCGGCTCTCGCCCGCTGACCTTTGCCGGCGACGTTGGTCAGCGGATTTTCCGCTGGCCTTTCTCCTGGCTCAGCGCAGGAATCGACGTCCGCGGACGATCTCACCGTCTCAAGGTCAACTATCGAACGACCGCAGAAATACGACTGTTCTCGGACCATCTGCTGCCGGCTCGTCTGAACGAGGTGGATGGAGAGCCGGAAGAGCGCGCGGCCGTATCCTTGTTGCACGGCCCCAAGCCTGACTTGAAAAGCGCGAACGGCCTCACAGGAGAAGCGGACATCCTGTGCGAATGGTTGATCGGGCTTAGGGAGCGCGGGTTCGCCCCCGGTGAGATCGCCATCTTTGCGCGCACACGGCGAGCGCTTCAAGAACGAGCCGGACCCGCTTTAGAGAGGGCCGGCATTGGCGGCACTGGGCTCGGTCCGGACAAGGCCCATGAAGCCAGCAAGGTCATCTTGGGCACTCTTCATTCCGCCAAGGGTCTCGAGTTTCGGGCGGTCGCGATCGTCGCTTGCGACGACTCTCATGTACCTCTTCAGGCTGCCTTGGACTTGGCGAGCGAGCCGGACGAGAAGCGCTTGACGCGCGAACGGGAGCTGAGCCTCTTATATGTCGGCTGCACGAGAGCGCGGGACCAGCTACTGATAACGTGGTCCGGCAACCGGTCGAGTTTTCTCGATCCCAGGAAATAGGAAGGCGATCAGTACTTCACGGTCTCGCCGAACAGGCTGTCAATATCGCCATCGCTAGTCGGCGGCGCGAGCATGTCTCGCGACAAGGTGCGCTTGGTCTCAAGCAGTCTGTCTAAGACCTCGTCGAACGACTCGTTGGGGAAATCCGGATGAGTGGCCATCGGGATGTGGATGTTGACCGGTTTGGTCTGCCCTATCCGATAGGCGCGATCGTTGCATTGATCTTCGACGGCCGGATTCCACCATCTGCTCAGGTGTATGACGTGATTGGCCGCGACGATATTCAATCCAACGCCAGCGGCCTTGGGCGAGAGGATCAGCACTCCAAATCCGTTTCCCGACCGCTCGAAGTTCTCGACTATCGCCAAGCGGCGCTCACCGGGCGTGGCGCCGTTGATGATAGCGGGCCGTCTGCCCAGACCGAGTGAAATGGCCAATCCCCGCGCGAGCACTTCCTGCATGGCGAGGTTCTCTATGAAAAGAAGAGCCTTCTCTTTTCGGCTGGCGATCTCCTCCAGCAGCCTGACCGTCGTCGACAGGCGAGCAGATCCACGCACAAACTTGTCGAAGCGTGCGTTGTCGGTCACATCGATCGAAGCGGGATCATCCGGGTGCAGCGAAATGCCTCGCATTCCATGCAACACCTTGAGCATGAACCCCGGGGAACGATCTCGGCTGCCGCGGGCTTCCTGGATCAACTCTCGATAGGCCTGAGCTTGTGCCGGAGGCATCGCCGTCAGATACTTTTTTTCTCGCTTCGCTGGAAGCCCTTCCAGGATATCGGCTTTCATCCGACGCTTCATGACGGGGGGCGCGGCCTGCTGGGGGGAATCAAGCGACCGCTTCAATTCGCTCATCTTCTCCCGATTCTCCTTCTGAAATGCTTTCGAGAAGCTTTTCAGGTCACCCAAGAATCCCGGGATCAGCCGGTCGAACAAGCACCAGAGATCCTCCATTCGATTTTCGATCGGGGTACCGGTCAAGCCGATGACGAAATCAGCATTCAGCGCTTTTGCGGCCTTCGTGTTGAGAGTATCCGGCGACTTTATCTTCTGCATTTCGTCGAAAAGCACGACCGGATAGGTAATCCGAGCAAACGATCTTTCATGATCGGTGAGAGTCTCATAGGTTGTCAAAATCCAGTCGGCTTCGCGCAACCGAGTGACGTCGAGCGTGTCCTGATCCCTTCCCTCACCGGAACGCGGTAGCTTGAGCTGCTTGAGCGCGCTGCCATATGCATCGATCCGCTGTCCTAAACCGAGGTCGGAAAGTCGGTCGAGGCTCTCTTTCTCCCAATTTCTGAGCAGAGCCGTCGGCGCCACGATGAGGCAGGGTCCATCCGTCGCGACCCGAGAACGCGATGCTGCCGCGTTGGCTTTGAGCCAGGCGAGAAACGCGAGCGCCTGGTATGTCTTGCCCAAACCCATATCATCGGCAAGGAGGACGCCGGGCCAACCAGCTTTCCAAGCCTGGATCAGCCACTGGAAGCCCTCGGATTGATGAGGTTTGAGAGGTGTCGACCCCATCCGTGCTGCGGGCGGCGCATCGGTGCCAATCAGCGCCGTCCGTTGCCTCCGTTCGAGTTCATAGTCGACACCGTCGAAGTTGGTCTTCTTGATCAGGAGGACCAGTCGCTGTTTGGGCTCCCCGCCGAAGGCTTCCGTGGGAGGCGAGTCATCGTCCCGCGGTTTGGCCGCCGCTCGGCGGCGTTCATCCGCGAGAACTTCCGGAGCAAAGTCGATTGGAATGGGACAGCCGCGAATGACGATGTGCGCGTCGCCGCGAATCTCGGCCGATCGAATATCCTTTTCGACCTGCTCCAATTCCTCCACGCTCAGTGGCGCGAGTTCACCGACCGGGCCATCTACGATCCAGCCTGCTTCGGGCAGCCAAGCATTGGGCCGCCGCGTCAACCAGGGAAGTTGAGGGCGCTCCCACAGCCCGAGCCCTTCCACGCGGTCGGAATAGTGCTTGGTCTCGACGAACAATTGTCCAGGCACGGCCTTTTCGTCGGCACTCTCCAGTGCGTGAGCGATGGCGGCGCGGGGATTGCGAACGAATTCGCGGCGCTCCTGTTCGGACCCCTTCCGCTTTTCCTTCAGTACGTTCAGCGCGAGCTTCAGCGGCGGATCGACGAGGACGAAGCGATTTCTACCTACCTGATAGGCATCCCTCGCCGCGCCCGTCCTATCGATCGCCTGCTCGACGAACGAGCGCTGATCTTCTGCGGATAGCAAGGCCTCATTCCACCCCGCTGACCCGGAGGTCACGCTTTCGTCGGCGTCGTTCGGTTCGTCGTCTTGTACAGCGAAGGCCCGATTTCGGCTCATCAGTACGGGAGCGAAATCCACTCCATTCGGTGTCTCGCGGACATCGAGGGCGAAGGCACCCGCCTGAAATAGCGTAAACGTCTCAAGGAAGCCGTCGCGCTGCACTTCCGCTCCCGTGATCCTCCTTAGCGCGCCTTGAACCGGGAGCCAGGCAGACACCCTCTGCTCGACACCGCGTCCGACGGTCTCGTTGTATGCGTCGACCGCTGCGACCAAAGCTAACAGGGTCGAGGAGAGGCGGCCAACCTGCTCCCCCCACTGTAAAAGCAAGCCCGTCCTCGTCGGCCGAACCTCGCTTCCCCGCTTGTCGGTCCAACGCAGCTTCAGCAAGCCGCGTGCGTCTTCGATTCTTCCATCCAAAGCTATCGATAGCCCGAGCGCAGCGGGAGGCGGAAATCCGAGCTCGACAGAGACTCGGTCTGTGAAGGACGCCGCGTCCGTACAAGATATCGAGATATCCAGGTCCGTCGATTCGGCCGCTCCGCTGTCAACCAGAGACTCCAATTCCAGAAGGGCTTCCCGATTTAAGCCAGCCGCGGACCAATTCGAACGTGGAATGTCGTTCAACCGGCCGAAGCTACGCTTTTCGAGCGCCCGAACCCGGACCAGATCCGTTTCGAATATCGCTTTGAAGAACGCCGTCATCTCAGCGGACCATATACTCGGTTTCTTGAATGCGGACGCCCGTCAACTCTTGCAATCTGCGAGCCACGCGATTTTGCCAAACGTAGTTCTCCGAACCACCATGGCCGAAGATGTCGTGTTGTCTCAGATTCTGTTCGGTGCGATCGGCCGGCAAGTGGCGCCTCACGTCGTCAGAGCTATACGACGAAAGATTCAAGCTGGGCTTCTTGGTGGCGCCGCTGTTGGGCCAAATATTGCAGTATCCATTGTAGCTCCAATCCGCGACGATGCATTGTCCGAAGTCCAGCAGGAGCACGGCATGCCCCTGTTGGACGCTCTTCCGACCGCTTCTATCGAACACCCCGAAGAGTGCCTCGCGTCCGAATGCCCTTCGTGCCTCCAGTGCACCGTCATCGCCGAAGACGACCCACGCGTTCCTGATGAGGCCGTGGTTGTGAAACGCCAGCCAGAATTTTCGTCTGTACTTCCAGGCACCGTCCGGCGCGATCCTGTCGACGACATCGAAGAACTGTCGCAACGACTGCTCGGTCAACCACCGTTTCAAAATATCCGAGACGTCGTCCAAGCCGATCCAGGACGCCCGATTGATCCGAGGATCGCCGAAACGCGCGGTGAGGAAACCAGAAATCAGATCACGGTCGGCCTGGGCCGGAATCATGTTGCCGAATGGCAACGTCAGCGCTCGCGCCATTTCCTTTCCCCATACCGGGAAGAGAAGCTTGTCATCCGGTCCCAGGCACCACCGCCGGATGGTATCGAGCCGTTCCGAGGCCGCCGTGATGGGAGTGCCGCGCAATACGGTCAGCCCGGCGCCGTGCATGAATCCCGCGAAGCCGCTCCCGGCGAACGAATTCGAGAGCCCTATCGCCTGCAGAAACGTCTGCACGCTCATCAGCCTGCCGAGCGCGAGGCGCGCCATCTGGACGATCGGCGCGGGTCCGTTGAATACGTCATATCGGGCATTGAGACCTGTCCATGGTTCACCCGCGACAGGCGCGAAGCTGCTGAGAACGTACGATATGCGATCGAGCCGCGGGCGATCTGGCGCGAACTCGGACAGGTAGACCGAGGCAAGTTGGCGATAGGGTCGCTTGCGTCGCATCTCCGCTACTCGCGCAAGCACGCTGTCGAGTGCCTCATCATTCTCGGCTATGGCCGGCTCGGTACTCCAAATACACCACATGATCTTGTTCCAATCTCCGACCGTCGGCTCTCGGCCTCGGGAGAGTTGGTGCATGAACCTGTCCGCCACCGTGTTCAGATCGACGGCCGGCTTCGCGGACTCGCCTGTCGGCATCAACGATAGCTCCGAAAGAAGCCGCGACACCGCGGTCGGCTCGGTCGGGAGCGGGAGGGACCTAATCTTCGTCGTCAAAGCGGCACGAAAGCTCATTCGGACCGCCCTTTCAGCTCCTGAATTGCGATCCTCATCTTTTGAAGAAGAGCTCGCACATCTTCCAACCCGGAGCTGGGATCGGTATCCATGACGAACCGCAGGTCGATTCTTCGATTCCTCCCCCAGGCAGCGGCCGTACCGGAAGGATCGATCGGGCGGGTCGACGAATAACCCGAAATCGAAAGGATCTCTTCGTCGCGCCGATTGATCAACTTACGAAGTTCTGGGGCGACCGCGGTGAGTTCACGATAGGTGCTGGCAGCACGCTGAGCGGACAACGACCAATTCTGATCGTCATTCCCCGTCTCGTCCGTGTGGCCCTCGATGAAGACGGTTTCGACCGAGGCTTGATCCGACGACCTGCATGCTGACTTGGCGCGTGAGCGAGGGCAAATCGAATAGGCGGGCAGAACTCGAGCCAATACCCTGGCGATTTTTCCGACGTTCCTCTTCGCGTCTCCCAGAAGGGCGAAATTATTGATTGGGAATTGGACCGCAGCCTCCGTCAGGCGGAGGACGTCGCCAGACGGCGATATCTCGACGGTGAGCCCTTCTCTGCTCAATTGATCCCGGACTTCGGTAAGAAGTCGCAAGCGCAACGCACTCGCTTCGCGGATTTCGTCAAGCCGCTTCCGGATACGCGACTCAGTTTCGTCGAGCTCTCGCCCTACCGATTCCGCGACCTCGATCTTCGTCGCCTGCACCTTCGTCTTCGCCACTTGCACGTCGGTCTGCTGACGAAACAGGAGAGCGAAACTCATCAGCATGATGATGAAGATGAACAGCATCCCGACCATCATGTCCGTCATCGATATGAAGTAGTTCTCATCGTCCCCATTCGCGTTGGAAGTCCTCTCGGAAACGAATTCGCCTGTTGCGTCGTGATAGGTCATGTCGCCTTACTCGGCAGCTTCACGGGGCGTCATTGCGTGCACAAAACCATCGAGCGTCTCGTTGAGCGTCTCGACGCTTTCCGACAAATTGCCCACCGCGGCGTTGATCTTGCCCAAAATGGCTCCAGTGTGATCGTCGATCTGCTTGACGAAGTCGCGCATCGCTTCCTGGTGCCTAGATACTTCCACGTGGAAGCGGTCCGCGGCATTTCCCAGGTCTTCATCGACCGACTTGAATCGCGCTTCGTACTGGTCCCAAACCCGCGCAATCTGATCGAGATGCTCCGACAGCCTCTCCGCAAGCTTGTCGGCAGAATTTTGGGAAGTCGAAAGTGCCTGCACCGATTCCGCCATGGACACGCTCATCCGCTCGGTCGAATCGGCGACCCGGGCCGAACTCGTCAACAGCGGCTGGCTTGCCGACCGTACTTCGTTCGCCACCCGTGTAAAGGCATCAGCAGTGTCTCTCGAACGATCGCTGATCGATTCGATTTGCGTGGTCTGTCCTGATAGCGCCGAGGACACCGATCTCAAGGTTTCGGAAAGAGCTGCAATTTCGGCTCGCAGCACTCTAACGACTTCATCTACTCCCGCGTGTACGGCCGCGGCTGCGTCTTGGCCCGCCGTTACAGATCGCCGGGTACTTTCTTCTAGCTGCTCGGCAAGCCGTTTCTGCAGCTCCGTAAGCGTATTTCCGAAGCCCTGTGATTGAGTTTCGAGGCTTCCAATGACCTGAGCCAAGCCGGTCTGGACCGACTTTGCGACATCGGCCGCGGAGCCGCTGAGGTTCTGACTGGCCTGCCCAAGCACGCTGCCGATTGCTTCCGCTGCTTGCGCCAGCTTGTTCGAGAAGTCCTCTCCCGAGCCAGACAAGTTGTTTTGAGTTCTGTCCAGCGAGTCGCGCAGGCTCTTGAGCGCGCCGACGATCTCATGCATCTCCCGGCTGGCGCCTTGGTCGAGTCGCTCGACGAAGTTCTGGACCAAGGCATCCGCACCCGTCCGAGAAGTTCGCGCGAGTTCTTCAGTCGTACGTTCGAGACTGTCGGAGAGCGGGCCTACGGCCTTAGTTATCGCGTTTCCTAGCGCCGGGGCCACCGTTTCGCCCAGACGAGTGAAGAATCGCTCGCTGTTTATCTCCTTCAATTGATCCCGTTGGGCGGCGAGTATCTGACGGGATTCCTCTGCGATGCGCTGGGGCGGAGAATAGAGCATTCGTTGCTCGATGGAGCGGGCGAGCCCTTCGAAGGCACCTTCGATCCAGATCTGATAAGTCCGGAACGCCAAGGCTAGTCCTAGCGATGCACCCAAGCCTGCGATCGAGGTCGAAAACTTGAACGTGGCCGCGGCAAGCAACTCGTTCAGAGAAGCCGTCATCGCCTCTGCCGAGCCGGCCGCCGTGCTGCCTGCGGCGAGATTCAACGCCAGGACGAGCCCGATGAACGTCAGCAACAATCCGAGCCCGACGAAGTATCCCGGAATTGAGCCCATCATCTTGAGTCCGAAAAGCTCACCTCGGGCATCGGACAGGTTGATGTAAGTCTGAGGACGCACGGTATATCGTACGACGTTGTCTCCGCGGATGACGGTCGCCGCGAATTGGCGCCATCCATGACCCACTACGGCGTTGCGCTCCAGCCGACCAGATATCTTGTCGAATGCCTGTGCGAAGCCCGCAAAATCACCGGGGCGTCCGAGAAAGCCTCTTGCACCTCTCAGAGTCGCGCGCAGCAGAAGTACGTGAGAGACGAAGAAGGCAACGGCCAACGCGACGGCGATTTGAGCTATTCCCGAAGACAGCGCGAACGCGAAGCTCCGCTCCGCGACGTGGTCGATGTCGCCATCGGCGACTTCGCGGAATACCTCAATGACGTGGTTCCACGCCGAGAAAGGCGCAACTCGGGCCGATACCAACAAAGCGGCTGCGAAGGTGCCCCAGAAGAGCGCAATACGGAACCAGCTGCGCCAAAGCAACGATGAACCTAAAAAACTCAACCCCGCCCCCAAATGATGATCGCCGAAACTACATTTCCATTTTCGATAGACAAACTGGACTTCAGTTCAACCCTCGACGGCCTTGGCAGCCGGGGAACTCAAATTAAAAAATCAAAGGGCTCTAAGGCGCCTTCGACGAAAAGAACCGGCTCACACCTCGACGCGCCCATACTGCCAGAGCACTCGGTGGACCGATATCATTGCAACCTGGGCTTGCCGTCAAGGCCGAAAGCAAAAAGAATGAATATGATCAATCACTTCGAGCGATCACCCGGCTTCTTGAGCGATCCGGCTCTCGAAGCATCAGGCGCGCCCGCGATCTTTGGCACCCTGTCGATTTCATCAAACTCGATCTCGGCCCGCTTTAGCGCGCGCGAAGTCTCCTCTGCATTTAGCGCGACGATATGTTGGCTACGGGGGTCCAATTGACTTGCGTCGCCGAGAAGGCCGAGACGCTTTAGGACGTAAAACAGCATGGCGTAGCGTACTCTGAGAACGACGCGCTCGTTGATCATCCCATAGTCCTTCGCCACCACGGAGCGCTGGCTCGGTGTCAGACGGGGATGGGGGCCGATTTTTATGTCGAAGGTTTCCTGCCACAAAGCATCGTGCTCGCCGCCTAACCCCGGCGCGCCCATGTCACCCACCTCGAGAATGCGCGGCAACAAGAAGTCCTTAAATTTATGGTCGAGATGGCAATAGGCGCGAGCGTGCCAACGAAAGCCGTCATAGCCAAATGCATGAGGCGTCATCCGCCGCCACATCGGATCGGCCCGCTCTCGATTCATCGATTGATAGCTGATCTCGATGGACCGTGTCTCGCGAATCCCCCTAATGATCGTCCGCAGCACGATTGGATCGACAGATCGCCGCGGAGTTAGAGCGATATCCATCTCGGGCGGTTTGGCGATCCAAGAAGTATCTGGTTCCGTGATCCCCTCGGCGATCGCTCGCATGCGCGAGAGATAGGTGTCGGGATCAGGCTTGAGGAAAATCGGCGAGAAATGCTCGCTCGCCACGTAACGTTTGGCGCTCTTGTCATAGATCGCGTTCTGAGGAGCTCGCTCCTGATAGAGCGTCAGATCCTTCGACGCCTGCGGGACTGACACATCGAACGTATCGATGATGTCCGAGCGATTTACCCCGCCCTCCCAAAACAGCCGAAACTCGATGAATTCGAGCCGTCGCTCCACCCCCCAATTCAGTGCTCCAGCCCCTTCTTTCATCAATCGACCCTCTCGATACCGGTGTGCATCAAAAGTATATGGACGTCAAAAGTCGATAGGAATAAAAAATATATGGACATTGAAAATAGATCGGTATATAAAGTATTCTTATGAGCGGCACAATCGTCTTGTCAGCCGTCAAACACGAGGAAAATCAGTGGCGAAGCGCGGATCTAACAAAGAAGTCACCGGTAAAAAGGCAGCAAGCGCCGCCTCCAAGGTTCTCCGGGATCCCAAGAGCAGCAAGGCGGCGAAGACCGCGGCGGCCTCGGCCCTCACCCAACGTCCGAACAAGAAGTAGGCACGGGAAGGGGCCATGCCTGTCGCGTGTCGTTCAACTCTGGTCGTGCATGGCCGCTTGGCCATGCGTGAAAGCCGTCTGTGCGCCGCCCGAGAGCGTCGTCACGGCGTCCAGATCATGACGTTCGAGCAAGCGGCGGCCCGGCTCGCCGGCGGTTTCGCCAAACCGATCGACGACGAAAGCTTGCGTGCGGCGATTCAGACGATTCTCCCAACGACGCCGATGGGTGAACTGGAGAGCATCAAGATGCTGCCGGGCATGATCCGCGCGGCCACTGACACGCTACACAAGGTTTGGCGCGCCGGCATCGATCTCGCGGCCCGGGCGGCAGATCATCCCCGCCTCGACGCGATTGCACGACTGGAGGCAGCCGTTCTTGCCCAGCTTCCGAACGGGATGATGCGGCCGGGCGATATCGTCGCCGCAGCCAGCGACCGCATCGTCCACGCGCCAGCCGTTCTCGGCGCGATCGAGATCATCGGCCTGACCGAACTGTCTCCGTGCTGGCGTCCCCTGCTGAAGGCGCTCGCGGCGAGCATTCCGGTCCAGTGGACGGCGGGTCCCCGCTCTGTTCCGTCATGGCTCGACGATTGCGGCGTCCTTATCGTGCAACGCGAAGCCGAAGCGCCGACGGTTGGATCGGTAAGTGCCGCGACAGCGTATCACGAGGCCATCGAGGCCATGCGCTGGACGCGCGCGTTGCTCGCGTCCGGCGTCTCACCCTCCGATATCGCCATCGCCACGGCCTCGCCGGCGGACTACGATGACCATTTCCTGGCGCTGCGAGCCGATGCCAATATCGACCTGCACTTCGTTCACGGCGTTCAGACCACAACGACGCGGGAAGGACAGGCGGCTGCGGCGCTGGCGGACATCGTTGTCCGCGGGCTCTCGCAGTCGCGACTACGCCGCCTTGTCGCATTGTGCCGCGACTCCGCACGATTGGCTTCGCTCCCCGAAGGCTGGATGCGGCTTCTGCCCAGCGATGCGCCATTGTCCACATCGACGGCCTGGACCCGTCTGCTGACGCGCCTCAAGCCGGACGATTGGCCCGACGGTATGGACCATGCCCAGACGCTGGGCGCTGCAGTCGATTTGCTGGCAAAGGGGCCAGACGCTGCGCAAGAGATCGGCGAGGCCTTCCTCAAAGGTCGGGCCTTGTCGATCTGGCATAAGGCGCTGCTTGCCGGCCCTGCTGCTTCGATCGATGTCACGCTCGAATCGCTGAAACAGGACGACGGGCTGGAAGCCTGCGTGTCGGTCGCCTGGATGCCGGCCAGTGCGCTGGCTGCATCGCCTCGCCGTTTCGTGAGGCTGATCGGCCTGAACTCCTCGCGCTGGCCGCGTGGCATCGTTGAAGATCGGCTGATCCCGGATCACATCATTCCGACGGCCGAGCTCGACCCGCTCCCCATCGGGCTCGCCGACCGTCGCGACTTCGAGACTATCCTCGCGACCTCCTCCGACCAGGTGGTCCTTTCACGCGCCCGACGTGACAGCGACGGCCGGTTGCTCGGCCGCAGCCCCTTGCTCGCTCCCTATGGCCACGAAACCTACTTACGCCGTAACGCAGTGCCGCCGCATGCTTTCGGTGAAACCGACCGGCTCATGGCCCGGCCTCGCGAATTCGCCGCCGATCCCCAGGCGATCGGCGCGCACGGCTGCTGGAACGATTGGCGTGTTGCTGAAGTCACGTGCCATGACGGCCTTGTGCGGTCTGACCATCCGCTCATTGTTGTTATCCTTGCACGGACCCAGTCGGCCAGCTCCCTCAAGATGTTGCTGCGCAGTCCGCTCGGTTTTGTCTGGCGCTATGCCTTCGGATGGAAGGCCCCCCAAAGCAGCGCCGAGCCACTCATGCTCGATGCGCTCGCGACGGGCGACCTCATCCATCTGGTCCTGGATCGCGCGCTGCGAAATCTCGAAGCGGCCGGAGGTCTAGCAGCGGCCGATCCCTCTGCCATCGAAACCGCGGTGGCCGAGGCTTCGGCCGCAGTGGCGGCCGAGTGGGAAAGTGAGCGCCCCATTCCACCCGATGTCATCTGGGGCCGGGCGCTCCGCGATGCACGCAGCCTGGCCGGTCGGGCGCTCACCTATCGCGACGAACATCTGCCGGGCAGCCGCTCCTATGGCGAAGTGCCTTTCGGAGGGTCCAAACCCAAATCGACGGCGGAACTTCCGTGGGATCCAAGCTTGCCGGTCACGATCCCAAATACGGGCTTTCGGATCTCTGGCTATATCGACCGGCTCGACATCGCAGGTGAAGGAGGCCGCGCGCTTGTGCGCGATTACAAGACCGGCAGACCACCGAAGGGCGAGATTCGTCTGAACGGCGGACGCGAGCTCCAGCGTTGTCTTTATGCCTTCGCGGTCAAGGCGCTCTTGGGCGACCATGTCGCGATCAGCGCGTCGTTGCTCTATCCGCGCGAACCGCTCGATCTTCAACTTGAAGATCCGGAAGCCGTGCTTGCGGATATCACGGGCCATCTCCTGGCCGCACGCACGGCACTTACGAGCGGCGCGGCATTGCCGGGTCCGGATACGGGCGGCGACTATGACGATCTCGCCTTCGCTCTGCCGGCCAATGCTGAAGCAACTTACTGCAAACGCAAGAGATCAGCCGCGACCGAACGGCTCGGTGATTTCGCTCAGGTCTGGGAGGCTGAATGATGAGCAGCGTGAAGACCCTCAAGGATGACGGCGCCCGACGTGACGCGATCTGCCGTCATGACCGATCCGTCCTCGTCGAGGCCGGCGCGGGATCTGGCAAGACCGCGTTGATGGCGGGCCGCATCGCCGTCATGCTGACGCAGGGCGTCGCACCGCGGGCCATCGCCGCGGTCACTTTCACGGAACTGGCGGCAAGCGAACTCGTTGCGCGCGTCCGGGATTTCGTCGCCGATCTCACCGCTGGCCACATCGCACCCGAGCTCGCTGTCGGGCTGCCCGACGGCCTGTCGCAGGCGCAGCGGGACAATCTGATCGCGGCGACCGCCTCCATCGACGAGATCACATGTACGACCATCCACGGTTTCTGTCAGCGCCTCATCAAACCCTATCCGGCTGAAGCGGATATCGATCCCGGTGCTGCCGTCATGGATCGGAGTCAGGCCGATCTCGCCTTCATCGAAATTGTCGATAGTTGGCTGCGCGAGCGCCTGTCAGGCGCCCATGGCGGCATCCTGGCCGAGATGGTGCTGCACAGTCCCGGCGAGACCGTGGCGCTGATGCACAAGATCGCCGAAGCGCTGCGCCGGCGAAGAAGTCTCGCGGCGCATGCGGTGATGCCGCTGGCCGATCATCTGCAGGCATTCCGGCAAGCGGCAGACGATCTCTCCGCCTTCATGCGGTCTAACGGGGTCAGCGAGCCGGAGACGGAGGTCTACGCGGAGCGCTTTTCCGAAATGGCGGCTGCTCTCCCGACCCATGCGGAAGTCGCCACGCCCGCAGGCCTGGTCGGGCTGCTGGTCTCGCGACCGCATCCCAACCTGTGCACCAAGGCCGGCGCCTTTTCCTGCTATCGCAAGAAGGGTAAATGGGCGGCCGCGGCCAAGCAGGCGGGTCTTTCCAAGGCGGACGGCGACCGGCTGAACGATGCTGCCCAGGCATTCTTCGAGACTTGCAGTTCGGCCTGGGACGCCCTTCTTCAGGCAGCTTCCGGTCAGGTTCTCGCCGCGCTGATCGGCGAAGCCCAACTGATCCTTCAGCGTTATCACGAGCATAAGCGCGCCAGCGCCCAGCTTGATTTCGAAGATCTGATCTATGCCGCCCGCGATCTACTGCGCGACCATGAGTCGGTGCGGCTCGCGCTCGGGGAACGGTACGCAAAGGTCCTCGTCGACGAGTTTCAGGATACTGATCCGCTCCAATCGGAAACCTTCTGGCGCCTGTGCGGTGACCCCGGAGATAATCCGCAGGATTGGACCGGCTTCAGGATTCGGCCTGGCGCGCTTTTCCTCGTGGGCGATTCGAAGCAGGCGATCTATCGCTTTCGCGGCGCGGACGTCGCAGCCTATGTCCAGGCGCGAACGGCCTTCGCGGATCGCTACGCAGAGGGCGTCGTGTCGATCTCGACCAATTTCCGTTCCTGCGCTTCAATCCTCTCGTTCGTCAACGATCGCTTCAAAGCGATCCTGTCAGCGGACGGTCAGCCTGGCTTCACTGCACTCGATCCCTTCCATGACGATCGGGGTGATGGCGTCCGCGTCGCCGCACTCGACGTCGCCGCTGCCGACGAGAACGGCAAGGCCAACGCCGAGCAGCAACGCGACGCCGAAGCCGATGCCGTTGCGGATTTGTGTGCCCGATTGATCGGCAGCCATCCGGTTCTGGATCGCAAAGCCGGCACGGAACGTCCGTGTCAGCCAGGCGACATCGCCCTTCTTGCGCCGACCGGTGCGGATCTGTGGCGCTACGAAGAAGCCCTCGAACGGCGCGGCATTCCCGTGGCAACCCAAGCAGGCAAGGGTCTATTCCGCCGACAGGAGGTGCAGGACCTCATCGCGCTGACGCGCGTGCTGGCGGATCGCCGCGACACCTTGGCATTTGGCGCGCTGCTGCGCGGCCCGCTGGTCGGGCTTAGCGAAGAGGAATTGTTGGACGTCGTCTGGGCGCTTCCGCGGTCCGAGGACGAACCTGACCGCATTCCCCGCCTCGACCTTGGGATCGATCCGGCGACGATCGCTCATCCGTTGGCGCGCGATGTGGTCGAAAAGCTGCAAGCGCTCTATCGACGCCGCAACAGCACGACGCCGCACGAGCTGCTTTCGCAAGCCGTGGATGTCTTGCGGCTGCGACCCATTCTGCGCGACCGTCATCGCGGTCAGGCCGAGCGCGCGCTCGCCAATGTCGACCTCTATCTCAGCCTTTCGACCAGCTACGCCGTGCGTGGCCTGCGGGCCTTCTCCGAGACGATGACGGCGGCATGGACCGATGAAGCCCGCGCGGTCGAAGGTCGACCCGATGCGCAGGAAGAAGCTGTCGCGCTTTTCACGATGCATGCGGCCAAGGGCCTCGAATGGCCGGTGGTCATTCCCATCAATACCATGACCGGAGTGGCGGCACCCGATAGCGCGGTGATCGATCGCCAGACCGACACCTTCTATTGTCCGGTCCTCGGCGTCGCTCCCTCGGGTTATGACGCCGCGCGTCAGGCGGAAAAGGATGAATTGGACCGCGAACGCGTCCGGCTCTGGTATGTCGCGGTCACGCGCGCCCGGGAATTGCTGGTTCTGCCGCGACTCGACGTCACGCCTTCTAAGTCCGCCTGGATCAATCTGGTCGACCTGTCGCTGGCTCGGCTTCCCGCCCTTGAAGTGTCACATCTGCCGCTTGAGCCGACCGTCGCTTTGGGTAGCGCCAGTAACGATCAGACGCGGGAGAGCTTCGCCGCCGAGGCCAAGGCGATCGCTGACCGGCAGGCGCGATTGACCTGGCTCGCCCCGAGCCGCGACGAGAATGCAACGGGCACGGTATTGCAGAAGGAAGCCGACATCTGGATCAGCTCGGATGATGGCCCTTCCGCTGAGCCCGAGGCCCCCGCTCCCGTGCAAGGAGGCCGCGAACGCGGCCTGATCCTGCATAAGTTGATGGAGGAGATCCTGACCGGGGAGACTGATGAGAGTCGTTCGGCGCTGGCCACACGGGCTGAGGAGCTTATCCGGGCCATTGGCAAGATCCCCGCAGGCAATCCGGCAGCCGGACTCGCTCCGGAAGAACTGGCGGACTGTGTCGCTCGAACGCTTGCACTCCCTCAGATCGCCGACCTACGGCCCGCGCTGCTTGCCGAGTTTCCGGTCTATGCCATTCGTGGCGAGGAAACCGACCTTGTGGCAACAGCAGGCGTTGCAGATGCCCTGACGGTCAGCAACGGTCACCCTGTCGTGATCGTCGATTGGAAAAGCGACGTGAGCCCCGACCATCAGTCAATCGAGCACTACCGCTCGCAGGTTCGCAGCTATCTTGACGCGACAGGCGGCGAGCGTGGTCTGATCGTGCTGATGACGAGCGGCACGGTCATCACTGTCATGCCCTCGCCCCGTATGATGGCAGCTTGAGCGAGGTAACCCAACGTCATTTTGCAACAATCATGACTGCTCACAGCACGGGCACTTCGCCAACGCATCAAGAGCATCCAGGCCAAGATCCTAAGGCTGAGGCTGCTCGAATCTGCGAGTGAGGTCGAGTGGGCTCCATTCGATGACCTTCCTTCGGCCCACTACGTATTATGGATCAATCCGCCCCGGGGGTTGGCTCTTCCGGCTGAAGCCCAGCATTCGAACAGCGGCTCCGAATTGTATTGAGCATTTCTTCATCCCGAACGTAAGCGTCGACATTGTCCAGCAGCAGCGCTTGCGCACGCCGGACAACCTCCTTGTCGAAGCTACCAAACCCGAGCGGCGCTGCGAGACCGGCAAATGCTCCGACGGGAGCATGCACCAAAACGGCAAGAACCGTGTCAGGAATCAATAAAATCTCAAGAGCAGGCGGGAAGCGTACATAATCGGTTTGGTGAACATGATCGAACATGCGCTCGATATATCTCGCAGGCCTTCCCGCAATCAGACAATGGCAGCTCAAACCGATGTCATCTGCGGATTTCGACATCGCTTCTGTCTTCGCCTTGATCAGAGTCATCGTGTCCCTGAGCTGCGTTGTCGCCCCCCAATGTCTCATCTGGGGCGCGATCGAGATCAGCATGTCCGGCGGCGCTTGCCGGCCTCGCGTTCCGTAGTCGAACAGAGTGGACAAGCGTTCGGCGTTGTCTTGCGTGAAGAGGGAGCCTACCAGCGCGATCGTCTGCCTGTCGGCGCGCGGCTCACCTGCTCTCGAAATGGCTTCCCGCCAGTATCGCGAGACCGCCAATCCTCTTTGCGTCGTGAACTCCTTCAGAAACTCCGGCGCCATGTCGATCAGGGCTCGGTACGCCAGCATGTCATTGGCTTCGTGTCTCGATACCCGCAGATCGTCTACGAACCGCCCGGCCGCCTGTTCGACCTCGGGTCGATCGAGAATGTCGCTTTCCGGTCGCCACGAACTCAGGTCGATTTCCGGAATCGATGGATTGGAGGCCGCCCCATGAACCCTGATCCGGACAGGAGCGTGAAATCGGTCCGAAGCCGTGACCGAATCCACCGAGTACAGATCCCTACGCTCGTATCGATCTCGATCGCGCGCATCTCCCAACTCGGAGAAGAATGTCTTGAAGCGCTTGCCGATCCGCTTCGACGCGTTGCCTACGGCTTCCCCGTCGGAGACCGCAAATTCGGGGAGATGGGATTCGGCCGGCTCCAGCCTAGGCGGACGCTGAGGAGCGACCGACAAGAGATCGAATCCGTACGTTCCGTGACGACCGTGAACTTCATATAGCGAGGGGTTTTCCTCACCCGGTATGAAGAGCGCTTCGCCCTCCGCTGTCAGCCACAACCGGCCGTCCTTCCGCTCGACGTAGCTCGGCGTGATCGCTTCCTGAAGTACGTATTCCAATTCGGCCGCAGAAAATCCGAAGAAAGAAGCGACCGCGCTTTCTTCGATTCCGGAAACAGACTTCACCAGCCGAAGGAGGAACTCCAGGCTGGGAGAGACCCTGCCGAGAACGGCGACCTTGTAATCGATCTCGAAGCGTCGGCATGGCAACAGGACATCGTAGACGGCCAACTCGACGAGCTTGTCCTCTTCCGCCGGGACGAGGACATCGGGTTTCAGCTTGAGAATCGGCTTCTTGGCGGCGATCATGTCCCGGACCTCGCCCGGTGATGGCTTTGTCTCTGCGGCCGGTCGCGAGATCGCAATTCTTCGGCGTCAAGCATGCTGTCCGCGTGTATTACCCGAGCCAGGCCGTCGTCGACAAGCCTTTGAAACGCTTCCCGCATCTGACCGACGTGACCACGCCGACGCCACCTCAACCTGGCTCCGACGACGACCAATCCGTCCATCGCGCGACTGATAGCGACGTTTATCCGGTTAGGCGTGCTCAGAAAGCCTTCACGGATGGTCTTCCGGTCATCCTCAGTCGGACCGTCGACGTTGTTGCGAACGAGCGACACGATCGTGATCGGGTTCTGCTTCCCTTGATAGCTGTCGACGGTACCGATCCTGATCTGATGCCCGACCAGATGCCCGAATGCCGAACGCGTCAAGACGCGGCGCACGAGATCCCGTTGCGCGGCATACATGCAGATGACTCCAATGCCGGCATCGTGCTTCGTCTGCTTCGTAAGCCATTCCAGGAATTTCTCGCTGGCCAGCCATTTGTCGAGCAGAGCCAGAATGGCATGCGCCTCAGCTTGATTGATCCGGCTTGAGCCATCGTTCGGAGTTCGTTCGTAGGCCCGTTCGCCTAGTCGATCCGTATCGATCCAAAGCAACGGCCTGTCGAACTCGGCAGGCAGACAGGCCGGATCGATTTCGGGGTCCGTCCTTCCGGGCTCCAGCTTTAGATCGCGATAGAAGACTTCCGACACCAACCGTCCGATCGGCGGCAGCATCCGGTATTGCGTCTTGAGACTGGTTCCAGCGTGTCTGCCGTATTCGGTGGTGAAAACGCGCTCGAAGTCGCTCCTGCGCACTTCCCGCTTGTCTAAGCCCGTTAGACTCGCCACATGCTCTATAATTTCCGATTCGTGGTGAGGCTCGAGTTGCGCGTGGTCGCCGACGAGAACGGCCCATCGGGCGGCCTGCAACGGTACGAGGAGCTCGCTGGAGGTACAGCGCGCGGCCTCGTCAACGATGACGAGATCGAACGGAGTGCTCGTGAGGCCCAGTGAAGTTCGTCCCAGGCCGACGCACGTTCCCACCACGATCTGTCTCGTTCCTGCAAGGAACGGCTCGAAGCTCCGGCCGGCGCGAGATACGCTTCCCATGAAGTCCGATCCAAGCGCCGCTCCGGCGAAAAGGCGAGCCAGATTGCTTCCGCTCACGGCCAGCCTGGCCGCATAAACTTCGATCACTTTGTCGATGATTTGACGGATGTAGCCGTCCCACGATTCATCTTCGTGCGGTGACAGATCTAGTGAATCAAAGGAGTCAAGGCGCGCCCTCAAGGTCTCAACCAGGCCTCGATAGCGAGCATTGTCGGAGTCTTGCTTGCGAACGAGTTCGCCCAGCCTATCCACGACAGGCCGTATTTCCAGCTCTATGCTCGCGACTATCTCAACCATCGCCCTGGGGACCGCGAGCGCGTCAGCCAAGATTGCGAGTCTCTCCTCGAAGCTTGCTCGGAACTTGTCCTTCATAGCCTGCTCGATTTGAGCAGTGTGGAACGGCTGGAGGATGTCGGAGACCACATCTTCCATGCCGACCCGGAGAATGCTCGCTTCTTGCTGAGACTTTCTGAAGAGCTTGAGGACAGCCTCCGCCGCCGTGTTCACCGCTTCGTGCGATTGACTGGATAGCAGAACATTGCGCGCCAGGCCTTTCGTGATGGCGTAGTGCGCCAAGCCGGCGATGAACCGGGTTTTGCCGGTACCCGGTGGGCCCTGCAGCAGACCCACCGGCCGAGAACGCACGATCCTCTCGAAGGCCTCAACCTGCTCTCCGTTAAATTCATAGGTTTCGAGATCCTTCGTGGCGACCTGGATCTCCAGATCGTTTGGCTTAGCATCGGAGTTCGGATCGAACACCGAAAGGAGATCAGCCGAGCGTCCGTTGCCGGCGAGTATCCTGTCCACCGCATCCGAGCGACGTCGCAGGCTCGTCACCTCGAAATGGCTCACGAAGCGCAATCGGTCACCTTCACCGGCCAAGGCCGTCTTCAGAGGTCTTCTCCAGTCGCTCGCGACGACGACCGCAAGATCCGGGCGTGATTGAGCGGGATCGAGCTCGCCGATGCGCCTCCAGGCCGCTCGATGGTCTCTTCTCTCGACGCCGACCCGGTCGCTGATGTCGAAGTCGAATACGCCGCTTTCGAGTTCGAATGGGATCCTGTGATGTCCAGTCGCTCGGTCGAACGTGCTGTCTCGTTGGACGATGCCCTCCGTTGTGAATTCCTTCTCGGCTTGGATCAACGCTCGCCACAGACGGCGGACGTCTATTTTCGGGAGTTCGGCGGGCGGCATGGCCGCGATTTCCTCGGCCAGAACGTCATTCGCGTCGTCCTCGGCCGGTACTTCCGTGAAGTCTTCGGCTTGGCCGTCCGGCGTCACCCCCGTTGGGGCAGCATCCGATCCAAAGACTCTCTCGCGAGTCTCCGGAAGCGCCAGTAGCTCGCTAAGCCCCGCAAAATCGTTGACATCAGATCGCTCTACTTTCAACCCGCCGCGAAACCGATAAAATTCGTGCTTCGCTATCAGACTGATCTTGCGCTGGTCGATCGGGCGCCTCCGCGCCGAGATCGGCTGCCCTTCCTGGTCGAGCCGTAGCTCGATCTCCTCGATGCTCCCGCGAACCGACAAGGTTCGAATGCCACGCTCTTCGACGCGATGATACCGCACGAAGAACTCTCCCTCATCGGGGATCATCGGTCCAGTTTCAGCGCCGGCCACCGAGATGACGATCTGTTCGCTCCTCGCGCGGGCGGCGCCGGCCGCCATCGCCGCCAGTCTTTTGGAGGCGAAATCGAGCGCCTCCGAAACAGACTGCAGGGTGGCAAGCTTCGGGACCTTGTCTCGACAGTCAGAGATAGCGAGAGCGATGGGTCGGGCATCTTCACCATCTAGACCACTTCCGTCTAAGATCTCTTCCGTGATCTTCAAGAGTGCAAAGCGATCGCGCTCAAAGCGATTGCCCGATTGCGGCGCGTAGGCGGTGGTCGATATCTCGCCGTCGGCGGCGGGAGCGAAGTCGATAGGGTCTATCAATTTGATCTGTTGTTCGAGCCCCACAACGATGTTGTCGGGCTTCAAGTCTCCATGCGCGTAACCGTTCTCATGTAGTCTCTCTAGCGTTCCGAGGAGCGCCAGAACGAACTGCAGCGATTGAGCTGGATCGCTGCAGAATTTCTCGCGCGACGCCAAGAGCGACGTGAGCGTCTTCCCCTGGACAAATTCTTGAACCAACACGATCGCGTCACCCAACCAATGGACCGCGAGAATCGATGCTAGGCCGGCAGGTCGGTCCGTCTTGAGTGACGCAGCGGTCTCCAGGAATGCCAGGATGCGGGGCGCCTCGCGGCGAAGGTCGCCCCAGGCTCCCGGCTTCCACATCTTCACCCAAACCTGTGTTTCATCAAGTTCGCTGCGCCACATTTCCACGCGATCCGTCTCGATCACGTCGCCGGTCACAGGATAGATGGCAGCCAAGGCTCGCTGGGAGCGAACCTCGGAACGGAAGCGATCAAGGCCGCGTAGCGCTTCCTCTGACGTCGGACGTATGGCCGTCGCGGCGTTGAACGCCTCCAGTGCTACCGCCGCATCCGAAAAGCGCAAGCCGGCATCGAGTTCCAATCCCTGCGCAAACCAGTGGTGGAGAGACGAGAGCTTCTGATCGACGTCGATGGCCGCATTCCACTCGGGTGGTTCGCCTTCGGGTACAGCCCCGAAGAGAAGCTGATGGACCGCGATCGCGCAGAGATAAACGTCCCTCCGTATAGGGCCACCGTCTCCGCCCACGATGTCTTCCGGCAGCTTTACGCTGGCTAGAAACTGGTACCGGCTTTCTCCGAGCGATTGCAGTTGGGGAAACCGTGCTGCGAACAGATGCGACAGCCGCACTGTGGTGGGGGCCTCCAACCAGATACTGTGGCCTCCTAGATCGAGGTGGGCAGATTCGTTGCGGTGCAAACCCGCAACTGCCGAGAGAATCTGACGCGACAGTTCCAGCCGCTGGCTGAGATCAGCCTTCTCCGTCGCGCAGAACTCCTTGAGCCGCATCAGGCGCCTGCGTCGATCATAGATCTCCCAATAGCGAACACCGCGCTCAGTATCCTCTAGACGCGGCGCCAACAGCACTCGATCAAGTTCGTCCGAGCGATCCCTCAGCCAATGGTAGACGGAGCGTTCCCTGCCCGCGATCTCAAGCCTTCCTTCGGCCGACCGAAAACGTACGTCAGGGCATTTGTCGAAATTCCACAGTCGCAACGTTCCCAGACTGTTGGCTACTCCCTCCTCCTGCGCGGAATACTCCCGATAAATATCTAACGGATGTGCGAATGCGGAGTCGTCATCGGCAAGGAACTGCTGGAAGCGTCTCCTACCCGGCTTGAACGGAGAGCTCGGACCCGCGTTGAAAAATTGCCGGAGCCTGCCTCTCCAAGCCCGATCCGTGAGGGGTTGCTTTACAAACTGCCCGGCGACGTTCCCGAAAGCGTTGCGCTGTGCTTGCGGGGTCGCGACCTTTCTGACGAAGTCCCGATCCGTTAGGACCTTGGCCCTCTCCGCGTCCGCCACCTTTTGGAAGTCCGCGCCTGCAGTGAGAACGACAAGGCCTTCGATGCGAGGTACGATCAGCGACTTCGTCTCTGGATTCTTCCTCATTGCGTGGGCGAGTATCGGGCCGAGATCTCTTGCGATGCCCGTGACCTTTTTCACCGGCGACGCGTCCATATCCTTGCCGTTGAGGAACCATCGCTCGTCTCTGCTCTCGATCTCTCCGTGCCAATCCTTCAGGTCCACCAGGAATATCCGATGGTCCGCTACGATGATGAGATCGATTTCTCGAGCCCTACCAAGATCGAGGACCAAATCGAGATTCGAAAAGCCGTACCAACTGTCGGGGAGCGATTTGGAAAGATAGTCTAGGCCTTTCAGCTCGCGCTGATGCACGCCACGACCACACGAGGTAACCAGCATCTTAGCCCCCTGCCCGAATCTGCGTGGTACTCTTTGATGCGGGCCTTTTCAACAATTTTTCAACTCGAAATTGCAGACAAGAATCTGCGGCACCCTTTCCACTGGTCACACCTACAATTCCGACGCCGTGCGAGGACGAAATGCATGATCGCGCTGATCATGCATTCCAAGCCGGTCAGAGAGGCGCGCCGAGAGTCACATCCCGATGAGGTGAACCGGCTACTTAGGTTCTTGTTGCGGATCGTAGCAGCTACATCAGGGCGTAACGTCGGATTGGTCAGTTCGATAAATCAGATCTCGCGATTACAGGTCCACTCGCTAGGGGATGCGTTTCACTTCGGGCGCTGCTCATCGGCGGCAGATTGCGAGGTCATCGCTTCACCTTGGATTCCTCTTGCGCACACCTTCACCCGACGTATCGGTGGGGAAGATGAACTCGATACCTTTTCGTTCGAAGGCGTCCCTTATCGCCTTGAGGGCGTCGCGCCTTCGCTTGTTCTTGACGTACAGTTCGTCTTCGCCTTCCAACTTGGAAATCGTGTTTTGCTTGAGCCCGGCTAGATGAGCCACTTCTGCCTGGTCCAAACCGAGCAGGCCTCTCGCCGCGCGCATCATGGCCGGCGACAAGACATCTTCCGTTTCCGAGCTCGTTCCCAAAGCGAATCGCTCCCCGCACCCGAATTAAGGTTAACGCATTTTTCGCGATATAGCATCCCGAAAATTGTTGCAGGCCGGCATTTTGGTGATACCATATCACCAACTTAACGAACTGGAGCTATTACTTGCATTATAATACCTACATGGCGAGCCAGGCTTGGCGCCGAAATCCAGCTCGCCTGAACGCGCTGAAGGAGGCACAAGGGCACTGCCGTCTCTGCGATGCGGCCACCGACCTGGAAGTTCATCATTCGACCTACGAACGGCTCGGACGCGAACGGAACAACGATTTGATCGCGCTTTGTCGCGATTGCCATCGCGAGGTCACGAGCTTCCTGCGCGCGCGGCGGTACGCCGTCTTCTTGCCGAAGCGGGCAGATGTGCTGCCAATGCGGGACGGTCGCGTCCTTCTTAGTGATCCCACGACGGTGGTGTGCTGATGCAGCGGGAGATCGTTCGCCTGCGCATCATCGGCACCAAGCGGCTGCTCATGCATAGCGGCCGCTTGGCTGATCCGCTCGACCCGATCACGCAGGATCTCGCACGCCTGACCGCGAAGCGGCCAAAGACGACCGCCGACCACAAGCAGATCAGCAAGGTGGAGTGGTTCGGGGCCCTTTGGCTTCGGCACGGCGTACCCTGCATCCCGGCCGAAGCGCTCATGGCGACCGCTGTGGGGGGAGCAAAGGTACTCAAGCGCGGACCGCAAGCCGCGGCCGGTCTCGCAGTCGAACACGACGCCAAGCTTATCTATGATGGTCCCGCCGATGTCGATGAGCTCTGGGAAAGCGGCGAGTTCTCCCTCCGAACAGCAGTGAAGGTCGGCATCAACGCAAAGACCATGAGAACCCGACCGTGCTTCAAGGACTGGAGCGCCGAGTTCACAGTGAGCTATCTGCCGTCCCTCATTGACCGCGAGCACGTCATACAGGCCCTTGCTCAGGCGGGAGTGCGGAAAGGATTGGGTGACTGGCGGCCGCAGAACGGAACGTTCGAGGTGGAGCAGATCGAGTAGCGAGTTCGTGGTGGGGCGTGGTCCGGCGAGCTATGGCACGGCCCGGTGTGGCGAGGTGAGGCAGGGGTGAAACGGCGGCAATAGCCGACGTTTCCAGACCGCGGAGACGTCGGGTCGAACCGATGTCTCCGCAAATATCGACAATTTGCAGTCTTCGGCCGCGCGGCACCGTCCGCGGGAGCGGTGAAGTATTGCCCGTGGAAAAAGGTATGACGAGCAAGGCAAAGAAAGTTTCTACGAAACACGGCCGCCGGCGTGTCCGTCAGGACGAGGCGCCGACCGGACCACTGTCGTGGTGGCGTACCATTCGCGCGGAGCATTTCACCGCGGTCACGGCCGCTGCCCTGCGTCGTGCCGTCGAAAACGTCGCCATTCTGGACGAGCCCACTTGGCGCGACGCTGCGGATGGCGACGTGGACGCCGCAATAGCGGTGGCTCTTCGTCTCGATCCTGAACGCACGAGTCCAATTCTCTATGATCTCGTCATGACGGCATTGGCGGCCTGCGCCGCCGAGGAGAGTGCCGCCGCCTGCCTGATGATGTCTCACATCTTACGCCAGGTCCCGGGTGCGGGTCGAATGGAGGCGCGGATCGCGACGAGTTGGCTGCTGCGCAACTTCACGAAGACGATGTCCCCAAGCACGGGGCGTCGTACCGCATGATGGTGCAAATCATGTCTGACCTTCATCTCGGCCCCGGGTCCGAAGGCCCGCCTCCTTTGGTCGCCGACGCGAAGCTTGTCGTCGTCGCCGGCGATACCAGCGAAGGCCTGGTCAATGCCGTCGAGACGCTGCGGGCAGCATATCCCGACGTGGGCATCGCGATGGTGGCGGGCAATCACGAGTTTTATGGGCGTGTCTTCAAGAACGAGCTGGAGGCCGGACGCAAACGGGCTCAGGAACTTGGTGTACATCTGCTGGAAGAGGGCACTGCCTTCTTTGGCCGCCTTCGCATTATCGGCGCCACGCTTTGGACTGACTATTTGCTGTTCGGGCCACACCTTCAGCAGGCGGCGATGCGCGCCGCCTATGACCAGATGCGCGACCATAAGCGGATCCGCTGGAATCGCGACCCATGGCAGCGATTCCGCCCGCAGGAAGCGCTGTACTTGCATGTGCGTTCGCGCAACTTCTTCGAAGCCGAGCTGTCTCGCGCACATTACGGCCCGACGATGCTGTTGGCCCACCATGGTATGACCTGGGAAGCCCTTGATCCGATCAACGAACGTTCGCTTCTTTCGGCCGCATACGCCTCCGAGCTGCCCTTCGTGACGAAGGCGGACTTCGTGGTGACGGGACATACGCATCGACCGATGGATTTTCGGCGCGGCCCTACCCGCTTCATCTCCAACCCCCGCGGTTATCGCGAAGAGGGTGTCCGGTTCGACCCGTCGCTCGTCATCGAGGTGCCCGATGCCGACTGACATGATCCAGCCGACATCAACTGTCCTCTCCACGTCGGAGCGGGCTCCTCGCCGCGAGCAGCTGCAGCCTCGCTTCGAATCGGACGGGCCGACCGGCGCCGGGATATCCACGGCGATGGGACCGCTCGAATTTGAGACCTATCGGAAATGGTGGCGGACTTCGCTTCGCTTCCGCCTTCATAACGGCGACATCGCCGCCATACGCGCCATCGACAAGGCCGAAGAGCGAGCGCGGGCCACCGTCGAAAAAACAATGCACGGCGGTGGCGACTGGTCGAACTCCCCTCCGAAATCTGCGTCACAGTCCCACCGAGCGCGTGCGTTGGTCATAGACGATGATGACGATCGAGACGAACTCGCCTTGCGGTCCCGCTCCGACAGCGATGGCCGCCCTATCGGAGCTGGCGTCGTCGCTGCCAGCCTGTTGTTTGCGCGTATGTTCGACGCCCGGCCGGGCCTGCTGGATAGGGTCCGGAATTCAGGAACACCCGTTATCGTTATCGACGTCCCGGACGGCGCCGTGTTCCAGCGCGTTTCGACGAGTTGGCGAGGCGTTCTGTTCAAGGGCGACGCCCGCCTCGTGGACCTCGCACGGGATAGCGTGACGCGTCGGGAAGACGTAGACGCCTCCTATCTGGTGGTGAAGGAGCCGCCAAAGCGCGGAACCAAGACGTCTGAAGACGCGACGGCTCTTTCGATGCTGGCGTTTGCACTTCCGATGATCGGCATTTCGCCGCTCGGGCGGACTCACCTGCCGGAAGCGATCAACTCGGCCGCGACAGACCTGCTCGAATTGCCTCCGCTCGATGCGGCAGCGATCATGCGTACTATCCGGATCGTAACCGGCAAAGTCTGTCGCGAACCGATTGATCTGGAGGCATGCGCTGGGGCCACCCTAACGGAGCTCGAAATTGCCGTCCGCTTCGACCGCACTCCGCAACAGTGTTTTTCGGAGCTTCGTCGCCTTCGCGCACCTAAGGAGGCGAAGAAGAAATCCCGTGATCTGAGACTCGCGCAGCTGCATGGGCTCGGTGAAGCTCGTCGATGGGCCGAAGGAGCTATCGCGGATATCCAGGCGTGGAAGCGTGGCGAGATCTCTTGGGATAACGTGTCGTCCGCCGTTGCCCTCAATGGTCCTCCCGGCTGCGGTAAGACGACCTTCGCCTCCGTATTCGCGGAGGAGGCTGGCCTGAACTTAGTCAGCGCGACTTTGGCGCAGTGGCAGTCCAGCGGCGATGCCCACCTCGGCCACCTTCTTCGCGCGATGCACCGCGATTTCGAGACTGCTCGATCGCTGGCGCCATCATGCTTGTTCATCGACGAGATCGACAGTTTTCCCGATCGGGCCGGCGTCACCCATTCGCATCGCGACTACGTCGTGGAGGTAGTCAATGCTTTGCTTGCCGAGATCGACGGGATGGCGGGCCTGGAAGGCGTCGTGCTCATCGGCGCGAGCAACGATATCGGACGCTGCGATCCCGCCCTTCTGCGAGCTGGGCGTCTTGATCGCGTGGTGCACATCGCGCTCCCGGATGTCTCCGAACTGGAGAAGATGTTTCGAGTACGGCTCGGCTCCGACCTCCACCACGAAGACCTAGCCCCTGTTGCCGAGCTTGCCGTCGGAATGACCGGCGCCGACGTCGAGCGCGCGGTGAAGGATGCGCGGCGCCTGGCGCGGCGGGACGGTGGTCGACCGTTGGTACTGAGCGATCTCCAGAGCGCACTGCTCGAGGACGATGACCGGCCTGAGGAATTGCGATGGCGTGCCTGCATCCACGAGGCGGCTCACATCTTGGTGGACGTCATCCACTTCGGTCCGCGAAACGTGTTTGCCCGGACCGCGAAGATGGCTGGTCGCCTCGGAATGTCCGTGCGCAGCAAAGTAGACCCTTACGGCGGCACGCCGGCGGAGTATCGCAAGCGCTTGGAAGTGATACTGGCGGGTCGTACCGCCGAGGAGTTGATCTTCGGTTCCCCTTCCCACGGCGCAGGCGGCGCGCCCGGATCTGACTTGCATACGGCGACCGATCTCGCATGCGCAATGGTCGGGAGTCTTGGCCTGGCCGGCCCCACTCCCCTCACCTATCTGGGAGCGGCTCGCGAAGCCGGCACGTTTCTGGCGTTCGCAGAAGTCCGGGCGGCCGTCGCTCACGAGCTGTCGGAAGCGGCACGCTCGTGCGGGTCCCTGCTGAAGGAGCATCGCGGCGTGCTCGAAACCGCGGCCCGCCGGTTGGCGACGGAGGGTCGTATCGATGGCGACGCGATTCTCGCATTGCTCGTCGAACGAGGGCGGAAACCTGTTCCTGAATGGAGTGACGCCGATAACGGGGAGATTGAAAAGCGACCTCTCGATGGCGGGCCGGCGATATGACCGGAATGCCGACGATGCCGCCGCTCCCTCTGTTCGCCTTTCCCGCGCGCGCCCCGACGGGGAACGATGCCGAACGCATGGCCAAAGTCCTCGAATCGACAGGCGATTACCGGGTCCTTCGCCGCATGCGGCCCCTCTCGCTGCCCGCCTCATCGCCGCTACCCACCAAACGCGGCATTTTCGTCGACGTCGAAACGACGGGGCTCGACCGCAAGGCCGATTCGATCATCGAACTCGCCATGTTGCCGTTCGAATACTCCATCACGGGCGACATACTGGCGGTGGGAGAGCCGTTCAACTCCTTGCGGGATCCTGGCGTCCCGATTCCTGCCCAGGTCACCGAGCTGACGGGCATCACGGATGCCATGGTGGCAGGAACGGCGATCGACGCCGAGGAGGTCTCGACTTTCGCGGACGGGGCGGCGCTTATGATATCGCACAACGCCGGCTTCGATCGGCCCTTTTGCGAGCGGCAATGGCCGATCTTCGCGTCGAAGGCCTGGGCGTGCTCGCTGACCGAGATCGATTGGTCGACCGAAGGTTTCGAAGGGAAAAAGCTCTCGCAGATCGCCGCTGGCTTCGGGTTCTTCTTCGACGCTCACCGCGCAGTCGACGACTGCCGAGCTGGTGTCGACGTCCTGAGCCGGCGTCTTCCGCGGAGCGATCGTACGGTTCTGGCCGCATTGCTGGAATCCGCCCGAACGCCACGATGGCGACTGTGGGCCGAAGGCGCACCATACGAGCTACGAGAGAAGCTCAAGTCGCGAGGATACCGGTGGAATCCGGGTGACGACGGAGAGTTGCGTGCATGGCATCGCGATGTCGTAAAGAGCGCAATCGATGAAGAGCTTCGATATCTGCGTTCCGACATCTATGGCCGCGACGATATCGACGTACCTCGTCGAAAGTTTACGGCTTTTGAACGCTACAAAGCCTGAACGCAAACAAATCCCCACCCAGCGTGTCCATTCGTCATGATAGCCAGTTGGGACAGGTAACACTTCCGGCGCTGCGGGACCGGACGGCTACTTGGATCAAGGCCGCCGCCGAATGGCTCGAGCGACATCGGGACGGAAAGACGTAGTGGAGAGGAACGGGGACGCTCCGGACCGAGTTCACCGAGACCGTGCTCTCATCCACAATATCAAGTGCATACGCGTTGTGGGGTCGACGTCCGATATGCGGGCCCGAACGTTCCATCAGGCCGAAATCAGGAAGAGGGTCGCGGTCAAGGTCTTAACGGAATGCACCAGCACAAACACTTGGTGCCCCTGCGTGAAAGACTCAGCGATGCATTCGTGTCTGACGCCGTTTCGGTCGACCAAGACCATGTTGCGCTTACCCGAGGACTTGCGCTTGCCGAGCGGAACCAGTCGTCCGATCTCGTCGGCCGGCGTGTAGTACGGCGCGGTCCACATCTCGTCGCCGAAGGTGTCCGTGAAGGTTGGCGACTGCACGACCCTGCGAAGGTTGGCACGGAATCCGTCGCCGTCGATCAGCCCCGGCATGTCGAGCACCACGACGGCGCACGCGCGGTGGTTCTTAGAGACGTACTGCCGGATGGAGGAATAGATCGAGGCGTTGAACTGCTTCGCCAATCGCACCGGCGTCCATACCTCGAACGTCCGGCTCTCGGCCAAGTCTCGAAACGCATCCAGTTGAAATAGGACTTCGGAAGCGAAGACATTCGCTTCGCGGTCGAACAAGTCGGCCGCATCCGGATCGAGCGATTTGTCGCAGTCCTCCACGACGGCGTACAGCGGGCGCTGCCACGGCAGGAAACCATGGGCGGATTCGTGGAGGCGAACGAAACGCTTCTTCACCTCGATCAGACTCTGGTCGAGGTAGACTAGGCCGGCGCTCGCATGGAAGAGCCCCATGATCTTCGATACGGCGCGCTTGAGCAGGCCCCCCGCCATCTCGGCACCCGCGCGAATTTTCGCCAGCAACCCGGGCGATAGCAGGTCCTCCTTGACCTCTTCGACGTTGGCCACAGACATGATCCGTTCGACGGGCGTCGGAAACACGCCGAGCGCGCCTGCTTCCCGCAGCGCGCGCTCGGCCTCCCTTCTGATGATGGCCAATTGGCCGGGCGTGAGAGTGCAGTCGTCCGGCCGTCGCATGGTCACTTCCTCTTCGATCGGATGAAGTTGAGATAGTTCAACAATTCCTTTTCCTCGTCCGAGGACAGATTATCGATCGAGTAGGTCGCGGCCTTTCCGTGCTTCTGACCTTCCGTCTTCTGACCGGAAGGGACGATGTACCCCGCGCGCTCCATGAGCGTTTCGTAGGGGACGCCGAGCGACGTCGAGAGGGCGTACAGCACGTGGACGGACGGCTTCTTGATGGTCCCCGACTCCAGCTGCGAGAGGTAGGCGTTCGACACCTCCTTGCCGGTGGCGTTTTCGACGTCCCGCAGCGTCATCTTGTGACCGAGCCGGACGCTCTTCAGGTAGCGACCAAGGCTCTCCGCCGTGTTTGTGTCATCGAGTTCTTCATCTGCCATCGTTCCTCCGTTCCCGAGAGGCGGGGCCAATCCCCGCCTAACAAGATCATACACTATTTGCTAAGTATTTCAAGCATGCTAATCAGTTGCTTGACAAATTTAGCAAGCTCGTTCATATTAGCGACACCATCAACACCGGCCAGGTCCGGAGAAAGGTACGCTAATGAGCATCCAAGAAGCTGCTCCGGATCACCGCGCAGCGGGGCAGACGATCGAAGTCGCGGGAGAAGATCTTCAGTTCCGTCAGGTGGTTATCCATGACTCCACTCCGACGGGAGCCCAGATCAGCCGCGCCGCGGGCTTCACGCTGGCGCAGCAGGCGGTGGTGTTGCAGTTCCTGCCCGACGGCGGTCTCGAAGACATCGCCCCGAGCCAGGTCGTCGACCTGAGCGCCGGCAATCACTTCATCGTCGTCGAGACCGACCGCCTCTTCTTCCTGACGATCAACGGCGAGCGCTTCGAATGGCCGAGCCGGATGATCTCCGGGGCCGTTGTCCGCAAGCTTGGCAAGGTGCCGCCGGAGGACGAGTTGCTGCTGACCCGCGTCGACGAGCCCGACCGCGTGATCGCGCCCCGCGATCTCGTGGACCTCGGCAAGGGCGGCATCGAGGCCTTCGTCAGCCGCAAGCCGAGCTGGAAGCTGAACGTCCAGGGCGTCGTCCTCACGCTTCACCAGCCGACCATCGTCGTGAAGCAGGCGCTGCTCGACGCCGGCTTCGACCCGACGAAGGGCTGGCAGATCTTCCTGATCGTGAAGGGCGAGCCGAAGCGCGCCGTCGGTCTCGACTACACGGTCGATCTGCGCACTCCGGGAATCGAGAAGCTCCGCCTCACGCCGACCGGCGTCCACAACGGGGAGGCCGCGGCAAAGCCGCGGCGCCACTTCGACCTGCTCGAGGTCGACGAGAAGCACCTCGATGCGCTCGGGGTCTTCTGGGAGACCGTCATCGACGGCACCAGCCGCTGGCTCCTGATCCACAACTACCAGGTCCCGCCCGGCTACACGCCGCGGATGGTGATGCTGGCGCTCTTGATCCCGCCGACCTATCCGACGGCGCAGATCGACATGTTCTACACCAGCCCGAAGCTGAACCTGACCTCGGGCCGACCGATCGACCGCACCCAGGTCGCCGCGACGATCTTCGGAACGCCCTTCAACGGCTGGTCGCGCCATCGCGGTCCCCCGGCCCCCTGGAATCCAGCGACCGACAACGTCATCACGCATCTGGCGCTGGTGGAGTCGGCGATCGCCAAGGAGGTCGGCCAATGATCTCGCCGGCGCTGACGCTCTCAGGAGTCCACTACGACCGCCTCGGCAAGCATCTGTTTCCGGGAGACGGCAGGGAGGCGGCCGCGATCCTGGTCTGCACCCGCACGCCGGGCCCGCGACTCCGGCTGCTGGTCAAGGACCTGTTCCTGGTCCCGCACGGCGAATGCCGGACGCGGCGACCCGACGAGATCGACTGGCCCGGCGTGTATCTCGAGAAGGCCATCGACGTCGCCGAGCCGTTCGGATCGGCGATCGTGCTGATCCATTCACACCCCGGCGGCCTGTTCGCCTTCTCGGCGGCCGACGACGCAAGCGACGCCGTCGTCATGCCTTGTCTCTTCGAGGCATGCGGGGACATCCACGGCAGCGCCGTGATGACCCCTGACGGCGCCATTCGCGCGAGGCTGTACGACCGCTCTTTGGCGGTCACGCCGGTGCAGCTCGTCAACGTCGTCGGACATGATCTTCTGTATTTCTGGGAGGATCAGGCCGGCGATCCGCGGCGCGCCAGGCGGCCGATGGCCTTCACCTCCGGTATGACCGCCGAGCTGGCAAGGCTCTGCGCCACCTTCATCGGCGTGTCGGGAACGGGTTCGATCACCGCCGAGCAGGGGGCGAGACTGGGGTTCGGCCGCAATCAGTACATCGAGTTCGACAAGGTCGAGGCCAAGAACCTGAACAGGATCCTCAACGCCACGCTCGACGACGCGAGGACCGGGCGCCTGAAGGCGGAGATGTTCGCGGCCGCCGTCACCACCTATCGCGGCCCCGGCGTGGCGTTTCCGATTCCGCGCGAGATCGGCACGCGCGATGCCGTCATCGCCGCCAGCCAGGGCGACGTGCTGTATTGCTGCGTCGACACGCTCGAGGCGCGCCAGTTCGCCGACCTCATCAGCAGCGCCTTCCTGATCCCGCTGTTCGACGTCGGCGTCACGATCCCGACAAGAAGGACGCGCGATGGCGGCGTCGCGATCGCGGACGTCTGCGGGCGCATCGACTACGTGCAGCCCGGGCGTTCGACGCTGCAGGATCGCGGCGTCTATTCGCCCGAGACGCTGCGCGCCGAATATCTCGCCAAGGCGGATCCGGACGCGCACCGCGCGGAGGTCGAGGCCGGCTACATCAAGGGGCTCGCGGAGGAGGCGCCGTCGGTGATCACCTTGAACATGCGGGCTTCGGCCGCCTGCATGAACGAGTTCGTGGCGCGGGCCTACCCCTTCCGTCTCGATCCGAACGAGAACTACGCCCGCACCATGTTCAGCCTGGCGGCGTGCGACGAGGACTTCTTCGCGGAATCGACGTTTGCGGTCGCACCGAATCCGGCATTGGCACGCGGCGATCAGGAGCCGCTCCTCGGGCTGCCGCTCCTGGGGCGGCGTCGGAAGGAGGCCGCGTGATGATACCGAGGTGGCTCAGACGTGCCTTCGATCGGTACGGGCCGAGGCGCGGTCTGCGGATCGTCGAAGGCGACAGTCTGCCGGCGCGCCTGCCTAGGCGCGATCTCGTCCTCGCGCGCGAAGGCGACGAGGACTGGTGCGTCGGAATGCGATGCCCCTGCGGCTGCGGCCAGGGCATCGAGCTTCTCCTCGTCAAGGAGGCGAAACCTCGATGGGATCTTTCGGTGGACCCGTCGGAGCGTCCGAGCTTGAAGCCGTCCGTCTGGCTTCAGACCGGCTGCAAGTCTCACTTCTGGCTGCGGCGCGGCCGCGTCGAGTGGTGCGACTGAGCGTGCGCTTCAGTCGGCATCGGGCTCGATGCCGACGAGCGTGTATCTCTCGCGCACGACCGCCTGGTTCCGTAACACGCGTTTGACCTTGAGCCTCGCGCGCGAATTCGCGTTCACGTATTCCTTGTTGAAGAGACCCAATTGATGCGGAGTGAGGGCACGATCCACATTGCCGCGGATCGTGCCCCGATCGTCGGCGGTCCTGAATTCGAACTGGTGCGACTCCGGCAGCACGCCCGCCAGTTGCCCGCGAACGACGTCGTCGCCGTCGACGACCGTCGTCGATCTGGCGCGCTCAACCGCTCTCGCGACCACATCCGAGCCGAAGCTGCGGTCGGTTTCGCCGGACACCAAACGCACCGTCGCCCCACTCTTTCGCATGAGATCGAAGAATTCGCCCGAAGCGGCAAGCACGCGCTGGTCGATCTCCTCGACCGCGCTCCTGAAGTCCTCCTCGTCGTCCTCTCCGAATGCCATCAGGAGCCGGGTCGCTTCGTCGACGGCCGTCTTCAGCGAGGAATCCACCATCTGAAGCTGCGGCTGCACCTCCTCGAGGAGGAAGCCGAACGAACCTCTGACGATGTTCGTGATGTGGAGCGTCGAGGAAGACCGCCGCGGCACCGTCCCGCGCTCGGCAAGCCCGACCGTATCGTGGGCGTGCACCATGGACACCAGGTCCTGGAACTGACCGACGGCCGAGCCGGCGAAGCCGCTTTCGATTCCTTGGGATCCGAGCACCGGTTTGCCGCCGAAGAAGAGCGCCGCGGACGCGAGCGTCTGCGGCGGCATCGCCTGCAATCTCGCCAAGGCTTCCTTCAATTCGTTCAGCTGGTCTTCCAGCCCGAAGCGGGACATGACGTCCCGATCGCCGACCCGGTCGAGCAGCGCGGTGACCTCGGAAATGTTCGCCTCGATGTAGTCGCGTTCCAACTTCCGCAGGCTGGTCATGTGCCGTCTCCCGCGTCGGGATCGGACGAGGTTGGCTCGGGCCCCAGCAAGTTCAAAGCCTGATCGTCTTCGGCGACGGTGTCCAGCGGCACCTGCACCATCCCCTTCCAGACGAGATCTTCGCGTCGGTGCGAGAACAGGCTGAGGTAGTAGCGCGTGAGATCCACCAGAATCTCGTCGTCGCCGTCGAGATCGAGCGGAAGGAAATCGACATGGAAGGAGGCCTTGACCTGGGCCCTGCCCAGCACCGGCCTGTTGGCCTGCCAGAAGAGACCGAGATCGTGCAACGTCTTCGCATGCGGCGGCCGGCGGAGGAACGTCATTGTGTCGATGTCCTTCGGCTCCTTGGCCTTCTCCACGAAGCTTCCGTCGATCCACTGAAAACCCGTGCCGAAACCGATGGCCCTGAGCGCCTTCCTGTGCAGCAGCCATCCGCGAAGGATCGACTTCCGGCCCTCGCTGAAGGCGAAAAACTGAACCACATCGAGCGCCGACCCTCTGTATGGCGACATGTCGCTCGAAGAACCTGCAGGCGTATCGCCTACGAAGGGGGGCAATAAACCGTCGATGTTAAAATCAGGTATTGGCATAAATGATCCAATAGACCGGCACTCACGGGCAGCAGCCGCTTCGGTCATCGAGGACCGCGGTGGAAGAGCCTGGAAGACGATCTCGACGCAACTCTTTGAATGGACCGATTGTGTTGTAGGAGATTCCCTTCGGTCAACTTCGACCAAAGGTTTATCCATGGACATCGTGAACGGCAAAGGTGTGAGCCAATGGCCTGTTTGCAGGTTGGAGCTAGAACTCGCCGCGAGGCTCAGCCGGCGGTGCGCCGCACTTCGCCGGGATCGACGTTTATCCTTTTAGACTCGACATGTGTTCTTGTTATGTTCTAATTAGGCATGACCGACCACCCCGCCAGTTGGCGCATGCCGAGCCGGACCGAGATGGACAAGATGGCTGCTGCCGTCGGCAGAAACGTGCCTGCGAAGCCCGGATTGGCTCCTGAAGCCGATTTGCCGTTGGAATACTGGCAGGCGCTCCTGGACGACCCTCGCGCGGAGGCGCGATCAGCCTCCTCCGAAGCAACGCTGCGGCTGGCCCAAATTCCTAAGCACCTGCTCAGAGTAGGCTGCCAGCGCTGCGCGAGGATAGTCGAGATCCAGAAGGTCGACGCCGTGCGCCTCTATGGCCGGCAGGCGCTCTGGAAAGATGTCGGGCGGCGGCTGCTGGACAACACCTGCACCCACCGGACCGGGCGTCTTGAGGAAGACGGTTGCTGGCCCGCGTTCGAGTAGTCGCCGGCGCGGCCGGAGTTGGATGCTGCAATGGCACCGAAGCATCACCCGACGCCCATGAGCGGCGGCGACCGCAAGGCGCTCGCTAAGGAGCTCGGTCGCTCGCGCGCGATGACGACTATTCTCGCTGGGCAGGCCGCCGAAGCCCGTGCCAAAGGTGAGGCTCTCATCCGCCAGGCTGACAAGCTGCTCTGCGAAGCGTTCAACGAACGCCTTTGGTCGGACGGGGGCCCGATCGACCCATCGCCGGCAATCGACCAAGCCCTGAACGGTGGCTACCCGTGGCTCGAAATCGAGTGCTCGCGCTGCAAGAACAAGCGGGACGTCGACCTGGCCGCGCTTCGCCACCCGCCGACGACGGCGATCCACGACCTGGCGAGCCGACTCCGTTGCAGCAAGTGCGCCAAGGCCGGTCGCCGCCCGGCGGCCACGCTGCTACAATTGGCGCAGCGCCCTCGCCAGGCCGCACCGGAGACCTGACGATGTGCAACCTGTATTCGATCACCACCAACCAGGCCGCCATCAGCGCGCTGTTCCGCGTCGTCAACCGATACGTCGGCAATCTCGCGCCGTTGCCCGGCGTCTTTCCGGACTACAGGGCGCCGATCGTGCGCAATTGCGCGGAGGGCCGCGAGCTCGCTACCGCGCGCTGGGGCATGCCGTCATCGTCGAAGGCGCTTATGGACGCCACGAAGAAGCGGGCAAACAAGCTGCAGGCGAAGGGCAAGACAGTCGACTTCAAGGAATTGCTGCGGATGGCGCCGGATTCGGGAACCACCAATATCCGCAACGTGAAGAGCAAACACTGGTTGCGCTGGCTGGGTCTGGAGCACCGGTGCGTGGTGCCGTTCAACTCGTTCAGCGAGTTCAACAAGGCCGAGGGCGGCGACATCTGGTTCGCGCTCGACGAGACCCGCCCGCTCGCCTGCTTCGCCGGCATCTGGACCAATTGGACGTCCGTCCGGAAGGTCAAGGAAGGCGAGACCACCAACGACCTCTACGCCTTCCTGACGACGGAGGCCAACGCCGAGGTCTTCGCCATCCATCCGAAGGCGATGCCGGTGATCCTGACGACACCGGAAGAGGTCGAGACCTGGATGACCGCGCCAGTAGAGGAAGCCCTGAAGCTGCAGCGGCCGCTTCCGGACGGGGCCCTCCGGATCGTGGCACGGGGCGTCAAGGAAGATGCGCCTCAACTGACGTGATCAAATGATCAGCATCTCGAAAGCAGGCAGCATGCGATCACCGGTCATCGTCGTCGGCCGGTTTGCTTTCAAGTTCGCGCGAAACGCACGCGGACGCGCCAGCAATTTGTACGAGGCCAAGCTCTATCGAAGCGTGAACGCCACGCGGCGGGCCTTGCTGTGCCCTGTTCTCTGGGTCTCTGGAAGAGGGTTCGTGCTGATCATGAGGGCAGCGAAGCCGCTGACAGAAATGATGAGCATGGAGCAGTATTTGGCTGTCGACGAGGCTTGGGATTACGTGCCGGGAGAGGACAGTAGTCCCTTCGAGCCGAAGGCCTGCGACTGGGGATGGTTCGAAGGCCGGGTGGTCGCGCTCGATTACTCGACGCCTGCGTGGAAGTCCGATTAACCTGCTGCCCCGTGAAACGCTTCGGGCATCCGGTCTAGTTCTGATAAAGCGAAATATCGCTTGCTCCGTCGGGCAAAACAGTGGTTCATAAGGCGCTGGTCCTCGCAGATACCGGAGCCAGCCCGATGGCAAATGACGTCGACACCTCCTCGGAACTGTCCAAGATTGCGAAACTTAACGGTGACTTCCGAAGGAACTACGGCACTCTCATCGGAGCGATTTTGTATCTCCGCACCGTGAGCGCCGCCCGCCGAAGCCCCTGGCTTTGGGCTGGCCTGATTTCGATCGTTTTTTCGACGGTGCTGAGCTGGTTGGGGCGGCACGGCTGGTTCTTGCCAGCGTTGCTGTGATGGCCGCGAACAGTGCCCCCCTTTCCCGGTAAAGCACGCCGCGATGGCGACGAAGGGAGCCTGACGAGAGCCAGACGTAGCGTCCCGACCTCAACGAGGCAGGCAGCAGAACGTAGTTCTCGATCTCGCGATTTGCCGCGTCCAGCCGCATCACGGCAAGGAGGCCCGATGAGATTTGCCTTCGATACGCTTTTCATTGCGCGGCGTGGTCCTCTCCCCGACGCGTCAGTTGTCGCGCGACGAGAAACGAAACTACCCGCCTGCCGTCGACATCGACGCCGATCCCGTCGAGAACGAGCTCCGGCTGAAGACCAAGGTCGTTTCGCAACACCTCCGCGAGTTCGGCGGCATGCCTCGCCTGTTCGGTCGCCCAAAACTCCCGGGTGTCGATCCAGTCGCAGTCGCGCGGCGACGCGTAGCCGATCAGCGCATACGCCTTCCGCAGTGATCCGAAATGCTTCACGTACGACGAGACATGATTGAGACCGAGCGTCGTGTTGATGATGCGCGAGTTGAGCTTTCCGCGCCGGCGCAGCGTAAGGCGCAGGCGCAACAACATCTCATTTTCGGGGATCTCTACGCGCCGTTCGGCCAGCAGTTTTTGGGCGCGAGCGAAGATGCCGGGGTCCACGATAGGCTCGATCTGCGCAGCGCCTCGGACCCAGGTGTGATCCGGATTCTTGACCAGCTTCTGCCCCAACCGCCGCGAGGTGCGATTGTAGACGGTCTTACCGATGTAGTTCTCGTTCGCCAAGATGGTGGGGATCATACCGTCGGTCCAAGGGCGGCCATTGTGATTGGCGATTCCTGCGTCGTTCAGGTGTCGCCTGATGTCGCTGTACGATCTTCGGCCGTTGACGAACTGATCGAAAATGGACCGGATCACGGCCGCCTCCTCGGCGGAGCCTTGCTGCACACGAACGCGATCCGATTGCAAAGCCTTGAACTGGCCTTTTGCGAGAAACGCTTTCGGATGCTCGCTTTCGTCGACCATCAAGCGTCGAAGGCCGTAGCCGACAGGAGCGCCGACCCGGTAACCGAGCCTCGCCACACGGCAGTGTCCCGCGTGCACCTTGACCGAGAGTTCCCGGCTCCACTCTGCGGCCATGCCGCGCTTCAGACTTTTAGCGATCCCTGAAACGAAGGTGCCGTCGTTCTTGAAGAGCTCCGCGCAGTATTCGACCTGCACGCCGCTCCTCTTGCACAGGAATTCGTAGTACGCGCTCTCGTCGACGTCCTGGAAGCGGCCCCAGCGACTTACGTCATAGACGAGGATGTGATCGAAGTCGGCCTGCCCCGACTGAACCTCTTCGATCAGTTCGATGAGACCAGGCCGCCCCTTGATCCGGAGGCCGCTGCGGCCCTCGTCCGCATAGGTCCGGACGATCGTGAGAGTGTTCGCCTCGGCATAGGCGGCAATGGCCGCGAGCTGGTTCTGGATGGAATAGCGCTGAAGCTCTCTCGACATCCGGACGTACTGCGCTGCGCGGCGCGACCGGGTCCGCTTCGCCAGGCTTGTCCCTTTGGGAACAACGAGCCAGTTACCCATGGACCTCTCCTGCAACTTCAGAGGTAGTGAGGCTGGAAATACACCCGGTCCCTTAAAGATAGCAATGCTCGGCAGGCCGGCAGGGTCCGATCCGCGGAGAGCTCCGGCTAGGCGTACTACACAAGGCGCCGCGGAACACGTGGACAAGCCCCAGTCCTGCCGATTGCGAATCCCTGACCCGTGCTAACCGCCCGGAACGAGCGGGCGGGCGGAAGGATTCGTCCGGGCAGGAGCTATCGCGATGCTGATGAGGAACGAACGACGGCCGGCGATCCGGACGCTACGCGGCTGGGCCATCGACGTGCTGCAGGAGGCCGGCGCCATCCACGAATGCGAGGAACACGGCTGGGCGCAGGATAGTGCCGATCCGCACGCTCGCGAACACGCCCTCGATCTCGCCAGCCAGGAGCCGCCGTCTGGCGTCTCTCCGGAGCAAGCCGTGGCCGAGGTGCGCGATGTGCTGGATTCGATCGGCGACACCTGCCCAGAGTGCCCGGCGGGTCTCGGTTAGTGCGCTTTCGCATCGCTCGGGTGGCAACGGATGCGGGCGAGTTCAAGCCAGGCCTGCGCGAGCCGGAGCAAGCGCTGCCGCTCGGAGCCATCCGTCAGGACAGCTTCCCTCAACGCTTCTTCCGCACGGTGCTCGGGATTGAAGCCCCTATCCATGATGCGCAACGTCATAGCCTAATAAGGTAAACAGGCGAGTGGAGCTCGGCTCCGTGCAATCCCGGGGGCCGGGCGATACATCCAGATCAGCCGACTAAGGTTCGTCAAGCCAGCAAGTCGAGTGCGTTCTCGAGCGCGGCTCCAGCGGCGGTGTTGTCCAAGATGCACCAGGTCTCACCAGTCGATGAGGCGTGATCCAGCCGCGTCTTCAGTGTTCGAAGAAACGCCCCGTCGTAGGCGGAGTAGTAAACGCGCGGGGCTCCATGCAGTCGGAAGTAGCGCAGCCTCGGCCACCCGCCCGGCTGGTCAGCGTCGGGCGCCCGCGCCGGATCTGCAGCGACGCGGCAAATTCGACGCTCGCTGAGCCAAGCACCGACCTCGGATGTGAACCAGCTGGCGTGACGTGGCTCGCAAGCGAGAGCGGCCGAGCTTCTATCCCGCAACGCGCTGAATAGCACTTCAGCATCGGATTGGACGAACACTCTGCGCGGCGCAAATTGAATGAGCAAAACCCCTAGCTTGGTGCCAAGTCCGGCGCTCTCTTCGATGAACCGGTCGAGTTCGCCCAGCAAGAGCTGTGGGGAATGAGTGACTGACTTCGGCACCTTCACCGAAAAGCGGAAATCCTCCGGCGTGGCATCCGCCCACTTCTGATAGGTCGAACGCCGGTGAGGTCTATGAAATGAGGAGTTGATCTCGGTGGCGTTCAATACCCGCGCGTAGCGCTCAAGATGACTGCCTGCCCCACTAACCCTTTCCTTGCAGGTTTGCGGAACATTCCATCCCGCTGTGCCGAGCCGGAGTTCAGCCTTGACGTCGCGTCCTCTTCCGTATCGGTCCGTAACTACCGTCACCAAATTCTCACGACCTCAAGCCGACTTCCGCCGCGCTCCTGCCGCCGGCCTTTTCGCCGTCGCTTCCTTCGCCGCCTTCTTCCCCTCGATCGACATCAGCATTTCCTTCTGGCCGGCCGCCGCCTTTCGCGGCTTCTTGGCGGGCTTTGAGGCATTCGCCGGCGCGGCCTCCTTGCCGACGGATCGGCGCAGCGCCTCCATCAGATCGACGACGTTGGTCGAGGCTGGGCTCTCCTTCGGCGTGATCGGCTTGCCGGCGCGCTTCTGGTTGATGAGGTCGATCAGCGCGGTTTCGTAGTGGTCCTCGAACTTGTCCGGATCGAACCGCCCCGCCTTTTGATTCACGATGTGCTTGGCGAGATCCAGCATGTCTTTCGTGACCTTCACGTCCTGTATCTCGTCGAAATATTCCCGCTCGCTGCGCACCTCATAAGGATAGCGCAACAGCGTGCCGACCAAGCCCTTGTTCATCGGCTCGAGCGCGATGATGTGCTCACGGTTGGTCAGCACCACGCGACCGATGGCGACCTTGTTCATCTCGCGGATGGTCTCTCGGATCACCGCGAAGGCGTCATGCCCGACCTTGCCGTCGGGACGGATGTAGTAGGGGCGGATCAGATAGCGCGGATCGATGTCGGTCCTGTCGACGAACTCGTCGATCTCGATGGTCCGCGTGGACTCCAGCGCGATCTCCTCGAGCTCCTCCTTTGAGACCTCGATGTACTGGCCTTTGTCGAGTTCGTAGCCCTTGACGATATCCTCGTTCGGCACCTCGTCGCCGGTGTCGGCGTCGACCTTCAGGTACTTGATGCGATGGCCCGTCTGCCGATTGAGCTGGTTGAAACTGATCTTCTCCGACTCGGAGGTGGCCGGATAGAGCGCGACCGGACAGGTCACCAGTGACAGACGCAGGAAGCCTTTCCAGTTGGCGCGAGGGGCCATGAACGCGGTACTCCGGAGGGACGGTGCTGGATTCAAGACGAACGAAGCCTGCCGGTTCCGACATGCTCCGGGCTCGCCAACAGGAAAATCGGCCATTTGCCCGCCGCGCCCCCGGGCACGTCCGAAAACGTCGTGAATCGCTTGTTTTCTAGGTACCTCGTGGCGCTTTTGGCCGGTAATGTGGACCCATGGACGCGCTGACCCAGCCCCTCAGAGACGGGCATACTCTGGACCCGGCGGACCTGGCCGCAATGGCCAACGCGCTGGCTCAGTCGGCCGATTACAGGGTCCTTCGACGCCTGGTCGCCCGACCGACCTACACGCCGGCTTCCGGGCAGGAGGTCAGGACCGGCATTCTGCTCGATTGCGAGACCACCGGCCTCGATTGCGCCAAGGACGAGATCATCGAGCTCGGGATGGTCAAGTTTGACTTTGCGGCCGACGGCCGGATACTCGGCGTCCGAGACTCGTTCTCCGCCTTCAACGAACCGAGCGTGCCGATCTCCGTGGAAGTGACGGCACTCACCGGCATCAGCAACGAAATGGTCGCCGGACACAAATTCGACGATGCCGCCATCACCGCCTTCGCCGAAAGCGCAGTCATCACGATCGCGCACAACAGCGGCTTCGACAGAAAATTCGCAGAACGCTACTGGCCCCTATTCGAGCACAAGGCCTGGGGCTGCAGCATGAGCGAGATCGACTGGCGCAAACACGGCTTCGCGGGCTCGCAACTGGGTTATCTACTGAACGGAGCCGGCTACTTCCACCAGGCGCACCGGGCAGTCGACGATTGCCACGCGCTGCTGGAGATCCTGGACTTCGTACTGCCGACGACCCGCGCCTCGGCGCTCGCCCTGCTACTCGAGACGGCCCGCAGACCAACGCTACGCGTCTGGGCGGAGCAGACCGCATTCCAGCTCAAGGACTCACTCAAGCGGCGCGGATACCGATGGAATGACGGCAGCGACGGGCGGCCCAAGTCCTGGTTCATCGATGTCGACGAGACCGCGCTCGACGACGAGATCGCGTTCCTGCGGAGCGAGATCTACATGCAGGACGTTGAGCCAACCGTGCAGAGGCTCACCGCGTTCAGTCGCTTCTCCGGCCGGATTTGAGGGAAGCCTAGCGGCCGAGACGTTTCTCGACGCGCTTGCGGCTGTTGCCGACCTTCTTGACGGCCTTCTTCACCGCCGATGCGGAGCGGCCGGTCTTCTTCGCTTCGTAGCGAACTTCGTAGTCCTGCCCCTTGGCGACGCGAGCCCGGTCCTGCTTGCGTCCACGCGCAGTCTTCTTCGCTGCCGCCACCGGATCCTCCTCTTGCGAATGTTTGATGAGGTGCAACGCCGCAAGAAATCGCGAGTTCCGGGCCGGCCTCGCTGCGACGTTTCAGTGACCGCAAGGATGGCTCGGAACGATGGGCGCCCACCCGTCAAGCAAAAGGCCGTCCCAGGAAATGACGCCTTCATCCCATTTCGACGCGTGCTCGCGGTACATCGAAGCCCACTGAGGGCTCCATTCGATGATCTGGTTGTTGAGACCATCGTGAACGCGGCACGGCATATCGGGATCGAACGTGTCCATCGAGTTCATGCCGGATGTCCTGGATCGACGTCCATCGGCGTCTTCTTCTCCCGCTGCGGCGTCATTTTCGCCGAGCTTCCTTGCCGGGCACGCCGCGGGGACCGAGCTCTTCGCGCTGGACGTTCGGAGCGTTCGGGCTTCACGCCATTCATCGGCTTCTCGGGACTCATTCCATCCGTGCCTTGTCTTTCAGATCGCGGATCCGGATGTCGGCTTCTTCCTTCGAAGTCACGATCTCCGATTCGTCCGGCACACGCGCAATTGCACTGAGCCGCTTGAGCTCGTCGAGTTGTTCTTTTGTGGGCTTTTCATTCGAATCATTGAGCGCCTGCACGACGGCTTCGTCGTCCAGCACATCCAGCAGCTTGTTTATGGTTTGCTCGCAATCTCTGGGGCCGGGCTCGACATGCCGGGCCAAGATGCCTTGTGCGTCTTCCAGGGCCTTCGTAACTCGCTGTTCCGGATCCATGACCGGTACTCCACATACTCCACTGGAAAACGCGGCTATGATCGGCGCGTTCCTTTGCTCAGCCCTTTGAACGAGCTGGCCCGCAGCAGCCCTTCGGAGGTGATGTCACGGTACTCGATGTCAGCATAGAATTTTGGCTCGACCCAAGTGGCCTTCGGCTTCCTGATCATCTTGGTCAGCTTCTGCTTTGGGCTAACCACGGTGTCGAGCGCCTTGCGGATCTGCGCTGAGGTGGTTCGGCTCCATCCAGTCCCGACCTTTCCCATGTAGACCAGATCCTTGCCTTCCTTCTTGCCCAGATAGAGCGCGGCCACGCCGGATGGGTCCTTGATGAAGCCGACAACGGGAAACTTGCCCTTCTGGACCACCTTGATCTTTTGCCAGGCCTCCACACGATCCGACCGGTATGGTGCATCCACCCGCTTGGAGACGATGCCTTCGTAATTCAGCCTGCTGGCTGCGGCGAACAGTGCCTGGCCGTCCCCTTCGTGATGCTCGCTATAGAGCACGGGCTCCTTGAGGTCGTGCCTCTCGATCAGATCCTTGAGCAGCCTCTTCCGCTCGATTTGCGGCTCTTTCCGCAGATCTCTGCCGTCCAGCCAGAGCAGATCGAAAGCGAAGTAGACCAGTCGATCCTGATCGCCTCTGCCGAGGTCTGCCTGCAGCTCGGAGAAGTTCGTGCGTCCATCATGGATGACGACAACCTCGCCGTCGACGATGGCCTGTCCTTCGATATCGAAGGCACCCGCAATCCCCGAGAACTTGCTGACCCAGTTGTACCCATTGCGGGTGTAGGCCCGCCGGTCGTCACCGTCGATCCGAAGCTGAATGCGGTACCCATCGTATTTGACTTCGTGAATCCATGGAGATCCCGAAGGAGCCTTCATCTTCAGGGTCGCCAACTGGGGTTCGATGAATCCCGGCATTGTAGGGCCTTCGGTCTTTTCGGCCCGAGGCGCCTTTGTACGCTTTGCCACGCTACTCAACTCACAACAAACCCGCCGGCGGGTTAGGGCCGACGGCGGGCAGTCTACCTACCTCAATCAACGAGTCTCGCAACTTCGAAGGCGGCGAGGAGTTCCAGTGATTGCAGTCTTCCCGCATTTGCGCCAAGCCGCGACGGGCGATCCAGTCTTCGCAGCGCCCATCGAACTCCCGGCGAGAGCCGGCGTTTACTGACATCATGTCAGACGCATTCGACTATTTCCGCGCCTACGCCGTCCGAGCTCTCTGCAAAGCGAGAGCCATGCCGCGGGGCAGGATAAAGCATCTGCAACTGGTGGCCGGCCGGATCTACAATCTCCTCAAGAAAGAGGCTGCCTACGGCCCCAATGTCCAGCAGCTTGAGGACTTTCGCGCAGCCCAGAAGCTCGAGGCCTCTCTCGATCGCCGATCAAGCGACCGCCCCGGTGGCCGCCCTGCTCCGGCGGCGCCGCAAAGCTCGGACCGGGAGGCTGGCTGAATGCCTTCGCTCGACGCGCGCGGTGTGGCAAATCTCCTGCGAGAGTACGCGCAGCGCACCGCCTTGCGAGGCGGCAATCCCTACCGGGCGAAAGCCTACTCTCGGGCCGCCGACAGCCTGGCGGCCCTTGCCGTTCCTTTGGACGTGCTCGTCGCCGAAGATCGTCTTACGGAGATCCCGGGGGTTGGCGATGCCATCGCCGATATCGTCGCCAAGCTTCACAAGACGGGCAGTCATCCCAGCCTCGAAAAGCTGCGGAAGGAGATTCCCGCGGGCGTGCTCGAGATGCTCGCTGTACCCGGCCTTCGTCCGGAGAAGGTAGTGCGCCTGTACAAGGATCTCGGCATCGGCTCGCTCTCGGAGTTGGAGGCCGCCGCCAAGGGTGACCGCATCAAGAAAGCGAAAGGACTCGGCGCCGCGCTGCAGACCAAGATCCTGCAGAACCTCGCAATCGCCAAAAGCGGAGAAGGCCGCCTCCACCTGCACCGCGCTGCCCCGCTGCTCGCGCATGCGAAGGACTCGATCCGCAAGTCCCGCCCCGAACTCAAGCGTGTGACGATCGCCGGCGATTTCCGTCGCGGCTGCGAACTCGTCGGCGATCTCGCCATCGTTGCGGAGGCTGCGAAGCCGGACAAGACATCGACGCCATCGGCCGACGGGCTGCAAATCCGCGTATCCGACCGTAAGCACTTCGGCGCCGCCCTTCTCTTCGCCACCGGGTCCGCCGGCCACATCGAGCAGCTCCAGGCCTTGGCCGCCGAGAAGGGCATGCGGTTTGACGCTGACGGCCTGCACAAGGGCCGCATGCTGATCGCCGGCGAGGAGGCTGAGATCTACCGCGCCCTCGGTCTGCCCTTCATCGACCCTGAGCTCCGGGAGGGGCGCGGCGAGATCGAGGTGGCTCTGAAAGGAAAGCTCCCAAAGCTCGTCACCGACCAGGACCTGCGCGGCATTCTTCACTGCCACACTGATGCCTCCGACGGCACCGAGACACTGGAGACCATGGCCAATGCCACGCGCCAGCGCGGTTTCGAGTATTTCGGCGTGGCGGACCATTCCAAGTCCGCCCACTATGCCGGCGGACTCTCCGTTGAGGAGATCGCGCAGCAGCACCGGGAGGCCGATCGACTGAACAAGCGCTTCGGCAAGGACTTCCGAATCCTCAAAGGTATCGAGTCTGACATCCTTGCGGACGGGTCGCTCGACTATGATGACGACGTTCTGGAGCGCTTCGATTTCGTGGTCGCCAGCATCCACGGCCGCTTCAAGCTGGACCGCAAGGCACAGACGCAGCGCCTCCTTCGAGCCATTTCCAATCCTTATACGACCATCATCGGCCACATGACCGGTCGCCAGCTTCAGCGCCGGCCAGGTTACGAGATCGACGTCGAAAAGGTGCTGCGCACCTGCGCCAAGCACGACGTCGTCGTCGAGATCAACGCACATCCGTGGCGTCTCGACCTGGACTGGCGCTGGCACCAGGCGGCGCTCGAGTTCGGCTGCATGCTGAGCATCAATCCGGACGCGCACTCGATCCCCGAACTCGACCACATGCATTGGGGCGTCGTAATGGCCCGCAAGGGCGGTGTTCCTGCCGACCGGGTCCTGAACGCGATGACGCTTGCCGAGATCACGCGCTACTACCGCCAGAAGCGGCGCTCGCCCGCCCGCGCCGCTTGATGCCGCACAAGCCCGAATTCTCATTGAGGGGAAGGGTGGTGGCGGTCGCCGCCGACCGCGGGCACCACTTCAGCAAACCAACTCGGGACAGCATAATCCTGGTGGAAGGCCACGGGGTCGAAGGCGACGCCCACGCCGGGCCGTTCGTCCGGCACCGCTATTTGGCACGCCGCCGGCCCCGCCTGCCCAATCTCCGGCAAGTCCACCTGATCCCATCCGAACTCTTCCCGGCTCTCCTCGAAGCTGGCTTCGAGGTTGGCGCCGGCGACCTCGGCGAGAACGTCACCACTGCCGGATTGGACCTCGAACGGATGCCGCTCGGGACGCTGATTGAGCTCGGGCCATCCGTGGTCGTCGAGCTGACGGGGCTCCGGACCCCTTGCGTCCTCATCGACCGCTTTCGAGCGGGGCTCAAGCGGCACGTGCTCTCGTCGGCGGAAACGGGCCCTCCGTTCAGATCCGGGGTGCTGGGCGTGGTGCGCGCGGGCGGGACGGTCGCGGCTGGTGATGCCGCGCGGGTTCGCCTTCCGGCCTCTCGTTTCGGCTGCTGCCGGCCATGTAGGAAGCCCTGACCATGGCCCGAAAATCAACCCTGCCTCGTCGCCTGCAGCCCATGCTGGCCACGCTGACCGATTTACCGTTCGACGATCCCGGTTGGGTTTTCGAGGACAAATTCGATGGTTTTCGTATGGTCGCGGAAATCCGGCGTGGTCAGGTCGCGCTCTACAGCCGCAATGGGAAAATCATCAGCCACTCCTATGTAAAGGTGGCGAAGGCGCTCGAGGGCGTGAAGGCGGATGCCGTGATCGACGGCGAGCTCGTCGCGATCGGCAAGGATGGCGCATCTCATTTCCAGTTGCTTCAGAACGCTCTGCGCCATGAGGCCAAGCTCTTGTACTGCGCGTTCGACCTCATGTTCGCGGACGGCGAGGACCTGCGCGCGCTCCCGCTCCTTGAGCGCAAGCAGCGGCTAAAGACCATCCTGCCGCGCCACAAGCTGATCGCATTCAGCAACCACCGCAAAGGCAATGGAACGAAGTTCTTCGCGGAAGCTGAGCGAAGGCATCTCGAAGGCATCATGGCCAAGCGCGCGGACAGCCCGTACGCCTCCGGACGCCGGACCGCTGACTGGCTGAAGGTGAAGACCGCACAGCGTCAGGAGGTCGTGATCGCCGGCTTCACGGCGCCGAGGCGAACCAGGCCCTTTTTCGGCGCGCTCGTCCTAGCCGTGCGCGAAAAGGATGGGTGGCGGTACATCGGCCACGTCGGCACCGGCTTCAGCCACCATGTTCTGGAAGAGCTTCACGGCAAGCTCGTGAAGCTCAAGTCGGCCAAGTCGCCCTTTCCCACCAAGGTGAAGGATGAGCAGGTCACGACCTGGGTCCGTCCTTCGTTGGTCGCAGAGGTGAAATTCGCGGAGTGGACCAGCAAGGGCGAGCTGCGCCAGCCAGTCTATCTCGGCCTGCGGTCCGACAAAAAGGCCAAGGAGGTCGTTCGCGAAAAGAATTGGTCGCGAAAATAGCGCCGCCGAGAATAGACGTCTGCCCCGGTCAGCCGGCTTCGCGCTCGGCTGTTGAAGGCCACGGCGGCAGGGGCGGCAACCCGAGAGCCTTGCGTACGGGGCCGAACGACTTCCGGTGAGCTACGCATGCACCAAGCCTGGCGAGCGCCTCATAGTGAGCCGGCACCGGGGTAGCCCTTGTGATCCGCAAATCCGTAGCCGGGGTGACGCACGTCGAGGGTCCGCATGACGGTGTCGCGCTCGACTTTGGCGAGGATGGAGGCGGCGGCGATGCTGGCGGACTTGGCGTCGCCTTTGATGATGGCTTGCTGAGGGATGTCGATTTCCTTCAAGCGCTTCGCATCGATCAGCAAGTGCTGCGGCGCCAGCCCTAGTCCCCGAACCGCACGCTGCATGGCCTGGATGCCCGCCCAGTAGATATTGATCGCGTCGATCTCCTCGACTTCGACGAACGCCACGCACCAACTCACCGCCTTCGCCTTGATCTCCTTCGCGAGTTCTTCGCGAGCCGAAGCGTCGAGCTTTTTCGAGTCGTCGATTCCGACTATCCGCGTGCCAGGTTTCAGGATCACCGCGCCTGCGGAGACTGGCCCCGCAAGAGGGCTCATTCCGGCCTCGTCCACGCCTGCCACGGCATGGTGGCCGCCTTCCCAGAGTGAGGTCTCGAAGCGAAGCATCTTGCGCAGGCGCTGTCCCTCGGACCTGTTTTCGAAGCGCCTCTTATCGATCGAAGCCAGGATAGCGCGGGCTCCCGCGCGGGTGTCGGCCCGCAAGATCTGCTCGACGTTGAACTCGAGCGGTCTTTTCTCGATGACATAGCGCTGACGCAACACATCGAGTGGATACTGAGACATATCGGCCTTTATGAAGACTAGCTTTGAGGAGCGTGTCGGTGAACTTTGTGGCGATTGTCTGAAGGTTGAGCCATGCCGTCTCCATCGACAGCGCAGCGCTTTGCCGAAGGACCTGCCGCCTCACATCTAAGGTCCCGATATCGTGCGCTGGCAGCGGATTGCACACCAATCCACCGAGCGCAGAACGGAACCAACCCGTATCTTCATTCCTTGGAAAAAGAGCGGAGCCTTGATCCCAGGGTGCTTTCGAGGGACGGACCCATGCTCCGACAGACCAGCAACGAAGATCAGATGCTTCGCTGGCGGCTTTTTCTTTTGCTAGGAGGCGTTCGCCCTAGCTCGTTCGCGCGCCTCGCGGCGGCGTTCTCGGCGCTCGCGCCGCCGCTTCGCACGATCGGCGGGCTGCCGCAGCGCAGGAACCACCGCTTGTTCGGTGACCCACGGGCTAGGCTCGTTGGCCGCCACCGCTTGGATTGGCTCCGGCGCCGGCCGTGCTTCCATGAATTCGAGAACTTGCCGCCCCTTGGGAGTCAGCCTCCACCCGCCGCTGGTGCGTTCGACCAACCCTTGCGACCAGATGTCGAGATCCGGAACCCGCGCCGCGAGGCGCCTAGTCCGATCCGCCCAGTCGTGCCCGCTGGTCGCCAGGATGGCCATGTCCCTCTTGAGGTCTTCCATCGCTGCAAACCCCTCCGGGTATGCCACCAGGATCTTAAGGACTGTCACCTGGAAGTTCACGCCCGGCCCTCCGGATCAGCGCCACATCGTCGGCGCGTGCGATAGGGCGTCCCGGCCGACCTGCCTTAGGCCCTCGGGAGATGTCTCGCCTCGGGTGGCAGCCTCGAGAATCTTCGTAGCCACGTGAGTACGTGCGCCGATCTCGCGCTGTGAGACGCTTTCGCATACTTCATCGAGGACCGCGCGCAAAAGCGCGGTGGTTGCCGTGTCGAACACGAAATGTCCCCCAGGAGGGAAAATCCCATCGTAGCCCAGTTTTGCCGACATGGGGATTCAGACATGTTAAGCTTTGCAGCAAATGCGCTCGAAATCAGGAGCGGAGCTTTTGGATCCACTACGCCTCCGGAGTTGAGTTTATCCCGGCGTTCCGACTCTAGCGACGCCCGCGGCGTCGGCGTCCAGAGGCATCGTGAGTGCGTATCTTGAGCAGCGAAGCTACCTCGGACGGATGTTGACGTCCCGGCGAACGATCCAGATACACAAGATACCAAGATGCCGACAATTCGGTAGCGAGGTTGTGCGCAAGGTCCATTCGTCCGATGGCGTTGCCGACAGCAAAGCAGGCCGGCATGCCCTTCGACGGCAAAGCAAAGAACGGCCGTCATGGCGTCGTCGATCTCGAGCGTGGGGTCCTTCCACTGAGATAGGCGAGATGACACGAATGACTCCTTCGGGGTCGCCACGGAGCAGACGGCGAAGGCGGTCATCGGCACGAAAAACACAGACACGCAGAAAGATTGACCGAATCTGCGTCCCTTCAGCTTCCGCGAAATTTGTCGGAGGGAATACTGCGCCACAGGCAAGCGGCGTCACATCCGCCGCATCGAGCGGCCATCGCGGGCTTAAGAGCTGTTTAGTTGGTCTACAACGGTAAGGCCTCCTAAGCGTTCGAATTCAGTCAATTCGCTACTCCGAAACGTTCTGAGGAGTGGGGCGGCACCGGGACCATCCATCCCCGGTGCCGCCCTTGGCCTCCTCCTCGTAAGAATCGAACCTCTCCTTCGAGTTGGCGATCTGAGTTGAACCAGATCAGAGTTCAGTTCAGCTCATACGTCGAGTGTCTGAGCTGGATCGGAGCTTAGTCCAACTCAGAATTGGGTGCAACAAGAATTTGAGCCGGCGATCTCAGTCAGTGATCTCAGTGGTTAACGAGCAGTGATGCGAATGTTTAGGCTTTGAACGATCATGGTCCGGCAGGTCGGCGACGCCAATCGCGAGATGCCGATCTTGAAAAGAGCGAGGCCACCGATTGCTCTCGGGCTCCGCGTGAGAGCGACGGGAGCAACATCATTTTTCAAGCAGGCGCAGTTCGGATTCCGGCCGCATGGCGTCGGCGCTACGCGGCGAATTTTCCGCCCGCCTATCGGCTCGTAACAAACAAGTAGACGCCCACGACTTAGACCCCTCGGGCTGCAACTCTGACCACACCGCGAGTCCGGTTCATAAGCTTGATCCGGCGCAGATGCGGGGATTAGTGGGCAGCAGGTTAGCTCTCTCGTGCGCAACCTGCCAGGTAGAGAGGTGGCTGGCAGTCTCATACTGATCTCACCCCTCGGACGGGGGAACACACGAAAATGTAGGGAGAAAGCCCGACTTCCCCTCGTCAAGTGTAAACTTATAAAAGTAAGTTGACGCAATCCCGCGATGGGGGAAGTCGGGCCAATCGGGGAAGACGTCGCCTTGGCGCGCTTCGGCATGTGCGGCGCGCGCTTTTCCCGTCGAAGCCTTGGACTTTATGTAACGAGAACCGGCGCCGTCGGTCGGAGTCCGCGCACCCTGCGGCGAAGGCCGTAGGAAGAGCGCCGATCGGAGCCTCGAGTAGGCTTCTATGCTACTGCCAGTGGCCGAGTTTGCAGATCTCGTGTAGCCGCTCGCGCCAGTCCGGCGTCGGCGTGCCGGCGGGCTTCAGCAGGATCGCTTCCTCGCCTTTGTAACCGAACCAGATGACGCCGACGGCGGGCACTTTGAGCGCTTCGAGAGATTCCTTCGTCTTGTAGACCAGCTCCGGCTCGCTGTCTGAGGTGAACGTGACGTAGTGCCGACGGAAGAAGCGGCTCGATGCGATCACGCGGCTGACGTGATCGGAAAGCGTCGATCGGCTGAGACCGTGTCCGGCATTGACCACCTCGAAGGCGTCGCCGGCGGTCATGTCGGCGTCCAGCCAGGCGATGGCCGTCGCGCGTATGCCGATCGGGCTGACCCCGTCCGGACGGCCGAAGTGGTGCACCGCTCCGCTGACGATCGGCAGCAGTTTGGCGATGTCGTTCATCGTCTCCATCGTGCGCCACGACCGCACCTGGGCCAGGGAGTGCTTGACGTAGGTCGTCGCGACCACCTGCGCGGCGGGCTCGAACGGCTGCATCTCTTCGACCTCAGCCGGCTTGCTCGCCTCCTCCTTGGTCCCGCGACGGGCCTCTTCCCATTTGCGGGCGATCGCCTTCAGCTCCGCACGGAGCGCCGACACCCTGACCCCCGTCGTCGTTCCCAGTCGACCGAGATACTTCTCCGCCAATCCCGCGTTATGCACGTCGAGGCGCCGGATCAGATCCAACGCGGTCAACGACTTCTCCACGAGGTCGTTCGGAATCGGGCTGCGTTGCTGCGTCTTGAGAACCCAGTCGTGCGTGGCCGCCATGTTACGGAGCATTCCGATGCTGTAGCCCGTGTGCCGTGCGGCGTCCTTCTGGTAGCGGGTGCGCGCAGCTTCGCCACGCTGAGCAGCCTTCCCGAGCCCGTCCGCGAAATGTCGCGCGATTTCGGTCCAAGGGAGGCCCTTCTCGCGCGCGTTCGCAAATTTATCGTCCGTTAACCAATCCACGCGTCTTCCCCTCCGCTTCGGCAGAAATCTGTTGCGCCCAAACTCTGCGTCGTATTAAACTCCGAACCGGATCGAAGCTTGAGCTCACGATCTGAATGTCACCCTGAACTGACTCATAGTCAGGTCATACCACGGAAGGAGGTAAGTTCAAATTCAAAGGAGGGTAACGGGCGGTACCCGGAGAGATCGGCTCCGGGTCCCGCCCAATCCTTTGAGAACATTAAGAAATGAGTGCAGCAACGAAGAATTCGGTCAACGACATTTTCAAGCGGCCCCTGCAGCGCATTTTTAGCGTGGGTAAGGAAGGAGCCGCGCTCGGCCTGCCGGAAGGCGCCTGCTTCCTGATGGCCGTGGGCAAGGATTACAAATTGGCCAACGACAATCTCTACGGGATCCACAGCGGCAAGTTCGACGAATACTGCCTTACCGATCGACCCGATTGGATGAATGCCCGTCACGGCATGGGCCTGCGGCCTCGGAGCCTTCGGTCGACGGCGCAGGCGTTGGCCACGGGCCACGACATCCTCGATGACCACGGGACCAGCATCCTCGAACTCGGAATCTCCGAGATCAAGCTGATCGAGAACGACCTTCGCGCGCGCGGCGTCGAAACCGGCATCGGCTTCATCCAGATGACCATGCTGAACTTCGCGCAGTGGTGCTGTTGGCGAGGGCTGCGCGACCCGCTGAAGATTTCGCACCGGGACATCATCGTTCGATTGGGGCCCCACGACCAAGCCCGTACCCGCGACCTCAAGAAGGTCAACGGCGTCGTGGCTCAGCAGGCGACGACGACCAACTACATGCCCTCCGACCAGATCGAGGCCGTTGTCGCGGAGGTCATGTCCGTCGGAGACGGGCACGGCCCCGCCTTGCGCGCGTTGGCCGATACCGGCATGCGCGGATCGGAGCCGGGAAGCATTCTCGACCGCCACATGCCGCGCGCGCGGGACGTCGATCCGGCCCAGCCCGCCAAGTTCCCGCTCTGGGGCAAGGGCGGCAAGAAGCGCTTCCCGGAGATCCCGGTCAAGACGTTGGAGGTCATCGATCGGTACCGGACCGGGAATCGGCGGCTCGCGGTCGCGCGCGCCATCGAGAGCGGCGGCAAGGAGCCGAAGGAGCTGTTTCTCAAGCGCGACGGCACGCCGATCACCTACGCTTCTCTGCGTCGCGCCTTCAAGAAGGCCTGCAAGAAGCTCGGCATCGTGGGTCGCCTGCACTGGCTGCGGCATGCGTTCGCCGCCGCGTATCTCGCCAAGGCCGCGATCGACCTGTGGACGTTGCGAAATCGCGCCGGCGTGACGGTCTCCTTGGGCGACCTCACCAAGCTCACCGAAGCGCGCCAGTTCTCGCTGATGAAGATTCTCGGACACGCGTCCTTCGCCACCACCGCCCTGTACCTCGAGCACGTGCATCGCGTCCTGCTCGCGAAGCTCACGGCCGGCACGGAGACCATCCACTGATGGCCAAGCTATCATCCCGGCGGACGACGCCGCGCAAATCCAACCAAGATCCCATGGTGATCAAGGTCGAGGCGATCAAGGCGGATCAGAGCAAGACAGGTCTGTTGCAGCGCGCCTGCAACTTCGACTTCACGGCGCTCCGCGACGGGCGCGCGGCGAGCGGGCGCGGCGCCGCCTTCACGGGCCGCCCGAAGCTGGCCTTGCAGGTCGGACGCGCGATCCAGGATCTCGTCGCGGAGAATTCTCTCGCGAAGGGAACGCTCGAGGTATGGCGAGCCGCCTGCACCCATCTTTGGCTCTCGCTCGATCGATACGAGAAGAGTCACCCCGAAGCCGGCCGGATCGACTCGGTCGAGCAGCTGCCCGGCGAATTCTGGACCACGTTCTGTTTCGATCTCGCCCGCGGGTCTCGGAACGTGGCGCACGACAGCTATTCGTATCTTACGAAGCTGCTCCGGCGAGCCAAGCCCGGCATCCACCTGGGTGCCCAGCCATTCTCGAAGGACCCCACGCCACAGCGTCGCCGAACCACCGATCCGTATTCGATCGAAACCTTGGCCGAGATGAAGACGGCGTTCCGGAAGGAGCGAGAGGCGCTGGTGCGGCGCTTCGAGGAAGCCAACGCGCTCGCCGACCAGGGCGAGCCGCCGGCGACCACGCTCGAGCTTTACCGCCGGAAGGTGCTTCCCTTCGATGAGATCTGGACGCCGGCGAACACGTTGCGGTTCGTCCGGGAGCTCCTGCTTCCGACGCTTCCGAATACGCAGCAGATCCTGGATCGCCATGGTGTGTGGACCGTGCAGATCGGCATCGCTCCGGACGCCCCGGCTCCGGTGGCGGTGGAAGGCGCGCCGGTGCCTGCACATCGCTTCGCCGATGGTTCGGGGCTCGTCGGCCTGTATCGCCATTTCGCCCCGAGTTACCGGGATCTGGTCGCGCTGGCTGCGGAAGCCGAGCTCGAAGGCCACAACCCCCAATGCATCCTGGACTACGATCGCGAGCGATGCATCCGCGACAGTATCGATACTGACTTCGCCGTTCTGGCGTCGCGCAAATCCCGTTCCAAGGGCAAGCTCGTCGAGCCGGTGTCGCCTCGTAGCCCCGGTTCGCTTCACGACATTATCTCCACCGCCATCACCATTACCGAGCCGCTCTGCAAGGCGGTGGATACCGAACTCGAGGGCCTTCGCGCGATGGGTGGGCGTGCCGACGCCGACCGCATCGAACATCTCGAATTTCTGCGGAAGCGCGTGTGGCTGACGCTGAAAGCACGGGATGTCGGCGTGGGCTGGCTTCGTCAGGACGTCGACTTCCGCCGAGCGGCGAACGAGATACTCGTCCGTCATGGCGTCAAGGAACACGGCGTTCAGGTGCGTTGGGACAGCCGACGCTGCCGCGATCGCAAGGCGAGCAAGCTTTTCGACATGGAGAAGTCGCTGGAGCAAGCTCGCATCGAGATGCACCACCAGTCCAAGAATACGACGTTCGGCTACATGATCACTCCGGAGCGTACCCGGTCCGAGAACGACGTCCTCCGGGAGCGTTTCGAGGAATTGGCGTCTTTCCGAAACTGGCCGAAGATTCCGACCGCCTTCACGCCCGCTATCGCGGGCTCCCTCGAGATGATCGTCACGGCGCAGGGCCGCGAGTGGCTGGCGCAGCACCGGCCTTTGGTGTCGAAGGAGACTTTGCAATGATCGCCTTTCCGTCTGCGATGGAGGATGTCCCCAAGGACATCGCGATACGCATCCTCTGGAGCAATCTCACCTGCGATCCGGAGACGCCGGGCTTCGCCGATCAGATGATCTCTGTCGGCACTCCCGAATGCCCGGAAGGCTCCCGCTTGCGGGATGATCTCTGGGTCTTTCCGGCGGAGATCTGCACCAAACGCCCCCTTCGGCACCGCGTCATCGACTTCGATATCCAGCTCGGAAAGAAATCTCTGCTCGATCCGGAGTACGGCGACCTGCTCGCGTGGACCAAGCGGTACATGGTCGCTCTGCTGTCTCGCCCCAACCGAAACATCCTTCACCTCGCGTCCGTCCAGGGTGAATTCGAGTTCGTCCAGGCATTCGTCACGTACGTCGCCACGAAGTGTCGCGCCAACGGCGACACGAGCCTGGCATCGATAACTCAGAAGCAGGCCACGACCTTCGCCAAGACGGTCTCGGCCGGCTGGAAATCCGCGAACTCGTTCCTGCGGTTCGAGCTTTTCATTCGCCGGATCCAGAAGTACGGCGACGACGGCCTCACCGGCGACCAGCTCTCCCTGGACGCGTTCCGCGCGATCATTCTGACCTGCAGCACGAAGCTGTCGGCCGCCAAGCATTGGTCCATTAGCCAGGCTGCGAAGGCCGAGTCATCGACGGAAGAGGAGCCCATCCCGTACCCGCCTCTGCCCGACGAGTACTGTCGCCGAGCGCTCGAAATCGCCCGGCATTTCCGAAGCGTGCTCGCCCCCCACCTCATCGCACATGCCCGCAAATACATGATGCTCTTCGAGAAGAACGAGCACGCGATCAGCTATAGCGAGTGGGCCCAGTCGTACGTCTGGCCGGTCTCGGAGCTCCCGTTCGCGCACACGTATCAGTTTCCGCCAACCAACTGGCGTCACACGTCCCTTCTCATCACCTTGATGCAGATGGCCAACGCCCATGAAGTCCTCCTGTTCACGGGTGCCCGCACCAGCGAATTCCTGATGATGAACCAGAAGTGCCTGTCGTGGGAGGAGGACGAAGGCGGCCTCGTTCATAGCGTCCGGTTCAAGAACGTGGAGGCCCTCGGCGGCGCCGACGTCAGCTGGCCGGCGCCGGAAGGGGTGATCGAAGCCGTGACCACTCAGATCGAGCTCGCCAAGGCCGTCGGTGCATCGAGCGCGCTTTGGCTATCGCCGCGGACGCTCGCGCAGCCATTGACGGACAATCTTGTGCCGATGCTCCAACGGTTCGCGCAATTCCACAAGCTCGACCCGCAGAATGCCGGAGCGCAGACCGTCAACGTGCAGCGGTTCCGACCGACCATTGCGCGCCTCGTCTATCTCGGCGAGGGCGCCGACATCGGTCTGGTCAAGCGGGTCCTCGGTCACCGTTGGGTGACGACCACAATCGCTTATCTGAAGATGTCGCCATTCATCCAGCAAGAGCTGAACCTCAACAAGTATCCGGCCGAAGGCGATCCTCCCACGACGCCAAGCCCCGCCTGCGCGGAGATGGAATTGACGCCGAAGTCGCTGTCGTCGCTGCTGCTCGCGCTGGAGCATCAAGGGCGCCGCCTTCATGCCATCGGCCCGGGCGTGTTGGTGACCACCGACGGCAGCCCTTCTAGCGAGGTCGCTCCGATCGATGCGGGCGAAGCGCTGTCGTTCGTCATCGATTGGATGACCAAGCCACCGGCTCGGCGGGACGATCGGGTCTTCGCATGGTTGACCGGCGAGGCGAAGCGAATCGCCGCGATCGGGCATGTCGATTACCGGCCACCGACGAATCGCCACCAGTTCATCTATGAGAACCTCATGAAAGGAAGCATCGCGCAATGAAGAAGGCCAAGAAAGTGTCGGGACCGGCCAAGTCGCTGCAGGAGATGGGAGCGGAGGCACAGAAGGCCGCCGTCGCGAGCCGGGTCGACAAGCGGCTCCACGAACTTCGCCAGGCCATGGCTCGGGGAGAGGTCCAGGGACCGTTCAGCAAGAGCTTCGTCCTGCGCTGGATCAAGGTCGACAAGCACACCATCAAGCGCAGCTATCACGAAGAATCCGCGGACAAGATCGAGGCCTTTCTGCTGGAGACCGACCGCGCCTGCGGCGTGGTCAAACGCGAGCCGAAAAAGCGGGCCAAAAAGCGCTCGATGCGCGAGCAGATGGCGGCGCTGGCCGTGGAAGCCGAGGCGATGCGGTTACGGCTGCAATGCGAGATCGACGACCTTCTGGACGAGCTCCAAGCGAAAGGTAAGCGATCCCGGCCGACTCCGAAGAACTTCCGGAGCATCGTTCGCCTGAACGCTACGAGCATTGTCCAGACGTCGGGTTCGCCGACCTCGATCGCTCAGAGCTGAGCGGAGTTCCGCTGATCCACGGTGGAGTTTGCGCATCGCGCGGGATCGCTGGGTGTTAAGCCACTCGCTTTCAATAGCAGGAGTGTCTCCCTGTTTAACAACTAGGCGCAGCAAGTGGCGTTCACGGGCGGTCCAGCGCGGCCCTATACCCCTGACCTCCAAGCACCCTTAGAAGGCAAGGGCCCGTCCAGGACGGGTATTGACGTTCGCGTTCATTCAAATCCGATGAGCCAGGAGACGGGCTGGCGACGGCTCGGCACCCCCATATTTGATGGAAGTAGTAACGACAGTTGCCGAGCATTTTCTAGACAGCTTTCGGCTTGGCTATTGCGAGCCGCCCATCCAAACCGGATTCTAGCGCGCGTTCGGGCACCCGCGGATTTCGTTCTCTTTGAAGGAGGGAGAAAGCCCGCAGGAGCATATCGCTCCCGTTGACCCGCTCCACGTTCAGCCGGTCGCCGTCAACCCGATAGGTCGGAAACAACTCCATCCACGCCGAAGTCACGTCGACCGGGAAGAAGCCGTACTTTTCGCCCTCCATCTTGAACGCGTGACCCTGGATGTAGAGACGTACTTCGCGGTCCATCGAGATGCGGCGGCACTCGGTCTTGAAGCGATGACGCCAACCATGGTTGGGGGCGACGGTGCCTTTCTCGATATCCGCGACTTTTCTCGCCCACTCGGCCAGCCCTTCCGCGCGGGTCTTGTGCACGACCAGCGGATCTTCGGTCAACTTCTCGGGGTCGAAGAAGAGCGGTAGTCCTTCGCGCTGTCGCACGAACTCGAGAAAGCCCTGCTCGATGAGGTGACGGTGGATCGGAACGGTGCGCGGTCGTCCGTTCTTGCTCTTTTCGATGTCGATGCCCCACACGCCGGCCTCGAACAGGATGTGCCGCGACTCGAGCCGTGTCATCTCGGCGACGCGCGCGCCGGTGTAGGCAAGCAGCCACGGCACCCACCGGCGCGTGTTGGCCACGTGCTGCGAGACCTCGTGCTGAGGGGCCAGGCTTGCCTTGAGGATTGCGTAGACCTCGCCGTCGCGGAGGTCCTTCTCGCGCTTGCGCGGCAACGGTTCTGCGCCGGGTGAGAGGGCGTCGCAAGGGTTCGTCTTGATCAAGCCTTGTTTCCGCGCGGAGTTGAAGATCGTCTTGACGGCGGCGAAGTAGCCATCCTTGATGCGGAGATCACCCAGTTTTCGCTCGACTTTCAGATGTTCGATCCATTTCCGGATTTGATCGGTGGTGACGTCAGAAACCTCGTTGTGTCCGGCGAAGGCGATGAATTGATCGACGCACGCCTTGAAGGCGGCATGCGTGTCGGGCTTCGCTGTCGGCGTCCGCCGGATCCAGGCGTCGCACAGGCCCGAGACTGTGGTGTTCTGGGGATCGGGCCATTCCGGGTAAAGATCCGCGTCAGGATCCGGTCGAGAATCGCCGCTCGATTTCCTGATCGCCACCCGGCAGGCGTGCTTTGCGGCGTCCTGCGCGGCCAGAACCAGCCTCCACCGCACTTCGGGGCCTACGATGAGGCCGCGCGCCGCCAGCACGGCATCGACATGGTCGCCGTGGAGGAACTCGAGCTTGTCGTCCGCGAAGGCCGGAGAATTCGACTCCGGGTCTATTTCTCCATCGATCTCCTGCATGAAGCGCAGGCTGGCGGTCGCGCCCGACAGGGTGTCCGGATGCCTGGGAGGGTACATCTTGAGCCACCGACCGTGGATCTCGCCGGCCAGAGCTTGGATGTGAACGGGCGTGAGAACCGGCGTTTGCCCGCTTCTGAGCTCCGTCCATCTGACTTCGACGGCACGATCGTGCCTTTCCCAGGCGGTCTCAGCGTACGCCTTGTCTCTTCCGAGACGCTTCTTTTCTTCGCGCTTGTCGTACTTCTTCCCGCCACGGGCGACTTTGTCCATTTGCTGCAGCACCCTGCGGACGTCGTCGGGAATCCGGCGCCGGTAGTGATACACGCCGTTTTCGTCGAGTAGGGGTCCCCGCTCGGGTTCTTTCTTGTTCTTCGGCACGGGGGAAATCTCGAAGCCTGCGGTACGGTCCGGGCCGGCAATATCGCCCGGATACCGTGAAATATTCCCTAAGCCGCCTCATACCCGTTGTGGAGGTCGTTCGATTGACGTTTGAATGGAGGGCTGGACCTGTCCGCCGTGACGAAAGGGCGAGCGCATGACCACGACACCTGGACCGCCGGCGCCCCGCCCGAAGAGCAACATGGCCCAGATTATATCGGCCGCGGTCGCCGTCGTTGCGCTCGCGGGTATCTACGTCCAGGTTCATCTGACGCGCGTCAACGCCCAACGAGCCAGTGCCCGCCAAGTCTACCTAGCCTACAGCCAGGCGACGCTCCAATATCCTCGGCTGGACTATGCACGTTTGAAGTCGGATCGGGATCCCACCGAACTGGTTCGGTACCAGATCTACGTCGTCAATATGCTCACTGCTTACGACGAGATCTTTCAGATCATCGACGACAAGAATGGGTCGCCTCGTTCGCGTACGACATCGAGGATCACCTGCCCTATCTCTGCGAGCAGAACGCTCCCGGATACGACTCCACCTTCACGTTGAAGATGCGGAAGCTGATCGATGGGCAAAAGAAAGCGCATTGCGCGAACCTGACGCCCATTCTGAAAAACGTTCCGTCTTATCCGTGATCAAGGATCTGACGAACGCCACGTCAAGCAACGGCCGCATCCCTGCGGAATGTCTGCGTTAGGTGCCGTGTTCCCGGAGCACGACCACAAGGACGCTGGCATAGGGCTCGGCCCTCGCCGGATCCGGATCGGCCGCTCCATCCCAGCCGTCCTCGACCAGCGGAAATTCGACGAGTTCGCATCCCGTATCCCTGGCCACCATGTCGAACTCGACGTATCCGGCCCCTTCGGTACGGCAGGTATGCTCGACCTTGGTATGACTGCCGAGCGCCGGCTCAACGATGCGGCCCTGGACTTCCGGCAGGCGGACGGTGAATTTCTCGCCGACATGCGCCCTGATGTATGTCCCGGCGGGCGTGTCTCTCGTGATGTCGTACTGCTTCATGAGATCTCGTTCGCTTTTGCGCGTCTTCGGTGATGGAACGGCTGCACCCGACCCCCGTGATCCGGGCGCGAGCCGAACGTCCCTCCGATGCCCTTGGCGACCAGCACGTCGTCCCTGATCGCCTGGTCCGCCAGCAGACGGAGTACGTACGCAGGCAGGCGCGGCGAGTGCGCCAGATCGTCTCGTCCGTTGGCGAAACCGTGGCGGTAGGAGTGCGATCGGTTGGCCGAAGGCTCCGGATTGTCGGGCTTGCGTCCGTCGAGATACCCCTCGACCATCTCGTCGAGAAACACTTCTTCCAGGGTTCGGTTGTCGTCGCCGATCACTTCAGCATCTCCTCGATCTTGAGGACGTCGTCGGGCGAGTTCAGCGTCAAGACGCGGATGCCGTGGTCGAGTTCGTGCGCGTTCGGCTGGTTCCAGGGCAGGTACGGCTCGGTGATCGGATCGACGATATGTTCGAGGTCCACGGTGTAGTCCTGGACGAGGTCCCACCCGTTCTCGTCGAAGATGAGACGAAGCCAGCCGCGCTGCTTGCCCTTGTGGACCCACATCTCGACGATCTCGACGTCCCACATGTAGTTGAGGATGCCCTCGCGATCGGTCGAACGCTTGAACTCGGGTTCGATATCCTGCAGGTCGCAGGTGATGGTGTAGCCGTCCTTGAGGAAGGCATCGACCAGCTTGGCGCTGATCTCCCGATCGGTGCGGCGGACCTCGCGCTTTTTGGCCACACGCTCGAGACGCTTGTCGAACTCACCGTCGGTCTCGACCCGGCCGTCCCAGTAGGGGCTCTGGCGCCGCAGGAATTGCGCGGCGATCGTATGCAGAGCCGCCATTCTGTCCACTTCGGGCTGACCCGTCCGCACGATGGTTGCCTGCAGATGATCTTGGCGGCCACCCGCCTTCTTTTTCGGGTGTACCCACCACGTGTAGAGCGTGAAGGAGCCGTAGTCTTCCTCGGTGAGGTGCGTGCTCCAGCCGTCCTCGTAGCCGAATGCGATCTTCATCGCCTCGGGCGCCGAGAGACTGCGAGCGATCACCACGTCGTCTTTCTCGACGTGGTGGACCGGGATGTACGCCGTGTAGGTCTTCGTCTCGTTCATGATGCCTCGCAATCGAAGTCCAGATCTTCCAGGAAGGTCTTCGTCTTCTCGTGCCGGAGAGCCGCCGCCTTCTTGTCGAACCGCTTCCAGTCGATCGACTCCTCGAACGCGCTGCAGGCGTCGCAGTCGGCGACGGCGTGACAGATCTCCCTGATATCGGTATCCACGAACGCGTCCAGCAGAACGCAGAGCTCGTTCTTGTCCCACTTGTCGATGGGCTTCTCGATCCAGTCGCCGATATAGTCGCTGTAGTACGGAACGAATCCCGGATAAGGCGTGAACCAGTCGACGATCTCGTCGTTCAACCGCTGGTGCCGCTCGCTCATGCTCGCATAGAACAGCTTCTTCGCGCTGCGCAGCGGCATCGTGGCGAGGATGCGGTCGGTCGTGAAATTGTACTCGCTCGGGCTCTTGAGCTTGACGAACTTCAGGTTCAGCCGGAAGCCGAGTCTCTCGGACATCTCCTCGTCGAAACGCTCGCAGAAGCTCCGCGCGAGAGCGGTGCAGAGGCGGGAAGCGCTGCCCGTTTCGGAGAAGATCCCGGCGATATCGTCCCTGGACAGGCCGCCCTGCGCCCTCTCGTTCTCGGCGTGCATGGTCGTGTAGAGCTCCTCGGCGTCCGAGAGCAGCTGCTCCCAATGGCTCTGGTAGAATCCACCGAAGCTCGGCAGGAAGGTCTCGAGCCGCTTGTTCGGGCTCGTCTTGGTGTTCTTCGTCATGTCGGGCCTCCGGTTACTTTGCTGCGGTTCGCGCCGGGCGATTGCGGACGAGGCGCCCGTCGAAGAACACGCGCGGGTCGTGCTCCAGAACGTCCTCGAAGAATTCGAGCGCGCGGACGTTGTCGGTCGCGATGCGGGCGGTACGCGGGACCACGCCGCGCAGCACGGGCTCGAAGACGTCGGTGTCCAGCCGGCGGCGACCGATGACGTACTCGCGCAAGTCGCCGCGGTCGCGGTAGAACATCGCGGCGCCGTGTTCCTTGCGATGTTCCAGCGCGATGATGAGGGCCTGTGCGATCGTCGCGTGAGGCGCGATGGTCTCTTCGCCTTCGTCGCGCTTGACGATCATCGCGTACCTCGCGCCGTCCAGGCGGCGCGGCGCTCCGATGTAGACCGACCGCCACGGCGGGCCGGCCGGCCGAACGGTTCCGGGTGTCTCGTCCATGTCCACTCCTATGCGTTGCCCGGGCGAGCGAACGCCCAGGCGCGCTTCTCGCGCCGGCGGCGTTCCTTCGCGGTCCGGTACTTGTCGGGATCGATCGAGTCCGCGAAAGCCTGCGCCGCCGCGTCGACGGCGATCGCCCTGATCGCGGTCTTCTCGATTCCGGGATTGCCGAACGCGCGCAGCAATTTGCCGACCGCGACGGCATCCATCATGTCGAGCGCACGGCTCACCGCCTCGCTCTGATGGCTGCCCGCCTCCCAGTCGAAATCCCACAGGGCCTCGAACTCGCTCGGCTTCAGTCCGTCGAGCGGGCGGTGACGCTTCCGCGCGCAATGGTCGAGGAGCCAGCGCACGGTGCCGAGCGGGACCGACACCACGATGCGGTCGGAGACGGGCTCATACCGGGCGAACCGCGCGAGAAGGGGGATCCCGAGCTTCAGCGCGAGACGGATCGCGAAGATGTCCCAGAAGGAGCTGGCGAGCGCCGAGCGCTGCTTTTGGGCGTCGGCGGATGCCGCGAAAAACGTCAGGAAGTCCTCACGATCGAATTCATCGTGCATCTGAAGGAAGGCATGGGCCTCGGCGGCACGATCGCGCGGACCGGACAGCAGCGGCGTCCAGGCCGGCGACGAGAAGCCGGAGAAATCCGGCACGTAGCCCTCCAGCATCGTCTGTTGCGGCATCTTGCTTCTCCTCGTGCCGACTACGTGCGGGGTTTCGCCGGCGTCGGCCACGACCGCCGTCGGCGACGCGTGCCGACGGGCGGCGACCAGATCCGCGAACCGGGTCCAGTCGACGGCGTTCTCGAACGACATGCGGACGTCGCTGCCCGCAGTCATGTCGGCGTACAGCCGCTCGTCGATCTCGGGATCGACGAAGCCGGCGAGCAGGTCGCAGAGCGCGGCCCGGTCCCAGCGTTCGATGGGCTCGGTGAGCCATTGCTCGCCGGCGTCCTCGGGATAGGGAACGACGTCGCCGTAGAGCGCGAACCGGTCGCGAATCGACTGGACCAGCCGCTGGTGCCCCTCCTCCGCGCTGCGGGCGAACAGCTTGCGGGCGCTGTTCACCGGGATCGTCGCGAGGATGAAGTCGGTCGTGCCGCCGCGCCCGACCGGGATGTCGAGCGAGTCGAACATCAGCCCCAGCTCGAAGCCCAGCCACCGGGAAACTTCCGCGTCGTAGCGGCGGCAGAAGCGCGCCGCGAGCGAGGCGAAGAAGCGCGACGCGTCGCTGGTCTCGCGCAGGATCGCGCCGAGGTCGGCTGCGGTCAGTTCGTCGGCTCCTTCGTATTTCGCGAAGCGCTCCGCGCAGCGGTCCCGGGAGAACGGAAACAGATTTTCCCAGCGGCTGCCGTGGAAGCCGCCGAAGCCCGGCACGAACGTCGTCAGTCTCGTCGTCTCGGTCACGTCGCGCTCTCCTCGCGATGGCGGCGCGCGTAGTCCTCGTCGGGCACGACGCGTCCGCCCCAGATCTCGTGGGGATGATGGAGCAGGACCTGTTCGAAGACCTCGAACGCCCGGTCCGCATCGGAGCCGTGATTGTCCGAGCGCGGCACGACCGTGTAGGTAGCGCATTCGAAGCCGCCGCCCTCCGCGGGCCGCCGCCCGATCGCGAAGTAGCGCAGCGGTCCGACGTCGCTGTGGACGATCGTGGCCCGGCCCCTGCCGCCATATTCCAGAGCCAGCACGAGCGCGCGGGGCAGCGTCACGCCGCTCGCCACGACCTCGTCGGCGGCGGGCCCGCCCGCGTTCTCGATGAACATAGTGTAGGTGATGCGGGTCATGTCACGCGTTCTCCGCGGATTTGCGGCGCGCGTGCTCGTCGTCGGTTTCCACCCGTCCGGTCCAGAACTTGCCGCTGTTGTCGAGCAGCTTCCGTTCGAAGGAGCGGCGCGCGTAGTCCTCGTTGAGGCGCGGCAGGCAGGCGTGCCGCATGAACTCGAAGGCGATGTGCTCGAAGTCGCCGTTCTCGTGCATGCGCCCGATCGAGACAAGGCGTCCCTTCCCGACGTCGCGGCCGATCACGGTCGCCACGCCCGCGCTGTCGTGCTCGATCGCGATCTTCAGCGCGTCCTCGATGTGGACGCCGCTGGCGAGGATCACCTCCCCGCCGGCCTCGTTGTCGATGGTCATGGTGTACGTAGGCTTCATCATGGTTCTCCTTTCAGACCGCGTAGCGCGGCAGTTTCTCGATCTCGCGCAGCGCCACGAGCGGCCAGGTCTCCCCGTAGTCGTCGGCGACCTTCGACCCGGCGTGGCCCTGGATGATGTTACGAACGTCCTGCGGCATCCCGACGAGGCGGCTCACGGTCGAGAAGCGGTGGCGCCAACCGTGATTGGGCGCGACGCCCTCGATGCCGAGCGAGCGGATCCACTCGGCGAGGCGCTCCGCGACCTTCTTGTGATGCGGATTCGAATCCTTACCGCCGCGGCTGCGGTCCGGGTCGTAGAACAGCGGCCGCGTGCCGCGCGACTTGGCGTACTCGAGCAGTCCCTGCTCGATCAGATGGCTGTGCAGCGGCACCTCGCGGTACGTGCGCGTCTTGTTGTTGGCGCCTCGGATGCGGATCAGCCAGATGCCGTCGCGCCGGACGAAGTCGGCGGCGATCAGGGGCGTGAGCTCGTTGATGCGGGCGCCGGTGTAGGCGCCGATCCAGGGCAGCCAGCGGCGCGCCGCGGCCATCTCTTCGCTGATGAGGTGCGAGAACGGGAGCCGCGTCGCCGTCAGTATCTTCGCGGCCTCCACGCCGTCGAAGCCCTTCTCGCGCTCCTTGACGTTCTTCTTCACCCGGACCTTCACCTCCTTGGCCGCGTTCTCGGGCAACTGCCCCTGATCGACCGCGAACTGGAGGAGCGCCTTGGTCGCGGCCAGATAGACGTCGCGCACCGTGACGTTCTTCATGCCGGCGGCGAGCAGCGCGTCCTTCCAGGCGACGAGGTCGGCGCGCGTGATGGCCGCGGCGTCGTCATGGCCGAGATGGCCGATCAGTCGCTCGATCACCGGGGTCCAGCGCTTGACGGTCGCGGGCGAGAGCTGCGCTTCCTTGCCGTAGGACGTGAAGAGGGGGCGCAGCGGCACCGGCGGCTTCGGCGTACCTCCGGCCGGCGTGGTCGGCGATGCTGCCGTCACAGACGTGGCCGCCTCGGCGGTCGCCGGCGACCCGGCATCGGCGGTGGCCGGCGCCGGCCCGCAGGCCGGGGTGGACACGCGCCAGAACTTGGCGTCCAGGTAGGAGGCGAAGCGCTCCGAATTCTTGATGCGTGTTCCGTCGAACTCGGCCCATGCGCGCTCGAGCCGCGCCAGCTCTTCGAGGTTGCGGATCCGCGCCACGGCGGGATCGCGCGTCTGCAGCGAGAACTTGATTTCGCTTTTGCCGACGATGTCCTTCAATCGTTCCGGGACGCGTTTCCGGAACAGATAGATTCCGCTTTCCGGGTGGCGCTTTGGCGTAAACAGCGCGTTAACCATGATCCGTGTGTACCGACGTTGTGTACCGACGGCCGGTCCGGAAAACCTTTTGGTTTCAAAAGGTCCGCTGATTTCTAGTGATTTTCGAGGGGGCTGGCGGAGAGGGAGGGATTCGAACCCCCGATAGGCTTGCACCTATGCCGCATTTCGAGTGCGGTGCATTCAACCACTCTGCCACCTCTCCTGAAGGCGCCATATAGAGGCAGGGCCCCTGTGGTTGGGGGCGTTAATAGGCGAGGATGGCGGGCCAGACAAGGCGCGAAAGGGGAAAATCCGCTGCCTCTTTCAGCCCCGCGCCAGCCTGGGGTGCCGTTCCCATGGGAACGGGACTCCGAGGATTCCTGTTTTGACGCGTTTTCCTGGCGCGAACGGGCGTCCGCTTCGTTTGAAAGCGCTTGGGAAGGAACTGCCATGGAGCATCTGACGGTCGCGGCCAATGGCGCCAAATTCCACCTGGTTCGCGCCGGATCGGGCAAACCGCTGCTTTTGCTGCATGGATGGCCGGAATTCTGGCTGACCTGGGAGCCGGTGATGTCCAGGCTTTCGGACCGCTTCAACCTGATCGCGCCCGATCTGCGCGGCTTCGGCGACAGCGACAAGCCGGACGGGCCCTTTGGCCCGGACGGCCATGCCGCCGACATGCTGGCGCTGATGGAGGCGCTTCGTGTCGACCGATTCGGCGTGGTCGGCCATGACGTCGGCGGCGCCGTGATGCAGCCGCTGGCGCGGCAGGCGGCGGGGCGGCTCACCGGGCTGTTCTTCTTCGATTTCGTCTATCCCGGCATCGGGCCGCGGATGGCGGCGCCTGATCGGCTCAACCACATCTGGTACCAGTCCTTTCACCAGATGGAGATGGCGCCCGCGCTGGTCGGTGCGAGCCGCGAGAGCTGCAGGCTTTATATCAGCCACTTCCTCAAGGCTTGGGCGCATCGGAAAGACGCCTTCGACGGCGTCCTCGAGGACTTCGCCGACAATTTCTTCAAAGACGGCAACCTCGCCGGCGGCTTTGCGCATTACCGGGCCTCGCATGAAGGGCGGGTCGCGATGATGAAGGGCGAACCGCCACGGCTTCCGCCGATCGATGTGCCGACCTGCGTGCGCTGGGCCGAGCACGATCCGCTGTTTCCCTATGCGTGGACCGATCGGCTGGGAGAGACCTTTGCCACGCTCGACCTGAAGATGTTTCCGGACGTCGGCCACTTCCCGCATCGCGAGAATCCGGATCGCGCGGCGAGCGAGATCGCGGCGTTCTTTCAGCGCATCGGCTGGAGCTGAGTTCGGGGGAGCTCGAGCAACTTCGACTCTCGACGCACCTTTTGCTGGGCTACCCCTCTCCCTAACCCTCCCCCGCAAGGGGGGAGGGAACGCACCTTCGTTGGGGCGCGAATTCGATCTGATCCCATCATGCGGTTGGAAAAACGGGTGGGACCGCCAGACGCGGTAAACACTGGCGGTCCCGGTGCCGCTCATTGAAATACTGGCTGGGAAGGGCGGCTTCGCCGGCCAGGTGAGACGACGATTCGACCCTAGCGTGCGGCTGATGCGCCGCAACGCAATCCGGTCCTTAACCTAACCAGTCAAGGTTACTCCTTGTCCGATTTGCCGCTATCCTTATTGTTTTCCTTGGCCTTTTTCTTGCCGTTCTCCGTAGTGTCCCGGTCCTTCCGGCGGTTGGTGAAGCGGGCATTGCCGAGCCCGGTGCCAATGGTCAGCACGCCCCAGCGATCGACATCCTGCATGAACGGCACCTCGGACAGGCCCTGAACGACGCCGTCATTGTGCATCAGGATCGCGGTGTCGTGCTCGCCGATGACGGGGATGCCCTCGATCAGGCTCGCCGGCAGGTTGAACTTGCTGCTCTCCCAATTGCCCGGCAGGTTCTGCGCGCCTTTCTCGATGGAGCCATCCTCGTTGATCACGCCGGGACAGGCGATGCCGATGAAGGGCGCGAGCTTGAAGCCGTCGTTGCCGGCCTCGGTGATCAGCCCCTTCAGCATCTTGGTCAGCCGCTTCACCGCGCCTTCGCGCGTCGGCTCGTCGTCGGCGTGACGCCACAGCTCGGATTTGACGACCTTGGCCTTCGACAGGTCTTTTGCCTTTTTCCAGCTCGTTTCCACGAGGCCGCAGCGGATGTTGGTGCCGCCGATGTCGACGGCGAGGATGCTGTCATAGGCTTCGAAAATCCACGACGACGCCAGATGCAGCGCGCCGATCAGGCCGGCTTCATCAGGATGATGGCGGATCGGCTGCATGTCGATCCTGAAATCCTCGGCCTTCAGGATGATCTCGGTGCGCGCGATCGCGAGCTCGCCGAGCCTTGAATCGCGAAAGCCGCCGCCGACCACGATGCGCTCGGTCTTGGCCCACGCCTTGGTCTTGAGGAAGCGGCGCGTGACGTAGGCGAGCTCCTGCGCAAAGTCCTCGATGGCGCTGTGCACCACCGCGGAGGCTTCGGTGTCGTCGCCGACGAGGATCGCATCCAGCGTCTTCTTGCTGATGCTCTCCGAGGGCTCCTTGCCGAACGGGTCCTCGCCGGTCTTGCGCAGCGGCTTGCGCCAGCGGTCGAGGATCTCGCGGAAGGCGCCCTTGCTGGCGCGGTCGCCGAGAAAACCGTCCTCGTCCTTCATCTCGATGTTGAAGCTGTCCACGTCCACCGACGGCAGCCGCCCGGCGCCGTGATGGGCGATGCCCGTCGTCTTGACCAGTTCGTCTGTTGCCATTGGGTGCCCTTGCCCGCATACCTGTTTCGGCGGACTAACGGCGGGGGAACCGGTTTGTTGCAAGGCCGGTCGAGATTCGGCTAAAGGCCGCCTGCCCGGCCAAATCCTTCAAATCCGGGCCGTTTTCGGCAGTTTTCCTTGACTCGGCGCGCCCGGCGGCTATAAGTCCCACAGCCGGCGCGAGGCGTTTCTCGCGCCGCTTGTTTTTGCGTGGGTTTTCAAAGGGATAACTCCCACCCGCACAAAACGCATATAAACCCATAGCGACTGACAAAAAGCCGACCCGGACGATACTCGTCCCGAGGCCGGGATTGAACACGGAGAAAAAAACGATGTTCGCAGTCATCAAAACCGGCGGCAAGCAATACCGCGTCGTGCCGGATGATGTTCTCGAAGTTGGCAAGATCGAAGGCGAAGTCGGCTCGATCGTGCAGTTGAATGAAGTTCTGGT
>Ga0207426_1000225_pt1 | contig 129646 bp, 118 predicted proteins | sample AraplaMF_Cvi_mMS_FD_184265 | JGI IMG/M metagenome (GOLD analysis project Ga0207426, IMG submission 184265) | Arabidopsis root microbial communities from the University of North Carolina, USA - plate scrape MF_Cvi_mMS (SPAdes) (version 2) | ecosystem: Host-associated > Plants > Roots >... | reverse complement strand
TCGCGGCCAAATCGATGGGATTTCGGGGGAGGTGGCTCTGGCCGCCGCCACGATCCCGGCCGCGCTGCTGCCCACCCTCCTTATTGGCGGCCTTCTTCTTACTTGCCCCTGAGGGCCGGCTGGGCGCCATGCGCCTGGGCGCTCAGGGGTTGGTCGAGATCACCGGACACCTCAAGCGCCCAGCACACTGACGGCGCAAAAGCTCAAAAGGAAATTTGCAATGGCCCCCGCGAACAAGTCCGACAAGGACCGCGTCATCATTTTCGACACCACCTTGCGCGACGGCGAGCAGTGCCCCGGCGCCACCATGACCTTCGAGGAGAAGATCGAGGTTGCCGAGCTGCTGGACGATATGGGCGTTGACGTCATCGAAGCCGGCTTCCCGATCACCTCGCAGGGTGACTTCGAAGCGGTCAGCGAGATCGCCCGCCGCTCCAAGAATTCCGTCATCGCTGGCTTGTCCCGTGCCCATCCCGCCGACATCGACCGCTGTGCCGAGGCGGTGAAATTCGCCAAGCGCGGCCGCGTCCACACCGTGATCGCGACCTCGCCGTTGCACATGCGGGTGAAGCTGAACAAGACCCCGGAAGAAGTGCTCGAGACCTCGGTCGCCATGGTCGCGCGCGCCCGCAACCAGATCGACGACGTCGAATGGTCGGCCGAGGACGGCACCCGCAGCGAGATGGATTTCCTCTGCCGCATCGTCGAGGCCGTCATCAAGGCCGGCGCCACCACGGTGAACATCCCCGACACCGTCGGCTACACGGTGCCGGAGGAATACACCCACTTCATGAAGACGCTGATCGAACGCGTGCCGAACTCGGACAAGGCCGTGTTCTCCGTGCATTGCCATAACGACCTCGGCATGGCCGTGGCGAATTCGCTGGCCGGCATCGTCGGCGGCGCGCGCCAGGTCGAGTGCACCATCAACGGCATCGGCGAGCGCGCCGGCAACGCCGCGCTCGAAGAGATCGTGATGGCGATCAACGTGCGCAACGACAAATTCCCGTACTGGAACAAGATCGACACCACGCAGCTCACCCGCGCCTCGAAGGTGGTGTCGGCGGCGACCTCGTTCCCCGTCCAGTACAACAAGGCCATCGTCGGCCGGAACGCCTTCGCGCATGAGAGCGGCATCCACCAGGACGGCGTGCTGAAGGACGCCTCCACCTACGAGATCATGCGGCCCGAGATGGTCGGCCTGAAGCAGTCCTCGCTGGTGCTGGGCAAGCATTCCGGCCGCCACGCCTTCGTGCACAAGCTGGAGGAGATGGGCTACAAGCTCGGCCCGAACCAGCTGGAAGATGCGTTCACGCGGATGAAGGCGCTCGCCGACCGCAAGAAGGACATCTACGACGAGGACATCGAAGCCCTGGTCGACGAGGAGATGGCGGCATCGCACGACCGCATCAAGCTGACCTCGCTGACCGTGATCGCCGGCACCCATGGCCCGCAGCGCGCGACCATGAAGCTGGACGTCGACGGCCAGATCAAGATCGAGGAGGCCGAGGGCAACGGTCCGGTCGATGCGGTGTTCAACTGCATCAAGCGCCTGGTGCCGCATGAAGCCAAGCTCGAGCTGTACCAGGTCCACGCCGTGACCGAAGGCACCGACGCGCAGGCGGAAGTCTCGGTGCGCCTGTCGCAGGACGGCCGCTCGATGACGGCGCGCGCGGCCGACCCGGACACGCTGGTGGCCTCGGCCAAGGCCTATCTCGGCGCGCTCAACAAGATCGTCATGAAGCGCCAGCGCGACAATGTGACGACGGCGGCGGCGAGCTGACGCTCCAGGCTCCGGATAATACGGCGGAAAACGCGGCGCCCCCGGCGCCGCGTTTTTCGTTGATCGTGCGGCCCCGGCGTTTCCGCCCCGATACCGCATTTTTGCAAGGAGACCCCTGCTAAGGGGCAATGGCGCCTCAGCCTGCTTCCCTATAAAGCTGCCTCCCAAGAAATGAAGGCTTGGGGCCGGCGGTCCGCGCCCCACAAAAACGTACTGGAGGAAGCATGAGGAAACTCATTTGGGCTGCGGCATCGATTGCGGCTTTGGCACTGACCGGGCCGGCATCGGCGCAATCGCCTGTTATCATCAAGTTCAGCCACGTCGTCGCCACCGACACGCCGAAGGGCAAGGGCGCGGAGAAGTTCAAGGAGCTCGCCGAGAAGTACACCGGCGGCAAGGTCAAGGTCGAGGTCTACCCGAACTCGACGCTCTACAAGGACAAGGAAGAGCTAGAGGCGCTCCAGCTCGGCAGCGTGCAGATGCTGGCGCCGTCCAACTCCAAGTTCGGCCCGCTCGGCATCCGCGAGTTCGAGGTGTTCGATCTGCCCTATATCCTTCCCGATCTGAAGACGCTGCGGAAGGTGACGGAAGGCCCGCTCGGCACCCGCCTGCTCAAGCTGCTCGAACCCAAGGGCATCACCGGCCTTGCCTACTGGGACAACGGCTTCAAGCAGATGAGCGCGAACAAGAAGCTGGTGGCGCCCGCCGACTATCAGGGCGTGAAGTTCCGCATCCAGTCCTCGCGCGTGCTGCAGGCCCAGTTCAAGGCGCTGAGCTCGCTGCCGCAGGTGATGGCGTTTTCGGAAGTCTACCAGGCGCTCCAGACCGGCGTGGTCGACGGGCAGGAGAACACCTGGTCGAACATCTATACCCAGAAGATGCACGAGGTGCAGAAGTACATCACCGAGACCAACCACGGCTACATCGGCTACGTCGTGATCGTGAACAAGAAGTTCTGGGACGACCTGCCGGCCGATATCCGCGACCAGCTGTCGAAGGCGATGAAGGAAGCGACCGACTTCAACAACGCGCAGTCGCAGAGGGAGAACGACGACGCACTCGCCGAGATCAAGAAGAGCGGCAAGAGCGAGATCATCAAGCTCACGCCGGAGCAGGACGAGGCGATGCGCAAGGCGATGGAGCCGGTCTACAAGGACGCCGCGAGCCGCGTCGGCCAGCCGTTGATCGACGAATTCCAGAAGGAAGCCAAGAGCACGACGAACTGATCGTCACGGCGAAACTACTCACGCCCTGCGTGGAAAAATAATGCATGAACGAAGGGCTTCCGTGCACTGTACGGAAGCCCTTTTTGTTGCAAATCGTTTCAGTATGCATCTGAATGGACATTCACGGCAGTTACATCTCTGTAAGAACGCCCTCCCTGTCCAAGTTGTAAGTTGCGCGTCAGCCTGCGCGCGCTCATCCTCACGGCCATCCTTCCAGAGGAGGTACGTCATGAGGAAGTTCACCATCGCCGCCATCGCCGTGCTCAGCATCGCCGGCTCGGGCGCGGTCTATGCCCAATATCATCGCCCGTGGATGGAGCACTTCCGCCACATCCGCATGAACCCGGAGGATCGCGCCGCCTTCGTCGACGCGCGGATCGCCGCCGTCCATGCCGGGCTGAAGCTCAACGCCGATCAGGAGAAGCTCTGGCCGCCGGTCGAGGCCGCGGTGCGCGACTTCGCCAAGCTGCGCCTCGATCGCGCCAACGCGCGCATGAACGCCGGCCCGGGCGATGCCGACAAGCCGGACGATCCGATTGCCCGTCTGCGCCAGCGCGCCGAGGACATGGGGGCGTCCTCCGCCGCCTTGAAGAAGATCGCCGATGCCGCCGATCCGCTGTACAAGACCCTGGACGAGGGCCAGAAGCGGCGCCTCGCCGTGCTGACCCGCCACCGCGGCCCGTTCGGCGGCGGCGAGGACGGTCCGCCCCGCCACTTCATGGAACGGGGCATGGACCGGATGATGGAGCGGGGTATGGAGCACTTCCGCCATGACCGTTTCGACCGCGATGGCGGCCCGGACCGGGATCGCGAGGGCCGGCTCTGAAACACCCGGGATTTCCCGGGGAATTAACCTTGGCGAAGCCGCTGGAATCCAGCGGCTTTTCGCTTTTCCGGGGCTGTGGAAGAACATTGGAAAACATGCGTCGCATCGCTTGCCAGACCCGGATCGCTTTGCTAAACGACCGGCCTCGCAAGGCTTTGACCGGCCTTCGGGCGCATAGCTCAGTTGGTAGAGCAGCTGACTCTTAATCAGCGGGTCCCAGGTTCGAGCCCTGGTGCGCCCACCAAACAAAGAACCTTCTCATTCAATGGATTGAGAGGATGGTCGCCAGGAACAGAACGGGTTTCGTTCGACGTTTTTGGTGGTCGGAACGTCGTATGGCCAGGTTGCTCCGCGACTTTTCCTTTGCTTCCGTATCTTCACCCCATTCGATACAGCGCACAGACCCGATGGCACAGGTCGATGACCTGCTCGTCGTAGACTAGGATATTAGCGCGAGCAAAACGGACAATCTGTTCTGCCCGTTGCCGCAGGGCACAGCTTGCGGCAGACCAGAACCGATCATTCGGGTCGAGGGCGAGGCGCTCCCGCGCTACGTGTTCCCAATACGTGTTGTGCTACGATTTTCTGCGACGTTGTGCGCTTGATGCTCGCACTCCGGAACCGGCCGGCGCGCGATGCGGACCGGCTGAAGACATCCCCAAGGACATCGCGACTACGATTTGTGATCGCCTTGTCCGCGTCGAATCTGGAATCCACACAGCTTGCTTGGGTCTCGACGAAGGTATTCTTTCGCAAGGCGACACCAAGCACTTCGGTTGCGTGAGCGGAGGATGACAACTCCATCGACAATCAAGAAAAAGAGAGATGTGAGGGATCTCACACGGCGGCCTTGAGCCTTGCACTAGTTAGAGCTTCGACTCTCTTCGAACCAACGGAGGTTCGCATGAAGCTCTTGATGATCTCTGGCCTCGCCGCGTTTGGGCTCTTTCTAGCCGCGACAAATATGCAGCGATCGCATCCATCGTCGGGCGGTAGCACACCGGTAACAGGGATGCCCGCAGTCCAAGAGATGCAAAAGGTAGCGCAGCCCGGCAAACTGCCGATTGAAGACTTCGAAGATCGATCCCTGGTGTTTCCAAGAGAAACGCAGCGATAGAGGGAATACTGCCGCTGCGTTCCGAAGTGATTGTGGCCCGAGGTGGGTGCGTCGTGCAGCTCGCATGGTTTCGAGCAGGCCGATGCTGCAGGTGGCTGTCTCGCCGGTGAGAACAGCGGTGTGTCAAGGGCTCATGAAAGTCGGGTCGATCCCGACGGGATAGCCGAGCATTCCGACGGACTGGAGCAACTCACGGTGAAGGTCAACTTCAAGGATCGCCAATAGCAGCGCCAACACGACGGCGATGTAGATGAGCAGTGGCGACGCGGCTCGCCTGGCGGGATCGCGATTTCGCGGCAGCAAATCGCGAAAGTGCCACAACCTCGATATGAACTGCCGATATGCTTTCGGGTGCAATTGCATGTTCGGCCCCGGCTTGTGAGGCGCCTTTGCCAAGCCTGCGCGCAAACTGGTCGTCGCTCAAGGCGCCGCTTGTCGCACCTTGGAACCCAATGCGAGCCCCCTCGTTGACCTGGATCAAGAGGGTAGGTTTTTGTCGGGCTGGCCTGCCTGGCATGCGTCGGGGTGTCTCCCACGGCCGATGGATCTGACCTTGCGTCTCGTCACCGCGCTTCTGACAGCATTGTTGCTGCTGGCGCCGCCACCCGCGCAAGCGCAGTTGGCTGGGCACGGTGGACCTGTCCGCGCGTTGGCCATATCGGTCGATGGCAAGACGCTTTTGTCGGGTAGCTTCGACACGGCGGCGATCCGATGGTCGCTGGCAACCGAGTCCGCCGAGCAAGTCCTTCGCTTCCATTCCGATGCGGTGAATGCGGTCGCCTTCGTCGGCGACGGAAGGATGGCAACGGCTGGTGCGGACGGCCGGGTTGCGATCTGGACGCCGGGCCGGCCGCAGCCGGACCAGGTTTTCGAAGGCCATTCGGGACCCGTTGCCGGGCTCGCCATCTCGCCCGATGGATCGAAGCTCGCATCGGCCTCGTGGGACCATACGGTGCGGATTTTATCGTTACCCGACGGTGGGACACGCGTGCTGCAAGGTCACTCCCAAAACGTGAACGGCGTGGCGTTTGCTCCCGACGGAAAATCGTTGGTGAGCGTGGGCTACGATCTGACGGCGCGGATTTGGCGCCTGCCGGGCGGCAGCGCCGACACCGTCATGATGCCGGCGCCGCTGAATGCCGTAGCCATCTCGCCTGACGGCGAAATCGTCACCGGCGCAGCGGACGGCAAGCTGCGCATGATCACTGCCGATGGCAAGGTAACCGGTGAGGTCGTGGCCAGCGCCGCGCCGATCGTGGCCTTGGCGATCTCGCATGACGGCGCCTTGATCGCCGCGCCGGTCATTGACGGCACCGTCGCGATTGTCGACCGCAAGGCTCGCAGCGTGTTGCGCATGCTCGCCGGGCTGGGTAGGCCGGTCTGGTCGGTTGCGTTTCTGCCCGATGGCGCGACGCTCCTGACTGGCGATGCTGACGGCAAGATCAGGCGGTGGAATGCATTGACCGGTGCGGCGATCGGGTCGAACCTGCTGGGCACGTCGGTGGATCCGCTCATCGCCTATGCCGGCGATCACGGAGCCGAAATCTTCAGGGCCTGCGTCGCCTGCCACACATTGTCTGAGACGGAAGTCCAGCGTGCCGGCCCGACGCTTGCCGGACTCTATGGCCGGAAGATCGGTTCGCTGCCCGGCTATCGCTTCTCCGAGGCCCTCAAGGCGATGGACATCGTCTGGACGCCGGAGACCGTCTCCAAACTGTTCGAGATCGGGCCGAACGCCTACACGCCCGGCACGAAGATGCCGGAGCAGCACATCGGCTCGGCCGAGGATCGCCGCGCGCTCACCGACTTTCTGGCGCGTGCGACGTCGAAATAACCGGCAATAGCGCTTGCGGCTTCCTCAAGCGAAGGCGGCAAGGTCCCATGATCAACGCTCTAATACGCCGGCCATTGCTCCACGGGAATATCTGTCAGCTCCGGCTTTTCGTCGAGCATGCGAGCGACGTCGATGCTGGGATGTTCCTTGAGCGCCGTCGTGACACACTCGTTGACGTATTTCCGGCGTGACAGCCACTTGATCTTCTTGCCCTTTGCCTCGGCCTTGCAGGCGATGATCGCCTGTTTGAGCGCAACCTTTTCCGCCCTGGTGAGGGGAGCTGCCTCGACGGCTGTACCGGCAAGCACCGCGGCGATGAGGCACGTCGATAGAACCATCATGAAACGAGGCATGCGGGCTATTCCTTGTTCTCGCGTTGGCGAAGATAATCATCCGTCGTCCGTGGTGACGCGCGTTCCGGAACGTCCTGGATCGGGTCGAACTGCTGTTCGCTCATGACGATGACGCGGCAATCGGCACACATCCGCAAAACTGCTGCTCGCTCGCCCCCGGCAGGATACATCCAGTGCCGTCCCTCGAGCTTTGCCGCAATCCGATCGATCGTGCCCTTCACGCCGAAGGGGGTGCCGCAGCGGATGCACAGTGCAGGCTCTTCCTCCTTGACAATAACCGCAGACGCGCGCGCCGCGCGGAAATCGATCTGCGGCTTGAGCGTGATCACCTTCTCCGGGCAGGTGCTCTGGCACAGGCCGCATTGCACGCAGGCGTCTTCGACGAATCTGAGCACGGGACGCTCGGGATCATCGCGAAGCGCGCCGGTTGGGCAGACCGAGACGCAAGACAGACACAGCGTGCAACCATCCGTATTGACGCTGACCGCGCCGATCGGCGCGCCTTGCGGCAAAGCGATCACGTCAACCGGCTTGGGCGCGAGGCGATGCAGTTCGCTCAAGCCGAAGCGAAGCAGATCGCCCCGCTTGCCGACTGTCTTGAAGGTGGCGGGCATCCCGACCGCCGGAAACATGTCGATCGCGCTCAATTGCGCACCGAGCACGTCGGGATCGTCGGTTTCGATGGTCGCCGCGCGCTGCCCGTCAAATCCGAGCCCGGCCAGAATGGTCTCGGCCATGGCAATCGTCTGCGACAGTCCGGTCACGGCATGCCGCGGCCTTGCGCGCAGCAAAAACCGCACCGCGGACGCGCCATAGGCGAATGCTCCGATAACCGCTTCCAGCCCGACCTGCGTCAGCTCATTGACGGCGAGCGGAAGCACGTTGGCTGGCAAGCCATCGCCATGACGGGCGAGCGCATCGATCAGCGGCGTGCCGTGCTGGCTATCATGCAGTAGCAGCACCGGATGCGTGCCGCCGGCCTGGTGATAGGCGAGCAACATGGCGCGAAGGATATGCAACTGGATGTCGGCGGGCGGCAGCGCGTAGGATGCAGCGCCTGTGGGGCAGGCGGCCGCGCATTGTCCGCAACCTGCGCAGACTTCAGCGTTGACAGCGACATGGTCGCCGTCTGGCGTGATCGCGCCGGTCGGGCAGAGATCGAGGCAGCGATGGCATCCGATCAGCTTCGAGCGCGAATGCGCGCAGAGGCTGGGCGTGAAGTCGACATATTTCGGCTTGTCGAAACTTCCGACGAGATCGCGAGCGGCGAGCACCGCACGCAGCACGGCCGCGGGATCTCTCGGATCCGCGCGGAGATAGCCGTCACGCAAATCGTGCGCGGAAAACAGCGGCGGCTCGCCGGAAAGGTCGAGCACGAGATCGCAGCGTGAGATCGCCCCGTTACGGCTGGCTTCGAACATGAAGCGGTCGCGCGACGACCGGTGTGGCTGGGCGTAGTCGTCGATCGTGAGCTCGAAGGCGCCAAGATGCCCCCGCGCGTTGCGGATCGTGCCCTTCACGATCGGGAACACGGCCGCAGCCGGCGGCGTGAGGTCTGCCGGCGGCTTGAGCATGACCGTGACATCGAGATGATCTGCGAGCAGCTGCCCGGCTTCGATCGCGGCCGCGTCGCGCCCATAGATCAGGATGATGCCGTCACTCGACAGTGTGACCAGCGGGTGACCCGGCGCGGGAATGGCGGCCGCCGCAAGCAGCGCCGCCATCTTCGCGCCCGCATTCGCGCCGTCGCGCGACCAGCCCGCCGTCTCGCGGATGTTGACGAAGGTGATCCCCTCAGGGCGTTCGCCGGCCTCATCGGTAAATTGCGCCGCCTGCTGCGTGCAGGCGACAATCAGCGGGCCGTCCGCTCTTGCCGCATTGCGGAAATGATCGAGTTCCGCGCCGCAGAGATGCCGAAAGCTGCCGATCTGACAGCCGGGGCAGCCACGCCGGATCGCGGCCGTGTCGAGGCGCATCGTGTCCTCACACGAACAGATCAGGACGGTCTTCGCTGGCTGCTCCAGGTGAATTCCTCCGTCCGAGCGGCGCGGACTTAGCGGACTCGCGCCGATCCTTGGCCTCGTATAGATATTCCCTATCGGGAAGAAAAGGAAAGTGGAGGACGGCCTTGCCGTCGACCCCTACCACCCAAGTTTCCCTGGCGGAACAGATCCGTCTGCCGCCGCCATTCGCGCTCGTCCGGTTGCGCGAGAGCGGCGATGCCTTTGCCCACGCTTGCCGCATTGCACCCAAGCGCGGCGCCGGCACGCTGGTCTATGTCGGACGGTTCGATCTAGCCGAATTCGCCGTGGTGCTGGAGCCGGGCGAACCCTTGCGCACCGCGCGGCGCGCCTTCTACGCCGGCATGGTCGCGCTCACCGACGCGCTTCGCGCCTACGCGCCGCCGAACAAGACGGTGGCGATCGACTGGCCCGATGCGATCAGGATTGACGGCGGGCTGGTCGGCGGCGGGCGGATGGGCTGGCCGTCGTCTGTGCGCGAGGACGAGTCGCCGGCATGGCTCGTGTTTGGTGCCATGATCCGGACCGTCGCCATGGCCGACCCCGGGCCCGGCGCTCATCCGCTGGCGTCTGCCCTGGACGAGGAGGGGTTTGGCGAAGCCGGGGCCGTGCAGATGACGGAAAGCTTTGCTCGGCACCTGATGCGAGCGGTCGACAGTTGGCAGGTCGATGGTTTTGACGGCGTCGCGCACGACTATTTGAGCCGCGTAGTCCGCGAGCGGAGAACGATCCTGCGGATCGACGATTGCGGCGATCTCCTCGCACGTCACATCAACACTGAGCGGACCGAGCGGCGTGAGCTGGCCAAGGCGCTCGCCACGCCATCCTGGCTCGATCCGAAGCTCGGAGGACCGCGGCTGTGAAACTCTTGCGCGCCATCGCGCTCGATCCTTCCGACACTTTCGTGTTCGACCCGGCGGCGGTATCGGGCGAATGGGCGGTCTCCGGCGCCTTCCGCTTCTGCGATCAGGATCCGGCGACCCTGAGCGGCAAGCAGCGTGCGGCCTTCCGCAGCGGCTTCCTTGGCGTGCAATCCTGGGGATGGTCGACGTTGGTGCAGATCGTCCCGGCGACGCAGGACGATTGCCGGGGGGTGATCGAATTGCTTGCCAGGCGGCTCGTCGACCGCTTTGCCGCGCCGGACATGGCAACTGCGAGAGCTGCGGCGGAGGAGGAAGTCGCTTTCGCACAATCGCTCTGCACCTATCCGATCAGCTCGCTCATTGCCGTCCATCGCTCGGCGAGCAACGGCGAGGTCCGCGAGGCTTTTCGCAGGCTGCAACTGCGCGAAGGGCAGGGGCACGGCAAGGCATTCTCGTTCATGGAAGTGGAGGACGATGCCGAGCCAGACAGCGATCTCCACCTTGCCGATCTGGGCCAGGAGCCCCGACACCGATGAAGGATTTCTGGATCGCGTGCGGCCACCATCTGCTCGATCGCGACGAGAGCGGCGGGCTCTGCGTCACGGACGAATTCCTGAAGGCTTATTTTGCCCGTCCCGAGCTGATGCCGCCGGACGATGCATGCCCGGTCGAAAGAAGGCTGCACCGCGAATTGCTCGCTGGGCCGCGCCAGCCGGTAGGCGATGACGAGATCGGTGCGATTGCCGATCAGGACGCACGCGAAAACTGGCGGTTCGTGCTCGCTTTTCGCGATCTCCTGGTTCGGCATCGGACGCTCGAGGCTGCTTATCTTGCAGCCGTCCGATCGCGGACTAACGATCTGCCGCCGCTGTTCGTCAATCAGCTCGTGCACGTGATCCTGCGCAACGCGCTTGATGGCTGCGATGATCCGTTCGTACCGCGTGCCGCCGAACTGTTCTTCCGCCAGCAGCGCGTCCTGCCGCACGAGCAGGCCCTGCTGCTCGGCGATGAAGAGGTGGTCGGTGGGCAGAGCCCGACCCCGGTGCTCTCGCTGATGTCGATGCTGGGGGCTGCAACCGACGTCCAGCTTGACGTTCTGAACGAGGAGAATGCCGACGAGTATTGGCGCCGCAGCGACCATTTCGACATGGCGTTCGACCTCACCTCGGGTGGCCGAGGCCCGCACGCGCTGGCGCAGGCGATGGCGCGCTGGATTTCCCATCTGCTAGCGGTCGACGTCGCCATCGAGCCGTTGCGCGAGCTGCAGGATGCGCAGGTCAGCTGGTATGTCGGGCTGGATACGGACGCCACGGGTCTTGGCGACCGTCTCTGGCATGGCGAGCAGCTCGACGAACGCAGCGCCGGACGCGTGCTCGCGTTGTTTCGCCTGACGTTTGCGGACACCGGCGCGGCCACAGAGGATATGCGGGGCGAGCCGGTCTATCTCATCCTGGCGATGACGCCGGACCAGAAACTCCGGATGAAGCCTCAGAACCTGCTCACGGGGCTGCCGATCAAACGCCGGGAGACGGTGTCGTGAGCCCCGCCGCACTGCCACTCCTGCGCATCCCTGTCGGCATCGTGGTCGAGCGGCGCAAGGCCGACTCGCCATGGGCCGACTTCGTCTGGCGCGCTGTCGCCGTGCTGCCGGATGAGCCGGTGACGAAGCCCTGGACGGTGCTCCGCGAAGAGGATGGCACGTCCCTGTTCTATGCCGGCAGCGCCTCGGTCGATCTCTATCCGTCCGAGACGGCGCGCTACCGCGACAATCTCGCCTCGGGCAGTCCGAGCATCTGGACCGTGTTGTCGCCCGCGGAAGGCGCTTGGCCCTATTCGGTGGCGGCCGCCACCGCCGATCCTGCGGAGGGCGAGGCGTCCACAGAGGCAGGCACCAATCTCGTCGAGGCGGTGCCGATGCCCGAAGTGCTGCGCGAGGCGATTGAAAGTTTCATAGCCGAGCACCACGTCGAACGTGAGTTCTTCAAACGCAAGCAGCGGCAGGCCGATCCGGAAGCGCTGGCGCGCCGCCAGCATGAGGGCGGACACGAATGAGCGAGGACAGGCCGGATGAGGACAAGTTTCTGGTGCGCTGGTCCCGCCGCAAGCAGGAGGCAAAGGCGAACGCCCCGCCGCCGGCCGCGGCAATGCACGCCGACGTGCAATCTGCACCGGAGCCCCTCGTTAAGGACGACGAGCCGGAAGTCGATCTGTCGAGCCTGCCTTCGATCGAGTCGATCACGTCAGTCACCGACGTTAAAGCCTTCCTGCGCAAAGGAATTCCGCAGGAGCTGACGCGTGCGGCGCTTCGTCGCGCCTGGAGCGCCGATCCGGCCATTCGCGACTTCGTCGGGCTGGCGGAGAACGCCTGGGACTTCAACGATCCCTCCGCGATGCCCGGTTTCGGTCCGCTGGATTATTCGGAAGGAGAGCTGGCGGCGCTGGTTGACCGGATCCTCGGTGGCCTGCGCGGGTCAGCCGAGCCGCTGCCCGAGACACCGGTTGATGTCACGGATTCTTCGCGGGAATTGCCTCCAGCCGAGATGATGAGTGTTGAAGTCGCCGCCGCCGGCGAATCCACGTCGACGGAACTCGCCCGCGTTTCTGTTGCGACGCAACCGACGGTGTCGGTAACCAGCGAGCCTCAGGAGAGCGCCGAGAGCGAATCTGAGCCCATCCGGCGCCACACGCATGGCGGCGCGCTACCCCGCTAGAGGCCCCGACGAAGAGCTATAGCCTCAGGCTATGGGGAGGCGATTGACCCCCCGCAGGGCCGGGATTACGCTTCGCCCAGCGCTTTGTAACAAAAGCAAAATCAAGCACCTGGGACTTGGAGGTCCACGTGCGTGATGATGGCCTCGATCGCGCCATTGACGCCGCTGGCGGCGTTGCCCGGCTTGCGCGCAAGATTGGCGTCAGCCAGCCTTCCGTTTCGAGCTGGAGCAAGGTTCCCGCACAACGGGTGATCGCGGTCGAAGCCGCGACCGGCGTATCGCGCAACCAATTGCGGCCCGATCTTTACAGCGAGCCGCCTATGTCCGAAGGGCCGATTGATCCCGTCGACGCGGCGCGTGCGCAGGAATATCTGCTACTCGCTTCGCTTCTGTCCGCGGCACCGTCGAAAAGGCTGCTCGATCAACTGGCCGCATTGATCGGCGATGGGACGCCGCTTGGGCGCGCGCATGCTGCGCTGGCCGAAGCCGCTGCCGGCGCGGTCGCGGCGAAGGTCGAGCGCGAATACTTCGACCTGTTCGTCGGTCTCGGGCGCGGCGAGCTTCTGCCCTATGCCTCCTATTATCTGACGGGGTTCCTCAACGAGCGTCCGCTCTCGCGCCTGCGCTCCGACCTCGCAGCCCTCGGGATCGAGCGCGTCGCGGGCAATTTCGAGCCGGAAGATCACGCGGCCATCCTGTGCGAGATCATGGCCGGCTTTGCGGGAGGCCGTTTCGCAGCGTCGTCTGACGCGCAACGCACCTTCTTCGAGAAACAGGTCGCGCCCTGGATGGGGCGGCTGTTCGCCGACATCGAGAGCGCAGAGAGCGCCACCTTTTATCGTGCGGTCGGCGCGCTTGGTCGCGCCTTTATCGAGATCGAGACGAAAGCATTCACATTCGCCAACTGACCCGCACGTGCGGATCCAGGAGAGATGCGATGAGTGAAGACGGGAAAACCACAGTCGGGCGCCGTGACTTCCTGCGCAAGGTCGGCATCGGCACGGTTGGTGCCGGCGCGACGCTCGCGACACCGCTGGTCGGGCCAGCCCTGGCCGACAGCGAAACCAACGATGAGAAGCGTAAGGCGCGCTACAAGGAGACCGATCACGTCAAGGCCTTTTATCGCGTGAATCGTTATCCGGCTAAGGGAGGCTGACCGTGCTGATCAAGCGAACACACCAGCATTCCCTGCGCCACGGCTGCGTCGCGGAGTCCCTTGCAGGTCAGGCCGGCGGCCTCGACCGCCGCAGTTTTCTGCGCAAATCCGGTCTTGCCGGTGGCGCGCTCGCAGCACTCGGCGCCCTGCCGGTCGCCGGCGTACGCAAGGCGGAAGCTGCGATGGCCGGTCCGCTCACCTCGGGTGCGACCGTCCGCAAGAGCATCTGCACGCACTGCTCGGTCGGGTGCACGGTGACGGCCGAAGTCTTGAACGGGGTATGGATCGGTCAGGAGCCGAGCTGGGATTCACCAATCAATCGCGGCTCGCATTGCGCCAAGGGCGCCTCCGTTCGAGAGCTCGTGCACAGCGAGAGGCGGCTGCGCTATCCGATGAAACTGGTGGGCGGGCAGTGGACCCGTGTCTCCTGGGATACCGCGATCAACGAGATCGGAGACAAGCTTCAAACCGTACGTGAGAAGTCAGGCCCCGATTCCGTCTACTGGCTTGGCTCGGCCAAGATGACGAACGAAGGCGCCTACCTGTTCCGCAAGCTCGGCGCATTCTGGGGTACCAACAACACCGATCATCAGGCCCGCATCTGCCATTCGACCACCGTCACCGGCGTCGCCAATACCTGGGGCTACGGCGCGATGACCAACAGCTACAATGATATCCGCAATTCGAAGACGCAGATGATCCTGGGCGGCAATCCGGCGGAGGCGCATCCGGTCTCGCTGCAGCACCTGCTCGAAGGAAAGGAGCTGCAAAAAGCCAACTTTATCGTGATCGATCCGCGCCTGACGCGCACCGCCGCGCACGCGACCGAATATGTGCGGATGCGGCCGGGTACCGACATCCCCATACTCTACGGCATGATGTGGCACATCCTCCAGAACGGTTGGGAGGACAAGGAGTTCATCCGGCAGCGCGTCTACGGGTTCGACGATCTCCGCAAGGAAGTGGAAAAGTGGAATCCGGAGGAAGTCGAGCGTGTCACCGGCATTCCCGGCGAGCAGCTCAAGCGCGTCGCCAAGATGTTCGCCACCGAGAAGCCGGCGACGCTGATCTGGGCGATGGGGCAGACCCAGAAGACCGTCGGCACCGCCAACGTACGCGCCAGCTGCATCCTGCTGCTGATGACCGGCAATGTCGGCGGAGAGGGTAAGGGAGCCAACATCTTCCGCGGCCACGACAACGTGCAGGGCGCGACCGACGTCGGGCTCGATATCGTCACGCTGCCGTTCTACTACGGCCTCGCCGAGGGCGCCTGGAAGCACTGGTCGCGGGTTTGGGAGGTCGACTATGACTTCCTGAAGTCGCGCTTCGATTCCAAGCAGATCATGGAAACTCCCGGCATCCCGCTGACCCGCTGGTTCGAAGCGGTGACGCTGCCGAAGGATCAGGTCGCGCAGAAGGACAATGTGAAGGCGGTGTTCGTGCAGGGACACGCCTCCAACAGCATCACCCGTATCCCCGAATCCCTCAATGGTTTGAAGGCGCTCGATCTGCTCGTCATCGCCGATCCGCATCCGACGACCTGGGCCTCGCTCGCAGTCGAGACGGGGCGCAAGGATGGCGTCTACATTCTGCCGGTCGCCACGCAGTTCGAGTGCAAGGGGTCGCGCGTCGCCTCCAACCGCTCGCTGCAATGGGGCGAGCAGATCGTGAAGCCGATCTTCGAGTCGAAGGATGATCTCGAAATCATCTATCGATTGGCGAAGAAGTTCGGCTTCGCCGACCAGATGTTCAAGAACATCAAGGTCGAGAACAATCTGCCTGAGGCGGAGGACGTCCTGCGCGAGATGAATCGCGGCAGCTGGTCGACCGGTTATTGCGGGCAATCGCCCGAGCGCCTCAAGGCGCACATGAAGAACCAGGCCAAGTTCGACATGCTGACAATGCGGGCGCCGAAGGACGATCCCGAGGTCGGCGGCGACTATTACGGCCTGCCCTGGCCATGCTGGGGATCACCCGAGGTCAAGCATCCCGGCACGCCGCTGCTCTACAACACCAATCTGCACGTCATGGATGGAGGAGGCACGTTCCGGCCGCGTTTCGGTGTCGAGCGCGAGGAAAAGCTGCCGGACGGAACGACGCGCAAGGTCAGCCTGCTTGCGGACGGCTCGTACTCGCTGGGGTCGGGCATCCAGGACGGCTATCCGGAATTCACGCTCGCCAGCCTGAAGAAGCTCGGCTGGGACACCGAGCTCACCGAAGCGGAAATGGCCGTGATCAACAAGGTCAACCCGGCAACTCCGGACGCGGTGTCGTGGTCGCTCGACCTCTCGGGCGGCATCCAGCGCGTCGCGCTGGCGCATGGTTGCGTTCCCTACGGCAACGGCAAGGCACGCATGAATGCCTTCGGCTTGCCCGATCCGATTCCCGTTCACCGCGAGCCGATCTACACGCCGCGCGTCGATCTCGTTGCCAAATACCCGACACTGCCCGACGCCAAGCAGTTCCGGATGCCGAATATTGGCTTCTCCGTGCAGAAGGCTGCGGTGGAGAAGGGAATTGCAAAACAGTTCCCGCTCATCCTGTCATCGGGCCGTCTGGTCGAATATGAGGGCGGCGGCGAGGAGACGCGGACCAACCCTTGGCTCGCCGAATTGCAGCAGGACATGTTCATCGAGATCAATCCGGCCGATGCCGCCGAGCGCGGCGTCAAGGATGGCGGCTGGGTCTGGGTCACGGGCGCCGAGAACAATTCCAGGGCGAGGATGAAGGCGCTCGTCACCGAGCGGGTCGGCAAGGGCGTCGCCTGGATGCCCTTCCACTTCGGAGGTTGGCTCGGCGGCAAGGATCTTCGCAGCAACTACCCGAAGGGCACTGATCCGATCGTGCTCGGCGAAAGCGCGAACACGATCACCACCTACGGCTACGACCCTGCGACGAACATGCAGGAGACCAAGGTGACCCTCTGCCAGATCGCGGCGGCATAAGGAGCAACGACGATGGCACGTATGAAATTTCTCTGCGACGCCGACCGTTGCATCGAGTGCAACGCCTGCGTCACGGCCTGCAAGAACGAGCACGAAGTCCCCTGGGGCATCAACCGGCGCCGGGTCGTCACCATCAACGACGGCAAGCCGGGCGAACGTTCGGTCTCGATGGCCTGCATGCACTGCACGGATGCGCCCTGTGCGGCGGTGTGCCCGGTGAACTGCTTCTATACCACCGCCGACGGCGTTGTTCTGCACTCCAAGGATCTCTGCATCGGCTGTGGCTACTGCTTCTATGCTTGTCCGTTTGGCGCGCCGCAATATCCGAAGGTCGGCAATTTCGGCTCGCGCGGCAAGATGGACAAATGCACTTATTGCGCCGGCGGCCCCGAGGCCGACGGCAGCAAGGAGGAATACGAGAAGTACGGTGCGAACAGGCTTGCCGAAGGCAAGCTGCCTCTTTGCGCCGAGATGTGCTCGACCAAGTCGCTGCTCGCCGGCGACGGCGAGATTATCGCCCAGATCTACAAGGAGCGCGTGTTGAAGCGCGGCTACGGCTCGGGCGCGTGGGGTTGGAAGACAGCCTATCGCGAGACGATCGAGTCCTGAAGCTCGCCCGCGGCCGCGCGGGCAAATCCCGAGGAGGAGCTCATGCCGTCATTGGGAAGGTTCATTCGAATAGCCGTCGGCGCGTGGGCGTTGCTTCTGTTGATCATGGCGGCGCCGGCACCGGTATCGGCCCAGCAGATCAACCCGACGGCAAACTCGGTCAACGAGCGGCAGTTGCTCCAGGAGATGGACCGGATCCAGGGGCGCGTCAGCATTCCCGATCAGCGCTCCAGCGTGCTCATACAGCCAGCCGGGCGCGAGTGGCGTGAGTTCCGCAACGTCGCGCTGCGCTGGGTCGGCGGCATTGCGATCCTCGGAATGCTGGCGGTCCTCGTGATCTTCTATCTGACGCGCGGCATGGTCCGCCTCGAAAGCGGGCGATCCGGCCGCACAATCATACGCTTCAACTTCTTTGAGCGTTTCGTGCACTGGATGACCGCAACCTGTTTCATCATCCTTGCGATCTCCGGCCTCAACATCACGTTTGGCCGTCCGCTGCTGCTGCCGCTGATCGGCCATGAAGCCTTCTCGGAATGGTCCGAATGGGCGAAATTCGCCCACAACTATTTGAGCTTTCCCTTCACGATTGGCGTGGTCCTGATCTTTCTGATGTGGATCGGTGGCAACATTCCCAACAAGGTGGATGTGGAGTGGATCAAGCGGGGAGGCGGCCTGGTTGGTCATGATCATCCGCCGGCGCGCCGCTTCAACGCCGGCCAGAAGGGGATCTACTGGATCGTCGTGATCGGTGGTGGCCTCGTCGCCGCGACCGGGTATCTGCTCATGTTCCCGTTCTACCTGACGGGAATTGAGGGCATGCAGCTTGCCCAGATCGTTCACTCCGTCGTGTCCGTGCTGTTTATCGCGGCGATGATCGCTCACATCTACATTGGCACGATCGGAATGGAGGGGGCGTTCGAGGCGATGGGATCAGGTGAGGTGGATGTCAATTGGGCGCGCGAACACCACAGCCTGTGGCTCGACGAGCAGGTGAACGACTCTCAGGCGCGGCCTCGCCATGCTGCATCCGCGGCTGAATGAGCTGGCGGAGCAATGTCTACAGACGCACGCCCGTCGTCGCAAAGGCTTCCGCGACGGGTTGCTGTACGCTGTCGAGCACGGCAAATCCAATCGCAGCCATTACGATCGCGGCAACGCAGGCAAGGATGAAAGCCCTCATCGCGATCCTCCAACAGGCTGACTCACGAAATTACTATATAGGAATAGGATGTCCGATTGCGAACAAACGTCGCGCTTGGCCGAAGAAGGTCACAGTAAGCCGCGAGGCAGACGCGGATCTGCTTGAAGCTCCGTGCCGGATCGGAGGCCAGCATGGATGAAAAAGGTGCCTTTCGATAGAGTTGGCGTATTCGCGCACTCCTGCGCTTGATCATTCTGTCGCCAGTATCAAACGAGCCAGCTCCGACGGATTCTCGACAGCCGAGAAGTGGCCGGTATTCTTGAGCGTCACCATCTGCGCGGCAGGAATCAGCGATCGTGTGCGTTCGCGTTCGTCTGGCCGTGACCAATCGCTGTCGCCGTAGACGAGCGTCACGGGCGCGGAGATCTGCTGATAATAGTCGCGGGCCTTGCTCCAGGAGCGCCAGCCTGCCAGCACCTTGCGTGCAGCTCGCTTGTATCCGGGACGACGGGCGACTTCATCGAACTCGGCAAGCAGATCCGCCGGCAGTTTGCGCGGGTCATGATATCCGCCGCCCATGATCTTGCCGAGCACGATCCTGTTTTCGAGCGATGCATTGATTGCGCCGAGCACAGGAATCTGCAGACTTCCGATGATGAAGTTCGCGAACCAGTTGCCGCGCCGAATGCCGTCGCCGAAGCGGGTCTCATAGTCGTAGGCGTTGATCGCAAAGACCCGTTTCACCCGCTGGGGAAGCGACGCCGCCACCGTAAGGGCCAATGCCCCGCCGATCGATTCGCCAACGAGCGTCACGTCCGCAAGGTCCAGCTCCTCGATGAAGCTTATGACGGCCCGCCTGAAATAGGGTTCATCGAAGCTCGCGCTTGGATCGATCGGCGAGTGTCCGTGACCCGGAAGGTCAATGGAATATACCGTGTGCGACCCGGCGAGAAGGGGCGCAAGAGCGCGGAAATATTCGAGCTGCGTCCGGATCGTATGGATGAGGAGCAGCGGCGGCCCGCTGCCTGTCTTTTGAAAACGTATGCTTAGCTCATTCGATATCTTCAGCAAACTTGGTTTGGCGTCAGTCATGCTGAGCATTCGATCTCTCCGTGCTTCGAGGGGGCGCGCTTTCAAGCGGCAGCGACGTCGCGAACCTGTTCGGCCGCGGCATCCAGCAGCGCCTGAGCCAGTTCGGGGTCGTTGACGACGCGCGATAGCGTCACCGCGCCGATCATCGTCGCGAGAATGGCCATGGCCTTGCCGCGCGAATCCTCCTCGCCGGTCCCGGCGATGAAGCGGCCGAGCACGTCGAGATGCGCTTTGACTCCCGCTTCGAATTCCGCCTTCACCTCGGGGCCCTGACGCGCGGCATCCGAGCCGAGTGCCACGATTGGGCAGCCGTCCATCATTTCTCCGCGATGGTCGCCACTGAGGTAAAACGCGATCACCGCTCCGAGTGGATCGTCAGGATGTGCGGCCGCCGCATCTGACCAGCGGCCGGATGCGCTCTCCAACGCGCGCTTGGACGCCTCAACCGCCAGATCCTCTTTTGATGCGAACTGCTTGTAGAAGGCGCCTTGGGTTAGCCCGGCGCCCTTCATCAGATCCTTGAGCCCGATGCCATCAAAGCCGCGCTCCCTGAAGAGACGACTGGCCACATTGATCACGGTTTGGCGGTTTTCGGCCGCCTGAGTGCGACTCACTCGCATCGTGGGATCTCCATTTGGATTTCGGTTGACTTCTATACACAATATAGAGGTCGAGCGCAATCTATCAAGCCGTGTTGCTGAATTTGGCTGCCTTACGAGCCAAAGCTCCCGATTTCCCCTGCATCACGGTTCCGTCAGCCCTCAAAATTAGATTGCGAACGAAATCTATATGGATTATAGAGGTCGTACGAAATCTAAAATCCAAAGGAGACGGTCATGATCAGGGGTGTTGCGGTGCTGGCGGGTATTTTGGTCCCGGCGGGGGTTGCGACCTTCGTTGCTTTGGCAATTCCCGCCCATGAAGCCTCCGCGGTCAGCGACCCCAGGCAGGAGCCCCCGATGGTCCGTCTGGTCACGGCCACGCGAGTCGGCGGATCCGAACGCGGCTTCACCGGGACCATCGGCGCCAGAGTGGAAAGCAATCTCGGTTTTCGCGTTGCCGGGAAGATCGTCGAACGGCTCGTGAATGTCGGTGAGCAGGTCAAATCCGGCCAGCCGCTGATGCGGATCGACGAAACCGATCTCCGCCTGGCGGTCACAGCGAAGCGCAATGCGGTTGCAGCGGCGCGTGCAGTTGTCGTTCAGACCGACGCCGACGAGCGGCGCTACGCCAATCTGGTGAACGACGGATGGACTTCCAAACAGCGCTACGAGCAGGCGAAGGCCGCATCGGACACCGCCAAAGCGCAGCTTGCCGCGGCGGAAGCCGACGCAGGTGTCGCCGAGAACCAGGCAACCTATTCCGTTCTGGTTGCGGATGCGGACGGAACGGTCACCCAAACGCTCGGTGAGCCGGGACAAGTCGTTGCCGCCGGCCAGGCGGTCGTCCGGCTGGCACAGTCCGGTCCTCGCGAAGCCGTGGTGGCGCTTCCCGAAACGATGCGGCCGGCGATTGGTTCGCTCGCCGATGCAAATCTGTATGGCAGCGACGGGCGCCGCTATACCGCACGTCTGCGGCAGTTGTCGGATTCCGCCGATCCGCAGACCCGCACCTATGAGGCCCGGTACGTGCTCGATGGCGACGCCGCGGCGGCACCGCTCGGCGCGACGGTCACCATTCGGCTCGCAAGCCAGGATCATCAGCCGGACGTCCAGGTGCCGCTGGGAGCCGTGCTCGATGACGGCAGAACGACAGGCGTCTGGGTCTTCGACAGCGCGACCTCAACCGTACGCTTGCAACCCGTCAAGCTTCTGCGTGTGACCAGCGAGACGGCCGTGATCTCTGGATCGAACTCTGGTGACCAGATTGTTTCCCTCGGCGCTCACCTCCTGCATGAGGGCGCGCGCGTCAGGACTGCCTCTGAAACCAGGAGCAACTGATGAGCTTCAATCTTTCCGCGGTCGCCGTCCGCGAGCGGGCCGTCACGCTGTTCTTCATCCTGTTGCTGGCGGCCGCGGGCGCCTATGCCTTCTTCAAGCTCGGGCGGGCCGAGGACCCGTCCTTCACCATCAAGACGCTGACGGTTACGACGGTTTGGCCGGGCGCGACGGCACGCGAGATGCAGGACCAGGTCGCCGAACCCCTGGAGAAGCGAATTCAGGAACTGACCTGGTACGACCGGGTGGAGACGACAACGCGGCCCGGCTATGCGTACATGACGGTGACGCTGAAGGACAGCACGCCGCCATCCAGCGTGCAGGAGGAATTCTACCAGGCCCGCAAGAAGCTGGGAGATGAAGCGCGCAAGCTGCCTTCCGGCGTGCTCGGCCCCTTCGTCAACGACGAATATTCGGACGTGAGCTTCGCCCTTTACGCCCTCAAGGCCAAGGGCATGCCGATGCGCGAGCTCGCCAGGCAAGCCGAGACCATTCGCCAGGACCTCCTGCACGTGCCCGGCGTCAAGAAGATCAACATCCTCGGCGAGCGTCCCGAGCAAATCTTCGTCGAGTTTTCCTATCCCAAGCTGGCAACCCTCGGTGTGTCGGCAACGGATATCGTTGCCGCCCTGCAGCGGCAGAACACGGTGACACCGGCAGGCTCGATCGACACCAAGGGGCCGCAGGTCTTCATCCGCGTGGATGGCGCCTATGACAGCGTCCAGGCGATTGCCGACACGCCGATCGTCGCTGCCGGGCGGACGCTGAAGCTGTCCGACATTGCCGACGTCCGCCGCGGCTACGAGGATCCTCCCACCTACATCATCCGACACCAGGGTGAGCCCACGATCATGCTCGCGGCGGTGATGCAGGAGGGCTGGAATGGTCTGGCGCTTGGCAAGGCGCTGGAGGAGAGGTCCGCAGCGATCTCCCGGACGCTGCCGCTCGGGATGACCCTGGCCAAGGTCAGCGATCAGGCCGTCAACATCACCTCGGCGGTCGACGAGTTCATGATGAAGTTCGCGATGGCGCTCGGCGTGGTGCTGCTGGTGAGCCTGCTCAGCCTCGGCTGGCGCGTCGGCATCGTCGTCGCGGCCGCCGTCCCCCTAACGCTGGCCGTCGTGTTCCTGATCATGCTGGAAACCGGCCGGTTCTTCGACCGCATCACGCTCGGCGCCCTCATCCTGGCGCTTGGTCTTCTCGTCGACGACGCCATCATCGCGATTGAGGTGATGGTGGTGAAGATGGAGGAGGGCATGGACCGCGTCTCGGCGGCAGCCTACGCGTGGAGCCACACCGCCGCGCCGATGCTGTCCGGAACGCTCGTGACGATCGCCGGCTTCCTGCCGGTGGGCTTCGCCCGCTCGACCGCCGGCGAATACGCCGGCAACATCTTCTGGGTCGTGGGCTTTGCCCTTATCGTCTCCTGGATCGTCGCGGTGATCTTCACGCCCTATCTTGGCGTCAAGATGCTGCCGGCGATCAAGCCGGTCGAAGGCGGTCACCACGCGATCTACGGCACGCCAAACTATCAGCGCCTGCGCGGCCTCATCACCTTCGCCGTCCGCCACAAATTCCTGACCTGCAGCATCGTCGCCGTCGCCTTCGCGCTGTCGGTCGTCGGCATGGGTGGTGTCAAGCAGCAGTTCTTCCCGACCTCCGACCGCCCCGAAGTGCTGGTGGAGGTTCGTCTGCCGGAAGGCACCAGCATCGAGACGACGACGGCCACCGTCGAGAAGCTCGAGGGCTGGCTGCACGATCAATCCGAGGCCAAGATCATCACGAGCTATGTCGGTCAGGGTGCGCCGCGGTTCTTCTTCGCGATGGCGCCGGAGCTGCCGGATCCGGCCTTTGCCAAGATCGTCGTGCTGACACCTGACGCGGAAGCGCGCGAAGTCCTGAAGCACCGGCTCCGGCAGGCCGTGTCACAGGGCCTTGCTCCCGAGGCCAATGTGCGCGTCACCCAGCTCGTGTTCGGACCGTATACGCCGTTCCCGGTGGAGTTCAGAGTCATGGGACCAGATCCCACTCAATTGTACGCGATCTCCCAGAAGGCTCTCGAAGTCATGCGCGGCGTTCACGACGCGCGGCAGGCAAATCGCGATTGGGGCGATCGTACGCCCGTGCTCCGCTTCATCCCGGATCAGGACCGACTGAACCTGATCGGCCTGTCGCCGGCCGAGGTGGGCCGCCAGCTCCAGTTCCTCCTCACCGGCATCGCCGTGACGCAGGTTCGCGAGGACATCCGCAATGTCCCGATCGTGGCACGCAGCGCCGGTGGCGAGCGGCTCGATCCCGCGCGTCTGGCGGATTTCTCATTGATGAGCCGGGACGGTCGCGCGATTCCGCTCGACCAGGTCGGCCATTCGGAAATCCGACTGGAAGAGCCGATCATGAAGCGGCGCGATCGCACTCCCGTCGTCACGATACGCTCGGATATCAACGAGGCGACCCAACCTCCGGAGGTCTCCAAGGAGATCAAGACGGCTCTTCAGCCGCTGATCGCATCTCTTCCGGCCGGCTATCGTATCGAGCTCGGCGGATCGATCGAGGAGGCAACCAAGGCCAACGACGCGTTGGCGACGATCTTCCCGGCCATGATTGCCGCGATGCTGATTGTCGTCATGCTGCAGGTGCGGTCCTTCTCGACGATGGCGATGGTCGTCCTGACGGGACCGCTTGGCCTCGTCGGGGTCGTGCCGATGTTGCTGATCTTTCACCAGCCCTTCGGCTTCAACGCGATTCTGGGCCTGATCGGACTGGCGGGCATCCTGATGCGCAACACTCTGATCTTGACCGAACAGATCAAGGAGAATCTTGCCGCCGGTCTTGATGACTATCACGCCGTCATCGAAGCCACGGTGCAACGCACGAGACCGGTGATCCTGACCGCATTGGCCGCGGTGCTGGCCTTCATCCCTCTCACGCATTCCGTCTTCTGGGGATCGATGGCCTATACGCTGATCGGCGGCACCGCAGTCGGAACGGTCCTGATCCTGCTGTTCCTTCCCGCTCTCTATGCCGCGTGGTTTCGGATCAAGCCGAGCGCAGATGATCTGCAAGGAGCTTCGCGCGAGGAGCCGGAATCGCAACCAGCACTGGCTGCCGAGTAAGGCTCTCTTGCTCCGATCAATCGCCCGGTCCGAACGGGCGAGGTCCGCGTCCGGTTCCTGGGGGCCGCGGAGGTGTTCGGATCGGAAGCCCTCGGCGAACTGGCCCGTCCGTCAAGGCATGCGTTCGATGTGGGCCCGGATCGCGGCTTGAGCGGCATCGATCCAGCCGTGCTCGCGCGCCTTGGCCACCATCTCCGCGTACTGCCGATCCCAGTCCGCATCATCGGGGCGACCCGCGAGCGTGGGGACCAGATCGATCGACACCAGCGCATTGCGCTCGTCCAGGAACCTGATTCCCTTCCACGGCATCGCCGGCGATGTCGTCGGGTGAAGAACCAGCTTGAACCTGCGGAAGTCGGACGGTTCCGACAGCCGGACCTCGCCGTCGTCGAAGCATTCGATGATCACGATATCGGTCCTTCCCAGAGCCCGGCCTGTTGCGATGGAGCGCGTCGTGCCGATCGCGAGGCGATCATATCTGCGGCAGGGCGCGTAGCGCACCCTGGAAATTGACCAGCGGATCGCCGTTGCCGCCGCGCGTCGCCACGATCCTGCCGATGAAGAGACCGTGCGTACCGACCAGTTGGTGATGATGCAGCACGCATTCCAGCGCGCCGATCGCCGGCTCCAGCAGCGGCACGTCGAGGACGCCTTGCTTCCATCGTGCCGTCGCGAAGCGTTCGACGCCCTTGACGCCGCCGGCGAAGCGCAGCGCCAGATCCTCCTGCCCGCTGCCGAGCAGGCTGACCCCGAAACGGCCATTGGCGAGGATGGCGGCGTGCGTCTCGGAGCTTGAATTGACGCCGACGAGAAGACAGGGCGGGTCCATGCACAGCGAGGTGACGGAGCTGACCGTCAGTCCTCGCCGCGCGGTTTCCACGCCCGTAGCCACGATGGCGACGCCGCTCGCGAGGTTGCGCATGGCCAGCCGGAATTCGGCGGCTTCGACCGACCGGACATCGGTCATCTGAGACATCTGGCATCCCATGACGTGCCTCCGAACTTCGCGCCTCGCCGGACTGCGCCTACGCCGACACCGCTTCGCCCGCGACCTTGCCGCGGCCGGATTTCAGCTCCTTGCGGATCGCCGGAATGATCCTGCTGCCCCACAGTTCGATCTGCTTCAGCATCGTGCGCTGGTCGAAATCGCCGAGCTGGGTCTGCAGCGCGATGTGGGTCGGCCTGAGAATGCTGATCTCTTCCAGCATGCGGTCGATCACCTGGTTGACGCTGCCGACGGGCAAATTGCTGCGCATCGTCTCCAGGCTCATGTCGTTCGGGCCGGCCTCTTCCTTGATCAGATAGCCGTCGTCGCTCTGGGCGCGGCGGAACTTCAGGCTCTCGGACAGCCGGCGCTGGAAGCGCGCATTGTCGAGATAGGACTGGATCTCGCTGTCGTTGTCGCTGGCATAGGCGCAGCGCAGAAAGCCGAAATGGGTGTCGTCGATGGAGCGGCCTTCCGTCTCAGCGATCCCTTCGAGACGTTCGCGCAAGGCCTTGATGGCGTCGAGGCCGTTCAGGAGCGCGGTGACGAAGAGATTGTGGTTGTCGCGAATGGCGCGGCCAAGCGTCTCGCCGTGGCCGGACGTGACCCAGATCGGCGGCATCGGCTTCTGCACGGTGCGCACCGCGATCGCCGTTGGCGGCATCTTCAGGTGCTCGCCGTCATAGGAGAAGATGCGCTCGCGCATGCCGGCTTCGAGCACGTCGTAGAACTCGGCGAACAATGCGTGCGAATGGTCGAGGTCGACGCCGAAACGGTCGAACTCGAATTTCTGGTAGCCCGAGCCGATGCCGAGATCGAGGCGGCCGTTCGAGACGGTGTCGGCAAAGCCGATCTCGCCGAGCAGCCGCGCCGGGTTGTACAGCGGCAGCACGCAGACCGCGGTGCCGAGACGGATGCGCCTGGTGAGGCCGGCGCAATGCGCAACCATCATCAGCGGCGAGGGGCAGAGGCTGTAATTGTTGAAGTGATGCTCGGCGTACCAGGCCGTATCGAAGCCGGCCTGCTCGGCGATCACGGTCTGCTCGACGGCGTTGTTGATGACCTGCTGCGAGCTCTGATGATAGCCGCGCTGCTGCGCCAGAATGAATACGCCGAATTCCATCGATTGCTTCCTCCACCTTTGGTCGCTCTTGCGACGCGTTCTCATGACGTTAGGGGCTTGAGCATTTTCGAACAATTGACGTATTCTGAGCATGTCCTTTGCAAAATCTGAAAAGATCGATGAATCGCCTCCAGGCCATGGAATTGTTCGTCAGCGCCGTCCGCGAGGGCAGCTTCTCGGCCGCCGGGCGCCGCGTCGGGCTCTCGCCAGCCTCGGTGTCGCGCTATATCGGCGAGCTCGAGGCGCAGCTCGGCGTGCAGCTCCTGAACCGCAGCACGCGCCATCTCGGATTGACCGATGCCGGCAAGATCTTCTTCCAGCGCACCGAGCAGGTGCTGCACGGCATCGAGGACGCCGAGGCGGCTGCGCTTTCGCTGCAGACCGCGCCGCGCGGCACGTTGCGGGTGCATTCGCGGACGCTGTTCGGCATCAAGGTGCTCACCCCCCTGATCCCGGGCTTCCAGAAGCTCTATCCGGAGCTGAAGGTGGAGCTGCGCCTGTCGGAGCGGCGTCCCCAGCTTCGTGAAGGCGAATTCGATGTCGACTTCCAGATCCAGGCGCCCACGGACCCCGGCCTCATGCAGCGAAGGCTCCTGAGGAGCGAGCGGATTCTCGTGGCCTCACCCGACTATGTCGGCCGGATGCCGAAACTGCGCGAGCCGGAGGACATCACCCGCCACAATTGCCTGACCTACTGGATGGGTCCCGACGACGTCGTCTGGAAGTTCATGCGCAGGAACAAGCTGCGCGAGATCGTGGTGCCGTCGTCCTTCAGCAGCAACAACGGCGTGGTGCTGTGCGATCTCGCCGTCACCGGGCACGGCATTGCCCTGCTCGACGACTATACCGTGGCGGAGGAGGTGAAGAGCGGGCGGCTCGTTCGCTTGCTGCCGGGCTTCCGCGTGACGAATTCCACCTTCGACGAGGGCATTTACGCGACGTTTCTCCAGAGCAGCTACCGGCCGGAGAAGATCCGGGTGTTCGTCGATTACATGGCGGAGAACGTGCCGAAGCAAATCAAGCGGTCGGCGCAATAGCCGAGCGGCCGGTCAGGGCGCGCCGAACCTGTGCGCCGGCAAGCCGCGCACACCGAGGCCCTCGACGGCGAACAGGCCGCCGGCATCCGGACGATCGTCGGCGAGCGCGTGGCTGCGCGAGATCGACGTCACGTAGAGGACGTTGAGACCGGGCCCGCCGAACGTCACGCTGGTGGGATGACGGACCGGCATGTCGATCGTCCGCACGATCCTGCCATCGGGCGAAAACCGCGCAATCTTGCCGATGCGCACCAGCACGGACCAGAGGTGCCCCTCCGCGTCGACCGTCGCGCCGTCGCAGCCGGATCCTTCCGCTTCCGTGTCGGTGAAGATTCGCTTGTTGGCGAGCGGGCCGTCCGCCCTGTAATCATAGGCCCAGATGATCCGCCTTGCGCTGTCGGCAAGGTAGAAGGTGCGTCCGTCCGGGCTGAAGCAGGGGCCGTTGCTCACGGCGAGGTCGCTCTCCAGCAATTGCAGCGCGCCTGAGGCGTCCAGCCGATAGAGACCGCCGAGCGGCGCCTCGTCGGGTGCGCGGTCGCCATGCATGGTGCCTGCGAGGAAGTTGCCGTGGGGATCGGCCTTGCCGTCGTTGAGCCGCACCTTCGGGTGATCGAGCCCGATCGAGGGGCCGTGCGTCAGGGTCCGCCTGTCGAAATCGTAAGTCGCAAATCCGTTGCGCAAGGCGAGGACCGCGCCGCCGTCGCCTCGCAATGCCAGCGAGCCGATCGGGGCTGGCACGATGAACTGCTCGGCCGCGCCGGTCGCGGGATCGAGCGCGTGGACCAATCCGGCCAGGGCGTCGATCCAGAACAGGCGCTGCCCGCGCTCGTCCCACACCGGGCTCTCGCCGAGCTGGTCCCTGGTTGCGCCGATGCGCCTGATGCGGATTGCGCTCATGGTTGCTTCCGCGGGATTCGCCGGGCTTGACCGATCGGTCGGTGAAAACCTAGGTTCATTCTAAAGACTCGCTGGCTGACGAATGGAAGCGGAGTTCATGACTGAACTGTCAACGATGAAGGATGGCGTTGCGAACCAGGCCGAGGCCTCGGACCGCGTGCTGCAGATCCTTGCCGAGGCCGGCAGGCTGTTTGCCAGCAAGGGCTTCGAGGGCACCTCGATGCGCGACATCGCGCTCGCCTGCGGCATTTCCAAGTCGCTGCTCTATCATCACTTCTCCAACAAGGACGAGATCTATGCGCGCGTGGCGGTTGGCTCCACGCTCGAGCTCTATCTGTTCGTGCGCGACCGCATTCCCGACGGGCCGCCGTCGCAGAAGATTCGCGCGTTCATGGTCGCCACCGCGGAATATTTCCGCCGCTACCGCTGGGCCTGGATCGCCTCCACCACCGCGTTCTGGAACGATCCTGATCGGACGAGGCACAAGGAGCGGTTGACGCGCCGCGACCGCTTCGAGAATTTCCTGCGCGGCCTGATCCAGGAAGCCATCGATGCGGGCGAAATCCGCAAGGTCGATGTTCCCATGACCGGGCGGCTGATCCTGTCCTCGCTCAACTGGATGCATCGCTGGTACAATCCCAACAAGTCCGCGACGCCCGAGCAGATCGCCGACGTCTTCTTCGACATGATCTTCAATGGCCTGCGCAGCGGCGAGCTGGTCGCGCTCCCCGGGGCGGAACCGCCCAAGGCCGGTCGCCGCAAGGCGCGCTGACCGGCGGGCGGCGCCGCGCACGTCGCCTCATTCCAGAACGATGTTCTGCGCCTTGATCACCGGCCCCCAGAGCGCGGCGTCCTTGGTCAATTGGGTGTCGAGCCGTTCCGGCGCACCGGTGTCGATCATCAGGCCGTCGGTTTCGAGCTGCTTTGCGATCTCCGGCTTTTGCATCGCCGCGTTTGCTGCCGCGTTCAGGCGCACGATGACGTCGCGCGGCGTACCCGCGGGCGCGTGCAGGGCGGTCCAGAACGAGGCTGTGAGGTCGGGATAGCCGGATTCCGCCAGCGTCGGGATATCGGGAAGGGTCGCCATGCGCTTGTCCGATGAGACCGCGAGGATGCGGAGCTGGCCGCCGCGCGCGTGCTCGATCACGGCGGCAGGCGTCGCGAAATTGAGATCGCACTCTCCCGACAGCGTCTCCATGATGGAGGCCGGGTTGTTGCGATAGGCAACCTCGGTGACGGAAAATCCCATCGACTTGCCCATCATGATCCCGAACAGATGCGTGACGCTGCCGGGCCCGAGCGTTGCATAGAACAGCGGCTTGTCGCGGCCCTTGGCGTAGGCGACGAAGCTCTTGACGTCGGTTGCCGGCGTGCGCGCGTTCACGGTCAGCGACAGCGGTCCGTTGCAGAGCATGGCGACGGAGGCGAAGTCCTCGAGCTTGTAGGGCAGGTTCTTGCGCAGCAGCACGTTCAGCGAAATCGGCCCGGTGCCGCCCGCCAGCAGGACCGATCCGTCCTTCGGCGCGCGCGCGACATATTGCGAGCCGACGATGCCGTTGGCGCCGGGCTTGTTGTCGACCAGCACCGGCTGGTCCAGGCTTTCCGCCATGACCTTTGCGATCGAGCGCATCAGGCTGTCGATCGAGCCGCCGGGCGCATAGGGCACGATGATGAAGATCTGCGACCCGCGCGCCCTGACGATCGCGGGGGCGCCAAGCGGTGCGGCGAGAGCGCCGGCGATCAGAGCTGTCGCCTGGCGTCGGCTGATCCTGGGCATGGAAATCCTCCTCGAAGGTCGTTCTTGCTTGCCGTGGAAACTAGCGGCTGACCGATCGGTCGGTCAATAGGACTGCGAGAGCATATTGCCAGCGGCCTTGGTTGGTGTTATCAGCACGAAAAGCTGACCGATCGGTCAGGCGTCGTGAAGCGACCACAAGCAAGACGAACAGAAACCAGGAGGAAGTCCATGTCAGGAGATATCGTCACCCTCGAAGTGTCCGATAACATTGCGCTGGTGACGCTGAACCGGCCTCCGGTGAACGCGCTCGATCGCGCCATGCGCGACCGCATCGTGGCGGTGTTCGACGAGATCTCCGAGCGCCAGGACGTCAGGGTCGCGATCCTGACCGGCGCCGGAAAGGTGTTCTGCAGCGGCGCGGACCTGAAGGATCGCCCGGACCCGACCAAGGTCGGCGCGTTTCACAGCCATAACCGCATCACGCGCGAGACCGGCAACTGCATCCGCGAATGTTCGAAGCCGGTCATCGCCGCCATCAACGGCGTTGCGCTCGGCGCAGGCGTCGGCCTGATGGCCTCCTGCGACATCTTCTACGCCTGCGAGGAAGCCGTGTTCGGCATGCCCGAGATCAATGTCGGACTCGCCGGCGGCGCTGCGATGCTCAACACGTTGTTCGGCCGCTCCCTGATGCGCCGGATGTTCTTCACCGGCTATCGCGTGCCGGCCGCCGAGCTCTACCGTCTCGGCATCATCGAGGCCTGCACCACCAAGGAGAACCTGCTCCCCGAAGCGATGAAGCTCGCGCGCGAGATCGCCTCGAAGAGCCCGATCGCGATGGAATACGCCAAGAACGCGGCGAACATGGTCGAGCTGATGCCGCCGCGCGATGCCTATCGCTTCGAGCAGAACATCACGATGGCGTTGTCCAAGACGGAGGACGCCAAGGAAGCGCGCATGGCGTTCCTGGAGAAGCGCGCACCGGTGTTCAAGGGGCGCTGAGATGCGGCCGGGAGAAGGTCTCGATGCGCTGATGTCGCCGCGTTCGATCGCGGTCATCGGCGCCTCGCAGGAAGCGACCAAGATCGGCGGCCGGCCGGTCGATCTGCTGCGCCGGCACGGCTATGCGGGCCGGATCTACCCGGTCAATCCGAAGGCTGCGACGGTGCAGGGGCTCAAGGCCTATGCGTCCGTCACCGAGCTGCCGGAAGCGCCTGACCTCGCCATCATCGCGGTCGATGCGGAGCGCGCAGGCGAGGCCGTGGAGCAGTGCGCTGCCCGCGGCGTTCGCAGCGTCGTCGTGTTCTCCTCGGGCTTTGCCGAGCTCGGCGAGCAGGGCCGCGCGATGCAGGACCGGCTGCGCGTTGCCGCGCAGAAGAGCGGCATGCGCCTCCTGGGGCCGAACTGTCTCGGTGCGGTCAGCATCGCCGAGAAGAGCATCGCGACCTTTTCGATCGTGCTCGAGCACGGCATGCCGGCCGCGGGCTCGCTCGGCATCGTCTCGCAGAGCGGCAATCTCGGCAGCTACACCATGCGCCTTGCCAGCGAGCGCGGCGTCGGCGTCAGCCGCTTCATCACCACCGGCAACGAGTGCGATATCGATATCGCCGACGGCATCGCCTGGATGGCGCGCGATCCCGCGACCAAGGTGATCCTGTGCTGCCTCGAGGCGTGCCGCGACGCCGGCCGGCTGATCGCCGCGCTGGAAGCGGCGCGCGATGCCGGCAAGCCGGTCATCGCCATGAAGATCGGCACGTCGGCGGCGGGTCAGGCCGCGGCCGCCTCGCATACGGGAGCAATGGCGGGGTCGGACGCCGTGATCGATGCGCTGTTCGCCCGCTGCGGCGCGGTGCGCGTGCGCAGCATCGACGAGCTGATCGATCTCGGACATGCCGCCTCGATCCTGCTGCCGGACCGGTTGCCGAAAGGGCCCGGTATCGCGATCCTCACCGCATCGGGCGGTTTCGGCGTGCTGCTCGCGGACGCCGCGCAGTCGGTCGGGCTGACATTGCCGGAGCTCGGCGCGGAGACGCAGCGAAAAATCCTGGAGCTCGTGCCGTTTGCATCGGCCCGAAACCCCGTTGACGCCACCGCGCAGATGTCGAGCCGGCCCGATCTTCTGGAGAAGATCATGACCGCCGTCGTGGCGGACGAGCGGACGGATACGGTGATCCTGCCGCTGCCGTTCTCGCTGCATCTGCCGCGCCTGCGTTCCATCTACATGGACACGCTGCGCAATATGCGTGCTCAGTTTCCGCACCGTCCGATCGTGCTGTGCGTCGACGGCCCGCCCGATGCGCTGACCGAGCTGCATGCGTTGGGCTTTCCGACCATCGCCAGCTTCGACGGCTGCTGCGCCACCGTCGCCGCGCTGGTGCGATTGCACGCCGCGGTGCAGCGACCGCAGGACAGGCCGGCGGCAGTCGCGCAAGGAGCGCCGCTTTCGCCCGACGCCTTCCGCCACGAGCTCGGCGCCAAGCGGGCGCTCGCCGACGCAGGCGTGCCGGTGCTCACCGAGCGTCTCGTCCAGGATGCGGATTCCGCCGCGCGTGCCGCCACCGAGATCGGTTATCCCGTGGTGCTGAAGATCGCCTCGCCCGATCTGCCGCACAAGACGGAAGTCGGCGGGGTGATCGTCGGCCTCGGCTCCGAAGCCGAAGTCCGCCGCGCCTATGCGCAGATGCGCGACCGCGTCGCCACCAACGCCCCGAACGCTGCGATCGACGGCGTGATCGTGGCGCCGATGGCCAAGGGCGTCGCCGAGCTGATCCTCGGCAGCCGCATCGATCCCGTGTTCGGACCGGTGGTGATGGTTGGTCTCGGCGGCATTTTCGCCGAGATCCTGCAGGATTCCGCCGTGCAGATGGCGCCGGTCAGCGAGGCGCAGGCCATGGCGATGCTGACATCGCTCAAGGCGTTCGCCGTGCTCGACGGCGCGCGGGGGCGGCCACGCGCCGATCTCGACGCCGCGGCCCGGGCCGTCGCCGCATTGTCGCGCTTTGCGGCCACCAATGCCGGCACGGTTGCGGAGATCGATGTCAACCCGCTGCTGCTCCGCGCCAAAGGCGAGGGCGCCGTGGCGCTCGACGCGCTGCTGATCCCGCATGGAGCGCGGCCGAGCCAGAACCACTGAACCCAACGACAAGAGGCCGCACAAGCGGACCCAGAGGAAACGCAAGGAAGCAGGAGGATAGGATGATGAGATCGGTGATCGCGGCGCTCGGCATGATGGCCCTGCTGCTGACGAACGCGCCCCTGGCCGCACAGGGCATCACAGGCGACGTGGTCAAAATCGGCATCATGAACGACCAGAACGGCCCCTATGCCGACAATTGCGGTCTTGGCTCGGTCGCGGCCGCCAAGCTCGCGGTGGCCGATTTCGGCGGCATGGTTGCCGGCAAGAAGATCGAACTCGTCATCGCCGACGACCAGAACAAGCCCGACGTCGGCGTCGCCCTTGCCATGCGCTGGGTCGACAATGAGGGCGTCGATGCCATCGTCGGCTGCTCGGCCTCCTCGATCGCGCTGGCGGTGCAGGAGATCATGAAGAACCGCAAGAAGCCCTACATGCTGGCGGGCACGGCGGGTTCGTTCTTCACCAACGACAAATGCTCGCCGATGACCACGCAATGGGTGGTCGACACCTACGCCCAGCCCAAGGCCACGGTGAAGGCGCTGCTCGCGCAGGGCGTCAACAGCTGGTTCTTCCTGACCGTCGACTATTCCTTCGGCAAGGCCTGGCAGTCGGATGCGACCAAGTTCATCGAAGCCGGCGGCGGCAAGGTGGTCGGCTCGGTGCTGCATCCCCTCAATGCGTCGGATCTCTCCTCGTTCCTGCTGACGGCGCAGGCCAGCGGCGCCAAGGCGATTGCGCTCGCCAATTCGGGCTCTGATTTCGCAAATTCGATCAAGCAGGCGCAGGAATTCGGCCTGACCAAATCGCAGATGCTCGTCCCGCTCGGCCTCATGATCAGCCAGACCCACGGGATTGGTCTGAAGGACCTCCAGAACGTGCGGCTGACGACGCCGTTCTACTGGGACATGACGCAGGAGAGCCGGGCCTTTGCCAAGCGCTTTGCCGACGCCACCAATGGCCAGCTCCTCAACGAAGGCAAGTCCGCCACCTACAGCGCCATCTCGCACTACCTGAAGGCGGTGGCTGCTGCCGGTTCCGACGACGGCGATGCCGTGATGCGGCAGATGAAGAATACGCCGGTCAACGATTTCGAGATGAAGAACGTCAGCATCCGGACCGACGGCCAGGTGATGCGTCCGCTCTATGTCGCACGGATCAAGACCCCGGCGGAATCCAAATACACCTACGACTATTACGAGATCACCGGCACCATCGCGCCCGAGGATGCGTGGCGGCCGGCATCGGAGAGCGCCTGCGATCTGCTGAAGTCGCAGTGACGGACAGGTGGCGCGGCATGACGGCAAGTTTGGCCAAAGCGGGAATCAGGCGATGAGTGTACTTCAGGCGGTATCGGCGCAGACCATCGCGGGCGAGAACCTCGTGGGCGAGGCCTATCGCGATGCCATGCATCGCTGGCTAAATGCCAACCTGCCCGCCGGCTTCCGCAGCGACAGCGCTGCGTTCGCATCGCCGACGCTGCAGCAGTCGGTTGCCTGGGAGGCGGCGATGTACCGCGCCGGCCTCACCGGCATCACCTGGCCGCAGGCCTATGGCGGGCACGGCCGCTCCTTGCGCGAGCATCTCATCGCAAATCAGGAGATCGGCCGGCTCGCGATGCCGGAGAGCGTCAACTCGATCGGCAAGGAGCTTGCCGGCCCGATCATTCTCGCTGTCGGTACCGAGGAGCAGAAGCGGCGCTTCCTGCCGGCGATCCTCGATATGCGCAACATCTGGTGCCAGGGCTTCTCCGAGCCCGAGGCCGGCTCCGACCTTGCGGGTCTGCGCACCCGCGCGACGCGGGACGGCGACGGCTGGCGCATCACCGGCCAGAAGATCTGGACCAGCGGCGCCTATCGCGCGCACCGCTGCCTCGTGCTCGCCCGCACCGGAGCGCTGGAGGATCGCCATCGCGGCCTTGCCATGTTCGCGGTGCCGCTCGATGCCAAGGGCGTGCGCGTGCGCACCATCAAGTCGATCGACGGTCGCGAGAGTTTTTGCGAGGTGTTCTTCGACGAGGTCGAGGTCGCGCAAACCGATGCGATCGGCGCGCCCGACGAGGGCTGGGCCGCGGCCATCCGCGTGCTGGAGATCGAGCGCGCGACCAACCGCATGTATCGCGCCTGGCGTTTCGAGAACGAGCTGCGCCACCTGATTTCGGCCTGCAAGGCCGACACGGCGCTGTCGGGCATGGTGGCTGACCGGCACTACGCGGTCAGGCTCGGCGAGGTCGCTGTCGAGATCGAGGTGCTGAAGGCGCATGTCGAGACCGCGGTCGAGGCGCTCGCCAGGGGTGACAAGATCGGCGCGCGCGGCAGCCTCGCGAAGCTGTATTGGAGCGAATCGCATCAGCGCTTTGCGGCGCTCGCCATCGAGTTGCTGTCGCAGGCGTCGCTGCCGCAGAGCCCCGCGATCAAGGTGGCGCGGCGGCGCTTCGAGGCCATTTACCTGCAGGCGCGTGCCGAGACAATCTATGCCGGGACGACCGAGATCCAGCTCGGCATCATCGCCGACCGGATCCTCCAGCTCTCGCGAGGCAAATGATGGTCGCGGGCCTGCTGCATGATCGTCTCGTTGTGGTGACCGGCGCGGGCCAGGGGATCGGCCGTGCCATCGCGCTCGCCGTCGCCGCTGCCGGCGCGAAGGTCGTCGTGACCGATCTGCGGCAGGAGCGGGCCGATGCCGCGGCGCGCGAGATCAGGGATGGGGGCAGGGAGGCGGTTGCCTATGGCCTCGATGTGACGGATGCGCAGGCCTGTCGTGACGTGGCGAAGCGCGTGGACGAGGAGATCGGCCCCGCGGACGTCGTCGTCAACAATGCCGGCATCATCATCCGCGAGCCGATCGACAGCCCGCGGGCGCACGAGAACTGGCGCCAGGTCTTCGACGTCAACGTCAACGGCACCTTCAACGTCGTTCATGCCTTCATCCCCGCGCTGCGCAAGTCGCGGGGGTCCATCATCAACGAGGCTTCCGTCGCGGCCTTCGGCGGCATGAATGGCGCGCTCGGCTATTCGCCGTCCAAGGGGGCGGTGAGGCTGTTCACGCAGGCGCTGGCCCGCGATCTCGCGCCCGATGGCATCCGCGTCAACGCCGTTGCGCCCGGCATCATCGCGACCGAGATGAGCGAGATCACGCGCGACAATCCGGCAAGGCTCTCCGGCCTGATGGCGCGCACGCCGATGAAGCGCGTGGGGCAGCCCGAGGAGATCGCGGGGCCGGTGGTTTTTCTGGCGTCGGCGATGGCCTCCTACGTCAATGGCGTCATCCTGCCGGTCGACGGCGGCTATCTCGCCTAGTGAACGATTGGTGCCGCAAGGTTTCTAGAGAGGACGATGATGAGCATGGCCGAAGGACTTCAGCCCGACGAGTTCGCGGCAACCGCGGCACGCGCAGTGACCGCGTGTGCCGGTTTGAGCATACGCGAGCAGGCGAAAAATCTGGCCGGCGATGGCTTGCTCGGCGTCATCGCGGATGAAGATGTCGGCGGACTGGCCCTGCCGCTCGGCTTCGCGGTGCCGGTGATCGCCGCCGCCCATGCGGGGTTGCTCGGTTTTCCGCTGCTGGAGACCATCCTCGTCGGCCGGCTGCTGCAGTCGTCCCTGACGCGTCTTGCCGCAGCGATCGTGTCCGGCGAGAAGCTGGCGACGATCGCCTGGCAGGGCGAGGCTGCGGCCGAGCGGGACGGCGGCTTGCTGGTGCTGAACGGTGCGCTCGCGCGCGTACCGTGCGCGGCGTCGGCCGACCATCTTCTGGTGCGGATGAGCGGCGGCGCCGCGGCGCTGATCCCGGCCAATGCCAAAGGCGTCGTGATGGAGGACGCGGCCGGCCTCGATCTGACGGTGCCGGAACACGCGGTACGGCTGGAGGCGGTCGAGGTTCCCATCGGCTCCATCCTGCCGGCCGGCACCTGGGATCTGCTCACTTCGGATGCCAATGTGCTGCGCGCTGCGGCCATCCTGGGATCGGCCGAAGCGTGCCTGGCGCTCGCGCAGGAGCATGCCTCGACGCGCCGCCAGTTCGGCCATGCCTTGTCCTACAATCAGGCCATCCGCCATACGCTGGCGCGCCAGAAGCTCGGCCTCGAGAGCATTCGTCATGCCATCACCCGCAGCCTGTCCGGGGACGGCGGTCCGGTGCAGCGCGATGCCGCGTTCCTGGCGGCCGCGACCTATGGCAGCTCGATCAGCGAAGGCGCATTGCAGATCCATGGCGGCATGGGTTTCACCTGGGACGTGCCGGTGCATCGCCATCTGCGCCGCATCCGCACGCTGCAGGCACAGGGTGATGCCAGCGGCCTGATCAGCTCGTTCGGCCGCCGTTACGTATCGGAAGTCGCTCCGTTTGCCGAGGCAGGAGCGTGAGGGAGACAGCCATGACCGAAACCAGGGATCATACGCTCGCAGGCCGCGTCGCACTCGTCACCGGCGCCGGAAACGGCATCGGCCGCGCGACCGCGCTCAAGCTCGCCGCGCGCGGCGCCATCGTCGGCGTCAACGATCTGAAGCCGGAATTCGTCGAGAGCACCGTGGAGGCGATCAAGGCGGCAGGCGGCAACGCCGTTGCCGTCACGCAGGACGTTGCCAGCCGCGACGGCATGCGGCAGGCCGTACTTGGACTGGCGGAGAGCCAGAGGCGCTTCGACATCCTCGTCAACAACGCGGCGTGGGTGCGCTATCAATCCGTTCCGGACATCGCTCCGGAAACCGTCGATCGCATGCTCAACATCGGCTTCAAGGCGATCATCTGGGGAATCCAGGCCGCCGCGGAGGTCATGGATGCGGAACGCGGCGGCGCCATCGTCAACGTCGCCTCCGTGGCCGGCCTGATCTCGGCCAAGAACAGCATCGTCTACAGCGGCATCAAGGCCGGCGTCATGGGCGTCACGCGGGCGGCCGCCGCCGAGCTCGGCGAACGCAATATCCGTGTCAACGCGGTGGCGCCCTCGGCGATCCCGACCGAAGGAACGATGCGCAACCGCAATGCCGAGCTCGACGCGCGCCGGGTCGCGCGGACGCCGCTCGGCCGGCTCGGTACGGTCGACGACATCGCCAAGGCGATCTGCTTCCTCGCCGGCGACGAGGCCGGCTTCATCTCGGCGCAGGTGCTCACCGTCGACGGCGGCATCACCCTCACCAACATTGCCTGACGGGATCATCGCGATGTCCGACCTGACGCCGGAACAGCAGGTGCTGAAAGAAGCATACGTCAGGGCGCGCGGCTATTGGCGCGACTGGACCGAGGGACTGCTGCGGCTCGATCCGGCGTTCCTGGAAGCCTACGGCAAATACGGCGGCTATTCCGCGGAGAACGGGCCGCTATCGCCGAAGATGCGCGAGCTGATCTACGTCGCGCTCGACGCATCGGCAACGCATCTGTTCCGCTCCGGCCTCGCGCTGCACCTTCGCCTCGCGCTGAAGGAGGGCGCCACGGCGCGGGAGATCATCGACGTTTTTCGCCTCGCGACGATGCAGGGGCTGGATGGCTGCAATCTCGGCATCGGCATTCTCGCCGAGGAACTGGCGAGCGCTGGTCTTCAAGCCGATCATGCCGAGCTGACGAAGGAGCAGCAGGCGTTGCGGGATGCCTACATCGCGCAATTCGGGGACTGGCCGGATTTCTGCGACCAATGGCTGCGGTGCGATCCCGGCTATTTCGCCGTCCTGCTGGATCTCCTCGCCGACCGGCCTGGAGGCGATGGCCTCGACCGGCGTTCGCAATGCCTGATCTCGCTTGCGCTGAACGCCTGCTTCACCGCGCTCAATCCGCAAGGGCTGCGCGTGCAGATCAGGCGGGCATTGCTGCTCGGCATCGGCCAGCGCGACATCCGCCAGGTTCTGCAGATGGCCGCGCATCTCGGCGTACACGCCTGCGCCCTCGGCGTGCCGGTTCTGATGGAGGCTCTCGAAGAGCGGGCTTCGACGGCCGGTGCAGGCGAGGGCGGCAAGGAGGCGGGTGAGGGAGGACGGACATGAAGGGACTCGCGATCCGTAATCACAGGGCCTTTGCGTCCGGTGTCCTGTTTCTCGCCTTTGCGATCTTCTTCTTCGTGACGGCGCTGCAATACCCTGCAGGCACGGCGGCGAAGATGGGGCCGGGTTATTTCCCGCGCCTGCTCGCGATCGTGCTCGCCGCGATCGGACTGGTCGTGGTGTTCGGCGCGATGAGGCCGGGTGCGGCCCGGGAGGCGTTGCGTGCATGGGACCTCAAGGGTCTCGCCTGGATCACGGGATCCGTCATCCTGTTCGGCGCCCTCTTGTTTCCGCTCGGTCTGGTCGGCGCGCTGTTCGTCCTGATCATGGTGTCGAGCCGGGCCAGTCCCGAGTTCACCTGGACGGGCGCGCTGATCAATGCGGCGGTGCTGATCGTGCTGTGCCTTGCCGTCTTCGTCTATGGCCTCGGGCTGCCATTGCCGGTCTGGCCATCCCTTCTCAACTGAGCGAGCGGCTCGATGGATCTCTTCCACAATCTGGCGATCGGCTTTGCCACCGCTGCGCAGCCCGCCAACCTGCTTTACGCGTTTCTTGGCTGCCTGCTCGGCACCCTGATCGGCGTACTTCCGGGCCTTGGCCCGCTCGCGACCATCGCGATGCTGCTGCCGATCACCTATGCGCTGCAGCCGGACGCCGCGCTGATCATGCTCGCCGGCATCTATTACGGCGCGCAATATGGCGGCTCGACCACGGCCATCGTGGTCAACCTGCCCGGCGAGTCCTCGTCCGTCGTGACCACGATCGACGGCTACCAGATGGCCAAGCAGGGCCGCGCCGGCGTCGCGCTCGCGACCGCCGCCATCGGCTCCTTCTTCGCCGGATGCGTCGCAACGCTTGCCCTTGCGGCTCTCGCGGGTCCGCTAACCGCGACCGCGCTGTTGTTCGGCCCGAAGGAGTTCTTCGCGCTGATGATCCTGGGCCTGATCCTCGCCTCGGTGCTGTCGAGCGGTCCGTTCATCGAGGGCATCGGCATGGTCGTGCTCGGCATGCTGCTGAGCCTCGTCGGCACCGATCTCAACAGCGGCAGCCAGCGTTTTGCCTTCGGCATTCCCCAGCTGTTCGACGGCCTCGATTTCGTGCCGCTGGCGATGGGCATCTTCGGCTTCGCCGAGATCGTCAAGAATCTGGAGCAGGACGACAAGCTGTCGCTGGTGACGCAGAAGATCACCAATTTGTTTCCGACCCGCGACGACTTCCGTCGCATGATCCCGGCGATGCTGCGCGGCACGACGCTCGGCACGCTGCTCGGCGTTCTGCCCGGCGGCGGCGCGGTGCTGTCGTCGTTTGCGTCCTATACGCTGGAGAAGAAGCTGTCGCGGCATCCCGAGCAGTTCGGCAAGGGCGCCATCGAGGGCGTCGCGGGCCCGGAATCCGCCAACAATGCCGGCGCCCAAACCTCATTTATTCCGCTGCTGACGCTGGGCGTGCCCTCCAATGTCGTGATGGCGCTGATGGTCGGCGCCATGAACATCCACAACATCCACCCCGGCCCGGAAGTGATGACCAAGAACCCAACCCTGTTCTGGGGCCTGATCGCCTCGATGTGGGTCGGCAATCTGATGCTGCTGATCCTCAACCTTCCGCTGGTCGGCCTCTGGGTGAAGCTGCTCACCATTCCCTATCGCTATCTCTTTCCCGCGATCATGGTGTTCTGCTCGATCGGCGTCTATTCCATCAACAGCGGAACGTTCGAGGTCTATGAGGCCGCATTGTTCTGCATATTCGGCTACGTCCTGATCAAGCTGCAATTGCCGGCGGCGCCGCTGCTGCTGGGCCTGGTCTTGGGCCCGGCCATCGAGGAGAACTTCCGCCGCGCCATGGTGCTGTCGCGCGGCGATGCCACCGTGCTGCTGACGTCGCCGCTCTCGGCGAGCCTCCTGGCTGCGGCTGCGATTGCGATCATCCTGATCATGCTGCCGACGATCCGCGCGCGCCGCGAGGAGGCGCTCCAGGAATGAGAAGGCTCTCCCCATGATCCGCGAATCCGCCGCCTTCGAAGCCCTGCTGGAGCGCGTTCGCCGGTTTGTCCGCGACATCGCCATTCCTGCCGAGGCGCGCGTCGAAGAAGGCGATGAGGTCCCGGCGGACATCGTCGCCATCATGCGTGAGGAGGGCTTCTTCGGCTGGAGCGTCCCCGAGGCTTATGGCGGGGCAGGGCTGACGACCGAAGAGCTGGTTCTGGCGGCGTTCGAGCTGTCGCAATGTTCGGTCGCCTTTCGCGCCCGTGTCGGGACCAACACCGGCATCGGTTCGGAAGGCATCGTCGCCGATGGCACCGAGCAGCAGAAGCTGGCCTATTTGCCTCGCCTTGCCAGCGGCGAATGGACCGGCTGTCTCGCGGTGACCGAGCCCGACGCCGGCTCGGAGGCCTCGAACGTGCGCACCACCGCCCGCCGCGAGGGCGATCATTATGTTCTCGACGGCGAAAAGTGCTTCATCACCAACGCGCCCGTCGCAGATATCTTCACCGTCACGGCGCGGACCGATCCGCAGTCGAAGGGCGCTGCGGGCGTCTCGGCCTTCATCGTCGAGCGGAGCAGCGCGGGCCTTGCGACCGGCGCGCCCTATCGCAAGATGGGGCAGGCGGGTTCGCCCGTGAGCGCGGTCTATTTCAACCGGTGCCGCGTGCCGGCGGCCAATCTGATCGCCGGCCGCGAAGGCGTGGGCTTCAAGACCATCATGAAGGTGCTGAACAAGCAGCGCATTCATCTTGCCGCGCTGTCGACCGGGCCGGCGATCCGGATGCTCGACATGGCCATCCGCCACACCACCAGTCGTGTCCAGTTCGGCGAGCCCGTCGCGAACTACCAGCTGGTGCAGGCGATGATCGCCGACTGCCGGACCGAGATCTTCGCGGCCCAATCGATGATCCTCGAGACTGCGCGGAGGCGCGACCGCGGCGAGGATGTCGCGCTCGAAGCCTCGATGTGCAAATATTTCGCGACCGAGATGTGTGGCCGTGTCGCCGATCGCTGTGTCCAGATGTTCGGCGGCGCCGGCTACATCGCCGATCTCTCCTCGATCGAGCGCTGGTACAGGGATATCAGGCTGTTCCGGCTCTACGAGGGCACCAGCCAGATTCACCAGCTCAACATCGCGCGCCTCGCGCTGCGCGATGCGACATGAGCCGCCCGTGCGCGGCCCTCTCGATCCGTCCCGCCCGCCGACTCAGGCCGCGCTGGAGGCTTTCGCGTTGACGCCCTTGCGAAGGGCCACCGTGTTGAGCTTGGTGTTCGCGGCCTTCTCCTCGTTCAGATTGGTCGTGAGGAAGCGCACGATCTCGTCATGCCCGAGCTCCTCGGCCCAGGCGATCAGCGTCCCGTAGCGGCACATTTCGTAGTGTTCGACGGCCTGCGCGTTGGCGACGATCGCAGCGTCCAGCACGGCCTTGTCCTCGATCTCGCCCGCGGTCTCGTCGGCCTCCTTGATGATGCCGTCGATCGCCGGGCACTTCGTCCCGCTGGGCTCCTTGCCTAGCTTGGCAAATGCCTTCTCGAGCCGCTCGACCTGCTTGTTGGTCTCCTCGAGATGGTTCTTCAAGCCGGTCACGAGGTCGCGGTTGGTCGCTTTGTCGATCATCTTCGGCAGAGCCTTCAGGATCTGCTGCTCCGCGTAATAGATGTCCTGCAAACCGTGGATCAGCAGGTCGTCCATCGATTTGATGTCCTTGGTGAACAGTCCCATGTCGTCAATGTCTCCGTTGTCAAACAATGGGTTTGGAACGCGGGCAGGTGCCTGCAGTTCCTATCCGGGGGCATGCGAGGGAGGACCGACATGGCCGACGAACGCTTTGCTTATCTGCTGGGTCAGGCGGCCATGGACGTCTGGGGTGATATGCCGCGCGATGTCCAGGAGGCGCTGTTCGAGACGGCGATGAAAGGGCATGCCTCGGAGCGGGAAGCGCTCGCGCGACTGCTGCACGACCGTCATCCGCGCACGGCACATCCTGCCAAGCCCGTTTGAGAGAGGGATCGGCCGTCACGATGATCAAGGCGTGCTGCGAGTGTTGACCATGGAGCCGATGGAAGCCGAATCCGTCACTGAGCTTCCCCGCGGCGCGCAATGGCAATACGAGCCGAAATGGGACGGTTTCCGTTGCCTGCTCGCTTGCGACGGCCGCGGCGTTCGCATGCAGTCGAAAGGCGGCCGCGACCTCGTTCGCTATTTTCCGGAGGTCGCTTCCGCCGCATCGGCTTTGTCCGCCGGATCCTTCATGCTTGACGGGGAATTGGTCATCCAGCTCGACGAGGGCTACTCCTTCGACGCCTTGCTCCAGCGCATCCACCCGGCGGCCAGCCGGGTTAAGCGCCTTGCCCGGGAGACGCCGGCACGCTTCATCGCCTTCGACCTGCTGCGATCGGCGGACGTGGACGTTGCAGCGCTGCCGCTCGCGAAGCGGCGGCCTGCGCTGGAAAAATTCACGCGGCGCCATTTCAAGGGCAGTGACGTATTCGCGCTTTCGCCGGCGATCCGCAATTTTGCCGAGGCGAAACGGTGGCTCCAGCACGTCGAGGACGGCCACGACGGCGTCGTGGCAAAGCGGCTGGATCTCGCCTATCGCAGCGGCACGCGCGACGGGATGCAGAAGATCAAGTTGCTGAGATCGGCCGATTGCGTGGTCGGGGGCTTCAGATATGGCGAGAAGAAGCAGGGCAGCCGCAAGGTGCTCGGCTCGCTGCTGCTTGGACTCTACGACGACGCGGGGCTGTTGCACCATGTCGGCTTCACCTCGGCGATCAAGGCGTCCGACAGGTCCGGCCTCACCGACAAGTTCGAGAAGATCATCAGCAAGAGCAGCTTCACCGGCAAGGCGCCGGGCGGGCCCAGCCGATGGTCGACCAGGCGATCCGCCGAATGGCAGCCGGTGCGTCCGGTTCATGTCGTCGAGGTCTGCTACGACCATGTGTCCGGCGGCCGGTTTCGCCACGGCACGAAGATCCTGCGCTGGCGCCCGGACAAGAAGCCTTCGCAATGCCGCATGGATCAGTTGCGGCAGAGATCGGCAGGCAGATAGCAGCGCTCATCCGTCTGGAACGCGACTCCCGGAACAACGTTGCAAGCATGAGCAACAAAGGGAGGACACACATGGCGGACTCGATGGAGGATCGCATCCGGACTCGCGCGCATCAGCTCTGGGAGCTGGCAGGCAAGCCGGAGGGGCGGGACGACGAGTTCTGGCGTGAGGCGGAGCGGGAGCTGTCCGGCGATCCCGCCATCAACGCCGACGAGGCCTCGGACAAATTCACGGAATAGCGCGATTCAAGCCCAGCTGCCGCTTAGGAACGGGAAGGGTCGTTCGCGATTAGACCGGCAAGCTGCGCGAGAACCGTCACACGGGTCTGAAGAACGAGATACAGTCTGCGGTGGCAAACGTCACGCCCGCAGAAGCACTCGCCAGGCAGCATCGCAAGATGGCGGAAGCCGGCTCCGCCAAAGCACCTGCCGGTGGAAGCGAGGAAGGAGATCGTCATGCTTGGAAAGACAATGCTGGCCGGCGCCCTGTTGGCGCTCAGCTCGACCATTGCGCTCGCCGGACCCTGCAACACGACCGATCGCGATGCCGGATCCGGACCGGTGACGACAGGGAAAGCGGGTGAAACGACGGGAACTGCGACATCGAATGCCGAGGAGCATCCGCCGACCTCGGCCATGAACAAGGCGACCGAGAGCACCGCCACCTCGTCGCAGGACGCCCAGCGTCAGATGCAAAGCCAGCCGACGGCTGCCGAACAATCATCCAAGACTGCCGCGGCCGACGACAAGGGCTGCTGACGGGCAGCTCGTCCTCCAATGAAGAGGGGCGCCTCCCAACCGGAGGCGCCCCAAGAGCTAGAGTAAGCCAGCGCTAGCAAGTCGGACTTGATTGTTGTGCGTCAAGGCATGGACGACGGCGTCTCGGCCGGGTGCCTCGACCAGCGGTTCGAATGCAACATCCAGGCGGAGAGTGGCCGGCCGTCTCTGTGCCGGCCGCCGGCAGCAGCCCCGGCCCATGCAGCGACCGCCCCGAACAGCAAGGCAGCGGCGGCCGAGAAAGCGAGGATGATGCTGGCCGCGCGCGCCTTCGAGATGGCACCCTTGGCATTCGCGATCGTCGCATCGACCCGCTTCTCCGCATCCGGGCCGGTGAGGCCGGTCAGCGCGGTGACCTGCTGGACGAGATAGGTGCGATCCTCAGGCGCGACGCCGTTATGGCTCGACGACGTCATCAGGACGCGCGCAGCTTCGGCTCTTTCGGCGCTCAAATCGACGTTCGGCGGCCGGCGCGGCGCGCGGAACAGGTGATCGAGCTCGAAGCTCAGAACCGAGGGTTCGGCCGAGGACGGCGGCTGCATCGTCGATGACGGCTTGCTCGCCGCCCACGCCACCAATGCCGTCAGTATAGCGCCGATCAGGACAGCGAGCGCCCAGGAGGCGACACCGTGCATCCCGTCGCGGGTGGCGACGTCCTCGTTGAGAGACGCGTAGGGCGCCCGGACACGTCCGGCAAAATAGCCGCCGCAACCGAAGCTGACGAGAGCTTGAAAGATCAGATAGACGCCCGAGAGCAGCCACAGCGCAAACGACGTGTCGCGCCATGTCGGTGCGGCAGAGGCGACACCGAGCCCGAGCGCGGTTGCAAACGAAATCAGGATCAGGGAAAGCGCCGACGCCGCCAGGGCGCCGGCAACGATCGGCGTCCACTGCAGGCTCCAGGGCGGCACGCGCCCTTGCTCGCGCAGCGTCGCGTCTTCGGCCGTAACAAGCGTTTCCATCATCGTCACCGCAAGCCGAACAGCGACAGGACGAACATGATGATCACGATCAAGCCGACGAGATAGATGATCCCATCCATGCGAATTCCTCCAGTTTTGTGTCCTGACAATTCGGCGTCGTCCCGGGGGTTCCTAATAAAGGAACGAAGGCGGCCGAGGATCGCGCGTCGTTTTCGCGGGGCAGCCGGCTTCGAGCCGGGTTCCCCGCAGCCTCGCGCCGTCTAGGGCCAGACGATCGGCGTGAACTTCACGCCGCGCAGGGCAAGTTCAGCCTGCAGGCCCTTGGCCCGCTGCTCGGTGGCTTTGCCAACCAGACGGTATCTGCCGCCAAGTGCCCTGTCGGCTTCGACTTGTTGTCGAATGCCCTCATAGAGCCGCAGCAGGCTGGTGTCGCTGAGATGATCGAAGCTGGACGTCATTGAAAAATGAACTCGGACGCATCATGCCGGCACGAGGTCCCGATATGGATGCGCGCCATCTCCTCATCCCCGCCGGCAAACGTGCTGGCTGTGCCAACGAAGCAGTCTCCCCCATGTTCCTCGAGTCCCCGGCGCCCCCTGCGAAAGCGGCAGAGGGCTGTCTGAAAGGCCCTGCCCGAGGCGAGGAATCACCGCTATGAAAGCGCGACAAACGATGCGGGGCATCCGGCCATCGCCTCTTTGAGACTGGAGTACTGCGATGACGCAAGCCGAGATCCGATTTCCGCTCGACGGCCGAACCCGGAAGATGTTCGTCGACGGCGCCTGGGTGGAGGCGCGTTCGGGGCAGGTCTTCGAGACGCGCAATCCCGCGACCGGTGAGATCATCGGCCGTGTCCCGCGCGGCGAGGCGGCCGATATCAACGTTGCAGTCGCCGCCGCCCGCCGGGCCTTTGTGGGGCCATGGAGCCGCTTCAAGCCGTTCGAGCGGCAGGCGCTGCTGCTGCGGATCGCCGACCTGTTCGAGAAGCACTGGGAGGAGATCAGCCAATCCGATACCGCCGATATGGGAATGCCGATCGCGCGGACGCGGGCGAACAAGCTTCGCGTGATCGGCATGCTGCGCTATTACGCCGGCATGGCCACCGCGCTCCACGGCCACACCATCGACAATTCGCTGCCGGGCGACATCGTCTCGTTCACGCGCAAGGAGCCGATCGGCGTGGTGGGCGCCATCATCCCGTGGAATGCGCCGACGGCCGCATCGGTCTGGAAGATCGGGCCCGCGCTCGCCACCGGCTGCACGATCGTGCTGAAGCCGTCGGAGGAGGCGCCGCTGACGCCGCTGCTGATCGCGGATCTGATGAACGAGGCCGGCGTACCTCCCGGCGTCGTCAACGTGGTAACAGGAACGGGGACGGAGGCCGGCGCGCCGCTGGCCGAACATCCCGGCGTCGACAAGATCGTCTTCACCGGCTCGACCGCGACCGGCCAGGCGATCATCCGCGCTTCGGCCGGCAACCTCAAGCGCGTGTCCCTCGAGCTCGGCGGCAAGTCGCCCGTCATCGTCTGCGCCGATGCGGATCTCGACAAGGCGGTGCCGATCGCCGCGATGGCCGCGTTCGCCAATTCCGGCCAGATATGCATCGCCGGCTCGCGCCTGTTCGTGGAGCGGGCCATTCATGACGAACTGGTCGAAAGGCTCGGGAAATTCGCTTCGGCCCTGAAGATCGGCGACGGCGCGGATCCCGCGACGGAGATCGGGCCTCTCGTGTCCCAGCGCCAGCTCGACAAGGTCGAGGGCTTCCTGCAAAGCGGGCGCGCGGAGGGAGCGAAGGTCGTCGCCGGCGGCCGGCGCATCAGGGAAGGCAATCTCGCCAAGGGCAATTTCGTCGAGCCGACCGTGTTCGCCGGCGTCTCCGACGACATGCAGATCGCCCGCGACGAGATCTTCGGCCCGGTCATTTCCGCGCTGCCGTTCGACACCCTCGACGAAGCCGTGGAACGGGCCAACGCGACGCCGTACGGGCTCGCCGCCGGTGTCTTCACGCGCGACGTGAGCAAGGCCCACATCATCTCGCGCAGCTTGCGCGCGGGATCGGTGTGGGTGAACACCTATCATGCGCTGGATCCCGCCATGCCGTTCGGCGGCTACAAGATGAGCGGATATGGCCGCGAGGGCGGCACCGAACACCTCGACGAATATCTGCAAACCAAGGGTGTCTGGATCAAGCTGGACTGACCTCGGGGACTCGCCGAGCGAGCCCAAAGGCTGATGTCCCGCTATTGCCGGGCGGCGGTGGCCGTCATCTCGAGCCTGACGCCCGGGCCGAGGTCGGCCACGCCGATGGCCGCGCGCGCCGGCAGGTGAGCTGCCGCGAAGTGCGCCTTCCAGGCAGCATTGAACGCGGCCTTCTCCTTCAGGTCGGTCATGAAGATCGTCACCTGCAAGACCCGGGAGATGTCGGACCCTTGCGACTTCAGCAGCTGCGCGAGCTGCTTGAGCACGTCGTTGGCCTGGCCCGCCATGTCGAGGCTGGTGTCCTCGGGAACGATCCCGCCGATGTAGAGCACACCATTATGCTCGACCACCTCATGGAGCAGTCCTTCGTAGGGCAAGACGCGATTTATCATGATGAGACCGATGCTGCTGTGAGGATCGGGGCGATATCGCACATTCCGATCGGCAATGCGAGGCCCCGCATCGCGCGATCACGACGGCGAGGAGCGGGTCGCTCCGCAGGCTTCGTCCCCGCCGCGAGACCGCCGCCGTTGCGCATAGCCTTGATAACCCTGTCCGGAGATCACGAAGCTCGCCAGCGCCAGAACCCAGACGGAAATCCCGCCATACAGCATCACCAGCCGGAAGCCATGGATCAGCGCGTCATGCATGACGGTTTCCGCTCCGGGAAAGTCCGCCGTGCGGACGGCGCCGCCCGCGATCTGCTGCGCAAGATCCTGCAGATGGCCGGCATCGAGCCCGCCGGGAAGTGCGTTGCGCAGCCAGGCGGAAATGCCGGCGACCAGAATGAAACCCATCAAGGCGATGTTGATCGCCAGCGAGATCATGCGGGCACTCATGTCGATGCCTGAGGCCATGCCGGCCCGCGCACTCGGCACCGATCCGGTCGTGACATTGGTCACCGGCGTATTGGTGAGGCCGAGGCCGATGCCGGCGAGCAGGCATCCCGGCCCCAGCGTCAGCCAGCCGACGCGTTCGGCGCCGCTGCCCGCATACATCAGCATGAAGCCAAGGCCGATCGTGAACAGCCCGGCCGGGATGGCGATGCCGCCGCCGAACCTCAGCAGGATCCGTTCGCCGAACGGCGGGACGACGAGCGTCGGAAGCGTGTAGGCGAGCAGCGCCAGGCCTGCCTCGACATTGTCGTAGCCAAGCGCGCGGAAGAGGATCGGCAGGTAGATCATGAACGGCCAGAAGCTGAAATTCATCCCGGCCGAGCCGACCAGCGCGCCGGAGAAGGCGCGTATCCGCAGGACGGAGAAGTCGAACATCGGACGTGCGCTCCGCGTCTCCGCCAGCACGAAAGCGACGAAGCTCAGAATGGCCGTCGCGGCGATCGCAAGGCCGGTTGGGCTCATGAAGCCGAAATCGGGGCCTTGGGTGATGTAGAAGGCCACGCAGAACACGGAGGTCGAGAGTGTCGCGATGCCCGCGACGTCGAGGTGCTTCGCATCGGGATCGCGCGATTCCTGCACACCCGTCACTGCGAGCGCGATCGTGGCGATCGCGATCAAGCCGTGCACCAGGAACACCCATGGCCAGCCGGAGACCGCGACGATCGCCGCGCCGACGATCGGACCGAAGCCGAGACCGATGCCGAAAATGATCCCCCAGGCGGCGAAGGCACGCGCGCGCTCCGGCCCCTCCTGGAATTGATGCGAGAGCACCGCGACCTGGCAGATCAGCATCGCGCCGCCGCTCATGCCCTGGAGGAAGCGGCTGACGATGAGCACGAGAGCGTCCTGTGCGAGGCCGCAGATCAGGGAGGCAAGGCCGAACACCGCGATGCTGACGACGAACACGCGCTTCCTGCCATAGCGGTCCGCCAGCGTTCCCGTCGCCATCAGCACCGTGGTGACGGCGATGGTGTACGCATTCATGATCCATTGCAGCTGCTGGAAGGTTGCGTGCAGCACCTTCTCCAGCGTCGGCAGGATGGTCGGCACGCTGGAGATCTCCAGACCGAACATGAGCGATGCAAGGCAAGCCGCGGCCAAGGCGACCGTGTTTCGTCCTGATGATGAGACCGTCAAGGCTGTGACCTCCAAGCGTGATGTCGATGGCCTGCGCTGGCGCACGGCATCGTTCGCGCCGGAGAACATTGGCTTCCGGTACGTGCAGGCTCGCGTCAGGCCCGGCGAACATAGGGGGCCCTTGACCACAACAAAATCGTATCAATATGGATTTCAGAGACAACAAAGCCGGATGATGCAATGCTCTCGCTCGATGTCGACGCCGTCAGGGCTTTCGTGACCGTGGCGGATCTTCAAAGCTTCACGCGCGCCGCCAAGGCGTTGGGCACCACGCAAGGCGCGATCAGCGTGAAGCTGAAACGGCTCGAGGATCGCATCGGCCACCGCTTGCTCGAACGTACGCCGCGCTCGGTGCGGCTGTCGGCGCAAGGAACGGCCTTCCTGCAAGGAGCGCGTGACTTCGTCGCGGCGCATGAGCGCGCGATCGCCGGCCTCAATGCGCCGCCGCGTCACTTCGGCCTCGGCATCGCCGCGCATGTCGCGGGCCCGGAAGTTCCGGCCCTGCTATCGCGGCTTCATGCGCATGATCCGAACCTGACGATCGAGGTGCAGCTCGACAGTTCGCGTAACCTGCTCGACCTGTTCGACCAGGGGCGGCTGGATGCGGCCATCGTCCAACGCGAGGATGATCGCCGCGATGGCGAGACGCTGGCGCATGAGCGCTTCGGCTGGTTCGCAGCGCAAGCCTTCGAGCACAGGGCAGGAGATCCGTTGCGCCTCGCGGCGCTGGCGCCGACCTGCGGCGTGCGCAACACCGCCACACAGGCGCTGGATTCGGCCGGCATCAAATGGACCGAGGTGTTCCTGGGAGGCGGTTCCGCGGCGGTCCATGCCGCCGTCGTGGCGGGGCTCGCGGTCGCGCCGCTGTCGTACCGGATTGCACCGAGCGGTACCGTGGACATCGGCGAGCAGCTCGGGCTTCCGAAATTGCCGCCGTCCGAAGTCGTGCTGCACTCGTCCCTGACGGACCGGCGCTCGCGGGCTGCACTAGCAGCATTGGCAGCCGCATTCCGCGAGCATCGCGCGCCGGCGTAAGCCGTCAGGCTTGGCGCAGCTTCATGCACGGGTGCCAAGCGTCCGCGTCAGCCCTGATCGCGATGACATCGGCATGTGGATCGGTATACTGCCACCCCCGATCGCGGTGGGACCGACTCGCTTCCCGCACCGGAACAAGGATCAGACGATGGACGATACGATTGGCTTCCCCGACCCCGGTCTCGACCTGTCCGACGGCTTCAAGCCGCACACCTCGCATTGGGGCGTGTTTTCCGCGCGTCAGGGCAAGGCCGGTCTCGAGGTCAGGGCCTATGCGGGCGATCCCGATCCGAACGGCATCATCGACAATTTCCCCGGCGCGCTGCGCCATCAGGCGCGCATTGCCCAGCCGGCGATCCGCCGCGGCTGGCTCGAGCGCGGTCCCGGTCCGGACGATCGCCGCGGCCGCGACGAATTCGTCTCCGTGAGCTGGGAAAAGGCGCTCGACCTGCTCGGCGACGAGCTCGGCCGCATCCGCGACACGCGTGGTCCCGGCGCCGTGTTCGGCGGCTCCTACGGCTGGTCGAGCGCGGGCCGCTTCCATCACGCGCAGAGCCAGGTGCATCGCTTCCTCAACATCGCGATGGGCGGTTATGTGCGCTCGGTGAACACCTACTCCTCGGGCGCGTCCTCGGTGCTGCTGCCGCAGATCCTCTGCGGTTACGAGGACATCACCAAGCGCAACGTCACCTGGGAGCAGATCGCGGGTCACACCGACATCGTGCTGGCGTTCGGCGGCATGGCGCTGAAGAACTCGATGGTGGCCGGCGGCTCGATCAGCAAGCATGTCGAGCGCGGCGCCATGGAAGCGGCGCGCCGGCGCGGCTGCGAGTTCATTCTGGTCAGCCCGCTCCGCGACGATCTTCCGGTCGAGGCCGGCGCCGAATGGATGACCTGCCTGCCCGGCACCGACACCGCCCTGATGCTCGGCATCGTCCACACGCTGGTCGCCGAGAACCTGCACGACCAGGCCTTCCTCGATCGCTACACCGAAGGCTGGCCCGTCTTCCTGCGCTATCTCAACGGCGAGAGCGACGGGCAAGCGAAGCACGCCGAATGGGCCGCCGCGATCTGCGGCGTCGAGGCGGAGACGATCCGCAAGCTGGCGCGCCGTGCCGCCGGAAAGCGCGCGCTGGTCACCGTCTCGCATTCGCTCCAGCGCGCCGAACATGGCGAGCAGCCGGTGTGGATGGGCATGGTGCTCGCGGCGGCGCTCGGCCAGATCGGCCTTCCCGGCGGCGGCTACGCCTATTCGCTGGGTGCGATCGGCTATTACGGCCGCCGCGTCAACGACGTGCCGGGACCGACGCTGGGGCAGGGCCGCAACGGCGTTGCCGACTTCATTCCGGTGGCGCGCATCGCCGACATGCTGCTCAATCCCGGCACGACCTATCGCTACAACGGCGAGACGCGCACCTATCAGGACATCCGCCTCGTCTACTGGGCCGGCGGCAATCCCTTCCATCACCATCAGGACATCAACCGCCTGCGCAAGGCCTTTGCGAAGCTCGACACCTTCGTCGTGCACGAGCTCGCCTGGACCGCGACGGCGCGGCATGCCGACATCGTGCTGCCCTCGACCATGACGCTGGAGCGTGAGGACATCGGCTATTCCACCAACGATCCGCTGATGGTCGCGATGCACCGGATCGCCGAGCCGTTCGGCCTGTCGCGCGACGACTACGACATCTTCGCCGATCTCGCCGACCGTCTCGGCGCGCGCGAACCCTTCACCGAGGGACGCACGTCGCGGCAGTGGCTGGAGCATCTCTACGAGCCGACCCGCGCCTCGCTCGCCAAGCGCGGCCTGGAGGCGCCGAGCTTCGACGAATTCTGGCGCCGCGGCAGCCTGGTCGTGCCGCAGCAGCCCGATGACGGCGGCCGGCTGCGCCGCTTCCGCGAGGATCCGGTCGATCACGCGCTGCCGACGCCGAGCGGCCGCATCGAGATTTTCTCGCAGAAAATCGCAGGCCATGGCGATGCCGATTGCCCCGGCCATCCGACCTGGCTTGAGAAGACCGACATGCCCAAGCCCGGCGCGCCGTGCTTCCTCGTCGCCAACCAGCCGGTGACGCGCCTGCACAGCCAGCTCGATTTCGGCGGCCATTCGCTCGGCGCAAAGCATCGCGGCCGCGAGGTCGCGCGCATGAACCCGGTTGATGCCGACGCGCGCGGCATCAAGGACGGCGACATCATCCGGCTGTTCAACGCGCGCGGCGCGTGCCTTGCCGCCGTCCACGTCACCGATGGGATTGCGGCCGGCGTCGTGCAACTGCCGACCGGCGCCTGGTACGATCCGATGGACCCCGAAGACGACGCTCCGCTCTGCGTCCACGGCAATCCCAACGTGCTCACCCGCGACATCGGCACCTCGTCGTTCGCGCAGGGCTGCACCGGGCAGCTCACGGCGGTGGAGGTGGAGAAGTTCACCGGCAATCTGCCGCCGATCCGGGCGTTCGATCCGGTGTAGGGGGCGTTCGCCCCTTGCTCCGTCATTGCGAGCGGAGCGAAGCAATCCAGAGTCTCTCCGCGCTGGCAGTCTGGATTGCTTCGCTGCGCTCGCAATGACGATGTTCAGCCTGTGAGTGCAACTCCCTTCCCGTCAACGGCCAAGAAAAAGGGCCGCCCTGTGTGGGAGCAGGACGGCCCCGAGTGGCTCGGAGGCCCGGGAGGACGAGGGCGCGAGCCGGCGCATGTGGCAGGGCACTTGCGCCGAAGGCGAGACAAACGAGACCCGTAGTCCGTAGTCCATTCTCTCCATGCGCGAGACGGCCGGTTAAGCCGCCGCGCTTGCGGCCCAGTCCCTGTCCGCAGCAGGCCGGCGCCGCGGCTGCGCCTCGATCTCGAAGGGCTCTCTCTTGCTCGTGAGCCGCCACCGCGCCGGCGATTGAGCGGTGATGCGCTTGAAGACGGTCGAAAAATGCGCCTGCGTGCTGAAGCCGACGGCAAGGGCGATCTCGGCCAGCGGCCGCCCGGTCGTCGCCAGCAGCGTCTTCGCGTGCTCGATCCGGTAGTTGAGCAGAAATTCGCGCGGACGATAGCCGGTCGCCGCACGGAACTGCGCCGCAAAGTGCATCCTGGAAAGACCGGCGACGCTCGCGAGCTCGGACAGGCTGATGCTGCGGTCGAAATGATCGGCGATGTGCTGCTCGACGCGCCGCAGCCGCCATTTCGGCAAGGCGTTGACCCGCGCGCGCGGCGGCTCCAGCCGCGCAAGATGCATCGCCAGCGTCTGGCCGATACAGCGCGCGAATTGACGGTCGGCGGCATCGCTATGCTCGGTCAGCGCCTTGGCGAGCTCGGCGGCCAGCGGGTCGCGCAGCAGGACGAGGTCGCCGAGGAGGTCGCGAAGCCCGTCGCCCGCGACTGACTGCGCCGGCAAATGGTCGGCGGAGATGTGGAAGTGCAGGAAGGCGCAGGGCGCCTGGAATTGTGCATTGAGGGGCTTCGACGGCGCGCTGACATAGAGCGTGCCCGCGGGCATCGTCCCGTCGAAGATGACCTGGCGGTCACGCATCAATTTCGCGCGGGTGGCCTTCAGGGCGATGCCGACGAAATAACGGTCCTCGGGCGTCGTCGCCTGGTGCGACGAGGAGTCCCGCAAATCCTCCCATCGCGAAATCGTGATGTCCTCGCGGGCGGCATCCAGGCCGCCCTCGAGCCGCCGCCATCCACTCTCCTTGTGGATCGCCTGTGCCTGACGGATCTGGTGATCCCGCGGGCCCGCCTGAAGACCAATCCAGGCATGTGCCACCTGCAAGTCGGTAAACATCGCTCGTCCTCTCTGCATCGCGGTCGCTGGTGGCGACCGGCAAACCCCCAAACCCGAAGCCGTCGACAAGGCTTTCGGGAAGGCTCTCCATGCTCGAAGGATAGGCGCGGCCCCCGCAACAAGCTCGTTAGTGATGATTAGGATGTGTTAGATTTTGTGCGAGCGCATATGGTGTGACAGCCCGCCGCAGGGGTCTGACTTCGTTAAACTTTTCAACTCCTTGCGCTAGTCGGAGCGGTGCGAGGAAGACGCGCGGGATGGCGTGTGATCAAGGCAGCGGTGCAGGGGGAAAGCCGTGCAGCAGGAGTATGGTCGGCGCGTCGGCCCGGCCGGCTTCGCGATAGAAGATCTTGAGACCGCTTATCTCGATGCTGCGATAGCTGATCGGACGACGGCTTGACCGCAGATCCTTTGCCAAGGCCCGCGTGCTCGCGATTCGGTTAAGGGGGTAAGTGCAACCGGAGTCTTCATCGCGTTGTGCTTCTGCATCTCGACTGATGTCTACGGCTCGTCACGGACGCTGCGCGTGTTCGCGTGTCGCCGCTGTTACTCGAACACGGCGTCGAAAATCTCGACATCCATCAGCACGGGCTTGGCGACGACGGTTCCGTCGGGCTGCAGCGCCTGCGCGCGCCGCAGCGTCGGCACCACGATGCCGCCGAAACTGTCATGGGCCCAGGAGTGATGAGCGACCTTCATTCCGAACAGGTCGTGATCCGTTCGCCGTTGCAGCGCGTTCTCGTCGAAATAGAAGATCTGCTCCGGTGCGAGCGTGATCAGGCTCGAGGGGAATTGCGCGCGCAGCCGCCGCCAGGTTTCGGCGTTCTCCTGCCAGGGCGGCAGTTCCTCGATCACGACGTCGGGATGCGCGAGCAGGAACGGGCTGGTCAGGTAATTCCAGATCGCGACGCCGCAGAAGAAGACGAGGTGCAGTTCGTCCGCGAGCAGGTCGGAGCCGGCATCGGGGAATGCAAGGCTTGGATTGCGCCAGGTGCGCAGCACTTCACCGTCGACGCTCTCGATCGTGATCGCATCCGGTTGAAAGGAGCCGGAATATTCGCCGCCGGTGATGCCGGTGAAGCGGACGGATTGCGTCCGGGTCGAGCCCTCCGCGGTGACATCCTTGAACTCTCTGGCGTGTCCGGTGCTGGAGAACAGTGTGCCGCCGACGGAAAGGTGGAGCGTGAACCGGTTCAAGCTGTTCCAGCGGGCCAAACCGCCGCTGGCATCGAGTACGTCGTCGAGAAGAGCCATGTCCCGCCAAATCCACCTTGGAGCGCGACCACCATGGCGGGGCGCAGGCGGCTTGGCATGTTAGAAGTTGTTAGGAGTTGCGAGCAGGAATTTTGGCGGTATCTCGTTGAACACGCTGTCAATTCAGCGTGTTGAGCAGCTCCCTGGCGGCCACCAGATCGCGAGTTTTGAGGCCTTCCTGATAGCGTGCGACGAGCGGGGCGAGCAGTGTGCGTGCGTCGTCCCGTCGTCCGGCCTGATGCCAGACCCGGCCGAGGCTGATCGCACCCCGCAATTCCCAGCCAAGCGCGCTCTGCCGCCGCGACAGGTCGAGCGATTTGCGCAAGCAGCTTTCGGCCTCCGGCACATTGCCCGACCGGGCCAGGATGTCGCCCTTGACCCTCAGCATCTCCGGCATGTCGAAGGACTCGCCGTGATCGGGGACCTCCGCGATCGCCTCATCGATCGTGCGCAGGGCCTCGGCGGGCTGGTTCTGCGCCACGAGCCCCTCCGCGAGCGCCGTCGCAAACACCGTCGTCATGATCCGGTGACGCGTCGCATAGAGCGTGGCCTGGCTGCGGCGAAGATGCTCGATGCCGCCGGCAAGGTCGCCGCGGCGCAGCATCAGCTCGCCCTTCTGGCCGATGCCGACGGCGTGATAGGGGCCGAGGAAGTGCCGCGCCGAATGATCGATCAGCCGCTCGATCAGGATCTCGGCATTGGCCCAGTCGCCGACCCAGAGGAACACGTAGATGGTCCAGATCAGGGAAATGCCGAGCGTGAGCGGCTGTTCGAGCAGCTCGGCCTCGCGCACCGTGTATCTGGCCGCCTCGATCGCGCGATCGGGCCGGCCGGTGAGCCAGAGCCCGCGCGCCAGCGCCACCAAGGCGACGATGCGGTCGTCATAGCCGAGATGCCCGATGTTCAGCCGCTGCGAGCCGGGATTGTGCACCATCGCGCTCTCGCAGAACTGCACGGCCTTGTCCTGATTGCCGATCAGATGATGGGCGACGCCCAGCATCCATTCCACGTTCAGCGCGGCAGCGGGATCGTTCAGCTTGCGTGCAACGCTTTCGCCGTCCGCGCCGGTTCCAAGCGCGCCGTGGAAATCTCCGACCCTGGTCAAATAGATGTGCAGGCCGCGCAGCAGCCAGAGCTGCCAGTGCAGATCCTCGAGCTCGCGGGCAAGCTGGAGGCTGCGCGTGAACGCGGCGCGGACGGCCTCCGTATTGCCTTGCGTGAACATCACGGAGACGCCGAGCGCGGCCTGCAGCGTCATCTCCTGGCGGCTGTCGAACGTGCCCGTTTCGGAAACGGCCAGCGCCTGCTGCGTCCAGCGCAGACACTCCGTCAGCAGGGTCAGCTCGAGGAAGAACTGCGCGGCCGAGGCTGCGAGATCGACACCGAGCGTCCGGTCGCCGCCGTCCGAGAAGCTCCAGCTCAGCGCGGCCCGGACATTGGGCAGATGGTCGGCATAGGGCAGGAAGCCGCCCGCGCTCTGCAGCCCCGAGGATTTGAGCGCGATGTCGCGCAGCAGATCGCGGAAATATTCGGCGTGTGCGCGCGCGACGCGGGGCGCTTCGCCGTGCTCGGCGAGCTTGCCGCCGGCGAAGGCGCGGGTGGTGTCGAGCAGGCGATAGCGCAGCCGCCGCTCCGCCGGCGAGGTTGCGATCAGCGATTTGGAGAGCAGGTTCGAGATCGCCTCGACCGCCTCGGATTCGCCGATGTCCTGGCTGGATGCGACCGCGAGCGCGGCTTCCAGGGTGAACGGTCCGACGAACACCGACAATCCGCGCAGCGTCGCGCTTTCGGCTGATGGCAGCAGATCGTAGCTCCAGGCCAGCGCGGCGCTCAGGGTCTGGTGCCGCGGGATGGCGGTGCGCCGGCCCCGCCACAGCAGCGAGAAGCGGTTGTCGAGCAGAGAGGCGGTTCCGGCGATGCCATAGGCGTTGACGCGGCCGGCCGCGAGCTCGATCGCGAGCGCGATGCCGTCCAGCCGCCGGCAGATCTCGGCGACGAGCGGGGCATCCTCCTCGCTGAGCTCGAACTCGCTCAGGCTCTCGGCAATGCGTTCCACGAAGAGCTGGCTTGCGGGATAAGCAAGGATGTCGGCAATGCCGAGGCCGTCGCGCTCCGGCGGGCAGTCCAGCGGGAACAGCCGGTGGACGCGCTCACCTTCGGTGCGGAAGGATTCACGGCTGGTGGCCAGGACATGCAGCGCGCTTGCCTCCTGGACGAGGCGCTCGGCCAGGGGAGCGAGGTCGTCGAGGATGTGCTCGCAACTGTCGAACACCAAAAGCGTCCGCCGGCCGCGCAGGAACGTCAGCAGGCCCGGGATCGGGTCGTCGGAATTGACGGTCAGGCCGAGGGCAGCCGCGATCGTTCCGGGAATCAGCCGTGCATCCGTCAGCGCGCCGAAATCGACGAAGCACACCTGGCCGCCGAAGGCGTCCAACTCGCGATGCGCGACCGCAAGCGCGACCGACGTCTTGCCGATCCCGCCGGGGCCGACGACGGTGACGAAGCGATGCTGGGCGAGCTCGGCGACGATCTTCTCGACGGCGTCGTCCCGCCCGATCATCCGCGCCAGCGGCGAGGGCAGCGCGTGCGGCGAAGCGACAGGCGCGCCGGTCCGGCTCTGCGCGGCGGCCGCGCGGAGCAGCGGGGCAGCGAAGCAATAGCCGCGTCCGGGCACGTTGACGACGTAGCGTGAGGCTTCTCCGGCGTCGCCGAGCGCCTTGCGCAGGGTCGTGATGTGGAAGCGCAGGCTGCCTTCGTCGACGTTGACGTCGGACCACACCCGCTTGATCAACTCCCGCTTGTCCACGACCTCGCCTGCGCGCTCGGCGAGAAAAATCAGGATATCGAGCGCGCGTCCGCCGAGGTGGAGCGGAGCGCCGTCCTTCTCCAGCAACCGCGACTTTGCCAACAGCCGGAATGGCCCGAAGGAAATAGCCGAATCCTGGTCGCTCGTGTCCGGCACGGGCAATGGCTCCAATGAAAAGGGCGGCCAACTGGTCTAGCAGAACGCGAGTGTGAGTAAACTAATCGAAAGTGGCGAAATCGGGTGGTGCGCGCAGCGCATCAGGGGGAACAACCCTCGCGAATTTTGCTTAAACGCGAACAGCTTGTCACGCGGCCGCGACAATTCGTCAGTGTGCTTGACCGTCGCATCGACAGGCTCTGCTGCGCGGGCTGCTTGGCTGCCGATCATAACAAAATCTTGCAACGTCTAACGGGCGGAACGAGCGCGACGCAGCCAGTATAGGGCTCGAGTTAGGTCCTATACCAACGGGAGGCTGTCATGTCCGCCATCGGCTCCATGCCGAACGGCAGTGCCGTTCGATCTCAATTTGTCGCAGGTCTCGACGATCAGTCGCGTGATTGGGAGCTCGTGCTGCGGGAATCCCATCACCGCATGAAGAACACGCTGACGCTGCTGGGTGCGTCAGTCCGCCGCGACTTCACGCGAGCGGGCACCACGGACGTCTCGCAGGTGGTGGACCGGTTCGAGCGCCGCATCGTCGCCTTCGGCAGGCTCTATCAACTGCTGTCGGACAACGACGATCCGGAGCCGGTCGCCGTCGCGCCGTTCTTCGAAAATCTGTGCGGCGCGATCTCGGAGGCGGTGCTGGAGCCGGCGGGCATCCGCTGCGAGGCCGCGATCGAGAGCGGTACGCTGCCGGCTTCGCAATGTCATGGGCTCGCGCTGATGCTGACGGAGCTGGTCACGAACGCGGCGAAGCACGCCTTCCCGAACAAGAAGGGCGCGCTGATCCGCGTCGACGTCGCGCGCCGCGACGGCGCCTGGGTCTGCACGGTCGCCGATAACGGCATCGGCGCGACCGCTCCGCTCCAGGGCACCGGCAGTCGCATTCTCGAAGGGCTCGCCCGCAGCATTCATGCGCGGCTGCAAGGCGAGGCCGGGCAGGGCGGCACGCAAGTGAGCATCGTGATGCCAACCACCGTTTGAAATCACAGCCGCAACTCACAGCACGGGAGATTCACATGGCCACACTCGAAATCGATCGCAACGCAGCGGTAAAGCCCTCGGCCTCGCGCAGCGTCGATCTCAAGCTCGAAGTCGTCGTCATTCCGGTGTCCGACGTCGACCGCGCCAAGGCGTTCTATACGCGCCTCGGCTGGCGACTGGATGCCGATTTTGCCTCGGGTGACGGCTGGCGCGTGATCCAGTTCACGCCGCCGGGTTCCGCCTGCTCGGTGATCTTCGGCAGCAACGTCACGGCGGCAGCGCCGGGCTCGGCGCGCGGCCTGTATCTGATCGTCTCCGATCTGGAGGCCGCACGACAGGATCTGCTCGGCCGCGGCATTGCCGTCAGCGAGCCGTTCCACGGAGGCGGCGACGTTCACGCAGGTCCAGATGAGCCGTATCTGTTCGGCAGCGTCAGGGCCGGCGGCGCCGATCCGAAGCGCGGCAGCTACAGCTCGTTCGCCTCGTTCAGCGACCCCGACGGCAATGGCTGGCTGTTCCAGGAAGTCACGACGCGATTGCCCGGCCGCATCGAGGCGGACACCACGACATTCGCATCGCAAACCGATCTCGCCGCGGCGCTGCGCCGCGCCTCGGTGGCACATGGCGAGCACGAGAAGCGGACCGGCGGTCACGACGAGAACTGGCCGGACTGGTACGCCGACTACATCGTGCGCGAGCAGGCCGGTCAGACGCTGCCGTTGTGAAAATTCCTGCTGTCCTGAACCACGGCGCGCGATGACCCGGTCGTCGCGCGCCGTTTGCGTTGGACCACGCGCACCGAACATCATCCCTGTTGATTGCAACCGCGCGGGACTCGCAACGGCTAACGCGCCCTAACAAGCCATAACGAGCAAATTGCCGTTGCCTGCATCAATCTCCCTCCACGACGAACCGACGCCTCGGGTTCGAACGCGGACAACGGCACAGGCCAAAGCAAAGGGAGACCCACGATGACCACGCAAGCACGCACCGACATCCTCAACCCCGACCGCCGTCAATTGCTCGGCCAGGCCGCGATGACGGCTGTCGCCGCCAGCGTATCCAGCCTGCTGCCGCTGCATCCGGCAAAGGCGGCTGCGAGCGGTGCGATCCGCCCGTTCAGCGTCAATATTCCCGAGGAGGATCTGTTCGATCTCCGTCGTCGCCTCGCGGCAACGCGCTGGCCGGATCGCGAGATCGTCGCCGACCAGTCGCAGGGCGTGCAGCTCACGACCGTGCAGCAGCTCGTGCGCTACTGGCAGAACGATTACGACTGGCGCAGGATCGAGGCGCGGTTGAACAGCCTGCCGCAATTCGTCACCGAGATCGACGGCGTCGACATTCATTTCATCCACGTGCGGTCCCGCCATGAGAACGCGCTGCCGATGATCGTCACGCACGGCTGGCCCGGCTCGATCATCGAGCAGATCAAGATCGTGGGACCGCTCACCGATCCCACCGCGCATGGCGCCAAGGCGGCCGATGCGTTCGATCTCGTGATCCCCTCGCTCCCCGGCCACGGCTTCTCCGGCAAGCCCGCCGCGCTCGGCTGGGATCCGCAGCGCATCGCCCGCGCCTGGATCGTGCTGATGAAACGGCTCGGCTACAATCGCTACGTCGCGCAAGGCGGCGACTGGGGCAACGCCGTCACCGAGCAAATGGCGCTGATCGCGCCGCCCGAGCTGCTCGGCATCCACACCAACATGCCCGCCACCGTGCCCGATGACATCGCCACGGCGCTTCAGCCCGGTGGCGTGCGGCCATCAAACCTCTCGGGCGACGAGAAGATCGCCTACGACCAGCTCGACGATTTCTACAAGCACGGTCTCGGCTACGCGATCGAGATGTCGAACCGGCCGCAGACGCTCTATGGCCTCGTCGACTCGCCGGCGGGCCTGGCGTCCTGGATGCTCGATCACGACGCGCGCAGCGCCGCGATGATCGCGCGGGTGTTCGACGGCAAGACCGAAGGGCTGTCGCGCGACGACGTGGTCGACAACATCACGCTCTATTGGCTCACCAACACCGCGGTGTCGTCCGCGCGGCTCTATTGGGAGAACAAGCTGGTGTTCTTCGCGCCGAAGCACGTGAAGATCCCGGTCGCCGTCAGCGTCTTTCCCGACGAGATCTACGCCGCGCCGCGGAGCTGGGCCGAGAAGGCCTATCCGAAGCTGATGCACTACAACCGCCTCGACAGAGGCGGCCACTTCGCCGCCTGGGAGCAGCCCGCGCTGTTCTCGACGGAGATGCGCACCGCGTTCCGCCCGCTGCGCCAGTCGATCTGAAGCCCGCACAGAACAGGAGTGAAACCATGAACCGTGCAGAACGCAATTTCACCGCCGGCGACATCCGCCTCGAACGCCGTCTGCCGACCTACTGGCGCGTCACCTTCGACATGCCGCCGGTCAACATCTTCGGCCCAAAACACCTTCCGCTGCTCAACGACATCGTCACGGCGATCGAGACCGATCCGCAGGTGAAGGTCGTCGTGTTCGACAGCGCCGTCGAAGGCTTCTTCATCACGCATTACGACTTCCTCGCGCCGCTTGAAGACTCCCTCAAGGTCCCGCCGGGACCGACCGGTCTGCAGTCGCTGCCTGACACGCTGGTCCGTCTTAGCCGTGCCCCCGTCGTCTCCATCGCCTCGATCCGGGGCCGCGCAACCGGCGTCGGCAGCGAGCTTGCGCTCGCCAGCGACATGCGCTTTGCCAGCCGGGAGAAGGCGATCCTGTCGCAATGGGAGGTCGGTGCCGGCCTCGTGCCCGGCGGCGGGCCGATGGCGCGGTTGCCGCGCCTGATGGGCCGCGGCCGCGCGCTCGAGGTGCTGCTCAGCGCCGACGACATTCATGGCGATCTCGCCGAGCGCTATGGTTACGTCAACCGGTCGCTGCCGGATGCCGAGCTCGACGGCTTCGTCGAGGCGCTCGCGATGCGCATCGCCTCGTTCGACAAGGAAGCCATCGCCGAGACCAAGCGTCTCGTCGATATTGCGAGCCTGCCGCCGGATGCCGAGATCAAGCCGGAGTGGGACGCGTTCCTGGGCGCGCTCGGCCGCCCCGCGAGCCAGACCCGTATCAAGGCGCTGATGGCGCGCGGCTTCCACCGTGCCGGCGATGTCGAGAACCGGCTCGGCTTCCACGTTGGACAGATTGGTAGCTAAAGTGTTTTCGAGCGAAGTGGATACCGGTTCGCGTGAAGAAAACGGGTCCAGACAAGAATCTGACCTCCGTTCCGATTCATCGGAACGGAGGTCAGGAACCGCCGCGGCGCTCGGCCGGTTGGAACGGCGACAGGCGGTCGCGCCAATGTCGCTTTCCTCCGGTACCGAGCGCCGGTGCTTGAAATCAAACAAGGAGAACTGAGATGATCCGCAAGGCAACAGCAGTCTGGAAGGGCACTGGTCGCGATGGCACGGGCCATCTGTCGAGCGAGTCCGGCGTCCTGGCTCAGACGCCCTATTCGTTCAAGACCCGTTTCGAGAACGAGAAGGGCACCAATCCCGAGGAATTGATCGCCGCCGCCCATGCCGGCTGCTTTACGATGGCGCTGGCCTTCGGCCTTCAGATGGCAGGCTTCACGCCGGACGAGCTGTCGACCGAAGCCGCCGTCACGCTCGAGCCCGAGGGCAAGGGTTTCAAGATCAGCAAGTCCGCGCTGACCCTGCGCGCCAAGGTGCCGAACCTCGACGAGGCCGGTTTTGCCAAGATCGCCGGCGAGGCCGAGAAGAATTGTCCGGTGTCGAAGGTGCTCAACGCGGCGATCACGCTCGACGCCAAATTGGGCTGAGCCAGCACAGGGAACGCCGCCATGCCCCGCGAGCATCAGCCGGACGAAGACAGGTTTCGGGCCATCCTGCCCGAGGACGTCGCATGGCAGCCGTTTCCCGCCTTTCCGGCGGGCGCGCGGCTCGCCGTGATGGTCGGCCGCCCCAGCGAACCCGGACCTTACGTGGTCCGGGTGAAGGTGCCCGGCGGCACCAGGCTGATGCCGCACAAGCACCCGGAGGACCGGATCTACACGGTGATGTCGGGTGTCTTCTACATCGGGCTCGGCGAGCAATTCGACGGCGACAAGGTCAAGGCCTATCCGCCCGGCAGCGTCATCGTGCTGCCGGGCGAGACCTGGCATTTTCACTGGGCGAAATCCGGCGAATATGTCACGCAGGTGTCCGCCATCGGCCCGTTGGGCCTCGAATATCACGATGCGCATGACGATCCGCGCTTGCATCCGGAAACGGACAAGCGCTGACTATCGCGACGAAAACGAATGGAGCATCAGATGACGACTGAGCGCGCAGTTTTGGCCGGGGGCTGTTTCTGGGGCATGCAGGATCTCATCCGCAAGCAGCCGGGCGTGATCTCCACCCGCGTCGGCTACACCGGCGGGCACGTGAAGAACGCCACCTACCGCAATCACGAGGGCCACGCCGAGGCGATCGAGATCGTCTTCAATCCCGCGAAGACGAGCTTCCGCACCATGCTGGAGTTCTTCTTCCAGATTCATGATCCGACGACGCTCAACCGGCAGGGCAACGATCGCGGCACGAGCTACCGCTCCGCGATCTTCTACACCAGCGACGAGCAGAAGCGGATCGCCGAGGACACCATCGCCGACGTCGAGGCCTCCGGCCTTTGGCCCGGCAAGGTCGTCACCGAGGTCGCGCCCGCGGGCGAGTTCTGGGAAGCCGAGCCCGAGCATCAGGACTATCTCGAGCGCTATCCTGACGGCTACACCTGTCACTTCATCCGCCCCGACTGGAAGCTGCCGCGCCGCGCGGCTGCCGCGGGAGGCTAGTCATGGCCAAGGGTTACTGGATCACCTTCTATCGGTCGATCTCCGACCCCGAGGCACTGGCGGCCTATGCGAAGCTTGCCGGCCCTGCCATCACCGCCGGCGGCGGCCGTCTCCTTGCCCGCGGCAGTGCCGTGAAGGCCTATGAGCAGGGAATCGCGCAGCGCACCACGTTGATCGAGTTCGACAGTGTCGAGCTCGCTATCGCGGCTCACGAGAGCCCCGCCTATCGTGAAGCGCTCCAGGCGCTCGGCAATGCCTGCGAGCGGGATATCCGTATCGTCGACGGGCTCGGATGAGCACTGCCGGCCGGTCACACGCAAGAAGGCGGTCGTGACCGGCGGCTGACGTAAAGACCACAGATTTGATCGGTGAGCCGGATGAGACGATTCCGACTAGCGCACCCGTGCGCCGGTGCATTGATGGCGCTTGGCTCGTTGCCGGCCGGTTCGGCCCGTCGAGCCCCTGATCTCAGGCATGGGCCGCTGGCTCTCGCGCCTGCGGCCGGCGCCCGCAGATCACGTTTACGGCCTTTCGGGCCAGCTCGCGCAGCTCGGCGCGGCGAGCGCCCGCGCGTGCGCGAATGGCGATGGTCTGCATGGTGGCGGCGGCAAGGATGGCAAGCGCCGCAGGATCGGCCTCCGAGGGGAGTTCGCCCGTCTCTTGCGCGCGACGGAAGCGGGCTTCGAAATCGGCATCGATCGCGCGCAGTCCCGCCGCAACGCTGCTGCGGATCGCCGCATCTTCCGCAACTTCGGTCACCGCGGTCCCGACCACGAAGCAGCCGCGCGGGCTTCCCTTGCCCGAGAAATAGATCGACAGCGCTGCGTCATAGGCCAGCATCAGCGCTTCATCCAGCTTGTGGTCCCCGGCAAGTGCCTCGCGCGTCGCCGCGAGACTCATATCCCAATAGCGTGCGAGTGCTTCGAGATAGAGCGCGTGCTTGTTGCCGAACACCGCATAGAGGCTCGGCGGGCTCATTCCGGTTGCGGCGGCAACCTTATCCAGCGACGTGCCGGAATAGCCGGTGCGCCAGAACGTTTCGGTGGCCCGCTTCAGGGCCGTGTCTGCGTCATAGGCCGGCGGTCGTCCGCGGCGCGCCGGGCCCGTTTCGCTCTTCTTCCGTGCCATGCCGACAGGTTCCCTGGTTGCCTCGGTCCACACATATATTTGTATGGGTCGTTATAAAAATCAATGGGCGGCATCTTGATCGGCACGAGGCAGTCCAATATTTGTAACGAACGTTATTAAATGAATTGAACGAGGGCTTACGATGCGTTTGAATCTTGCGCCAATCGCCGGCTGGCTGGGCGATCGCTGGAGCCTTCGCCGGAGCGAGGCTGCCGCACCGTTGTTCGGAGCGGATACTGCAAGACGGCTGCGCCGGCCCCTCATGGTGGTGGTGCCGGCGGCGGCGGTCGTGTTCGGCGGCTTCATGTACCTGGCACAGGAGCAGTATGTCGCGACCGACGATGCATTCGTGCGCGCTGCGAAAGTGACCATCAATGCGCGGGTGTCCGGACAGGCGGTCGAGATCGCCGTGCGCGACAACGAGCGCGTTCGGCAGGGCCAGGTCCTGTTTCGCATCGATCCCGAGCCCTATCAGATCGCCGTCGACCAGGCCGAAGCCCGGCTCGGCAGCGCGCGGCTCCAGATCGATTCGCTCAAGGCGACTTACCGGCAGCAGCAAGCCGAGCTGCAATCGGCGAAGGAATCGGCCTCCTTCGACGAGCGCGAGTTTGACCGCAAGAAGATGCTCGTCGCCTCGGACTTCACGCCGCGCGCCGTCTACGAGCGGGCCGAGACCGATCTCAAGGTCGCGCGCCATCGCACGGCGTCGATCGAACAGCAGATCGCCAACACGGTCGTCGCGCTCAACGGCGATCCCGATATCGATGCCGATCGTCATCCGACCGTGCGGGCCGCGAGGGCGCTGCTCGACCGTGCGCGGCTCGATCTGTCCTACGCCACGGTGAGGGCGCCGGACGACGGCGTCGTCACGAAGGTCGACGATTTGCAGATCGGTGGCTTCGTCAACGCGGGAGCGCCCACGTTCTCGCTGATGTCGAGCCGCGACGTCTGGATCGAGGCAAACTTCCGCGAGACCGGTCTCACTCACATGCGTCCTGGCCAGCAGGCGACGATCGACGTCGACGCCTATCCGGATCGCAAGTTCAAGGCGCATATCGTCAGCATGAGCCCCGGCACCGGGTCGGACTTCTCGGTCTTGCCGCCGGAAAATGCGACCGGAAACTGGGTGAAGGTCGTGCAGCGGCTGCCGGTGCGCCTCGAGCTCGACGATCCCGATCCGGGCCGGCCGCTGTTCTCCGGCATCAGCGTGACGGCGCGGGTCGACACCGGCCATCGCCGCAGTTGGCTGCCTCTGCTCCAATCCGCGCGTGCGACGGAGGTCAAATGAGTACGATCCTCCCATCGGCCGCCGCGACCGACGGCCGCAACGCGATCTCCGCTGCGGCGCTGCTGGCGACCTATATGCAGGCGGTCAACATCTCCGTGCCGAACGCTGCGCTTCCGCACATCCAGGCGACGCTCTCGATGGCGAATGACGAGGTCGGCTGGGTGTTTTCGTCCTATATCGCGGCTAGCGCCGTGACCATGTCGGTCGCGCAATGGCTCGCGGGACGCTATGGCCGGAAGACGGTTTACCAGACTGCTCTGGCTGTCTTCGCGCTCGGTCTCGTGCTCGACACGCTGGCGACGACGTCGATCCAGTTCGTGCTGGCCAGAATTGTCCAGGGGGCGGCAAGCGGACCGCTCGCGCCGCTGTCGCTGGCGATCCTGCTGGAGGCGGTGCCCGCATCGCGGCACGCGCGCATGAGCCTTGCATGGACGGTCTGCTCGCTGCTCGGTATCAGCACCGGCCCCGCTATCGGCGGCTGGCTGAGCGAATATTACGGCTGGCCGTCGATCTTCCATGTCGGCCTGCCGATGACGGCATTCGTGTTCCTGACGATGGCCATGTCGCTGAGCGAGAAGCGGGCCGAGCGGAGCAAGTCCTTCGACTTCTTCGGCCTGACGACTTTCTCGGTCGGCATGATCGGGCTGCAGATGCTGCTGGATCGCGGCGAGCGCCTCGAATGGTTCGCCTCGACGGAGATCTGGGTCGAGGCCGGTGCTTCGGTCCTGGGTTTCTATCTCTTCATCGTGCACGTGATGACGAAGAGGGAGCATTTCCTCCGCACGGCGCTGTTTCGGGATCGCAATCTCATCCTCTCGACGGTGATGTCCTTCGCCCTCGGCTTTGTTCTCCTGCCGACACTTGCGCTGACCTCTCCGATGCTGGAGGAACTTCTCAACTACCCCGTCGACACGACCGGTTACATGACCATTCCGCGCGGCGTGGCGCTGGTGGGAGCGCTGGTGCTGACGAGCCTTGTTCCGGGCCAGGTCGATTACCGGCCGTTCCTCATGGGTGGGATGACGCTGGTGGTCTATGCGAACTGGCTCATGCTTGGCTACTCGCCCGCGATGGATTGGCGGCCCGTCGTCGAAGCCGGCCTCCTCCAGGGCGCGGGCCTCGGCATGGTGCTGCCGGCGCTCGCCAGAGCCGCGTTCGGTACGCTCGATCCGAAGCTTCGTCCGGAAGGCAGTGCGCTGATCAACCTGTCGCGCCTCTATGGCAGCACCATCGGCATCGCAGTGGTTCAGCTCTTCTTCTATGCCAATACCCAGGCCGTGCACCTCGCGCTCGCCAAGCATCTGACGCCCTTCCGCGTTGCGGCCAACGCGGCCGGCCCGATCGGCAAGCCGAATCTTGCCGCCCTCAACGGCATGGTCACGCACCAGGCGGCCACGGTGGCGGTCATCGATCAGTTCGAGATCCTGATGTTCGCCATGCTCGTCGTGATCCCGCTCGTGTTCTTTCTGCGCAAGCCGCGTCCCGCCGGCTGATGCCGGGGGCGCGACATGACATTGCATCTGCAACCGCGATCGTTTCGTCCGCAGTATCGGCCGGCGATCAACAAAGGAGTATCACCATGGCGCCGTCGGATTCGCTGCGTTACACGAGGATTCCCACTCACCAATCGGGGACGATTCCAGCGGTCGGCTTTGGGACGCTGATTCCAGATCCGGTGGTGACCGGGCAGGCGACCAGCTCCGCATTGGAGGCCGGATTTCGACATTTCGACTGTGCCGAGCGCTATCGCAACGAGGCGGCCGTCGGGGATGCGCTGCAGGAGGCGTTTGGGGCCGGAAAGCTGCGGCGCCAGGACCTGTTCGTGACGACGAAGCTGTGGAACACCAATCATCGGCCGGAGCGGGTCAGGCCTGCCTTCGATGCGAGCCGCAAGCGGCTGCAAGTCGACGATATCGACTGCTACATCATCCACACGCCCTTTGCCTTTCGGCCCGGCGACGATCAGGATCCGAGGGATGCGAGTGGCCAGGTCATCTACGATTCAGGCGTGACGCTGGCGGAGACCTGGCAGGCGATGGAGCGCCTCGTCGACGAGGGACACTGCAAGTCGATCGGCCTGTCGGACATCACCCTGGACAAGCTGCGCGAGATCGTCGCGGTCGCGCGGATCAGGCCGGCCATGGTGCAGGTCGAGGCGCATCCGTATCTTCCCGAATGGGAATTGCTCGACTTCTGCCGCGAGCACGGCATCGTGCTGCAGGCGTTCGCGGCGCTCGGACATGCGATGGAGCCGCGCGTGCTCGACGATCCGACCATCACCGCGATTGCGCGGCAGGTGCACAAGACGCCGGCTCAGGTTGCGCTGGCCTGGGCCGTGCAGCGCGGCACGGCGTTCCTGACGACCTCGACGAATCCCGGGCGGATCCGGGAGAACTTCGACATCTCGGCTCTGCCCGAAGACGCGATGCGGCAGATGCGGGACGAGATCTCGACGACTGTCAGGTTCAATACAGTGGTGAAGACCGGCGTGCCCGGATTCATCCCGCGGGCCGGATGAACGGCGTCAGCTCCGCAATTGCGCGATGAGTTCGCGCGCACTGCGCAGGTCGGCGATGTCGGCGCCTTCGCTAAACGTTCCCGAGACTTTCTCCAGAAGGGCCAGAGCGTCCGCGCTCTGGCCCGCGCCGACCATGAAGCGCGCGAGGCCGGTTGCGCAACGCAGCTCCCAGAACCGCGCGCCCTGCCGGCCGGCAATGGCCATCGCTTCGCGGAAGTGCGCTTCGGCCTCGCTTGCATGCCGCGGACTCCTCAGCGTCAACTCGCCCTTGATGCGGGTCAGCTCCGGCAGATACCAGAGCTCCTGGCGGTCGTTGCAGCGGGTCAGGACGTCCTCGATGACGTCGAGGCCGCGGTCGATCTGGTCGGCCTCGAGGAAGCCCGCCGCGAGCTCGCCGAGCAGGGGCAGGAAGCGCGGCAGGAAGCGCGCATCGCCGGCGCGGTTGAGCTCTTCGCGCAGCAGCGGCAGGCCGACCGCGATGTCGCCACGCTTGGCGGCGACGGCGGCGTTGAAGGCCCTGGCCCACAGTCCCCACAGCCGGATCGCGTGCCGCTCGGTGTGCTCGAGCAGCTCGCTGCCGTGGCGTTCCGCGGCGTCGAGATCGCCGGACCAGAAGGCGATCGGGCAGGCGGCCTGTCCCAGCACGCTGCAGAAGGTCAGGGCGTGGCCATTGGCGCGGCCTTCCTCGATGTTTCTTGCCGCCAGCGCCTGGGCCTGGTCGGCGAAACCCTGCAGCCACAGGATGCGCGCGCGGAAATATTGCGTGGAGATCCGGAGATCGAGCGGGAAGATCTTCGGCTTCTCCGCCAGCACGTGCAGCGATGCGTTGACGCGGTCGATGCGCTGCCGTGCGTCGTCCTGCTCGCCGAGATAGTGCAGCGCGACGGCCATCAGCCGGTCGCTCAGCATCAGGTCGGTGCTGTCGGGCGAATTCGCCGCCGCATCCGCAAAACGATCGGCGAATGCGCGGGCCTTGCCGAACTGTCCGTTGTTGAACTGGTCGATGCACAGGCCCCACAGGGCGCGCAGCCGGAAATCCTTGTCGTCGAGCCTCTCGGCGATCTCGAGCGTCGTCTCCAGGATCGGGCGCGCCTCGCGCGCGCGGCCCTCGCCATACATCAGCGACCAGCCGAGCGCGGACAAGAGCTGCATGCGGACGCGGTCGTCGCCGCCGGTGTCGTCGAGCGCGGCCAGCGCCGTCCTGGTGCGCTCGCGGCATTCGGCGAACAGCGACAGGCGCACCCACAGCGTCACGGCGGCCGCGGTCAGCGCGATTCCGAGCGCGGCGTCGCCGTCGGCGCCGAAGGCCCAGTCCAGCGCCACGCGCACATTGTCGAGCTCGGCGCCATAGATGCCGAGCCATTCCGGCAGCGGCGTCGAAAGGTCGGCCTCGGCGCGCGCGAAGAAATCGCGAAAATGCTCGGCGTGGCGCCGCGCGAACTGCCTGGTTTCGCCGAGCTCGTTGAGCTTGCCATGCGCGTAGGTGCGCGTGGTGTCAAGCAGGCGATAACGCAGCGTCCGCGAGCCCGAGGGCGAGATCAGCGATTTGGTGACGAGGCTGTCGATCGCCTCCAGCGTTTCCGATGCGCTGAGACCGTCGCCGGCCGCGACGATGGCAGCCGCTTCCGGCGCAAACGGTCCGGCGAACACCGACAGCCGCCGCAAGGTGGCGCTCTCGGCCGCGGGCAGCAGGTCGTAGCTCCAGTCGAGGGCGGCGGCGAGTGTCTGGTGCCGCGGCACGGCCGTGCGCCGGCCGCGCCATTGCAGCGAGAAACGGCTGTCGAGCAGCGAGGCCGTGCCGGCGATGCCATAGGCATTGACGCGCCCCGCCGCGAGTTCGATCGCGAGAGCGATGCCGTCGAGGCGCCGGCAGATGCTGGCAACCAGCGGGGCCTCTTCCGCACTGAGCTGGAACGGACCCGAGCTCTGGGCGATGCGCTCGACGAAGAGCTGGGCCGCAGGGTAGGCGAGCACGTCGTTCACACCCAGCCCCTCGCGCTCCGGCGGACAATCCAGCGGGAACAGCCGGAAGATCCGTTCGCCCTCGCTGCGGAACGACTCCCGGCTGGTTGCGAGAACGCGAAGCTGCGGGGCTTCGCGGACGATGCGCTCGACCAGCGGCGCCAGATGGTCGAGCACGTGCTCGCAGCTGTCGAAGATCAGCAGGGCCGGGCTGGCCTTCAGGAAGGTCAGCAGCGCCGGCGTCGGATCCTCCGCGCTGATGGTCAGCCCGAGCGCGGAGGCAATGGTGGTGGCGATGTGGCTGGCGTCCCGCAGCGGGCCGAAATCGACGAAGAAGACGCGCCCGCCGAAATCCTGGGAGCGGCGATGCCCGACGGTGACGGCGACCGCGGTCTTGCCGATTCCGCCGGGGCCGACGATCGTCATGAAGCGGTGGAGCGAAAGTCCGTTCGATATCTTGTCGACGATCTCTTCCCGCCCGACCATCTTCGAAAGCGGAGCGGGCAGGGACCGGGGCGGCAGGATGTCCACGGTCGGCTGCTGCGCGGCGGGCGCGGCCGGCTGGGCGAGCGAGGCGACGAAGCAATAGCCGCGGCCGGGCACATTGACGACGTAGCGGGCCGACTTGCCGGTATCGCCGAGCGCCTTGCGCAGCGCCGCGACATGGAAGCGCAGGCTGCCCTCGTCGACATTGACGTCGGCCCAGATGCGTTTGACCAGCTCTCTCTTGCCGACGACCTCGCCAGGGCGCTCGGCGAGATAGATGAGAATATCCAGCGCACGGCCGCCGACATGAAGCGGCGCGCCCTCCTTCTCCAGGAGCCGGGACTTTGGAAAAAGTCGGAATGGCCCAAATGAAATGGCCGAGTCTTCGCTACGATCTGGCACGGGCCATTGCCCCCGCAACGGGAGTCAAAAGGTACTTTATTTCTGCTCTATCAGAACGAGACGTACAGTAAACTGTCCGAAAGCAGCATGACTGGCAGACCTGCGCAGATGGCTGAGGTCGGTTCGGGGGATTGCAAGATAATCAATTGAAATCAACGGTTTGTCTTAGATTGTGACAAGTCGGTGACGGCGGCGGCTGATCCGCAGGTACAATTGACGACGCGGACGGATTGCTGCGATGGGATGCTTCGGGAGCCGGTCCCGCCGCCACATTGACTGCCGACTTCCGGAATCTGGACATGCTTTCCTCTTCGCGCCGACGTTTCGTCCTCGGACTATCGGGCGCAGCGGCACTGGCCGCTCTCCCGCGCAGCGTGCAGAGCGCCGATTATCCAACCCGCCCCATCCGGTTGGTGCTGCCGTACGGAGCCGGCGGAGCGGGCGACCAGATCGGGCGTCCCTGGGTCGACAAGATGTCGTCGCTGCTCGGGCCGACCGTCGTCGAATATATCGGCGGTGCGGGTGGCGCGATCGGGGCTGCCTCGGTCGCGCGCGATGAGCCCGACGGCTATTCGCTGCTGCTCGGCAACGGCAGCACGCAGGTCATCATTCCCCTGACCGCGGCCAATCCCGGCTATTCCGTCAGCGATTTTCGCGCCATCTATCGCCTCATCAGCAGTGCGCTGGTCTTTGCCGTCCATCCCTCGGTGCCTGCGGCGAATCTGCGCGAGCTGATCGCGCACGCGAAGGCCAATCCGGGAAAGCTGTCCTACGGGACGCCCGGCATCGCCACCGGAAATCATCTGGTCGGCGAATCCTTCAAGCAGCAAGCGGGCGGGCTGGACATCGTGCACGTGCCCTATCGGGGCATCGCGCAAGCGACCAACGACCTCGTCAGCGGCCAGATCTCGCTCGTCATCGGCGTGATGTCCGTTCAATTGCTGGAGCTGGGCCGGGCCGGGAAGGTGCGGCTGCTCGCGGTCACCCCGGAAAAGCGGCTGAGCGGCGCGCCGGAGATTCCGACCGCCGTCGAATCCGGCATGCCCGATCTCCGCTACGAGGGATGGTTCGGCATCTTTGCGCCAAGAAGCACCGACGATGCGATCGTCGAGCGGATCGCGCAGGCAACGCGCCTCGCGATGGCCGACCCGGCGCTGCAGGCCGCCTACCGCGCCCAGGGCATGGAGCCGGACAGCGATTCCGGTCCCGACCAGTTCCAGCGCATCGTCGAAGCGACGACGGCAAGCCTCGCGCCGGTGATCAAATCGATCGGGCTGAGCAATCTGTAAGTCCGCTCAGGCGCCCTTGCGCGTCACGACGCCCGCCGACAGCGTGACGAGCCCCATCAGCGCGGCGAGCAGCCAGAACGCCGCCGGCAGTCCACCGATCCGGGCGACGAAGCCGACGCCGGCAGGACCGATCAGGATGCCGGCATAGCCTGCGGTGGTGATCGCGGCGACGGCGAGGCCGGTCGGCATCACCGTTTGCCACGCCGCGCGGCGGAACAGCACGGGCACGAGGTTCGATGCGCCGAGGCCGATCAGCAGGAAGCCGGCGATCGCAACCGCAGCGACGGGCGCCGTGAGAAGCACCACGAAGCCGCCGATCGCAATCAGGCTGCCCCAGAGCAAAGTCGCGCGGTCTCCGATGCGCGCAACCACGGCATCGCCGCCGAGCCGGCCGATCGTCATCGCGATCGAGAACACGATGTAGCCGGTGCCGCCCTGCGCCTCCGAGACAAGGCCCGCGCCGATCACGAGCAGTGCGCCCCAATCGAGCATCGCGCCTTCGACGAGGAACGTGATGGCGCCGAGCAGCGCCAGCAGCAGCACCGAGCCATGCGGCAGCACGAACAGCGGCCCGTCCTGCACCTGCACCGAGCGAAGCAGGCGCGGCGAGGTCACTGTCATCGCGGCCAGCATCAAGGCGGAACAGATCAGCGTACAGGCGAGCGCGCCTAGCTGCAGCGAGAGCAGCGCCGTCATCAGCGCCGCTCCGGCGAAGCCGCCGATGCTGAACAGGGCGTGGAACCCGGACATCAGCGGAATCTTGGCCGCGCGCTCGACCTCCACCGCGTGGATGTTCATGGCGACGTCGATGGAGCCGAGCGCGGCGCCGAATGCGAATAGGGCCAGCGCCAGCGTCGCAGGCGTGCTCGCGATGGCGAGCAGCGGCAAGACCAGCGCGAGGCCGAGCCCACCGGCAATGATGATCGGCCTGCTGCCGTAGCGCGCGCTCATAATGCCGGTCAGGAGCATCGCGACGACCGAGCCGATGCCGAGGCTGAGCAGCAGCAGCCCGAGCACGCCGTCGTCGACGCCGAGCCGCGCCTTCGCGAACGGCACCAGCGGCGCCCAGCACGCGATGCCGAAGCCCGCGACGAGAAAGGCAAGCCGCGTCGCAAGGCGTGTCGCCGGCCGGTCGGCTGAAGACATTGGAACTCCGGGAAAGCAGGATGAAGGGCGGGGACGCCGATAAACGCGAGGATTGCCGCGACTTTATGTCAGCGACGCCCTTTTTCGTGCTTGCGTTCGTGCGTAGCCCGGGTGAGCGCAGCGATACCCGGGACGTCACTCGCAAGGATCCCGGATATCGCTGCGCTCATCCGGGCTACCAGACCTGTTTCGCATCGCTGTCAATCCGCTTCGCCAAAAACATTCCACTTTACCGAAATTCGGATTTGTCGTACGTCTCGCCCATCCCGGCTCATTCTTGAGGGGCGATCATGTGGTCGTCGTTTTCGCGAGCCGGGCTTGCGGTGGACGCGGCAGCGTCGGGCGCGAGAGCCTGAGGGCGGGGCGGATTGCTCTCCGTGAGCCCCAGCGCATCGCGCGGACGAACGGCGCTGAAAGGTCCGTCTCGCCAGCAATTTTTTCAGCTCCGTCGACAGGGCTGGAGAATTTTGTGGCGAACATGGCGAGCCGTGCGTACGGCAAAACCGTGTGGTCCTGGCCGTCGTTGCTACGGCCAAGCTCTTGCGGAGGCGGCGATCGCGTCAACCGGCGCGGCGCCGGTGAATTCCGTGAGCGTGAGGGAGGCCAGAAGGAATTCGGCTCCCGGGAGAGCGCGGCATAAGCCGTCCGACCATCGCGCAGGGAAGGCCGAGTGATTGGCTCCACCTGTATGCTGCTGTGCGGTTCCTTTGCGCTACATCTTCGCGCAGCGGACCGCGGGTGCGAGGTCAGCACCCGGCCTTCCCTGCGCCCTCTTGGACAAGAGGGTGGAGTGACCAGGCAAAGCTCGGGCGAAATTCGTCGCGGGGATGCGGAGGCATGTCTGCGCCGCGCACTCGCTGTCATCGCCCGCCTTGTGCGCACTTGCGCACTGGGGCGGGCGATCCAGGTCCGTAGGATGGGTAGAGCGAAGCGAAACCCATCATTGCATCCGCAGGACCGAGAGGTGATGGGTTTCGCTTCGCTCTACCCATCCTACAAGTGCATGTCGGAGAACTGCAGTGCTGCCTCACACGCCGTCATTGCGAGCGCAGCGAAGCAATCCAGAATCCTTCCGCGGAGGGCTTCTGGATTGCTTCGCTGCGCTCGCAATGACAGGGAGGGAGAGCGATGCCCCACACCGCCTCCCGCGCCCCGGACGCAGCGCATCACGTAGTGGTGCGCTGCAGAGCCGGGGCCCATGTCTCCGCCTTTTCCCGTGCCGCCTTGGGTCCCGGCTCTGCGCAGCAGCGTTGCACGCTGCAGCGCGTCCGGGACACGAGAGAAGCTTCGATCGTCATGACGGAACTGTCTACGCTACCACCGATAGCTCAACGTCCCGATCACCTGGCGCCGTGCGCCGGCATAGCAATAGCCGGCCTGGCAGGTGTCGTACTTCTTGTCGAACAGGTTGGTGGCGTTCACGCGCATGTAGGCGCCTCGGAAGCTGCGGTCGAGCTTGCCGAGATCGTAGTCGACCACGGCGTCGAACAGCGTCGTTGCCGCGTTCTCGAACGTGTTCTGGTCGTTGCCGAAGTTCGCGCCGATATAGCGCACGCCGAGGCCCAGTCCGAGCCCTTCCACCGGCGTGCCCGACTGGAACGTGTACTTGCCGAACGCCGCGACCGAATTCCTGGGAATGCCGGAATATTCGTTGCCGGTCGTATCGGCGTTGCCGCGCGTGATCACGACGTCGAGGTGGGTATAGGCTGCCGTGAGGTCGAAGCCCGGTATCAGCCCGAGCTTGGCCTCGAGCTCCAGCCCCTTGGACTCGATCTGTCCGGTGGCCGCCTGGAATGCGATATTGTCGGGGTTGGTGCGGAGAACGTTGTTCTGCTTGATGTCGAAGACCGCGGCGGCCAGCAGCAGTGGAACGTTCGGCATCTGGTACTTGATGCCCGCTTCGGTCTGTTCGCCGGTGGTCGGCTTGAACGTGGTGCCCGTCGCGTCCACGCCGGTCTGCGGACTGAACGAGGTGGCGTAGCTCACGTAGGGCGCGACACCGCTGTCGAAGAGATAGCTGAGGCCTGCGCGGCCCGTGAAGGCCGAGGGCTTCGAGGTTTCCGGCGTTCCGTCCAGCGTCGTGGTGGTGCTCTGCGAAACCCAGCTCTGGCGGCCGTTAAGCGTCAGGATGAATCCGCCGAGCCTCGCCTGCTCCTGCGCGTAGACGCCGATCTCGTCGATCGACTGCTTGGTGAAGATCGAGAACGGCGGCGAGGCGATCGCCTGCGCGCCGTAGTTCATGGTCTGAAGATTGAGGTCGGGCGCCGGCCCGTACCCGATCTTGTCGTCGTAATGGGAGTGCGTGTAGTCCGTGCCGATCAGGACGGTGTTCTTGACGGCGCCAAGCATGAACTTGGCCTCGGCCTGATTGTCGAGCGTCGCCGTCTTGAGGTTGTCCACGATGCGCCATGCGGAGCGCGATGCGCTCTGCGTCGCATAGTCGATCGAATCGATCTGCGTATATTTCGCGTCCACGCCGACCTGATAGAACCGGAAATTCTGCCGCACGGTCCAGGTGTCGTTGACATTGTGCTCGAACGCATAGCCGATGCGGAACTGCTTCTGGTCCATGGCGCTGAACGCCGGATCGTTCGAGTAGATGTTGGTCAGCTTCCCGTCGGCGGTCCGGGCGTTTCCGATGCTCGCAGCGGTGCGGCTGGTCTGATACTCGCCGAGGACCGTGAACGTCGTGTCGAGGTCCGGTTTCCAGGTCAGGGCAGGCGCGATATAGGCGCGGTCGTCGTCATTGCCGGGAAACCAGGTCTTGGAATCGCGCAGCAAGCCCGTCAGCCGGTAGTACAATTGATCGCTGCCGGGCACCGGCCCGCCGACGTCGAAGCTGCCCTGGTAGCGATCGTAATTGCCGGTCTGCAACTGGACCTCGCCGAACGCCGTCTGCGGCGGCCGCTTGGTGGTGACGTCGACGATGCCGCCGGGAGATCCGAGGCCATAGAGGCCGGAGGCCGGTCCGCGCAGGATCGCCACGCTCTCGAGGCCATAGGGCTCGATCTTGGGAATGGCGAAATTGCCGCCGCCCTGCCGCAGGCCGTCGCGATAGATGCCCGTGTAGGTCACGTCGAAGCCGCGGATGGAGAAGGCGTCGAAACGCGGATCGTAACCGAACGCCGTGGTCGTGACGCCGGGCGTGTAGTTGACGGCATCCTTGAGCGTCTGGACGTTGCGATCCTCGAGCTCCTTCCGCGTCACGATCGAGAGCGATTGCGGCGTCGCGATCAGTGGCGTGTTGGTCTTGGTGCCCGCGGTGCCGCTGGTCGCGACATAACCGATCGTCGTGCCACCGCTCGCTCCTCCGGTCGCCTGGGGTGCGCTGTTCTGGTTGGCTGCCGAATTGCCGCGGCGGTTCGCAACGGCTGCGCGTTGAGATCGCGTGCGCTGATTGGAGGCGGCGCTGCTGCGCGTCTTCGGCGCGCTCGGCGCTTCGACGGTGACCGGCGGCAAGTTGCTGCTCTGGGCCTCTGCCCTCGAAGCCATGACGTCAACAGATACGAATACGACCGAACCGAACATCGTGGCGTTGATCGCAGCTGCGCTTGCGAACCAACGATGCTTCTTCTCCAACAAGGCAACGCCCACCGATCATGATCCCCAATTTCGCCGAACTGATATCGCTCGCGCGTTAGCTGTGTGCTGACGCGCGTCGAACGATGCGGACTCTTATTGGTGACGCGATCGAAATTCCACACGCGCAAAATAGAATTGCTTGAACGTGCGATGAGCTGCTTTGGAATGATTCAAGATGAATGTGGAGAACATCGGTTCGCGTGCGGCAGATGCGCGCACACGAACATCATGTTCGAGCGCGCGCGATTGCGAGCGCATGACCTGCGGACTATTGAATGCATGCTGCCTGTCGTCTCGCTCAGCGAGACGGTGCACGGAGTTTCCGCGAGACGGTCACCAAGAGATCGGGATTTGCTGCGCGAACCCGCCGAGATCCGAGGCCGAGCTCAGCGGCTGGCGATCGAGCGGACGGTTGTTGTTTTCGCGCGCGAACGATGTGCCAGGCGGCGATGCGTAGTCGCTGAACTTGCGTTCGCCGGGGAGCACCTCGGTCCCTCCATCGAGCCAGGACCGCTTGCTGACATAGATGCGCGTATGCGTCCCGTCCTGGTAGGACCGGTTGGGGCCGCGCGGACCGTAGTCGTAGACGACGTCCTGCGTCGCCTGCTGTCGGGCACGCTCGCCGGCGGTGGCGGCATGCGCGCCGGGTATCGAGGCGAGGAGGGCGGCAACCATCGTTCCGGTCATGACGAGCGTGTTCATCGGCGAATTCCCATGCGAGTTCCTGATGCCGCGGCATCTCGCATCGGCTTAAGCGTCTGTAAAGAATCCGGGCGTTGCGCAATGTTGCTGAGGGCCCGCAAGGATGCGCCGCGCGTGCGGCCGGCCCCATGCCGGCCGGTCTCCACCGAAGGCCCGCGCGATCGTCGGGTGCACCACGCCGGGACGGCTGATGCGCCAATCAAATTCAACGACCAGAAACAATGTAGAAATCACAAAGCCACACCGCGGCCACAGCCGTCTCGTTTCAGAGCAGGCTAGGTGCTCTTGAGGTGTGGAATGTCGTTTTTGCGGCCCTGGCTGATCGCGGTGGCGATGTGCGGTGTATCGATCGTGTGCTCAATTCCCGCCGTGCTGTGGCCGCGGCCGGCGATCGCGCAGGCGGCGGAGACGATCGTCGTCGAGGGCAATCGCCGCGTCGAGGCCGAGACGGTCCGCTCCTATTTCAAGGCCGGTCCCGGCGGGCGGCTCGATCAGCCGGCGATCGACGACGGTCTCAAGGCGCTGATCGAGACCGGCCTGTTCCAGGACGTGAAGATCAACCGGGCCGGCGGCCGTATCGTCGTGTCGGTGGTGGAAAATGCCGTGATTGGCCGCATCGCCTTCGAGGGCAACAAGAAGATCAAGGACGAGCAACTCTCGGCCGAGATCCAGTCCAAGCCGCGCGGGACCTTCTCGCGGGCGCTGGTGCAGTCCGACACGCTGCGGATTGCCGAGATCTATCGCCGTTCCGGCCGCTACGACGTGCGCGTCACGCCCGAGGTCATCGAGCAGCCGAGCAACCGCGTCGACCTCGTCTTCACGATCGTGGAGGGCACCAAGACCGGCGTAAAGTCGGTCGAGTTCGTCGGCAACAGCGCCTATTCGGCAGCGCGCCTGCGCGACGTGATCAAGACGCATGAGAGCAATCTGCTCAGCTTCCTCGGCAACAACGACATCTACGATCCCGACCGCGTCGAGGCCGACCGCGACCTGATCCGCCGCTTCTATCTGAAGAACGGCTTCGCCGATGTCCAGGTCGTCGCCGCACTCACCGAATACGATCCGGAGAAGAAGGGTTTCAACGTTACCTTCAAGATCGAGGAGGGGCAGCAATACCGCGTCGGTTCGGTCGATTTCCGTTCCAGCATCGCCGGTTTCGATGCGAGCTCGCTGCGCACCTATTCGCGTGTCGGTGCCGGCTCGCTCTACAATGTCGAATCGGTCGAGAAGTCGGTCGAGGAGATGCAGGTCGAAGCCTCGCGCCGCGGCTATGCCTTCGCGGTGGTGCGGCCGGGCGGCGACCGCAATTTCGAGGCCCATACGGTGTCGATCGTGTTCAACGTCGACGAGGGGCCGCGTACCTATATCGAACGCATCAATCTGCGCGGCAACACCCGCACGCGCGACTACGTGATCCGCCGCGAGTTCGACCTCGCCGAGGGCGATGCCTATAACCGCGCGCTGGTCGACCGCGCCGAGCGCCGGCTGAAGAACCTCGACTACTTCAAGAGCGTCAAGATCACCACGGAGCCGGGTTCCTCGAGCGACCGCGTCATCCTCATCGTCGACATGGAGGAGAAGTCGACCGGCGACTTCTCGATCTCGGGCGGATATTCAACCACCGACGGCGCGCTGGCCGAGGTGTCGATCTCGGAGCGCAACCTGCTCGGCAAGGGTCTCTACGCCAAGGCGTCGGTCAGCTATGGCCAGTATTCGCGCGGCATCTCGCTGTCCTTTGTCGAGCCGTATCTGCTCGACTACAGGGTGGCACTCGGCTTCGACACCTATTGGCGTCAGCAATTGTCGAACAGCTATACGAGCTACGGGGTGACGACGCTGGGCTTCTCGCCGCGCCTTGGCTTTGCGCTGCGCGAGGATCTCTCGCTCCAGCTTCGCTACTCGCTCTATCAGCAGGGCATCACGCTCGCCAGCGCCTACAACAACTGCAACAACAACGCCGCGAACACCTCGCTGGCCTTCAACCCGACGCCGGCCTATATCAAGAACGTACTGGGCGGCGTAGACCCGACCAACACGACGGATTCGGGTGTCTACGGCTACGGCTGCTACAGCGACGGCGAGTCGAGCCTGCCGGTCCGCAAGGAGCTGGCGAACGGGGCGAGCTGGACGTCGGCGCTCGGCTATACCCTGAACTACAACACGCTCGACAACACCAAGAACCCCACCGACGGATTGCTGGTCGACTTCCGCCAGGATTTCGCCGGCGTCGGCGGCAACGTCACCTATCTCAAGACGGCGGTGGACACCAAATACTACACGCCGCTGGTGTCCGAGATCGTCAGCGTGATGCATCTGCAGGGCGGCATCCTGACCAAGATGGGCAGCGATCTGCGCATGCTCGATCACTTCCAGATGGGCCCGAACCTGGTGCGCGGCTTCGCCTCCAACGGAATCGGTCCGCGCGACATCACCTACTACAATTACGGCGCCAGCGGCGATGCGCTCGGCGGCACCAAATACTGGGGCGCATCCATGGAATTGCAGATGCCGTTCTGGTTCCTGCCGAAGGAAGTCGGCCTCAAGGGCGCGGTCTATGCCGATGCCGGCTCGCTCTGGGGCTACCAGGGGCCGACGTCATGGACGGCCACGGGCGAGGTCAACACCAAGGCCTGCCCGACCTGCGGGCTGCAATATGACGACGGCAACGTGGTGCGTTCGTCGGTCGGTGTCGGCCTGATCTGGGCTTCGCCGTTCGGACCGCTGCGCTTCGACTACGCCGTGCCGATCACCAAGGGCAAGTACGACGTGGTCCAGGAGTTCAGGTTCGGGGGCGGCACTTCGTTCTAGCCCTCGCGCCGGCACGGCGGACCCTGTGTGGTGCGAGGGACATAGGCAAACCTGTCGTGCATTTGTGAAAATGCGTGATGGGCTTCGCGTCCGCGCGTGTGGACAGGTATCGGCGAATGTCGGATAATATCCGGCGGACTCTACAGGACCCTGTGGCCTGCACTTGGACTTCCACAGAAGGACGATTCCCCTATGACACAGTCTGGCGCCTACGGGCAGAGACTTGGGCAATTCCTGCGCTTGAAGGATGCGCCACCCGCGCTGGTGGCGCGCTCGCTGCAGAGTGCCGAGCTCGCCGTCACCGAGACGCGGAACGACTGCCCGGTTCGTGGTCTGTCCGGCTCGCTCGCCGCCGAAGATGCCTTTCTGGTCAGCCTCAAGCTCCACGATTATCCCGACTGCGAGCTCTGGGAGGGCGGCAAATCCATCATGAAGGCGGACGTCCGCGCCGGCACGACGTACCTCTACGACCTCAAGCGCGATCCGCGCTACGTGATCGACAAGCCGTTCCATTCGCTATTCTTCTATATCCCCCGCTCGGCGCTCGACGGCATCGCGCGCCAGTGCAATGCGCCGCAGGTCGACGAGCTCGACTGTCAGGTCGGCGTTGGCCATGACGACGGGATCGTGCGCCACATCGGCGCATCGCTGCAGCAGGGCCTGCAGCGGCCGCACGAGGCCAACCAGCTCTTCGTCGACCACATGATGCTCGCCTTGACCGCCCATGTCGCCCAGACCTATGGCGGACTTCAGCGCACGTCCGCTGCCGCGCGCGGCGGCCTTGCGCCGTGGCAGGCCAAGCGCGCCTGCGAGCGGCTGGAGTCGGACCTCGGCGGCAAGCTTTCACTGCACAAGATCGCGGCCGAGCTCGATCTGTCGGTGAGCCATTTCTCGCGTGCATTTCGAATCTCCGTCGGCATGCCGCCGCACCAATGGCTGCTGCATCAGCGCGTGAAGGCGGCCAAGCAGTTGATGGGTGTCCGCGACCTGCCGCTGTCGGAGATCGCGATCTCGGCCGGGTTCGCCAACCAGAGTCATTTCACGCGGGTGTTCTCCTCGATCGCCGGCGTCAGCCCCGCAGCGTGGCGCCGCGAAGCGCTCGGCGCCTCGAACGGCGAGACGTGAGGCGCAGCGCTCAGCGCCGTTTCGCCAGTGAAATGGTGTAGGCGGCGCGCCGGGCCGCAAAGATCTGGTCCGGCGGGTGGCCGATGCCCTCGGCGAGATTGGCCGGATTGAAGATGGAGCCGTCGCAAGCCTGATCCGGTTCGAAACCAGTGATCACGATGGTGCCGAGGCGCACCTCGTCGCGGCGATCCTCGTCGGGCCAGCGGATGGTCACGTCCATGGTGGGATCGCCGGGCCGATCGAGCAGCGCCATCACGTTGAAACGGACATTGCCCGTGGCGATCCGGCGGCCAAGCTCGTCGCGCAGGAAGTCGGACGGTTTGGTCCTGGCCTCGTCCTCGCTCAGCGTGATCTCGCCGCCGGCCGGAACGACCTTGAACTTGATGAAGCGCGTCTCGTTCTCCGCGTTGGTCGCAGGAAAGGAATGCACACCCCAATAGGTCGTGCCGGCGAGGCTGCCGGGCAGCGGACGCGCGGCGATGTAGTTGGCCTGATTGAGCGTCTCGGGATTGGCCGCCGAGAACGCCTTGACCCTGGCCATATCAGGCTTGCCGTCCGGCCCCGGGATGCGCGCCTTGAGGAAGGCCAGCATCTGGTCGAGCGTCCGGGCAAAATGCACCGGCGCGCTCTCCACGAGGATATCCGAGCGGTGGTCGTCGTCCCCGAGCTTGAAGCTGAAGCCGCGCGGCACGAGATTGTTGGTATCGGCAACGCCGGGATTGCCGCCGCCGACCGAGAAGCGTGCGAGCACGCGCGACGGCTTCGTGAAGCTTTGTGATCGCGTGACTTCACCCGCCCGGTCGGACGGGGTGTAGGTGCCGCGAACGCACCAGCCCTTGGCAAAGCTGGCGCGGCCCTTCGGCGGATTGCCGGCGACGGCCTTCAGGGCCTCGACGATGGAGGCGGGCGTTGCGGCAGGGGCGTCGGACATCGTGAGCATTCTCGCGTGGGCGAGGCAGGCTAGACGTCGTCCGAACCGGCGTCTTGCCCGAACCGATCGCACCTTGCACGATCCTGCTGGAGGTTCATGCGAAAAAGCGATTGGGCGCGATCTATAAGCCGGGTGCGGGAGATCTAGGCGCTCAGGATCCGCCGGCAGGCGTCGACAAATACCTCCGCGCCGGTGACGATGTCGGCGTCGGCGGTATTTTCGGTCCAGTGATGGCTGATGCCGCCGATCGACGGCACGAACAGCATGCCGGCCGGCATCACGGTCGCGAGCATCTGCGCGTCGTGGCCGGCTCCGCTCGGCATGCGGATGGATCGGCCACCGGCGAGCGCCTTGCTCGCAGCTTCGATCGCGTCCTGGATGCCCGAATTCATCATTGCGGGTGCGCCGGTGCGAATCTTCTCCACCGTGACGGAGCAGGGGCCCTTCGCATTGACCTCATCGGCCATGCTGCGCAGCAGCTGCTCCAGCCGTTCGATGACGACAGGATTGTCGTCGCGGATCTGGAATAGCATTTCGGCGCCGCCCGGGATGATGCTCGGCGCACCCGGATCGAGGGTGATGCGGCCGGTGGTCCAGACCGTGCGCGGGCCGCAGGCGGCCGGAAAACGTTCGTCGATGGCGATGCAGAACCTTGCCAGCGCGAGACCTGCGTCCTTGCGCACCGCCATGCGGGTGGTTCCCGCGTGGTTCTGCTCGCCGGTGAAATTGATGCGGTATTGCCAGATGCCGACGATGGAGGTGACGACGCCGACCGCGAGCTTGCCGCTTTCGAGCGTGTCGCCTTGCTCGATATGCGCCTCCAGATATCCGACGTGCCGTCCCGGTTCCGCGCCGATGCGTGGCCGCCCCGAAAGACCCATGTCGGCGAGCGCGTCGCGCATGGCGCGGCCGCTGGTGCGATCGCGCGCGCCGTCGATCTCGGCGTCGGTCACTTGCCCCACATAGGAGCGCGAGCCGAGGAAGCTGCCGAAATGACCTTCCTCGTCGCACCAGGCGGCGACTTCGACGGCACCCTTCACGGAGGGATCGCCATTGAGCACGCGTGCGGCCTCGAGCGCATAGACGACGCCGAGCGGGCCGTCGAGCCAACCGGCATAGTTCTGGCTCTCCAGGTGCGAGCCCGCCAGCAGCTTCGGCCCGGGCTTCGTGCTGGTGCCGAGGACGTTGCCGATACCGTCGATCGCCGCAGCGAGACCGGCGCCGGGCAACTTCTGCATCAGCCAATCCAGCGATTGCCTGTGTGGCTCGGAGAAGGTCGGCTTGTGCACGCCGGTCCTGTAGGCGCCGATGGCGCGCAGCGCATTGAGGTCGGCGAGAACGCGCTGTCCGTCGGCGCGTGGATTGGTGTCAGGCATGTTCGGCAACCTTCAGCGCCTCGGTGCGGATTTCCTCGACCAGCCGTTCCTTGAGCTGGACGAATTCCGGCGTGGTCTTGATCTTGTAGGAGCGCGGATGCGGCAGGTCCACATTGATCTCGGCTTTGATGCGGCCGGGGCGCGCGCTCATGACGATGACGCGGCTGCCGAGGAAGATCGCTTCCTCGATGTCGTGGGTCACGAACAGCACGGTCTTCTGGTCGCGCTCCCAGATGCCGAGCAGCATCTCCTGCATCAGCGCGCGGGTCTGGTTGTCGAGCGCGCCGAAGGGCTCGTCGAGCAGCAGGATTTTCGGGTCATTGGCGAGCGCGCGCGCGATCGCCGTGCGCTGCTGCATGCCGCCGGAGAGCTGCTTGGGCCAGTGGTTCTCGAAGCCCGACAGCCCGACCTGGCGGATGAAGGCATCCGCGATCTTGTTCCGCTCCGCCTCGGACACGCCGCGCTCGCGCAGGCCGAAGGCGATGTTCTCGCGCACGGTCAGCCAGGGGAACAATGTGTAGGACTGGAACACCATGCCGCGATCGGCGCCCGGGCCGGTCACCTCGCGCCCGTCGAGCGTGACGCGCCCGCCGGTCGGGCGGTCGAGGCCGGCGACGATGCGCAGCAGCGTTGACTTGCCGCAGCCGGAGGGGCCGAGGATGGTGACGAAGTCGTTGTTGCCGATGCTGAGGTCGGTCGGCTCCAGCGCCCGCGTCGGCGCGTTGCCGTGGCGCGCGGGGAAGGTGCGCGAGACCTGCTCGATCTTGAGGATCGTCATGCGAGCCTCCACGGAAACAGCCAGGCGTTGAACGCCTTGAACATGAAGTCGGAGAGCAGGCCGATCAGCCCGATCACGATGATGCCGAAGATGATCTGGCCGGTGTTGAGCAGCGCCTGGCTGTCGGTGATCATGTGGCCGATGCCGGAGGACGAGCCGATCAATTCGGCGACGATGACGTAGGTCCAGGCCCAGCCCAGCACGAGCCGCAGGATCTCCGCGATCTCCGGCGCGGAGGAGGGCAGCAGCACCCGGCGGATGATGCCGCGGTCGCTGGCGCCGAGCGTATAGGCCGCCTCGACCAGGTCGCGGCGCGTGGCGCCGACGGTGACGGCGACCATCAGGATGACCTGGAACACCGAGCCGATGAAGATGACGAGCAGCTTCTGCAACTCACCGATGCCGGCCCACAGGATCAGCAGCGGGATGAAGGCGGAGGCCGGCAGATAGCGCGCAAAGGAGACGAAGGGTTCGAGGAAGGCTTCGACCGGCTTGTAGGCGCCCATCAGCAGCCCGAGCGGGACCGCGATGATCGCGGCGAGCACAAAGCCGCCGACGACGCGCCAGATCGTCATGCCGATGTCGTACAGGAAGCCCTGCTTGGTGATCAGATCGACGCCCTCCTGCACCATGGTGAGCGGGTTGGCGAGGAACACTTTCGACACATGGCCGCCGAAGGTCGCCCACGACCACAAGGCAACGAACACGACGAAGAACGCAAGGCCGTAAGCCAGGCGCTGCTTCGATGTCACAGGATCAAGAGGACGCATCGACGATCTATCCGGGTCGTGAACGAAATTGCCGGCCCCGCAGCGAGGCGGGGCCGGCAGCTCCAAATTGAGTTACTTGATGTAGCTGGCGTCGAAGAGGTCTTCGACCTTCGGCGCGGCCTTGATGATGCCGATCTCGAGCAGCAGGTCGGCGGCTTCCTTGTTGAAGGTTAGGAAGTCGCCGGCGAAGAACTTCTGGTTCGCGGCCTTGTCCTGCCAGCGCAGGTACTTCGCCGAGTTGCCGAACTGTTCGCCGGTCTGCTTCACGTCGGCGCCCATGATCTCATAGGCCTTGGCCTGATCCTTGGCGATCATCTCGAGCGCCTCGAAATAGCTGTCGGCGAGCGCCTTGGCGGCCTTAGGATTCTCGCTCAGGAACTTCGGCGTGCAGCCGAACGTGTCCATGACCATGGGATAGTCGAGCGTGGTTGCGATGATCTTGCCCTTGTCGGGCGCGGCGCGAACGGTCGACAGATAAGGCTCGTAGGTCATCGCGGCGTCGTTCTGGCCGGAGACGAAGGCCTGCGCGGCCGCGGCCGGCTCGAGGTTCACGACGGTGACGTCCTTCACGGTGAGGCCGTTCTTCTTCAGCATCCAGGCCAGCGCGAAATAGGGCGAGGTGCCGGGTGCGGAGGCCGCAACCGTCTTGCCCTTCAGCTCCTTGATCGCGGCGACGTCGTTGCGCACGGCCATGCCGTCGGCACCATAGCTCTTGTCGAGCTGGAAGATCTGCTTGGTCGCAACGCCGTTGGCGTTCCAGGAGATCCAGGTCTCGACCGTCGTCGCCGCGCACTGGACGTCGCCGGAGGCGATCGCGAGGTGGCGATCCTTCTGCGGAATCTTCTTGATGGTGACGTCGAGGCCGTTCTTCTTGAAGATGCCCGCCTCCTTCGCCAGCGTCAGCGGCGCAAAGCCGGTCCATCCGGAGATGCCGATGCCGACCTTGACGTCGTCGGCGAGCGCGGGAGTGGCGGCCGAAAGAGCAATGATTGTCGCGAAAATTGTCGAACTACGCATGATTGTCGTCCTCTTGCCCAGATGGATTGACGTCCTGTTGATCTCTGTCGGCCCGCATGGACCGTTGCCCGAAGCGTTGCACGAATTGTGCCGACATGTCCTCTCAGCCTCCCTTGAATCGGGCGACAAGGCGGTGAGAGTCACCGGGATAGAGCAGGCGCACCGCGGTGATGGTGCGTGCGCTGCGCCAGGTATAGCGGTCGATCACGAGGCAGGGCGCGCCGACGGCGATATCAAGCGCTTCCGCCGTGCGATCGTCAGCAACGATGGCACTGATTGTATGCTCGGCCTCCGTCCATGGGACATGGTGAAGCAGCCAGGAACCCGGCGGCTCGCGCGAGAAATCGGCGGACGCCGCATTCGGCACGGAGGCGAGATCGATCAGCCTGTCCTCGACCGCGAACGGCACGTTGTCGGCGCTATGGCGGCAGGCGATCGCGACCACCTTGCCGGCCTTCTTGACGCCGAGGCGCTCGCGGTCGGCCGCCGTTGCTGCGCGAAGCTTGCGGCCGATCAGCTCGTAGCCGTAGGAGCGCCCGAGCGCGGTGATCTCGGCGCGGATATCGGCGATCTTCAGCACCGCCGACTGATGCTGCGGCCGGCGCACGAACGAGCCGGCGCGCCGCCGCCGTTCGATCAGGTCGGCTTGTGCGAGCTCCGACAGCGCCTTGTTCACGGTCATGCGCGAGCAGCCGTAGCGCGCGACAAGCTCGTGCTCGAACGGAATGCGGTGCCCGGGCGGCCATTCACCGGTGAGGATGCGCTGCTCGATATCGGCGCGAATGCGCTTGTAGAGCGTCGTCTTGTCGGCCGCATCGGTGGCGAGGCTCATGCGACGAGCCTCCGCACCGACGCGTTGAAGCGTTCGCGTGCTGTCTGGCGCAGCTTGTGCCGCCCGCCCTCGACCACCTTGCGGCCGCCGACCCAGACGCAATCGACCGCGCCGCCGCCTGCGGCAAAAATCCAGCCGTCGATGACCGCATCGTGCGTGCGTCCGGCCAGCGACGGATGCACGGCGTCGAGCGTGACGATGTCGGCGCGTGCGCCGGGCGCGAGACCCGTGACCGGTTGCGCCAGCGCCCGCGCGCCGCCGGCGAGCGCATCGTCGAACAGCGTGCGTCCTGTCGAGCGGCCTGCACCGCCGGAGAGGACGTTGCGCTGGCGGTGCTTGAGCCGCTGGCCGTATTCGAGCTGGCGCAATTCGTCGGCAGCGCCGATCAGCACGTTGGAATCGGTGCCGACACCGAAAAGACCGCCGGCGTCGAGAAACTCGCGCGCCGAAAAAATGCCGTCGCCGAGGCTTGCTTCCGTGATCGGGCAGAGGCCGGCGACCGCGCCGGTCCTCGCGAACGCCGCCACTTCCTCAGCCGTCATATGCGTCGCGTGAATGAGGCACCAGCGCTGATCGACGGGGGCGTGTTCCAGCAGCCATTGCACCGGGCGCTTGCCCGACCATGCCAGGCAATCCTCGACTTCCTTGACCTGTTCGGCGGCATGAATGTGCACGGGGCCGCCATCGGCAAGCGGAATGATCGCCGCGAGCTCGTCCGGCGCCACCGCGCGCAAACTATGCGGCGCAATGCCGATATTGGCGCCCGGTAAATTCGAGATCGCCTTGCGTGAGGCGGCCATCAGCGCGGCGAATTGATCGACCGAGCAGATGAAGCGGCGCTGGCCGTCGTGCGGCGCTGCGCCGCCAAAGGAACCGTGCGCATAGAAACTCGGCAGCAGCGTCAGTGCGATGCCCGACGCTTCGGCAGCCTGTGCGATACGCCCGGCCATCTCGGCAATGTCGGCGTAGTGCGAGCCGTCGCGATCATGATGCAGATAGTGGAATTCGCCGACGCGGGTAAAACCCTGCTCCAGCATCTCGACATAGAGCAGCGTCGCGACAGAAGCGACGTCGTCGGGCGTCATCGCCAGCGCGAAGCGGTACATCGTGTCGCGCCAGGTCCAGAACGTATCGGTGCTGTCGCCGCGCAGTTCGGCCAGCCCGGCCATGCCGCGCTGGAAGGCGTGGCTGTGCAGGCTCGCAAGTCCCGGAAGCGCGATGGCATGGCGTTCGTCGCCGGCAGCCGGCGCCACGCCCGGCGTCACCTCCGCGATCGCGCCGGCGGCGACGACCACCTGCACGTCATTGGCCCAGCCCGAGGGCAGGAGCGCGGAGGCGAAATGCAGTCGGGTCATGAATTTACACGCCGGCTGGACAGAACCGCCTTACGATTATATGTCTAGACATATAAGTCAAGCATCCGACGGCGAATGGATACCCGCATGGCAGAGCGCTTCGACCGGATCTGGCACAATGCCCGCCTCGCCACGATGCGGGCCGACCGTCCCAATCTCGGCGAGATCGAGCATGGTATCATCGCCGCGCGCGGCGGCCGCATCGTCTATGCGGGCGCGAAGGGCGACTTCCGTGTCGATGCTGATACGATCGAGCGGATCGACTGCGAAGGGCGCTGGATCACGCCGGGCCTCGTCGACTGCCACACCCATCTCGTCTATGGCGGCAATCGTGCACATGAGTTCGAGCTGCGCCTGAAGGGCGCAAGCTACGAAGAGATCGCCCGCGCCGGCGGCGGCATCGTCTCGACGGTGGCGGCAACGCGCAATGCGAGCGAAGCCGAGCTCGTCGCGAGCGCGCTGCCGCGGCTCGATGCGCTGATCGGCGAGGGCGCGACCACGGTCGAGATCAAGTCCGGCTACGGCCTCGATACCGAGACCGAGATGCGGCAGCTCGCGGCGGCGCGGAGCCTGGGCTGCCAGCGGCCCGTCGCGATCCGCACCTCATTCCTGGGAGCGCACGCGCTGCCGGTGGAGGCCAATGGCGACAAGGATCGCTATATCGATCTCGTCTGCAAGGAGATGCTGCCCGCGGTCGCCAAGGCCGGGCTTGCCGATGCCGTCGATGCCTTCATGGAGGGCATTGCGTTCTCGGCAGAGCAGACGGCGCGCGTGTTCGAGACGGCGAGGGGGCTCGGGCTACCGGTGAAGCTCCATGCCGATCAGCTGTCGAACCTCGCCGGTGCTGCGCTCGCTGCAAAATTCTCCGCGCTCTCGGCCGATCATCTGGAGCATACTGACGAAGCCGGTGCGGCCGCGATGGCGAAGGCCGGCACAGTGGCCGTGCTGCTCCCGGGCGCCTTCTACTTCATCCGCGAGACCCAGAAGCCGCCGGTCGAGACATTCCGCAAGCACGGCGTTGCCATGGCGCTCGCGACCGACTGCAATCCCGGCAGCTCGCCGCTGACCTCGCTGCTGCTCACGACGAACATGGCCGCGACGCTGTTCCGGATGAATGTGGCCGAGTGCCTTGCCGGTGTCACGCGCGAAGGCGCGCGGGCGCTCGGCGTGCTCGATGAAACCGGTACGCTGGAAGCCAGCAAATGGTGCGACCTCGCGATCTGGGACATCGAGCGTCCCGCGGAGCTCGTCTATCGCATCGGCTTCAATCCGCTGCATCGCCGTATCTGGAGGGGCCAGTGACGAGCCAAGGCGCAGCGATCATCGTCAAGCCGGGAACGGTCAGCCTCGACGATCTCGCGCGCGTGCTGGAAGGCGCGTCCGTCGTGCTCGATCCCGTGTTCTGGCCGCGCGTCGAAGCGGCAGCCACGATCGTCGCAAAGGCGGCGCAGGCCGACCTCCCCGTCTATGGCATCAATACCGGCTTCGGGAAGCTGGCCTCGAAGCGCATTCCCCCCGACCAGACTGCGCTGCTCCAGCGCAATCTCATCGTCTCGCATTGCTGCGGTGTCGGCCCGGCCACGCCCGAGCCGATCGTCCGCTTGATGATGGCGCTGAAGATCATCTCGCTCGGGCGCGGCGCCTCCGGCGTCCGCCGCGAGGTGATCGAGCAGTTGCAGGCGATGCTGGCGCGGGGTGTCTATCCCCTGGTGCCGCAGCAGGGCTCGGTCGGCGCCTCCGGCGATCTTGCGCCGCTGGCGCATATGACCGCTGTGATGCTCGGCGAGGGGCAGGCGGTCGTCGACGGCAAGATCGTGTCCGGCAGTGAGGCGCTCGCCGCCGCCGGCCTCGCGCCCTTGACGCTCGGCCCCAAGGAAGGGCTCGCCCTGATCAACGGCACCCAGTTCTCGACCGCCTACGCCATATCGGGCGTGCTGCGCGCATTTCGCCTCGCCACGGCCGCACTCGTCACCGGTGCGCTCTCGGTCGATGCGGCGATGGCGTCCACGGCGCCGTTCCGTCCCGAAATTCAGGCGCTGCGCGGCCATGCCGGTCAGATCGCAGCGGCCGCGACACTGACCGCGCTGCTCGACGGCAGCGACATTCGCCTTTCGCATCTCGAGGGCGACGAGCGCGTGCAGGATCCCTATTGCCTGCGCTGCCAGCCGCAGGTCGCGGGCGCCGCCATCGACCTGGTCACGCAGGCCGCGCGCACGCTGATCGTCGAAGCCAATGCCGTGACCGACAATCCGCTGGTCCTTGTCGAGACCGGCGAGATCGTATCTGGCGGCAATTTCCACGCCGAGCCGGTGGCCTTTGCCGCCGATGCCATCGCGCTGGCGCTGTCGGAGATCGGTGCGATCAGCGAGCGACGCATCGCGACGCTGGTCGATCCCGCGCTCAATTTCGGGCTGCCGCCGTTCCTGACGCCCGATCCCGGCATCAATTCCGGCTTCATGATCGCCGAGGTGACTGCGGCGGCGCTCTATGCTGAGAACAAGCAACGCGCGCTTGCCTGCTCGATCGATTCGACGCCGACCAGCGCCAACCAGGAAGACCATGTCTCGATGGCCGCGCATGCCGCACGGCGCCTCTCCGACATGGCCGACAATCTCGCCGCTATCCTCGGCATCGAGCTTCTGGTCGCGGCCCAAGGCATCACGCTGCGCGCGCCGCATGCGACCAGCGCACCGCTGGTCGCGGTCATCGCCCTGCTCCGCGAGCAGGTGCCTGCGCTCGGCGCCGACCGCTACATGGCGGGCGACCTCGCCAAGGCCGCCGCGCTGATCGAAGCTGATGCATTGCCGGCCGCGGCGCTCTCCGCGCTTCCATCCAATCCGTTTCCGCGACTCGACTGAAGGGGTTTCCGCATGAATCGCCGACTGGACAACGACCGCACCATTCGTGCCCCGCGCGGCAGCGAGATCAGCGCCAAGAGCTGGCTGACGGAAGCGCCCCTGCGCATGCTGATGAACAATCTCGATCCTGACGTGGCGGAGCGCCCGAGCGAGCTCGTTGTCTATGGCGGCATCGGCCGCGCCGCGCGAGACTGGGAGAGCTTCGACCGGATCACGGCGGCGTTGCGCAAGCTCGAGGGCGACCAGACGCTGCTGGTGCAGTCCGGCAAGCCGGTCGGCGTCTTTCGCACCCATGCCGATGCGCCGCGCGTGCTGATCGCGAACTCCAACATCGTGCCGCACTGGGCGACGCTCGATCATTTCAACGAACTCGATCGTCAGGGCCTGATGATGTACGGCCAGATGACGGCGGGCTCGTGGATCTATATCGGCAGCCAGGGCATCGTGCAGGGCACCTACGAGACGTTCGTCGAGGTCGGCCGTCGTCATTACGGCGGCAGCCTTGCGGGAAAATGGATTCTCACCGCGGGTCTCGGCGGCATGGGCGGCGCGCAGCCGCTGGCCGCGACCATGGCCGGCGCGTCGATGCTCGCGGTCGAATGCCAGCCGAGCCGCATCGAGATGCGGCTGCGCACCGGCTATCTCGATCGCCAGGCTGCAACGCTCGACGAGGCGCTCGCGATCATGGCAGAGGCCGCGAAGACGAAGAAGGCGGTCTCGGTCGGCCTGCTCGGCAACGCCGCCGAGATTTTCCCCGAGCTGGTCCGCCGCGGCGTCAAGCCCGACATCGTCACCGACCAGACCAGCGCGCATGATCCGATCAACGGCTACTTGCCGAAGGGCTGGTCGCTGGCCGATTGGGAAGCCAAGCGCGCCTCCGATCCGAAGGCAGTCGAGCGCGCCTCGAAGACCTCGATGGTCGAGCACGTCCAGGCCATGCTGGATTTCCACGCGCAGGGCATTCCGACGCTCGACTACGGCAACAACATCCGCCAGATGGCGCAGGACATGGGCCTGAAGAATGCCTTCGATTTCCCCGGCTTCGTGCCCGCCTATATCCGCCCGCTGTTCTGCCGCGGCGTCGGACCGTTCCGCTGGGCCGCGCTCTCGGGCGACCCCGAAGACATCTTCAAGACCGATGCCAAAGTGAAGGAGCTGATGCCTGACGACAAGCATCTGCACAATTGGCTCGACATGGCCAAGGAGCGCATCAAGTTCCAGGGCCTGCCGGCGCGGATCTGCTGGGTTGGTCTGGGCGATCGCCATCGCCTCGGACTTGCCTTCAACGAGATGGTGGCGCGCGGCGAGTTGAAGGCGCCGATCGTGATCGGCCGCGATCATCTCGACAGTGGGTCGGTGGCGAGCCCGAACCGCGAGACCGAGGCGATGAAGGACGGCTCGGACGCCGTGTCGGACTGGCCGCTGCTCAATGCGCTGCTCAACTGCGCCAGCGGCGCGACCTGGGTCTCGCTGCACCATGGCGGCGGCGTCGGCATCGGCTATTCGCAGCATGCCGGCATGGTGATCGTCGCCGACGGTACGCCGGAGGCGGCCAAGCGGATAGAGCGCGTGCTGTGGAACGATCCCGCCAGCGGCGTCATGCGGCATGCCGACGCCGGCTACGACATCGCGATCGACTGCGCCCGCGACAAGGGGCTCGATCTGCCGAGCCTTGCGAAGTAGCGCGTTGGCCATTTCGAGCACGATGAGTTTTGTATAGCTCGGACCTCGCCGCGGGCTCGGTCAACCTCTCCCGCTTGCGGGGGAGGGTCGGCGCAGAGCGCCGGGTGGGACTCGTGCGACATTGGGAGTGTTCATTGTGGAGACACCCCCACCCCAGCCCTCCCCCGCAAGCGGGAGAGGGGGCGCACTTCCTTCGCGGCAGCGTTCGTCGTTCTAGCCGCCTACCAGCAGCTTCGGCATCGTCGTCTTCGCGCCGTCCATGAACGTCTGGACGGCGTCGCGGACGATGGCGTCGAGATCGGACGGGATCGGCGTCCCGTAGATGAACTTGCGGATCGCAAGATAGAAGATGCGGCCGTGCAGGCCCCAGAACAGTTCGGTCTCGCGCTCGCTCAGCGGATGGGCCTTTGCGTCCGGCAGCTTCAAATCGTGGCGCAGCTCGGCTGCCGCGGGCTCGATGATCTCGCGGCGGACGATGTCGAGATAGCGGCCAGTGATGCCGAACGACTTCATGCCGGAGAAGACGAAGATCCGCACCCAATTGTACTCGAACACGCGCTCGACATAGTCGAGATAGAAGCGCGTCAGCCGCGCCTCCAACGATTGCGAGCGGTCGCGGATCATCGGGCCCCAGTCGGGCGACCAGCGGCTGAGATAGACCTCCTGGTAGACCCGCTCGATCAGCGCTTCCTTGCTGGGGAAGTGGCGATAGATCGCCGAATGCGTGATGCCCATGCGCTTGGCCAGCTCGCGGGTCTGGCCTTCGAAGCCGTGCTCCGCGAAAAAGCGGATCGCCTCGTCCACGATCGCGCGCTCGCGGTCGGCCGCGCGCATGTTGCGGCGCTTTGGCGCGGCCTTGCTGCCCGTCTCGGTCCGCCTGCGGGCCGGTCGCTTCGCAATCTTCTGCGTCTTCTTCGCCATTTTACCGTGAATCGCGATCTCTTCTGCCTTCTTAGCCTAAAGCTGCATTTGTGACCAAATGGTCATTTCCTGTTGACCGGCTTCCGTCGCCGTGTCAGGATTTTGAGACCAGATGGTTACAAATCTGGCATCCCGGCTGATGAGCCGACGGATATCGAGGAAACGGCGGTGAAGGCGAGGGCTTTCAGCTATTTTCGTGCTGCGACGATCGACCAGGCGCTGGATGCTCACGCACGCGCCGGCGATGACGCGCGCTTCATTGCCGGGGGGCAGAGCCTCGTGCCGGCGCTGTCGCTGCGTCTGCAGGCGCCGCGGCTCCTGATCGACATCACTCATATCGACGAGCTGCGCGGCGTCAGGCGCGAAGGCGGCCATTTGCGCATCGGCGCGCTGACGCGGCATTGCGAGATGCTGAGCGAGCCGCTGATCGCCGAATTCGCGCCGCTCTTGCATGCCGCGGCGCCCTTCGTTGCTCATCCCGCGATCCGCAACCGCGGCACGTTTGGCGGTAGCGTCGCGCTGGCCGATCCCGCGTCCGAATTTCCCGCGATGACGCTGGCGCTCGACGCCGAGATCGCGATCGCGGGTCCTTCCGGCAGCCGCCGCGTCAAGGCCGACGATTTCTTCCTCGACCTGTTCGAGACGGCGTTACAGCCGGGTGAGTTGATCACCGCGGTCTACGTTCCACTGTTCAAGGCGGACCAGCGCTTCGCGTTCGACGAGCTGGCGCGGCGGCGCGGCGACTATGCATTGGTCGGCTGCGGCATGCTCGCGACCTTCAAGAGCGATCGTGTCGATGACATCCGCATCTCCTTCTTCTCGGTCGGCAACACGCCGACGCGAGTGAAGGGCGCCGAGGCAACCCTGATCGGCTCGAGCCTGGATGCGGAGCGGATCGCCGCGGCCCAAGCGGCGCTCGAAAGTGATCTCGCGCCGCCCGACAGCGACGAGGTTCCGCCGGCGATGCGGCTGCATCTCGCCCGCGTGCTGCTCGGCCGCCTGCTCGGGCGTCTCGGGGAGGGCGCATGAGCGGCTTTGACGAAACTTTGCTGGACGAGGCCGACGAGACCGTGCGGGTCCGCCTCGTCGTCAACGGCCGCAAGGTCGCCTGCGAGGTCGCGCCGCGCGAGACGCTGGTTGATTGCCTGCGCAATGCGCTGGAGCTGACCGGCACCCATGCCGGCTGCGAGATGGGCGCCTGCGGCGCCTGCCTCGTGCAGCTCGACGGCCGCGCCGTGCATTCCTGCCTGATGTATGCGGTGCAGGCCGACGGTGCGACGATCAACACCATCGAGGGCCTTACCGAGAGCGGTGTGATCGCCGATCTCCAGGCCGAATTCCATCGCCGCAACGCGCTGCAGTGCGGCTTCTGCACGCCCGGCATGCTGGTCAATGCGCAGGAGCTGCTGTCGCAGGTGGCGCAGCCGAGCCGCGCGGAGATCCGCGACGCGCTGTCGGGAAACTACTGCCGCTGCACCGGTTATGAAGCGATTGTCGATGCCATCGACGCGGTGGCCAAAGCGCGCAGCCAGGGTGGAGGCACGACATGAGCGCGCCGCTGACCTCGCTCGATCGCCCCAATTCCTATATCGGCCGCTCGGTGCCGCGGCCGAACGCAAAGCGGCTGCTGGCGGGGCGCGGACGCTATATCAGCGACCTCAAGCTGCCGCGGATGCTCCATGCCGCGTTCCTGCGCAGCCCGCATGCGCATGCGAAGATCGTTGCGATCAATACCGAGCAGGCCCGCGCGCTTGAAGGCGTGCACCTCGTTGCCACCGGCGTCGATCTCGCAAAGATCTGCACGCCTTGGACCGGAACGCTCGACCATTTCAAGGGCATGACCTCGGCGCCGCAATTGCCGCTGCCGGTCGATCGCGTGGTCTGGGCCGGGCAGGCGGTGGTGGCCGTCGTTGCCGAGAGCCGCGCGATAGCGGAAGATGCGCTCGAGCTGATCGAGGTGGACTACGAGGACCTGCCTCTCGTTGTCGATATCGACGGCGCGCGGGAGGCCGGCGGTCCTGTGATCAATCCCGGCAGCGCCAACAACATTTGCTTCCGCAGTCATCTCGACAGCGGCACTGTCGACGACGCCTTTGCGCAGGCTGCCCATGTGGTCGAGGAGGAATTCGTCTTCGGCCGCCACACCGCGGTGACGCTGGAGCCACGCGCGATCGTCGCCGACTACGATCCCGCCGCGGGCGCGCTCACGGTGCACCACGCGACGCAGACGCCGTATCAGTTCCAGGATCTCTATTCGCGCCATTACAACATCCCCGAGGCGCGCGTTCGCGTCATCGCGACCGATATCGGCGGCTCGTTCGGGATGAAGCTGCATGTCTATCACGAGGACATGGCGGTGGTCGGCCTCGCGATCCTGCTGGGGCGTCCGGTCAAATACGTCGCCGACCGCATCGAGTCCTTCGTCTCCGACATCCACGCCCGCGATCACCGCGTCCGGGCGCGGATGGCGCTGGATGCCAAGGGCGAGATTTTGGCGATGGACGTGCTGGACCTGACCGCGATCGGCGCGTTCTCGACCTATCCGCGCACCAGCGTGGTCGAGGGCAACCAGGTGATCCGCCTGATCGGCGCGCCCTACCGCTTCAGGAATTACCGCGCCACGCTGGAGGTGATCTTCCAGAACAAGGTGCAGACCAGCCAGTATCGCGCCGTCGGTCATCCCATCGCCTGCGCCGTCACCGAACGGCTGGTCGATATGGCAGCAAGCAGGCTCGGTCTCGACCCCTTCGCCATCCGCGCGCAGAACGTGATCGCTGATGATGCCTATCCGCAGACCTCGCCGACCGGCTATCGCTTCGAGGCGCTGTCGCACCAGGCCTGCCTGAAGCGCCTGCACGAGCTGATGGACTATGACGGCCTGCGTGCCGAACAGGCTGAGCTGCGCAAGCGCGGCGTCTATCGCGGCGTCGGGATTGCGACCTTCGTCGAGATCACCAATCCGAGTCCCGCCTTCTATGGCGTCGGCGGCGCGCGCATTTCCTCGCAGGACGGCGCGATCCTCAGCCTGACGCCCTCCGGCGAGGTGCGATGCCTGATCTCGGTCACGGAGCAGGGGCAGGGCACCGAGGCGATCATCAGCCAGATCGTGGCTGACCAACTCGGTATTGCGCAGGACCACGTCAAGGTCATCACAGGCGATACCGAGGTCACCCCGCATGGCGGCGCCACCTGGGCCTGCCGTGGCGCCGGCATCGGCGGCGAGACGGCGCTGCAGGCCACGCGCGCGCTCAAGCGCAACATTCTGGAGATCGCCGCGCTGATTCTCCAGGAGCAGCCGTCGGCGCTCGACATCGTCGATGGCGAGGTTGTCGATGCCGGCACGCGCAAGCAGCGGATGCCGATCGCCGAGATCGCGCGCGTCGCTTATTTCCGTTCTGACACGCTGCCGCCGGGCACGCAGGCGCAGCTCACCGTCAGCCATCACTTCGCCCCGCAGGGCTATCCGTTCGCCTTCACCAACGGCATCCAGGGCTCCTCGCTGGAGGTCGATGTCGAGACCGGCTTCGTCAGGGTGTTGAAACACTTCATCGTCGAGGATTGCGGCCGCGTCATCAATCCGATGCTGGTGGACGAGCAGCTTCGTGGCGGCATCGTGCAGGGGCTGGGCGCGGCGCTGTTCGAGGAATGCCGCTACAGCGAGACCGGCCAGCTCATGAACGGTTCGCTCGCCGACTATCTCGTGCCGATGCCGATGGAGATGCCCGACATCGTCATCGCCCATGTCGAGACGCCGACCGCCGACACCGTGCTCGGCGCCAAGGGCGTTGGCGAAGCCGGCACCGCGGCAGCGTCCGCCTGCGTGCTCAATGCCGTCAACGATGCGCTTGCCCCGTTCGATGCGACGATCAATTCGATTCCGATCACGCCCACAAAAGTCCTGAAAGCCCTGAAGCGTTTCTAGAAAAAAGACCTTGGAGGAGATCATGCCCAAATCCGGTTCGACGTCGAAAATAACCCGCCGCACCGCGCTCGCCGGCCTCTCGGCAGGCGCGGCCCTGCTCGCCATGCCCCGGCTCGGCCGCGCCGCGGACGAGACGATCCGCATCGGCTTCCCGACCCCGCTCACCGGCCCGTTTGCGGCCGAGGCGCGCGACCAGGTCAAATGCGCCGAGCTCGCCGTCAAGCTCGTCAACGACAAGGGCGGCATCGGCGGCCGCAAGGTCGAGCTGCTGGTCCGTGACGACAAGCTCAACGCCGGAGAGGCCGCGACCCGCACGCTCGAGCTGATCGAGAAGGACAAGGTGCACGCCGTGGTCGGCGCGCTTTCCAGCGCCGTGCAGCTCGCGGTCAACGAGGTCACCCGCGCCCGCGGCGTGATCTACGTGTCGATCAGCCAGTCCGACACCATCAACGAGGCCAAGGATTTCAGCAAATACACCTTCCACGAGGCGCTGAACCCGCACATGACGACCGCGGCCGTGGCGCGGCAGACGCTGAAGAAGGGCATGAAGGTCGCGCATCTCGTTGCCGATTACGCCTACGGCCATGAGATGCTGCGCGGCTTCAAGCGCGCGCAGGCGGCGATCGGCGCGGACAATGTCGGCGAGATCCTGCATCCGTTCGGCGCCGCCGACTATTCCACCTTCATGCCGCGCCTGATGTCGATGCGGCCGGACGTGCTCTGCATCTCCAATTTCGGCCGCGACCAGGCCAACTCGATCAAGCAGGCCGTGGATTTCGGCGTCAAGCAGCAGATGAAGATCGTCGTGCCTGTCATCCTGCACAATCAGCGGCTCGCGGTCGGCCCCGACGTGTTCGAGGGCGTGGTCGGCGGCGCCAACTACTATTGGGGCCTGGAGGGTCAGAGCAAGTCGGCCGCCGCCTTCAATGCCGCATTCAAGGCCGCGAACGGCGGCGCGATCCCGACCGACTACGGCGCCTATGGCTATTCCGGCGTCGGATCGCTGCTGGCCGCCATGCAGGCCGCCGGCGGCACCGACACCGACAAGGTCGTCGATGCCCTGGAGAAGCTGCAATATGATCTGACCAAGGGCCCGCAGCACTACCGCAAATGCGATCACCAGTCGGTGCAGTCGGTGCTGGTGCTGGAGTCCAAGAAGAAGTCGGCGATGGCGGGCGACAACGATCTGTTCGCAGTCCTCGCCAACGACGCCGGCTCCGACGACATGCTGCGCAGCTGCAGCGAGCTCGGCCACGCCACCTAAGCCACGCCACCTAAGATTTGGACGATGGACCTGTCGCTGATCATCATGCAGCTTCTCTCCGGGATCGCCCTTGGGGCGGTCCTGGTGATCACTGCGCTTGGGTTGACGATCGTGTTCGGCATGCTCGGGGTGGTGAATTTCGCCCACGGCGCGCTGTTCATGATCGGCGCCTATGCGGGGCTGTATCTGGCATCGCTCACCGGAAGCTTCTGGTGGGGATTGCTGCTCGCTCCCATCCTGATCGGCGCCTTCGGCATGCTGATCGAGTTCGTCCTGATCCGCAGGCTTTATGGACGCTCGATCGACGATCCGCTGCTGCTCACCTTCGGCCTCAGCTACATCCTGGTCGAAGGCGTGCGCATCGTGTTCGGCAGCGACGGCATTCCGTTTCCGACCCCGCCGCAGCTGGTCGGCGTGCTCGATCTCGGCATCGGCTTCTTCCCGCGTTACCGGCTGTTCGTGATCGCGCTGGTGGCGGTGGTGCTGCTCGTGCTCTGGCTGACGCTGGAGAAGACCCGGGTCGGACTGATCGTGCGGGCAGGTGCCCGCGATCCCACCATCATGCAGGTGCTCGGTGTCGATATCGGCCGGGTTTGGCTCGCGATCTTCGGCCTCGGCGTCGGCCTCGCCGCGCTCGGCGGCGTGCTGGCGGGCCCGATGCGCAGCGTCAATCCGGAGATGGGCTCGCTGGTGCTGGCGGAGGCCTTCGTGGTCACCGTGATCGGCGGCCTCGGCTCGATCGTCGGCGCGGTCGTTGCCGGTCTCATGGTCGGCATCTCCATCAGCATGGTGGCGCTGTTCGCACCTGAAATGGCGACCATCGTGATGTTCGCGCTGATGGCAATCGTGCTGCTGATCCGTCCGCAAGGCCTGTTCGGCGTGAGAGGGAGGACCGCGTGACCGGACCATCGAGCGGCGAAGCGGTCGCCAAACCCTCGTCCGGCGGGCTCGGCTGGCTTCTCGAGCAGCGCGTGTTGCTGTCGGTCGCGGTGCTGGCGGTGCTGCCCTGGGTGCTGCCGTCGCAGGCGCTGGCCGTCAACGTCCTGATCTACGGCGTCGTGGTGATGGGCTACAATCTGCTGTTCGGCTACACCGGGCTGCTGTCGTTCGGCCAGGCGGCATTCTTCGGCGCCGGCGCCTACTTCACCGGCATCGCGATCGGGCGCTACGGCGTGCCGTGGTTCGCCGCGGTGCCGGTCGCGGTCCTGCTCAGCACGTGCTTAGCCGCAGCGATCGGCATCGTCTCGACGCGCACGCGCGGCATCTACTTCTCCATGGTGACGCTCGCGCTGGCCCAGCTGGTTTACTACGTCGCGCTGCAGGCCTCGTCCTTCACCGGTGGCGAGAACGGCCTGCGTGGCTTCACCGTCGACCGCATCAGCCTGTTCGGCCTTCAGCTCAATTTCCTCGACCCCGTCAACAAATATTACGTGCTGATGGCGTTCGCGGCGCTGGCGATGTGGTTCCAGTCGCGCATTCTGAACTCGCCGTTCGGCGCCGTGATCGAGGCGATCCGCGAGAACGAGCAGCGGGCGCGGGCCTGCGGCTACGACGTCGAGCGCAGCAAGCTGATCGTGTTCATGCTGTCGGGCGCGATCTCCTCGCTCGGCGGCTGCATGCTGGCGCTGCATCTGTCGATCGTGCCGCTGGACATCCTGCACTACCAGACCTCGGGCATGATCGTGATGATGGTGCTGCTCGGCGGCGCCCGCAGCTTCTTCGGCCCGTTTGTCGGCGCCGCCAGCTTCCTGATCCTGGAAGACGTCATCTCGCTGTGGACGCCGCACTGGCAGATTTTCGTGGGCGCGATCTTCGTGCTGTTCGTGCTGTTCCTGCCCAAGGGAATCTGGGGCACGCTGCTCGATGCGCTGCGTGTCGGAAAGGCGCGGCCATGAACGGCGAATTGCTCCGCGTCGAAGGCATCGGCAAGCGCTTTGGCGGCTTCGTCGCGCTCGAAGACATCACCGTGTCCTTTGCCGCCGGACAACTCACCTCGATCATCGGGCCGAATGGCGCCGGCAAGAGCACGTTCTTCAACATCCTCTCGGGCGCGCTGACCCCGACCTCGGGCAAGCTGCACTTCAGAGGCAGCGAGCTGAATGGCCTGCCGCAGCACCGTTTCGTGCACCGGGGCATCTCCCGCTCCTACCAGATCACGAACATCTTCCCTGACCTCTCCGTGCACGAGAATGTGCGCGTGGCGGCGCAGGCGCTGACGGTGAGCTACGACATCTGGCGCAACCGGGCCCGGCTGACCGAGCTGCACGCGCGTGCCGATGCTGCGCTCGACTCGGTCGGGCTGCTCGCGAAGCGGAACGATCTGGCAAAATTCCTCTCGCACGGCCAGCAACGCGCGCTGGAGATCGCGATCGCGCTGGTCTCCGAGCCGGAGCTGCTGCTGCTCGACGAGCCGACCGCCGGCATGGGGCCGGAAGAGACCAAGGACATGGTTGCGCTGCTCGAACGGCTCGCCGAGAAGCGCACCGTGCTGCTGGTGGAGCACAAGATGAAGATGGTGCTGGGCCTGTCCAAGCGCGTCGTGGTGCTGCACCACGGCCGCCTGCTGGCGGACGGCGCGCCCGATGAGATCCGGAGCAATCCGGAAGTCCGCCGGGTCTATCTCGGACAGAGTGAAGGCTATGGCTGAGACCCCGCTGCTCGAAATCGACGATCTCCACGCCTGGTATGGCACCAGCCATATCCTGCATGGCATCTCATGGCACGTGAACCCGGGCGAGGTGGTCGCGCTCGTCGGCCGCAATGGCGCCGGCAAGACCACGACCCTGCGGGCGATAATGGGGCTGATGCCGAAGGCGACGGGCCGCGTGCGCTTTGCGGGCCGGGAGCTGCTGCCGCTGCGAGCCCACCAGCGCTTCCATCTCGGTCTTGCCTACGTGCCGGAGGAGCGCCGCATCGTCCCCGGCCTCTCCGTGCGCGAGAATCTGCGGCTCGGACTGGTCGCGGCCGGCAGGCAGATCGAGGAGCGTGCCGCGATCGACGAGATTGCCGAAACGTTTCCGCGCCTGAAGGAACGTCTCGATCAGGAGGGCGTGACACTCTCGGGCGGCGAGCAGCAGATGCTGGCGATCGCCCGTGCGCTGATCGCGGACCCCAAAATGATCCTGCTCGACGAGCCGTCGGAGGGCATCATGCCCGTTCTGGTCGAGGAGATGGGCGTGCTGTTCCGTCGCCTGCGCGACGAGGGCAAGACGCTGCTCCTGGTCGAGCAGAACGTCGAATGGGCCCTGCGGCTGGCCGATCGTGCCGTCATCATCGACCAGGGCGAGGTGGTGCATCAAAGCAGTGCCGCGGCGCTGCTGGCGGACAAGGACATCCAGGAACGCTACTGCGCGGTCTGATCGGCCCTTAGGCCACGACCTTGGCTGCTGCACCGTCGAGGCGTTGCCGTTCGTTGGCCAGGTAGTCGTCGATCGCATCGCCGGGCATCGGCTTTGCGAAGTAATACCCCTGGATGTAGTCGCATCCCAGCCGGCGCAGGGTGTCGAGTTGGGCGCGAGTCTCGACGCCCTCGGCGACGCAGGCGATCTCCATATCGTCGCACAGGCCCGTGAGCGACTTGATGATCTTGTGGCTCACCGGATTGTCGTTGATGTCGGCGACGAAGCTGCGGTCGACCTTGATCTTGTCGAGCGGCAACCGGTGCACGTGGCTGAGCGAAGAATAGCCGGTGCCGAAATCGTCCAGCGAAATGCCGCAGCCCATCGCCTTCAGCGTCGCGATCGACTGCTGTGCGCGCACGAAATCGAAGGTGACGGCGGTCTCGGTGATCTCGAAATCGATCCGGTGCGGCGACAGGCCGCTTTTCTCGATGATCGAGATCAGGGGCAGGATGCCCTCGGCCGCACAGACGTCGTGGGCGGAGAGGTTGAACGACAGGCGGATGTGATCGGGCCAGGTCCTGGCCGCCGCGAGCGCGCGAACCAGCAGCGCCTGCGTCAGCGGCCGGATCAGGCCGATACGCTCGGCGGCCGGGATGAAGTCGGCCGGCGACACCAGGCCGAGGCGGGAGCTGCGCCAGCGCGCCAGGACCTCGAAGCCGGCGGTGTGCTCGCTCATGGCGTCCACGATCGGCTGGAACACCAGGTCCATCTCGGTGCTGAAATCGGCGGTGCGCAGCAGGTTCTCGATCACGCCGCGGCTGCGGATCTCGGCCTCGAGCTCGCTCGAGAAGATCACCGTGCGGCCGCGCAGATGGCGCTTGGCGTGATAGAGCGAATAGTCGGCGCATTCATAGAGCGCTTCCGCGGTCGTTGCCGATTGCGGGAACAGCGCAAAGCCGATCGAGCAGGAGAGTCCCGTATGGGCGGTGTCGAGCTGGTAGGGCAGCTTGACCTGATCGCCGATGCGTTGGCCGAGCCGGAGCAGATCCGCATCATCGGGGTCGCCGCAGACGACGAGGCCGAACTCGTCGCCGCCGAGCCGGGCGAATTCCACCCGTTGCGGGCCAAAGCCCTCGCACACCTCGCGGACGCGCCGGCCGGCCTCGATCAGGACGCGGTCGCCGACCGAGTGGCCGTAATTGTCGTTGATTGGCTTGAAGCCGTCGAGATCGATGATGCCGACAGCGACGCGAACGTTCCTGCGCTCGGCGTCCGTGAAGGCGCTCGACAGCTCGGCGAAGAAGCGGCGGCGGTTCGGCAGCTCGGTGAGGGAATCGAGATTAGCGAGGCGGAAGTTCTCGTCCGACAGCGCTTGCGTTGCGGCCTGCTGGGCCAGCAGCGACTTGCGGCTGGCGACCAGATCGGCGAAGTCGCGATAATAGATGACGAGCACCGTCACCATCGCGCCCGAGACCAGGAGGTTGTTGACGGCGATCGCCTTCAACGTCGGCTCGCCGGTGGCCCAGAAGAACAGCACATAAGGCACGTCGACGACCAGCGTCACGATCAGCGCCGCGGAGCGCAGATGCATCAGCGAGAAGATGCAGCCGATCACGGTGACGGCCATGTAGAAGGCGACCTGGCTCTTGGCGAAGGGATCGCCGTAAGGAAACAGTGCGAAGGACCAGGCGGTGAAGCCGGCGCCGATCGGCAGCGTCATCCAGTTGGTGGCGCGCAGATTGCGCAGGATGTCGGCATCGGAGCGTACGAGATGGCGCTGCCGCAGCCACCAGAAGGTACGCAGCGCCGCCAGCACGGTGAGCACGCTCGGCACGATCAGCGTCAGCCAGTCCGGCGCCACGTTCACATAGGTGTAGGCGACGGCGATCGTGTTGCTCATCAGGATGAAGTAGAGCAGCGGGATCTGCTTGGAGAAGGCGTCGAACTGCGCGCGCATCAGGTCCGGGTTGTCGTCCGGCACGCGAAACAGCCGCACCGCGGCGGCGAGATGAGACTTCAAATTGGCGGTCGGCATTGCAATACGTGCCCCGTATCCCTTCAAAACGGAGGCGATCTTGCATGGCGGGGGTAAAGAGCGCGTTAGACGGGTTCCCTAGGAAAAGGCGAGTGCAGGTTGCATGCGGCCGCAGAAATTTCCGGCCGCGTGCATTGGTGAGGTCCCGTTAAGCATAGAGGCCGCCAGGAGGCCGCGCTGCGGCCCCGTCGGCCCGTTCGTGGCCACGTCCCGCCAACCATGCGCACGCCGCGGCTGTCGCGCGGCAGCGCCGGACGATTTGCGGCTCACCTCTCCGGGCGAGGTGAACGTCTCCGCTATTTCTTCTCCAGCGCCGCCGTCTGCTTGGCGAGTTGCTTGTCGAAATCCTCCGACAGGGTCGCCACGTAGGTTGCGTTCTCGCCCGGCTTGACGAACGGGTTGGGCGAGGCGTCCTTGATCTGCTGCGCGCGCTTGGCCTGCATGCCATAGACTTCCGGATGCGGTCCGAGCAGCACGTCGATCTTCATCGCCTTCACCTTGGCGTAGGTCGCGCGATAGTCGTCGACGATGCCGGCATGGGTCGGCTGGCCGACCAGCCGGTTCAACGCCACCGTGCCGCTGCAGAAGAACAGCACCTCGCGGTCCTGGCTGCCGTCCTTGACGGTCATCTCCCAGCTCGTGCAGCCCGGCGAATGGCCGGGCGTCGCATGCGCGATCAGCGTGGTGTCGCCGAGCGTGACCTTGTCGCCTTCCTTGACGGTGCGGTCGACCTTCACCGCGGGGAAGGTGAGGTCCTCGTTCTTCTCGTCGCCCGGATAGTAGCCGCCTTCGAGCAGCGGCTTGTCGCGCTCGCCGGCGATGAGCTGTGCGCCGGTCTCTTTCTTGATCTCGGCGAAGCCGCCGGTGTGATCGAGATGCGCGTGCGTGTTGAGGATGATCTTGATGTCGGCGACCTTGAAGCCGAGCTTGGCGATGTTGTCCTTGATCATGCCGGTCGACTGGGGCATCGCCGTGTCCATCAGGATCAGGCCCTGCGAGGTCTTGATGACGTAGACGGCAATGCCGTCGGTGCCGACATAGTAGATGTTGCCGATCAGTTGGAACGGCTCGAACGGAGCGGTCCATTTCTTCATGGCGATCGCCAGGAAATCCTTGATGGTCTGCGCCTGCGCGCCGGACGAGAGCAGGGCCAGTGCACACAGCGTGGCCGCGAGCTTTCTCATAGTTTGCCTCCCGAATTGTTCTTCATTTTTGATCGGACACGACTCTCGTACGGCTCGACCGGCGGTCAAGTTACGTCGTGCTCGTTGCGGCAGCAACACCACATGCCGTCAAATATCCAGCCGTATGCGCGGAATGAGCGCGCCTCGCCGGTTTGAGCATGGCGGCCTTGCCGCAACGCGGCCGGTTGACGTTTGACCGCGCTAGAGGAGGCCGCCATACTTTGCGTCAAGACGGGCCGGAAAGACCCAGTCAGCACCGGGAGCTGAAATGACAAGTTCATTATCCGTCCTTGCGGGGACGCTGATTGCTTTCGTCTCCGTCTCGGCAAGCCTGGCGCAACCGGCCTGCGTCACCCAGAACATGGCCGTGCCGCCGGGCGCCAACACCACCGACAAGGCCGCGCCGTTCTTCATTGACACGACGGGGCTCGACTTCAAGACGGCGCCGCCGACGCGCGATCCCCTCAGTGCCAACTACCCGCGCGCGACCGAATTGCCGGATGGAACGCTGCCGCCGCCGGGCGCGGAAGGCAATTTCATCATCGGTCCCACCCACAATCCCGCGCCGGAGACGATCGCGAAGGAGGGCGTGCCGCGCGGAACGACGAAATCCTTCACGCTCACCTCGAAGGAGAGCACGATCTACAATCCCGGCCTGATCCGTGATGACGTTGCCGGCTGCACCAATTCCTCGATCATGACGACCGTCACGGCACCTGACGACAAGTCGCACATGATCGTCACCACCAGCCATCCCGGAGTCTGGTCGCGGACGATCGACGTCTACGTGCCCGCGCAGTATGTGCGCGGCAGCGAGGCGCCATTCATCGTGGTCGGCGACGGTGGCTCCAACGCCTACAAGGATATCGCCACCACGCTCGACAATCTGATCGCGCAGCGCCGGGTGCCGCCGATGATCGCGATCCAGATCGGCAATGGCGGCCAGGACGCGCAGGGCAGCCAGCGCGGTCGCGAATATGACGCGGTGTCAGGCGTCTACGCGCAATTCGTCGAACGCGAGGTGCTGCCGCTGGTCGAGAAGAATGCCGACGTGAAGCTGACCAAAAACCCTGATGGCCGCGCGACCATGGGGCTGAGCTCGAGCGGCGCTGCCGCCTTCACCATGGCGTGGTTCTATCCCGATCTCTATCACCGCGTGCTGGCGTTCTCGCCGACCATGGTCAACCAGCAATGGCCGCACGATCCGTCGTTACGCGGCGGTGCCTGGGAATATCACAGTGCATGGGCGGGGCCGGCCGGTCCCAATCTGATCTGGAAGGCGGGCGCGCTGACCCCCTCCGATCCGCCCGGCGTGCCGCTGATGGTGGCCGCGCCGACGAAGCCGATCCGCTTCTGGTTCTTCGGCGGCGACCAGGACCTGTTTTATCCGAACCCCACCATTCCCGACGGCATGCATGACTGGACGCTGTCGAACGCACTGATGGCGAAGATGCTGGCGGAGAAGGGCTATCACTACCAGTTCCTGTTCGTGCGCAACGCCAAGCACGTCGATCGTCCGACGATTGCGCAGACGCTGCCGTCGGCGCTGGAGTGGGTGTGGAAGGGCTATCCAATTCCCTGAAGGGAGGCGCGCGCCTATCGCCCGATCGTCACGCCCGCGGTCGAGCGCATGGCGTCCCTGAGGCTCCGCGCGTTCATGTCGTCGAGGACCTGTCGCGTCAGCGCGGTGGTCTGGCCGGGCGTGTCGAGGATCGTTTCGCCGCGCGAGGATGAGAGCCGGTCCGCCCTGGAGGGCGTGGCGGAAGCGGTGGCGGGCGCCATCGCATGCGCGTGGTGCGGCCGCTTGCCGGACGCGGCAAAGGCGCCTTGCGGGATGCAGAGGGCGGCGATGACGATCAGTCGGAAGGATGTCGCGGGCATGCGATCTCCCATGTCCAGAGCGTCACTCTAGCACATGGGGAGCGTTCGCAGGGAAAAGGATCAGGCGAGGGCGGCCTGGCGTTCCCGCGCGGCTTCACGGACCCGGTCCGGAACACGCGGCTCGGCGAGCCGGGTGAAGCTGCGATGGGCTGCCGGCGCGGGGGCCTCGACGATGACGCCCTCGCAGACGATCTGACCGCCGAGCAACCTGAATTCCAGCTTGTCGTAGCGCGGCATGGTCTCGCCGTCCGCCGGAGGCAGCAGCCCGATGCTGCCCTGGATGTTCAGCGTCGCATCGCCGGTGCCGTGAAGCCGTGGGTTCCACATCCTGATTCCGGTCTCGGCCCAGCGCTGCCGGATCAGTGCGGCACGATCGGCCGGCTCCGCAGGTCCGGCACGGACCTTCGGTGCGCTGCGGACCGCCGGTGCAGGAGATGCAAGCGCCGGTTCCGGCGCGATCTCCGTGACGATGGTGGGCGAGCTCTCAGCGACGACCGCCTCAACGACAGGCTCGGGGTCGTTTGCAGGAGCCGGCTCGATCTCGATGGCGACGCTGGCAGACGGAGCCTCGTCGATATCGCCCGCGGCGACATCCTCGTCCGAGACGTCACTGGCGGCCAGCGCAACGCAGGCCTCCTCTATGGCGATCGGCTCTGCATCCTCGGGGATGCCGGGAGAGTGAGCATCGCCGACGGTCAGATCGATGACTTCAACGGGCGTGATCGCGACATCGGTGGACGAGACGGTGGTCTCTTCAGCAACGACGGGCTCTGCGTCACTCGGGAACTCGGCAATCGGATCGCTGGAGATGATGACGGGCGCGACGTCGACGAGTTCGCTTTCGACATCGATCGACGCGACCGTGGCCTGCTCGGTGCTGCTGGCCTCGACCTCGACGGAAACCTCCGCAGGCGGATCGTTGTCGATGACGAGTTCAGGGACAACCGTTGGCTCGGCCACGATGTCGATGGGCGGGACTGCAGCTTCTGCCACGACAACCGGCTCGGCCTCTGTCGCCGTCTCCGCGGGCGCATCGTCAGCGACGCAGAGTTCAACTGGCGCGGCCGGCAGGACCTCTGCGACGGTGGGGATCGCGGCGTCGTTCGCGGCGACCGTCTCGCTCGCCGGCGGCTCGGCCTCGACGCTGATGTCGGAAGATGCGGTCTCGGCGGCGTCGGCAACGATGGCGGGCGGATCGTCTGCCGCGATCGGCACAGCACCGACACTGCCGCCGTGCGGCACGGGCCGAAGCCGGGAAAACGCCCATTTCACCGCAGGGATGCGGCTCAGCAACGATATCAGTCTCGAAAGCACTGGGAGTTGTCCAAGAGATACTCGGCGTGAGGCAATCGCTGATTCGCCAGCAATATGAAAAACTGCCCCGTCCGTCACATCGATGTCAATGTAGCCGGGACCAATTGCAGAACATCCGCACACCGTGCGCGAGCAGGCCCGCCCCTCGATTCGAATCTGCGGCGGTGATGCAAGCAACCTGCCGATCGATCTGGTCTTTTCGAGGGAGGGGATGCCGCCCCTCCCAGAGTTTGCCTCCCAAAGCTTGCGCGGTTGTTTGCGGTTCCCTGCGCCTCTCTTCGCGGCTAGTTTGGAACCCCACGGCACCCGGGAAGGATGACGCATGAAAAGGATAGTCGCCATCGGAGCAGCTCTGCTCTGGTCCACCATCGCATTCGCGCAGGATCGCACCATCACGGTAGCGTCGACGACGTCGACCGAGCAGTCGGGCTTGTTCGGCTATCTGCTGCCGCTGTTCACGAAGGCAGAGGGCATCAATGTCAAGGTCGTTGCCGTCGGCACCGGCCAGGCGCTCGACATCGGGCGCCGCGGGGATGCCGACGTGGTGTTCGTCCATGACAGGCCCGCCGAAGACAAGTTCATGTCCGAAGGGGAGGGCGTGAAGCGTTTTGACGTGATGTACAACGACTTCATCGTCGTCGGCCCGAAAAGCGATCCGGCGCGGATTTCCGGCAGCAAGGACGTGACCGATGCGCTGCGCAAGATCGCCGCGGCAAAGGCGCCGTTCATCTCGCGCGGCGACAAGTCCGGCACGCACGCAGCCGAACTGAGATTGTGGAAAGAGGCGGGCGTCGATCTCGGTGCCGGCAAGGACAGCTGGTATCGCGAGATCGGTCAGGGCATGGGGCCGGCCTTGAACATGGCCTCGTCGTCGAATGCCTATGTGCTGTCGGATCGCGGCACCTGGCTGTCGTTCAAGAATCGCGGCGAGCTCGCCATCCTCACCGAAGGCGACAAGCGGCTCTTCAACCAGTACGGCGTCATGCTGGTCAATCCGGCGAAGCATTCAAATGTGAAGGCACAGGACGGGCAGGCCTTCATCGACTGGCTGGTGTCACCGAAAGGGCAGCAGGCGATCGCCGGCTACAAGGTCGGCGGCGAGCAGCTATTTTTCCCCAACGCGGCCAACTAGCAGGAAGGCGACGGTCGACACCGCGACGCTGAGCGCGAGCAGGATCAGTCCGAGGCCGAGCGCCAGCGGCAGGTCGCCCTTGCTGGTTTCCAGCGCGATCGCGGTCGTCATCGTGCGCGTGAAGCCGCGGATGTTGCCGCCGACGACGATGATGGCGCCGACCTCAGCGATCGCGCGCCCGAACGCCGCGAGGAAGGCCGTCAGCAGCGAGGTGCGTCCCAGCGCGAGCAGGAGCGCCATGCTGCGGAAGGCCGACAGCCCGTCGATCCGCGCCAGATCGCCATACTCGGCCCAGAGCAGGCTCGCCGGTCGGTGCACCAGCGCCACCACGATCGGCGTCGCGAGCAGCGTCTGCGCGATCACCATCGCGGTGGGCGTGAACAGCAGCCCTGCCGGCCCCAGCGGGCCGGATCGCGACAGCAGCAGATAGAGCGCGAGCCCGACCACGACCGGCGGGAGGCCGAGCAACGCATTGGTCAGCACGATGATGACCTGCCGCCCGCGGAAGCGGGTGATCGCGAGAAAGGCGCCAAACGGCGCGCCGATCAGCAGCGCGACGATGCTGGCGGTCAGGCTGACGCGGACCGACAAGGCCACGATGCCGAGCAGCTCGGCATCGGCCTCGCCGATCAGCGCGAAGGCGGCGGCAAAGGATCGCGCGAAGTCGTTCATCCGCGCCTGAACTTCGGGGTTCGGCAGCGCGCCTGCGGGGTATCGATGTCGAGGTTGCGCAAGCGCGTCACGGGCAGGTCCCTGCAATTCGTCGTCTGGAGCAAAGCCGCGAGCCGCAGCCCGCGATCGAAGGCGCTCACACAATACCCGGCAGGAGCGTTTTGAAAACCCGGTTCAACCGGCGAGGAATGCCGCAGCCGTCCCGGCGTCAGGACGCGCGCAGCCGGGCATTTGGCTGCGCCGGGGCGCCGCCCCAAAGCCAGCTTGCAAGCGGGACGGCGAGGAGCGCGCCGGCGAGCTGCGCGGCGATGAAGGCCGGGACGCCCTGCGGCGCGATGCCCGCGAAGGTGTCGGACAGCGACCTGGCGATGGTGACCGCCGGATTGGCAAAGGAGGTCGAGGCCGTGAACCAGTACGCCGAGGTGATGTACAGGCCGACCGCGTAAGGCACGGCGGCCGGTGTTCGCGAGGCGACGCCGAAGATCGTCAGCAGCAGGCCGAAGGTCGCAGTGGCTTCGGCGAGCCATTGTCCGGCTCCGCTGCGTTGCGTCAGGGAGAGCTGGAGCAGCGGAAGCTCGAACATCAGATGCGCGATCCACACGCCGACGATTGCGCCCGATATCTGTGCCGCGACATAGGTCGCCGCGTCCCTCCAGGCCGTCTCGCCGCGCATGGCGAAGGCCAGCGTCACCGCCGGATTGAAATGGGCGCCCGACACGGGGGCAAAGGCGAGGATCAGTGTGACCAGGATTGCGCCGGTGGCGATCGTGTTGCACAGCAGCGCGAGGGCGACGTTCCCGCCCGAAAGCTTCTGCGCCATGATCCCCGAGCCGACCACCGCGGCAAGCAGGAACGCCGTCCCGAGCCATTCGGCGAAGGCGCGGCGCGCAAGCCCCGGCATCAGGCGCCGCGCTCCAGGCGGACCCGCTCGCCGTCTTCCTTGACGAACTCGCCCTGTTGCGCGGGCAACAGATCCAGCACCAGCTCGGACGGGCGGCAGAGTCTTGCGCCCTGCGGCGTGACCACGATCGGCCTGTTGATGAGGATCGGGTGCGCCATCATCGCGTCGAGAAGCTGGTCGTCGGTCAGGGCGGGGTCACCGAGCCCGAGCTCGCCATAGGGCGTGCCCTTTTCGCGGAGCAACTCGCGCACGGAAAGTCCCATGCGCAGGGCGAGCTGCTGCAACATCGCCCGCGACGGCGGCGTCTTCAGATATTCGATCACGTGCGGCTCTATGCCGGCGTGGCGGATCATCGCGAGCGTGTTGCGCGAGGTGCCGCAAGCGGGGTTGTGGTAGATGATCGCGTCCATGGCGGGGCCTTCAGCAACAGGCCGACGATGGCTTCGGCGCTGCCTGAGGCGCGCAGCACGCCGATTGCTGCTCGGCCGGCTTGGCATGCGCAACCCGCGCGCCGTTCTCGCCGGTGCCGTCGCCATAGTCCGTGCTCTCGCCGGTGGTATGGAACGTCTCCCAGGCGATGCCGGCGGGATCGTCGATCCAGGATTTCTCCGACTTCGCGTAGCAGCAGGTCGTCTCGCCCTGCTCGACGATGTTGCCGCCGGCCTGGCGCAGCCGCCCGTAGACCTCCTGAAGCTCGTCGCCGGTCTCGACCTGGATGCCGAGATGATCGAGGCCGGGCTCGCGCCCGCGCGTCGAGATCGCGAAGTTCACGCGAGGGTCTTCGAGCATCCATTTGGCATAGTCGGATTTCACGACTGAGGGCTCGCTCGCGAACAGGGCCGAATAGAACCGGATGGAGTGGGGGAGATCCGCGACGGACACGTGAACGTGCAGGCGCTTCATGCTCTGTCCTTTCAGGCTGGCACTCGACTGCGCTTTCGCGCGGGCTTGCAGGCGGGAGCCGGCGCGCAAGACGTTCCGCCGCAGCAATTCTCGGTCAGGAAGCCGACGAGCGCGTTCATGGTTTCGAACCGCGCCGCATAGATCATCGAGCGCCCCTCGCGCCGCACGGTGGCAAGGCCCGCCATCCGCAGCCGGTCGAAGTGAAAGGTCAGCGTGTTGGGCGCGAGATCCAGCGCCTCGGCGACCGCGCCCGCCGCCATGCCGTCGGGGCCGGCCTGCACCAGCAGGCGGAACACGTCGAGGCGATTGTCCTGGGCAAGCGCGGCGAGCGCCGCGACGGCGTCCATCTTTTCCATATTTCAACGATTATTGAAATAATGGCGCGCTGTCAATCGGGATCGAGCTACTCGTTCTCGATCCCGATGGCTGCCCGATCACGAGACAGCCTCAGCGTTTGGCGCTCGCCGACGCCGAAACGGTGGTGGTGTCGAGGTTCTGCTGCCAGTAGCGTTCGATCTGGTTGATCAAGGCCGGGGGAAGGGGGACGTAGTTGAGCGTCTCGGCCTGGGTCTTGCCGTTCTCCAGCGACCAGCGAACGAAGTCGATGGCGGCTGCCGATCGTTCCCGCGATTTCGGCGCCTTCGGCATCAGCACGAAGGTGGTGGCCGTGATCGGATAGGCGTCTTCGCCGGATGCGTTGGTGAGCACGAGATGGAAGTCCTTCGCCGCCTGCCAGTCCGCGCGCGCGGCCGCCGCCTGGAACGAAGCCGCATCGGGGACGACGAAATTGCCGGCGCTGTTCTGCACCATGGCAAACGAGATTCGATCCAGCCGTTGCAGCGCGTAGGTATATTCGAGATAGCCGATCGCGCCGGGCACGAGACCGACCAGCGCGGCGACACCGTCATTGCCCCGGCCGCCGAGGCCAAGCGGCCATTCGACCGAGGTGCCTTCGCCGACGCTCGCCTTCCATTGCGGGCTGACCTTCGAGAGGTAGTTCGACCAGTTGAACGTGGTTCCGGATCCGTCGATGCGATGGACCACCGTGATCGCAGTATTCGGCAGCCTGATGTCGGGATTGATCGCTCGGATGGCCGGATCGTTCCAGGATTTGAGCTTGCCGAGATAGATGTCGGCGAGCATCTGGCCGGTGAAGCGGATCTCGCCGGGCTTGACGCCGTCGATGTTGACGACAGGCACGACGCCGCCGATCACGATCGGGAATTGCATCAGGCCGAGGTGGTCCAGCTCCTCGGGCGCGAGCGGCATGTCGCTGGCGCCGAAATCGATGCTGTCCTTCCTGACCAAAGCGAGGCCGACGCTGGAGCCGACGGCCTGATAGCTGACGATGTTGCCCGTTGTCGCCTTGTACGCGTCGATCCATCTCGCCATCACGGGCGCGACGAAGGTCGAGCCGGCTCCCCTGGTCTCGGCGGCGAGGCTTTGCGTGGCGACGAGCAACGCGGCGAGGATGATCGGCAGCTTGATGTGCTTGTTCATGTGCACGAGGCTAACAGCCCGGGCACGCGGCCGATGTGGCCTAAGTCACAATACGTTGCCGGTCATTGCGGGCGGAAACGCTCAGCGGCTCTGCCCGCGCGGCTGATTGGCATAGCGTGGATTGATGCCGCAATGAGCCCGCGTGCCCGAGGCGGATGCCCGGCACTGGTCGCGTGTCGAGAAGGCGCAATTGCCGGGATAGCCCCATCGATCGCCCTGCAGGCAATAGCGGGCGGCGTGGGCGCCGGAGCTCGCTCCGACGGTGCACAGGATGAAGAGGATGGCGCCGATCATGCGGTGGGACATGAAGCCTCCCAGTCGATTTGATTCAACTTGCTGGTTTGTACCGGATCTTGAAATCCGGCATGGCTCGCCGCGCAATGTTCGCACGGCTTCGCATCCTATGATTGATCCAGATCAAGGAGATCACGGGCGCCAAGGACCGCGGGATCAGATCGACCCACGCAGCTCCTCGATCAGCCGGCCGCACTGCTCATCGGTTCCCACCGTGATGCGCAGGAAGTTCTCGATGCGCGGCTTCTTGAAATGCCGGACCAGAACGCCGCGCTGGCGAAGGGCGCCGGCGAGATCGGTTCCGCTCCGGCTGCGATGCCGCGCGAACACGAAGTTGGCGAGTGACGGCAACATCTCGAAACCGAGCTGTTCGAGATCGCGCGCCAGCAGGTCGCGGCTCCTGATGATGCGGTCGCGGGTCTCGATGAACCAGGCCTCGTCCTCGATGGCGGCCACCGCACCGGCGATGGCGAGGCAATCGAGCGGATAGGAGTTGAAGCTGTCCTTGACCCGCTCCAGCGCCTCGATCAGCGGCCGTTGGCCGATGGCAAAGCCGACCCGCAAGCCCGCGAGCGAACGCGATTTCGAGAAGGTCTGGACGACGAGCAGATTGTCGTGCTGCGCGACGAGCGGCACGGCGCTCTCGGCGCCGAAATCGACATAGGCTTCGTCCACCACCACCAGCCGGTCCGGATTCTCCGCGAGTAGCGCGGCGATCGCCTCGCGCGGAAGGGCAATGCCGGTGGGCGCATTGGGATTGCAGAGCAGGATGGCGCTCGATGGCCGCCTGTAGTCGGCAGTCTCGATCCTCATCGCGGCATCGAGCGGCACTTCCTCGCGCGCTATGCCATAGAGGCCGCAATAGACCGGGTAGAAGCTGTAGGTGACATCGGGAAACAGAAGCGGTGCGTCGTGCTTCAGGAGCGCCTGGAAGGTGTGGGCCAGAACCTCGTCCGACCCGTTGCCGACGAACACCTGCTCGGGCGCAACGCCGCTATGGGCCGCGATCGCCTCGCGCAGGCGCGTGGCGTGCGGGTCGGGATAGAGGCGCAACCGCTCCGCGGCCGATGCGATCGCCGTCAGCACGCGCGGCGAGGGGCCGTAGGGATTCTCGTTGGTGTTGAGCTTGACGATGCCGTCCTGCTTCGGCTGCTCGCCCGGCACATAGGGCGAAAGCGTGTGGACGACGGGACTCCAGAAGCGGCTCATGATCTCCAATCCGAACTTGGCCCGGCACAGTAGGGTATGCGGGGCCTCGGGAGAAGTGCATCTGTCTTCAGCGTCTCCGGGCAGGTCCGCATGGACCTCAGGCCACGTTCCCCCAGGCGCGGCCTTCATGCTAGCCTCATCGTGCAAACGCAAGAGCTGAAAACAGCAACGAAGGCCGGCGCGGCCCAAATTCATCAGTGGCCAGCGCAGAAGAGCCGCAAAGAGAGGAACACATGCCGGGTGCTGCCCTTGTCACCGCTCCCTCCATTCCGACCGCGCCCGTGACGCCGGCCGTTCTCGACGGCTTGCACGCCATCGTGGGCGACAAGGGGCTGCTGCTGGAGGAGCACGACAAGCGGCCGTTCGTGAGCGATTGGCGCGGCGAGCTGCTGGGCCAGGCCGCGGCGGTCGTGCGTCCGGCCCGCACCGCGGAAGTCTCCGCTGTCGTCAAGCTCTGCCATGACAACGGCATTGCCATCGTGCCGCAGGGCGGCAACACCGGCCTGATGGGTGGTGCCACGCCCTGGCCCAAGCACCGCGGCATCCTGCTATCACTTGGCCGCATGAACCATGTGCTGCATGTCGATCCCGTCGGCTACACCATGACGGTCGAGGCGGGCTGCATTCTCCAGACGCTTCAGGACACGGCGGCGCGCCACGACCGCTTCTTTCCGCTCAGCCTCGGTGCGCAGGGCTCGTGCATGATCGGGGGCAATCTCTCCACCAATGCCGGCGGCGTGCAGGTGCTGCGCTATGGCAATGCGCGCAATCTGGTGCTGGGTCTAGAGGTCGTCCTGGCCAACGGCGATGTCTGGGACGGGCTGCGCGCGCTCAAGAAGGACAACACCGGCTACGATCTCAAGCACCTGTTCATGGGCGCGGAAGGCACGCTCGGCATCATCACCAAGGCGGTGCTGAAGCTCTGGCCGGCGCCGAAGGACGTCTGCACGGCATGGCTCGCGATCCGCGATCCCAGCGCGGCGATCGAGCTGCTGTCGGAGGCGCATGCCGCCTCCGACGACAATGTCAGCTCCTGCGAGCTGATGAGCCGCGCCTGCACCGACATGGTGCTGCGGCATATTCCCGCCACCCAGGATCCGCTCAAGGCGGACACCGAGTGGTATCTCCTGCTCGAATGGTCGTCGGCCCGCCCGCGGCAGGACGGCGGCGCCGGCATGTCGGACAGGATGGAGCAATTCCTGGCCGATCAGCTCGAGGCGGGCCGGGTGCTGGATGCGGTGATCGCGCATACCGAAGCGCAATCGCGCAACATGTGGCGCATTCGCGAGAGCGTGGCCGAGGCCTCCCGCGCCGAGGGGCCGGGCATCAGCTACGACGTGTCGGTCGCGATCTCGCGGATTCCCGAATTCATCGGCAAGGGTCTGAAGGCCGCGCTCGACATCCTGCCGACGATCCGGCCCTATCCGCTCGGCCATATCGGCGACGGCAATGTGCATTTCTCCTTCATGGGTCCGAAGGGCATGGATCGCGAGACGCTCGGCCAGCATTCCCCGGCGATCACGCGGGCCGTCAACGACCTCATCACGTCCATGGGCGGCTCGATCTCGGCCGAGCACGGCATCGGCATCGAGAAGCTCGACGAGCTCCAGCACTACCGCTCCAGGACCGAGCTCGACGTCATGCGCACGATCAAGCGAGCGCTGGACCCCAAGAACATCATGAATCCGGGCAAGGTGCTCCGCCTCGACTGACCGGGGACCCGCCACCGTCGGCCGGCGGTCCTCCGGCGCCCGCCGCAGGCGGTATCTCGTGCAAACCCGGGCAAAACGGGCCGCGGAAGCGCCAAATCACGCCGTTTCGCCGCGGACGGGCGGCTTTATTCCCGCCATGGATGCTTTAAGGAAGGGGCAGGATCAGGTCGCAGGCGCCCCTTGGCGGTGCTAGACCCTGATGCAGGAACAATGGAGCCGGGCCCACAGCCGGCCGGCCCGCAAGGATGAAGGATATGAGGCAATGATCCAGACCGTTGGCATCATCGGGGCAGGGACCATGGGGAACGGCATCGCGCAGATCTGCGCGGCGGCCGGGCTCTCGGTCGTGATGGTCGACATCTCCGATGCGGCGGTGAACCGCGGCCTGTCGACCGTTGGCGGCAGCCTCGATCGCCTGGTCAAGAAGGAGAAGATGTCGGCCGCCGACCGCGATGCGACGCTCAAGCGCATCACCGCCACGACCGACCGCGCGAAGCTGTCGGATTGCGACCTCGTCATCGAGGCCGCCACCGAGAACGAGGAGCTCAAGGTCAAGATCCTGAAGGAGCTTTGCGCCACCCTGTCGCCGCGCACGCTGCTGGCGACCAACACCTCGTCGATCTCGATCACCAAGCTCGCCGCAGCGACCGACCGTCCCGACCGCTTCATCGGCATGCACTTCTTCAACCCGGTCCCGGTGATGGCGCTGCTGGAGCTCATCCGTGGCCTGCAGACCTCCGACGACACCCACGCCAAGGCGCTCGATTTCGCCAAGCGCGTCGGCAAGGTGGCGATCACGGCCAAGAACAGCCCGGGCTTCGCCGTCAACCGCATCCTCTGTCCGATGATCAACGAGGCGATCTTCGCGCTCCAGGAAGGGATCGCGACGGCAGAAGAGATCGATGCCGGCATGAAGCTCGGCTGCAACCACCCGATCGGACCGCTGGCGCTCGCCGATCTCGTCGGCCTCGACACCATGCTCTCGGTCATGGAGGTCTTTTACAAGGGCTTCAACGATCCCAAATATCGGCCAGCGCCGCTGCTGAAGGAGATGGTCGATGCCGGCCATCTCGGCCGCAAGACCGGGCAGGGCTTTTACACTTACAGCGCCTGATCTGGTAATCGCTGCGAAGACGGTGCCGTAGGGTGGGCAAAGCAAAGCGTGCCCACCTGCTGTTGCCGTATTGGACTGATGGTGGGCACGGCGCAAATGCGCCTTTGCCCACCCTACGATACTGATCAAGGTGCAAGCGGGCGGGCTCGAAATGCCCGCCGCTCCATCCCGCAATTTGCGCTGTGACAAAGACGTTGCGCGCAATTGGCCTGACAATGTCGAACGGGCGGCTCGCGGGAGCAACGAAACGGAACTTAAAGGACATGTCGGATCGACTGAAGGCCGAGCGCGAAGCTGCGGCCGCACGGCGGAACCTGTTGACCCAGGATGCGATCGAGCGCACCGGGATCAATGAGGAGATGATCGGGGAACTCGTCACTCGCTTCTACGGGCGCGTGCGCGAGGACGCTCTGCTGGGACCGGTGTTTGCGATCGTGCAGAATTGGGACGAGCATCTCGCCAAGCTCAGGGATTTCTGGTCGTCGGTCGTGCTGATGAGCGGCCGCTATCATGGCTCGCCGATGCGGGCCCACATGCCGCTGAGCCTGGTCGGCGATCATTTCGATCGCTGGCTCGATCTGTTCGAACAGACCGCGCGCGAAGTCTGCCCGCCGCCGGCAGCCAGTCTCTTCATCGACAAGGCAAGGCGCATCGCCGACAGTTTCGAAATGGCGTCGGCAACTGTCGCGGGCCGCATCGCGTCCCCGCGTCACGTGCTGAGGTCGTGAATACAAAATGCCTGCCTGAGAAACGTGCAACTCGCATCGCGATAGCGCGTTGCACCAATTCCAACATCATCGGTCTGATCTGCAAAATCATCATGTCGCTCGCGCGGCGCGACGTAGAATTTGCGAAAACGCGCTCGAATGCGTTCAGTCTTGCTCAATCACCGCGAGCAAAGCCATATTGATGCACTGCGGCGCCAATTCTTCGCCTTGTTTTCGGCAGAGTTCCAGCGCCTGCTAGCGAGCATGGCGCGCGCATCGTTCAACACCACGTCTTCATCCTCCGAGAGTGCTGCGGAACCTGCTGTTGACGCGGGCACGGAGCAGTCGCGGCGAACGCTGCTGCTCGGCGCACTCGCCACCACTGCATGCCTCGGCTGTTCAACGCAGTCACGCGCCGGCGAGGATGCACCCGGGGCCGATGAACGGCCGCAGAAGGGCGACGTGCTTGTCTTTTCCGAAGGCGATCAGGAAGGAAAGCCGGTCACGCTAGCCGACCTCACGGCCGGCGGGCCGCCGGTGCATGCCTGGCCGAAGGACCCCAAGACATCGGTGGTGCGTAGCGCCTCCCGGCTCAACGAGATCCTGATCATCCGCCTCGATCCCGCCGAGCTCGACGAGAAGACCCGCGAGCGCGCCGTCGACGGCATCCTCGCCTATTCGGCGATCTGCTCGCATGCCGGCTGTCCCGTGACCGCCTGGGTGAAGAGCGATGTCGGCGACAACGATGTGTTCAAGTGCATGTGCCACAACTCCGAATACGATCCTCGCGCGGGCGCGCAGGTCGTGTTCGGACCGGCGCCGCGGCGCCTCGCGGCGCTGCCGCTCGCGATCGCTGACGGCTCGCTCAGCGTCGCCGGCAACTTCATCGGAAAGGTAGGTGGCGTGCAGCCCGGATGATGGGCGGTGCGGGATATGCCCGCGTCACGAGAGGCCGCATCCGCCGAGGGGCGGACGACGGGACGAACGACAAGAATTCAACACAAGAATTCAAAACGGATGAAAAAGGGGAACGTCCATGAACACCTCGATGACCAGGAAGCAATGGTACCTGTCCGGCTTTGTCGCCTTCACCTGTTTTGCCGCGACCGCCGCGATGGCCGGACCGATCGAGAATTATTCACCGGTGACTGCGCAGCGGCTGGAAAATCCGGAACCCGCCAACTGGATGCTCTACCGGCGCACCTATGACGGGCAGGGCTATAGCCCGCTCGACCAGATCAACACCTCGAACGTGAAGAACCTCACGCCGGTCTGGACCTTTGCCACCGGCGTCGTCGAAGGCCACGAGGCGCCGCCCATTATCAACAACGGCGTGATGTTCGTGGCGACCCCGATGGGGCAGGTGATCGCGCTGAACGCGAAGACCGGCGACGAATATTGGCGCTACAAGCGGCAGCTCCCCGACGATCTGTTCCAGTTGCATCCGACCAGCCGCGGCGTCGGCCTCTGGGAAGACAAGCTCTATCTCGCCACCACCGACGACCACGTCGTCGCGCTCGATGCCAAGACCGGCAAGGTGGTATGGGACACCAAGGTGCAGGATTACAAGAAGGGTCAGTACATGACCCTGATGCCGCTCGTCGTCGACGGCAAAGTCATCGTCGGCGGCTCCGGCGGCGAGTTCGGCGTGCGCGGCTATGTTGCCGCCTTCGATGCCAAGGACGGCAAGGAGCTGTGGCGGACTTACACGATTCCCGGCGAGGGCGAGCCCGGTCACGACACCTGGCAGGGCGACGACTGGAAGAACGGCGGCGGCTCGGCCTGGATGACCGGCAATTACGACAAGGACACCAAGACGGTCTATTGGGGCGTCGGCAACGCCGCGCCTTGGCCCGGCGAGATGCATCCCGGCGACAATCTCTACACCTCGTCGGTGCTCGCGCTCGATCCGAACAACGGCAAGATCAAGACCTATCACCAGTACCATCAGAACGATTCATGGGACTGGGACGAGGTCGAAGCGCCGATCCTGATCGACCTGCAACGCGATGGACGCAACATCAAGAGCCTGGTCCATCCCGGCCGCGACGCGATCTTCTGGGTGCTCGAGCGCACGCCGACCAAGATCAACTACGTCGCCGGCTGGCCGTTCGTCTCCACGGATGTCTGGAAGGGCATCGATGCGGAGACCGGCAAGCCGATCGTCGATCCCGCGCACAAGCCCGTCGTCGGCAAGCGCGTCGAGTTCTGTCCGTCGCTGTGGGGCGGCAAGGACTGGCCGTCGGCGGCCTATAGTGAAAGGACCAAGCTCGTCTACGTGCCCGCCAACGAGAATTTCTGCGGCGGTTTCACCGGCGAGAAGCTCCCGCTCAAGCCCGGCGAGCTCTGGCTCGGCACAAAGCCCGAGGATATCGGCCTCAAGGCCAAGCCCGGCGCCGATCATTTCGGCGAGCTCCAGGCTTGGGATCCCGCGACGGGCAAGAAGGTGTGGCAGCACAACTTCCCGAAGTCGCAGCTGTTCGGTTCGGTGACGGCGACCGCAGGCGATCTCGTCTTCGCAGGCGGTACCAACGACCGCAACTTCCGCGCCTTCAACGCCAAGACCGGCGAGCTGTTGTGGGAGCAGAAGACCAACTCCGGCATCATGGGCATGCCGGTGTCCTACGAGATCGACGGCACGCAGTACATTGCGATCCAGTCGGGCTGGGGCGTGGACGCGCAGCGCATCCAGGATGCGCTGGCGACCAACAATATCGGCATCGAGTCCAACGTGCCTCAAGGCGGCGTGATCTGGGTGTTCGCGCTGAAGAAGTAAGCTCCGCGGCGGATCGACGAAGGCGGAGCAGCAGGGGGGTGGCGAATGCGGCGGACGGCAACGTCCGCCGCATTTTGCGTGGGCTTCTTCCTTCTCCCCTTGCGGGAGAAGGTGGCGCGTAGCGCCGGATGAGGGGTATCTCTCCGCGAATTCAACAGCGTGATGAATGCGCGGAGGGATACCCCTCACCCAAGTGAGTTTGTCGCAACCAGCGTCGCTGCCCTCTCCCACAAGGGGAGAGGGCGCATCAATGCGCAACCGCTTAAGACCACTACTTCCCCTGCCTGTCCACCTTGTCCTTTTCCTTCTGGTTCATCTCCTGAACCTTGGGGTCGGTGCTGGTCTGCCCTGTGGTCTGACTGGTCGAAGGCGGCGGGGCGCTGGCGTTGGGCAACGAGTTTTGCTCCGGCGCGGTGGGGCGTGTCGCGGTGGTCGGGGGCGTCGTGTTGCTCTGGGCGTAGACGCTCACTGCGGTCAAGGAAAAGGCGCCCGACAGCATGGAGACTGCGAGCGCCTTTGAGATGTTGGTCATCGATCTGCTCCTGTCAGATCGATGGAAACGGCGCGAGGCCGTCTCGGTTCCGTTCCTTTACGCTTCCAATTGCTTGCCGAGCGGAAGGTTTCGGATGCGCTTCCCGGTCGCCGCGAAGATCGCATTCATCAACGCGGGCGCGAACGGGGGAACGCCGGGCTCGCCAACGCCGCTCGGCGGCGTATCGGGTCCGGGCGGCACGATGTAGACGTTGGTCACGATGGGCGACTCGTCCATCCTGATGACCTGGAAGTCGTCAAAGTTCTTCTGCTCGACCTTGCCGTCCTTGAAAGAGATCTCGCCGTATTTGGCGACGCTCAGCCCCATGATCGCCGCGCCCTCCATCTGCGAAGCGATGCGCTCGGGGTTGACATAGGTGCCGCAGTCGATCGCGGTGTCGACCCGCGGCACCGTCATCTTGCCCTTGTCATCGACGGCCACCTCGACGATGGTCGCGATGTAGCTGACGAAGCTGCGGTGCACGGCGATGCCGAGGCCGTGGCCCTTGGCCACCTTGCGGCCCCATTCACCCTTCTCGGCGACCAACTCGACCACCTTGCGCAGGCGCGCGGTGTCGATCGGATAGCTGTCGAAGGGCTCGCCGTAGTTCCACAGATCCTTCACGGCGGGCTTGACGATGCGCGGGCTGCCGATCAGCGCGAGCAGCGTCTCCTTCTGGTCGCGCCCGGTCGCAGCCGCGATCTCGCCGACCATCGACTGCACCGCGAAGGCACGCGGGATGTTCGAGACCGAGCGGAACCAGCCGATGCGGGTGAACGCCGCGGCTTCCGGATTCTCGCACGAGATGTTGGCGATCTCGAACGGCATGTCGACGAGGCCCATGCCGAGCTCGAAGGGAGCAGCATGGTTCGCGCCTGCAGCGAAGGTCGAGGCGATGGTCGGCGCCACGCTGCGGTGCCGCCAGGCGATCACCTTGCCGCTCTTGTCGAGCCCGGCCTCGATGCGCTCGACCGAGACCGTGTGCAGGAAGTCGTGGCGGACGTCGTCCTCACGCGTCCATTGCACCTTCACGGGTGCGCCCAGCTCCTTCGAGAGCAGTGCAGCCTCGAGCGCGAAGTCGCATTTCGACTTGCGGCCGAAGCCGCCGCCGAGCAGCGTGACGTTGACGGTGACGTTGCCCTCGGGGATGCCGAGCGTCTTGGCGACGTCCTCGCGGGTGCCGCCGGGGCTCTGCACCGGGGCCCAGATTTCCGCCTTGTCGCCCTTGACGTCGGCGACCGCCACCGGCGGCTCCATGCTGACATGGGCGAGATGGGGCAGGTAATATTCACCGACGATGACCTTGTCGGCGGTCTTCAACGCGGCGTCGGCATCGCCCTCCTGGCGCACGACGAGGCCCGGCTTGCGCGCGGCCTCCTCGAGCTCCTTGCGGTAAGCGACCGAGTCGTATTTGCCGTTGGCACCGTCGTCCCAGGTCAGCTTGAGCGCGTCGCGGCCCTTGATCGCAGCGCCGGTGTTGCGGGCGATCACGGCAACGCCGCCGAGCGGCTGGAACTTCGACGGCCACGGCCAGCCGCGCACCTGCATCACCTTCTCGACGCCGGGCACCTTCAGCGCGGCCTCCGGCTCGAACTTGACCAGCTTGCCGCCGGTCACCGGCGGCCGCGCGATCACGGCGTATTTCATGCCGGGCAGGCGGACGTCGGCGCCGTACTGCGCCTTGCCGGTGGTGATGTCGTGCAGATCGACGATGCCGACCTGGCCCTTGCCGAGATAGCGGAAGTCCTTGGGGTCCTTCAGCTTGAGGCCTTCGATGCTCGGCACCGATTCCTTGGCGGCGTCGGCGGCGAGCTCGCCGAAGCCGAGCTTGCGTCCGCTGCCGCTGTGGACGACCTCGTGATTGACGGCCTTGACCTCGGTCGCCGGCACCTTCCAGCGCTTGGCCGCGGCCTGCTCCAGCATGGTGCGGGCGGAGGCGCCGATCTGGCGCATCGGGATCAGATAATGCCGTGTGCTGCGCGAGCCGTCGGTGTCCTGATTGCCGAACTTGACCTCGTCGCCATGGGCCTGCTGCACCTTCACCTTGGACCAGTCGGCCTCCATTTCCTCCGCCACGATCAGCGGCAGGCTGGTGCGCACGCCGGTGCCCATCTCGGAGCGGTGGGCGAGGATGGTGACGGTGCCGTCGGCGGCGACCGCAACGAACACGCGCGGATCCACCACGACGCCGTGCGGCATCTTGCCGGCGCCGGTCTCATAGGCGAAGGCCTGACGCGACATCACGGGCGCGGCGAGCACGAAGCCGCCGGTGATGCCGAGCCCCTTCAGGATGCTGCGGCGCGAGACTTTCTCGACCTTGATGTTCTTCTCGAAGCCACGGAGCTTGCCGGGATTGTCGATGAAATTCATGTCACACCCCCGTCGATGCGAGATGGACCGCGTTCTCGATGCGCTGATAGCAGCCACAGCGGCAGATGTTGCCGGCCATCGCCTCGCGGATCTGGTCGTGCGACGGCTTCGGGTTATCCATCAGCAGCGCCGCGGCCTGCATGATCTGGCCGGCCTGGCAGAAGCCGCATTGGGGCACGTTGACCTGGCGCCAGGCCTTCTGCACCGGATGATCGCCGTTCGGATGCAATCCTTCGATCGTCGTGATCTCGCGTCCGGCGACGTCGTTGATCGACGTGATGCAGGACCGCACGGCCTCCTTGTCCACGATGACGGTGCAGGCGCCGCACAGGGCCTGGCCGCAGCCGAACTTGGTGCCGGTCAGCCCGGCCTCGTCACGCAGAAACCAGAGTAGCGGGAGATCCGGGTCGCCGTCCCAGCTCTGTTCCTGGCCGTTGATCTTCACCTTGATCATGATGGTCCCTCGCTCTTCATAAGCATGCCAAATTCAACGTCGCCGATGTCGGCCGTCGATGGTTCGTGGTTCGCCGCATGCCTGCCGTCGTCCCGCGCGGGCAAATCCCGGAGGGAGGCAGAGACGCCAATGGCGATGTCTGGATGTGCGCGATACCTCCCCGTGTTGTTCTTAATTGATTGAACGTCGTGCGGCATCGTGACGGCGCGAGCCTAGCAGAGATCGCGCCGGCCCGGCGTTCACAGCCGAGTGTTTTCGGCGGGAAAAGATTGCATCGATGGTTTGTCAAAAGCAGGGCGCGGCAACACGCCGCGTTCATTGCAGACGCGAAGGCGAGGTGTACAAAAAAGGCTTCGTCCGTCAGTATGACTGCGCGGACGAAGCAGGATGCCTCAGTCGAGGGAGGGAGAAACGCAGGACCGCTGACGTCAGGAAGAAGGTTTGCGGCACTGCGCAGTCATTCAGAGACCAGGACTGAGGGAGCCGACGGTCTCGCCAGTCCATCGACGGCGAGGAGGCGGCATCGCCGCGATCGTCCGGGGGCCAGGCCCGTCCGGCTCGCTGGGGACCAGCGATCGGACGGGCGCGGCGTGGTTGTGCTGCCTGGCTTCAGGCCGCTTCGTTCAAGCCGCCTTGCTCAAGCTGCCTTGCTCAAGCTGCCCTGTTCAAGCCGCTTTGGCTTTCGCCACGTGGGTCGCGATCGCGTCCATCAGCGCCGGCGACAGGCAGTCATAGGGCTCGAGCCCGATCTCCTTCAGGCGTGCGCGGATGGCGCCCATCTGCTCCGGCTTGACGCCGGATTCGATGATCGAGGAGACGAAGGCGGCGAATTGCGGCGCCTGCGAACCCTGCTCCTGGAACAGCTCGGGGTGGATGAAATCGAGACCGTAGAACGGATGGTTCTTGTTCTCGATGCGGCCGTACATATGGGTGCCGCAGGCCTTGCAGGCATAGCGCTGGATCACCGCCGAGGGATCGACGATCTGGAGCTTGTCGCCGTTCTCGAGCACGGTGACGTTCTGGCGCGGCACCACGGCAACGACGGAGAAGTTCGCGCCCTGCGGCTTCCAGCACTTGGTGCAGCCGCAGGCGTGGTTGTGGGCGACGTCGCCCTTGATGCCGACCTTGACCTGGTGGTCCTTGCATTTGCAGGCCAGGGTGCCGCCGGCGAAGCTGCCGCTGCCCTGTTTGACGCCGTTGTCGATCGATGGATGCAGTGCAACAGTCATGGGTCGATCCTCCTGGGTGTGATGTCTTAGGGCTAGTACACGACGACGGAACGGATGGATTTGCCCTCGTGCATGAGGTCAAAACCCTTGTTGATCTCTTCGAGCTTGAGCACGTGGGTGATCATCGGATCGATCTGGATCTTTCCGTTCATGTACCAGTCGACGATCTTCGGCACGTCGGTGCGGCCGCGCGCGCCGCCGAAGGCGGTGCCGCGCCAGTTGCGGCCGGTCACGAGCTGGAACGGACGGGTGGCGATCTCCTTGCCGGATTCGGCCACGCCGATGATGATCGAGGTGCCCCAGCCGCGATGGCAGGCTTCCAGCGCCTGGCGCATCACCGTGGTGTTGCCGGTGCAGTCGAAGGTGTAGTCGGCGCCGCCGTCGGTGAGGCCGACGAGATGCTGGACGATGTCGCCGGTGACCTTCTTCGGGTTGACGAACTCCGTCATGCCGAAGCGGCGGCCCCAATCCTCTTTCGCGTCATTGATGTCGACGCCGATGATCTTGTCGGCGCCAGCCATCTTGGCGCCCTGGATCACGTTGAGACCGATGCCGCCGAGGCCGAACACGACCACGTTGGAGCCCGGGGTGACCTTCGCCGTGTTGACGACGGCGCCGACGCCCGTGGTGACGCCGCAGCCGATGTAGCAGCTCTTGTCGAACGGCGCGTCCTCGCGGATCTTGGCGACCGCGATCTCCGGCAGCACCGTGAAGTTCGAGAAGGTCGAGCAGCCCATGTAGTGGTAGACCGGCTTGCCCTTGTAGGAGAAGCGGCTGGTGCCGTCGGGCATCACGCCCTTGCCCTGCGTCGCGCGGATCGCGGTGCAGAGATTGGTCTTCTGGCTCAGGCAGCTTTTGCAC